>LNFM01000068.1_pt1 | contig 231942 bp, 212 predicted proteins | sample 596031 | NCBI WGS metagenome assembly LNFM01 (sample SAMN04254537, study PRJNA301005) | activated carbon metagenome | isolation source: dual media filters at the Ann Arbor, Michigan drinking water treatment plant | place: USA: Ann Arbor | reverse complement strand
TCTTTTGCCAAAAAACTACGTGGATTTGATGTAAAAGTACTCTGTCACGATATTTTAGAAAATGTTTCCGATGAAAACGCTACTCAAGTTTCGCTGCAAGAACTTCAAAAACAAGCCGATGTTTTGAGTTTACACCTTCCGTGGACAACAGAAACCGATAAAATGGTAAATACAGAATTCATCAATTCGTTTTCAAAACCGTTTTGGTTCATCAACACCTCAAGAGGGAAAAATGTTGTAACAGCCGATTTAGTAGAAGCTTTAGCATCAGAAAAAATTCTTGGTGCTGGTTTAGACGTTTTAGAATATGAAAAATTATCTTTTGAAAACTTATTCATCGACACTGAAAAACCAGCAGCTTTTCAGTATTTATTAGATTCAGAAAAAGTTCTTCTTACGCCTCATATTGCAGGTTGGACTTTTGAAAGTCATGAAAAATTAGCACAAGTTATTGTCGATAAAATCATCAAGTTTTATAAAGGATAACTTTTTTAGTAACTTTTGTAGTAATTGTTCGTCTTATTATTAAAATTTTATATTTTAGTAAAATTAAAATCAATAACACTAACCAACAAAACAAAACATGGAAGTAATCAATCCGAATGAGCCTCATTGGAATAAACCAAACAATATTCCTGAGTTTAAAGTAGATCCAATAATAGTTTTATTATTAAGCTTCATAACCTGTGGACTTTATTTAATTTATTGGAATATAAAAGTCGCGGAAGTGCTAAATGCAGTTGCTGAAAGAGAAATTATATCAACACCAATTGCAGTTTTTGCTGGATGTTGTTTACCTGTGAACCTTTATTTTTACTATATCGCTGGTAAAGATGGTTTACCAAAAGTGTATCAAATTACTGGTGAATTGCAAAAAGACCAATCAACCTTATTGTTGGTTTTAGGATTGTTTTTCCCTTTTGCAGCAGCAATGATTGTTCAAGGTGACATCAACAGACTTTACCGATAGAAAAAAGAACTAAATATAAAATTTACGGTATTATTGGTGCATTAATTACACTAATAATACCGTTGTTTTTGATGCTTACCAACAAAAACAATCATTTAGAAACGGATCAATCTTTATGTCCGTTTAAAGTCTTAACCGGAATGCCTTGCCCATCGTGCGGAATCACAAAATCTATTGTGTATTTTTATGATGGAAACCTAGCAAAAAGTTTTTACTATCATTTATTAGGTCCGATTGTAGTTATGTTTTGTTGTTTTATTATTGTTTTGTTTATAATAGAAATAAAAACAAAAAAAGACTATTTCAAAAACTATTTCTATAACAGAAAACTAGCCTACAGATTAGCACTATTTTTAGTTATTTATCACATTTTTAGATTGTTTTATTTTCTCAAAAACCATTCATTTGATGATGTTTTAAAGGAATCAATTTGGAAATAATTTGCTTTTTAAACAAAAAAACTTCCTTTATTTTATAAAAGAAGCCAATTATTTTTAACAAGCAATCTTATTCCGAATATCGAGACAAAACCGGAAACTATTCTTGTTTCTCACTCAATTTTCTTTCCAATTCCGCTTGAAATTCTTCCATTACAGGTTTCATAGTGCTTTCCGGAATATCGGCAATTCTTATGTACATTAAACCATCAATAGCATTGTTGAATAAAGGATCAACATTGAATGCAACTAAACGTGCATTTTGCTTGATGTATTTCTTGATTAAAACCGGTAATCTTAAATTTCCAGGTTCTAATTCGTCAATGATTTTATCAAATTTATTCAAATCGGCTTCTGCTTCATCGAAGATAAAATCCTTATCGGCATCTTTTAATTTTACTTTAAATTCCTTTTTAGGATGCACATATTGCGCAATGTAAGGATCGTAATAATTGGATTTCATAAACTCAATCATCAACGACTTAGAAAAATCTGTAAATTGATTACTGATACTCACGCCACCAAGTAAAAATTTATGTTCAGGATAACGTAATGTTGTATGAATAATTCCGCGCCAAAGTAAAAACAATGGCATTGGTTTTTGTTGGTATTCTTTTACGATAAAAGCTCGTCCCATTTCGATAGACTGCTTCATCATATCGTGCAGTTCAGTTTCAAATCGGAACAAATCATTTAAATAAAAACCATCCATTCCATATTTAGGAAAAATCTCCGAACCCAATCCCATTCGATAAGCACCAGCAACTTTTTTTGTATCTTCATCCCACAAAAACATGTGATGATAATATTTGTCGTATTTATCTAAATCGATAGATTCGTTTGTTCCTTCACCAACTTCACGGAAGGTAATTTCTCTCAAACGTCCAATTTCATGAAGAATATTTGGAATTTTATTGGCTTCTGTAAAAAACACTTCATAGTTCTTACTTTGAAAAAATCTTGAATCGGTTTTACGCAATTCTTCTACTTCAGCAATCATTTTTTCCTGACTTGCAGGCGTAACGATTTTCTTTGGACTTTTTGGTGTTTTTAAATTTGGAACCGTCAACAATTTACTTTCTTCATTGAAAGAATTGGCCAACATATAGGTCTTCTTTCTCAAGAATTCAGAATATTCATCAATTGATTTATATTCATTTTGTTCGGCAACAGAAATAGGTTTTCCAATACGAACTTTTATAATTCTATCTTTTTGAGAAAACAATTCTGAAGGTAATTTTGCTGTTCTAAGTGTGCCGCCAATTTTAGATAAAAAATAAAATAATCGACTATTCTTAGCATGAAAGTATATTGGAACAACAGGAACTTGAGCTTTTCTAATTACTTTAATTGCGCCTTCTTCCCAAGCTTTGTCAACTACTAATTTGCCATCTTTATACGTAGAAACTTCACCAGCAGGAAACATTCCTAAAGGTTTTCCATCACTCAAATGGCGTAACGTTTCTTTAATTCCGATAACGCTAGATTTAGCATCTTTATGATTTTCAAACGGATTTACCGGCATGATGTATTGCTTCATTGGCTCAATTCTGTGCAATAAAAAATTGGCAATAATTTTGAAATTGGGTTCTTTTTCCAACATCAATTTCAATAACAAAATACCGTCGATTCCACCAAGTGGATGGTTGGAAATTGTAATATAGGCACCATCTTTTGGAAGACGTTTAAAATCTTCTTCAGGGATTTCAAATTTAATCTCTAAATCGTTTAGAATTGCATTCAAAAACTCAACGTCTTTTATGTGCTTATTTCTATCATAAATTTTATTTAAGGTAGAAATTTTTAAAATTTTCATCAGCAACCAACCCGAAAAAGTACCGAAAACTCCGTACTTATCAGCGTTTATTGCTTTTGCAACTTCTTTAGCAGTGACTAAACCCATTCAGTTATTTGTTTATTGAGCAAGAAACAAAGATAGTAATTCTATTTGAATGGATTTTTGAAAATATGCAGAAATCAAAAAAAGGTTAAACAAAACTTATAATTTAGATTTTTCATGGATAGATTTCAGGTTTTTGGTTATTTTTGAAAAACTATAAAATTCAAACATGAGAATCATATCTTATAATGTAAATGGCATTCGAGCCGCAATAACAAAAGGTTTTTTAGATTGGTTGCAACAAGCAAATCCCGATGTAATTTGTTTACAAGAGATTAAAGCTCAAGAAGATCAAATTCCTGTTCTTGAAATTGCAGAAGCAGGTTATCCTTATCAATATTATTTTCCAGCTGAGAAAAAAGGATATTCTGGCGTTGCTATTTTGTGTAAAACAGAACCTAAAAATATAGTTTACGGAACCGGAATTCAACACATGGATTTTGAAGGAAGAAACCTTAGAGTTGATTTTGACGATGTTTCTATTATGAGTTTGTACTTGCCTTCAGGAACCAATATTGATAGATTGGATTTCAAATTTCAATATATGGATGAGTTTCAAAATTATATCAATCATTTGAAAAAAGAAGTTCCAAATTTGATTATTTGTGGCGATTACAACATTTGTCACGAAGCTATTGATATTCATGATCCAATAAGAAATGCAACGGTTTCAGGATTTTTGCCATCAGAAAGAAAATGGTTGGATGGTTTTATGAAATCAGGATTCGTGGATAGTTTTCGTCATTTCAATAAAGAACCACACAATTATTCGTGGTGGAGTTACAGAGCAGGAGCAAGAGGAAATAATAAAGGTTGGAGAATTGATTACAATTTAGTTTCTGAAACTATAAAAGACAGAATGACAAGAGCTGTAATTTTACCAGAAGCCAAACATTCTGACCATTGTCCGATTATGGTTGAGATTGATTAAGAGTTCAATATCAATATTTAGGACTTATGAAATTAAAATTTACTATTTTATTTTTTATTTTTTCGAGCATTGTTTACGGTCAGAAATTTTACACAAGTGATATTGATAATTTCTATCAAGCATTTGATTTAGCTTGTAATGACACAACTAATGCACAAAAGATTTTTGATAAATATTATTTCAAAAAAGGAACTAAAGGATTAGATGATTTTTACAAGTTTAAAATAAAAGACAAAGAAAAATTTTCTGAAAAAGTTATAAAAGGAAAAGAATTTTACGCCTCAATTAGACAAGAATTAAAAAATGTAAGCCAATTCGAAGATTCTATAATTAAAAACTATAATCGTTTTACAGAAGTTTATCCAAAAGCTGAATTTGGAGCTATTTATTTTGTTGTAGGAAGATTAAGTTCTAACGGAACGATTTCCAAAAACGGATTAATTATTGGAACAGAATATTTAAGTAAAACGGAAAGCAATTCTAAAAATTGGAATTCAAGTATGTTAAATAATATTTTTGATTTCAATCATATTCCAATAACGGTTTTTCATGAAATGATTCATTTCAATCAAAATGGAATGGTTAGAGAAAATAATTTATTGAGTTATGCTTTACGAGAAGGAAGCGCAGAATTTCTAACGGAACTCTTTACAGGGAAAACAGATGGTGATTATAAAGCTTTTCAAAATAGAGAAGTTGTAATTTGGGAAGATTTTAAAAAAGAAATGTATCAAGATAAATCTATTTCTTGGCGTGATGAAAATGAACCACTTCGACCTCGAAATGCGTTATATTGGGCAGGATATTTGATTTGTAAATCATATTATGAAAATTCAAACGATAAACAACAAGCTGTTTATGATATATTAAATGTAAAAAACAATTCAGATTTTTACAAAAAAAGCAAAGTTGAAGACTATATAATAAAACATTTTAAATAGAACTATTTATAACTCGCAACCTTTACACTTAGCTTTTCGATGTGCGCAACCTGAAAACCCAAAATAAATTGTCAATAACAATGTCAATAACAAATAAAACCAATAGACCAAAAACCGATTTGATGCTTTAATTTTGATTCGATTCAAAAAAATAAATTTAAAATGATTAAAAGAATTTCCTTAGGATTATTGATTGTGGCACTTTCAACATCGTGTGTTTCTAAAAAAATATACAACGATTTGGAAAACAAGTTTGCCGAATTAAAAAAAGAAAACAGAACTTTAGCTGATAGTAACGAAGATTTAACTAAATCCAAAAACCAGTTGGAAGCCGATAAATCTAAATTACAATCGGAATATGATAAGTTGAAAGCAGAACGCGATAAACTTCTTGCTGATTTTACAGCTTCCGATAAAAATTTGAAAACACTTCAAGCATCCTACAATGCTTTAGAAAAAGATAGTAACGAAGCGTTAACGGCTAACATCAATAAAAACAGAGAATTACTTGCAAAATTGGAAGCTAAAGAAAAATCTATGGCTGCTGAGCAAGAACGTTTGAATAAATTGAAAGCTGAATTAGATGCAAGTTCAAAACGTTTAAGCGAGTTAGAAGCATACATCGTAGCTAAAGAGGCAAGCATGAAAAAATTGAAAGAAACACTTTCTAAATCGTTGAAAGCATTCGAAGGAAAAGGATTAACCGTAGAACAACGCAATGGAAAAGTATATGTTTCAATGGAAAATAAATTACTTTTTGGAACAGGAAGTTGGGCAGTTGGAGCAGAAGGGAAAACTGCAGTTGTAGCAGTTGGAAAAGTGCTTGCCGATAATCCAGATATTTCAGTATTGATTGAAGGACATACAGACGATGACAAAATTCTTGGAAATATTGGTGGTGGAATCGAAAACAATTGGGATTTATCTACAAAAAGAGCAACAGCAATTGTAAATATTCTTTCAGAAAATAAAGGTGTTAAAAAAGATAATTTAACTGCTGCCGGAAGAGGTGAATTTGCACCATTAATGAGCAACGACACACCAGAAGGAAAAGCAAAAAACAGAAGAATCGAAATTATTTTGACTCCAAAGTTAGATGAGATTTCTAAAATGTTGAACGAGTTGTAGTTTATGCAGTTTGTCATTTCGACGAAGGAGAAATCACATAAAATGAGTAACGAGTGAGATTTCTCCTTCGTCGAAATGACAAAATAAAGTTTAAAAGTTCAGAGATTTCTTTGAACTTTTTTCTTTTTAAAACCCTTTCTTACTTTGTATCTTTGCACTTTCAAATAAATAAAATGAACTACACAACACTTCCAAATTCCGATATAAAAATCAGCAAGATTTGTTTAGGTACAATGACTTTTGGTAATCAAAATTCTGAAGCCGAAGCACATTCACAATTGGATTATGCCGTTGAAAGAGGAATAAATTTTCTTGATACTGCAGAGATGTATCCCATTGGTGGAAATGCTCAAATCTTTGGAAGCACGGAACGACATATTGGAAGTTGGTTGCACAAAATTGGAGCTTTTGAAAGAGAGAAATTGGTTGTAGCAACTAAAATTGCAGGACCAAATCGTGGCATGGAATACATTCGTCAACCGTTAGATTTTTCTAAAAAAAGCATTCACGAAGCGGTTGAATTGAGTTTGAAAAACCTTCAAACGGATTATATCGATTTGTATCAAATGCATTGGCCAGAACGTGTAATGAATATGTTTGGAAAACGAGGTGTTACCGAATTGGATACCAAATGGCAAGACAATTTCTTTGAAGTTTTATCAGTTTATGATGGATTAATCAAAGAAGGAAAGATAAAACATATTGGAGTTTCTAACGAAAACCCATATGGTGTAATGAAGTTTTTAAACGAAAGTGAAAAGCATAATTTACCAAGAATTGCAACCATTCAAAATCCGTATTCTTTGTTGAATCGTCTTTTTGAAGTTGGACTTTCTGAAATTTGTATGCGAGAAAATGTTGGATTATTAGCGTATTCTCCTCTTGCTTTCGGATTTTTATCAGGTAAATATTTGAACGGATATCCTGAAAATTCTCGTTTGAAATTGTTTCCAAATTTCACTAGATACAATAACGAAAATTGCTTTAAAGCAACAAAATTATACAAAGATTTAGCCGAAGCAAATGGATTAACAATTACTCAAATGGCATTGTCTTTTGTAAACCAACAGCGTTTAGTGATGTCAACGATTATCGGAGCAACTTCATTGGAACAATTAAAAGAAAACATTGATGCGTTCGAAGTAGTTCTATCTAAAGAAATTTTATCTGAAATTGAAAGAATTCAAGAGATTCATCCTAATCCAGCACCTTGATTCAGTATTCAGTGATCAGTGATCAGTGTTCAGTTTGATTACAACTTAATATGAATTGCTTCTAGGGTTTCATTACCAATTACACTTGCTTTGTGTCCGTGGATTTTGTTGTCGAAAACTACATTTTCAGGTAAATTATCTTTTGCTATAAATGAATTTCCTGCAGAAAATGTTTTGAATTCACCATTTTGTAATTCAATTTTTAAAGTTCCTTTTAAGATAATTATTAAAGTTGGGTCACCACTTAAATGAAAATCGGTTTCGTAACCCAAAGCACTTTTTCTAATTCTGAAATTCTTGGAGGTAATTTGTTCGGTTAAGTACATTCCGCCACGTTGATGCACTTCAAAATCAGTTTCTGAAAAAACAGAAATTCCGTTTTCGTTTGTTGTAATTGTTGTTACGATAAATGGTTCGAGCATATTATTCTATAATCAGTTTTGTAGTGTAACTCGTTCCATTTTTAGTCTCTAAAGTAACCAAATACATTCCTTTAGAAAGTGAATTTGTGGCAATTGTATTTTCGGGATTATTTTCTAATTTTTTTGTCAAAAGTAATTTTCCTGTAAGGTCAAATAAATCGATTTTTGTTGCTATATTTTCATCAGAACTTTTAATAGTAAACGATTCTTTTGCCGGATTTGGATACAAAGAAAACCCCATTTTATCAAACTCTGAATTGCTTAATGAAGTATCAATTATTTTATAAATTGTTCCAGACGAGATTCCTGCGATGTATAATTCGCCTAAATAATCTTCACCAAAAGTTACAAAATCATTATTTGGAAAAACAACTGAAGTGGATACAATTCCATTATTGTCAATAGTTCTGATTTTATTATCACAATAATCACTAAAAACATATTTGTTTTGTAAGTTTGGATAAGTTGATCCTGTGTAAACATACCCTCCAGTTATAGAACAAGTACCATTGCTGTATAAAGGATATTGATAAAAAGGAAATGTCATAGTATTGGCAGGGTTACATCCTGTTGTATTGTAGATTGCATTTCCTTCATAACATTTCCAACCAAAATTCAACCCAGTATTAGGTAACGGACTCTGTATTCTATTAAGTTCTTCAAAAGCATTTTGTCCTACATCTGCAATCCATAAATCTCCATTTAATCTGTTGAATGAAAATTTCCATGGATTTCTTAATCCTCTAGCCCAAATTTCGTCATTTCCAGCTACGCCAACATAAGGATTTGTTGAAGGACTTGTATAAAAAGGAGCAACGGTTGAATTTACATCAATTCGAAGCATCTTGCCTAAATTTTCATTGATGTTTTGAGCTCTATTTCCAGGATCACCGCCACTACCACCATCTCCCATTCCGATGTATAAATAACCATCTGGTCCAAATTTTATGCTTCCACCATTGTGATTTGTATAAGGTTGATTTATCGTCATTAAAATAGTTCCTGTTGTATTGGCAATATTTGGATTTGCACTTACACTATATCTTGCAATTACTGTGTTTCCAGATGTATTGGTATAATTAACAAAGAAAAATCCATTTGTAGTATAGTTTGGATGAAATGCTAAACCTAATAATCCTCTTTCTCCACCAGAACTAATAATGGTAGATAAATTTAAAAAAGGTGTTGCGTTTACAGTACCATTTGAATTTAAAATTCGAATTAATCCTCCTTGTTGTACAACAAATAATCGTGAATCGCCTGCATTTGCAATTTCTACAGGACTATTAAAACCTGTTGCAAATGATTGTAGCGCAATAGTTTGGGAATGTCCAAAAAAGGACAATACTATAATACCTAAAAGTAAAATCTTTTTCATAGCGATTAGTTTAGCAATCGTAAATTTAATAAAATTTTTCTAAAGTATTTCATTCATAGTGATTTACAAAAACAAAAAAGCGCAAAGAGTTTTAAATTCTTTACGCTTTTCCTCTGCTTGAGTTAGTTATGCTTATAAATTATCGATCACTTTATCCTTAGGATATTTCACTTTATAACTGATTCTGATTTTCTTGGTTTCGTTTGGAGCGAGTTTCAGTTCCCATGTTAGAATTCCGGTTTCGGTGTTTACTTTTGCTTTTCCGTCTTCCAATAATTCTATTGTAACTTCTTTGTCCGTACTCAATGGATATTGATCTTTCAACAACATAAAAATTTCTTCTTTTTTATTGTTTCTCACGGTTAAATCATAGGTAAACGTTTGCTCTTTGTAAGAAGATAAAAATTTAGTACCGCTTTTATCCACTACTTTTTCGCGTTTGATATTGATTTTTTTATCTCTTCCCATACTTAAATTTAAAGTATCAGCCGTTTGATTAGGATTGATAGTTGTTTTTCCAACATACAAACCTTCAAAGATGATATTAGCTTCTCCAGGCAATAAATTGTATTTAGAATAATCATTAATTTCTGCCAATAAAAAGGCTTCTTTATCCACTCTTGGTGCAGCATAATATTTGTAAGTTGCAGGTAATTTTATTTCTTTCAACGCTACAGAATGTGCTTTTCCATTAGATAAAATGTCATAAGGAATATCAATATCGAAAGAAACGTTGAGTTGGTTTTCAACAATATTCGCTCCAATTGATGAAGAAGCAACATATCCAAAAGCATTTTTATCTTTTTTAACTCCTCTTGCCGTTGTAACAACTATTTCATTTAATTGAGCATTGCTGTTTTTATAACTATCATAATCTAGTTCAGGATGAGAATACCTCAAAAACCATGAACTCAAAATTGGAGCTTGATTATTTTGATTAGGATTTCCGCTTGATAACGTTAGTTTTACTTTTTTCCAATCAATACCAGAATTTTGGGTTACTTGTGCTTTATACATCATGTTGATTGGATCTTTTACGTTGTCTACTCGTAAATCATAAAAAGGATTCCATGTTGCGGAATTGGTGATGTAGTTGATGTCAAGATTTACGTTTCCTGCAATTTCGTTCATCACTTGAAGTACCAATTTTCCTTTGGAAGTTTTGTCTTCTTTTTGGGTATTGATGACCAATTTATCGTTTAAAGCTTTAAGTTTTTTGTTCCAATTGGATTCTTTTTCTTGTAATAAAACTATAGCGTTGTCTAATTCTGTTCTTTTGGCTTTATAATAGTCAACCAATTTTATTAATTCGGTTACACTTAATCCCGAATTGGCTCCAGCAACCGTTTGATTATTGTCTAATAAACCAATTGTTTGTTGGTGTGAGTAGGTTTCAATTTGAATTTTCTTAATTTCTTTTTGAACCAAAGTAATACTATCGCGCACTTTTTTTATGGCAGGATTGCTTTCGTCAATTTCATATTCTGAAATATAATTTTGAGTAAATTGCACTGATAAAACCGTTACCGAACTTGGCGCGCCAATTTGAATGGTGTTTTCATTCAAATAATCAGCAACATTTTTAATTACGATTTCGCTTGTTCCCACAGGAAGATTTACGGTTGTAGTTTGTTGCAGTTCGGCAGCATTAAAATAAACGGTTGCCGATTTTACTTTTGCCGAAGTGAAAATAGGCTTTTGAGCAAAAGAAATTGCTGAAATTAGTAAGGTAAGTAAGAGTGTTTTTTTCATTTTATGAGTTTTTCATTTTTTTATTGTCAATATAATTCACACCCAAACCGCCCATAATTTTATAGTTTTCCATTTCGGTTTCTGAATCAATTGACAGGTTTAAAATTAAACTATTATTTCTGATTTTTGATAAATCAATTTTCATACTTTTAGAATAACTTGAATCACTTGAGTTTATTGTAACAAATAGTTCTGTAGTTTTTTTGTCCAAAAGTAATGGAATAGAATAAGCGCCTGTTTTTGGATCTACTTTTGCAGTAACATTCGAACCTGAAACAAAAATGGTAAGTTCAGGATATTTTTTATTTGACAAAGGTTTTTTAGTTGATTTTTCTAAAATTTTTCCACTCAAAATAAAAGAAACCATTTTTCCTTCTTGATAAGCAACTTTTCCAAGTTTAAAACCAGTAGGTTCGGAACAACCAAGTTCTGTTTTTACAGATTGTTTTTCTTGACCAACAACAGTAGAAGTTAATAAAACTGAAGCAGCAACAGCAACAGCATATTTAAAATTGTTGCTTTTAGAAATTTCGTTTATTTCAAATTCTTCTTCAAGTTGTGAAGTTTTCAATCGGGCACAAATGCTTTTGTTTTTATTTTCAGCTATAAATCTTGCTACTTCCGAATTGGTTTTTGTGCTTAAATCGATAACATTTTTAGCACAAGAACTACAAAATGAACCATTCGAATTTGGAATCATTTTATCGAAGTTTTCGCTGCAAGGTGATTTTATCTCTAAAGAAAATTTCTTTTTCATAACATTTAGTATTTAGTTATAAATATAAAGAGTACTATTTTTATGAAAAGGTTGGGAAGCAATGCAAATTATTTTGATTGTGTTACTTTAATTCCTACTCCAATAACATTTGGAAGATAAGGTCCATTAAAATCGTGACTTACTTTTATTTGATATTTTCCTTTTAGGAGTTTCGTTTTTTCAAGAACGTTCATTGACATATCACAAATATCGCCACCACAATCGGCTAATGGTTTGCCTTTACTGTCTTTTATATTGAAATCAATGTTGTGAAATTCTTCTTCACCAGATGGATTTTTAACATCAATTTTTATGGGAACACTTGCAAATTGATAATCATAAATATGGCTAAACTCAAAGGTAACATCATATAACTTTTTATCATCGTCAATGGTAAATTCAAAAATTTTGGAATCTGATTTTAGCCATCTGTGGTCTTCAGGAAGTTTGATAAATTTTTTATAATCTGTTTTTTCTGAACAAGAAATTAGTAAGAAAACAGCGAAGATTGAGAAAATAAATTTTGGTTTCATGGTTTGGTTTTTTAGATAACGTAATTGATAACCAAATTATTATCCAAACAAATGTTCTACAACTTCTTCAATTTTAGATACTAAAATCACTTTTATTCCTGGAAATTTTGTAGAAAGTTTATTGTATTTAGAAACAAAAATAGTAGCAAAACCAAGTTTTTCTGCTTCTTGAATGCGTTGTTCGACTCTGTTTACAGGACGAATTTCACCCGAAAGACCAACTTCGCCAGCAAAGCAAACGTCTTTACCAACAGCGATGTCTTCATTTGACGAAAGTATCGAAGCCACAACTGCCAAATCAATTGCTGGATCATCAACCGATATTCCTCCAGTAACGTTCAAGAAAACATCTTTTGTTCCTAGTCTGAAACCAGCGCGTTTTTCTAAAACTGCCAAAAGCATGTTTAGTCTTTTGGCATTATAACCAGTTGTGCTTCTTTGTGGTGTTCCATAAACTGCTGTTGAAACCAATGCTTGAATTTCAATCATCAACGGACGCATTCCTTCTAAAGTGGAGGCAATGGCTGTTCCAGAAAGTTCTTCTTCACGATGCGAAAGCAATATTTCAGATGGATTGGAAACTTCTCTCAATCCGGAACCTTGCATTTCATATATTCCGAGTTCGGCTGTTGAACCAAATCGGTTTTTTAAACTGCGTAAAATTCGGTACACGTGATTTCTGTCGCCTTCAAATTGCAAAACCGTATCGACCATGTGTTCCAATATTTTTGGTCCAGCGATAGTTCCATCTTTGGTAATATGTCCAATTAAAATTACAGGAACATTGGTTTCTTTGGCAAATTTTATCAATTCTGCAGTACATTCTCTAATTTGAGAAATACTTCCTGCGGTTGATTCAATATAATCGGTATGAAGCGTTTGAATGGAATCAATGATTACAATTTCGGGTTCAATTTCTTGAATTTGACGAAAGATATTTTGAGTTTTAGTTTCTGTTAAGATATAGCAATTATCACCATTTGGAGTAATTCTTTCTGCACGCATTTTTATCTGCTTCTGACTTTCTTCACCTGAAACATATAAAGTTTTGTAAGGTAATTTTAAAGATATTTGAAGTAATAAAGTACTTTTTCCAATTCCGGGTTCGCCACCAAGAAGAATCAAAGAACCAGGAACTATTCCGCCACCGAGAACACGATTTAATTCGCCATCAAGCGTGTTCATTCGAACTTCTTCAGACGAATCAATTTCTGTAACTTTTAATGGTTTTGGCGCTTTTTTAACTTCAGATGTTGGCTTCCAACTTGATTTTTCTTCTTTTTGAATTACTTCTTCAACAATAGTATTCCATTCTTTACACGCGTTACATTGTCCTTGCCATTTGGCATATTGAGTACCACAATTTTGACAAAAGAAAGAAGTTTTAAGCTTAGCCATTAGTTAATTTCTGAATCTGAATATTTGTTATTTCTTTTTAATTTGAACTCTTAATTCATCTGCTTTACCAAGCATCATGTCTTTGGTTAAATCACCAATTTCTTGCATTTGAAAACCATTTTGGTAATATCTTACTGCATTTTTAATATCACCAGTATTTTCATAATACATAGCCATATGGTAATCTCCAAGCATTGATTTTGGATACATTTTTTTAGAAAGTTGTGCTAGTAGTTCAAATTCATTGTAGGCTTTGTTTTTAAGAATTGCTGCTTCAATAGCTTTAAAATCATTAAGACGTATTGGCATTTTAATTCCTAATGCTTTTTCTAAAACCTCATATTTATTTTTAAGATAATCTACATAACCCGATTCCAATTTGACAATTTTTTCTTGAAATTCAGAAGTTGAAATTGGTTGGTAAGCTGCAAAAAACTGATATAGTGCACTTGGAATTGAATATAAAACAAGTGAATAGTGAGAAGCTCCTTTAAAATCGTCGTATTTGTAGTTTAGACTTGTGTTGTTAGCTGCCTTTATATTTTCGTCTAAAGTAGCAATCTTAGCTCTCATTTTCTTAATATCTCCATCGGCTGAAGATTGATAATAGAACATATTTTGTTTGAAAGTTCCTAATCGTTCGGCAACTCTTACCTCCATTTCTGTAGCAAGTTCTGGGCTTAATGAAATATATGCATTGAATAAAGGATTGTCTTTGTATAGAAATAAGTTCATATAACCAGCAGTTACATCATGACCAGCAATTATTTTGAAAGGAGAAATTCTGTATTTATTTTGAAGAAATGGTAAAAGTTCACCACCAATAAATTCGAAAAAGCTTTCGCCTTTTCCTTCAGGTAAACCTGTGCTGTCATCAAATGTACAATCGGAGTCACGCTCGTTTTCTCTATTTTGAGCTAAGCCTACAATGATTACCTCTGGCAAATCATCCCAATAATTACCATAGCTTATAGCGCCTTGAAAAGGATCAAATAAATAATCACCATCTAATAAAAAAAGTAAAGGATATACTTTCTTAGTTTCTCTATCGTATGAAGGAGGAAGAGATACTGTTAAATATCTATAAGTATCTAATTTTTTTGAAAGGATACTATCTTTTAATTTTTGACCAAAACCGCTAAAGCTAAGTGTCATTAATAAGAATAAAATAATTTTTTTCATATTTTGGTTGTTTTGATTGACTTAAAGAAAGTTTTTAAAAACAAGCAATATAATAAATTATTTTCTATTTAAGATAGGTAGTAATAAAAATGACAACAATCCCAAAAGTAAAACTAATAGCATTTGAGAGGTCCAAATAATCCAACCAAAGGCTGTTCCTGCTGGTTCTGCAATAGCATAAAACAATAGCACTTTAGAAGTTAGAAACGGATAAGCGCCAAATCCACTATTAGTAAACGCAATAGCAATACTTCCTACAACAAAACAAGTTATAATGGCTTCAAATGTTAGGGTTGAAGTTTCAGGAATTACTTTAGTAGCTATATAATAGGTGATTAAATAGTATATCCAAATTAAGATGGTTTGAAAGAAGTACTTCCATTTTTCTTTCATGTGGATAATACTCAATAATCCTTCTTTCAATCCTGAAATTTTTTCTTTAAAAACAGCTACTATTTTCAATTTTGAGTACTTGTAAATTAAAACAAATACAATTAAAAACAAGATTCCAAAAATGGAGAGAAGTGTCATTAGTTGTAAAGGAATTTTGTCTAAAATAAAGGCTTTTACTATTTTAAACTGAAGGACAACAGATAGTAACATAAAGAATAATAGAAAAATCATATCTATCAATCTTTCGGCGACAATGGTTCCAAATCCTTTGTCGAAAGGGATGTTGTTGTATTTTTTTACAATTAGAGCTCTTGAAATTTCTCCTGATTTTGGGACGGTCAAGTTTAGTAAGTAACCAATATTCACTGCCATGAAATTGTTTTGGAAAGAAGAGTCATAACCCAAATGGTCTAACATGTATTTCCATCGGTAAGCTCGAATGGCATTGCCTATAAATCCAACAAAAACAGCTAGGCAAACATAAAAATAATCGGCATTTTTGAAGTAACCAATTATTTCATTGATTTGAGCATCAGTAAATTTTGAGTATTGATATACGATTATTCCAATTCCTAAAAGTATAGGAATTACTATCGACAACCATTTACTTACTTGATTTTTCAAAAGACTATTTCAAAGTGTTATCGTTTTCGTTTGGGAAAACAAGCCAAGGTTTGAATGTTTTTGCTTCTTCAAAATCTAAAGTAGCATACGAAATAATGATAATAATATCGCCAGCATGAACCTTTCTTGCGGCAGGACCATTTAAAGTGATTTCGCCAGAATTTCTTGCGCCTTTAATAGCGTAAGTTTCAAAACGCTCTCCGTTATTGATGTTAACAATAGAAACTTTTTCGCCTTCAATTAAGTTTGAGGCATCCATTAAAGCTTCATCGATAGTAATGCTACCGATATAGTTTAAATCTGCGCCAGTTACTTTGACGCGATGAATTTTTGATTTTACAACTTGAATTTGCATGGGGCAAAGTTAAATTAATTTAGTGAAATAGTATCTATCAATCTTATTTTGTTAACAAAAACTGCAATAAAAGCTCTGTATTTTTTCTTTTTGTTTTTTCTTTTACAAGATAACAGGCTAGCTTCATCCGCAATTTCAAAATATTCCAATTCAAATATTGGATGATTTAAAAAGGTTTTTGTTACATACTTAGCAACCTTTTTAGCAGATTTCGTGCCAAAAAGATGTTTCGCTTCATTTAATGTTTTAAAAATAATTGAGGCTTCCTTTTTTTCGTTTTCAGAAAGGCGTTCATTTCGAGAACTCATCGCTAATCCGTTTTGCTCTCTAAAAATTGGGCATCCGATTATGGTTACTGAAAGTTTTTCTTTTTCAACTAGTTTTTTTACAATTTGAAGTTGTTGAAAATCTTTTTCACCAAAATAGGCATTGGTTGGATTTACAATTTCAAATAATCTTTTTACAACCGTTCCAACTCCGTCAAAATGTCCAGGACGAAATTTACCTTCCATTTGATTTTCTAAACCATCAAAATTGTAATGTTGTGATTTTGTATTTCCATCATAAATATCTTCAACTGTTGGAGCATATATGAGAATTTTTTCAGAAATTGTTTTAATTTTTTCTACATCACTTTCTAATGTTCTAGGATATTTTTTTAAATCTTCGGGATTATTAAATTGAGTTGGGTTTACAAAAATACTTATTACCGTTGTTGCATTATTTTCAATAGATTTTTTAAGCAGAGAGAGATGTCCTGCGTGTAATGCTCCCATAGTTGGGACAAATCCTACTGTGGATTTATCGAGGTTATTCTCTTTCAGATGATTGATTAAATCTGCCTTTTTACTGAAAATGTGCATGTGTTTTTTTATTAAATAGGGTACAAACTTACTACTTTAGTAATTATCTGCATAAATTTTTGTAATTTTGCATGTTTTTTATTGCCAATAAATACATACATAACATAATGGAAGATAAGAGGATATTATATGTATCATCTGAAGTGGTGCCTTATTTAGCAGAGAATGAAGTTTCTCTAATGTCATATGACGTGCCAAAAATGATTAATGATCAAGGCGGACAAATCAGAATTTTCATGCCTAGATATGGAAATATAAATGAAAGAAGACACCAATTGCACGAAGTAATTCGTCTTTCTGGGATGAATTTAGTTGTAAATGATGTTGACATGCCTTTGATTATCAAAGTAGCATCAATACCTAAAGAGCGAATTCAAGTTTATTTTATAGATAATGACGAATACTTTAAAAGAAAAGCGACTTTTTCTGATGAAGATGGAATTCTATATCCAGATAACGATGAGCGAGCAATTTTCTTTGCAAAAGGCGTTGTAGAAACCGTTAAGAAATTAAATTGGGTTCCTGATATTATTCATGTTCATGGTTGGATGGCTTCAATGCTTCCTGTTTATATGAAACATTTTTATAAAGACGAAGCATTATTTTCTGAAACCAAAATTGTAAGTTCAGTTTATAGCCAATCATTTGATGGAAATTTAGATGTAGAAATGATTAACAAGATTAAATTTGATGGTGTTCCAGAAGAGGCAATTGCAGATTTAGAAATGCCTAATTATGAAAATCTTATCAAAGCTTCTATAGCACACTCTGACGCAGTAATTATTGCTTCTGAAAATCTTTCTCCAAGTTTAACAAAATTTATAGAATCTTCAGGTAAACCTTTTTTACCTTTCGCTCCCAAAGAAGGATTTGCTGAAGCTTACACTTCTTTTTACAAAAAGATGCTATAATATAATTTACAAAACATGAAATTTAATTTCTTTTACAAAACATTTATTATCGGATTATCAATTCTTTTTTTCGCATCTTGCGATAAAGATTTCAATGAACTTGGTTCCGAAATTGTAGGGAATGACAACTACAGTTTAAACAAAGAAGCAATAGATATTGTTGCATACAATCAAAATATAGGAGTATTTAGAACAAGCGATTTGCCTGTAAACTCTTTGGGATACTACAACAATCCTGTATTTGGAAAAACCAAGGCTAGTTTTGTTACTCAATTACAATTAGTAACTTCTAGTCCAAAATTTTATGACACTCCTGCTAATATAGTTGTCGATTCAGTTTATTTGTATGTACCTTATTATAATACTTTTTTGAGCACTGATACTAATACAGGCGATAGCACTTATGAGTTAGATTCAATCCATGGCGCAAGTGAGATAGATTTAAAGGTATATGAATCAAATTATTATTTGAGAGATAATGATCCTTCAACAGGTTTTCAAGATCCTCAACATTATTATTCAAATCAGCAAAGTGATTTTGATTCAAATATTGGGACATTGTTAAATGATGACAATACTAATGTTTTTGATAACACAATAGTTGACAATTCTCAAAATAGTAAATTTAAGTTTAGTGAAAAACAAATTAAGTTGTTAAAAAATAACGTGCCTTTAGGTTCTGGAACGGTAAAAGAACGTCTTGCACCAGGAATGTTTCTTAATTTGAATAAAGTTTTTTTCAAAAATAAAATCATCAATGCTCCAGCAGGAGTTTTGTATAACAATAATATTTTTGAAAACTATTTTAGAGGTTTGTATTTTAAAGTAGATAACGCTTCCTCATCAGTAAATCAAGGGACATTAGCGAAATTAAATTTTGCAAATGGGTATATTATGATGGTTTATCACGACAAAACATCGGATACTGATCCAGTAATTGTTAGAAGAACATTGCAAATCAAATTAGGCGGACATACTGTAAATCTAATTAATAGCGATTGGTCAAACCCAGTAACATCTCCAAACACAACTGTTGGTGACGATAAATTATATTTAAATGGAATGGGTGGTTCAATGGCTGTAATTGATTTATTTGCAGGAACTACTGGAGCAGCAAAATTACAAGACATAAAAGATAAAAATTGGTTAGTCAATGAAGCTAATTTAACTTTTACTATTGATAATTCAGCTATGGGAACGGTAGCACCAGAGCCAAACAGAATTTATCTTTATGATTTGAATAACAAAAGACCTCTGATTGATTATTACTCCGATTTAACTACAAGTAATTCTTCAAAATACAACAAATATGTTCATGGTGGAATTATTCAAAAAAACACAAGCGATAGAGGAACTACTTATAAAATTAAAATCACTAATCACGTTAGAAATTTAATTTTGAAAGATTCAACTAATGTAAAATTAGGATTAGTGGTTACAGAAGCAATAACGAATCCGCTTAATGTTAATTTGTTTACACCATTCAACAATGGTTCTGTTACAACAAAGTTTGTACCAGCAATGTCTGTTGTAAATCCATTGGGAACCATTTTATTTGGATCAAATCCAAGTGTTCCTAGTAATCAAAGATTAAAATTAGAAGTTTATTATACCAAACCTGACTAACTAAATAACTATTATAATATGTGTGGAATTGTAGGTTATATTGGATATCGTGAAGCATATCCTATTGTTATTAAAGGATTAAAGCGATTAGAATACCGTGGCTATGATAGTGCGGGCGTTATGCTTTATGACGGAACAGATTTAAAAGTTTCTAAAACAAAAGGAAAAGTTTCCGATTTAGAAGAAAAATCATCCAAAGAAATTACAACTAATGGAACCATAGGTATGGGACACACACGTTGGGCAACACATGGTGTTCCTAATGATGTAAATTCACATCCACATTTATCAAATTCTGGGGACTTAGCAATAATTCACAATGGGATTATAGAAAACTATGAACCATTAAAAAAAGAATTAATAAAAAGAGGATACACTTTCAAATCGGATACTGATACTGAGGTTTTAGTAAATTTGATTGAAGATGTTCAGAAAAAAGACAATCTAAAACTTGGAAAAGCAGTTCAAATTGCTTTAAATCAAGTTGTCGGAGCTTATGCGATTTGTGTTTTTGATAAGAAAAAACCAGATGAAATGGTTGTTGCAAGATTAGGTAGCCCATTAGCAATTGGAGTTGGTGAGGATGAATTTTTTATAGCTTCTGATGCATCACCTTTTATTGAATATACTTCTAATGCAATCTATTTAGAAGATGAAGAAATGGCTATTGTACGTTTGCACAAACCATTGAAAATAAGAAAAATTAAAGACGACTCTTTGGTAGATCCTTATGTTCAAGAATTGCAAATGAACTTAGAGCAAATAGAAAAAGGTGGTTACGATCACTTTATGCTTAAAGAAATTTATGAGCAACCAAATGTAATTAAAGACACTTACAGAGGAAGGCTTCACGCAAATAGCGGATTAATTCAAATGGCAGGTGTTGAAGATAATATCGAAAAATTTCTTCATGCCGATAGAATAATAATTATTGCTTGTGGAACATCATGGCATGCAGGTTTAGTTGCCGAATATGTTATTGAAGAATTTGCAAGAATTCCAGTTGAAGTAGAATATGCTTCAGAATTTAGATATAGAAATCCAATTATTACAAGTAAAGATGTGATTATTGCAATTTCACAATCTGGAGAAACTGCCGATACTTTGGCAGCAATCAAATTAGCAAAAGAAAAAGGCGCATTTGTTTTTGGTGTTTGTAACGTTGTTGGATCTTCAATATCTAGAGAAACTCACGCAGGTGCTTATACTCATGCTGGACCTGAAATTGGTGTTGCATCGACAAAAGCATTTACAACTCAAATCACAGTTTTGACAATGATAGCTTTAAGACTTGCAAAAGCCAAAGGAACTATGTCAAATTCTGACTTCCACAGATATTTACAAGAATTAGAAGTGATTCCAGAAAAGGTAGCTGAAGCATTGTCTTCTACAAATGAAATTGCTAAAGAAATTGCTTCTATATATAAAGATGCGCCAAATTGTTTATACTTAGGTAGAGGATATAATTTTCCAGTTGCTTTAGAAGGAGCTTTAAAGTTAAAAGAGATATCTTATATTCATGCAGAAGGCTATCCAGCTGCAGAAATGAAACACGGTCCGATTGCTTTAATTGATGAAAAAATGCCAGTAGTTGTAATTGCTCCTAAGCAAGGACATTATGATAAAGTGGTTAGCAATATACAAGAAATCAAATCTAGAAGTGGAAAAATTATTGCCATTGTTACTAAAGGTGATGTTCAAGTAAAAGGACTTGCTGACCATGTGATTGAAATTCCTGAAACTTCAGATGCGCTTTCACCATTATTAACGACTATTCCATTGCAACTTTTGTCTTATCACATTGCGGTATTAAGAGGATGTAATGTTGATCAGCCAAGAAATTTAGCAAAATCGGTAACGGTTGAGTAAATAATATACGAATTTGATAAAAAAAGCGAGAAAATATTTTTCTCGCTTTTTTATTTTAACATTTTTATGATTAATTTAAAAAAACACACTATTTATTATGTACGCATACTATTTTTTTAGTAATATTCACAATAAGTTAATAAAAACATAAAGATTTTTGATTGCGGATTAATCGAAAAGAGTAAAAAAAAATGACAAATATTAAAATAATATACACTTTTTTAATAATATAAAAATTATTTGTATTTTGGCTACTTAAACCAACAAAAATCAAACCTAATGAAGATTTATTATTTTATTTTGACGTTGTTTTTTTGCAGCATTTCATTTGCTCAAAGCACAATTTCAGGTTCGGTAAAAGACAGTAAAAACGAACCAATTCCTGGCGCAAACGTTAAAGTTGTTGGCGAGCCATCAGGTACCGTAACAGATGGAGACGGTAAGTTTATTGTCAAAGTAACCAAAAAACCACCTTTTACAATTGAGGTGTCAAGCATCGGATTTGCGACGCAAAAAATTGAAGTTACTTCAGCATCCCAAAAAGTTGAAGTAAAGATGGAAAATCAAGACACACAATTGGATGAGATTGTAGTTGCAGCTTCTAGAGCTCCAGAGAGAGTAAAAGAGTCTCCAGTAACAATTGAAAGAATGACAATTAAAGACATCAAGAAAACGGCTTCGCCTACATTTTATGACGGTCTTGAAAATCTAAAAGAGGTTCAAATGAATACAAGTAGTATGTCATTTAAGTCTATCAACACAAGAGGTTTCGCTACTGTAGCTAACACAAGATTCATGCAATTAGTTGATGGTATGGATAATTCTTCACCATTATTAAACTTCGTTTTAGGAAACCTTATTGGTATTTCTGAAATCGATGTTCAAAGTGTTGAATTACTTCCTGGAGCATCTTCTGCATTATATGGAGCAAATGCTTTTAATGGTATTTTATTTATGACTAGTCAAAGTCCTTTTGACAAACAAGGAGTAACAGCATATGCAAAATATGGTATGACAAATCAAAATGCAGCTGGAAGCAATTTGTATTATGATTATGGAGTAAGAGTTGCTCATGCATTTACTAAACATTTTGCTGCAAAAGCAAATTTCACTTTTATGAATGGTACAGATTGGTTTGCTACAGATTATAGAGATAAAGATTTAGTAAACAATGTAGGTCGTGATAGAAGTTTTCATAACTATAATGGTATGAATGTTTATGGTGATGAGGCTTCTACGAATATTAAAAGTGTTGCTACGGGAATGTTTAATGCTGGTGTGATTAATTCTTCTCAATTAGCAATCTTTAATTCAATATTACCTAATTATAATGTAAGTAGAACAGGTTATAATGAGGTAGATTTGACTGATAATAAAGTACAAAATGCAAAAATTGATTTCTCTTTGCACTTTAAGCCATGGGCAAATAATACAGAAATTATTTGGCAAAGTAAATTTGGTTTTGGTAACACCGTTTATCAAGGAGCCAACAGATATTATTTGAACGGATTCTTCATGCAACAACACAAACTAGAGTTGAAAGGTAAAAATTTCTTCGTTAGAGGTTATTTTACAACAGAAGATGGTGGAAATTCTTACGATATGTTGTTTACAGGTTTAAATATAAACAATCAATGGAGTCCAAATTCAACTTGGTTTGGGGAATATGCAGCAACTTATGTTCAATCTACTTTAGCAGGAACAACTCCTGATCAATCACATGCAGCTGCTCGAGCTTATGCAGATAGAAATAGATTAATCCCGGGTACAGATGCTTTCAAAAACGCATTCAATAAAGTAATTTCTGATCCTAACGTATTAACAGGTTCAAAATTAGTGGATAACTCTTACATGTATCATTCAGATGCAAATTACAATTTCAAAGACATAATAAAATTTGCTGAAATCCAAGTTGGAGGTTCATTCAGACTATACGAATTAAACTCTTTCGGAAGAATCTATACAGATTATACAAGCCAAATTAACTATAACGAATACGGAGCATATACTCAAATTCAAAAGAAATTAATGGAAGACCGATTGAAATTAACTGCTTCTGTTCGATATGATAAAGCTAAAAACTTTGATGGTAACTTCTCACCAAGAATTTCTGCTGTATATACAGCTGGGGCACAAAAAGCACATACTTTTAGAGGTTCATTCCAAACAGGTTTCCGTAATCCATCTACTCAAGATCAATATATTGGTTTTAATGTAGGTAGTGCAGTTTTACTAGGTTCAGCACCAGACAACTTAATAAGATATTCTGAAACTTTACCAGTAACTTCTCCACTAGGTCAATCAGTTGTTGGTGGAACCACTACAACTATTAATGGTAATAATGCTTATTATAATTCTTATACAGCGGCATCAGTTCAACAATTTGCTGCATTAGCAGGAACCAACCCAGTGGCTGCTGCAGGTTTGTTAAAGAAAACAAATGTTGGACTTGTTAAACCAGAAACTGTTAAAGCATTTGAATTAGGATACAGAGGACAAGTTCAAAAGTTATCTTATGATTTAAATGGATACTATAATATATACAATGATTTTATTGGAAATATAACAGTTGTTGCTCCAACTTATGGTACAGCTCAAGATGCACCAAATCTTTTATTAGGTCCAACAAACGCTGGAGTTCAATCTGTAGATGCAATATCTACTGGTAATACCAGAGCATTCCAACTATATACAAATACTAACATCGAAATTAAATCGATTGGTTTCGGAGCAGGTCTTGCATACAAATTGCCTAGAAATTTTGAAATCAGTGCAAATTATAACTATGCTGAATTTGATTTTGACCAATCTTTAGACCCAAGTTTTGAAGCAGGTTTCAACACACCTAAACACAGAATTAAAGGATCTATTAGTAATGATAAATTATTCAAAAATTTTGGTTTCAATTTAAGCGCAAGATGGAATGACGAGTACAAATGGGAATCTACATTTGCTGATGGTATGATTGATGCTGCAACAGTTATCGATGCACAAATCAATTATAGTATTCCAAAATTAAAATCTATAATTAAACTTGGTGCTGCTAATATTGGTGGTCAAGAATACCAACAAGTTCTTGGAGCAGGTCTAATAGGTCAACAATATTTTGCTTCTTGGACAATAACTCCATAATTTATTTTTAATAAAATTTATAATACTATAAGATTATGATAAAAAATTTCAAATGGCTATTCTTGGTTTCGTTAACCTTTATAGCTTGTAATAATGATGATGAAGTTACAACAAAGCCAAATTCATCGGATGGATTACCTCTTACTGCTGGTAGTGCAAATTTTTCTAAATATGTAGCTTTAGGAAATTCTTTAACAGCTGGATTTAGTGATAATGCATTATTTATTGAAGGTCAAAAAGGTTCTTATACTAATATCTTGGCACAACAATTTGCTCAAGTTGGCGGTGGAGAATTTAAGATTCCTTACATGAATGACAACATCGGTGGATTATTATTGGGTGGATTTCAAATCCAAGGACCAAGATTGTACTTCAATGGAGCAGCACCTGTGCCAGTTGCTGGAACACCATCAACGGAGGTAACAACAAAACTTACAGGTTCTTTTAATAACTTAGGTGTACCAGGAGCAAAAAGTTATCATTTACTTGCTGCAGGTTATGGAAATCCAGCAGGAGTTCCACTAGGCCAAGCTAATCCATATTATGCAAGATTTGCTTCTTCAGCAACTTCTAAAATAATTGATGATGCTACAGCGCAAAGTCCAACTTTCTTTTCTTTATGGATTGGAAACAATGACGTTTTAGGTTACGCAACTTCAGGAGGAACAGGTGTTAATAGAACAGGTGATCCTAATGTAGCATCTTATGGCGCTAATGATATTACTGATCCAGGTGCTTTTGCAGGAGTTTATAATACCTTAGCTACAAATTTAACTGCTAATGGTGCAAAAGGTGTAGTTGCCAATATTCCTTATGTAACATCTGTGCCATTCTTTACAACTGTTAAATATAATGCTGCAACTTTATCAGCAGCACAAGTCGCTGCGCTAAACTCTGGCTACGCACCATATAATGGAGGTTTGCAATTAGCTAAAAATGCAGGTTTAATTACTGAGCAAGAAAGATTAGACAGAACAATTACTTTTGCAACAGGTGCTAATGCTTTAGTTATTGTTGATGAATATTTAACTAACTTGTCTGGATTAAGTTTACCATCTTACAGACAAGCAACAGCTGCTGATTATATATTATTATCATCTGGTGGAGTTAGTGCACAAGCACATTTACAAGCTGGAAATGGAACTCAATTTCCTCTAGCAGATAAATGGGTGTTGTCAAAAAGCGAAACAGCTGAAGTTAAAACAGCTACTGACTTATATAACGCAACAATTTCATCAGTTGCTACTTCTAAAGGTTTAGCATTTGTTGATGCTAATGCTGCTTTAGTTCAAGTTGCAGGATCAGGTATTAGCAATGGTGGATTTACAGTAACTTCTGCTTTTGTAACTGGTGGAGGATTTTCATTAGATGGTGTTCATCCAAGCCCAAGAGGATATGCTTTGATAGCTAATAAATTTTTACAAGCAATAAACTTAAAATACGGTTCAAACTTTAAAGATGTAGATTTCGGAGATTACAGAATATTATTCCCTTCTGTGTTGTAAGATTTATCCAAAATTTAACCAAAACCATCAACTTCGGTTGGTGGTTTTTTGTTTATTGAATATTGATTTCTCTATGATTTAATCTTCAAATAGAAAAAAAATCAAAAAATGCATAAAAAAATAGCTTTTTGCTATTGATTTTCTATTTAGAAAATTTATCTTTGCACTCTGAAAAAAGACATCATTTTTTCATTTCTAAAACGCTATTAAATAAATACATAAGCAATGTCAAAAGCAATAGGAAAAGTTTCTCAAATCATCGGACCAGTAGTTGACGTAGTATTCAACACTAAAGATGCTGAATTACCAAAAATTTATGATTCATTAGAAATCACTAAGAAAGATGGTACTTTACTTGTACTTGAAGTACAATCTCATATCGGAGAAGATACAGTTCGTACTATCTCTATGGATTCTACTGATGGTTTAAGTAGAGGTACTGATGTAGTTTCTACTGGAAACCCAATTCAAATGCCAATCGGTGCAGATGTTTACGGACGTTTGTTTAACGTAATTGGTGATGCAATTGATGGTTTAGGAAATTTACCAAAAACAGGTGAAAACGGAATGTCAATTCACCGTCAAGCACCAAGATTTGAAGATTTATCCACATCTTCTGAAGTTTTATTTACAGGTATCAAAGTAATCGATCTTATCGAGCCTTATGCAAAAGGAGGTAAAATTGGATTGTTCGGTGGTGCTGGAGTTGGTAAAACAGTATTAATTCAGGAGTTGATTAACAATATTGCAAAAGGTCACGGTGGTCTTTCTGTATTCGCAGGAGTAGGTGAAAGAACTCGTGAAGGAAACGACTTACTTCGTGAGATGTTAGAGTCTGGAATTATTAAATATGGTGAAGAATTCATGCACTCTATGGAAAATGGAGGTTGGGATTTAACTAAAGTTGATAAGCCAGGAATGAGAGATTCGAAAGCAACTTTCGTTTTCGGACAAATGAATGAGCCACCTGGAGCTAGAGCACGTGTTGCTTTATCAGGATTGTCTATCGCAGAATATTTCCGTGATGGAGCAGGTTCAGATCAAGGTAAGGACGTACTTTTCTTTGTTGATAATATCTTCCGTTTTACACAAGCAGGTTCAGAGGTTTCGGCTCTTTTAGGTCGTATGCCATCTGCGGTAGGTTATCAACCAACTTTAGCAACAGAAATGGGTGCGATGCAAGAAAGAATTACATCTACTAAAAAAGGATCTATTACATCGGTACAAGCGGTTTACGTTCCTGCGGATGACTTAACTGACCCGGCACCAGCAACAACTTTTGCTCACTTAGATGCAACAACAGTATTGTCTCGTAAAATTGCTGAGCTTGGTATTTATCCAGCGGTAGATCCACTAGATTCAACATCTCGTATCTTAACTCCACTTATTTTAGGTGATGACCACTATAACTGTGCTCAAAGAGTAAAAGAAATTCTTCAAAAATACAAACAACTTCAAGATATCATCGCTATCCTTGGTATGGAAGAGTTGTCAGAAGAAGATAAATTAGCTGTATCTAGAGCTCGTAGAGTTCAACGTTTCTTATCTCAGCCATTCCACGTAGCGGAGCAATTTACAGGTATTCCTGGAGTATTGGTTGATATTAAAGATACTATCAAAGGATTCAACATGATTATCGATGGTGAATTAGACCACTTGCCAGAAGCAGCTTTCAACCTTAAAGGAACGATCGAAGACGCTATCGAAGCAGGACAAAAAATGTTAGCAGAAGCATAAGAATTAGGATTGAGGAATCGAGGAGTTAGGATTTAAATATTCCTAAAATCCCAAATCCTAAATCCAGAATCCTAAATAAAAAAAAATGATTTTAGAAATAGTATCACCGGAAGCTACATTATTTAAAGGAGAAGTTACTTCGGTTTCTTTGCCAGGTGTAGATGGTTCATTTCAAATATTGAACAATCACGCTCCAATAGTTTCTATTTTAAAACAAGGAACAGTAAAAGTTACTGCAACGAGCTTTAAATTTGAAAAAGAAGTAGAAGATAAATTTACAAAAGTAAACGATCAAAACTACACTCTTGAAATCTCTTCAGGAACTATTGAAATGAAAGACAATAAAGTAATTGTTTTAGCCGACTAAGACAATTTAGTATAAGCAAAAAGTCCCGAATTATCGGGACTTTTTTATTTATTTAATGTTTTTTAGTGATAACCAAACTATGGAGCATAAAGCAAATGCTTCAATAGCTAAGCCCAAAAACAATACATATTGCGCAAATTCAATTTTTTGGATTTTAAGAAAAGCGCCAATTAAAACTAATATAATTCCTGCTACTAATAAGTATAAGTTTTTTTTCATATTATTACTATTTTTATTCTTTTACAAATTCCATAATATCACCAGGTTGGCACTCCAATATTTCGCAAATTAATTCCAAAGTAGAAAAACGAATTCCTTTTGCCTTTCCAGTTTTTAATATTGAAATGTTAGCTGTTGTAATTCCAACATATTCTGCTAATTCATTGGAACGCATTTTTCTTTTGGCTAACATTACATCTAAGTTTATTATTATCGGCATAATTATATCATTAAATCACTATCTTCTTTCATGTTTTTCGCGATCTTAAAGATTTCACTAATAACCATAAAAAATAATCCGAGGCTAATAGAAATTAAAAACGAATCATAACTACCAAAATCTAAAGATAAACCTAAATGATTTCTTTCAACTGCATTATAAATAAATAAAGAAACCGTACTTATAATAGATGAGGTAATTATTAGTCTTCCAATTAAATTAAATAATCTCACAACTTCATCACTAAAAATTTCTCTTTTTAGAAAAAGACCAACCAATTTTCTTAATAGATAAATGCTGTAAACAAACAATAATCCGCCAATAACATTTACAAAAACAACTACTTTAGCTAGTATTGTATTAGCTGAAACTTCTTGCCCTTTTATTTTTATAGGAATATCAATGTCAGCACTAAATAAATAAAATGGAATAAAAATAAGCATTCCTACAATTGAAATTAGAGTAAAAAACCAAAATAAATCTAATACTGTTTTTAAAATGTTCAATTTTTTCATGTTGTAAGTTTTAAAATTCCATACAAATATATAAAAATTATCGTAAAACAATAATTAAATATCAAAAAACAACATTTTTAATAAAACTTCTATTCCAGCTACTTTTTCTACATTTGTATAAATGAAAAACTTCCCAAAATCATTAACACAAAAACTGCAACAACGCGAGCTAAACAATGCCTTGCGAAAATTGCCAGTTTCTAATAGTTTAATCGATTTTGCTTCCAATGATTATTTAGGTTTTGCTAATTCTGAGGAAATTTTCAATCAAACACATGATTATCTTCAAGAGAATAACATCAAAATAAATGGCGCAACAGGTTCTCGATTAATTTCAGGAAACCACAATTTATATCAAAAGACAGAAGATTTTATTGCCAATTTCCATCAATCAGAAACCGCATTAATTTTCAATTCGGGTTACGATGCTAATGTGGGTTTCTTTAGTTCGGTTCCACAACGCAATGATATCATTCTTTACGACGAATTATGTCATGCATCAATTCGTGATGGAATTCAGATGAGTAATTCCAAGTCGTATAAATTTCAGCACAATGATTTCAATCATTTAGAGAAAGTAATAATTTCGCAACTCGAAACTCGCAACTCGAAACTTGAAACTTTTTATATTGTTACAGAATCAGTCTTTTCCATGGATGGCGATTCACCAAATCTAGAAGAATTAGTAAACCTATGCGAAAAACACAATTGCTATTTGGTCATTGACGAAGCACACGCATTAGGTGTTTTCGGAGATTTAGGCGAAGGATTAATTCAATATCAAGGAATTCAAGATAAAGTTTTTGCAAGAATCATGACTTTCGGAAAAGGATTAGGTTGTCACGGCGCAGCCATTTTAGGAAGTCAAGAATTAAAAAATTATTTAGTAAATTTTGCTCGAAGTTTTATTTATACAACAGGACTTTCACCTCATTCAGTTGCTACAATTTTAATTGCTTATCAGTATTTAAAGTCTGAAAAAGAAGCTATTCAAAAACTTAAAAGCAACATTCAATTTTTCAATCAAGAGAAATTGCAAATGGGTTTGAAGCCAATGTTTGTTTATAGTAAATCAGCTATTCAATGTGCTATAATTCCAGGAAACGAAAAGGTAAAATCAATCGCTAATCAATTGCAAGAAAACGGATTTGATGTAAAAGCTATTCTTTCACCAACAGTTCCTGAAGGTCAAGAGCGACTTCGTTTTTGTTTACATTCCTACAATTCTGAAAAAGAAATCTCAGAAGTCTTGCGATTGTTGAGTACTTTTGTGTTTTAAATAAGATATGGAGGAACAATTTCAAATTGTAGGTCGTTATCAATATTCATCGGAGGCTTTAATTTTTAAGGGCAAATTGGAGTCTGAAGGTATTGAAGTATATATAAGAGATAACAATATTGTTGATTCAAATCCTTTGTATAGTAATGCTGTTGGAGGTATTAAGCTTTTTGTAAAAAGTGAAGATTTTAAAAAAGCTCAACTTGTTCTTTCAGATGTAAGTCAATATTCACTAAACGAAAACAATCAACTTATTAAATGTCCAAAATGCAATGCTGAACAAGTTGAAATGGTCACTTCAATTAAAGATATTAGATCATTTTTAGCTTTTCTTTTTTCAGTATTAGTTGTGTATATGCCGTTTTATTCTAAGCATAAATACAAATGTCAATCATGTAAATTTGAATTTAATTAAATGAAACTATTCATCACAGGAATCGGTACCGATGTAGGTAAAACCATAACATCAGCCATAGTAACCCAAGCGTTAGAAGCCGATTATTGGAAACCTATCCAAGCAGGCGATTTAGACAATTCTGATAGTCATAAAATTCAGCGTTATATTTGTAATGATAAAACCATTATTCACGAAAATAGCTATAAACTAAATACACCAGCAAGTCCACATTTAGCAGCAGCAATTGACGGAATTACAATAGATTTGAAAAAGATTAAAGTTCCATCTACAGATAATCATTTAGTAATAGAAGGTGCTGGCGGATTATTAGTTCCGCTAAATGACAACGATACCATTATCGATTTAATCCAACCCGATTACAAAATAATATTGGTTTCACGCCATTATCTTGGAAGTATCAACCACACCTTACTATCTTTTGAAGCTTTAAAAAGTAGAAATTTGAAAGTTGCAGGAATCATTTTCTCAGGTGATGAAAACAAAGCTACCGAAGAAATTATTCTGAATAAAACCAAAGCCAAATTCATTGGAAGAATTGACAACGAACCGTATTTCGATCAAAATGTAATTCAATATTACGCTGATTTGTTTCGTGAAAATCTCCAAAATTTATAAAGTCTTTGTGAAACTCTGTGCTATTCTCTGTGTATCTTTGTGTAATATTTTTACCCTATGAATTTATCTGAAAGAGACAAAAAACACAATTGGCATCCTTACACACAACACAAAACAGTAGCCGATTTTCCTGCAATTGTAAAAGGAAAAGACGCATTGTTGTGGGATGAAAACGGTAAAGAATATATCGATGCCATTGCTTCATGGTGGGTGAACCCTTTCGGACATTCCAACAAAGTTATGGCGGATGCTATTTATGAGCAATTAACTACTTTAGAACATGTTTTATTTGGAGGATTTACTCATAATAAAGCCGTAGAGTTATCTGAAAAACTAATGGAAATTCTACCTTCCAATCAACAGAAAATTTTCTATTCAGACAATGGTTCCACTGCAGTAGAAGTCGCTATCAAAGTTGCTTTACAATACAATTATAATAAAGGAATTAAAAAAACTAAAGTCATCGCTTTTGAAGATGCTTTTCACGGTGATACTTTTGGAGCCATGGCTGCCAGTGGAATTACTTTTTTTACCGAAGCCTTCAAAGGTTCACTTCTAGAAGTTGTTCGCATTCCGGTTCCAACAGAAGGCAACGAAGAACAAACTATAAAAACTTTAGAAAATCTTCTAAAAACCAACGAATATGCAGCGTTTATTTTTGAGCCATTAGTGCTTGGAGCTGCAGGAATGGTCATGTATTCACCAGAAGTTTTAGATGAATTAATCGCTATTTGTAACCAAAATAACGTCTTCACTATTGCTGACGAAGTTATGACTGGTTTTGGTAAAACAGGTAAAACATTTGCCAGTGATTATCTTCAAAACAAACCTGATATGATGTGCTTGTCTAAAGCATTAACTGGCGGAACAATTCCAATGGCAATCACGACATTCTCTCAAGAAATCTTCGAAGGATTTTACCATGATGACACCGACAAAGCGCTGTTTCACGGACATACGTTTACAGCAAATCCGACAGGTTGCGCTGCAGCTTTAGCCAGTATTTCACTTTTACAAACTGATGAAATCCAGCAAAATATTCAAACGGTTCATCAATCGCATTTAGCATTTCAATCCAAAATAAAAAACCATCCAAAAGTAAAAACCACTCGAGTGCTCGGAGTAATTTTTGCTCTAGAAATCAAAACCGAAACCCAAGAAAGTTACTACGGAACGATGCGCAACAAACTCTACAATTTCTTCATCGAAAACGGAGTAATTTTACGACCAGTTGGAAACATAGTTTACATTTTGCCACCCTACATCATCACCGAAAATCAATTACAAAAAGTCTATCAAACCATCGAAAATGCTTTGGAAATAGTTTAAATTTGCATTCGTTAAACAAATATTCAAAGCAATATTCAAAGACTTTATTTTTATTTAAAACTCTTTGATTCTTCTGTGAATCTCTGTGTTATTTAACATGAAAGAAAAAATTGCCATAACATCCTTAGCATCCATTTCACCTTTAGGAAAAAACCCTGAGGCTATTTGGCGCAATTATCTTTCAAATGAAACTTTAATTTCAACTAAAGACTTTAACGGAAAGCCACAATTTGTAGCCACAATTCCTCAAGAAATTAGAAATGAAATTGAAGAATTAAAAAAGAGTGAAATTAAATACAAAGCTTTAGACGAAACCGTTTTACTTGCTATTTTAGTTTCACGACAAGCCATAAAAAATGCAGGTTGGAAAAATGGCGACGACTTCGGAATCAATATTGGTTCTTCTCGTGGCGCTACGCAATTATTTGAAAAACACCACAAAGAATTTCTCGAAACCGGGAAAACGTCAACCTTAGCATCACCAACCACAACGCTTGGAAATATTTCTTCTTGGGTAGCACACGATTTAAAAAACAACGGACCAGAAATATCCCATTCTATAACGTGTTCAACAGCTTTACACGCGGTTTTAAATGCCGTAGCTTGGTTGCAATCAGGAATGGCAAATAAGTTTTTAGTAGGCGGAAGCGAAGCACCATTGACCGATTTCACTATTGCTCAGATGCACGCTTTAAAAATTTATTCTAATCCAAAAGATTGTCACCCTGAGCTTGTCGAATGGGCTTGTCGTGCTTTCGATTTTACAAAAACTAAAAACACTATGGTTCTTGGTGAAGGTGCTGCTGTTGCTTGTTTAGAAATTGGCCAAAAAGAAAACGCTTTAGCTTACATAGAAGGAATTGGCTACGCAACAGACGATATCGAACACAATATTTCTATTTCAGACGAAGCCAATTGTTTTCAAAAATCCATGAAAATGGCGTTGCAAAATACCAAATTAGAAGATGTTGATGCCATAGTAATGCACGCACCAGGAACTTTGAAAGGTGATACTTCTGAGTATAAAGCAATCCAAAAAACATTCAATCAAAATATTCCAATGCTTACCACAAACAAATGGAAAGTTGGACACACTTTTGGAGCATCTGGAATGTTAAATATGGAAATGGCAATTATGATGATGCAACATAATAAATTCATCGAAGTACCATTTGCTGAAAAGCAAACCATAAGAAAAGATATTAAAAAAGTATTAATTAATGCAGTAGGTTTTGGAGGAAACGCAGTAAGTATTCTTTTGTCAAAGAGTTTTAGTTAAAGGAATCATCTGCCAACTGCGACTGAACACTGAACACTATTTCTCAAGCTCTTTCACTTTTTCATAAATCCTTTCGCTTTCCCATCCTTTACGAAGTAAGTAATCGCAGAATTTTTTCCGTTTTTTCAAATTGTTTTTTTCGGTAATGGATTCCCAATGTTTTTCTGCTAAATTTTCGAAAGTCATTTCATATTCTTCAGATGGGATTTCTTTTAGTGCTTTGGTAACTAAATAATCTGAAATTTTTCTTGCTTTCAATTCGTTTTTGATTCGAATTTTGCCCCACTTTTTCTGATGAAATTTACTAATTGAAAAAACCAACGCAAAACGTTCTTCGTTTAGGAAATTACTTTCAATTAAATGCACAATTATTCGGTCTTTTTCGGCTTGATTTAATACAAAACCACGCAATTTTTCTGACACTTCAATATGACATCTTTCTTGGTAAGAACAATAATACTCTAACTTTTGTACAATATCTTCTACAGAACTGGTTGATTTTGAGCTCAAAACGTTAAAAAGGCATGAAATTTGTTAATAATTTAATAACGCAAATGTATTGAAATTGTGTGAATTAGAAGTAATTTTGTAGTCCCAAATTGTTATTGAAAAATTAAAAAAACTAAATTCATTTTTATGAAATTTAAATTACTTATTGTTGCGCTTTTGTTTAGTTGTTTTTCGTTTGGGCAGGTTGTAACATACACCCCAACGAGTACTTTGGGTATAACTGCGACTAATTCAACCGCATCAACATTTAACATAGGTGCAGGTTTAACAGTAGGTACCGGTTGTGCTGGAAATTGGTATCAAGGTGTTGCGGGAAGTCTTTTTACAACAACTGCTTCTGCTGAATTAGGCGCTGATTATTATGAGTTTAGTAGTACACCAGATTCAGGTTATCAATTGGATTTAACTTCTGTTTCTGTTTCTGGTTTAAGAATTAGTGGAACTGGTCCAACAAGTTTTGAGTGGGCTTATAGAATTGGTTCTGGTCCATGGATTTATCAAGGAACTCCAGTTTCTCCTGGTACTGGAAATTGTGCATCAGTTGGAAATACTAATTTGTGGGATTTTCCCGATTTTTCAACTACTAACACTGTAACATTTAGAATAATTATCTATAATGCCTCTAATGTTGGTGGAACCTATAGAATGAATGTTGTAAATCTTAATGGAACTGTAACTACTACTTGCACTTCACCATCAACTCAAGCATCATTATTTACGAGTAGTCTTGTAACATCTACTACGGCAACTATTGGTTTAACTCGTGGTAATGGAAATAGAGTTTTAATTGTAGGTAGAGCTGGAGGTGCTGTTAATCAAGATCCTGCAAGTGGTACAAGTTATACAGCCAGTACTGTTTTTGGTTCTGGAACTCAAATTGGTACAGGAAATTTTGTGGTTTATGATGGCCTTGCTTCACCAACGGTTTCTGTTGCTTTGACTAGTTTAGTTGGTGGAACGGCTTATCACTTTGCTGCCTACGAATACAACACAACAGGAACGTGTTATAATCTCGTTGAATTAACAGGAACTTTTACAACTCTTGCCGTAACTCCAGTAGCTACAATAGCAAATAATTTACCACAAGTTATAGCGGCAAATGTCTCACAAGGAACAAACGATCATATTTTACATAAGTTTCAAATTACTGTCAGTTCAGCAAATACTATACTTTCGGGAATGACAATGACAACCACAGGAACTTATCTTGCTAGTGATATTGTAAATTTTAAAGTTAGGTATTCTACAGATAATATTTTAGATGCAGGTGATGTAACGCTAAGTACAAAAACTGCAACTTTAGGTCCAGGATTTCACAACTTTGCAACTTTTACTATCCAATCAATAAACTCAGGTTTTACTGGTTATGTTTTTATTACTGCAGATTTTTCTGCAACTGCAATTGTTAATAATGCAATTTCAGTTTCTGCAATAACTAACACAAATTTATTCTACACATCTACACCTATAACCAATGAATTAGGTTCAACAACTGTTGGCGGTCTTCAAACCATTAGACCTATTGCTCCAAATACTCCAGTTGCTTTAACCGAAATTTGTACAACTAATACCACACAATCTTTATCGTGGTCCCCACCAGCAACAGGCACTTTTGATGGTTACATGCTTGTAGTTAGAGAAGTAGCTACACCACACGCTGTAACTTCGCTAGTCGCATCTACTCAAACATTTAATTCTAATTATACTCTAGCACCAACCTATGGTTCTACTGCTATTTTGTCAAGAGTATTATATATTGGTACAGCTACAACTGCTACCATTACAGGTTTGACCCAAGGTGTCAATTATACTTTTGCAATTTATGCCTACAAAAACGATGGTGCAGCATCATCAATTTATTCAGCTACAGCTACAACAACAAATCAAACCATAAACTTACCTAATGTTGCAGCAGCAGGAAGTGCTCCGGCAAATGCTTCTGGAACGATCACTTGGAGCGCTCCTAATGCACTATGTTATAATGAGATTTTAGTAGTTGCAACAACAACACCAGGCATAACATTTACTCCATCAGGAAACGGAAGTGCTTACGTACCCAATACTGTTTATGCAGGAAATAACAGTATTGTTTTCAACAATGCAGGAAACTTTGTAACTGTTACAGGATTGACCAATGGCGTTACCTATTATTTTGAGATATTTGTTAGAAATGGATTAGAGTGGAGCAGTGGTGTAGAGGTTAGTTTAACACCAAATTTAGCAACCGTTTTTAAACCAGGTGAATTAGTATTCGTTGGTTTTGATGGACAGTATTTAAATACAGGTGCAGCTGATCAGTATATGGTAGCAACTATGGTTAATGTTCTGCCGGGAACAACCTTTTCAATTGCTAATTCAAGATATGAAGCTGGTGCAGCAGCTAATGTAAGAACTGATAAATGGGGTGGCGCTGGTGATGACCCAAGTGCAACGCCTGGAATTACTAATTTTACCTATAATGGTGCAACGACTATAGCTGCAGGTTCTATTTTTGTTTTAAATACAAATTCTGCTACGAGTCCTATTTTTGATTACGTCGGAGTAATTACAGGAACGACATTAGTAGATAGAACAGCAGATTTTACTATTACGCAACCTTTTGGTGTTGGAACAGCTCCAAATATCACAACCGCAAGTGGCGATGGAGAACAAATCTATTTATTGCAAGGAAACTTTGTTTCCGATGGTCTAATAGATACTAATGAAGCAAATTATATTTTAACTGGAACATTGCTTCACGGATTTACAATAAAAACAGGTTGGGTTCCTTTAACTTCTGCATGTAGCGGAATAGTTGGTGGAGGAAGTAACAGACAATCACGTTTGCCTAATGCCTTAACTTGCTTTAATATTGAAAGTGCCATTACTAATACCATAAGCGGTTATTATGAAAATGCAGCGCAACATGGTCCAATTTCTTTAAGAAATATTATTAGAGAAATAGCAAATGTTTCAACTAATTGGACTTTGTCTAATGGTAGGTATACCATCGATGCCTCTAGTAATGCATTCGATAGAGCTGGAAAAACTTTTGTTATTTCAGCTGGCGAATTAGCGGGTCAATGGATTGGTGATGTGGATACTAACTGGTTCAATTGTTCGAATTGGGGTAGATTAACCGTGCCAGATGAAACTGTTGATGTTGTTATTGATAATGTTATTTCTATTAATAATGCTTCTATAAACTTTACTTCTCCTTTTTCTGATTTTTATGCTGATTTAGCGGTTTGTAATAATTTAACTATCAACGGAAGAGCCTTATTTATTCAAGGTAGTCCGAACAATAGGATTGAAGTTTATGGAAATGTTACTATCGGAGCTTCAGGAACTTTAGACATGAATGATGGTTCTAACGGAACGCCTGATGGACAACTTTATTTGTATGGAAATTGGAATAATAATGGTACAGAAACTAATTTTGATCAAGGCGAAAGCACCATTCATTTTAAAGGAAGTATTCCTCAAGTAATAAATAATGTTGCTCCAAGAGGAACAGAATTATTCTACAATGTAGTTTTAGATAATGACTTTAATACCGCTATTTCTAATGATTTAATTGCTCAAGGTGATCTAACAATTAACGCCACAAGAGCATTAAATATTGATTCAAATGGATTTGTTTTTGCTTATAATAGATTAAATCACAATGGAGATTTGTCAATAGCTAATAACGGACAATTTATTCAAGTTGACGAAACTGATAACAACACAGGTGTTTATACTGGAACTAAATTTCAACTAACAAGAACTGCACAAGCTAAGAATTTTGATTATGTTTATTGGAGTGCACCAACAGAAAATTTTGCAGTTACTGGCGTTCCAACTAATAATCGTTACGAATGGAATACTTTATTTGCAAATGCTAATGGAACATTAGGAAATTGGGCAACAGCATCTGGAACTATGACTAAAGGAAAAGGATATATTGCTAGAGCTTCTAATGGTTCTGCAACACCAGTTGGATTAAGTACAATCTTTACAGGAAAACCTCACAATGGTCAATTCAATTTTGATATTTATAGAGGAAATTATGATGGAGCAGACTATGATGCTGATTTAACCAATCCGAATAACGTATGGACAACAAGATTTGATGACAATTGGAATTTGGTCGGAAATCCATATCCATCAGCAATTGATGCTGAAGAGTTCTTGGTTCAAAATCAAACGAAAATAGAAGGTGCTGTATGGATTTGGACACACGGTTTGAATCCAACTTCAAATGTTAGTCCTTTTTATAATAATTATCAGTACAATTATTCGTCTTCAGACTATATCAAATACAATGGTTTAGGTTCAACAGATCCAGATACTTTTGCAGGAAAAATAGCTTCTGGACAAGGATTTATGGTGAACATGCTTCATACAACTGCAACTCCAAATACCATAACTTTTACTAATAATATGAGAAGTGATGCTTCAATGGTTCAGTATGATAATACCGATTTCTTTAGAGGCGTTTCAACAAATACTGTTGGTCCTGTTGAGGAAAAGCACAGAATATGGTTGGATATTATCAATACTACTTCTGGACAAATGGACAGAACATTGTTAGGATATTCAACAAGTTCAACCCTAGATGTTGACCATTTGTATGACTGTATTTTTAGACCAACAACAGAATTGAGTATGTATTCTATTATCAATTCAGAGCCGTTTATCATTCAAGGACGACCATTACCTTTCAATAATTTTGATCTTGTTCCAATGGGAATCAGAATTGTTGCAGCAGGAAATCATACTATAGCTATCAAGAAAGTAGATGGTTTATTTGAGCAAAATCAGGATATTTATTTAGAAGATAAACAGTTAAATATCATTCATGATTTAAGACAAGCGCCTTATAACTTTACATCATCAGTTGGGACTTTCAATGACCGATTTGTTTTAAGATATACAACAGCAGCATTGAGTAACCAAGATTTTGAATCTATTGATAGTTCAGTTCTTGTATCAGCAAATGATGGACAAATTAAAATTAAATCTATAAATGAATCATTGAGCGAGGTAACGGTTTATGATGTTTTAGGAAGAGAAATTATAAAGAAGACTAATATTGCTTCAAGTGATTTAATACTAAATAATATTACAGCTACAAATCAAGCTTTGATTGTGAAAATAAAATTAGAAAATGGTGAAGTTGTTACTAGAAAAGTAATTCTTTAGTCAGTTTCTTTAAACGAAAAAGTCCCAATCTTAACAAAGGTTGGGACTTTTTTATGGTTTAGATTTTATTATTTTCCTTTTCCAGAAGCTTCTAGATTTCTTTCGATTTTGTGGTCAGGACGAGACCATTTAGGTTTTTCACCTAAAGCTTGAAATTGCGAATCTTCCGCTTCAACAGTTGTTGGTTGCATCAATTTGATGAAGGGTTTTTGAGGTTGTAATCCAAGAGTTTCAAACATTTTCATGTCTTCATTCACATCAGGATTTGGTGTTGTAAGAAGTTTGTCACCAGCAAAAATTGAATTAGCACCAGCAAAGAAACACATAGCTTGACCTTCACGAGACATTTCAGTTCTACCTGCAGAAAGTCTAACTTGAGTTTCTGGCATTATAATTCTTGTAGTGGCAACCATTCGAATCATTTCCCAAATTTCAACTGGTTTTTCGTTTTCCATTGGTGTTCCTTCAACAGCTACAAGTGCATTAATTGGCACCGATTCTGGTTGTGGGTTTAATGTTGAAAGCGCCACAAGCATTCCAGCTCTGTCTTCTATAGATTCACCCATTCCAATAATTCCACCACTACAAACCGTAACATTAGTTTTACGAACGTTGTCTATTGTTTGTAATCTATCTTCAAATCCACGAGTTGAAATTACCTCTTTATAATATTCTTCAGAAGTATCTAAGTTGTGATTGTAAGCATACAAACCAGCTTCTGCCAAACGTTGCGCTTGATTTTCAGTTAACATTCCAAGTGTACAACACACTTCCATTTCTAGTTTATTGATGGTACGAACCATCTCTAAAACTTGATCAAATTCTGGTCCGTCTTTTACATTTCTCCAAGCGGCACCCATACAAACTCTTGATGAACCACTCGATTTTGCTCTTAGAGCTTGCGCTTTTACTTGGCTAACCGACATTAAATCGTTGCCTTCTATATCTGTATGATATCTAGCTGCTTGTGGACAATAACCACAATCTTCTGGACAGCCACCAGTTTTTATAGATAATAATGTAGAAACTTGAACTACATTTGGATCATGATGTTCTCTGTGAATAGTTGCTGCTTCATACATTAAATCCATTAAGGGTTTGTTGTATATCGCTATAATTTCTTCTTTAGTCCAATTATGTTTTGTAATGCTCATTGATAAGGATATTTAATGATGTTTCAAAAGTAGTTAATTACTTTGTAACAAACAATGATTTAAAAGTGGGTATTTATATAATTTACAGCAAAAATTTTATCTTCATTTATTTGATTTTTCAAGTCGTTTAAAGAATCAAATTTTTGTTCCTCTCTAATAAATTCAATAATTTCAATAGTTAAGGTTTCGTCATAAATAGTTTTATCAAAATCCAGAAAAAAGACTTCAATAGTTTGATTTGTTCCATCAACTGTTGGTCTTGTGCCAATATTCATTAATCCGAAAATTGTTTTTTTATCGTAATTACTTTTTACAATATAAACGCCGTTTTTCGGAATCAACTTATAATCTTCATTAATTTTAATGTTAGCTGTTGGAAATCCGATAGTGCGACCGAGTTGTTTTCCTTTTACAACAATTCCTGAAAAGAAATAATTGTAACCAAGGTAGTTAATAGCCAAATTTATGTTTCCTTCTAAAATGGCATTTCTAATTTTGGTAGAACTTACCGCATTATCATTTATTTCTTGAGCTGAAATTTGCTCTACTTCAAATCCGTATTCTTTACCAAAAACTATTAAATCATTGATATTAGCAGTTCTGTTTCTTCCAAAACGATGATCATATCCAATAATTATTTTTCGAATATTAAGCTGATTGACCAAGATTTCTTTAACAAATTCTTCGGCAGTAAGTCTTGAAAATTCTTGATTAAATGGATGAATGATTAAATTATCAATTCCTGTTTTTTCTAAAAGTAGTGTTTTTTCATTTACAGTATTTAGAAGTTGTACAACAGAATTATCTTGTAGCACCATCCTTGGATGGGGGAAAAAGGTTAAAACAACACTTTCACAATTAAGTTCTTTAGCGTTAAAAATTATTCTTTCAAGAATTTTTTTATGACCAATATGTACACCATCAAAGGTACCGATGGTAACAACCGATTTTTTATTATTATATTCTTTAATATTGCTAAAGGTTTTCAAGAAAAATAAATTTTAGCTGCAAAGGTAATTTATTTATATCGATACAAAAAAATTAAGTGAATAGGCTACTATAGTGTTTTTTGAAAGATTTTTAATTCATAAATATATGAAATCTAGTTTTTTAGTTTTTTTATTAAACAACCTTTTATATATTTACCACCTTATTAACTAACTCAATTTATGAAAAAAACTACACTATTAACCTTTATTGCCCTTATACTTACTTCAATTGGGCATTCACAGTCTAACCGATTTTGGATTTCTCATAATCCTAACGAAAGAATAATCAATAAAGATAAAGCTGCTGAAAGACTATCTTTCCCTAAAGATTTTAAATTATTTGATTTAAACATTACACCTTTAAGACAACAATTGTTTTCAATTGTTGGGAATGCGGCAACTTCTCGTTCAACTATTATATCTCTACCGAATGCTGATGGAGGTATTGAAGAATTTGAAGTTTATGAAGCTTCTAATTTTGAACCAGATTTGCAAGCACAATTTCCTGAAATAAGAGCTTATTCAGGAAAAGGTATTACAGATAGATATGCGACTTTAAAATTAAGTATTTCACCACAAGGAATACAAACTATGGTTTTTAGAGCTGATAAAGAAAGTGAATTTATTGAAGCTTATTCTCAAGATCATACAACTTATGCAGTTTTTAAATCTCAAAGACAAAAAGGAGCATTAGCTTGGACTTGCTCTACTGAAGAACAAAAATTAGTTCAAGATTTAAATCAAAGAATTTCAACAAATCCAACGGTTTTGTCAAACGCAGGACAATTAAAAACAATGCGTTTAGCTCAATCATGTAATGCAGAATACTCAAATTTTTTTGGTGCAAATAGTGCTGCTCAAGTAGGTTTAGTTCTTGCCGCATTCAATGCAACTTTAACAAGATGTAATGGAATTTACGAAAATGATTTAGCGCTTCATCTTAATTTAGTAGCTAGTTCAACAAATGTAATTTATTACAATCCTGCTACAGACCCATATACAACAATGGGAAATTGGAATACCCAATTACAACAAGCCCTTAATACAACACTAACAGGACCAGGTACATCCTTGGCAGTTAATAATGCTGCATATGACATTGGGCATATGTTTGGCGCAAGTGGTGGTGGTGGAAACGCAGGTTGTATAGGTTGTGTTTGTGTTAATGGTACTGCAGCTGGAACAGGAGCAACAAAAGGAAGAGGGATAACGTCACCAGCAGATGGTGTTCCGCAAGGAGATACTTTTGACATTGACTACGTTGCTCACGAAATTGGCCACCAATTAGGAGGAAACCATACCTTTTCCAATAGTAACGAAGGCGCAGGAGTTAATAAAGAAGTTGGTTCTGGTATAACAATTATGGGTTATGCAGGAATTACAGCTCAAGATGCAGCAAATCATTCTATAGACATTTTTCATCAAACTACAATTGAGCAAATTCAGAATAATTTAGCAACGAGGTTGTGTCCGATCACAACATCATTAACAGGAACAAATGCTACACCAGTTGTTGCTCCCTTTCAAAACTATACTATACCAATAAGCACTCCTTTTGTTTTAACAGGAAGCGCAACAGATGCAGATGTGAATGATGCTTTAACTTATTGTTGGGAACAAAATGACGACGGAGGATCTTCTACAGGAGCAAATAGTGTGGCAAGTACTACAAAAACTATAGGACCAAATTTCCTTTCTTTTTTACCTACGGCAAGTCCAACTAGATATTTTCCTACATTATCATCTGTTATAGATAATTCTGCTACTACAGAAACTATCACTGGAGACGCTGGAGTCTTAATTGAAGCTTTAAGTTCGGTTTCTAGAACATTAAATTTCAGATTGACTGTAAGAGATAATTCACCATATAGTTCAACAGCTCCAATAAAAGTTGGTCAAACAGCCTTTACCGATATGACAGTTACTGTTAATGCTGCTGCAGGACCATTTGTTGTAAACACTCCTAATACTGCTGTATCATGGATAGCAGGATCAAACCAAACGGTTACTTGGAATGTGGCAGGGACAACAGGAAATGGAGTTAACTCTCCTTTTGTTGATGTATTTTTATCTACTGACGGTGGTTTAACTTACCCAATTCAATTAGCTAATAAAGTTCCAAATAATGGAAGTACTGTGGTAACTGTTCCAAATAATGTTGGAAATAGTAATAGAATAATGGTAAAAGGATTTCAACACATTTTCTTTGATATTTCTAATGCAAACTTTACAATTACTGCTGCACCATCAACATTTGCTGTAACTCAATCGAGCGAACAAAGTAGATTAGTTTGTTCTGTATCATCAATAACTTATAATTTTGATTATGCGACGTTAGCTGGTTTTACAGGAACAACAACTTTTAGTGCAACTGGAAATCCAGCTGGAACAAATGTAACTTTTAGCCCAGCATCTTTAAGTTCTTCAAATGGAACTGTTGTAATGACAATAGATAATCTTTTAACTGCACCAGCAGGAGTTTATAACATAAATGTTAATGCAACTTCTGGGTCTGTTGTAAAAACCGTTCCTTTTCACTTATATTTAGGTTTGCCTGATGTTACGCTAACTTCTCCGACAAATAATGCAGTAGCACAAAATACATCGCTAGCATTGACCTGGTCTGTGAATCCTAGTGCATCATCTTATAATGTTCAAGTAGCTACAGACGCTAGTTTTAATACAATTATTAGTTCTGCAAATGTTTCTACAAATGTTTACAACTTAAATGGATTAGTACAAGGTGTAGCTTATTTTTGGAGAGTTGCTCCAGTAAGTGCATCATGCACAGGTAATTTTAGTTCAGAATATAAGTTTGTTACAGGTATTATTACATGTGTAACGGCTACTTCTACAAATGTTCCTGTAACAATACCTACAACAGCAAATGCAACAGTTAATTCAACATTGAATATTACAGGACAAACCACTACAATATCTGATGCAAACGTTACAGTTGATATTACTCATAGTTGGGTAAATGATATGACAATTACATTAATAAGCCCATCAGGAACGCAAGTACAATTGGTGGCTCAACCATGTGCAGTTGCACCGTTGGCTGGAATAACAGCTACTTTTGATGATGCAGGTGTTCCAATAGTTTGCGGAAATAATCCAGCAATTTCAGGTGTAGTTATTCCTACTCAGGCATTATCAGCATTTAATGGCGAACCTATGAATGGTACTTGGACTTTAAGAGTACTAGATTCTTTTGCACAAGATGGTGGATCAATTAATTCTTGGAGCTTGAATTTATGTAATACAGCACCAGCATTGACAGTGAATCAAAATATATTCGAAAATTTTGCATTGTATCCAAACCCAAATAATGGAACATTCACTGTTCAATTTAATTCTTCATCTAACAATTCTATTTTAATTGGAATTCACGATATTAGAGGAAGAGAAGTTTTTTCTAAAACGTATCAAAACAATGGGTTTTTCAACGAAAAATTACAGTTAGACAATCTTCAATCTGGAGTTTATCTAATTAATATTGAGGATGGTGATAAGAAAATCACTAAAAAAATTGTAGTTGAATAACGATTATAAAAAATATTTTTTTAAAGGGAAGTAATTACTTCCCTTTTTTATTTACTTTTGAAATCTTAAAATTTTAAAAATGAAAAAGATTATTCTTGTTTTATTAGTAATTAGTTCGTTAAATGTGTTTTCGCAACGAACATGTGCTACTACAGAAAAAATGAACGAGCTTATAGCAAATAATCCTTCTTTAGCTATTCATCATCAAGAAACAATGGATTATTTACAAAATCCCAGCACAGCGCAATCTAATAAAAATGCTAACGTTGTGGTTACAATTCCGGTTGTATTTCATGTTTTGTATAAAACATCTATTCAGAATATTAGTGATGCTCAAATCGATTCACAATTAGCAATATTGAATAATGATTTTAGAAAATTAAATTCAGATTTCTCAACTGTTGTACCTGCCGCCTTTCAAAGTTTAGGTGCAGATACAGAAATATTGTTTTGCAAAGCAACAAGAACACCTGCAGGAGTAGCATCTACAGGTATCCAGAGAAAATCAGTTCCTTCCACTTTTGTTTTTGAAAATAGCTATTACACAACAGCCGGTTTGACTGCATGGGATCCAACAAAATATTTAAACATCTGGATAGGAAGATTTACTAATAATCAGTTGTTAGGCTTTGCATATTTACCATCATTTGCAGGCCAAGCTTTTGATGGTTTATGTATTGGAGATCAGTTTTTTGGAAATATAGGAACAGCAACAGCTCCTTTTAACAAAGGTAGAACTGCCACGCATGAGATAGGACATTATTTTGGATTATTGCATCCATGGGGAGATGATGGAAGTGCTTGTGGAACACCAGAAAACAATGATGGAGTTGCGGATACGGATGAAACAAATAACCCTTATTTTGGATGTCCAACTTTTCCTGATAATACTAATGCTTGTATTTCAACATCAAATGGATCAATGTTTATGAACTACATGGATTATGTTAATGATGCTTGTATGGCATTTTTTACAACTGGTCAAAAAACAATAATGCGAAATGCACTAAATGGACCTAGAGCAAGTTTATTAACATCTAATGGTTGTGCATCACTTGGTCTTGATGAAGTAGGAGCAATTGAAGCAATTGCGGTTTATCCTAATCCAGTTTCTCAGTATTTTATAATTACCTCTCCTCACACATCTGTTGATTTTGTTGAGGTTTATAATGTAAACGGTCAATTGGTTAAATCACAAAAACTTGAAGAAGTTAATAATAAAGTTTATATCGAAGATTTAGAATCTGGGGTTTATTATTTAAGAATATATAACGGAGAAAGCTTTTTGAAATCAGATAAGATAATTAAAAAGTAATATTTTTTGCTAAAATATTTTGCCTCAAATGTTAATAAACATTTGAGGCTTCTTTTTTTTTGATTCTAAATTGAGAAATTATCAATTTTTTTAATAAATTTGAACAATTAATAATAAAAACATTATGAAAAAAAACTTACTATTTACTTTTAGTGCGGTTTTAATTTTTGTTTCGAGTTTTGGTCAAGGTTCTCTATGGAATAAAACCACAGAGGAAAGAGTAAAAAATTTAAGCAAGATGGATCGTGCTTCAATGCCAAGAGAATATCAATTATTTTCTCTTGACTTCAATGCTTTAAAAGCACAATTACAACAAGCTCCTTCTGAAAATGCAAGAACTTCAAATGTAATTGTTGACTTTCCAAATCAAAATGGAGAATTTGCTAGTTATAAAATTTTTGATGCTCCAGTGATGGAAGAAGGTTTAGCAAATAAATATCCAAACATCAAGTCTTATTCAGGAGTAAGTGTAGATGGAACTTCTTCTATTCGCTTTAGTATTACTGATTTTGGTCTTCATGTAATGTCATTTTCAGGCAAGTCTGGGACATTCTATATTGATACCTATACTAAAGATTTAAATAATTATATCGTTTATAGTAAAAGGAATATCGAAAAGACTAGAGATTTTGGGTGTTTGGTTAGTGATGATGGGCATTCACCAATTGATGCTGCTGTTTTAAGTAATAGAGTAAATGATGGAATGTTTAGACAATATCGTTTAGCTATTGCATGTACTATAGAATATTCTGCTTTTCATTTAACTGCAGCTGGAACACCAGCAAGTGCAACTTTAGCAGTTAAAAAAGGGGTTGTATTATCTGCAATGGTAGTAAGTATGACAAGATTGAATGGTGTTTACGAAAGAGAAATGTCATTAAGAATGAATTTAGTAGCTAACAATGATTTAATTATTTTTATTGATTCAGATTCTTTCACTAATTCACCTCAAATGATAAATGAAATACAGCCAATTGTAGATGCAGCAATAGGTTCTGCAAATTATGATATGGGGCATGGATTTTGCACTACAGATTCGGGTATTGCGCAACTTGCATCAGTTTGTGGTTCAGGAAAAGCTAGAGGAATCACAGGTCAGTTAAGTCCAGTTGGGGATACTTTTGATATTGATTATACAGCGCACGAAATGGGTCATCAATGGGGTGCGTCTCACACACAAAATAATAATTGTAATCGTTCTGCTGACTCTTCTTTTGAGCCAGGAAGTGGAAGCACAATTATGGGTTATGCAGGTATTTGTGCTCCAGATGTTCAAACAAATTCTAATGATTATTTCCATGCAAGAAGCATTTTACAGATGACTACATTTGTTGTTGGTTCAACCTCATGTGGTATTGCAACTTCAAATGGTAATATTGCACCAGTAGTTGAAGCAGGACCAAATTACACTATACCAAGAGGAACTGCATTTATTTTAAAAGGAACTAGTACTGATGCAAACGGTGATGCATTAACATACTGCTGGGAACAATATAATAATCAAGTAAGCACACAACCACCAACTCAAACAGCAACAACAGGACCAAATTTCAGATCAGTTTCTCCAAGTACTTCTCCAAATCGTTATATGCCAAGATTTGCTGATGTTTTGAATGGTAATTTAGCACCAACTTGGGAAGTAGTTCCAAATGTTGCTAGAACTATGAATTTTGCTTTAACCGTGAGAGATAATAGATCTGGTGGTGGTATGACAAATAGAGATGATATGACAGTTACAACTGCAAGTGTTGGACCTTTTACAATTACTAGCCCAAGTGTTCCTGATGTTTCATGGCCTATCGGTTCTTCTCAAACAATTACATGGGATGTTGCAGGTACAACTGCTAATGGAATTAACACAGCTAATGTAAATATTTTAATTTCTAATGATGGAGGTGTTACTTTTACAACATTAGTTGCTAATACTCCTAATGATGGAACACAAGATATAGTTGTTCCTGGTCCAGCTTCAACAACAGGTAGAATTCTAATTGAAGCAGTTGGAAATATTTTTTATGCAGTTTCTAAAAATATTGCTATTGGTTATGCCGTTGTAAATTCTTGTAATACTTATAATGGTACTTCTTTGCCAATTGTAACTGCAGCTGGTATTCCTGCTAATCAAATAGGGACTGTAAATGTACCTATTACTGGTTCAATTAGTTCAGTTTCTGTTTTCAATAACATTACTCATACCTATTTATCAGATGTTGTTACAGACATCAGTAGTCCTCAAAATCCTACTACTTTCGTAAAAGTTTTTAATAGATTTTGTGGAAATAGTAATGCGTCGTTAAATATGAAATTTTTTGACGGTGCTGGAACATTAGATTGTGGTGCTGGAGGTACTACATTACAAAATGTTGCTCCAGGAGAGAGTTTTGCTCCTTTCGTAGGACAAAATCCACAAGGTAATTGGACATTGAGAGTATATGATATTTATACTGGAGATAATGGAACATTGAATTCTTGGGGCATTGAAGTGTGTACCCAAACGGTTACATTATTAACAGAAAGCTTTGGGTTTGATAACTTCTCATTATATCCAAATCCTAATGATGGAACTTTTACTGTTAAGTTTAATTCTAATACAGGAAATGATATTAATGTTGAAGTTTATGATATGAGAGGAAGATCTATCTTCAATAATGTATATCAAAATAATGGTGTGTTTGAACAAACACTTCGATTAGACAATGTACAATCTGGAATTTATCTTGTTAATATTCAAGATGGCGATAAAAAGATTGTTAAGAAAATAGTAGTAGAATAATTATTCTATTATAAATAAAAAGTCCCGATTTTATCGGGACTTTTTTAGTTTATAGAAGTTGTAATTGTTTTAATTATTTGAGGAACTTTAGTAATAGTAAAATCTAAATTTAAAGTTATAGTATCGTTTTTTTTCTTTAGATTTAATTTACCTTCTTCTACTTTATAATAACCTGTTTGTCCTCTGCAGAAACAAAACCTTCCAAAAAGCATTTTTGTTTGTTGAAGTTCCTTATTAGTTAAATTTAGTTCTGTATCATTATTGTTTATTTCAAAAATTATTTCTTCTCTGTAACCAGCGTCTTGTAAATCACCTTTTACGATTCTGTTGTACTGATAAACGATTACAGAAGTAGTTTCACTATCAATAATTTGTGTATACGTTGATCCAAATTCGTCAGTTTTAATAACTAAACTTTTGTTCTTCAGTATTTCTGTGGTACAAACTCCGTCAGAAGGACAAGGAGATTCTGTTTTTGTAACGACTTTATTTTCTTCTTCTTTTTTCATTATTTCTTTGTTTGTACAACAGAAAGAAAAGAGAATTGCTGTTGGGATTATGAATAGTTTTTTCATTATTAACTTATTTAATTAGATAAAGATAATCAAAAAGAATACCATTATTTACCATTATAAATATTCATAGTGTTTGCCAATCCTGCTAAAGCAAAAGAGGATATAATTTCGCTACCCAACTCAAGTCGTTCAGGTAGTTTTGTTTTTTCTTCTTCATTCCATTCTCCTAATACATAATCTACCTGTTTTCCTTTTTTAAACTCATCACTAATACCAAATCTAAATCTAGGATATTCAGTTGAATTTAATAAAAGTTGTATGTTTTTTAATCCATTATGACCACCGTCACTTCCCTTAGATTTTATTCTGATTGTTCCAAAAGACAAGTTTAAATCATCAGTAATAACTAAAATATTTTCTTTTTCAATGTTTTCTTTTTCCATCCAATACTTCACCGCCTTACCGCTTAAATTCATGTAAGTGTTTGGTTTAAGTAAAATTAGGGTACGACCTTTTGTTTTAAATTCAGCGACATCGCCAAGCTTTGCCGTTTGAAATGAAATGGATTCTTTTCTTGCAAAATAATCTAATATTTTAAATCCAATATTGTGTCGTGTGTTTACATATTCGGCACCAATATTACCTAAGCCAACAATAAGGAATTTCTTCATTGGAGTTGTTTCTTCTTTTATATTTTGTTTAAATAATTTTGAAAACCAATTCATGATGTAAAAGTAGTTAATTGTTTTGAAACTTAAAATTCATTCAATACGATTGCTAGCTAACCCTGATGGGAATGGAAATAAAAAAATGGTGGTTGAGGTTCTCGAAATCACCATTTTTTTATTGTATTGTACAGCAGGAACAAGGTTCACAATAAATACTACTGATTCGTTCCTGAAAAAGTTTGGAATTGGGTTAAAATAAAAAAGCACCAGTTTCCTGATGCTTTTTGTATTGAATAAGAATGAAATTATTTTTTCTTTCCTTTTGTTGCAGCTTTTTCTGCTTTTGCAGCTTCTTGAGCAGCTTTCATAGCAGCACGTGAAATCTTCACTTGACAAACTACAGTGTTGTCTGGGTGCATTAATTTGAAATTGTTTGTAGCTAATTTAGTTACATACAATTTGTTACCCATTTGTAATTCAGAAATGTTAGCTTCTACGAAATCAGGAAGATTTTTTGGTAAAGCTTTCACTTTTAATCTTCTTTGATTTAAATTTAAAACACCACCTAAAAGTACACCTGGAGAAGTTCCTGTGATTTTTACTGGCACTTCCATGATGATTTCTTTATCATCTGACAATTGGAAAAAGTCAATGTGTAAAATTGCATCACTTACTGGGTGAAATTGGATGTCTTGTAAAATTGCATTAAATTTTTTACCTCCTAAATCAATGGCAACTGTGTGCGCATTTGGAGTGTAAACCAAACTTTTGAAAGCTTTTGCTTCTGCTTGAAAATGTACTGGTTGACTTCCTCCGTAAATTACGCAAGGAACCATTCCAGCATTACGTACCGCTTTGGTTGCTACCTTGCCCACGCTTTCTCTTTCTGATCCTTTAATCGAAATTGATTTCATTGTAAAAATATATAGTTAATAAATAATAAATTACATTAAAAATTTTCCACTGATGGAATTGTTGTGTTGCACCATGTGCATAACTTCTGCGAAAAGAGGTGCACAACTCACCACTTTAATTTTGTTTGATTCTTTCTTTAACGGAATAGAATCGGTAACTATTAATTCTAATAATTTAGAATTTTCAATCTTCTCGTATGCGTCACCTGAAAGAATTGCATGTGTACAAATTGCTCTTACACTTAAAGCGCCTTTTTCAATCATTAAATCAGCCGCTTTTGCTAATGTTCCTCCTGTGTCAATCATGTCATCAACAAGAACAATATTTCTTCCTTTAACATCGCCAATTAGTTCCATTGAACCAATTTCATTAGCGGCTTTTCTTTGCTTGTAGCAAATAACTACGTCTGATTCTAAAAATTTAGAATAAGCATAAGCTCTTTTTGAACCTCCCATATCTGGAGATGCGATTGTCAAATTTTCTAAATTTAAACTTTTCACATAAGGCAAGAAAATAGTTGAAGCAAATAAATGGTCAACTGGTTTTTCAAAGAAACCTTGAATCTGATCGGCGTGTAAATCCATGGTCATGATTCTAGTTGCTCCTGCAGTTTCTAGTAATTTTGCTACTAGTTTTGCTCCAATTGGCACTCTTGGCTTGTCTTTTCTGTCTTGTCTTGCGTACCCAAAGTAAGGAATTACTGGTGTTATATGTCTTGCTGAAGCTCTTTTTGCTGCATCAATCATTAATAATAACTCCATCAAATTGTCTGCTGTTGGAAATGTAGAGCAAACAATAAAGACGCGTAATCCTCTTATAGATTCTTCAAACGAAGGTTGGAATTCTCCATCACTAAATTTTGAGAACGTTACTTTGCCTAGCGGAATACCATAGTTTTTAGCTATTTCTTCTGCTAAATGAACACTTTGTGAACAGGCAAATATTTTTGCTTCTGGTTCTAAATGTGACATTTTACTTTTGTTGTTTTAATTCGAACTATTTTAATTCTAATTCGTTCTCAATTTTATAAGAGCAGAAAAAATTTAAATGCCTCGAATGTAGTTAGTTAGTTGTGTGTCGTTTTAACGAGGTGCAAATTTAGAAATAAAATCCGAGTCTGAAAGGATATTTTTAACTATTTTCTTGAAAATGTGTTTAAAATTTATTTACATTTGCAACGTGTTAAAACAAATTGATTTTTTTAATCGATTTTAATGCGATGAAATGACTGTTGTTATTTCTGTCTGCTAAGCCCGGATGGCGGAATTGGTAGACGCGCTGGTCTCAAACACCTGTGGGAAACCGTGCCGGTTCGACTCCGGCTCCGGGTACGTAAAAAGCTTCTGATTTTTTCAGAAGCTTTTTTATTTATAAAGAATTCCGGATAATCAAACTGTTTTTATTTTCTATTTGAACTTTTTTATTTTCCAAAATCATCGCAGCAAGTTGTTTTCCCATTTCATTAAAATCTGTAGATATAGTTGTGATTCCGTTTTCTACAACTTTTTTTAAAGGTGTTTCGTTGTAAGAAATGATTCCGAAATCTAAGCCCAATTTTAAATTTTGAGTTTTCGATTCTTCTATGACTTTTACTAAATCTCTATCGTCTGGAATTACATAAATTTCACCTCGTTGTAACTCTCTTTCTTTAAATTGATTGATGACTTCATGATTTAAATGATAGTCATTACAGAATTTTTCAAATCCAATTTTCATTCCTAGTGGTTCACGAAATCCTGGAAAAATTAAAATTAACTTTTGATATTTGTCAATTAAATGTTTTCCTTTTAATAAAGCTTCATAGATGTCTTTTACAAAATTTTGATGAATAGAAGGATAATCTTTCAAATCAGAATTCGTTTGATCTAAAATATAAACATCTTGTTTTGGAAGGGTTTTTATTAATGTTGATGCACCTACTAAATTTGTTGGCATAATGATGTATTTAGAATAGTTTCCATTACTTTCATTAATCAGTTTCTTAAACATTTCAATATTAAAATGATGAAAGAAAATATCAATCTGAGCCGAATTATTCATTTTTTCCAAAAAGGAATTATAGATGTCTTCTTTAAAAATGTTCAATTCATCAAACAATAAAAAGATCCTTTGCTCAAAACTAAACTCAACACTTTTTACATAGTAACCTTTTCCTAAAATAGCATAAATAATTCCACGTTTTTTAAGTTCATCATAAGCTAATAAAACGGTATCCCTTGAAATAGAAAATTCTAAACTTACCTTGTTAACAGAAGGTAATTTGTCATTTTTTTTCAATCGATTTTCAGAAATAGCAGCTTCTATTGAATGGACAATTTGTTTGTACTTTGGTAAATTGGAATGATTATCAACAGTAATAATTTTCATAAGAAATAAATTAACTGGTGGCAAGTTACATAAAAACTGGTAGGTACTGGTATGGTTTAGAAATGTATTTTTTTACTTTTGATATTATATTAATAAAATAATGATGTTAAAAATTCGTAATTCACATTTTAAAGAATCTAAAAAAGACAAATCATTCGGTTATTTACCTAGTGATAAAGAAGTGTTTTGTTACAATTTGTCTAATAAAAATGGTTTTGAAGTTGAAGTGATTAATTATGGAGCAGTAATTTCTTCAATAAAAATTCCAATTTCCAAAAAGGAAAAAGTTGATGTCGTTCTAGGATTTGAAACTTTAGAAAATTATATTCAATCATTTAATTTACCCAGTGCTCCATATTTAGGCGCAATAGTTGGAAGATATGCAGGAAGAATAAATAACGCTGAATTTATTTTAAACGGAAATAAAGTAGAACTTACTAAAAATCATGGTTCTCATCAACTTCACGGAGGAATCAATGGTTTTAGCAAAGCATTATGGAATGTTAAGAATGTTACGACAAATGCAATTACGTTGGAATATATAAGTCAAGACAATGAAGAAAATTTTCCAGGACAATTAACGACACAAGTGACTTATATCTTAACTGAAGATAACGAATTGAAAGTAGATATGTTTGCAAAATCTACTGAAGATACCGTAATAAATCTCACACAACATAGCTATTTTAACTTAGACGGACAATCTGAAGATATTGTGAATCAAGATTTATTTGTAAATTCATCCAAAACTTTGGAAACCAATATTGATAATATACCAACAGGTAGATTTTTTGAAGTTGCTAGAAGTCCATTCGATTTTAGTTCGCCGAAAGAATGTCCGACTAAAATTGATAACACCTTTGTTTTAAATGATAACGATACTGTTTCGGCTATATTAATAAGTAAAAAGAATAATTTGAAAATGTCGGTTTTTACTAACCAACCAGCAATTCATATTTATGTTGGTGGAAATTGTTTTAATCAAATCAAAGGAAAAGAAAATGCGAGTTACCATCCATTAAGTGGTATTTGTTTTGAAGCACAAAATTTTCCAGATGCACCAAATCACGAACATTTTCCAAGTGCAGTTTTGAAAAAAGACGAAACTTATCATCATAAAACCACATTCAAATTCGAAAAAATATAAAGTTATGAAAAAGCTATTTATTTTAATTTTCAGTTTTTTATTAGCATCATGTTCCTCAAGTGATGATACTCAACAAACACCAACACCTAATCCAATGCCAACGGATGATTTTATTCGTGCCGCAGATATGTCATTTTTACCCTTAATCGAAAGTGAAGGTACAATTTACAAAAACAATGGTGTCGCTCAAGACGCATTAACAACTTTAAAAAATGCAGGTTGTAATACTATTAGAATTCGTCTGTGGAAAAATCCAACCATAAATCAATCTACTTTTAATGAAGTAAAAACATTTGCAACAAGAGCTAAAAACGCAGGTTTCAAAGTTTGGCTTTCGGTTCACTATTCTGATACTTGGGCTGATCCAGCCAATCAAACAACTCCAGCAGAATGGCAAAGTTTAAGTTTTACAGATTTAAAAACAGCTGCTGAAAATTATACTTCAACCATTTTAACCGAAATTAATCCTGATATTATCCAAATAGGTAATGAAATCAATAGCGGATTGCTTTGGCCTCAAGGACATTTAATCAACAATGAAAGTCAAAGTTTGCAATTGATTGCAGCCATAAGTACCAAAATTAGAACACAAAAACCAGCAACAAAAATAATGCTTCATTATGCAGGAATCGGAAGTGGAGCCACATGGTTTTTCAATAAAATGAGTGCAATAAATTATGATTATATCGGATTGTCTTATTATCCAATTTGGCATGGGAAAAATCTTTCAGATGTAAATGCTACAATTACATCTTTAGGACAAACACACAATAAAAAAGTCATTATTGCAGAAACAGCTTATCCATTTACATTAAATTGGAACGATTGGACCAACAATATAGTGGGACAAAATGACCAATTAATTACAACTTATCCTGCATCGAATGAAGGTCAGAAGAATTTTATTTTGGCAATAAAAAACCTTGTAAAACAAAATTCTCATGGACTAGGTTTTTGCTATTGGGGTTCAGAATGGGTAGCTTTTAGAGGAACTCAATCCACAAACGGTTCTTCATGGGAGAATCAAGCGCTGTGGGATTTTAATAACAATGCACTTCCTGTAATGGATGCATTCAGTCAAAATTAATTATGAAAAATTTATTTTACATAGTATCGATTTCATTGATTTTGACATCATGTACTGTTTATAAAGCTGCTTTCGCAAAAGGTGCCGATGTAGGTTGGTTACCTCAAATGGAAGCCACAGGATACAAATTTTATGACCAAGATGGAACTGAAAAAGAATGCTTACAACTACTTAAAGACAGAGGAATGAATTCGGTTCGTTTGCGTGTTTGGGTAAATCCAAATGATGACAAAGCAAGCGGACATTGTAGTAAAAATGAAACTGTAGCCATGGCATTACGCGCCCAAAAAATGGGCATGCGAGTGATGATTAACTTTCACTATTCTGATTCTTGGGCTGATCCTGCAAAGCAAAATAAACCTGCAGCTTGGAAAAATCATTCGTTTCCTGAATTACTAAATGATGTTTACAATCATACTTTTGAGGTGATTTCAGCTTTAAAAAATGCAGGTGTAACTCCAGAATGGGTTCAAGTTGGTAATGAAATTCCAGGCGGAATGATGTGGCCAGAAGGAAGCACCGATAACTGGAATCAGCTTGGGCAACTTTTAAATAAAGGTTACGATGCTGTAAAAGCGGTTGATAAAAAAATCAAAGTAATCGTTCATGTAGACGAAGGAAATAACAATGCTAAATTCAGAACGTTTTTCGATAATGCAACAGCTCAAAAGGTAAAATACGACATCATCGGACTTTCCTATTATCCTTATTGGATTAAAAAAGATTATTCAGAAACCATTGCCGACTTAGAATTCAATCTTAACGATATGGTAAATCGTTACAATAAAGATGTTATGATTGTTGAAGTTGGTGGTGAAGACGACAAAGTTCAAAACACTTATGAATTATTAAAAGCTACCATTGAAGCAGTTAAAAAAGTTCCAAATAAAAGAGGTTTGGGAGTGATGTATTGGGAACCACAAGGCGCAAAATCATGGAGTGGATACAGTTTAAGCGCATGGCAAGCTGACGGAAAACCATCACCAGCATTAGACGCATTTAAAGAATAATTATAATGAAAAAAATATATTATTTTGCTCTACTTCTAATGAGTTTAAGTACAACTTTTGCTCAGAAAAAAGTCAGTTTAGACGAAGATTGGAAATTTCATTTTGGAAATTCATCTGATGTTTCCAAAGATTTCGACTATGGAAAAACAGCTTTGCTTCACAAGTCTAATGTGTATGCAACTACTATTGTAAACCCAAAATTTGTAGATACCACTTGGAAAAAAATCAACGTTCCACACGATTGGGTTGTTGAACTTCCTTTCGTAAAATCAGACCAAGTTGAAATGGATAGTCATGGTTATAAACCTGTTGGTGGTGTCTATCCTGAAACGAGTATTGGTTGGTATCGCAAACATTTTTCTGTCGATAAAAAAGACAATGGAAAACGATTCGAACTTCAATTTGACGGAATTTATAGAAATGCCGAAATTTGGTTCAACGGATTTTATGTAGGAACTAATTTTAGTGGTTACGTTGGTAATTCTTATGATGTTTCAGATTATGTAAATTTTGAAGGCGATAATGTTATTGTAGTTCGAGTGGATGCTACACAATATGAAGGTTGGTTTTATGAAGGTGCCGGAATTTATAGACACGTTTGGTTGAATGTTACTGATAAAGTTTTCATACTAAATGATGGTGTTTTTGTACATTCAAAAGTAAACGGTAAAAACGCAACTGTAACTGTAGAAACTGAAGTTGAAAATAAAAATCTACAACCTTCAAATGCTGTCGTTTATTCAATAATTACCGATAGAAACGGCAAACAATTAGGTAAAACTTCGGAACAAAGAATTGCACTTTCGGTAAACGGAAAAATTACCGTTAAGCAAAATTTGAACTTGAACAACGTTACATTTTGGTCACTTGAAAATCCGTATTTGTACAAGGTAATTTCTGTTGTAAAATCAGGAAACCAAGTGGTACATCAAACAAAAACACGTTTCGGAATTAAAACGGTTAAATTCGATGCTAAAGAAGGCTTTTTCTTGAACGGAAAAAAAATCAAAATTCAAGGCACAAACAATCATCAAGACCATGCCGGAATTGGAAGTGCGCTACCCGATTTTATGCAATATTATCGTATAAAATTATTGAAAGAAATGGGTTCTAATGCTTACAGAGCTAGTCATAACGCACCAACTCCCGAACTTTTAGAAGCTTGTGATAGCTTGGGAATGTTGGTTTTAGACGAACAACGTTTGCTAAACAGCAGTCCAGAATATATCGACCAGTTTAAACGAATACTTAAACGCGATAGAAATCACGCTTCCGTTTTTTTATGGTCTATCGGAAATGAGGAACAAAACATTCAAGGAAACGATTATGGAAAACGAATTGCAAAAACACTTTTAGCTATTCAAGAAGAATTAGATCCAACTCGAACTTCAACTTATGCAGCAGATATGCCTAACGAATTCAAAGGTGTAAATGAAGTAATTCCGATTCGTGGATTTAATTATCGTGAATATGCCGTTGCCGATTATCATCGCGATCACCCCAATCAACCTTTGCTTGGAACCGAAATGGGAAGTACCGTAACTACTCGTGGAATCTATGAAAAAGATGAAATTCGCGCCTATGTTCCAGACCAAGACATTACACATCCTTGGTGGGCAAGTAAAGCTGAAACTTGGTGGAAATTAGCAGCAGAAAATGACTATTGGCTTGGAGGTTTTGTGTGGACTGGATTTGATTATCGAGGTGAACCAACACCTTACAAATGGCCAAATATCAGTTCGCATTTCGGAATTTTAGATGTTTGCGGTTTCCCAAAAAATATTTATTACTATTATAAAAGTTGGTGGACGAATGAAGATATTCTGCACATTTCACCACATTGGAATTGGCCAGAGAAAGTAGGAAAACCAATTGACGTTTGGGTTAATACCAATGCTGACGATGTGGAATTATTCCTTAACGGAAAAAGCTTAGGTAAAAAATCCATGCCAAGAAATAGCCATTTACAATGGGAAGTCAATTACGAACCAGGAACTTTAGAAGCAGTTGCTTATAAAAACGGAAGGAAATTAACTTCAAAAGTTGAAACTACTAATCACGCTACAAAAGTTATTGCTGTAGCCGATAAATCTTCGGTTTTAGCTGATGGTAAAGATGGTGTTGTTGTGAATGTTTCCATTGTTGATGATAAAGGAAGAGAAGTTCCAAATGCTAACAATATGGTTTATTTCAAACTAATTGGCGATGCTAAAATTATTGGTGTAGGTAATGGTGATCCAAGTTCGCATGAACCTGATAAATGTTTAGATGGAGCTTGGCAAAGAAGTGCATTCAACGGAAAATGTCAAGTGATTATTCAAGCTGGAAAATCAGTTGGCGATGTAAAATTGGAGGTAAAATCAAACGGATTACTTTCAACTGTAGTGGAAATTAATCAAAAATAATTTGAAATAATCCTAGATTTTGAGACAGCACAACATGAAGAAAAAATTAATAAAAAACACAACGGATCATTTTGAAAAATCCTTTCAAAATAAACCTGAGCATATTTTCCTTTCACCAGGAAGAATCAATATTATTGGCGAACATGTTGATTATAATGACGGTTTTGTTTTGCCAGCAGCCATTAATAAATACGTTTGCATCGCAATTTCACCTAATAAAAATTCTGATTGTAAAATCATAGCCAAAGATTTGAATGAGGTTTTCGAATTTAATTTGAAGGATACATTAGTTCCAAATCAAACCATGTGGATTAACTATATTCTAGGTGTTTTACAACAACTAAAAGAACAAAAGCAATTCGATAGCGGATTTAATGCCGTTTTTAGTAGTTCTGTTCCTATTGGTTCGGGACTTTCTTCTTCGGCTGCAGTGGAATGTGGCTTTGCTTATGCGTTCAATAAAATGTTTACTTTAGGTTTAACCAAAGAGGAAATCGCACTCATCGGTCAAAAATCGGAACACACTTTTGTAGGTGTAAATTGTGGTATTATGGATCAATTTGCTTCGGTTTTTGGTAAAAAAGACAAAGTCATCAAACTCGATTGCAACACATTAGCATACGAATATCATAAAGCTGATTTCAAAAAATATTCACTACTTTTATTGGATAGTAATGTGAAACATACGCATTTAACATCAGGTTATAACGATAGAAGAAATGAAGTAGAACAAGGTTTAGCCATCTTAAAAAGTCATTTTCCAGAAGTAAAAACCTTTAGAAATTGTACTGAAGAAATGGTAAATGCTCTTAAAAATGAATTAGGAGAAATCGTTTACAAAAGATGTCATTTTGTAGTAAAAGAAATTCAACGAGTCCAAGATGCCGTTGATGCTTTAGAAAATTCAGATTTTAATAGGCTAGGAGATTTAATGACTGAAACTCATCACGGTTTGTCCAAAGAATATGAAGTGAGTTGTGAGGAATTGGATTTTTTAGTTGATGCTGTAGCCAATGAAACTTCGGTTTTAGGAGCAAGAATGATGGGTGGCGGTTTTGGAGGTTGTTCTATAAATCTAGTAGAAAAAGGTTCAGAAAAGGAACTAATTGAAAAAATTTCAGCACAATATCGTTCCAAATTTGGCATCGAATTAAAATCATACAAAGTAAAAATTTCAAAAGGAACATCAGAGTATAATAATTAAAAAAAAAAAAATTAAACCATTAAGAAAGTTAAGGCAATTAAGCTTAATGAAGCTTAATACCTTAATGGTTAAAAATCATCTAGAATTCGTGAAATTTACAAGCTAATTAATTTGTGAAAATTCGTGTAATTCGTGTCAAAATAAAAACATGCAACAATTCGACCACAACGAACATCCACATAGAAGATACAATCCTTTGCTAGACGAATGGATTTTGGTTTCACCACATCGTGCCAAACGTCCATGGCAAGGTCAAAACGAGAAAATCGCAGAAGAAAATCGTCCAGAGCACGATGAGAATTGCTATTTGTGTTCAGGAAATGTTCGTTCTAATGGCGTAAAAAATGACAATTACACCGATTGTTATGTGTTCGAAAATGATTTTTCTGCTTTGTTGCGAGATGAGGTTGATTTTGAAAATAATTCCAACAATTTATTTCAGTTAAAACCTGAACGTGGCATCAATAAAGTCATTTGTTTTTCACCAAAACACAATCTCACTTTACCCGAAATGGAAGTTTCAGATATTGAAAAGGTCGTAAAAGTTTGGAAAGAGCAATATATCGAATTGGGAAGTCAAGATTTCATCAATTATGTTCAAATTTTTGAAAATAAAGGAAGCGTAATGGGTTGTAGCAATCCACATCCGCACGGTCAGATTTGGGCACAATCTTCTTTGCCAACTCAAATAGAAAAAACACAAAAAAATCTACGTTCTTACTACGATAAAAACCAATCAAGTTTGTTGAAAGATTATGTTGAGCAAGAATTGAATTTGCAAGAACGTGTCGTTATCGAGAATGATCATTTTGTGGTTTTGGTTCCGTTTTGGGCAACTTGGCCTTATGAAACCATGATTATCAGCAAAAGACATTTCGGAAATATCATTGCAATGACCAATGACGAAACGAAAGCATTTTCAGAAATATTGAAAGGAATTACTGTCAAATATGATAATTTATTTGAAACATCTTTTCCTTATTCAGCAGGAATTCATCAATCACCAACCGATAGAGTTTCGCATCCTGAATGGCATTTTCACATGCATTTTTATCCACCATTATTGCGAAGTGCTACCGTAAAAAAATTTATGGTCGGTTATGAAATGCTAGCCGAAGCACAACGCGATATTTCACCAGAGCAAAGTGCTAAAATTTTAAGAGAATTGCCTAACCAACATTATAAAACTAAAACCAACTAATATGCAAACCTTAGCAACCAAAGACTATATTGTTTTCTTCCTCTATTTTATAATAATTGTAGGTTACGGATTTTGGATTTACAACCGAAAAAAGAAAGTCCAAACTAGTAGTAACGATTATTTTCTTGCAGAAGGTTCGCTTACTTGGTGGGCAATTGGTGCTTCTTTAATTGCTAGTAACATCAGTGCTGAGCAGTTTATTGGAATGAGTGGAAGTGGTTTCAAAATGGGATTGGCTATTGCTACTTACGAATGGATGGCAGCAATTACTTTGGTAATCGTTGCGGTTTTCTTCATGCCAGTATATCTCAAAAACAAAATATTTACGATGCCGCAATATTTGAAACAGCGGTATAATGGCAATGTTGCAATGATTATGGCCGTTTTTTGGTTGTTGTTATATGTTTTGGTAAATCTAACTTCTATTTTATATTTAGGTGCTTTAGCAATTAGTAGTATTTCAGGGTTGAACATTACTTTGTGTATGATTTTTTTGGCGGTTTTTGCTGTTATGATTACACTTGGCGGAATGAAAGTTATTGGTTACACCGATGTTATTCAGGTGTTTTTCTTGATTTTAGGTGGATTGATTACCACGTATTTAGCATTAAATTTAGTAGCTACCGAATTTGGTTCAGATGGAGTTATCAATGGATTTAATATTATGCGAGTCAAAGCCGATGATCATTTTCATATGATTTTTGATAAAACCAATCCGAATTATATGGATTTACCAGGACTTTCTGTTTTAATTGGCGGAATGTTAATTATCAATCTGAATTATTGGGGTTGCAACCAATATATTACTCAAAGAGCTTTAGGTGCTGATTTAAAAACTGCTCGTGGCGGAATTTTATTTGCAGCTTTCTTAAAATTATTAATGCCAATTATAGTTGTTTTACCAGGAATTGCCGCTTATGTTTTATATCAAAACGGACATTTTCAAACGGAAATGCTACAAGATGGAAGTGTAAATCCAGATCGTGCTTATCCTATTTTATTGAATTTATTACCAGTTGGATTAAAAGGACTTTCATTCGCAGCATTGACTGCGGCGATTGTAGCTTCTTTGGCAGGAAAAGCTAATAGTATAGCAACGATTTTTACCTTGGACGTTTATAAAGAAAAAATTAATGTTGAGGCAAGCGAGAAAAAATTAGTAAACATTGGAAAACTAACGATAATCACGGCAATGATTATTGCTGTTGTTGTTGCACCATTTTTAGGAATAGATAAAAAAGGAGGTTTTCAATACATTCAAGAATATACTGGTTTTGTAAGTCCGGGTGTTTTTGCGATGTTTATTTTGGGTTTCTTTTGGAAAAAAACTACTTCAAACGCCGCTTTATTTGCAACAATTGGAGGTTTTATTCTTTCAATTATTTTCAAATTCATGCCAGCTTTCGTTGATTTATCGTTCTTAAATCCTATGGGATTCGCGGTGCCAAATGCTAATGGTGTTTATGAAATTCCGTTTATTGATAGAATGGGATTTGTATTCTTAATTTGCGTTATTGGAATGTACTTTATCAGTATGTATGAAACTAAAAAAGGAGTTCAAACTAATGGTTTAGAAGTTGATAAAACGATGTTCAAAATGTCACCAAGTTTCACTATAGGAATGCTTGTGATTGTTGCAGTTACAGCAGCTTTGTATACTGTTTTTTGGTAGAAATATTATAAGTTTTTAATCACATAAGTAACAATACCCCAAATTATCAACTCATTTTCGTCAGTGACTTTTATGGGTTGGTAATTTTTATTTTCAGGCATTAGATAGATACAATTTTCTTCTGTTTTGATTCGTTTTACAGTGAACTCTCCATCGATGAAACAAACTGCTATTTTGTTATTTTGAGGTTCTAAACTTCGATCAACAACTAAAATATCTTTATCATTTATTCCTGCATTTATCATTGAATTTCCGTTTACTTTTATGTAAAAAGTTGCTAACGGATTTTTACATAATTCTTTATTCAAGTCGATGCCGCTTTCCATAAAATCGGTTGCAGGTGATGGAAATCCAGCAGAGACGCCTTCTTTTATGTAAGGTATTTTCAATTCGCTTTCTAAGTTTGGACGAAAAAAAGTTAAAGAAGGTTCTCTTTTTAGTGACATTTTATTTCTAGTATTTCGTTAAATCTTGTGGTGTACCTTGGTGACAAATGATTTTGCTTCATGTTCCAAGTTAGATTCAAATTTTGTGTTCCTAATTTTACTTTTCGATCTCCAATTTTAGCATTCAAAAAATCCATTGCTTTCATGATTGCCAAATGCTTCGGGTTTTCTTCTTCAAATAATTGAAGCTGTTTTTTATCTTCATCAATTAATTCAGTAACTATAACACCAGCTTTTTTGAATTTGATTCCTTCATTGCCTTTGTATAAATCTTTCAGCATGGATATTGCAACATTTGAAATTGTCAAAGTCGAATTGGTTGAATAAGGTAAAGTAATCGCTTTGTTGAAATAATATTTTTGAGATTGATATTTGTGTTTATCAATGACTAGCATCACAATTATAGTTTGACAGCATGATTTTTGTTTGCGCAATTTTTCGGCACAAACTGCTGAAAAGGTTGCCACACGTTCTCGTAAATCGTCAAATTCTGATATTTGTTTCGGAAAACTTCTTGTAGTAGCAATACTTTTCTTTTGTTCCCGAATAGGTTCTAAATCTAAAACTGATTTTCCTTCCAATTCATATTTTAATCGCATACCAATAACGCCCATTTCTTTTCTAATCCAAGCTTCGTGTTGAGGTTTTGTAAAATCATAAGCTGTTAGAATATTGTGCGCCATCATTTTCTTTGTTAATCTGCGGCCAATTCCCCAAACGTCCTCAATTTTAGTCCATTTTATGGCTTTGATGCGTTTTTCTTCGGTATCAATTACATAAATTCCTTGTGTTCTGTCTTGAAACTTTTTTGCAATTCTATTGGCTACTTTTGAAAGTGCTTTAGTTGGTGCAAATCCAACACAAACCGGAATTCCAACCCATTTTTGTACACGTTTCTTCATCTGAATTCCATAGTCATGATAATCAGAAATCGACATTCCATCAAAGTTTAGAAATGCTTCATCAATGCTGTAAATTTCAAGATTTGGAGTAAACGCTTCTAAAGTTTTCATCACACGATTACTCAAGTCACCATATAAAGGATAATTGGAAGAGAAGACTTTAACATTTTTCTCTTTCAGAAGTTCACGAATTTTAAATTCAGGTGCACCCATTGGAACACCAACTTCTTTAGCTTCGTTACTTCTAGAAATAACGCAACCGTCATTATTAGACAAAATAACAACTGGTTTTCCATTATATTGAGGCTGGAAAACACGTTCGCACGAGGCATAAAAATTGTTACAATCGACTAAAGCATACATGTTGTAAATTTAGTCAATAATTGAATTTCACAATTGTTAAATAGTTCGATTGTTGATAAATAAAAAACCACCAAAATTGCTTTTGATGGTTTTGAGTATTTTAAAAATAGTCTTCCTATTTGATTAAATCTGTAACTAAAGATGGATACAATCCGATAATGATATTTAATACAATTGAAACAATTCCAACTGCATAGTATACGAATGGAGTACTTTGTTTTTCTTCACTTGGTTCTTTAGTATACATTGCTAAAATTAGTTTGAAATAATATCCAACACTAATTATAGAATTAATAACACCAGCAATAACAACGATTAGGAATCCAGCTTGAATAGTTTGTGTAAACAACATAAATTTAGCAAAAAATCCTGAGAAAATTGGAATTCCAGCCATTGATAAAAGAGACGCACTAAGAACAGCTGCCATTATTGGATTGGTTTTTCCAAGTCCGTTGAAGTTTAAAATATCTTCATTGTCTTTATTTCTTGTAACATTTATGATTACTGCAAAGGAAGCAATTCCTGCTAAAGCATAAGCAACCGTATAATAAAGTAAGTTCCCAGATGAATTAGATAGACTTAATAAAGTCATCATCATAAAACCAGCATGAGAAATACCTGAAAACGCCAACATACGTTTTACATTATTTTGACGTAAAGCCATAATATTTCCAACAGTCATAGAAGCAATTGAAACTATTATAATGATGTTTTGGTATGCCGAAGAGATATCAGCATTCATAGTAGCCAATAATTTATATAATGTTGCAAAAGCCACAACTTTTGCTAAAGTACTCATTGTAGCTGTTACAATTGAAGGCGCACCTTCATAAACATCTGGAGCCCAAAAATGAAATGGTACAGCAGCAATTTTAAATAACATACCCACAGTTAATAAAGAAATTCCTATTGGAAACCAAATTGGTAATTCTGCTGAGCGCGACATTTCACTAATTTCTGTAACATCAAAACTTCCCATGGCTCCATAAATCAAACAGATACCAAATAGAATAAATCCAGATGCAAACGAACCCATTAAGAAATATTTCATTCCTGCTTCATTACTTTTTATATCTAATCTGCTACTTCCTGCAAGAATGTAAAGAGCTATTGATAATGTTTCAATTCCTAAAAAGTACATTGATAAGTTAGAAAAAGAAACCATCGCAACAGCACCTGCTAAAAGGAAAATTTTTATTGCTATAAAGTCAGAAATTTTTGTTTCATGATCTTTGTAAACATCATGGCTCATGGCTACTAAAAATATAGTAAGAACAATGAATAATGATGAAAAAGCATTAGAAAATTTATCAGCAACAATCATATTGGTATATTGACTGTTTAACAATTCTCCAAATGACCAAATATTAAGTGTTGTGCCTAGTATTGCTAATAGACCTAAGATAACTACAGGTACAATTGCTTTTCTAAAATTAAAGATTTCAGCTATAAGACAGAAAACGCCTAAACCTGATATTGCTATTAATGTATTCATTTTTTATTAAGGATTTAGGATTTAATGATTTAGAATTTTATCCAACACCATTAAATCTTAATTTTTATTATTTCTTGATTTAATTGTTTTTATTCCAGCTGAAAAAATTGACACCAATTCATCGGCTTCTTTTATTAATCTTTCTAATTCGACAGAATTGTATTTAATTTCTAATTCTTTTAAAAATTCTAACCAAAACAAACTTTCGTCAGCTTCTTCATCAACAACTTTTAATTTGTTTAAAAAATCAGCATCTGATTTTCCTCTACATACTGCTCTATAATTTGCTGCAACAGATGATGAAGATTTAAAAAGTTGAAACGAAATTACATCGACAGCTTTGTTTTTTTCAATTTCCATTAAAAACTTAAACGTATCAACAGCAAATTTTTTCGTTCGTGCTTTTAATTCTTCTTTAGTCATAACTTGTGTGCTCTAAGTATTCAAAGAATCCTAAATCTAAATTCCTAATTCCTAAATCAAACTATCTATTAATTTGAATTAGAGTTTCTTTTATGCTTGGCATTACCAAATCTACAATTGGTTTTGGATATAATCCGTAGAAAAGTAAAAAGGCAATTATTATCACAAAGACAATTATTTCGGTTGTTGTAACGTCTGCAAATAATTTAGTATTTGTTTCTCCTAGCATTACATTTTGGAACATTTTTAACATGTAATAAGCTCCTAATATTATGGTTGTTCCACCAAGAACTGCATACCAAATGTTTACTTGCGATAAACTATATAAAACGGTAAACTCTCCAATAAAGTTGAATGTTCCTGGTAAAGCAACAGATGCTAAAACCAAAATCATAAACATAGAAGTGAATTTTGATGCTTGCGAACGAACACCACCCATTTCAACAATTTTGTAGGTTTCAAATCTTCTAAAAATTATTTCAGCAGCAAAGAATAATCCAACGATTACAAATCCGTGAGCAATCATTTGAGAAACAGCTCCGCTTAAACCATCTGCTGTTAAAGTATAACAACCAGCAGCAATTAATCCTACGTGAGCAAGAGAAGAGTATGCTAATAATTTTTTCAAATCTTTTTGGCGTAAAGCCACTATAGAACCATAAATAACTCCAGCAATACTCAATCCAATTAAAACTGGCATATAAGTTTTAGCAGCTAAAGGCGCAATTGGTAATTGCCAACGAATTACACTATATAATCCCATTTTTAGCATAATTCCTGATAGAAGCATAGTTCCAACAGTTGGTGCTTTTTGATAAACTTTTGCTTGCCAAGTATGGAAAGGTATGATAGGAATTTTAATTGCGTAAGCTAAAAAGAAAGCTAAGAAAATCCAAGTTTGTTCGGTTGTAGATAAATCTAATTTTGTTAAATCTTCCAATAGGAAACTTCCGGCTTTAGTATATAAATAGGCAAATGCTATTAACATAAATAAGGAACCACCTAAAGTATAAATGAAGAATTTAACTACGGCTTTTTTACGTTCTTCAGTATCGCCATTACCCCAAACTAATGCTATAAAGTATATTGGAATTAAAGCAAGTTCCCAAAAGATATAATATAATAATCCGTCGCTTGCTAAGAAAGTTCCAACCATTGCAAATGCCATGAATAAAACTAATCCATAGAAGTTTTTAGAATTGTTGAAATTATTTCCGAAAGAAGATAATACAATTAATGGAAGCAATGAAGTTGTTAAAAGCACCATTGCTAATGATAATCCATCGGCTTTAAGTGCAAAGGATACATTAGGTTGTAAAATCCAAGGATTTGATAAGCTAATGTTTATTCCGCCCAAAAATTGATTTACTAATATTGAAGAGCATACTAAAGCAGCCAAACTAAATAATAAAGCCACTTTTGAAGCGAATTTATCTCCAGAAAGGAAGGTTGCAATGGCACCAACTAAGAGTAGTATTAATATAAGTGATACGTTCATTTTGTTTTAAATTATTGAGCTAAAAATAAATAACTAACTATGGCTAAAAGTCCTATTACGAATGCAAATAAATACAATCCGATACTTCCAGTTTGTAATTTTTTTCCTTGATTTCCAATTCCATTTGCAACGGTTCCAAATCCGTAAACTACTTTTCCTAAAGCAGGTTCTAAAGTTGTTCTAAAGAAATTTGAAAGTCCATTCAAGGGTTTTACTATTAATGAAGTGTAAAATTCATCAACATAATATTTGTTATAAATGGTTTTTGAGAAACCTGAAATTTCTGAATCTTCTTTTGGAACAAATCCTTGTTTGATGTATTTAGAATACGCCCAAACAATTCCGATAATTGCACCAGTTAAAGCAATTGCCATCAACATATATTCTTGACTTCCAAGAGCATGATGTTCATGTTTAGTTGCTAAAATTGGTTCTAAGAAATGATTTAACCAATTGCTTCCAGGTAAATTAATTAATCCACCAACAGTAGCTAATGCAGCAAGTATGATAAGTGGCAAAGTTATTAAACTTGGACTTTCATGTAAATGGTGTTTTTGCTCTTCTGTTCCTCTAAATTCTCTAAAGAATGTTAAGTACATTAATCGGAACATATAGAATGCCGTCATAATTGATGCTATAGAACCAACAATCCAAAGTACTTTATTATGTTCAAAAGCTACCATTAAAATTTCATCTTTTGACCAAAATCCTGCGAAAGGGAAAATACCTGCAATAGCTAATGTTGAAATTAGCATTGTTGCAAAAGTGATTGGCATTACTTTTCGTAAACCACCCATTTTACGCATATCTTGTTCTCCATGCAAAGCATGAATTACAGAACCAGAACCCAAGAATAAACAAGCTTTAAAGAATGCATGTGTTATGACATGGAATACAGCTACAGTATAAGCTCCCATTCCTAATGCCAAAAACATTAATCCTAATTGAGAAACTGTTGAATAAGCTAATACTTTTTTAATGTCGTTTTGAAGTAATCCTATTGATGCGGCAACTAAAGCAGTTATAGCTCCAACTACTGCAATTATATGTTGTACATCATGAGTTAAATCAAATAAGAAATTCATTCTTGTAATCATGAAAATACCAGCTGTTACCATCGTTGCAGCGTGGATTAATGCCGAAACTGGAGTTGGTCCAGCCATTGCGTCTGGTAACCAAGTGTAAAGTGGTAATTGTGCAGATTTTCCTGTTGCTCCTATAAATAAACATAATGCAGCTATACCAGTTAAAAATACATTTTGAGGTGTATTCATATAAATAGAAAGAAAATGTGTTTTCATTGCTATGAAATCTAATGAACCACACATACTCGCCAATATAAAAATCCCAATTAAGAAACCTAAATCACCAATTCTATTCATGATAAAAGCTTTCTTTGCTGCATCGTTGTAATCTTGGTTTTTATACCAAAATCCGATAAGTAAATATGAACAAAGACCAACGCCTTCCCATCCGATAAACATTACTAATAAGTTGCTTCCAACTACTAATGTTATCATGAAGAATACGAATAAATTTAAATACGCAAAAAACTTGTGCATATTTTCATCATCGTGCATGTAGCTGATAGAATATAAGTGAATCAAAGAACCAATTCCGGTTACAAATAATAACCACAATAATGATAATTGATCTAATAAAATTCCAAAATCAACTTTTAGATTTCCTAATTGAATCCAATCAAATAATTTAACTTGAATTGCTTTGCCTGAAGTATTTAACTGCATGAAGAAATAAACACTCATTGCAAAAGAGACAACAACAGCTATTGTTCCAATGGCACCTGAAATGTTTTTTCCTGCTTTCTTTCCGAAGAAAACATTGAATAAGAACCCAACAAATGGGGTTAATAATAAGAGTAAAACTAAACTATTCTCCATTAGGGATTATCCTTTTAAGTTTTTTAAATTTGATATATCTACCGAACCAATATTTCGGAAAACAGCAACTAAAATCGCTAAACCTACAGCAACTTCTGCAGCAGCAACAGCCATAGAAAAGAATACAAATACTTCTCCTTTTGCATCTTGCCAATAAGTAGAAAAGGCAACAAATAGTAAGTTTACTGCATTCAACATAATTTCTATTGACATAAAAACAATGATGGCATTTCTTCTATACAATACTCCAAAGACTCCTATACAAAATAGAAGAACAGAAAGGAAAATGTAATTTTCAATACCAATTTGATTTAAAATATTCTCCATGATTATTTAGTTGGTTTTTCTTTTTTTGATAATAAAACAGCTCCAATCATTGCCACTAAAAGTAGGATAGAAGCAAATTCAAATGGAACCATAAATCCTTCTTTGTCATCCAATAAAACAGTTCCTAATTTTTTTATGGATTGAAAATCTTCACCAGTTGTAGGATAATCACCAACGAAAGGTTTTGAGTACATAAATATTAAAACTAATGCTGTACTCAATAAAATAAATGTTGTTATGGCACCAAGTCTAGTAATTCTTGGTTTGTGAACTTCATCTTCTTTATTCAAATTCATTAACATGATGGTGAATAAGAATAGAATCATAATGGCACCAGAATAAACTATTACATGAACTATGGCAAGGAATTGTGCATTAAATAACAAATAGTGTCCTGCAATTGAAAAGAAACATAACACTAAATAAATAGCACTATGAATAGGATTTTTGCTGTATATGGTCAAAAACGCTGTTGCTAATGTGATAGCAGCTAAAACGTAAAATATGATAAGTATCGGTGACATAATTAATTAAGTTTTTTAGTATTTGCCATAGCCATTTCTAGTGGCATCACTAATTTATCTTTTCCGAAAATAAAATCTTCTCTATTGTATTGTGCTGGAACTAATTCTTTAGAAATTGTAAGGTAAATTGCGTCTTTTGGACAAGCTTCTTCACACAATCCACAGAAAATGCAACGCAACATATTGATTTCGTAGATTGAAGCGTATTTTTCTTCTCTGTACAAATGTTCTTCACCTTTTTTACGTTCTTCGGCTTTCATAGTGATTGCTTCTGCTGGACATGAAAGCGCACACAAACCACAAGCTGTACAGTTTTCTCTTCCTTGTTCGTCGCGTTTCAACATGTGCTGACCACGATAAACAGGACTAAATTCACGTACTTGTTCTGGATAATGAATCGTTGCTTTTTTCTTAAAAAAGTGTTTGATGGTAATCCATAAACCTTTGAAAATTGCTATCAGGTACATTCTTTCAAGAAAAGTCATTTCTTTATTAGAAACTTGTTTTTTCTTACCTGATAATGATATACTTTGTATCGATGTTGACATAATTTCTTTTCTTATTTAAAAGCTAGAATGCAAATTCCTGTTATAATAATATTGACAATTGATAGTGGAATTAATATTCTCCATCCTAAATTCATCAATTGATCGTATCTAAATCTTGGTATTGTCCATCTAATCCACATAAAGAAAAAGATGAAGAAACATAATTTGGCAAACAAAGCAAAAATTCCAATGACATTTCCAATATTTACACCCCAATTTTCTATAGCCCAACTCATTCCTGGATAATTGTATCCACCAAAGAATAAGACTGAAATTATTGTTGCCGAAATAAACATATTAGCATATTCAGCAAATAAATAGAATCCCATTTTCATGGAAGAATATTCGGTATGATAACCACCAATTAATTCTGATTCGCATTCTGCCAAATCGAAAGGTGTTCTGTTAGTTTCTGCAAAAGCACAAATCAAAAAGATTAAGAATGACAACGGTTGATAGAATACATTCCAATGCATTCCGTGTTGTTGAACAGAGATTTCTTTTAAACTCAATGTTCCTGTCATCATCAATAAAGCTATTATAGATAAACCCATTGCAATTTCATACGAAACCATTTGTGATGCAGCACGAACTGCTCCCATCAATGAGAACTTATTGTTTGAAGCCCAACCTCCAATCATAATTCCATAAACACCTAGTGAAACAACAGCAAAAATGTATAAAATTGCACTGTCTGTATCGGTTGCTTGAAGAATTACAGTTCTTCCAAAAATCTCTAATCTATCACCCCAAGGAATTACAGCACTGGTCATCAATGCCGTACTCATTGCTACCGCTGGACCAACAAAAAATAAAAATCTATTTTTAGTATTTGGTTCAAACTCTTCTTTTGCAAAAAGTTTCATTCCATCGGCAAGTGGTTGTAATAATCCACCCCAACCAGCACGGTTTGGTCCAACTCTGTCTTGAAGATAGGCTGCAACTTTACGTTCTGCCCAAGTTGAATACATTGCCATAACCATTGTGACTGCAAATATCACAACAATAAAGATACTTTTTTCTATTATAAATGCACTATCCATTATTTTGTATCTATTTTGTTACCGTCAATTTTTTCGTTATAATCAATTTCCGACATACTGATTTTTTTACGGTCAATATCTCTTCCCATTAATATTCCTTTTTCTGTTTCAATCACCACTTTATCCATTTTACGTGTATAATTGTTTTGATTGATAACAGAGTCTTTTTCAAATCTTCTCGGACCTTCAATTACCCAGTCAGAAACTTCTTTTTTGTCAAAACGACAGGTGTTACAGATAAAATCTTCTACCTCATGGTATTCATCTTTTCTTGCTGTAACTCTTTGAATTTCGTTTCCAAACATCCAAAGTGTTGTTTTTCCGCAACAACCTGGAGTGGTACATTCTCTGTGTGCGTTGAATGGTTTGTTGAACCAAACTCTAGATTTGAATCTGAAAGTTTTATCTGTTAATGCACCAACTGGACAAACGTCAATCATGTTTCCAGAAAATTCATTATCGATTGCTGCAGAAACACAAGTTGAAATTTGTGAATGATCACCACGATTTAAAACTCCGTGAACTCTTCCGTCAGTTAATTGATCTGCAACTTCTACACAACGTTGACAAACGATGCAACGGTTCATGTGTAATTGAATGTATGGACCAATATCTTCTGGCTCAAAAGTTCTTTTTTCTTCAATGAAACGAGTTTCCGATTTTCCGTGTTCGAATGATAAATTTTGCAAATCACATTCTCCTGCTTGATCACAAACCGGACAATCTAATGGGTGATTTATCAGAAGGAATTCGGTTACTGCTTTTCTAGCTTCGGTTACTCTTTCAGAAGATTTGCTAGCTACTTCCATTCCGTCTTGACAACCAGTAACACAAGATGCTACTAATTTTGGCATTGGTCTTGGATCGGCTTCACTACCTTTGGTAACGTCAACTAAACAACAGCGGCATTTTCCACCAGTTCCTTTTAGTTTAGAATAATAACACATGGCTGGCGGAACGGATTCTCCACCAATCATACGAGCAGCCTGAAGGATTGTTGTTCCTGCTTCTACTTCTATTTCTTGACCGTCTATGGTTACTTTCATTGTAAATTTGTTTAAAAGTTTAAAAGTTTAAAAGTTTAAGTGTTTCCACTTCGTACTTCCAACTTCTAACTTCGTACTTTTAAATTATATTTCTTGTTTTGCTACTAAATGTTTCACTTTTTCAAATGGCTCATTTACAAAATGATCTCTATTTTTTACTTTTTCTGGGAAACGAATATGGTATTCAAATTCATCTCTAAAATGACGAATTGCCGCAGCAACTGGCCATGAAGCCGCGTCGCCTAATGGACAAATCGTATTTCCTTCAATTTTAGATTGAATACTCCACAATAATTCTATGTCTTCTTCACGTCCTTGTCCGTTTTCTATTCGCCACAACACTTTTTCTAACCAACCTGTTCCTTCACGGCATGGCGTACATTGACCGCAAGATTCATGGTGGTAAAATCTTGAAAAATTCCAAGTATTACGAACGATACAAGCTCTGTCATCATAAACAATAAATCCTCCAGAACCTAACATAGAACCAGTTGCGAATCCACCGTCTGATAGACTTTCGTAAGTCATTAATCGGTCTTCACCAGCAGTAGTTTTGTAAATTAAATTGGCTGGTAAAATTGGCACCGAACTTCCTCCAGGAACTAATGCTTTTAATGGTCTATCGGTTTGCATTCCACCACAATATTCATCAGAATTCATGAATTCGTATACAGAAACACCTAATTCAATTTCGAAAACACCTTGATTTTTTATGTTTCCAGATGCTGAAATTAATTTGGTTCCAGTTGAACGACCAATTCCAATGGCAGCATAGTCAGCACCAGAATTATTTACAATCCATGGCACAGCAGCAATTGTTTCTACATTATTTACTACGGTTGGATTTTGCCAAAGACCTTTAACCGCTGGAAATGGTGGTTTTAATCTTGGATTTCCACGATTTCCTTCTAAACTTTCAATTAATGCAGTTTCTTCTCCGCAGATGTAAGCTCCACCACCGATTTGAACAAAAAGTTCTAAATCGTAGCCTGAACCTAGTATATTTTTACCCAACCAACCAGCAGCTTTTGCTTCGGCGATGGCTCTTTCTAAAATTTTGTAAACCCACATGTATTCTCCACGAATGTAGATGTAGGATAAGTTTGCTCCAAGCGCGTAACTTGATGTAATCATTCCTTCAATTAATAGGTGAGGAATGTACTCCATTAAGTAACGGTCTTTGAAAGTTCCTGGCTCTGATTCGTCAGCATTACAAACTAAATGTCTTGGATTACCCGATTTTTTATCGATAAAACTCCATTTCATTCCAGCTGGAAATCCTGCACCACCACGACCACGAAGTCCAGAAGTTTTTACTTCTTCAACAACTTCATCTGGAGTCATTTTCTTCAAGGCTTTTTCTACTGATGCGTAACCGCCTTCACGACGATATACTTCATAAGTTTTAATTCCCGGAACGTTTATTTTGTCTAATAATATTTTTCTTCCCATGATACTATTTATCGTGTAAAGTGATTTTTCCGTCTTTACAATCAGACACTAACTGATCGATTTTTTCTTTTGTTAAATGCTCTTGGTAGAAATCACCCAATTGCATCATTGGCGCATATCCACAAGCACCAAGACATTCAACTCCGCGAACTTCAAATAAACCATCAGCTGTTGGTTCGCCAACTTTTACACCCAATTTTGAACAAGTGTAATCCATCAAATCTTCTACTCCGTTTTGACAACAAGGAGAAGTTTGACAGAATTCAAACATGTATTTTCCAATTGGACGTTGGTTGAACATCGTGTAAAAAGTTACAACTTCGTAAACTTCAATATTTTGAATTTGTAAAATTTCAGCAACTTTGTTTTGCAATTCAATACTCAACCAATTGTCGTGAGCATCTTGAACTTCGTGCAAAACTGGAAGTAAAGCCGATTTTTGTTTACCTTCAGGATAATGACTGATTAGTTCATTGATACGATTCATCAATGATTCAGTTATGTTTATCTCTTGTTTTATATGTGATCTTTCCATTTTTTTATTTTAGATTTACGATATAGGATTTAGGATTTAGGATTTTTCAATCTGCTATCTAAAATCTGCATTCTGCAATCTTTCTTCTTATGCGTCTAATTCTCCGGCAATTACATTTAAACTTGATAATATTACGATGGCATCAGATAACATTCCGCCTTTAATCATTTCAGTGTAAGCTTGGTAATAAATAAAGCAAGGTCTTCTAAAGTGTAATCTGTATGGCGTTCTACTTCCGTCAGTTATTAAATAAAATCCTAATTCTCCGTTTCCGCCTTCTACAGGATGATAGATTTCTGCCACAGGAACTGGAACTTCACCCATCACAATTTTAAAGTGATAAATTAAGCTTTCCATATTGTGGTAAACATCTTCTTTTGGAGGTAAGTAATAATCAGGAACATCAGCGTGGATTGGACCTTCCGGTAATTTAGCTAATGCTTGTTTGATGATGCTTAAACTTTCCCAAACTTCGGCATTTCTAACACAAAATCTGTCGTAAGTATCACCTGATTTTCCTACAGGAACATCAAATTCAAAATCTTCATAAGAAGAATAAGGTTGTGCTTTTCTAACGTCATAATCAATTCCAGCAGCACGTAAATTAGGTCCAGTTAAACCATATTGCATTGCTTTTTCAGCAGTAATTGGTCCGACATTCACAGTTCTATCGATGAAAATTCTGTTTCTTTCGAAAAGGTTTTCAAATTCTTTCCAAGCAACTGGAAAATCTGTTAAAAAAGTGTCTAATTTTTTGAAGGCAGCTTCCGACCAATCTCTTTCGAAACCACCGATTCTACCCATATTTGTTGTAAGACGAGCACCACAAATTTCTTCGTAGATTTCATATACTTTTTCTCTGAATTGGAATACATAAAGGAAACCAGTATATGCTCCAGTATCAACACCAAGAATGGAATTACAGATTAAGTGATCTGTTATACGAGCTAATTCCATTACGATAACTCTTAAATATTGAGCACGTTTAGGAACTTCAATTTCTAATAATTTTTCAACGGTCATCCACCAAGCCATGTTGTTAATAGGAGAAGAACAGTAGTTCATTCTATCTGTTAAAACGTTTACTTGATAAAACGGACGATTTTCGGCAATTTTTTCAAAAGCACGATGAATGTATCCAATGGTTGGTTCTGCATCAAGAATTTTTTCACCATCCATAAGCAAGATATTTTGAAAAATACCATGTGTTGCTGGATGTGTTGGACCAAGATTTAATATTGAAAGTTCGCTACCGTCTTCGTTGCGAGTTTGTTCAATAACTTTGGCATATCGATGCTCTGGTAATAATAATAAGTCTGACATTTTATAATGTTGAATTATTTATTTTGTTTTATATTTTTTGTGCCGTTCTTCCAAAGAAACGATCGTCTTTATCTGTTCTACCGCTATCTTCCATTGGGAATTCTTTTCGCATTGGATGCGAAACCATTTCATCCATATTCAAAATACGTTTCAATTGTGGATGACCAATAAAATTAATTCCGTAGAAATCGAAAGTTTCTCTTTCCATCCAATTGGTGCAAAGAAATAAATCGGTCATTGAATGAACTTCAGGATTTTCACCATTAAGATAAGTAGTTATTCTTATTCTAACATTTTCAACCCAATTGTGAAGATGATAAACCACTGCAAATTGATGATTTTCATCATTGTCTGGATAGTGAACCCCACATAAATCGGTTAAGAAGTGAAAATTTAAATCCTCTTCTGTTTTTAAAGTTCTAATTACTTCGTAGATAGCATCTGAAGTAGCTTCGAATGAAAAAACATCTCGACTCATAGAAAAATTCAAAACTTTGTTTCCAAATTTTTGAGTCATTTTTTCTTGTATGTATGCCGTTTCTAAAGCCATATTATAGGTTGTAAGAAGCTAATAATTCTTTATATTCAGGAGAATTTCTTCTGCGAACAGATTCATTCTTCACTAATTCTTGTAATTGCATTACGCCATCAACAATTTGTTCTGGTCTAGGAGGACAACCTGGTACATAAACGTCTACTGGAATTACTTTGTCAATTCCTTGTAAAACTGAATATGTATCGAAAACACCTCCTGAACATGCACAAGCACCAACCGAAATCACCCAACGAGGTTCAGACATTTGTTCGTAAACTTGACGTAAAATAGGTGCCATTTTTTTAGAAATCGTTCCCATTACCATTAGCATATCGGCTTGTCGCGGAGAAAAACTTACTCTCTCTGAACCAAAGCGCGCTAAATCGTAATGTGATGCCATTGTAGCCATGAACTCAATTCCACAACAAGAAGTTGCAAAAGGTAAAGGCCAAAGAGAATTAGCTCTTGCCAATCCCACAACATCGTTAAGTTTAGTAGCGAAGAATCCTTCACCTGTTACTCCTTCTGGTGGAGCAACCATTTTTGTTTTAGAATCACTCATTTATAATTCGTAATTTAAAATTCGTAATTAATCTATTCCCACTCTAATGCTTTCTTCTTGATTATATAGAAGAAACCAACTAAAAGTAACAACATGAAAATAACCATTTTGATCATTCCATCCACTCCTAATTCTCTAAAATTTACTGCCCAAGGATATAAGAAAATTACCTCTACATCGAAAAGCACGAAAAGAATTGCAACAAGAAAATATTTTACAGAAAACGGAATACGCGCATTTCCTACGGATTCAATACCGCACTCGAAGTTTTTATCTTTGTTTTTAGAATGTCTTTTTGGTCCAAGGAAACTAGAACCAATAATTGTTGCGACAACAAATCCTATTGCTAGTCCAGCTTGCATTAAGATTGGTAAATAATCAATTTGAGTAGATTGCATGTCTCTAAAAGTTAGTATTTGTAAAATAGCCACAAATATACATTGCATTATTTAATTCTCAAAAATCATTAGATAAACGTTTGTTATTTATCCGTTAAAATCGTTTATTTAAACTTATTCTAAATAATATTCATAAAAACAAAAAAACGCTCTGAAATTTTCAGAGCGTTTGACCATTTAGGCAATCAAAAAATAATATATATTAGTCTTCGATAACTACTACTTGAGCAGCTACTTTACCTTTTCTTCCTTCTTCTTCTTCGTAAGAAACTTTGTCTCCTTCGTTTAAGTTTTCAGCTTTAATACCTGTAGCGTGAACGAAAATGTCTTTTCCATTTTCATCATCTGTAATGAATCCGTAACCTTTAGACTCATTGAAAAATTTAACTGTACCTGTGCGCATTTTGTAATGTAAAAAAATTAATAATGGTCAAAGATATACTTATTTATGACATAGCAAACAAAAATTAAATAAAAGTTTAAAAAATTTACAATAATTTAAAATTATAATTGAATGATTTTCAGTGTAATATTTGAAAAATTCTAAATTTTGCAATAAAAAAAGCAACTATTTATAAATTTTTAAATAGTTGCTTTTAAATTATTTGAGAATTTGATATAAATTACTTCAAATCAACTTTTATATGTAATTCATTTAATTGTGCGTCATCAATTACAGATGGTGCATCAATCATAACATCTCTTCCTGAATTGTTTTTTGGGAAAGCGATAAAATCGCGAATAGTTTCTTGTCCGCCAAGAATTGCTACTAATCTATCCAATCCAAAGGCTAAACCTCCGTGTGGTGGTGCACCAAATTGGAAAGCATCCATTAAAAATCCAAACTGATTACGAGCTTCTTCTTCAGTAAATCCTAAATATTTGAACATTAATTGTTGGGTTGCTTTATCGTGAATTCTAATAGAACCACCACCAATTTCGTTTCCGTTCAAAACCATATCATAAGCATTTGCGCGAACTTTTCCCGGATTTGTTGCTAACAATTCCATGTCTTCAGGTTTTGGCGAAGTAAATGGATGGTGCATTGCGTGCCATCTTCCAGATTCTTCATCCAATTCTAATAATGGGAAATCAACAACCCATAATGGAGCAAATTCATCTGGATTTCTCAATCCTAATCTTGTTGCTAATTCCATTCTTAAAGCAGAAAGTTGTGCACGAGTTTTATCAGCTGGACCAGAAAGTACAAAAATCATGTCTCCAGCTTTGGCACCAGTAATTTCTGCCCATTTTTTCAAATCTTCTTGATTGAAGAATTTATCTACAGATGATTTGTAAGTTCCATCAGCTTCACATTTTACATAAACCATTCCTGATGCACCAACTTGCGGACGTTTTACCCAGTCAATTAAAGCATCGATTTCTTTACGCGTATAAGTTGCACAATTTGGAGCTGCAATTCCAACAACTAATTCTGCTGCATTAAAAACAGGAAAATCTTTGTGTTGCGCTACTTCGTTTAACTCACCAAATTTCATGTCAAAACGAATATCTGGTTTGTCATTTCCGTAGGTTTTCATGGCATAATCGTAGGTAATTCTTGGGAATTTTTCTACTTCAATGCCTTTAATTTCTTTTAGTAAATGACGAGTTAATCCTTCAAAAACATTTAAAATATCTTCTTGTTCTACAAATGCCATTTCACAATCGATTTGTGTAAACTCGGGCTGTCTATCGGCACGTAAATCTTCGTCACGGAAACATTTTACAATTTGAAAATATTTATCCATTCCACCAACCATCAAAAGTTGTTTGAATGTTTGTGGCGATTGTGGTAAAGCATAAAACTGACCTTCATTCATTCTACTTGGAACTACGAAATCTCTTGCTCCTTCTGGAGTTGATTTGATTAAATAAGGAGTTTCAACTTCACAAAAATCCAAATCAGAAAGGTAATTTCTAACGGCTTGAGCCACTTTATGACGGAATAACAAGCTGTTTTTAACTGGATTTCTACGAATATCCAAGTAACGGTATTTCATTCTAATGTCTTCACCACCGTCTGTTTCATCTTCAATAGTGAAAGGTGGCGTTAATGCTGCATTTAGAATTGTCATTTTTTTTACAAGAATTTCAATTTCACCAGTTGCTATATTTTTATTTTTGGCTTCACGCTCAATTACAGTTCCTTTTACTTGAACTACAAATTCTCTTCCAAGAGTTTTAGCCAATTCGAAAACTGATTTTTCTGAACGACTTTCATCAAATAATAATTGTGTAATTCCATAACGGTCGCGTAAATCAACCCAATTCATGAATCCCTTATCTCTTGATTTTTGTACCCAACCAGCAAGTGTAACTTCTTGATTAATATGTGAGGCGTTCAACTCGCCACAATTATGACTTCTATACATTTGGAATAAAATTTTTTTATAAATAACAACTCGACCTTTGGTCTTGGGTGCAAAAGTAAAAAACTTCAACCGAAATAAACACTAAATATTTTCATAATGAATAATTGATGGTAAATAAATTTAACTACATTTGGTTTTACTTAAATTAAAATTAATGATATGAAAAAATTTGGAATCTTTTTATTTGCGCTTGTGTTATCAAATATAAGCTTTGCACAAGACAATGTTGTAAAGTTCGAAGCAGATATTGCTCACAGAAATGGAGATATACTTTTTATTAAAAACAATAGAATAATTGTAAAAGAAATTAAAGTAGAAGGTGATGGACATTTTAGTTCGTCATTTGAAATTAAAGAAGGAATGTATCAATTGTTTGATGGAGCTGAATATACTGAACTGTTTTTGAAAAATGGTTTTGACTTAAAAATGAAAATGGATGCACAGAATTTTGATGAGTCAATTGTATATTCTGGAAAAGGAGCGGCTGAGAATAATTATTTAGCTCAAAAAATATTGAGTGAAAGTAAGTTTGATGCAGAAAGTCTTTTTGCTGCTAAAACTATGGAAGAATTTACTGCTAAAATTACAGAAAAGCAAAAAGCTGATATTGCTAAATTGGATGCTGCTAAATTGGATGCAAATTTTGTTGCACTTCAGAAAAAAGCAATGGAAACAGAAATGTTTCAAATGAAGATGTATTTTGGAGAGAAATTAAAACAACAAAAATTAAACAACACACAAGCACCATCTTTTGATTATGAAAATCACGCTGGTGGAAAAACCAAGCTAGAAGACTTGAGAGGAAAATATGTTTACATTGATGTTTGGGCTACTTGGTGTGGACCTTGTCGTGCAGAAATTCCATCTTTGAAAAAAATTGAAGAGAAATATCACGATAAAAAAATTGCTTTTGTAAGTATTTCTGTTGATGAGCAAAAAGATTATGAGAAGTGGAAAAAGTTTGTAGTTGAAAAACAACTTGGTGGAATCCAATTGTATGCAGATAAAAACTGGATGTCTGATTTTATTAAAGCATTTGGAATTAATTCTATTCCAAGATTTATTTTAATCGATCCAACTGGAAAAGTGGTTAATGCTGATGCTGATCGACCATCAAATCCTAAATTACAAGAGCAACTTGATGCACTTTTAAAATAGTTTAGTTTTAGTACAAAATAAAAAGCTCCGAATATTTTTCGGAGCTTTTTTATTTAACTAAACAATTTTTATTCTTCAGTTGCTATTCTTCTTGATTCTCTTCTGTCTCTCAGTTTATATTTTACTCGTTTAACCAAGTAAAACATTACTGGAACCATAACTAGAGTTAAGACGGTTGCATAAGTCAATCCGAAGATGATTGTCCATGCTAATGGTCCCCAAAAGATTACGTTGTCACCACCAATAAACAAGTGTGGGTTTAAGTCAGTAATTAATCCGAAGAAGTCGAAGTTTAACCCAATTGCTAGTGGAATTAATCCAAGAACAGCTGTTAATGCAGTCAATAATACTGGACGTAAACGCGATTTTCCAGATTCGATGATTACTTCTTTTATTTCTTCTAATGATAAATCGTCGTGACTGTTTAAATGTTTTTCTACTACTTTTTTGTCTAATAAAAGTACAAAGAAGTCCATTAATACAATTCCGTTTTTCACTACAATTCCGGCAAGGGAAATGATTCCCATCATCGTCATCAGGATTACGAAATCCATTCCAGCTATAACATATCCGTAGAATACACCACTAAAACTCAAGATAACTGTAAATAAAATTACCATTGTTTTAGAAACTGAATTAAATTGTAATACAATAATAATCGTAATTCCTGCTAAAGCTAAGAATAAAGCATACATCAAGAAACTTTGGTTTTTACCTTGTTCTTCTTGAACACCAGAAAACGAATAAGAAACTGTTTTTGGTAATTCATATCCTTTTAATTCTGCTTGTATTTGCTTTGTAATTTCATCACCATTAAAACCAGTCAAAACATTAGAATAAACCGTCATGATTCGTTTTTGGTTTTTTCTTTTGATTTGATTGTAAGTAGTCGTTTTCTCTGTTTTTGAAACTGCCGAAATTGGCACTTGCATCATCTGACCATTGTTTTGATTTCTGAACGTTAATGATTGATTGAACAATACATTTTCGTTTTTACGTTGATCATCTTGCATACGCATTGTGATGTTATAATCGTCGTCACCTTCTTTATAAGTTGAGATTTCTTGACCATAAACAGAACGACGTAAATTGAATCCTAATTGACCAGTTGAAACGCCTAAACTTCCTGCACTAACTCGGTCAACTTTTACTTCAAGTTCTGGACTTTCTTTATTTACATCAACGCTAAGTCTTTCAATTCCTGGAATATTTTTAGAATTTATAAAAGCAATCATTTTGTCTGCTTCTTTCAACATAACATCATAGTCAATTCCTGTCAATTGAATACTAATTGGATAACCTGCTGGCGGACCATTAGAATCTTTTTCAACCGTTACAGTAGCGCCTGCAATACCTTTTACTTTGGCACGAATTTCTTCTAAAACATCGGCTGTATTTACACCTTTTCTAAATTTGAATTCAGAGAAGTTTACTGTAACTTTTCCTTTGTATGGTGTTTCCGATGCTGAACCTGCGTCGACGTTAGGATTTCCTGCTCCAACACCTACTTGAGAAACAATAGATTCTGCAAGGTAATTTTCATTAGTACCTTCTTCAACATATTTGCTTAAAATATTGATTACTTGTTTTTCTACAAATAAAGTGGCTTTATTAGTTTTAGAAATATCGGTTCCTTGAGGATATTCTATATAAGTAATTACTTGATTTGGAATGTTGTCTGGGAAAAACAATACTTTTCTTGGGAAAATTCCCAATAACATAAATGAGAAAATTAACAACCCAATTATTCCAGCTAAAGCAAGCCATGCTTTTCTACCAGTTAATATTTTAGCCAAGAAACTTTTGTATTTGTCTTCCATTCTTGGGAAGAAACTGTACTGAAAATCTTGGGTCCATTGGTATAATTTTAATTTGTATAACCACATTAAACCTAATGATATAATAGCTAAATGTCCAATTGCTCTAGCGAATTTTGAATCATAGATATTTCCAATAAGAACAAAAATTACGGCAATTACTGTAAAAATAATTGAATATAGTTTTGCCGATTTTTTAGATACATTTTTATCTGTTGTATCCATCGAACCTCCAGTCATGGCAGCATTTACAACCATTGCCACAAATAACGAAGCCGTTAATGTAACCGTCAATGTAATTGGGAAATACTTCATGAATTTACCCATTGTACCTGGCCATAATAAGAAAGGTAAAAATGCCATCAAAGTTGTTGCTGTAGATGAAATTACAGGCCAAGCGATTTCACCAATTCCAATTTTGGAAGCCGAAACTCTGTCCATTCCTTTTTGCATATTGGCAAATACGTTGTCGACCACCACAATTCCGTCGTCTACAAGCATTCCTAATCCCATTACTAATCCAAAAAGAACCATAGTATTCAGTGTTAATCCGAATGCTGAAAGAATACTGAACGCCATTAACATTGATAATGGAATTGCCGCACCAACAAATAGTGAATTTCTTAATCCCATAGTAAACATCAACACAATCATTACCAACACAATTCCGAAAATGATGTGGTTAGAAAGTTCGTCTACTTGATGTTCAACTCTTGATGATTGGTCATTAGTTAACTGCAATTCTAAATTAGATGGTAAATAAGATGCTTTAGCTTTTTCTAATTTTTCTTTCACTTGCTCAATCGCAGAAATCATGTTTTGATTAGAACGTTTTTTAACGTTAAGCATTACCACTTCTTTACCTGATTCACGAGCGTAAGTAGTTTTTTCTTTCTCTTTAAAACTAATTTTAGCTATATCTTTTAGGTAAACAGCACCTCCATATGATTTGATAATAATATTTTCAAGTTCTTTAGGATCTTTTATTTCACCAACGATTCTAATATTATTTCTTGAACCTTGTGAAATTAAATTTCCACCTGAAAGTGTCATATTTTCATATTTCACCGCATTTTGAATTTCATCAAAAGAAACTTGAGCTGCTGTCATTTTGAATATATCAACAGCAATTTCAACTTCTTTATCATCAACACCAAGGATATCTACTTTTTTAACTTCTGGGATTTCTTCAATATCGTCTTGAAGCAATTCACCATATTTTTTAAGTTGTTGTGTAGTATAATTTCCTTTTAAGTTGATATTTAAAATAGGCACTTCTTCCGAAATGTTTAATTCGAAAACGTTTGGTTCTACTTTACTTCCGTTGTCTAGATTTGGCCAATCGGTATCTGCTTTTGCAAAATCTACTTTGTCTTTAATTTTAACTTTTGCATCTTCAATGGTTACTTTATCTGCAAATTCTACGATAATCATTCCATAATCTTGAAACGAACTAGACGTAATTTTTTCTACTCCTGAAATGTTTTTGAATTCCTTTTCGAGTGGTTTAATTACTAATTTTTCAACATCTTCGGCAGAATTTCCTGGGAAAACAGACGAAATGTATACTTTGTTCTCGATGATTTCTGGGAAATCTTCACGAGGCATCGTTATATAGGCAATTACTCCTGTAATAACGATTAATAAGGTCAAGATATAAACAGTAACACGATTGTCTACTGCCCAACTTGATATACTGAATTCTTTATTTTGATGACTCATATTTGATTTGTTGTTTTTGGTTTATAGTTAGTAGTTTGTTGTTTTGAAGTTAACAATGAACAATAAACTACTAACTATTAACTTTTTTAGAAATTCAATTTCATTCCGTCTGCAATACTATTTACACCTTCAGTTACGATGATGTCATTTGCTGATAAACCGCTTAAAATTTCGGTAACATTATCTGATGATTTTCCAATTTTCACAAGTACTTTTTTAGCAGTACCTGTTTTACCATTTGAATTAGTTACCGTGAAAACAAATTTGTTTCCAGTTCCGTCTTCTTGTACCACATTTGTTGGAACTACAATTGCATTTTTACTTGTGTAATCAATGATTTTCAGTTTTGCAACTTGGTTTGGACGCAATAAATTTTCAGGATTTGGCACACTTACTTCAATTCCGAAACTTCTGTTATTTGGGTTGATGAAATTTCCAACTTGTCTCACTTTTCCTTTGTAAGTTTTTCCTAAAGAAGTTAAGAAAACATCAACTACAGTTCCTACTTTTAATTTACCAATATAAGTTTCTGGAACAGAAGTAGAAACATACATATTAGATAAGTTTACAATTCTCATAAGACCTTGTGGACTTGGCGCTACAATTTGTCCTTTTTCAACAAAAACTTCATCTATTGTTCCTGAAAACGGAGCACGAATTAATGTTTTAGATACTTGAGCTCTCATTTGTGCAACGGCTTTTTGAGCAGAAATCATTTGAGTTTGAGCTTGAAGGAATTGAATTTCAGAGCCAATTTTTTTATCCCAAAGATTTTTTTGTCTTTCAAACGATGTTTTTGCCAATGCATATTGGTTTTCCAAACTTGCTAATTGTTGACTCATACCTGCATCATCAACTCTACCAAGAATTTGTCCTTTAGAAACTCTTTGTCCTGCTTTTACAGTTAAAGAAGTAAGGTTTCCGCTGAATTCTGGTTGAACAAGAATGTTTTCTTTTGTATTTACGCTTCCTTGAATTTCTAAATAGTGACTAAAAGTAGTGTCTTTTACTGATAACACAGAAACCAAGGCTTCTTGATTTTTAACTTCTACTAATTTTGAAAGAGCTTCATCAATTTTAGCTAAATCAGCTTGAATTAGACCTTTTTTAGTTTGAAGATCTTTTACATTTCCGGCTTTAATTAATTCATCAACAGTTGTAGCATTTTCTTTTTTGGAGCAAGAAAATATCGATAAAGATATTATGGTGATTAAAAGTATTTTTTTACTCATGACTTTTATTTTTTGGAATTCGTGAATCGTCGATTTCATATTATTTTGGGATTAGTTTTTGTTTATTAATTTTTCTAAAGTTGCTTTTTTATTGATTACATCAAGCATTGCTTGAAGATAATTTTGTTGAGCAGAGTATAATTGTTCTTGAGCTTTTGTTAAATCGAAACTACTAGCTAAACCTTCTGTAAATTTGATTTGGTTTTTATTTTCAATTCGTTCTGCCAAATTCAAATTGTTTTTAGATGTTGTCAATTGTTCTAAACTAAATTCGTAATCGCTTTTAGCTTTTTCAAATTGTAATTTCAATTTTTGCTCTGTTTCTGTTAATTGCGTTTTAGATTGTTCTAAAGCAATTTTTGCTTGTTGTGTTCTAGAACTTCTTCCGAAACTACTAAAAATAGGAACGTTTAAATTAATACCAAGGTTAGAATAATTAAACCATTTTTGATCTTGATTTAAAAAATTGAATTCGTTTGCAAACGAGTTGTAACCAAAATTTACTGCAGCTCCTAGAGAAGGTAATGCTTTACTTTTTTCTAACTTTAAAAGTAATTCTTTACTAGTTTGAAGATTTTGACCTATTTGATAATCAATGTTATTTGTTACATTAAATTCTTCTTTTAAAATAGCTAAGTCAACATTAGATTGTGTTAAGTTGTCTAACTTATCTGTAAGTTTTAGCTCTTTATCTAAGTTAATTCCTAGTAACAATTTCATCATATCATTTGCAATTGTTTTTTGACGCTTTACATTTTCAAGCGAACTGTTTATTGATGATAATGTGATTTGTAATTGCTCCACATTTTCTTCTTCAATCAGTCCGTTTTTGTAGATTTCTTTAGTGTCGGAAAGTGTTTTTTCTAAAATACCTTTGTTTTTTTGAAGAATCAAAATACTTTCATCTGCCAACAGAACATTTCCATAGGAGTTGATTACTATTTCTTTTATTTCTTGTGCAGTTTTTACTTTTGCATTTTCAGATATTTTCAAATAGGTTTTTGCTGATTGCAATCCTACCAAATAAGAGCCATCAAAAATTAATTGACTCAATGTGGCAGAAGCATTCATATTGTGCTTTGTTCCAAAAGTTAATGCTGTTGGAACACCACCAAAATCAATAATATTGGTTTGTAATTTAAAATTATTTTGATAGCCAACAGCTCCATTAATTTGAGGTAAACCTATTGTAGTAGTTTCCCATTTTTTTTGCTTTGCGGCTTCAATGTCTCTGTTAGCATTTAAAACAGAATAATTGTTTTGAATGGCATGTTCAATTGCTTGTTTCAAAGAGAATGAGTAACTCTCTTTTTGTTCTTGTGCTTGCAAAATTGAAGCAAAGAAAAGTAAGGTTAGAATGATTTTGTCTTTCATGGATTGATGATTATATATAGTTTATTAATTGTTTTTCTAATTCTATTATTCCTTTTGGTGTTGCGATGGCTCTTGTATGATATTCTAATGCTTTTCCTTCTAGTTTGTAGGCATCACTTTCTAATTGTGTGTTTTCGTTTATTGAAAAAATAAGCGTGTAATAGAACTTAGTAGCCGATTCAACATCTGTCTCTTGCCTATAAAGCCCTTGTTGAATTCCTTTTACAATATTTTGAGAAAACATTTTATTGCAGTCTTCAATTTCATTAGCCATCATTTTTTCATAAATTTCAGGATAATGTTTTTTCAATTGATAAGCTGGTGAATGATCAAAAGATTGAAACATTTCTTTGAACATTTTTCTCATTTCAAAATTTTCTTCTATTGCATTAAAATTTTTACTAACAACTTCGTCCATTAACGAATGAATTTTTTGATGAATAACTTCAGTTCCTTCTTCAATTAATTTCTCTTTGTTGCTAAAATATTTGTAAATTGTTTTTTTAGAAATGCACATTTCACAAGCAATATCATCCATAGTAACACTCTTGAAACCAAGTTTCAAGAACATGTCTGTTGCTTTTTTGATGATTTTTTCTTTCATTTTTCTTCTAAATTTCGATTGCAAATGTACATTGGAAACTTTGAATACAAAAATAGTTTCCATAGTATTTACATAAATTTAACATTTGATAAAGAGTTGGTTTTACTCATTAAAGTTTTTTTGACTTACTTTTGTAATCCTGAAACATTAAAAATCAAACTCAGAATTAATGCACGCACTTTCTCACTATCAAGAACTTATTTCAGTTTATTTCACAGAATTGCATTTAAATAAAGAACCTAAAAATCTTTATGAACCAATCGAATACATTCTTCATTTAGGTGGAAAAAGAATGCGACCAATTTTAACATTAATGGCTACAGAGGTTTTTGATGTTGATTGTAAAAAAGCATTGGCAGCAGCAACAGCAATTGAGGTTTTTCACAATTTCTCATTGGTTCATGATGATATTATGGATGATGCGCCATTGAGAAGAGGAAATGAAACAGTTCACGAAAAATGGGACGTTAATACTGGAATTCTTTCTGGTGATGCAATGTTGATTTTGGCTTACCAACATTTTGAAGAATATGAACCAAAGATTTTTAGAGAATTAGCAAAATTGTTCAGCAAAACAGCATTAGAAGTTTGCGAAGGACAACAATATGACGTCGATTTTGAAACAAGAGAAGATGTTACCATTCCTGAATATCTAAAAATGATTGAATATAAAACGGCTGTTTTGGTTGGAGCCGCTATGAAAATGGGAGCAATTGTTGCAGAAACATCTGAAGAAAACGCCAATTTGATTTATGATTTTGGTTTGAATTTAGGGATAGCTTTTCAATTACAAGATGATTATTTAGATGCTTTTGGTGATCCAGAAACCTTTGGAAAACAAGTTGGTGGTGATATTATTGAAAACAAAAAAACCTATTTGTATCTGAAAGCAATGGAGTTTTCCAATGCTGATGAAAAAGAGCAATTAACACATTTATTTTCGATTCAACCAAGTGATAATTCGGATAAAATTGAATCAGTAAAATCAATTTTTAATCAAACTAAAGCCTCAGAAGCTACTCAAAAAGCTATTCAAGAATATACATTTAAAGCATTTGAAACCTTAGAAAAAATGAACATTTCTAGTGATAAAAAACAAATGTTAAAAGCATTTGGTGAAAATTTAATGAATAGAAATGTTTAATAGAAATTCCAATTTTATAAATCCCAAATTCCAATGGGAGCTCTTATTTATGTTTGGAATTTGGAATTTTAATATTGGAATTTAATATGTATGTAGCACCAATATCAACAGACCACTTACTTTCTGAAGCAGAGAAGGAAAATTTATATCAAAAACTTATTGAGCAATTAAATAAGGATTTCAATTTTGCAAATGAACCTGTAGATTTTCATCCAAGCACTAAACCAGATGAACTAAAAATTCAACTTCATGAAAAAATTTACCGTTTAATTCAGTACAAGTTCGCCGAATACTTAAGTTTACTTTACATAGTTGATGTTCCCGAAGATCAAGTAAAAAAATTAGATGGTTCCGATATTATGGAACTTTCCGAACAAGTCTCGTTTTTAATTTTAAAACGCGAATGGATGAAGGTGTGGTTTAGAAACCGATATTAATTAAAGTTTTTTGATAATCGAATTTATTGCTCCAGTTATAAGAGCACTTTTAAAATCATTTGTTCCACTAGGATTAAATGAATCTATCCTTTGTCCATCTGGCCCAAAAAAAGAAAAAGATTTAGTGTTACTCATATAATACTTTCCACCTACTAAATAGTAATTATCATTCAAATTGGTTGTAGGATTGTAAATTGAAAGTCGATACAAACTGCTTGGTTTTTTGTAGTTAAAATTTAGTGAGTAAGTGTTGTTAGAAAAATTCACAAAGGTTGAAGGTAGCTTTGGCAAACTTTTAAATTGATTCTGACATAATACCGAAGAAGACGTTAATATAAAAATGAAAATGAAAATGTTTTTCATAACGTTAATTGTTTAAATTATTTAAAAATAAATTTTCAAATTGATGCTTTTAAAAAAACACTCTTACAAAAGGCATAAATGCATCACCGTAAACCCCATTATCAGTCTTGAAAAACAAATTATAACGCGCTCCAATAGTTACATTTTCCATTCGATAACCAGCTCCTACAAAAAGTCCTGTATTCCAAAAATTTTCACTTCCAGATGCAACTCCTTCAAACGTTCTATTTACTCGTAATTGTTCTAATTCTGTAGATAATTGGATTTCTTCAATAGGATTAAAAAGTGCAATAAAACTTGCTCCATAGATATTTGAAGAGTAAAACCCTTTTTGCTTTAAGAAACTATACTGCAATCCGGTTCCTAAAGCTACATAAGAATTGATATTGTAAATAGCTGTGGGTGAAACAGCAATATTAGTAAAGCCTGAACCAAATCCAAGTCCTAATCCACCACCAAACTGCACTTTTTTCCAAAACTCACTTTTTGGTTTTGTTTCTTGGGTTTCTTGTGCAGAAACAGATAAACTGACAGCAATAAAAAATAGAAATGTTAATCTTTTTGTTAAATTGTGTAAGGCATTCTTTTTCATACGTATATATATAGTTAATTAGCGACATAAAAGTAGTAAAAACATTGAAAGATTGTTATAAATATTTTACTTTTGCATAAATTTTTTTAACACAACGATTATTTTATCTTAAATCATGGATAGATTTTCCTTCTTAAACGCAGCTCACACCGAATTTTTCGCACAATTATACGACCAATATCTGGTAAATCCTGATAGTGTTGAACCAAGTTGGCGTGCCTTTTTTCAAGGTTTCGACTTTGGAATGGCAACTTTCAATGAAGAAAACGCAGGAGAATATGTAGCCAATTATGCTGCAACTTCTATAGATAACGGACAAGCTTCTGAAAAACTTCAAAAAGAATTTAATGTTCTTAAGTTAATTGATGGTTACAGAACACGTGGTCACCTTTTTACTGAAACAAATCCTGTTAGAGAAAGAAGAATTTACGAACCAAATTTAGATTTGGTAAATTTTGGACTTTCCGATGCAGATTTGAATACTGTATTTGATGCTGCAAAAGTACTTGGTCATCAGCCAAAAACTTTAAAAGAAATAATCGCTCATATTAAAAATGTATATTGCCAACATATTGGTATTGAGTACATGTACATGAGAAAACCAGAGGTTATTCAATGGATTCAAAACAGAATCAACATTAACGATAACTTACCAAATTTTGATGGCGAACAAAAGAAACACATTTTAGGAAAACTAAACGAAGCGGTTTCTTTTGAAAACTTTCTTCATACAAAATATGTAGGTCAAAAACGTTTTTCACTTGAAGGTGGAGAAAGTATTATTCCTGCACTTGATGCTTTAATTGAATCTGCAGCAGAAAAAGGTGTAGAACATTTCGTAATGGGAATGGCGCACAGAGGAAGATTAAATATTTTAGCCAATATCTTCGGAAAAGCAACGCAAGATATTTTCTCAGAATTTGACGGAAAAGACTACGATAAAGAATACTTTGATGGTGACGTAAAATACCACTTAGGTTTAACTTCTGAAAGAAAAACCAAATCAGGTAAAAAAATCAACATCAATTTAGCTCCAAATCCTTCGCACCTTGAAACTGTTGGTGCAGTTATTGAAGGAATAGCTCGTGCTAAACAAGATAAATATACACCAGACGATTTCTCTAAAGTTTTACCAATTGCCGTTCACGGTGATGCTGCTGTTGCTGGACAAGGAATTGTATACGAAATTGTTCAAATGGCGCAACTTGATGGTTACAAAACAGGAGGAACAATTCACATTGTAATCAACAACCAAGTTGGATTTACTACTAATTACCAAGACGCACGTTCATCTACTTATTGTACAGACGTTGCAAAAGTGACACTTTCTCCGGTACTTCATGTTAATTCTGATGATACTGAAGCAGTTGTTCACGCTATGTTATTTGCTTTAGATTTCCGTATGCAGTTTGGTCGTGATGTATTTATCGACTTGTTAGGATATAGAAAGTATGGACATAACGAAGGTGATGAGCCACGTTTCACACAACCAGTTTTATATAAAATCATTGCTAAACATAGAAATCCAAGAGATATTTATGCAGAGAAATTGATTACTGCAGGTATCGTTGATGCAGCTTATATCACAAAAATCGAAAACGAATACAAAGATAAATTAGATGAGAATCTTCAAGCGTCTCGTAAAAAAGACTTGACGATTATCAAACCTTTCTTGCAAGACGAATGGAAAGGATTCGAACAAGTTTCTGATGATGTTATGTTGCAAAAATTTGATACTAAATTTGATAAAAAGAAATTAGATCAAATAGCCAATGAAATTTCAACTTTGCCATCAGATAAAAAGTTCATAAGCAAAATCACAAAAATTATCACCGATAGAAAAACAATGTATGACAACAATGTTATCGATTGGGGAACAGCTGAATCACTTGCTTATGGTTCATTGTTAACAGAAGGTTATGATGTTAGAATTTCAGGACAAGATGTTGAAAGAGGAACATTCTCTCACCGTCATGCTGTTGTAAAAGTTGAAGATAGTGAAGAAGAAGTAATTCTTTTAAATTCACTAAAAGATAAAAAAGGAAAGTTCAATGTGTTTAATTCCTTCCTTTCAGAATATGGTGTTTTAGGTTTTGATTATGGTTATGCTTTAGCAAATCCGAATGCGTTGACAATTTGGGAAGCACAGTTTGGTGATTTCTCTAATGGTGCACAAATCATGATTGACCAATACATTTCATGTGGAGAAGACAAATGGAACAATCAAAACGGAATTGTTCTTTTATTACCTCACGGTTATGAAGGTCAAGGTGCGGAACACTCTTCGGCTAGAATGGAACGTTATTTACAACTTTGTGCACGTCATAATATGTATGTTGCTGATTGTACAACGCCAGCCAATTTCTATCATCTGTTGAGAAGACAAATGAAAACGAAGTTTCGTAAACCATTAATCCATTTTTCACCAAAAAGTTTGTTGCGTCATCCATTGTGTGTTTCAACTCAAGAAGAATTATATAACGGACAATTTCAAGAAACAATTGATGACAATTCAGTAGATAAGAAAAAAGTAAAAACAGTTGTTTTCGTTACTGGAAAATTCTACTATGATATTCTTGCCGAAAGAGAAAAATTAGAAAGAAATGATGTAGCTTTGGTTCGTGTAGAGCAATTATTTCCATTACCAGTTGAACAATTAAAAGCAATTATTGCTAGTTATCCAAATGCTGATGATTATGTTTGGGCACAAGAAGAGCCTAAAAACATGGGAGCTTATAGCTATATGTTGATGAATTTCGATTTAGTGCCTTGGAGATTAGCTTCATTAAAAGCATACGCAGCACCAGCAGCAGGAAGTCACACAAGAGATAGACGTCGTCATGCCGATGCAATTAGAATGGTTTTTGATAAAAATTTATTTAGATAATTTATGAAAAATTTATTGATTTTATTTTTATTCATTACGAATTTTGCTTTTGCTCAAGAATTAGACACGCCAAAAGAAGGAAAAGTTTTAGTGTACTTTACAAGATATGATGCGACAGGATTTTTAATTAATTTTAAATATTTTGATGGCGATAAGTATTTAGGAAAGTTTAATCATGGTAAATACATGGTTTATGAATGTGAACCAGGAAAGCACATTTTTTGGTCAAAAGCTGAAAATTTTGATTTTGTTGAAGCCGAATTAGAAGCTGGAAGAGTTTATATTATTGATTCAAGACCTCAAGTGGGCGCTATAAAAGCCGGAGTAAATCTTGTGATTTTTAATAAAGAATTGTCTAATTACGACCGATATAAAAAAAGAATTTTTAAATCATTAGAAAATGGGACTCGTTATTTACCTTCAGAAGATGATATAAGTAAGGAAGCCGAAGAAATTAAAGATCTTACAGCTAAAGGAATGGAAAAATTCAAAAAACTCAAAAGCGAAGGGTCAGATAGAATCGGGATTTTAACCGACGGAATGTTTTTTGACAAAGACTATTTTGTTGACAAAGATTTTACCAAAAAAGAATAAAACTTTAAAAAGAAGTCAAATTTTTTGACTTAAGATAATTGATAATAACACACATATAAAATTATAAAAGGATGATTTTAGAAATGAAAGTGCCTTCACCAGGCGAATCGATAAAAGAAGTTGAAATTGCTACTTGGTTAGTAAAAGATGGCGATTATGTAGAAAAAGACCAAGCAATTGCTGAAGTAGATTCAGACAAAGCAACTCTTGAATTACCTGCTGAAGCAAGCGGAATTATTACCCTAAAAGCAGAAGAAGGTGATGCGGTTGCTGTTGGTGCAGTTGTTTGTTTGATTGATACAAGTGCAGCTAAACCATCAGGTGATGCTCCAGCACCAGCAAAAGAAGAAGCGAAACCAGTTGTAGAAGCTCCAAAAGCTGAGGTAAAAGCAGCTCCAGTTGCTGAAAAAACATATGCTACCCAAGCTCCATCTCCAGCTGCGAGAAAAATATTAGACGAGAAAAACATCCAACCAACAGAAATTGTTGGAACAGGAAAAGGTGGAAGAATCACTAAAGATGATGCTGTAAATGCAGTGCCGTCTATGGGAACTCCAACTACCGGAAATCGTGGTTCTGAGAGAACAAAATTATCAATGTTACGTCGTAAAGTAGCTGAAAGATTAGTTTCTGCTAAAAATGAAACAGCAATGTTAACTACGTTCAATGAAGTTGACATGACAGCTATCTATGCTTTAAGAGCTGAATATAAAGATGCATTTAAAGAGAAACACGGATTAGGTTTAGGTTTCATGTCTTTCTTTACTAAAGCGGTTACAAGAGCTTTACAATTATTCCCAGATGTGAACTCAATGATTGATGGTCAAGAGAAAATTTCTTATGATTTCTGTGATATTTCAGTTGCGGTTTCTGGTCCAAAAGGATTAATGGTTCCTGTAATGAGAAATGCTGAAACATTATCTTTCCGTGGTGTTGAAGCTGAAATCAAAAGATTAGCAATTCGTGCTCGTGACGGACAAATTACAGTTGACGAAATGACTGGTGGAACATTTACTATTTCTAACGGTGGTGTTTTCGGAAGTATGTTGTCAACACCAATTATCAATCCTCCACAATCAGGAATTTTAGGTATGCACAATGTAGTGGATAGAGCTATCGTGAAAAACGGACAAATAGTTATCGCTCCAGTAATGTATGTTGCTTTATCTTATGATCATAGAATCATCGACGGACGTGAGTCAGTTGGTTTCCTTGTAGCTGTTAAAGAAGCATTAGAAAACCCAGTAGAGCATTTAATGGGTGGAAATGCTAAAAAAGCATTAGAATTGTAAAAAATTAAAATTTCAAAATACAAATCCCAAATTCCAAAAGAGTTTGGGATTTTTTCGTTTATTTGTGTTCACTAACCAATACTTTTTATGGCATCAAACAAAAAATCGGCAGCGATAGGTTTTATTTTTATAACCATGCTTATCGATATTACAGGTTGGGGAATTATTATTCCTGTGATTCCTAAGTTAATTCAAGAATTAATAAATGGTGATGTAAGTGAAGCTGCAAAAATTGGTGGTTGGTTGACTTTTGCGTATGCCATAACACAATTTGTTTTTGCACCATTTATTGGTAATTTGAGTGATAAATTTGGTAGAAGACCAATAATATTATTGTCACTTTTTGCTTTTTCAATGGATTATTTGTTGTTGGCTTTTGCTCCAACTATCACTTGGCTGTTTATTGGAAGAATAATCGCAGGAATTTCAGGCGCAAGTATAACGACAGCTTCTGCTTATATTGCTGATGTAAGTACTCCTGAAAACCGAGCCAAAAATTTCGGAATGATTGGTGCAGCTTTCGGATTAGGATTCATCATCGGACCAGTAATCGGTGGTCTATTAGGTCAATATGGTTCGAGAGTTCCATTTTATGCCGCTGCAGTTTTATGTTTATTGAACTTTCTTTATGGTTATTTCATTTTACCAGAATCTTTATCAAAAGACAATCGAAGAGCATTTAGTTTGAAAAGAGCTAATCCTATTGGAGCATTTCTAAATTTAAAAAAATATCCAAAGTTAATTGGGCTTGTAGTTTCTATTTTCTTGCTTTATACGGCTTCACATGCTGTTCACAGTAATTGGAGTTATTTTACAATGTATAAATTCAATTGGGATGAAAAAATGGTAGGAATTTCACTTGGAGCTATCGGACTTTTGGTCGGAATAGTTCAAGGTGGTTTGATACGCGTTATAAATCCGAAATTAGGAAACGAAAAAAGTATTTATGTAGGAATGGCACTTTATACTGTTGGAATGTTTCTTTTTGCAACAGCAACTGAAAGTTGGATGATGTTTGCCTTTCTAATTCCATATTGTCTTGGAGGAATCGCTGGTCCTGCGATGCAAGCCGTTATTTCTAGTCAAGTTCCAGCTAATGAACAAGGAGAAATTCAAGGAACACTATCGAGCTTAATGAGTGCTTCGGCTATTGTTGGACCACCAATGATGAGTACCGTTTTTTATTATTTTACTCATAAAGAAGCTCCATTTCAGTTCGCTGGCGCGCCATTTGTATTAGGTGGAATTTTGATGTTTTTAAGTACCATTATTGCTTACTTTTCTTTTAAAAATAATAATAAATAATTATAATAATTACCATAAAAAAATCCCAAATTCCATTGTTAACTTTGGAATTTGGGATTTAAAACTTTGGAATTTTATTATTATTTTATTCTTTAATTATTTTGATTGTTTTTTCTTGACCTTCACTAATAACTTTTACAAAGTAAATTCCATTTGCAAGTTCACTCAAATTAAGTTCTGTTTGTAATTCATTAATTTTTTTCGTTAGAATTCTTTGTCCAAGTAGTGAAGTAATTTCTATTTCTTCTATCAATGAAGCGTTAGAAATTGATAAACTATTTTTCACTGGATTTGGATAATAATTCAGTTCATTAAATGCAAAAGTATTATTGCCTAAAGTCGTTACAAACTCGGTTAAATTAGTGTTGGTGATAATTGGTGGATTAAAATCGAAATAAATACTAGCATAATTTGGAATGATGTCACCAATAGCATAACCAGCAGTAGGTTTTATTTGAAACGTAATATAACCGTGACCAATCTGAGTATTTGGAACTGATGGCGGTAAATTTATGCCGTCAAATTTCCAATTTAATTCTGTTCCAGTACGTTGCAAAACATACGGATGCGATGCCGCAATCATTTTAATGGTGTTTGGATTTAGTTTGCTATCTAAAACATCGTTTACTCTAACATTTATTGCCTCAGCAGTTCCAGTATTTTCAAATCTAATAGTGTAGGTTAAATAATTATTTGAAGTAAATGTAGAATGTAGAATTTTGCCACCATGACTTTCTTGCTTATCGTTTGGATCATAAGAACCTACAATAGTTTGTGTAATACTTGTAGTGTTATTTGAAGGCGCGATGTCATTTGTAGGAATTGTTACACTTGCAGTATTAGTTAATTGTTGTCCCAAAGCAACTGTAGGAATTGTAGGAACTTGCATGGTAACAAAATAAGAACGTGTTTCGTTTGGCAATAAATTGCTATAATTTAAAGTAAAACCATTAGGATTTGCAATTGAACCAGCAGGAATGGAAACAATACTCACCACATTGTTTTTAGTAAAAGTTAATGTGCCTGAAGTTATGGTTTGAATTCCATTATTTCTTATATTGATTAAATTATTATAAGTAAATCCTGGTCTTGGTGGCGCTCCATTTGGATTTAAATAAACTGTTACATCCGTGTAAGGTGAAATTGTAATTGGAAAATTATAAGTGGTTATTCCAGAACCATTCGGTACAGTGATATTGGTATAGGTTGTAGGACAAGTATAGTAAGCATTAAGAGTTGTGTAACTAAAATTATAAGTTACAGCTGGATTACTTTCATACAAATAGTTTATCCCAGTACTTGAATATAAACTAGTTGTTGCGCCGCTATTTATTGAATAATTGAAGTATCCACCAGAAAAGAAACTTTCCGAAGCATCTTTAATTCCGTTAGAATTGCTATCTATAAATGCTTGAAGTTTTATACCATTAGATTGACTCAAAGGTGTATTGATTCCGTCTAAACAATTTTGAACACCTGAATCACCACAAATACAAATGATACCAAAAACATTTCCTGCATTTATTTCTGCTTGTGTAATAACATGAACTCCTGTAAAAAAAGTACTATTAGAAGCACCTGCATTCAAACTTGCAAGTGTTCCACCACTCACATTCATTGAATATTGACAAGCAGTAAGATTTGTTATTGTCGTACTTCCGGTATTTGTTAATGTGATTTGATAGTTAATTACATCACCAACATTTATAAAACTGTCGTTATTGAAATCATTGTAAGTACCAACCATAGCTATATCTAGTGGATTTGTAACCACAATAGTCGCTACAGCGGTATCACAATTTGTTGGATTTAACATTTCACAAATTTGGTAAACTACTGGATAGGTTCCACTTGGTAAATTTGGACTAACACTTATGGTTCCATCAGGATTAAATGTCAACCCAGCAGGAACACTTATCGCAGTTGCAAAAACACTATTTGGCATGATTGGAATACCAGGAGTATTTGGGATAACTGGTACTCCATTAATTGTGTCATTGTTTAAAACACTTGGAGTAATTCCACCTAAAGAATCAAAAACAAAAGAATCATCAACTGCGGTAATTATACTTGATTGAATAAATACAGTTGCTGTAGCATTATCACAATTTTGCGGTATCGCTCCATTTTCACATAATTGGTAAGTAATAGTATAAGTGCCTGATGGTGTATTTGGTGCTAATGTTAAAACTCCATTTACATCAATACTTAATGGTCCTGTTGTAATCGGTGTTACATCTGTCAATGATGAAATTACCGCAACACCATTAAATGTATCGTTATTCATTACATTACCAATAGTTGTTGTTGTTACATTAGCAACTTGATAAACATCATCATTCGCATCTATTACATTCAATACCACAACTATAGCAGTAGCTGTATCACAATTCGCTGGATTAGCTCCTACCTCACATAATTGGTAAGTAATAGTGTAAGTACCTGATGTTGTATTTGGGGCTAATGTTAAAGCGCCTTCTGAATCAATACTCAATGGCCCTTGAACAGTCGGAATTACATCTGTATTGACTAGCGTTACTAGAACTCCATTTAATGTGTCATTTACAGTAACGTCACCAACTGTTGTTGAAATTGTTGTATTTGATGGTAGAACTGGAAAGGAGATATCATCAATAGCATTAATTTGTCCAAAAGAACTTAAAGACAATGTCAATAGAAAAAATAAAAGTATTGAAGTATAAAGTTTTCTCATAATCAAATAATTAAGTATCAAATGTATTAAAAAAAGTGTAAGAAATGTTCTTCTAAATGATATTTAGAATTACTTCAAGTACAAACAATGATTATAATAATCTATAATAGCTTTTCCTTGTAATAAAATATCGGCGCCAATAATCCCTTGAACTGGTTTGGCTTTATATTGTTGTAGTGCAATATTAACATGCGATAAATCAAAAATCACCAAATGAAAATCAGTTTCTTTCCATCTACCAAGTTGTAAAGTGTTATTTTTTGCAATTTGTGTAAACATTCCAGTGGCACCAGCTCCAGCTGCTCTAGTTTTAGATTTTTTGGCTTTTAGTTGAAATAATTCAACGCTCTCAAATCCAACACAACTATTACTCGCACCAGTATCAAGAATAAAATTTCCCTTTACGCCATTAATGCTTGCCTTTATCAGTAAATGCTGAGTTTTAGAAACTTTGAAAGCAATTTTTTTGTAATTGTTTTTCTTTAAAGTCGTTTGGAATTCTTCCATTTTTTAAAAATTTTGAATAGCAAAAGTAAAGCAATTGCACTTCCTAAAATGGAAAACCAAATAAAATAGTTTCCACTAGAGTTGGTTTCTAATGTTCCGTAATATACAAAGGCACTCCAATAATAAGGTGATTTTTTTGCGTTTGGTATTGAATCATCTGAAAGAAAATCAAGCTTTGCTTTATTGGTAGCTTCATAATAGGATTTGCCAGATTTTATATTGGAGTAGAATTTTTCCATCAAAATTGAAGTCGTAAAATCGTTTACTTTCCATAAGGAGAATAACAGATTTTGAGCTCCAGCAAATTGAAATCCTCTTGCAATACTCATCGCTCCTTCTGCTTTATAAAGTTTCCCAATTCCAGTCTCGCAGGCACTCAATACTACCAAATTTGGGTTGATTTCTAAATTATATAACTCAGAATATAAGATTTCGGAATTATAAAATTTGATATTCGCTTGATCAATAATATCGCCTGAATCAGCATGTGTTGAAAGATGAAGAATGGAATAATTTTGGGCATTTGAACTGAAATTTTTAAATGTTGCATCAGTTTTTGAAAGATAATTGCCATCAAATTTCTCTTGAATAGCTTCCATTTCTTTTTTGGAAAAAGCTAGTTCTAAATTGGTTTTTTCAAATATTGGAAACACCCCAAGAACTGTTTCTTTATCAAATTTAAAAGGAATGGAGTTCAAATAAAAAGAAGCAGAATTATTATAGCCAATTGTGAAATCATTCAATAAATAATTCATTTTGGCAAAATTAGTTGTCCTAGATTCTTTAGTAATCAAAGCTTCAAAAGGAAGAAAAGTAAGTATTCCATCTGGAATAATGATGAGGTTTTTATAAGTTGATTTTGCAGGAAGTTTCAGCATTTTATAAACTAAAAATCCATCATGATTATAATCAGAAACATGGTTTTCAATCTTCTCACTATCAGAAAAATAATCAATAAATGATCTTATTGTTCTAATGGAATTATCGTCATTTTTAATAAAATCTAACTTTATATTTTCGTTTTCTAGAGTGAAACAATATACTTTGTTTTGACCATAGAAATATTCAACTAAAGCAGCTTTGTCTTTTTTTAGTTTTGAATACAAATTATTAATAGCAACTATTTTGGATTCATTTGATTTTTCAGATGTTTTCGATTTCAATAAAAGCATCAATTCATTTTGCTTTTTGATGGCGTTATTGATTACAGAAATATCGGCTGAATCTAATTTTTGTTGCTCTTTGCTAATTATAGTATTCCAATTTTGAAGTTGTTCTAAAATTAGTTTTTCTTCTCTTGAAATTGTTTTGTTTTTCGAAATTGTTTGCCTTAAAACTGCCGATTTTGTTTGCTCTTGCAATATAAAAGCACTTTCTAGATAAATTACTTTTTTCTCTTTTTGATAAAGTGAATAGTAGATGTCAAGACATTTTTCGGTTCGATTTCGGTTTCTAATCTGCGAAATTATTTTAGAGTTTTCATAAACCAAAAGCGATTGAAACAACTCCTCTATATGAAAAGAAAGTTGATAGCTTTCTAATGCTTTTTTTGGTTGATTCTGTGCTAAAAATAGTTCGGCTTGTAAATCTAAAGCATCTAATAAAGTGGTTTCTGCATAAAGAGAATTCTTATTGGGAAGATTGCCTTTTGATTTATTAAAATAAGGGATTAGAATCGTAAAAGCGTCTTTGATTTTGATATCTGCCTCCGATATTTTTCCTTCTTTGAATAACAAATTGGCTTCTTCAATACTAAATTGAGCTTTTTTTCGAGGTTCTAAATTTGATAATTTGTTGAACTCATTTCGTGCTTTTTCAAAATAGGAATCTGCTAATTTCACATCTGAATAAAGATTTAATTTTGCTAAATTTCTATAAGCATTTGATAAAGTTTCAATTTGAGATTTATCTGATTTTAATAAAGAAATTGATTGTAAATAGGAACTTTCTGCTTTGTCAGATTTAGTATTCAGAAAATAATTATTTCCTAAATTATTCAATAGAACACCTTTTTGTGTAGCTGTTAATCTTTCTGTTTTTATTGTTTTTTCAAGTAAATCGATAGCCTCATTAATTCTGCCTGAGTTTTGATATACATTGGATAAATTGAGAATAGCCGCATACTTTTGTACCTGTTTTTTTTCAATATTAGCAATGTAAAAGTATTGTTTTATGGTATTTTCTGCATTGTCATAATCCCCAATAATAGTATAAAGATTGCCTAATGGTTTTAAACAGAACTCAGTTATATCATAGTCAGAAAGTTTGTTTTTTTGAAACAAATGCCAAGCATTTTCATAACTAGAAATTGCTTTATTAGTAAACCCAAATTGATTTTGATAATAAGCTTTATTACTTTTTAAAATTACCAAAGCAAGAATTTCAGCTTTTGATTTTGGATGAAATGTTTTCTCTAAAGCTTCAAGTTTTTTCAAATTTTCTTCACTCGGATTTACTACAAATAAATCTATTGCATAATAGATTTTATCTTCTAAAGTAACCGCATTACTTTGAGAAAATATCATTTGAGTGAATAAGAAAAGAAGAATTATTTTCCGCATAAATTAAAACTTCCAAATGCCATAAAACTGCCAGTAATCAAACTCTTTTTCAAAGTTTTTATAATATCTAATTCCAACACTTGGTCCAATTCTGGCAAAGCCAAAAGTTACATCTGCAAACAAACTAGTCTGGGTTTTTGAGAAATTTTTTGAAGTAGTTTTTGAACTATTAGATTCTTGTAAACCGGTTATTTCATTTCCTAGACTTGGTGGGTTTTGACCAAAATTTACAGCATAATATTTTTTTGAAAAATCATTTTCTATAGTTTCATTCATTATTAAGGATAGTTGTGGTCCAGCACCAACACCAATATAATTGTTGATGTTATAACGTAAAGAAATAGGAACAATATCAATTAAATTTCTAGTTAATTTTGAGGAATTCGATGTTTGAGTAAATGCGGCATCAACAACAGTTCCATTACTCAATAGGATTGGAGGTGTAAATTGTTGCAAAAGTAGAGGTGAAGTAGTATTGTTTCCGCCAGTTTCTAGATGATTAAAATATAGTTCCGATTGCCAATAAAAACGATAAGATTTATATGGAGAAATTGTAGCTCCAACAAAAAAACTCTTTGGGTTTTCTTGATCTGGAAAATAATTGTATCCAGCTTTTGCTCCAATTGAAATTCCAGGTTTGAATCTTGTTACAGCATAATTGGTAATTACAGGTTCGTTTTTATCAAAGAAAATTGACGTTTTACTTTTGGTTTTTATCTTGTGAAAATCTTTGGCAAATTTCAATGAATATTTTACAAATCCTTTTGTAGAATCACGTTCTTTTACATTTTTTTGTTGACTTCCAGGAAGATAAATGTTTTTAAAAGTAAAATGAATTTGGTCCTTTTTAATTATCGTATCCAAACAACTATAATTTACAACTTCATTTTTAGGACAGATTGGGCATTTGGGATATAAATCAACAATTTGAAGTGTTTTTTTATCAAACATTTCTGGAATATCGGTTTCAAGTCTAATGGTTTTTGCTGGACCTTCACCATCATTTTGAAAACGCGTTTTAAAATTTAGTGTTTTTAATCGAACCAATCTATAGTTTATAAAAGTTCCATTACTAGACATTTTATTAGGATCGTGAGATGTTACTATCTCCATTTCTAATGTTTTCTTTTTATGGTTTTTGTAGTTTCTATCAGGGACATAAACACCACGCATTTTTACTGTTGCACTAGTATCTTTAATCATTTCTGGAGTTGTTTTGAAAGTCATAAAAACATTACGTGTTTCTTTAGCATTCATAGCATCAAATTCTAAAATTTTAACATCAGAAAATAGGGCTTTGCTTTCTGCTAAAGTCATATCTAGGTTTTCATCTTCAGTAGAAAAGGATTTTTTGAAATAAGTATAATCATCAACAGAAGCTACATTTTGATTAGAATTATTTTTGTCGTCAACAGAAGCAATTCCGTTTTCAATAATTTCTCTTTCTCCAAAATGTGTTCGGGTTTCTAATAGTTCGAAGTTTTTATTTTTAAACTCTTTATCGTTGTAAAACAAGTATAATTTTCCGCTAGAAACATAATCAAGAAGATTTTGATAACTCAAAACGATAATCATTTCTTCCTCAGGAACTGGTTCGCGATTGTTGAATATTTTAAATCCATCTTCGGTTTCAATAGAAGCAATATCTTCCGATTTGTCATTAGTAATTTCTGTTATAGCAACAGTTTTTGGTCGAGTAGAAGGTGGTTTTCCATTGTCATAATTATTTGTAACAGCAAGGTTTACTTTGTAATCGCCTTTCTTTTTATATACCTTTTTAGGTTCTTTGGCTTTGCTATAACTACCATCGCCAAGTTCCCAAAAGTAACTATAACTTGCTGGTGGCGCACCGGCAATTTGATTTAACGGAGGAGTTTTTGGTTTTAAAGAAACCAAGTTTCCTTTTTTATCAAAGCTAATAGTAGCTTTTCTGGTAACTGTATCTTTTACTTTTGTTTGCGAAAAAGAAAAAAATGTAGTTAAAAACAGGAGTAAAACTAATTTTTTCATTGTAAAAAGGTTGGTTAGCATTTATAAAAATAACAAAAAGTGGCGAATTATCACCACTTTTAAAAACTAAATTAACCTAACTATTATTGAATTGCATTTATCGCTGCTACAAGTTGAGCTTCAGAACCAACAGTTGTTTCACCAAGAGTGAATGTATATTCATCGTTTGCAGCAACAGTAACTCCTTTTATGGCATATCTCCATTGACCATTTTCTTCTGTTGCAAAAATCACATGACATTGTAAACCAATTGGAATTTGTCCATAGTGTTCACTAAATTTTTTAGTTGTTGGATTGTAAGTATCCAATTTTGCTAAAGCATTTTGTCCTTCGCCATCATACGATAAATAAATAGCACAATTGGTATTGTCATATCCGTTAGGGACACTTGCAAGTAAAGTCGTTTTTGGTCTAGGATCACTATAAAATCTATCCACATTTGACCAACCAAAGTTTCCAAAAGAAACATAATAACTATTTTGTTCAAATCCTACTCCACCACCTTGTGGACCACCAGTTCCTGGAGTTGCTTCCTCCCAAACTAAATTTTCTGGATTATCCATGTTTCCATCCCATAATGTCATGGCAGTATCAATAGCATTTTCAGTAAGATTTGATGGGACAAGTAAAACCATATTACAAGTGATTGCTAATTGTTGTCCACCTTGAGTGGCGTTGATATAAAATTCTCCTCCAGAAATTAAAAGATTTTTGTCTCCGTTTGGCATTAAACCCATTGTAGGTTTGTTGGTAGTTAACATGTGTCCTTTATCAAAAAGTTCTACATATTCTATATCTACAGCACCAGTAACTGGGTTTCCGTTTTTTGTTAGACAGTTTCCATTTATCATAATAGTTACTCCTTTTGCAGAGGTCAATGTTACTGTTCCGGTTCCGGCAGTCATTGTAAAATGTTGTGTCAAATTCTCTAAAGCAGTTTCTCTAATGTTTGCAAATTGTGCTGCACTTGGAGGAAGTTGTACTTCAGAATTGTTGTCGTTTGAGCAACTTGTTAGAGCTAATGTTGCTAAAAATAAAAGGCTGATGTTTTTAAGTGATTTCATAATTTCTAATTTTTTTGATGTTTTTAATCTGAACTCGTTTCAGATTCTTTTTGTTTTATATTGTTATATCAACTGGGATAATTATTTGTTACCCTAGTTTTGAAAGTTTTTTTAATCTACTAGTAATAAGCAAAATCGATGTAAGGAATTCCCATATTTACTAACGGACCACCATTTTGGTAAAAATTGGCTCCAGTAATAGTCATTATTCCAAAAGTTTGAGGAAAACTTACTAATGCTCCAGGTTGATGTACAACTCTTCCAATGATGTTTGAAAAATTATTTCCGGCATTTGCTAAAAGCATTGTTCTTCTTATGGTGTATGATTGATTGGCAATTATTGGTGTTGGAGTTATTGAAACATAACTTGTATTTGCAGAAGAGAACACATGGTTACCAGTATAAATAACAGTATTAGTGTTGTTGTCTACAAGTTCCATTTTGTAAGGAACAGCAGCAATTGCTAGTTGACTTTGATATCCAATACTACAAATGGTTTTGTTTTGAGATAAAGTAAAAGTGTATTCGTGAATTTCTGTATCAAATGTAACATTGTTTTGATGTCCAGGAAGTGTAACCACATTGGTATACAATTGATTGAAAATGGTGTTTGTTGAACTACAAGGAGGAACTGGAACTGGGGTTGTTCCTGTTGAGCAACTACTGATTATTAATCCTAAAAATAATAATGTTACGATGTTTTTAAATGTTTTCATGTTTTCTAATTTTTAATGTTTTTATTAATAGTTTTGATTTTGTTTAATCTGAATTTATTTCAGATTCTATTGTTATATCAATTGGTGTTTTAATTTGTTACCCATACAATCTGAATTTATTTCAGATTCTATTTTTTTGATTAACTTTTTAAAACACTATTTCAATGAACTTTATATCACTATATCAACTCGTGTTATAATTTGTTACCTCAATTATTAATTTTTTTCTACATTAGCAGTAAATAAGGTAGTTATGACAGATAAAAATATTCATCCAGACCAATTATATATCGATGGATTACTTCAGAATAATTCCAGTATTATTCAATCTATATATAAGAAGTTTGCTCCAAAAGTTAAAAACTACATCCGAACCAATAGTGGTGACGATGATCAAGCGCAAGATGTTATTCAAGAAGTACTCATAACTATTTACAATCAAGCTAAAACAAATGGCTTACAATTAAGTTGTCCGTTTGATGCCTATTTCTTTCTGCTATGTAAAAGACGCTGGCTTAACGAATTAAAAAAATTATCCAACAAAGAGGTAACATTACAAGATGATAATGTATCTATAAATGAATCGGTTCAAGAAATGACTTTTCAAACCGAAGTTTTTGATGAAAAGCAATCGTTATTCGACGAAATGTTTCAAAAGCTAGGCGAGAAATGTCAAGAAGTACTCAAACTAAGTTTTGTCACCAAAACAATGGAAGAAGTAGCCGAAAAACTGAACGTTACGTATGGTTATGTGCGCAAAAAGAAATCGCTTTGCACTGGTCAGTTAACCGAAATGATTCAGCAATCAAACAGATACAAATCATTAAAATACTAAAGTCATGAACGAGCAATTGTACATAACATTCGAAAATTATTTCAATAACGAAATGTCGCAAGAAGAAAAATTGGAATTTGAAAACCAACTTCAAAATGACATTGAGCTACAAGAAAAGTTTGAATTATATAAAGAAACAACACAGTTTTTAGCAACTAAATTTGATTCGGAAACTACGGCTTTTAAGGAAAATTTGAAGTCAATTTCTAAAGACAGTTTTGCTGAAAAAGAAATTAAAAAATCAAAAGTCATTGCTTTCAAACCATTCTATTATGCAGTTGCGGCATCCGTTGTTTTTGCTTTCGGTACTTGGTTTATGATGCAAGGAAATCCTGAATATGGCGATTATAATCAACATGAAAATGCCTATTTCATGGAACGAAGCGTTGGAGATGAAACTTTAAATGAAGCTCAAAAAGCATTTAATGATAAAGACTATAAAAAAACAGTTTTAGCATTTGAGAAAGTACAAAATCTAACCAATCCTGAGTTGCAATATTATTACGCGATTGCATTAATTGAAACCAATGATTATACCAAAGCTGAAATTTTATTGAACAATATTAAATCAGGAACTTCTGTTTATAAAGACAAAGCAATTTGGTATTTAGCATTATCCAATTTAAAGCAAAATAAGTTTGATGAATGCAAAATCCACTTAAATCAAATTCCAGCCGATGCGGAGGATTATGTAAAAGCGCAGAAATTGTTGAAGGATTTGGATTAAACATTTCAAACACAAAAGCCACAAAAGAATTATTTTTTTGTGGCTTTTGTATTTAATGATTTTCACATTTTCTTTCCTTACTTTTGCAACTCGAAACTTTTACACTTAGCGAGTCGAAGTGTTCAACTTACAATACAAAAAATGATTTTCACTGATACACACACGCATTTATATTCTTCCCAATTTCAAGACGATAGAGTAGAAACTATTCAAAGAGCTATTGATGCAGGTGTTTCTCGATTTTTTATTCCGTCGATTGATTCAACATATACTCAGAAAATGTATGATTTGGAAGCCTTATTTCCAGATAATATTTTCTTGATGATGGGCTTGCATCCATGTTATGTGAAAGAAAATTATCTCGAAGAATTGGCACATGTAGAAGCAGAATTTGCCAAAAGAAAGTTTTATGCTGTTGGTGAAATAGGAGTTGATTTATTTTGGGATAAAACTTTTTTAAAAGAACAACAATTTGCTTTTCAACAGCAAATTCAATTGGCAAAGAAGCAAGGTTTAGCAATAAACATTCATTGTCGTGATGCTTTTGATGAAACTTTTGAAGTTCTTGAAGGTGAAAAAAGCGACGATTTATTCGGAATTTTTCATTGTTTTACTGGCGATTTTACACAAGCAGAACGCGCCATTTCTTTAGGGTTAAAACTTGGAATTGGTGGTGTTGCAACTTTCAAAAACGGAAAGATTGATCAGTTCTTGAAAGATATCGATTTAAAACATATTGTTCTCGAAACCGACTCGCCTTATCTGGCTCCAAATCCACATCGTGGCAAACGAAATGAAAGCATTTATACCGTTTTGGTAGCTCAAAAATTGGCTGAAATTTATAATCTTCCCATTGAAGAAATTGCTCGAATTACTACAGAAAATTCTAAGGATATTTTTGGGATTTAACCATTATATAATCAAAAAGTCATAAATTTTTTGTTATTTTGTTTTTCTTAAAAATGAAATTTAAAATGCAAAAATTTGACGCCATTCGTCCGTTTTATGAAACCGAGGTTAATGATGCTATAAAAGCCTCGTTAAATCATCCGATGATGAAAGCGATAATGAATTTTACATTTCCTGATGTCGATGATGAGGTATGGAAAGAACAATTGAAACGTACGCATTCTATCAGAGATTTTCAATGCAATTTTATTTATCAAGCGATTCAAAAAGTCTTGCAAAAATCATCGGAAGGATTATCTACTTCTGGATTTGAAAAATTAGAAAAAAACACTTCTTATATGTTTATTTCTAATCATCGTGATATAATTTTAGATACTTCTTTGCTAAATGTTTGTTTGTTTGATCATGGATTAGTGATGACGGCTTCTGCTATTGGTGATAATCTTGTAAAAAGAGATTTCATGAATACTTTGGCAAAATTAAATCGTAATTTTTTGGTTCAAAGAGGTTTGTCTCCAAGAGAATTATTGCAAAGTTCTAAGTTAATGTCAGAATATATTGGACATTTGCTTTTAAGAGAAAATCGTTCCGTTTGGATTGCGCAACGCGAAGGAAGAACTAAAGATGGGAATGATGCCACACATTCTGGAGTTTTAAAAATGCTCGGAATGGGTTCTGATGGTGCCAATTTAATGGATTATTTTAAGAAATTAAAAATTGTTCCAGTTTCAATATCATATGAATATGATCCAACGGATGCCTTGAAAATGCCTCAACTTATGGCAGAAGCTAACGATGAGGTTTATGTAAAAGATAAAAATGAAGATTTCGTAAATTTATTAAGCGGAATTATTGGTCAGAAAAAGCGAATTCACATTCACGTTGGAGATGTTTTAGATACTGAATTAGATTTGATTTCAGCTGAAAATGACAATTCAAACAAACAAATTCAGGCATTGGCGCAAGTTATTGATGATTCAATTTTGCAATCTTATAAATTGTGGCCAACCAATTATATTGCCTACGATTTATTGAATAAGACTAACAAATATTCAGACAAATATACAGAAGACGAAAAGTCATTATTTGAAAGACGATTGGAAATGAAGATTGATGTAACCAATGATTTTATGTTGGAAAGTTTTTTAAATATGTATGCCAATCCTGTTGTGAATAAATCCAAATACGAGAATGCAATCTAAACCAAAAATATTTCTGATTTATACCGGTGGAACCATTGGTATGATGAAAGACTTTGAAACAGGTGCTTTAAAGGCATTTGATTTTAATCAATTGTTGGATAAAATTCCAGAATTGAAACAATTAGATTGTCAAATAGAAACTTTTTCGTTTGAAAAACCTATAGATTCTTCTAATATGAATCCTGAAAAATGGGTTCAAATTGCTTCGGTTATCGAAGACAATTACGCTCAATTTGATGGATTTGTAGTTTTACATGGTTCCGATACGATGTCTTATTCGGCTTCTGCATTGAGTTTTATGTTAGAAAATGTTTCTAAACCTATTGTTTTTACAGGTTCACAATTGCCAATAGGAGATTTAAGAACAGATGCCAAAGAAAATTTAATAACTGCAATTCAAATTGCTTCTTTACAACAAAAAGGAAAACCTGTAGTTCAAGAAGTTTGCTTGTATTTTGAATACAAGTTATATCGTGGCAACCGAACTACAAAAATAAATGCCGAACATTTTAACGCTTTTACTTCGCCAAATTATCCTGCATTAGCTGAATCTGGAGTTCATTTGAATGTAAATAATTTGGCTTTATTACCAAAAAACACCAAAAAACTTCTTGTTCACAAAGAATTAGATGATAATGTGGCTGTTGTTAAAATGTTTCCTGGAATCAGTGAATCTGTGTTTTCAGCTATTGTAGCTATTCCAAATTTGAAAGGGATTGTTTTGGAAACTTATGGTTCTGGAAATGCTCCTACGGAAGAATGGTTTATTCAAATTTTGAAAAAAGCCATCAAAAATGGTTTGTATATCATCAATGTAACCCAATGTTCAGGAGGAAGTGTAAGCATGGGACAATATGAAACAAGCACACAATTAAAAAAAATCGGATTAATTTCAGGAAAAGATATTACTACAGAAGCTGCAATTACAAAACTAATGTATTTGTTAGGTCAAAAAGTAGCTTCAAATGTTTTTAAAACCATTTTTGAAACGTCATTACGCGGTGAAATGGATTAATCTTTCGCTTTGATTATTGCTAATTTTTATTGTTCTTTGTACAACAATTAGAGAGGTGTCCGAGTGGTTGAAGGAGCAAGCCTGGAAAGTTTGTATATGGGTAACTGTATCGTGGGTTCGAATCCCATCCTCTCTGCAATTAATACTGATTTATGCGATTTTATTTTTCCATAATAACTTTATTTTTCTTTTTTAGTGCTTTTGCGCAGGAAGAAGTTGTGGAAAAAAAGGTGTTAGATTCTTTGTATAGAGAAGATCAATTTTATTTGAATTTTACTTACAACAGTTTGAAAAATTTAAGCGGAATTAATCAAAACAAATTTTCTTCAGGTTTCTGTATTGGTTTTTTGAGAGACATGCCTATTAATAAAAACAGAACCATTGCAATCGCAACAGGATTAGGTTATTCATTAAATATTTATAACGATAATTTATATCAAAATAGATTAGAAGTTACTGGTAAAACTGAAAACACTTATGAAATATTGTCGGCTGATATTTATTATGACAAGAATAAAACTTCTCTACATTATTTAGATTTGCCAATTGAATTTAGATGGCGTTCTTCAACTCCAGATTCTCATAGATTTTGGAGAATTTATACTGGTTTCAAATTGAGTTATTTAATTGGTGATAGATATAAATTTGTGAATGATGTTCAAACAAAAGTTTACAAGTCTAATACTGATTTGAATAAATTCCAATATGGATGTTATATGGCAGCTGGTTGGAATACTTGGAATTTTTATGCTTATTACGGATTAAGTCCTATATATAAATCGGCAAAAATTAATGGTGAAGATATAAAAATGACCACTTTTAACCTTGGGTTACAATTTTATATTTTATAGCCATAGTATCCACAAAAGTACCTGCGGAAGCATTCCTGCTGCATATCCTATAATTAATTCTTCTATTGTATGAGCTTTCATTACTAATCTCGATGAAGCAACTATTCCTGTTATTAAAAACAATGATGCGATGGTATAAATGATGTTTAACTCATTATGCATGCTCAATCCAATTACAAAAAAACTAAGAGCACTCATTGCAATCATGTGAATACTTGCTTTGATTTTGACAAAAATTAATGCGAAGGCAATAAAGGTGCTACCAATTCCTCCAAGAAAGAAAAAATACAATTCAGGAAAACGTTCTATAGTAACACTTTTCTGAATTAAAACTGCAGTTAAAATCATTTGCATTAACAACGGAATTTTTCTTTGCGACAAGTCAGAAAGCATTATGGTATCTACTTTTCCAAAAGTTCTAAGTAAATAAAAGAAAGATAGTGGAAGGAAAAATGTAATTATAATTACTTGAAGCAACAGCAAATAATATTGTTCTGTTATGTAATAATTACCTCCAAAAAGTATATAAAAAACCGTTCCCAATATCGGAATGAAAATAGGATGGAAGAGGTACGAAAAAAAAGGAAGTATTTTTTTCAAAATGAGTTATTTGATAAACAAATATAAGATTTTTTGAATTAAATCTTCTTTCTCATTCGAGCCACAGGAATATCTAATTGCTCACGATATTTTGCAATAGTTCTTCTAGCAATAGGATACCCTTTTTCCTTTAAAATTTCTGCCAATTGATCGTCTGGTAGCGGTTTGCTTTTGTCTTCTTCTTCAATAGTATTTTGAAGAATTTTTTTGATTTCTAAAGTAGAAACATCTTCGCCTTGATCGTTTTTCATGGCTTCAGAGAAGAATTCTTTTATCAATTTTGTGCCATAAGGCGTGTCAACATATTTGCTATTTGCAACACGAGAAACAGTTGAAATATCTAAACCAACCATATCAGCAATATCCTTCAAAATCATTGGTTTCATTGAAGTTTCTTCACCATCAAGGAAATATTCTTGTTGAAAATGCATGATGGCATTCATGGTAACAAATAGTGTTTCCTGACGTTGTTTTATAGCGTCAATAAACCATTTAGCTGAATCTAATTTTTGCTTAATAAACTGAACTGCATCTTTTTGAGAATTCGATTTGTCTCTCGAATCTTTATAGGTTTGCATCATTTCTTGATAATCTTTAGAAACGTGCAATGATGGAGCATTTCGTCCATTTAAAGTTAATTCTAATTCACCATCGTTAATTCTGATAGCAAAATCGGGAACAATATTTTCGGTAACTTTATTATTTCCTGTAAAAGAACCTCCTGGTTTTGGATTTAATTTTTCAATTTCATGAATTGTTTTCTTCAAATGATCTTGAGAAATTCCGTATTTCTGTAATAATTTATCGTAATGTTTTTTGGTGAAAGCATCAAATTGATTTCCGATGATATCAATGGCCAAATCAACATATTCCGTAGGAGTTTTATGTTTCAATTGCAATAACAAACATTCTTGTAAGTCACGCGCACCAACGCCTGCGGGTTCTAATTCGTGAATGATATGCAACATTTTTTCAACCATTTTCTCATCAGTATAAATACCTTGAGTAAAAGCCATATCGTCAACGATATCTTGAATGTCACGACGTAAATAACCATCATCATCAATACTTCCAACAAGGAATTCGGCAATATCTCTTTGCTCGTCTGAAAGTATAAAAGTATTTAATTGATTAATTAAATCTTGATGAAAACTTACAGGTGCAGCAAATGGACTTTCACGATCATCGTCGTCGTCACTATAATTATTTGATTGAAGTTTGTAGTCTGGTGTTTCGTCGTCACTCAAATATTCATCGATGTTTATGTCATCAGCTTCAATGTTGTCGCTTCCTTCATAATCATCATATTCGTCATTGTTGTCAAGTTCATCCTTTTCATAAACTTCTTCTTCATCTTTACCCGATTCTAATGCCGGATTCTCATTCATTTCCTCCAATAATCGTTGCTCAAAAGCCAAAGTAGGCAATTGAATCAACTTCATCAACTGAATTTGTTGAGGAGATAATTTTTGAGATAATTTGAATTGTAAGTTTTGCTTTAACATTTTTTATTATGGTTTAAAGGTTTAAGGTTTAAGAGTTTAAATTCGTTGCGATTAAACAACTTTAAACAATTTTAAACAACATTAAACTTTTTTAAAACTCTGCGTTTTGTGGCGTTCTTGGAAAAGGAATTACGTCTCTAATATTAGACATTCCTGTAACAAACAATACCAATCTTTCAAATCCTAATCCGAAACCTGAGTGAACTGCCGAACCAAATCTTCTTGTATCTAAATACCACCAAAGTTCTTCTTCGTCAATTCCTAACGCTTTCATTTTTTCAACTAAAACATCGTAGCGTTCTTCTCTTTGTGAACCACCAACGATTTCTCCAATTCCTGGGAACAAGATATCCATGGCACGAACCGTTTTTCCATCTTCGTTCAAACGCATATAAAATGCTTTGATATTTGCTGGATAATCAAACAAAATTACCGGACATTTGAAGTGTTTTTCAACTAAATATCTTTCGTGCTCACTTTGCAAATCTGCACCCCATTCGTTGATGATATAATTGAATTTTTTCTTTTTATTTGGAGTAGAATCTCTTAAAATATCAATAGCTTCAGTATAAGAAACACGTTTGAAATTGTTTTCTAAAACGAAATTTAGTTTTTCTAACAAAGCCATTTCGCTACGTTCTGCTTGTGGTTTTGATTTTTCTTCTTCCAACAAACGACCCTCTAAAAACTTCAAATCGTCTTGGCATTTCTCCATCGTATATTTAATTACATATTGGATAAAATCTTCAGCCAAATCCATATTGTCGTTCAAATCATTGAAAGCCACTTCTGGTTCAATCATCCAAAATTCTGCTAAGTGACGTGAAGTGTTTGAATTTTCAGCTCTAAAAGTTGGTCCGAATGTATAAATTTGACCTAATGCCATAGCAAAAGTTTCACCTTCTAATTGACCAGACACCGTAAGATTAGTCTCTTTTCCGAAGAAATCTTCTTTGTAGTTTACTTTTCCATCTTCAGTTCTTGGTGTGTTGTCAAATGGTAAAGCCGTAACTTTAAACATTTCACCAGCACCTTCAGCATCTGAACCTGTGATGATTGGCGTGTTTACATACACAAATCCTTTTTCTTGAAAATAAGTATGAACTGCATGAGCCAAAACAGAACGAACTCTCATAATTGCTCCAAAAGCATTAGTTCTAACTCTTAAGTGTGCGTTTTCACGTAAAAATTCTAATGAATGTTTCTTAGGTTGCATCGGAAATTTCTCTGCATCAGAATCACCCAAAATTTCTAATTTAGAAACTTGAATTTCAAATTTCTGACCAGCACCTTTACTTTCTACTAATTCACCAATTACAGAAACAGCTGCACCAGTTGTAACTCTTTTTAAAGTTTCTTCAGGTGTGTTTTCAAAATCGACTACACATTGAATATTATTAATTGTCGAACCATCGTTCAACGCTATAAATTGATTGTTTCTAAAAGTTCTAACCCAACCTTTTGCATTTACTTCATAATTCGCTTTCGAGCTATTTAATAAGTCTTTAACTTTTGTATGTTTCATTTTAATATTAGATTTTAAATATTAGATATCAAATATCTTATGCAAATATAAATTAATTATTTTTCTTTTCTAATTCGTCCAACTCTTCATCAGTATGTTCTAAAATATCGAAAGTTGGCTCTTTTAGTTCTTGTTCGTTTGCTAATGTTTTATTCAACGTTAATACTAATGATGGTAGTAAAACTAAGTTAGATAACATTCCGAAAAATAAGGTTAAAGCTACCAATCCACCAAGGGCAATGGTTCCACCAAAACTTGATAACATGAATACCGAAAATCCAAAGAATAATACAATTGATGTATAAAACATACTAATTCCGGCATCGTCAAAAGTAGCAAAAACCGATTTTTTTATCTTCCAATCGTTTCTAGAAAGCTCTAATCGATATTGAGCTAAGAATCGCAGCGTGTCATCAACTGACATTCCGAAAGCAATTCCGAATACTAATATTGTTGATGGTTTTAACGGAATTCCTAAAAATCCCATCAAACCTGCGGTCATTAAAAGAGGTAATAAATTTGGAATAATAGAAACCAAAACCATTTTAAACGAACGGAACATTATTGCTACTAATCCGGCAGTGATTAAGAATGCAAACAACAATGATGATAATAAATTGTCTAATAAATATTTAGTTCCTTTTTGGAAAACTAATGCTTTTCCAGTGATAATCACTTCATATTTTGGTGATGGAAATATTTTATTGATTTTATTTCTCAATTGGGTTTCAATTGATTTCATCTTTTCACCGTTTTCGTCTTTAATGAAGGTGGTGATTCTAGCTACACTTCCATCATCAGAAATGTAACTTTTCAACTGATTGTCTTTTGAATTTTTAAGAGAATTTTTGATATAAGGCAACAACGCAAACTCTTCGTTTGGCGAAGGCAAAGTGTAAAAATCTGGATTTCCGTTGTAGTAAGCTTGGTTGAAACTTTTGGCAACATTTACAATAGACAACGGTTTAGAAAGTTCAGGAATATCAGTTATCGTTTCTTCTAAATCTTCCATTCTTCGCAAATTGGTCAACTTCATGGCACCATTTTTCTTTTTGGTGTCAATCATAATTTCCAATGGCATTACACCGTCAAATTCTTTTTCAAAGAAACGAATGTCGTCAAAGAAAGCTGATTTTTTTGGCATATCTTCAATGATACTTCCCGAAATTCGAATTTCATAAATTCCGATGATTCCAAAAACTAAAAGAATTACTGCTGTTACATAAACTCCAACTCGATTGAATTTTACAGTTCGAACAATCCAATTCATGAAAGAAGTTAAATATTCTCGTTCTAAATGTCCAAGATGTCTTGGAATTGGCGATGGAATGTAACTAAAGAAAATAGGAATTATTATCAAACAAAGTAGATAAATAGCAATGATATTTATTGATGTTACTACTCCAAATTCTGACAATAAAGTATTATTTGTGGCAATAAAAGTGGCAAAACCAAACGCAGTTGTTAAGTTAGTCATCAACGTTGCTGTTCCGGTTTTTGTAATTACACGTTGAAGCGCTTTGGCTTTATTGGCGTGTTTTTGATATTCTTGATGGTATTTATTAATGAAGAAAATACAATTCGGAATTCCAATTACAATTACCAATGTTGGGACTAAAGCAGTTAATACGGTGATTTCGTATCCAAAAAGCGCAATGATTCCGAACGACCACATTACACCGATAATTACTATAACCAAAGAAATTAAAGTAGCTCTAAACGAACGGAAGAAAAAGAAGAAAATTAAGGAGGTAATTAGTAAAGCTGCTCCAATAAATATTCCAATTTCGTCAACGATAGTTTTTGCATTTAATGTTCTAATATAAGGCATTCCGGAAGTATGCAATTCAATTCCTGTCTCCTCTTTAAATTTATTTAATTTCGGAATCAGATTATGTAAAACATATTCTTTTCTTGCAATGGTATTTACAATTTTCTTATCTAAATAAACCGCAGAACGAATGGCACCTGACTTTTTGTTGAACAACAAACCTTCATAGAAAGGCATTTTGTTGAACAATTCCGATTTTATTTGTTTTAAATAATTTTCGTCAAGCGTTTTTGATTGATCAACTAAAGGTTTTAGTTCAAATGTTTGTGATGAGTCGTTTTTGGTAAGTTTTTGAAGATTATCAACGGTGATTACCAATTCAATTTCTTTGTCGGATTTGATTTGATGCATTAATTCACTCCATTTTTTATAAATTTCTGGAGTAAATAATTTTTTATCTTTTGTAGCAATAACTATAAGATTTCCTTCTTCACCAAAGTTATTTAGAAAGCTATTATAATCTATATTTACCTTGTCATCAGCAGGAATTAAGTTGGCTTCTGTGTGCGTAAATTTCAAATCTTTCCACTGAAAAGCCATTAGAATTGTAATTAATACAACTAAGCATAAGAGTAAAATTCTATTTCTAAGGATAATTCGGGCAATTAATTCCCAAAAACCAATACCTAATAACTTTTTCATTTGAAAATTTAAAACGAGTGCAAAGGTAGTGAAAAGCGCTTGAAATTAAAGAACTAAATCATACTTTTGTGTAGAAATTTGACTTAAACTTCTGTAAGTAAATTTTACATTAATTTTATATCATTTTACAATTTTACAATTAAGTTTTCTCATATTTGTAGTGTAAAAAAAGTTGCTTGAGGAGAATGAGAAAATTTAAGAATGGAATATTTTATATTGGTGTTACTGGTGGGTTTATAGCACTTATGTTTTGGATTGTTACTAAAGGAAAATCTTTAGAAATAGGAAGAAATGTAATAGCTAAAACATCTAATGATTCCCTTTTTGGTCAATTTCTAAATTCACTAATACACAACTTAAAACATCCTTTAGCAATATTGTTATTGCAAATTATCACCATAATAATTGTAGCTAGATTCTTTGGATGGATTTTTAGAAAAATTGGACAACCAAGTGTTATAGGTGAAATTATTGCCGGAATTTTTCTCGGACCATCAGTTGTTGGAATGTATATGTCAGAATATTCTGCCATGCTTTTTCCTGTTGAATCTTTAGGAAATTTACAATTTTTAAGCCAAATTGGATTAATACTTTTCATGTTCGTCATAGGAATGGAACTCGATTTGAAGGTTTTGAAAAATAAAGCCAACGAAGCCGTTGTAATTAGTCACGCAAGTATTGTTTTTCCTTTTGCTCTCGGAATTGGATTATCCTATTTTATCTATCACAAATTCGCACCACAAGGAGTTGAATTTTTATCGTTTAGTTTGTTCATGGGAATTGCTATGAGTATAACGGCATTCCCAGTTTTAGCAAGAATTGTTCAAGAAAGAGGAATCCATAAAACAAAACTCGGAACTATTGTAATTACTTGCGCTGCAGCCGATGATATTACTGCTTGGTGCTTACTTGCTGCCGTTATTGCTATTGTAAAAGCAGGAACTTTTGTTAGTTCACTTTATATTATTTTATTAGCAACGGTTTATGTTCTAATGATGCTTTTTGTGGTAAAACCTTTCCTTAAAAAAATTGGAGATTTATATGCGAAAAGAGATAATTTGAGCAAACCTGTTGTAGCTATTTTTCTTTTGACCTTAATTATCTCATCATATTTAACTGAAGTTATTGGAATTCATGCACTTTTTGGAGCTTTTATGACAGGAGCAATTATGCCTGACATCATCAATATTAGAAAGATTTTTATTGAGAAAGTAGAAGACGTTGCCTTGATTTTATTGCTCCCACTATTCTTTGTTTTTACAGGCTTGCGTACACAAATTGGCTTAATCAATGACCCTTATTTGTGGAAAATTACAGGATGGATTATTCTTGTTGCTGTTGTAGGAAAGTTTGTTGGAAGTGCTTTAGCAGCAAGGTTTGTTGGGCAAAATTGGCGTGATAGTTTAACTATTGGTGCGTTAATGAACACTCGCGGATTAATGGAATTGGTTGTTCTTAATATTGGTTACGATTTAGGAGTGCTTTCTGCTGAAGTTTTTACAATGATGGTCATCATGGCTTTGGTAACAACTTTCATGACAGGACCGGCGATTGATATTATTAATTATTTTTTCAAGCGAAGAGAAGTTATTATTCCTAAAGAAATTAGTAATAGTAGTTTTAAAATTTTAATATCTTTTGGAAACAATGAAAAAGGGAAATCACTATTGCGTTTGGCCAATAGTTTTGTAAAAAAACAAAAAGAAAATTGCAATGTTACTGCTCTACACTTGTCTTTGAGTGATGAAGTTCATTCTTATAATCTTGAGGAATATGAGAAAGAAACTTTTGAACCCATTTTGGAAGAATCTGAAGTTTTAAATCAAAAGTTGACTACCATATTCAAATCAACTATTGATATTGAAACTGACATTGCAGATATTGCTGTAAGAGGTGAATATGATTTGGTTTTGGTTGGTTTAGGGAAATCAATTTTTGAAGGTTCGTTTCTTGGAAAAGTGCTTGGTTTTACAACCAGAATTATCAATCCAGATAGGTTGTTAGACAAATTCACTGGAAAAGAAGGTTTGTTTGAAAATTCTCCTTTTGATGATAGAACACGTTTAGTAATTTCAAAAACTAAAAAACCACTTGGAATTTTAATTGATAAAGACTTAGTAAAAGTAGACGAAGTTTTTGTTCCAATATTTGGTTCAGATGATACTTTTCTTATGGAATATTCGCAAAAGTTGATTTATAATAACGATACAAAAATCACTATTTTAGACATCAATAATCAGGTAAAAAATAATTTTGTAATTGAAAACGCAATTAATGCGCTTCAAAATTCTTATGCTGATAAAATCTCAATAATTGATGAAAGTCAAATGAAAGCTGGTTTTCTTTTACAACAAGACATGATGATGATATCATTAGAAAGTTGGAAAAATCTAGTTGATTCAGAAAGCGTTTGGTTGAGTAATATTCCTTCGGTTTTGATTATTAAGCCATAGTTTAAAATCCTAAATCTAAAACATAACTCAATTTCAAAGCAAAATTATCTTCAAATTTCGGCAAAGCATTTGGACCATATCTCATAAAAAAGGTCAATCCAAATCCTTTAAAAATTTGGTTGACTTCAACGCCACTTTCAAAAAAACCTCGCTCCATAGTTTTGTATTGTAGTCCGATGTGTTGTTCTGGTTTGTCCATTTCACCCCATGCCATTCTTGTTACAACAGAAATAAGTGGTTTTATTTTATAAGCTAATTTCACTTTGTTGAAAGTATGTTTTACGTGAAAACTCACATAACTACTTGAGAAAAACTCATTGAAAAACATGGTTTCAAAACTGTTTTTTCCAGCAAAGGTGATTCGTTTAAACAACGTTTCACGATTTAAATTATTTGGCGCAATACTATATAAATGCGTCAACGGAACGTTTCCAAAAGCAAATCCGCTTTGAAAAATTAAAGATGTATTTTGTCCAGAAAGGAAAGGAATTTCGTGACTAATACGCAAATCTATTTTTGTAAAGTCAAAATCGCTGTCGAGAATATTTTCAAATGATTTTGTAAATTGAAATGAGAATTTTGGAAAACGTTTATCAATTTCTAATCTACCTGTCGAAGTTTGCATATAATTGCTAAATGGATTCCATTGTATTGCAAATTGTGCTGTTGTGAAGTTAAAATTGGTATACGATTTATTATCAACGTTGTATGTGTAATCAAAAAGTGGTTGGATTTCTGTTCGTGCAATTCCAAAATAAATATCGGTTTTCGGCACATACTTACTTTCTATAAAAGAAGAATAGGTCTTGTTATTGTAAAAAGTAGATATGTTTATTGGTCTCGGATCATAAATTCTAAATCGGCGTGATTGAGTAGCAAACTGAATTTGACCAATTTCATTTAAATCATCAACATAAGAAGCGCTTATCCATGTATTGGTTTCTTTGTGTAATAAATAGGATGGAGTTATACCATATTTGAATTTATCATCTTTAAATCCGTAAGCAACATAGCCACTAATTTTGTATTTATCTGATAGTTTATTGTTTGTAACGCCACCAATTCCTAATCTAAAACCTTCATAATTGTTGAATTTTATCAACGTTTTTAAGTCAATATCTACAAAACTTACAGGAACATAACCATTGATTATTTTTTTACCCAAAAAGATTTTTTGTTCAATGTTTTCCGCTACAGATAAACTATCTAGATTGGTATAAGTACGCAATTTTCTTCTGTCTAAAGTGTCCTTTTTTAAAGACACCCAATAGGAGTCTGGCTTAGACATACTGGCTTCTGGAACATCAATCTTGATGCTTGGTGTTTTGAAGGAAACGGCCTCATTTATTTTTACATCGTATGGTGTAGATTCTAGTTTGAGATACATTTGGTCGGAAGCATCTTTTTGTAAACCTTCAATGCTTGAATTGAATTTTATGGTACCACCAAATATTTTTAAATCTTCACTATTGTTTCCTTTTATAACGATAAATTTTCTTTTTTCAGGAAACCAAACTTTATGATCTTTTAGATAATTAAATGTGTAAGTAGCATTAATATTTACAATTCCGTAAATTCTATAAAATGCTTTTGCAATGGCGAAATTTTCAGCATCAACAAACAATAATCCTCTTAACTTATTTGAATTTAATTTTTTAGGTTGAAAATAAATTCTGTAAACAGTTCGGTCTTGTATTTTTACAGTATCAATAATTTTGAAAACAAACAATTTTCTACCATAACTAGAAATTGGATTTCGAATAGGAATTTCAAGAATATCCAAGCTATTTTCGTAAAGAGAATAGGAAACAAGATTTAATCCTAAATATTCATAAAGTGGTTTTTTAAATCCAGCCATTCTTGAAGCTATCAAGGTTTCTTTGGTGCCAGAATTGTTGTGTTGTAATAAATTTACTTTCTCAGTTTGATAAATATGTTGGTTTTCAACTAGTTTTTTAAATTTATAATTGGTAGAATCAAATTGCATTTTCTTTCTTCCAAAAAGTGATTTTTTGTAAAGTGTATCAATTTTACTGGAAATAGAATCTGGATTTGCAGTTACCAGTAAGTGTTCGTAATTTTTATATTCAAAAGTATTTAAAGCTTTTTCTGGTTGATTGCTTTTCTTGTTTTCAATGACTTTTTTTATGATAAGATTTACTTGATTTTCAGAAAAAATTTCTTTCTCTTTCATGGTATTATTATTTACCATTTTTATAATTAGAAATTTGGCGCCAACAGTTAAATGATAATTTTTATCATAATATCCTTTGTATGTGACAACTATTGGTTTCTTATCATCGGTTATAGTGATAGTAAATTTACCTTCCCAATTGGATGAAATAGTTTTGTTATTGTGAGTGATTTTTGCAAAAGCAATTGGGACAGTAGTGTCATAATCAATTACTTGACCTTGCATTATTTTTTGCGAAATAGCATAATTGCAAAACAGAATAAATAGAAAAATCCAAAATTTTCTCATTAAGATGATTTTGTTTAAATCGTGTAAAAGAATTATGACAAATGTAGGAATAAAAAAATCCGCTCGAACTATCGAACGGATTTTAATATACATTTAACGAAAATTATACTTTCATTATTTCAGCTTCTTTTTGAACCAAATGCTCTTCTACTTTTTTAATAAAACTATCGGTTAGTTTTTGGATAGTTTCTTCCGCTACTTTACAAACATCTTCAGAAACACCTTCTTTTTCTTGTTTTTTGATATCTGTATTAGCATCTTTTCTGTGGTTACGAATACCAATTTTTGCATCTTCAGCCTCAGCCTTTGCTTGTTTAACTAAATCACGACGGCGCTCTTCTGTAAGTGGCGGAACGCTGATGATGATTAAATCACCATTATTCATTGGGTTAAAACCTAAGTTAGCAACCATAATTGCTTTTTCAATAGGGTTTAACATGCTTTTTTCGTAAGGTTGAATAGTAATAGTTCTTGCATCTGGAACATTAACATTTGCAATTTGTGAAAGAGGTGTTTGCGAACCATAATAGTCAACAAAAACGCTACCCAACATTTGTGGCGAAGCTTTTCCAGCTCTAATATTTAAAAAAGATTTTTCTAAGTGCGCTACAGAACCATTCATTGCTTCTTTAGCTTCATCAATTATAAAGTCAATTTCTTCCATTGTATTTCAGATTTTATTCTAAAAGTTTTCTAATTATATATTTACTACTGTTCCAACATTTTCGCCTTCACAGATTTTTAGTAAGTTTCCTTTTTTGTTCATATCAAATACCACGATTGGTAATTTGTTTTCTTGACTTAAAGTAAAGGCAGTTGTATCCATTACGTTCAATCCTTTTTTAAGTACATCTTCAAATGAAATATAATCAAATTTCACAGCTGATTTGTCTTTTTCAGGATCGGCAGTGTAAACACCATCAACTCTTGTTCCTTTTAATATTACATCAGCATGAACTTCTACACCACGTAAAACAGCAGCTGTATCAGTTGTGAAATATGGATTTCCTGTTCCTGCACCAAAAATAACTATCCTTCCTTTTTCTAAATGACGAACAGCTCTTCTCTTAATGTAGGGTTCAGCAATAGCTTCAATTTTTAAAGCAGTTTGTAAACGAGTCAACATTCCTTTGTCTTCTAGTGCTCCTTGCAATGCCATTCCGTTGATAACGGTTGCTAACATTCCCATATAATCACCTTGCACTCTGTCCATTCCGTTACTTGCTCCAGCAACACCTCTAAAGATATTTCCACCTCCAATAACTATTGCAATTTCTACACCTTTGTCGTGAATTTGCTTAATTTCGTTAGCATATTCGGCTAAAATTTTTGGGTCGATTCCATATTGTCTTTCACCCATTAATGCCTCACCACTCAGTTTTAGAAGTATTCTTTTGTATTTCATTAGTAGTTATTTATTTTGAACAAGGTTGTGTATTTCTAGTGCAAATATAGTTATTATATGATTTTATGAAATAGCAAATCAAAAATTATCCTTCATTTGTTCAAATGATTTTTTTGCAGCTTGGTAACCAATTTCAAAAATGCTATCCATTTTAGTTTTATTAGTTTCAAATGTACTAAAGTTCACTAATTCCTCAGGTTCTATAATCCAATCACAATGATTGAATTTCTGAAAATTAGAATTAGCAGAAAGTAAATCAAACGCTCTTGTAGTAACAGCTTTGATAGAATTCAAATCTTTAGCTTCAATTTTTTGAATCGGACTAACATAAACACCAATAATATTGTCGCACCTTCCTTGCAAAACATCAGTTGGAAAATGATTTAAAATACCACCATCACTATATAAATTTCCGTTAACTTCATAAGGAGAAAGTACACCCGGAACTGCAGAAGAGGCAAGAATAGCATCAACAATTCGAGAACTATTATTAAAAATTTTCAGTTTTCCTTTTACCATATCGGTAGCAGTTACATGCATTGGAATTGGCAAATCACTCATTTTTGCATCTTGAAAAATTTCTTCAAAATATTTTCTGAACGATTCAGAATCTATTATTCCAGCTTTTTTGATGGTAAAATGTTTCCAATGGAAAAAGTAAATTGATTTAAAAAAAGACAAAATTTCTTCTGGAGTTTTACCCCAAGAATACAACGAACCAACTACGGCTCCTGCACTTGAACCTGCAATTTGTGTTGGTTTGATGTTCTGTTCTTCAAGGAATTTTAAAACACCAGCATGAGCAATTCCTTTCGATCCTCCACCAGATAAAGCCAAACCGATTGATTTTGATTGTAAATCCATTCCTGTTTTTTTTTAGATAACGCCTCAGTGTAATTATTGTTACATTTCATTTGTAAAAATAAAACTAATTTTGCAGAATAAATTTAACAAAAATGAAATCGCCATATACAAACCTGTTTGCTTGCAATTAAAAATCATCGAACACCTATGAAAATTAATATAAAATGTGAGATAAACACCAATGAAAATAGCGATACATATACACCAAAAAACAAATAATATTTACATATGAATTCAATTATAGAGAAAAGCTTGAAAGTTAGTTTTTCATACCAAGAATATAGAGATTTTGTAACTGATTTGGCTAAAGAAGATAAAACTACCGGTCATGAACAAAGAGAAGATCTAATACATTACACACAATTGAACGAAGCAAGATTGCATCGATTGGATAAAACCATTCAAGTTGATGATGAAGTAAAAACTGTTTTGCAAAATCTGTCTAAAGAATATACTTGGTTGGTTATTTCAGAAAGTTGGTGTGGTGATGCTGCGCAAATTCTTCCAGTTATTAATAAAATGGCAGAAGTTTCAGATAAAATGGATTTAAGAATTGTACTTCGTGATGATAATGAAGATTTGATGAATTTATTTTTGACAAATGGAACCAAATCAATTCCGAAGTTAATTATTATTGATAAAGCTACTAACGAAGTTGTAAATGATTTTGGACCTAGACCAAAAGGCGCTAAACAACTAATTTTAGATTACAAAGCTGCACACGGAATTGTTGACGAAACAGCTAAAATTGAACTACAAAAATGGTACTTGCAAGACAAAGGAATTTCTACTCAAAAGGAAATTATGGAGTTACTTTAATAGCTATTATTTAAATACCGGAATGGTCAATCCCAAACTGATACTTCCGGTGTTTTCAATGTTTCTAACTGCAAATCCATTTAAACTCAAGTCAGCAAAAAATAGAAATTCTTCATCTCCAAAACCTATTCTGAATTTATTGTAATATCCAGATAGATTACCACGTCCAATTGCGAAAGATTTTCCTATACCATATTGAAATAATAAAGAAACATCGTCATTAATTCTTGGTGTTAAAACTATGGAAGCATAAATAGGAACGCTGAATAGTTTTTGTTGGGCAACGACATCAAATCCGGTGTTCAAACTCAGTCCAATCCATTCGCTGAAATGAATTCCGTAGCCAAATTTTGCTCCAATTCCATCAGGAAGAAACCAGTAATCACTTCGATTTCCATTTTCATCAATTTCACCATAGGTTTCATTTCCTCTGAATGGAACACTTATGTCAAAAATAAAAAATTGACCATTATCACTTAAGGGTTTTGATTTTTCTTGTTCTTTATAAGATTCTAAATGACTTTTTTTGTCAGTTAAAGTGTCTTTTTGCGTTTGTGAAAAAGTGGTTATTGACAAAAAGGTAAAAAGGAAAAAGAATATTTTTCTCATAAATTAATTTTCAAATGCTTCAAGCGAAACGCCATTAATTACATCGTAATCACCAATTTTTGTTCTACGCAAAGCTGTTAAATGCGCTCCTGAATTAAGTGCAATTCCAAAATCAAATGCTAAGGAGCGGATGTAAGTTCCTTTACTGCATTTCACTCTAAAATCTATTTCAGGTAGTGCAATTCTTGTAATTTCAAACTCGTGAATTGTTGTTTTTCTTGAGGCAATTTCAACCTCTTCTCCTGCACGAGCGTGTTCATATAATCGTTTTCCATCTTTCTTGATAGCAGAAAAAACAGGTGGTTTTTGATCTATTTCTCCAAGGAATTGTTTTGTAGTTTCAAGAATTAAGGCTTCAGAAATATGCTCGGTTGGAAAAGTAGCATCAACTTCAGTTTCTAAATCGTAACTTGGTGTTGTTGCTCCAACTGTAATTGTTCCAGTATATTCTTTAGCTTGCGCTTGAATTTCTGTAATTTTCTTGGTGAATTTTCCGGTGCAAATAATTAATAAACCTGTCGCCAAAGGATCTAAAGTTCCAGCGTGACCAATTTTGAATTTTTTAGGTAAATCGTATTTTCTTTTTAAAATATATTTCAATTTATTCACCGCTTGAAATGAACTCCAAGTTAACGGCTTGTCAATTAAAAGAATTTGACCTTCAAGAAAATCTTCGGCTGTTTTCAAATTTTATTTATTTAAAGAAAAATAAGTCAATAAAATAATTCCAGCTATAATTCTGTAGTAACCCCAAGGTTTAAAACCATATTTTTTAATGATTCCGATGAAGAATTTTATAGCAATTACAGCAACAACAAAGGCAACAATATTTCCTATCAGAAACAATTTTAGATTCTCACTAGATTGGGTTAATAATTCGTAACCTTTTAATTGAGAAACTTCATAAGTTTTAAGGAAAAGCGAATAAGTAGTAACTGCTAACATTGTTGGAACTGCAAGAAAAAATGAAAATTCTGCAGCCGTTTCTCTTGTCAATCCTTGTTGCATTCCACCAATGATGGAAGCAGCAGAACGACTAGTTCCAGGCATCATGGCTAAACACTGCCAGAAACCGATAGTTACGGCTTTCTTGATTGTAATATCTTCTTCGTTAGCAACTGTTGGAGTATTAAATCGTCCATCAATAAATAGGAGAACAATTCCGCCAAGGATTAAAACAATTGCAATTGGAATAGGATTTCCTAGAACGGCATCAATTTTATCATCAAATATTTTACCTAGAACCAATGCCGGAATTACAGCACAAGCCAATTTGATATAGAAATTGATTTTTGTAAAGTCAAAAAACTTTTTCCAATACAAAACTACAACTGCGAGTATGGCTCCAAATTGAATTGAAACTTGAAATAATTTCACAAAATCATCTTCTTGAATACCAAAGAAAGAACTTGTAAAAATCATGTGAGCAGTTGAAGATACAGGTAAATATTCTGTTAATCCTTCTACTATTGCAATAAGAATTGCTTGAAGTAAATCCATTTTTTAGTAATTAGTGTTGAGTGATAAGTAAAAAGTAATTAGAAAATAGAATTATAAAACTATTCACTAGTTACTATTCACTAGTTACTAGACTTAGGATTTTTGAAAATAGAATAAATTGTAATTCCAAAACCAATTAAAACCACTGTTGGAGCCAATCTAATTCTTCTGAAACTAAATACATCTTCATTAAAAACTTTTGGATCAGTGCTTCCGCCACCAGACATTAATATAAATCCTAAGGCAATAACTGCAATTCCAATTAAAAGAAATTTATAGTTGATTTGATCAAAAAGAAAATCTGGTTTTTGTTCGTTATTTTTCATTTATGCTGAATTTATTTCAATACTAGTACTGAAAGTTGTTTTTATTTTTATCTGAATACTGATTTCTGAACACTGAATACTAATATAGGTCGTCAGTTCTTAAATTTAAGAAACGTTGTGTTGCAAAGTGAGTACTTATCCAAGTTATTAAAACTCCAAGAACTAAAACTCCCAATAAAACCACAATGGTTAATTCAATATCTTTAAAAATATCCAAAGCAGGATAGTTTGTTGATACATATAAAAGAACTCCAAGTAATGCTAATACAGCCAAAGCAGCTCCAATAATTCCTAAAATAATGCTTCTTTTTACAAATGGTTTTCTAATAAATGATTTTGTTGCACCAACCATCTGCATGGTTTTAATTATGAATCTATTGGCATAAATAGAAAGACGCATCGAACTATTAATCAACAAAACAGAAATAAAAGCAAAAACACCACTTACAATTAAAACCCACATACTTATGGTTTTTACGTTGTCGTTAACTAATGTGATTAATTGTTTGTCATAAACTACATCAGCAACCAAAGGATTTTTACGAATTTGACTTTCCACTTTAGAGAAACCAGGATTAGTTACATAATCTGCTTTTAGGTGAATATCATAGGAGTTTTGCAATGGATTTACTCCAAGAAATTGCATAAAATCTTCTCCAATTACTTCTTTATGTTGTTTGGCTGCAGTTTCTTTTGAAACATATTTGTAATCTTTAGCGAATTTTCCAGCTTTCATTTCGGCTTCAAATTGCTTGAAAACAGTGTCGTTGGCTTCGTTTTTAAAGAAAACAGTCATTACAATATCTTCTTTAAAGTTGTCTGATAAACGTTTAGAATTGATAATGAAAAGACCAAGCATTCCTAGTAAAAATAATACTAAAAACACACTCATCACAACTGAAACATAGGAAGTGATTACTCTTCTTTTTTGAAATTTATCGAAATTTGATGACATACATTGTAATTTAAGCCGTAAAAATAATAAAGAATTTGTTTATTCATAGTTTATAACGTTTAAAGTTTTGAGTTTAGTACAATAAATGTAAATTTGTGGCCAATTAGCGTAGACATTAACTTTCGATTAACTTTCAAGGTTTTAAGTAAAAAAATTAACAAAGTAAATTCTTACAATAGTATTGTTTATCGCCACTAAAATTTTAATGTAAAAAGGACGAATGAAATACTTTCACGAACAAATCGAAGCCAAATGGCAACAATACTGGGCAGAAAACCAAACTTTTGCTGCATCAAATAACAGCGAAAAGCCAAAATATTACGTTTTGGACATGTTTCCTTATCCATCAGGAGCAGGATTACACGTTGGGCATCCGCTAGGTTATATTGCATCCGATATTGTAGCTCGATTCAAACGTCACAAAGGTTTTAATGTGTTGCATCCACAAGGTTATGACTCTTTTGGTTTGCCAGCAGAACAATATGCTATTCAAACTGGGCAACATCCAGATACAACAACTAAAGAAAATATTGCACGTTACCGTGAACAATTAGATAAAATTGGATTTTCATTCGATTGGAGTAGAGAAGTGCGTACTTCAAATGCCGATTATTACAAACACACGCAATGGATTTTCATTCAATTGTTTAACTCGTGGTTCAATAAAGATACAGATAAAGCGGAAGATATTGCAACTTTGGTTTCAATTTTTGAAAATGAAGGAAATACTTCAGTAAATGCAGTTTGTGATGATAACATCACACCATTTTCTGCATCAGAATGGAACGCTTTTTCATCAGAAGAACAACAAAAAATACTATTACAATATAGATTAACGTATTTAGCAGAAACCGAAGTGAACTGGTGTCCAGCATTAGGAACCGTTTTGGCAAATGACGAAATCGTAAACGGAGTTTCAGAACGTGGCGGACATCCTGTGATTCGTAAAAAAATGACACAATGGTCGATGCGAATTTCTGCTTATGCCGAAAGATTATTACAAGGTTTAGATACTATCGATTGGAGTGAATCGATAAAAGAATCACAAAGAAACTGGATTGGGAAATCGGTTGGAGCTTCGGTAGATTTTAAATTGAAAGATTCGGATAAATTAATTTCTGTTTTCACAACTCGTCCTGATACTATTTTCGGAGTAACATTCATGACTTTGGCTCCGGAACACGAATTGGTTTCTCAGATTACAACGCCAGAACAAAAAGCTGCGGTTGAAGCTTATGTAGAAGCAACAGCAAAACGTTCTGAAAGAGAAAGAATGGCCGATGTAAAAACTATTTCAGGAGTTTTCACTGGTGCGTTTGCCGAACATCCATTTACCAAAGAACCAATTCCAGTTTGGATTGGCGATTACGTTTTGGCTGGTTACGGAACAGGAGCAGTTATGGCGGTTCCATGTGGCGACGAACGTGATTATGCTTTCGCAAATTTCTTCAAAGGAACTCACGGAATGCCTGAAATTAAAAACATTTTCAATCAAGATATTTCAGAAGCGGCTTATGGTGAAAAAGGCGGTTTCGAATTAGTAAATTCTGATTTCTTAAACGGATTGGGTTACAAAGACGGAACAAAAAAAATCATCGAAGAATTAGAAAAAATTAATCAAGGAAAAGGCAAAACCAATTACCGTTTGCGTGATGCCGTTTTCTCTCGTCAAAGATATTGGGGTGAACCATTTCCAGTGTATTATGTGAATGGATTGCCACAAATGATTGATGCCAAACATTTGCCAATAGTTTTACCAGAAGTAGAAAAGTATTTACCAACCGAAGACGGACAACCGCCATTAGGAAACGCAACAACTTGGGCTTGGGATAGTGTGAATTGTTCAGTTGTTGGTAATGATTTGATTGATAACAAAACGATTTTTCCTTTAGAATTGAACACGATGCCAGGTTGGGCAGGAAGTTCGTGGTATTGGATGCGTTATATGGATGCGCACAACGAAAACGAATTTGCCTCAGCCGACGCACTAAAATATTGGGAAAACGTAGATTTATACATTGGCGGAAGCGAACACGCAACCGGACATTTATTATATTCTCGTTTTTGGAACAAATTCCTAAAAGATAGAGGTTACGCACCAACAGAAGAACCATTCAAAAAGTTGATTAACCAAGGAATGATTTTAGGAATGAGTGCTTTTGTTTATAGGATTAGTATAGATACTGTTGGCATTAAACAAAAACCAGAGATTATAACAGTTAATGTTGATAGTATTGCTGATTTTGATAATTATATTTGTATTTCAAAGAACTTACTTTTAAAAGCTTGTGAAGAAAAAAGAAATTTTTCAGAAGGATTTGCATTTTATGAAAATAAATTTAACAATGAATCGATTATTTTCAGTCACATTGATAAATACTATAAATTAAATTCTGAATTATTAGATGATTGTAAGAAAGGAATTCGAAGTTTAGTTTATAATATTTGTCCAATCCACGTTGATTTATCAGTAATAAACGATATAACAAACGAATTAAACATTGAAGCATTCAAAAATCATCCTTTATATTCTGATTATAAAGATGCTGAATTCATTTTAGAAGATGGAAAATACATCGTTGGTCGCGAAGTAGAAAAAATGTCCAAATCGAAATACAATGTTGTTAATCCAGATGACATTTGTAATGATTATGGTGCCGATACGTTGCGATTGTATGAAATGTTTTTAGGTCCATTGGAACAAGCAAAACCATGGAATACTGCAGGAATTACAGGTGTTTCCGGTTTCTTGAAAAAACTATGGCGTTTGTATTTTGATGATAATGGTTCTATTGTAACAAACGACGAACCAACAGCAGATATGTACAAATCGTTACACAAAACCATCAAAAAAGTTACCGAAGATATCGAGAATTTCTCGTTCAATACTTCGGTTTCACAGTTTATGATTTGTGTAAACGAATTAGCAACTATGAAATGCAATAGCAGAAAAATTCTAGAACCATTAGCGATTTTGGTTTCGCCTTATGCACCACATATTGCTGAAGAATTATGGTCACAATTAGGTCATGAAGGTTCGGTTTCAACTGTAGCTTTCCCAATTTGTGAAGAAAAATATTTAGTTGAATCTGAAAAAGAGTATCCAGTTTCGTTTAATGGTAAAATGCGTTTCACGATTAAATTACCTTTAGATTTAACAGTTCCACAAATTCAAGAAATAGTAATGGCAGACGAAAGAACCATTAAACAATTAGACGGAAGAATACCAAATAAAGTAATCATCGTTCCTGGAAAAGTGATTAACTTGGTGGGATAATTTTTTAATTATTATTACCGCAAATTCGCAAATTACTATATTGAAATTTGCGAATTTGCGGTTTTTTTATATTTATTGTTTTCATTTTGAGAAAATAAACGTTAGATAATTTATAATTTAAAGTTAAAAATGAATTAGAAAAAAAATCTGATTCGTAGCTTTGAATAAATAACATTAATCAAACTAAATATGAGAAATTTAAAAGTTTTAATCGCATTATTTTTTGTTAGTTGGTCATTTGCTCAGGAAAAGGAAGAAACTACAACTTCTAATAAAGCAAAATTTTATTTCACTTATGGAATAAATGCTCAAGTTCAGGATGAGTTAAGCATTGATAAAAAGCTGAAAGCTGCCGGACTTCCTGAGGTTAATAGTTTTACTCCAGAGTTTTTTATAGGTATGACTTTGTTTGGAAAAAAATATTCTGGAGACATCGATTTTGGATTTTTAAATTCTAAAAATGAGGCCGGAAATAATGAAAATAGATATACAGGTTTTACCACCAGACTAAGAGTTCACTACAATTTGATAAACAAAGAAAAAGTTGCCTTCACAACAGGGTTAAACCTTTCAAATACTACAGGAGAATTAGTAGTTTTTACTAAAAATAACCTTATTGATCTTAATGATTTAACACCAGCCAATAATGTTGGAAATTTGTCTTTAAGAAATAATATGTTCTTTGTAGGACCATCAGCATCGTTGTATCTTTTTAATAATAAATCTACCAAACTGAGATTAAATGTTGGATATGAATTTGCATTTACAAACGGAAAATGGAAATCAGATTACGCCGATGTAAACAACACTGTTAAGGAACAAGGAAATAATCGTTTTGTTTTTGGGATTACTTTATTGTAGCGTTTTGTAACATTTTTCATTTTTTACGTATAAGTAAGAAACAAGTACAATGAAAAAACATGAAGTTCACATTCTAAAGAAAACTGCTGGTTTTGGCGGAATGAAAGAAGAATTAGCTAAAGAAGTAGAACATTTTCTTGATAAAAAAGTAAATGAAGGATATGAAATAGTCAATATTTCTTTTACTTATTATGAAGCTAGTGAGTTGATTGCGTTTATAACTATTTGTAGATAATAAATGTCAACTTGTCATTTTTTAAATTTGGCTTGTAATTTGATATTACTTTATAAACTTTAAAAATAAAATTATGGGAATGGGATATATGGTTTTAGCTGGAATTATCATGCTAATGAGTTGGTTAGTAAGCAACCGATTGAAAAGCAAATTCGAGTTTTATTCAAAATTGCATTTACAAAACGGAATGTCTGGTGCTGAAATTGCTGAAAAAATGCTAGCAGATAACGGGATCTATGATGTAAAAGTAATTTCAACACCAGGACAATTAACGGATCATTACAATCCGGCTGATAAAACAGTTAACTTGAGTGAGTCAGTTTATAATCAAAGAAATGCTGCTGCTGCTGCAGTTGCCGCTCACGAATGTGGACACGCTGTGCAACATGCAACGGCTTATAGTATGTTGCAATTACGTTCTAAATTGGTGCCAATAGTTTCTTTTGCATCCAATATCGTTCAGTGGATTTTACTTGCTGGAATACTAATGGTAAATACTTTTCCATCGTTATTACTTGTTGGAATTGTAATTTTCTCTGCAACAACTTTGTTTACAATAATCACTTTACCAGTTGAATACGATGCAAGTAATAGAGCTTTAGCATGGTTGAAAAACAAAAACATGGTAAACCAAGCCGAATATGCAGGAGCTGAAGATTCACTAAAATGGGCAGCAAGAACTTATGTTGTAGCCGCAATTGGTTCGATAGGAACATTACTGTATTACATTTCTATCTTTATGGGTAGAAGTAATGATGAATAATTTGAATCAAGTATAAAACAAAAATCCGTCTATAAAAGACGGATTTTTTTATTTTACAAAGGTTGATAAAATTATAAGTATTGACAACCAAACTACTCCATGTATGATAAGACATTTCACATGACTTTTACCACTATACAATTGACGAACTAAATGCACCATAAAGTAAATCAAACTAATAGGAACAAATAAATAGAACAAAAGCACACCAAAATTAGGCGTTTTTGCATCACCAGGAAAAAGTTCATAACAAATACCTGCTATCAAAATATAGATAGTGTAAAAAGCAATTGTAAGGTTTTCTTTTGAAAATTTGTTGAGGTTCATTTTTGGGTTTATTGTTTATGGTCCGTTATTTGTTATTTTGAATTTGTTATTTGGAATTTTACAATTGTATCTGTCTTTCTATTTGTTGTTCCAATGAAATAAAAGTTTCTGTTCGAGAAACACCATCAATAGGTTGGATTTTTTTATTCAAAAGTTGCATTAAATGTTCGTTATCTCTACAAATAATTTTGATTAAAATGCTCCAATTTCCTGTAGTATAATGACATTCTAAAACTTCAGGAATTTTTTTTAATTCTTTTACAGCTTCAGCATTGGATGCCGCTTTTTCTAAGTAAACACCAATAAAAGCCATAGTTTTATAACCTAAAACTTTGTTGTTTACAATAAATTTAGAACCCGAAATTACACCTGCATCTTCTAGTTTTTTCAATCGTTGGTGAATTGCTGCTCCTGAAATTCCTATTTTATTGGCGATTTGCAAAATTGGTTTTCGAGCATCTTCCATTAAGAAACGAAGAATTTCTTTATCGATTCCGTCAATTTCAATTTGAAGCTGATTGATTTTCATTGGTTATAATTTTAAAGCAAAAATAGATATTTTGTTTTAAAACGAAATAATTTTTAAACAGAAACCACTAATTTATCAGGATTATAACCAATATAAGGCATAACAGTTTCTTTGAAAATCACTCCAAATTCTTCTAATTCTTTCAAAATAGGTTCGTAAACTTCTTTTCTAATTGGTAATTGAACTCCAGGTGTTTTTATATTTCCGTTTAAGATTTGTAAAGTTGCCATAGCTACAGGTAATCCAACAGTTTTTGCCATAGCAGTGTAAGTTTGATCGTCACCAATACAAACCATTTTAGAATCAATTTGTTGTTGTTTTCCTTCTAATTCGTAACCGAATTTATGGTACATTACAATCATATCTTTGTCGTTGGGTTGCAAAGTCCAACTGTCATTCAAGATGCGTTCTAGAATTTGTGCAGGAGTTGCATTTTTTAAACCAACAATTTTGTTTGGGTTGAATAAATCTAATTCTAATAATTTGTCCCACATAATGTCATCTTGCTCAATATTTAGAGCCAAACGCATTTTAATTTCAACAGAATCCGTTGGATGATAAGGTAAAAAAGAATTAGTAAATTCACGGAAACTCATCGTTTCAGAGTTTTCCATTACGTAAGTATCATCGGTCATTCCAAGTTGGACAAACATGTTCCAAGCTTTAGAAAAACCAACTCTTCTGATAGTTCCACGATATAAAGTCAAAACGTCGTCAAGACCATAAACGCTCCTGTATTTTAGAGAATCTCTGTTGGCGTAACCTTCAAATTTTCCGTAACCTTCAACTAATAAAAACTCGGTTCTACGGAACAATTTATTGTATGGAATGTATTTGTATTTACCTTCTTGAATGAATTTTGCTGCACCACCTTGACCTGCTAAAACTACGTTTCTTGGCGCCCAAGTAAATTTGTAATTCCAAAGATTATTATCGCTTTCTGGAGCAACTAATCCACCACAGAAGGATTCGAATAAAATCATTTTTCCACCTTTTTCACGAATTTCATCAATGACTTTCATGGCACTCATGTGGTCAATTCCTGGGTCAAGCCCAATTTCATTCATAAAGATTAATCCGTTTTCTTTCGCAGCAGCATCCAAACCTTGCATTGCATCAGAAACATAAGATGCAGTAACCATGTGTTTTTTGAAAGTGATACAATCTTTAGCAACCTCAATATGCATGTGAGCAGGTAACATCGAAATTACAATATCAGCTTTTTGAATTTCTGCATGACGTTGTGTTTCATTGTTGATGTCCAATTGAATTGCTGTTGCATTTGGATGGTTGTTGGTTTTTCTTTGAGCCAATTCTAAAGATAAATCACCAATAGTTATATGAAGATTTTGTTCAACAGATTTGTTTAAAAGATATTTAATTAAAGATGAAGCCGAACGACCTGCTCCTATGATAAGAATGTTTCTCATGGTTTGTTTGTAATTGGATACAAAACTAAAGAAATTCCAATAAAAAAATTCCAAATCCCAACATTTATAATTGGAATTTGGAATTTATATTTTAGAAATTGATGTTTTATTCTAAACCTTCAAGGTCTTTTTCTAAATCTTCAAGTTCTTTTTTTGCTTCTTGTTTAGTTTCAATTTTTTGTTGTTCAAATTGTTGGTCTTTTTCCACTTCATCTTTTATTAGATAAGTTTTTCCCAATACAAATATTGCACAGATATAAGTTAATGCAAACAACCATTTAACAAGTTTACGTTGATTAGTATCTGATTTTTTGAAAGTTATAAAAATCAAAATCAAGGCAACTCCAATTGGTAAAAGAGCTAAAGTGTCAAATGGAAGAATTGAAAAAACAATACTCAAGATAACAAACACAAATGATAAAATTAATAAAGCCTTTCTCATCTTAAATTCCTGTTGCAGAAGTTAATGCTAATTGTCCTGTTCCAACAGGAATACTAAACTTCATTAATGCAGGTACTTTTTTTGCATCGGCAGTAAGCCAAATTAAGTTTTTGTCTGTTCCTTTTAGCTTGTTAGTTTTTGCACCAATAGATAATTTGTAGCATTCTTTTTGTCCAAGATTTCCTGCGCTAACGCTTTCTGTTCCCATGTATTTCAATGTAACAGGAATTTCTTTTTCGTCAAAAACAATGGTAAATGATTTAGTTTGTCCTGATTTCATTTTGGAAAAATCGATAGTTCTTACTTTATAAAGTAACGATACTACATCTAGAGTCGAAGCACCAATATTGAAAGTACGAATTGTTTCGGGATTATTCCTTTTTTTTGAGGTGCTTGTGACAGAATTTCCTTTGAAAACGTATTTTTCTTTTTTAGTGTAACCACCTTCGTCAACACTTCTTTTATATAAACTTGGTTTTAAAGTGGTCGGGTTTACGTAAGCTTCATAAATATCTCTTATTTTGAAAAACTTATCCCATTTGCTAAACGTTGCTAATTCACAATTCAAATGTAAATAAGTGTTTTTTGAAGTATTCTGAGTTTCTGTTGACATGGTTACTTGAGCCAATTGTGTCATCAATCCACTCATATTATAAGAACCAGCATAAACTAATTTTTCACCTGATGGAATAACTACTTTCGTATCTGCTTTAAATGAACAGAAAATCAATAGAGTAGCGATAATAAATGTTGCTTTTTTCATTTCTTAAAATTATGGTACAAATATAAAATTTTATAATTGTTAAAATCTAAAGGAAAACATAAAAATCCTTTAGCATTCCATATATAACTGATATTTTTGTTAAAAATTATTAAGAACGATTATTATGGACAAGAAAATATTTTCTGCAGCAGGTTTTTTCGGAATGACAGCAATTGTTTTAGGAGCTTTTGGTGCTCATGCTTTAAAGAAAGTTTTAACTGTTGATCAATTAGTTACATTTGAAACTGGAGTAAAATATCAAATGTATCATGCTTTGTTTTTGCTGTTTTTAGGATTAAACAATCATCTGAGTTTTAATACAAAAAAAACAATTTTAGTGCTTACTATTTTAGGAATTATCTTCTTTTCTGGTTCTATTTATTTATTGGCTACAGATAGTTTAAATGATTTTAATTTTAAAATAATTGGATTTATAACTCCTATTGGCGGACTGCTATTAATAATGGCTTGGGCGATATTGACAATACATTTTTTAAAGAAAAAATCATAATTTTTTAATAAACTACAACGTTGTAATAATTAATTTTTACCTTTGCAGTCAATTTATTAATTGCAACACAATACAATTTTATGGAGAATACTGCCCAATCTACGAAATCGATTTCGTTAGAACAATATGGAATCAAAAATGTCCAAGAAATTATATACAATCCATCTTTTGAATTTTTATATAATGAAGAATTAAGTCCAAGTTTACAAGGTTACGAAAAAGGTCAATTGACTGAACTTGGAGCTGTAAACGTAATGACTGGTGAATTCACGGGTCGTTCGCCTAAAGATAAATACATTGTAAAAGACGCTGTTACAGAAAATACTATTTGGTGGAATTCTGAAAAAGCAGTAAACGATAACAAACCAATTTCTCAAACAACTTGGAATGCTCTCAAAGAAACAACAGTAAATCAACTTTCAGGAAAAAGATTATTTGTTGTTGATGCTTTTTGTGGCGCTAACGAAAATACTCGCTTGAAAGTTCGTTTCATTATGGAAGTAGCATGGCAAGCACATTTTGTGAAAAACATGTTCATTCGTCCGACTGATGCTGAATTAGAAAATTTTGGTGAACCAGATTTTATTGTAATGAATGGTTCAAAAACAAGTTTCAAAGACTACGCAGCTCATGGATTAAATTCTGAAGTTTATGTGGCTTTCAACCTTACTGAGAAAGTACAATTAATTGGTGGAACATGGTATGGTGGTGAGATGAAAAAAGGATTGTTCTCAATGATGAACTACTATTTACCATTACAAGGAATTGCTTCTATGCACTGTTCAGCAAATAAAGGAAAAGATGGTGATGTAGCTGTTTTCTTCGGATTGTCTGGAACAGGAAAAACAACTTTATCTACAGATCCAAAACGTGAATTAATTGGTGACGATGAGCATGGTTGGGATAACGATGGGGTTTTCAATTTTGAAGGTGGATGTTATGCAAAAACCATCGATTTAAGTGCAGAAAATGAGCCAGATATTTTTGGAGCTATTAAAAAAGATGCATTATTAGAAAACGTAACAGTTGATGCCAACGGTAAAATTGATTTTAAAGATGGTTCTGTAACACAAAACACACGTGTTTCTTATCCAATTAATCATATTCATAATATTGTAAAACCAGTTTCTAAAGCTGGTCATGCAACAAAAGTTATTTTCTTAACAGCAGATGCTTTTGGTGTTATGCCTCCAGTTTCTAAGTTAACTCCAGAGCAAACTAAATATTATTTCTTATCAGGTTTCACGGCTAAATTAGCAGGAACTGAAAGAGGTGTTACACAACCAGAACCAACCTTTTCAGCTTGTTTCGGAAAAGCATTTTTATCATTGCATCCAACTAAGTATGGTGAAGAATTGGTAAAAAAAATGGAGCAACACAATGCTACAGCTTATATGGTTAATACTGGTTGGAATGGAACAGGAAAACGCATTTCTATAAAAGATACTCGTGCAATTATTGACGCTATTCTTGATGGTTCGATTGAGAAAGCAGAAACTAAAGTAATTCCAACATTCAATTTTGAGGTTCCAACTTCTTTACATGATGTTAATCCAGCCATTTTAGATCCAAGAGATACTTATGCAGATGTTTCTGAATGGGAAACTAAAGCAACAGATTTAGCCGGAAGATTCATTAAAAACTTCGTTCAATATACAGACAATGCTGAGGGACAGAATTTAGTAAATGCTGGACCACAATTATAAAATAACAAACAAACTATACCTAAACAAAGAAAAAGCCCAACATCACTGTTGGGCTTTTTTGATAACTATAAATAAAATTTTATTTTCCTTTATTAGCTTCGGCTACATATTTTTCTAAAGCCATTGTCATAGAAGGTGTTTCTGGTGTTGGAGCAAGAATATCAATTCTTAAACCATGTTCTAAAGCTTCTTTTTGAGTAGTGCTTCCAAAAACAGCTATTCTGGTATCATTTTGTTTAAAATCTGGGAAGTTTTTAAATAATGATTTAATTCCAGTTGGACTGAAAAATGCCAAAACATCGTAATAAACATCAGCTAAATCAGATAAATCACTCATTACCGTTTTATAAAAAACAGCTTGCGTCCAATTGATTTTTAGGTTGTTTAATGTCACAGGCGCGTCAGCATTTAATTGATCTGAAGCAGGAAGTAAAAACCTTTCATCTTTATATTTTTTGAAAAGTGAACTCATGTCTGCAAAATCTTTTTGACCAACATAAATTTTACGTTTTCTATAAACAACATATTTCTGTAGATAAAAAGCAATAGCTTCTGATTGACAAAAATATCTTAAATCTTCTGGAACTTTATAACGCATTTCTTCAGCCACTCTAAAAAAGTGGTCTACTGCATTTCTACTTGTTAATATGATTGCAGTAAAATTGTTAAGGTCAATTTTTTGAGCTCTAACATCTTTCGCGCTTACGCCTTCTACGTGAATAAAAGAACGAAAATCTATCTTTACCTTATGCTTTTGTTGTAAATCAAAATAAGGCGAATTTTCTACTTTTGGCTCTGGTTGCGAAACCAAAATCGTTCTTACTTTCAAATTTGCCATGTTTAAACTCTAATTTTTTGTAATCAAATAAAATATGAAATAATATGGAGCTATTTCAAGTGCGCAAAGATACAAAATAAAATAAAACAACTTACCGAATACTAAATTTTGATAATTTTTCAAAGAAATAAGATAAGTCACTAAGTTTATTATTAATAATATACAAATTACGGTAATAATTAAAGAATTCGTTGAATAATTACCATAAAACAGGATAATTGAAACTGGCAATAGTAGTAATCCAATGTAGGTTCTGAAGGTAACTTTCTGTAAATTAAACTGCTCGATGATTTCTTCAATGCCAAATGTTGCGGCAATAATCTTCTCTACAAGAAATTTAGAAAGTATAAAAACGGTCAATAAGGTAAAAATTCTTGTAAAAAGAATCCAATCGGTTTTAATACCATAATTGTAGTGTACTAAAACTAATTGAATAAAAAACGAAAGTGAAATTATATTTACTATAAATAGAATTACATTAAATCCGCTCATTAAATGACTACTTTCTCGATATATTTTTGTATATTTATCTGATACAATTAATCGAATATAATCGTTAAATCTCGTTTCAAAGACTGATTTTGCTAAAACAATTAGAAATAAGGAAAGCACAAAAATAATTGTTGCCCAATCTTTGTTTTCTATAATTCGTGGATGTAATTCTAATGCTATCATGAATCGCAAAATTACTAAATTTTATTTGTTGATTAGTATTATAATATTATTAAGATTATGAAGTAATAAAATGAGTATTTTTGCACAAACTTTTATCAACAAATATGAATTGCGGTATTGTAATTATTCCAACTTATAACGAGATTGAAAATATTGAAAGTATAGTGAGAGCTGTGTTTTCTTTACATAAACCTTTTCATGTTCTAATAGTTGACGATAATTCGCCAGATAAAACAGCAGATAAAGTAAAAGAACTTCAAAAAGAATTTCCAAATCAACTTTTTCTTGAAGTTAGAACAAAAAAAGCAGGATTAGGAACTGCTTACGTTCATGGATTCAAATGGGCACTAGCTCATGATTATGAATTTATTTTTGAAATGGATGCCGATTTTTCACATAATCCTCATGATTTAGAGCGATTGTACGATGCTTGTCATTTCGGTGGTGCCGATTTGGCCATTGGTTCAAGATATGTTACTGGTGTAAATGTTGTAAACTGGCCTTTAAGTAGAGTTTTGCTATCTTATTTTGCTTCAGTTTATGTGAGAATGATCACCGGAATGAAAATTATGGATGCCACAGCAGGATTTATTTGCTACAGCAGAAATGTTTTAGAAAGTATCAATCTAGATAAAATAAAATTTATTGGATATGCGTTTCAAATAGAGATGAAATACCGCGCTTTTGCCAAGAATTTCAATATTCAAGAAGTACCAGTAATTTTTACAGATAGAACCAAAGGACAATCTAAAATGAGTGGTTCTATTATTAAAGAAGCCATTTTTGGAGTTTTATCACTTAGAATAAAAAAATTATTTAATAGATTATAGAAAATATATGAATACCGTTTTAATTAAAAATGCAAGGATTGTAAATGAAGGTAAAATTTTTGAAGGCGATGTTCTTATTGAAGGCGAATTTATAAAAGAAATTGCCGAAAGCATTAGCCACAAAAGTTCTAATTGTAAAGTTATCGATGCCGAAGGAAATTATTTAATCCCAGGAGCAATCGATGATCAAGTACATTTTCGTGAGCCAGGCTTAACTCATAAAGGTAATATTGAATCAGAGAGTCGTGCTGCTGTTGCTGGCGGAATTACTTCGTTTATAGAACAACCCAACACGGTTCCAAATGCAGTTACTCAAGAGTTATTGGAGGATAAGTATCAAATTGCTGCTCAAACTTCGTATGCCAATTATTCTTTTATGATGGGCGGAACCAACAATAATTTGGAAGAAGTTTTGAAAACCAACCCAAAGAATGTTGCAGGAATCAAATTGTTTTTAGGCTCATCAACTGGAAATATGCTTGTAGATAATCCTGAAACTCTTGAAAAAATATTCTCTAATACCAAGATGCTTATAGCAGTTCATTGTGAAGATGAAGCTACCATTAAAGCTAATTTAGAAAAATACAAAGCCGAATATGGGGAGGATATTCCTGCAACGGTTCATCATTTAATTCGAAGTGAAGAAGCCTGTTATTTATCTTCTTCCAAAGCTATAGAATTGGCTAAGAAAACTGGAGCAAGATTGCACGTATTCCATCTTTCAACGGCTAAAGAAATGGATTTGTTTACCAACAAAATTCCGTTAGAAGAAAAACAAATTACAGCAGAAGTTTGTATCCATCATTTATGGTTTTCAGACGAAGATTATGCTACAAAAGGAAATTTTATCAAATGGAATCCAGCAGTAAAAACAGCATCAGATAGAGATGCACTTTGGAAAGCACTTTTGGATGATAGAATTGATGTTATAGCTACAGATCATGCGCCACATACATTGGAAGAGAAATCTCAAAAGTATTCCAATGCTCCATCTGGTGGACCATTAGTTCAACATGCTGTTGTTGCATTATTTGAAGCGCATCACCAAGGTAAAATTTCAGTGGAGAAAATCGTTGAGAAAATGGCTCACAATCCAGCAAAGATTTTCAAAATAGAAAATAGAGGTTTTATAAAAGAAGGTTTTTATGCCGATTTAGCAATTGTTAATCCAGCGATGCCTTGGAGTGTGAATAAAGATAATATTCTGTACAAATGCGGTTGGTCACCATTTGAAGGAACCAATTTTAAATCAAGAATTACACATACTATTGTAAACGGACAATTAGTTTACGAAAATTCTAAAGTCAAAGAAATTAAAGCCGGAAAACGTTTACTTTTTGATAGATAAAAAATGAAAAAAATAATATTTATTTTATTTATAATTTCATTCGGAATTTTTAGCTGTAAGAATGAAATAGTTGAAAAGCCTAAAAATCTTATCGATAAAGATAAGATGAAAGAGATTATTTATGACTTAGCAATTCTAGAAGCGGCTAGAAATCAAGGTTCGGCTACTCAAAATTACCCTAAAGCAAATGTGTTTCTAAAAGAAAAATACAAAGTTGATAGTTTAACATTTGCTCAAAATACACAATATTATGCCTCTGATATTAAAGAGTATAAAAAAATGTATGAGGAAGTTAAAGAACGCTTAGATAAAGAAAATAAGAAGTTAAGCGGTGCTTCAATTCCAGTTCAAAATCTTGAAGAAGGAATTGTAAAGTAATTATTTTTTATAATGAACTACAATTTTATCTAAGTAACTATCAATAGCTTCAAAATCATAATTCAAATAGTTTTTTATTTTTTCATTTGAAATTGGATCACTATTTAGAATAGATTGCGCACCATGTTTAGATATTTTTCTTTTGGTTCTAAAAATAGAAGACAACACCCAATCCAATCGCCATGCAATGTTTAACATCCATGGTTTTGCTTCTGTTTTTGGTTTTTTAGCCTTTATTTTTTCTGCAATCGTGTAGATTATATTTTTAAAAGTAACGTTCTCAGACAGTAATGCAAATCGTTCTCCATTACATTCAGAGTTCATTAATTGGCGCATTATTGTTACAACATCTGTAACAGCAACATAACCTGAAGAACCATAAGTGTAAAATGGAATCCCTTTTTCAATAGAAGTAAAAAAAGCACCACTACCTTGTTGCCAAAACCCAGGTCCAAAAATAACGCCCGGATTTACAATTACTACTTTCAATCCTTCTTGTTGACCACGCCATACTTCCATTTCGGCGCCATATTTTGAAATAGCATAATCACTATGTAAAACTTCTGGATTCCATTCTGTTTCTTCAGTAATGATGGTTTCGTGCTGTGCTAAATCTCCAAGAGCAGCAATTGAACTAACGTGACATAGTTTTTTAACGTTTTTGTCAATACAAAAATTTACAATATTGGCGGTTCCTTCAATATTTACTTTTCGAAGTTGATCTTCATCATTTGGGTTAAAAGAAATACAAGCCGCACAATGATAGACATAATCAATATTTTTAAAAGCAATTTCTAATGATGGAACATCTAGAATATCGCCTTGCGTCCAGTTTATTTTAGAGAATAGTTCACTTTTTTTATACAAATCAAAAAGAGATTTTGTTTTCTCAATATTTTTTTGATTTCGATAAAGGGCACGAATATTTTCTTCACCATTTTCTAACAAATGAAGGACTAAATGAGCTCCGACTAATCCTGTTGCACCAGTAACTAATATCATTTTGTAAAGATAGGTTTTTGCCACGAAGTCACAAAGTCACAAAGTTTTTTAAATCAAATTATGAAAATCTGAAATCTGAAATCTGAAATCTGAAATCTTAGAACTATATTTGCGCAAATTATCGAATAAAATGAGGAATTTAGTAGAAGAATTACAATGGCGCGGATTGGTGCACGATATTATGCCAGGCACAGAAGAACAACTTTTAAAAGAAATGACAACGACCTATATTGGATTTGATCCAACAAGTGATTCGTTGCATATTGGAAGTTTGGTGCCAATTATTTTATTGGTTCATTTAGAAAAATTCGGACACAAACCTATTGCTCTTGTTGGAGGTGCTACTGGAATGATTGGTGATCCTTCAGGAAAATCTGATGAGAGAAATTTACTTGATGAAGCTACTTTAGAAAAAAATGTTGCTGGAATAAAAGGTGTTTTATCTCGTTTTTTAGATTTTAATTCAACTGCAGCTAATGCTCCAATTTTAGTAAACAACTACGATTGGATGAAAGACTTTTCGTTTATCAATTTTGCTCGTGACGTCGGAAAACGAATCACTGTAAATTATATGATGGCAAAAGATTCTGTAAAAAAGCGTTTGAGTGGAGAAACTGGCGAAGGAATGAGTTTTACAGAGTTTACTTACCAATTAATTCAAGGTTACGATTTTCATCATTTGTACAAATCACATAATTGTTTGTTGCAAATGGGTGGTTCTGACCAATGGGGTAATATTACTACAGGAACAGAATTAGTGAGAAGAATGAACGGAGAAGGTGCCAAAGCATATGCAATGACTTGTCCATTAATTACCAAAGCTGATGGTTCTAAATTTGGTAAATCAGAAGGTGGAAATGTTTGGTTGACAGCCGATAAAACATCGGTTTATAAATTTTACCAATTTTGGCTGAATACAACCGACGTTGACGCTGAAAAATATATTAAGATTTTCACATTTTTAGATAAAAACACAGTAGATACTTTAATCGCGGAACATCATGAAGCACCACATTTACGTGTTTTACAAAAACGTTTAGCAGAAGAAGTAACTACTTTTGTTCACGGAAAAGAAGAGTTGGAAAGAGCGATTTTTGCTTCGAATGCTTTTTTTAGCCCAACAATGGACGATTTAGCCCAATTGGATGATGCTACTTTTGTAGAGGTTTTTGATGGTGTTCCAAATGCCGAAATTGCAAAAGAAGATATCATTGACGGATTGGATATGATTGCTGCACTTGCTGCAAAAACAGGTTTCTTAGCTTCCAATAGTGATGCGAGACGTGAATTGAAACAGAATGCTGTTTCTTTAAACAAAGAAAAAGTAGCTGAAGATTATATCATTACCGAAAAAGATTTGGTAAAAGATAAATTTTTAGTGCTTCAAAAAGGAAAGAAAAATTATTATTTGATAAAAGTGGTTTAATAAAATTACAACACCATTAAATTACAACCTCTAATATCAGAATTATCAAAACGTCCCAATACTTCAAACGAATTGTTGGGATATTTTTTTCCTAAATCTTGAGTTGCAATGAAAGAACACGAATTGATATTGGCTAAATCAATTACGTTTATTCCTCCTGTTTTACCGCTTTCTACATAAGACAAAGCATCTTCGGTATCTCGAATTAAGACTGTCATCCAATTTGGACATTCAAAAATTCCGTTGCCTAATGAATAGGCTTGCGATAATAATTCGGTCATGCCGTATTCTGAATGAATGCTGGAAACTCCAAAGCCATTACAAAGAATTTCATGCAATTCTTCACGGATGATTTCTTTGCGTTTGCCTTTCATTCCTCCAGTTTCCATGATGACGGTGTTTTTTAATTGAAATTTTCGTTGTTCAATTAAATCCAATAAAGCATAAGTTACACCAATTAAAAGTACGTTTTGTCCTGATTCATCAAGTTCAATTAATTTTGAAATTAGCTCGTCGTAATTGTGTAGATAAAAACCGCTATTTTCATTATTTGAAAGTGCTATCAAGTCTTTTACCATATAGATTAAAGAAGAGCCAGAACGCTCAAGATAGGATGGAAGTAAAGCTAAAACTGCATAATCTTCTATGTTGCCATAAAATTCTGAAAAAGCATTGCGGTAACTTTCTTCATACAAAGTTACATCGGTTATGAGGTGTTTACTTGTAATCATTCCGGTGGTTCCACTGCTTGTGAAAGTCTCTTGAATGGCTTCATTTGAAGATAAAACATCATGACTTTTAAAAAACTGAATGGGTAAAAACGGAATTTGTTGCAATGATTTTACGCTTCCTTTTTCAACTTTCAATAACTCACAGAATTCGCGATACACTTGGTTGTTGTCGTATTGAAAACGAAAAACCTTTAAAGCTATTTTTTCAAACTGCTTTTGGTTTTGAATGGTGAATATATCTTGAGATGAAATCAAAGTTAAGATGCTTTTTATTTAATTCTGAAACATTCCGAAGTTTCGGGACAGAGCATTACAAAAGTAATGAAAATAAAAAAGCTCCAACATAAATTGGAGCTTTTCATTTTTGTCATCCTGAACTTGTTTACTTCGTCTGTTCGCAAGCTCGGGTCAGGAACTAAATTATTCGATAACTAATTTTTTAGTAGCTGTATTTCCTTCTTCAGAAATTTGAACCATGTATACACCAGAAGTTAGGTTGCTTACATTGATTGCAGATTCAGAAGTTGTAGTATTTAAAACTTGTTTTCCTAATACGTCAAAAACAGTAACTGTTCTTTCAGCATTAGCATCAGTGTTGATGTAGAAAATACCATTTTTCACTGGATTTGGGAAAACTGATAAACCAGCGATAGCGTTTTTGTTATTTGCTAAGCTACAAGTGTTTATTGCAGTAGCTGTGTTTCTTGGCGCAGGAGTTGCAGTAGTAAAGTCAGTTGCGTTATTATCTGTATCGGTACAACCTGCGTTATTTCTTTGCACAGATGTTGAACTTGTTAACGCTGTACCGGTTGGCCCAGTTCCTTCAAAACCAGATGTTGATGTTGCTCCATAAGCAACTTTGTCAATTATTTGGCTTCCTGTCGGATTTGCAGTTGATTCAAGAATTATATTGTTAACTAAAATGACTTTACCATTACTTCCACTCATAGCTATACCAGTAGCTATTAAACCGGTTGGGTTTCCAGTTGAAGGTGTTTGATAAGTACAATTACAAGTAGTAGCGTCTAAATCTGGGGTTGGTAAAGCTAACACAGGTGTTGCACCAGCTGCTTGTTGTATTAAATAATATTGTCCTGGTTGAAGATTATAATTTGGTAATTCAGTTCTAGTCCATGTAGTTCCGTTTGCTGAAGCATATTGTACTGACCAACCTGCTAAGTTTTGAGCTACTGTTCCTCTATTGAATAATTCTATAAAGTCATTAGAATATGTTGCTCCACCATTTCCACCACCTCCATAAGCCTGACTAATAACAACTTGCGCTTGTGAAAATGAAGAAATCAAAATGATTGCTAATAATGTGTAAAGTTTTTTCATAATTTTAAATATAATTTTAGGATACAAAGATAAAGACTATTTTTTTAAATAAAAATAATCAAAGTAAAAAAATAGTTAACAATAGAGTTATTTAACTATCTGACAATTAATTTTCTAGTAGCGCTTGCGTCACCTTCTTCTATCTTAATAAGATAAATTCCTGGTGAAAGCGAAGAAATGTTAAGTTCTCTAGAAGAAAGAGTAGTTTGAATTACTTTTTTTCCAAGAACATCAAAGATGGTGATTTGCTTATCTTCATTAGATTTAGTAGATATGTAAATCTTTCCACCAGTTGCAGGATTTGGGTAAAAACTCAGACCTTCAATAGTGTTCTCTTGCACTTTTGATGCTGGTTTTCCATCTTGTGCCATCACACTTGTAGTGCTTAGCATCAGGAAAAAAAGAATAATATAAAAGTAGTTTTTTGTCATGAGTTCAACTTGGTTAAAGCAAATATATAAATAAGTTTTCAAATACAATGCCAAAAACCACAATTTTAACAAATTTTATATTGATTGTTTAAAAGTTATTTAGTTACAGTATGAACGCACAGAGAATAAATAAATTAATTTTTTATTTAAGAAATATAATTTTAGTTTGTCATTTCGACGAAGGAGAAATCACATATAAATAAACTAGTGAGATTTCTCCTTCGTCGAAATGACAAAGTATGGACTAATAATTTTTTTGTTAATTCTTCGAAACAGGATACGCAAAATGAAATTTAAAGTTTTTGCCAATTTTCCTAATGTTACCAAATTGTTAAGAAAAAGTTTGGTTATTGTAAAAATAGTTATATATTTGTTATCTAATTATTAATTCAAAAACCCAGATACTATGAAAAAGCTTATTTTAACTCTTGTAATTTTGATTTCTGGTTTATCATTTGGTCAAGCAATTGAGCCAATTTTAGAAGCAGAAAATGGATTGGTTAAAGCTACTTATCATTATGAAAATGGTGCTGTACAACAAGTAGGATATTTTAAAGACGGAAAGTTAGATGGAAAATGGACTTCTTATGATGAAAATGGAAATCTAAAAGCTACAGCAGAATATACTAATGGTTTAAAAACAGGTAAATGGATGTATTATTCAAATAGCGTTTGCGTAAGTGAAGTAAGTTTTGTTGACAATCGTATTGTTGATGTAAAAAAATTCAATCAAAACGCAATTGCAGATAAAGATTAATTCTGAAATTTATTTAAAAAAGGCTGACTATAATTTGATATAGTCAGCCTTTTTTATTTAGTATTAACTTTCCAAGTTCTGCTGATAGTGTCAAATTTTGTCATCTCATCAGGAAATTCAATATAAAATTCAGGATTGGAATTTACAGTATAATAGTCGGACAAATCTTCGTTGTTCAAATATTTATCAAAAAGCAATTTTGTTTTTTCTTCTAATTCTTTTGGTTCCATTTTCCATGTTCTAAAAGCTTCTTGATAGAATACTATTGAATCATTTTTGTCAAATTTTAATTTTCCTACAGTGGTTGTTTTTTTTAACTTTATACTTGGGGCAATTTTGCTAATGGCAAAATAGATGTAATTGTCTTCATCAATGTAATAGTGCATTAATTCACTATTCTTTGCACTCAGCTTATAGGTTGTGTCAAATTGTGAGTTAAATTTGTTTTTCTCTGTTGCTAATCGAGGTAATTTTTCAATATAACGACTTATTTTATATTTAAAATCTTCTATTTTTTCAGACGAAAGATGGTTTTGAGGAATGGTATCTTTCGGTTTTGAACAAGAGAAACAAATAAATAAAGATAAAAATAATAAGTACTTCATAGTTCTATAATAAAAGTGATGAGTTTAATCACTACGATTAAACTCATCAAATATACCTATTTTTAAAAAATTTAGTAAGCTTTTAAATTCGGAATAAATTCTGCCCAAGTTGCTGTCCAGTCTGTTGCTCCAAATGCACCTCTATAAGTTGTAGTGGTAAAAAACATATTGTTAAGTTTTGCATTTGTGAATGAAGCACCTGTGCTTAAAGTTCCGCTAGTTACTTGATAAGTTGGGTTTGAACTATAAAAGTTTTGAGTATTATTTCCGTAAAAAGCATTTAGATTCAATCCAAGTGTATTATAAATTCCTGTTGTTGGAGTTTCGAAATCGGTTCCTGCAACAGTTGTATTATTTGCATTCCAAAGATTTTGTACATTGGTTGCAGTAGCAGCCATACCTGTTCCAACAGAAAACGTAGTTGATGGGGCAGACATTACATTGTTTAAAAGAAATCCTGTTCCGTTATTATAATTATCGTAAACAGATTGTTGATTCATTCTAATACCTCTCGGCATACCAACAAATACTGAGTTTGCAATAGTCAATGCAGTTCTTCTTCTCATATCAATAGCATGTTGATAGTTTGCATTGGTAGCTTGAGCATTAGTTAACTTTGGACCAATTCCAGTTAAGTTAGAAATAACACCTTCTGTAAGTAATGTTGTAACATTATCATTTGGTCCATTATCAGTTTCAATAATATTTGAACCAGATTGATCTGCAAATGTTGGATATCTAACTGAAAGAGCAAATTGAATTTTTCCGGTGAAACCAAAATCAATATCAAAATCATCATCCCATAAACCAAGTGAAATTAAGTGTTTTGCATTAACAGTACCTCCAAACCATTCAAAACCATCATCACCTCCATAAGATACTTGACAGTATTCCATTTGTGTTCCACTTCCAACTCCACCTAGAGTTATAGAATTTGTTTCGTTGTTTGGTGTTAACTCAATTCCAGCATATTCAACTCTTACATATTTTAAAATACCAGAATTGTCTGCATCATCCGCTCCACCATATATTACCGGAGGATTAATTCCTTCGATAGCTGGATTGGTTTGATTTGTTTTAGCTTTACCTAAGATTACTAATCCACCCCAATCTCCACGGTCTCTTGACTCTGCTTTTTGTGAAGAAGTGAATACAATAGGTTCGTTTACTGTTCCGTCTGCGATGATTTTTCCTCCAGGAGCAATAATAAGTGTTCCCTTAGTTGCTTTGTCACCAAATATAACAGTTCCAGGTTGAATTGTTAATACTTTAGTGTCTTTAACAAAAACTTGTCCTTTAATTAAATAGCGAACACCTTTGGTAAGAGTTTGTGTATTTAAATCTCCAGAAAGGACTACATAATTTTCTGTATCTCCATCTGTACCAAAGGATAAATCATCTTTTAAACACGAAGTGAATAAAGTAGATAGTAATAAAAGTAAGATTATTTTTTTCATTTTTTTGTGTATTACAGTTTTTGAATTTTAGTATTATAAGTTGTAAGAAAAACCTAAAGTATATAGAGAACCTCTTTTGAAAGAAGAAATTACATTGTCATTAGCTTTGCTTATTTTGTTATCTCTATTAGAATCCTCCATCAGTTTGAAAGGATCGTTTAGTATGTTTTGTAAACCAAGTTTAACTTTTAGTTTTTTGAATTTTTTAGAAATAGTTGCATCAAGCTGATTACGTTCAATTTCATAATAGGTATTAAATGCGTCATCACCTACAGAGAAAATTCGATTTCCAAATCGGTTGTAAATTAAATTAATTCCAAGACCTTTCTCATCTTCATATCCTAGAGCACCATTAATGATATATGGTGATTGTCCTTGTAAAGCTCTTTTAGAATCTTGTGATTGTGCTGCAGAACCTAGGTCAACCTCTGAAAATATATATGAAGCGTTGATATTGATAGAAAGTCTATTTAAAATTGGAATGTTGGTTAAATCTTTGAATGATTTTTTAATTTCCAATTCAGCACCATAATTTACTGCACTTGTAGCATTTTTAAAATTAAATGATGGATCTTCTGCAGTTCTTTGAATAATTTGCTCAATTGGATTAGTGAATTTTTTATAGAAACCACCAAGTGAAACAGTTTCTCCTTTGCTTGGATACCATTCGTATCTAAAATCAATATTGTCTATTGTTGCAACTTTTAAGTCAGAATTTCCAAATTTTAAAACTTCATATTCGAAATCATAAAATAGGAAAGGTGCAATTTCTCTGAATTCAGGTCTGTTTACCGTTCTTGAATAGGCAACTCTTACTAAAGATTTTTCATTGATATTATATCCAATGTTCAAAGAAGGTAAAATAGAAGTAACAGGATTGTCAACATTTACTGGATTTCCATTTGAAAAAGCTCTTAGTTTTTGAGTATTGTTTTCTACACGAACACCCATGTTGATGTCAAATCTTCCAAGAGGTAATTCTGTGTTGATGTAACCACTTAATAAAGTATTGTCTGCTTTGTATGAATCATCTGGTTTTGTTCCTTCTTCTAAAACCCATCCATTTTGATTATTGATATTTTCATTGCTGAAAATTGTTGATAAAGGAAGGTTTCTTAATTCGTCTTTTCTTGCTGATGTAAGATAATCTTTCAAAACATAAGACACATATCTTGATTTAAAAATTCTAAACTTGTAATCTGCCAAATAACCAGCTTTAATTTTTATTGGAGAACGTTCTTCTGTTTCTGAATCTCTATTGATAGTATAAGTATAGTTAACACCATTGTTAGCGCTAAACTCTCTTAAGTTTCCATAGTATCTACCAGAAAATAAATTAGAAGATGATGGATCTTGAAAAGTATAATTGTCTGAAGTTGAGTTAACATCTTTAAAAGTTCTGAAACGTCTTAAATCAGGTTCGTTTTCTCTGATATAATTATAGCCAACAACCCAATCAATATTATTATTAGAATTTAAATTATGATCACCATTCAATTGCCCCATATATATACTTCTGCTTTTATAAGCATACATGTAATTTTTTAATGTGTTATTAGCCTGTTGATTAAAATTGATTCCTTGACGAATTGTAGTTTCATTTTCTCCAATTTGATTGAATAAATTTTTGAAAGTAAATTTTGATTTAGCAGTTTTTAATGACCAATTTGACAATGCAGTAATACGAACTTCTTGTTGGTAGTTCATGTCATTAAATATAAACCAATCTGTAGGTCTTGTCTCTCCTGCATTCAAAAAGTTGTATCTTCTAAAGCTTCTAGAAAAGTTCTGATAGCTAGTTGAATAATTAAGGGCATTAACACTAAATATTTTTGTATTTCCTAAGTTTATTTTTCTGCCTAATGAAAAACCCGTGCTATTGTCTAAAAATGCATTACTTGAATTAGTATCAAAATTATTTGGTAATGATCTAGCTGCGTCAACACGAAGTTGTGAAGTAGCTGCACTATTATTTAATTGTGTTGTAGTTGGAAAACTTGAAGGTAATGGTCTAAAAGAGTTATCTATCCCAACAAAATCTGTATTAGAACCTTCAGATTGTAAATAATCATTAAATGTTGTTTTTTGATCTGTAACCAAAACTAATATCAAATTTTGTAAAATCTGATGTGTTTTCGATAGTGTTCAATGAAATAATACCTCCAGAAAAATCACCAGGCTTATCTGCAGAACCAGTTTTATAGATAACCATTTTATCTAAAAGTCCTGTAGGAACTAGGTCAAAAGAAAATGTTCTTTTATCTATTTCTGTACTTGGAGCAAGTGAACCATTAATCAATACATTGTTGTAACGTTCGCTCAAACCTCTAATCATTACAAACTTTCCATCAACTATAGTTATTCCGGGAATTCTTTGAATAGCCTGAGCAGCATTTCCATCAGTTCCTTTTGACATTTGCTCAGCACTAATGGCGCTTACAATTTGTTTTGCTTCTTTTATTTCTGTTAGAATAGCTGTTTCAGTATTTCGTTTCTTAACACTTTTAATAACAACATCGTCTAACTTATAACCTCCACTTCCTAAAGCTACATTTAATTCAATTGTTTGATTAGGTTTTAAATCAATTATTTTTTCAATGGTTTCGTAACCAATAAAGCTAAATACCACTACATATTCTCCAGAAGGAAGCGATATGGAGTATTCTCCTTTTTCATTAGTGGTTACTCCATTTGAAGAACCTTTGACAGAAACATTTGCAAATGCAAGAGGTGCATTATTCATGTCTTTGTCGGTAATTTTACCTTTAATAACGCTTTTGGTCTGAGCAAAAGAAAAAGCTGCAAATAAAATTGTTATAAATAATAGTTTTTGTTTCATGAGGTTTAAAAATTTTATGCAAAATAACATCCGCCATGTAAAGTTCATCTTAATCAAAAATTACCATTTAGTTTTTAAATCGTTACTATATTGTTAACAAATTAAATTATTGTTAACTCATTTTTAATAAGATTTAATTACTGATAAAATGCTATATTTACAATCGCAAAACAAATAACTTTTTTGCATTATGAAGAAAAAAGACATAAAGATTTTATTGGTTGATGATGAACAAGATATCCTAGAAATTGTGGGTTATAACTTGACTCAAGAAGGATATAAAATTGTAACAGCTTCAAATGGTAAAGAAGCAATCGCAGTTGCAAAAAAGGAACGTCCGCAACTTATCATTATGGATGTAATGATGCCAGAAATGGATGGAATGGAAGCTTGTGAAAACATTAGAAAAATTCCTGAATTGAGTAATATCATAATAACATTTTTAACTGCAAGAAGCGAAGACTATTCTCAAGTAGCAGGTTTTGATGCAGGTGCAGATGATTATATTGCTAAACCAATAAAACCAAAATTATTGGTAAGTAAAGTAAAAGCTTTATTAAGACGACTAAAAGACGAAACAACTTCAAGTGAAAACCTAAATGTTGGTGGAATTGAAATCAATCGTGAAGAATATAAAATAGTTATGGATGGAAGAGAAATTGTTCTTCCTAGAAAAGAATTTGAATTGTTCTATTTGTTAGCTTCAAAACCTGGTAAAGTATTTAAAAGAGAAGAAATTCTTGATAAAGTTTGGGGTAACGAAGTTATTGTTGGCGGAAGAACTATTGATGTTCACATTAGAAAACTCCGTGAAAAAATAGGTGAAGATTTATTTAAAACCATTAAAGGTGTCGGATACAAATTTGAAGCTTAATTTTTTTGTATATTGTATATTGTATAAATGTATAATGTAAAATAGCAACAAAATTTTTAATAAAACTGTACTGTTTATTTGAATATTATATATTTGTAAAAGCAAAGTAAAACTTCCAACTTCCATCATCTAACTTCCAGCTTTTCAATGCCTTTAAACTTCAAAAAAACATACCGATTCGCCGTAATATCAACTTTATATATTACTCTTTTTTCAACTAGTTTAGTTGCCGGATTGCTATTTTTCTTTGCCACATTTTCTTGGCTATTTTGTTTAATCTATGCAATATCAATTGCTATTTTTTCATTTTTTGTACTTCAATATCGTGTAGAACATTTTATATATCGTCGTGTAAAAAAGATTTACGATGATGTTTCTTTATTAGATTCGACAACTTTACGAAGTCAATCCATTACAACAGATATGGCAACTTTAACTAAAGAAGTTAAAAAATTTGCCACCGACAAAAAACTCGAAATCGAAAATCTTAAAGTAAGAGAAGAATATAGAAGAGAATTTATGGGAAATGTTTCGCATGAATTGAAAACACCACTTTTTACAGTTCAAGGTTATATTTCTACATTGGTTGATGGAGTTAGGGACAAAGATCAAAGGAAAAAATATTTAGAAAGAGCTGAAAAAGGCGTTGAACGATTGATTTATATTGTAGAAGATTTAGATATGATTTCTAAATTAGAAATGGGCGATTTGAATCTAGAATTCACAGAATTTAATATTGTAGAATTAATTCAAAATGTATTTGATTTGCTCGAAATGCAGGCCGATAAAAAGAACATTATTTTAATGTTTGATAGAAAATACAGTAAGGCAATATACGTTTATGGTGACAAAGAAAAACTGCAACAAGTACTTACAAATCTGATAATGAACTCCATAAAATATGGAAAAGAAGACGGTACAACCGAAGTATCTATTGAAGATTTGGTTAAAAATAAAATCATTGTTCGTGTAAGAGACAATGGCGAAGGAATTGAACAACAACATATTCCAAGACTTTTTGAACGCTTTTTCAGAGTAGACAAAAGTGGCGCAAGAAGTGAAGGTGGCTCAGGTCTCGGGCTTTCAATTGTGAAACACATTATTGAAGGACACAATGAAAAAATTTACATCGAAAGTGAATTTGGTAAAGGATCAGAATTTTCCTTCACGCTCGAAAAGCAAAAATAACTGCTTCCAATTTATTTCAGTAGGGATTGAGGGTAGACCTTTATAAAGTGGAACAGAGAGAATATCATCAATAACAAATCTATCTTGTTTACTATAAGGAACTAAACCTTCTCTCTTATATTTTTTTGCCAAATATTCTTGCTCAAATTGACCTGGAGTTGGTATAAAAAAAGCTTTCTTTTGTAATTTACACAAATCCATAACAGTAGTATAACCCGAACGACAAAGTACCATTTCGCTCTCATTAAAAGTTTTTTCCAATTCTTCAGATTGCATAAAATTATAAAAAGTAACGTTGCCAATTTGCTTCGTTTTTTGCTCTTTTTCTACTTTCCCTTTTATAAAAACTACTTTTTCTTTGTTGTCTTTAAGTTCTTTAATTAGTTTTTCTTCCAAAATAGTTCGTTGTGGTTCAGGTCCAGAAAGTAAAATCATAATATCATACTTTATTTCAACCTCTTTTTTTTCTAATCTGCTCAACACACCAATATATTTTATGTTTAGATTAGAATCTTTCAAATGTCCTAATTTTCCGGTCAAATTTGGAATTTCATTTACGTCTGGAACCCAACATTCATCAAATTTTCTAATAAAAAACTGATGCAATTTACTTGAAATCCATGTTGTTTTTCCTGATAAAACAGTTAATTGATGTGTCATGAACACCGAAGACACTTTTTTAGAATGAACACCCAATCGATTGTCTGAAATAATTCCTTTTAAATCATATTCCTTAATCCATTTTTTTACTAATTGCTTTTCAGATAAAATAGCATTAATTGTTTTTGGACTATTTTTTATCAATTTCCATTTAAAATTCTCACCTTTTTTGGCATACTCTATTTGGTAAGAAGGCAACTCTAAAGCTGTTAAATGCGGAAATTCTTTTTTCAATAAAGCCAAAGCAACACCATCAGACGCAATAATTGGAGTAAACCCATTTTTTTCTAATTCACGTATAATAGGTATACATCGAGTAGCATGACCTAAACCCCAATTTAATGGCGCAACAAGAATATTTTTGTTCATTTTTAGTTTTTTAATAAAGTGATAAATTGTTCTGCAAGTTGGTTTTCATATTCAAATTGTTCTTCTTCTGTAACAATTTCACTTGGAGCATGCTTATATAATTTCCACTTTTTATTATTGTATTCTAAAGCTGTTAAATTTTCAATCCAATCACCTGAATTTAAATAGATTGTTCTTCCTTTTTCTGTCGAAATATGTTCGATTTTTGGCTCGTGAATGTGTCCGCAAATTACATAATCATAGTTATTTTCAATAGCCAAATCAGTGCAAACATTTTCAAAGTTAGTAATAAATTTCACAGCCGATTTCACATTGTTTTTAATTTTCTTTGAAAGTGAATAAGGTTCTTTATTCATTTGAGCCAAAATCCAATTCAGAAATCGATTTATTAGAATTAGAATATCATAACCCCAACCTCCAAGTTTAGCCAACCATTTTGCATGATTTATTGAAGCATCAAATACATCTCCGTGAAAAACCCAAGCTTTTTTTCCATCTAAATTTAGCACTAGTTTATTTAGCAAACTTAAATTTCCCAAATGCAAATCGGTAAATTTTCTTAAGAATTCGTCGTGATTTCCAGTCAGATAATAGACTTTGGTGCCTTTGGAACTTAACGAAATGATTTTCTTAATCACTTTCAAATGACTTGCCGGAAAATAAGACTTTCTGAATTGCCAAATATCAATAATATCGCCATTTAAAATGAGTGTTTTTGGCTTAATTTCAGATAAATACTGCAATAATTCTTTGGCATGGCAGCCATAAGTTCCTAAATGAACATCGGAAATAACTACAACTTCAACTTTTCTTTTCTTCAAAATAAATAGTTTCTACAAAAATAAGTGAATAGCTGTATTGTTAAGGTTACATAAACATTATCAAAACTTTATTTGTGGTGGATATTATTTCCTTAATTTTGCTAAAATATTTTATAGAAACGTGGGAAGTAAAAATAAGTTAAAAAGATTCAAGGAAAACGAGACGTTCACCAACGTTTTTCAACCAACAAGAGAAGAAGTAGTAGGAAATGAGTTTCCGTTATTAGGAAAATGGAATTCAGATTTTTTTAAAAATGACAATCCAATAATCATTGAATTAGGTTGCGGAAAAGGCGAATATTCTGTGGGTTTAGCAGAACGTTATCCAGAGAAAAACTTTGTTGGAATTGATATAAAAGGAGCTAGATTTTGGCGTGGAGCAAAAACGGCTGTCGATGATGGGATGCACAATGTAGCTTTTGTTAGAACTCAAATAGAACTAATCAATCATATTTTTGCTGATGGTGAAGTTTCTGAAATTTGGATAACATTTCCAGATCCACAAATAAAATACAAGCGAACAAAACACAGAATGACCAATTCTGAATTCTTGAAATTATACAAAAGAATTTTGAAAGCTGATGGCGTTGTCAATCTAAAAACCGATTCTGAGTTCATGCATGGTTATACTTTAGGTCTTTTACACGGTGAAGGTCACGAAGTTTTGTACGCTAATCATAATGTGTATAAAAATGAAGGTGCTCCAAGTGAAGTAACTGAAATTCAAACGTTTTACGAAAAACAATATTTGGAAATTAACAAAGCAATTACGTATATTCGTTTTAAAATTAAAAAGTAGTGTTGTCTGTTATCAGTTATCTGTTTTGCAAACACTGAAAACTGAAAACTGAAAGCTGAGAACTGTAAACTGATAACATGAACATAATCCTTCCACTTTTTTCGGGATTTATAGCAGCAGTAATAGGAATTCTTCCTCCAGGATTAATTAATATGACAGCTGCCAAAGTCGATTTTACCGATGGAAGAAAACGTGCAATGGTTTTTGTTTCTGGAGCTTTAATTGTAATATTTTTTCAAACGTATATTTCTGTAATTTTTGCTCAATACATTAATAGCCATCAAGAAATTGTGGTTTTATTACGTGAAATTGGTTTGGTTATCTTTTCAATTTTATCTGTTTACTTTTTATTTTTTGCTAAGAAGCCCAAGCTAAAATCGCAAGATTCACTACATTTAAAAAGTAAAAGAAGTCGCTTTTTTATGGGAATGTTGATTTCTGCAATTAACTTCTTTCCTATTCCATATTATGTTTTTGTTAGTGTTACTTTAGCTTCCTTTAATATTTTTACCTTCAATCCGATATCGATTTATAGCTTGGTTTTTGGGGTTGTTTTAGGTTCTTTTTTAGTGTTTTATTTATATGTTTTGTTTTTCAATAAAATGAAATCTAAAACCGATTATTTTATGCAAAACATGAACAAAATCATCGGAATCATTACAGGAGTTGTAGCTATTTTTACCTTATACAATGTTGTAAAGTATCATTTGTAATGGAAGAAAATTTCTTTGAACGCGTTTATGCCATTGCAAAACAAATTCCAGAGGGAAAAGTAACTTCTTATGGAGCAATTGCCAAAGCTTTAGGAACAGCACGTTCAGCAAGAATGGTAGGTTGGGCAATGAATGCTAGTCATAATCGTGAAGATGTACCTGCGCATCGTGTTGTGAATAGAAAAGGATTACTTTCAGGTAAACATCATTTTGACGGAACCAATCTCATGCAACAACTTTTAGAAAACGAAGGAATTGAAGTGGTTGACAATCAAATTGTAGATTTCGAAAAATATTTTTGGATGCCGGAAATGGACGTTTAATTATTTCCTAATTTTCAAGAAGCTTCAAATTGTTACAAAACAATAGAATCAAACTATCTCATTATAACAAAACTTTAAACCTTGTTACTATCATACTTTTAAACTTCTTACTATCTTTGCAATTCATATTCAGTTTAAATAAAAATGAAGTTAGATAGAAAAGAAATCTTGAAAGCATTAGAAACAATTACTATTGCTGGCGAAGGGAAAAATATGGTGGAAAGTGGTGCGGTTCAAAATGTAATCACTTTTGGCGATGAGGTTGTGGTTGATTTATTGATTTCAACTCCAGCAATGCACATTAAAAAAAGAGCTGAAGACGATATTAAAAAACTAATTCACGAACAATTCTCTCCAGATGCAGTTGTGAAAGTAAATATCAAAGTGGAAGCAAAAGAAAATCCAAACGAAATAAAAGGAAAATCTATTCCAGGAATTAGTAATATTATTGCTGTAGCTTCTGGAAAAGGAGGTGTTGGAAAATCTACAACAACAGCCAATTTAGCCGTTACTTTAGCTAAAATGGGATTCAAAGTTGGAGTTCTAGATGCCGATATTTACGGTCCGAGTATGCCAATAATGTTTGATGTAGAAAACGAAAAACCAATTTCTATAGAAGTGGACGGAAAGTCTAAAATGAAACCAATTGAAAGTTATGAAATCAAATTACTTTCTATCGGATTTTTCACTTCTCCAAGTCAAGCCGTTATTTGGCGTGGACCAATGGCTTCGAAAGCATTAAACCAAATGATTTTTGATGCTGATTGGGGACAATTAGATTTTATGCTAATCGATTTGCCTCCAGGAACAGGTGATATTCACTTGTCAATTATGCAAGCTTTACCAATTACTGGTGCGGTTGTTGTAAGTACGCCGCAAAATGTGGCTTTAGCCGATGCTCGCAAAGGAGTTTCAATGTTCCAAAGTGATGCTATCAATGTGCCAGTTTTAGGAATTATCGAAAACATGGCGTATTTCACACCAGAAGAATTACCAAATAACAAATATTACATCTTCGGAAAAGAAGGTGCCAAAAATCTTGCAGAAGATTTACAAGTGCCATTTTTAGGAGAAGTTCCATTAGTGCAAAGCATTCGCGAAGCAGGAGATTATGGACGTCCGGCAGCATTGCAAACGGCATCACCTTTAGAAAAAATATACGAAGAAATCGCTAGAAATGTGGTTCAAGAAACAGTAAACAGAAACGAAAATCTTGCACCAACAGAAGCAATCAAAATAACAACAATGGCAGGATGTTCTGCTGTAAAAAAATAGACTTACTTAGACTTCTTAGATTTTTAGATTAATTAAATTAGAGTCTATCAATCTAAGAAGTCTAACTATCTAACAATCTAAAATGTCCAAAAAATGACACACGAAGAATTGACTTTAAATATCGAAAAAGCATTAGAAGAAATCAGACCTTTTTTGAATTCTGATGGTGGTGATATTTCATTGGTTTCTATTGATGAAGAAAAACACGTGAAGGTACGTTTTGAAGGTGCTTGTACAGGTTGTAGTGTAAATCAAATGACTTTAAAGGCAGGAGTTGAAACTACAATAAAAAAGTATGCTCCTCAAATTGAAACAGTTGAAAACATTGCATAATTCTTGTATGATAAAAATCATATTTAAAGACCTTTTCACTTTGTTACTTTGCGACTTTGAAACTTAAAAAATGATCGAAACTGATATACTTATTATAGGCGCAGGTCCAACAGGACTTTTCACCGTTTTTGAAGCTGGACTTTTACAATTAAAATGTCACATTATTGATGCTCTTCCACAACCAGGAGGTCAATTGGCGGAGTTATATCCTAAAAAACCAATTTTTGATATTCCAGGCTATCCCGAAGTTTTAGCAGGTGATTTAGTGACCAATTTGATGGAACAAATCAAACAATTTCAACCAGGATTTACCTTGGCTGAAACTGCTGAAACTATTGATAAATTAGAAGACGGAACTTTTATAGTTACTACTAATAAAGGAACAAAACATCACGCAAAAGCGGTTGCTATTGCTGGAGGTTTAGGAACTTTTGAACCAAGAAAACCACAATTAGAAAATATTGCTTTCTACGAAGAAAAAGGAGTAGAATATTTTGTTAAAGATCCTGAATTATTCCGTGATAAACGAATAGTAATCGCCGGTGGTGGAGATTCTGCTTTAGATTGGAGTATTTTCCTTTCCAATGTGGCTTCCGAAGTTACTTTGGTACATAGAAGAAACGAATTCCGTGGTGCTTTAGATTCAGTTGAAAAAGTGCAAGAATTGAAAAAACTTGGAAAAATCAACTTGATTACTCCAGCAGAAGTTGTAGCTATTAATGGAAAAGACCATGTTGAAAGTATTGTTTTAGAAAACGAAGGCGTTCAACAAGTATTTGAAACGGATTATTTTATTCCGCTTTTTGGATTAACTCCAAAACTTGGAGCGATTGCAAATTGGGGATTAGAAATTGAGAAAAATGCCATCAAAGTAAACAACGCTTTAGATTACCAAACCAATATCGACGGAATTTATGCTATCGGTGACGTGAATACCTATCCTGGAAAATTGAAATTGATTTTATGTGGTTTCCACGAAGCAACATTAATGTGTCAAAGTGTTTACCAAAGAATTAATCCAGGAAAACGATATGTTTTAAAATACACTACGGTTTCAGGTGTTGACGGATTCGATGGAACTAGAAAAGAAGCTGAAAAAGCAGTTGTAAAATCGATTGACTAATGCCACAAGACGTAACAGTATACATAACCGATAGAAACGGAGAACGACACGAAGTCCAAGCTCCAACCGATATGAACATGAACATCATGGAACTAATTCGTGCCTATGAACTAGCCGAAGAAGGAACTGTTGGTGTTTGCGGCGGAATGGCAATGTGCGCTTCTTGTCAATGCTACGTTTTAAATGATGTTATTTCATTAGAAAGAAATCCCGACGAAGAAGCCATGCTTTGGGAAGCTTATCATGTCAAAGAAAACTCAAGATTGGGTTGCCAAATTCCAATTACTGAAGCCATCGACGGATTAGAACTCGAAATTGCACCAGAACAATAATAAAAAAGCGAAAATTTCTTTTCGCTTTTTTTGTAACAAAATTTTAACACTTACGTATAATCAAAATATTCCACTAAATTAATTGGAATCTTATTTTGATGGATCAAAACACCTATTCTCCGGGATTACATAAGTTAGTTACACTTCAAGTTGAAAATATTGATTTGCTCATGAATAGCAGCTCTTTTATTGTATTTTCAGAAAAAGTTATCCAAGAATTTGAACTCGAAAAAGTTGGAATAATTACTCATAATTTTGAAAATAATAGTTTTACCATTGCTATTTGTTTAAAAGAATCTCATATTTGTATTCACACATGGCCAGAGTTTATGCAATTAACTCTTGATGTATATTTGTGTAATTATTTTAAAGATAATACAGAAACTGTTAGAGAAATAGTAGAAAAATTTGTTGAATTTTTTGAAGGAGAAATAATTTCAAAGCACGAAATATTCAGATAGATGGAAGTTAGTTGTTTGAGCTGTAATCATGTTTTAAATGTGCAATATGAAGTTTCATATCAATACTATATTTGTGTAAAGTGCTTTTCACTTCATAAGAATGAAAATGGTAATTTAAAATTAAAAAGTTCAAATAAATCTTCATTTAATTATGTAATACCAATTGGTACAATTGTTGATTTTGAAAATCAAAAATATTGTGTTTCAAATGTTATTTTAAAGAAAGATTTATCTAATGATTCTTGGTTAGAATATGAATTGATTTCTGATAATAATTCTAAAAAATATTTTACTGAAGAAAATGGTAATTGGACTGTTTCTGAGGAAATTGAATTGAAGAGTACTGATAAGTTTGTAAGAGAAATTTATTATGAAGACATCGATTATAAACTTTACGATCGAGGTAAATATATTGATTTTTCAGGTGCAGGTTTTTTTGAATATCAAATTGATAAAGATGAAAATATAGAATATGCTGATTTCATTTGCCCACCAAGTTTACTTTCAATAGAAATCGAAGACGGAAAACAAACCTCTTTTTTAGGAAAGCACATTTCATCAAAAGAAATTAAAAGTATTTTTAATATTAAATCTGTTCCTGCTAAATCTCAAGTTGGAATGGTTCAACCTTTTTATTTCAATTTAAACAACACAATTATTGTGTTTTGTAGTGCCTGTATTTTTATTTTAATTTCTCATTTGTATTTCAGTTCTACATCTAAAAATCAATTAGTTTATTCTAATGAAATAAATTTGCTTGATAATAATAACAAAGAAATTTCAACAGATGTTTTTGAATTAAAAGGTCCGATTGCTCCTTTAAAAATTTTTATTAATTCAGACGTTGATAATTCTTGGGTTGCAACTGATTTTTCATTGGTAAATCAAACTACAGGTGAATCATCATATTTTTCTAAAGATATTGAATATTATCACGGATATGAAGGAGGAGAAAACTGGACAGAAGGAGATACAACAGATGAGTTTAATATTTGTGGTGTAAGTTCTGGAAAATATAAAATTACTTTTGTTCCTAGCAAAGACACGAATGATGTTTCTAATTCAAGATTTAAAATTGATGTTTATTGGGATAAAAGTGACAATTGGAATTTTGTTTCAGCTTTTGTTGTTTTTTTAATAATAGTCATAATTTTATTTTTTATTAAAAACAGTTTTGAGCAACGAAGATGGAATGATAGTGATTATTCACCTTATTCAAAAGAAGAATGAAAAAGGCATTAACATATATATTAGAAAATAAATTTGCACTACTAATAAGTTTAATAGTTGTAAGTGGATATTACTATTACACACTTTCAGGAAATAGAATCTGTAATTGTGAAAAAACAGAACAAGAAAAAAGGTCAAGAATAAACCGATTTTATAATTCAAATAATTACCAACACAAATAAAAAAATATGGAAGATATCTTATTAAAACCAGTAATCAATTCAGTGTTATATTCAATGTTAGGATTCCTTATCCTTTTAATTTGTTATTATATACTTGAAAAATTAACTCCAGAAAATACATGGAAAGAAATAGTACAAAATAAAAATACTGCATTAGCAATTGTTTTTGCTGCTTTTATTTTAGGTATTTCTCTAATAATTGGTTTTGCAATTCATGGATAATGAAAATTGAAAGACTTGTTTTATTTACCATTTTCATTATTTCAACTTGCGGATTAGTTTATGAGTTAATTGCTGGTGCTTTAGCAAGTTATTTACTTGGCGATTCAATCACTCAATTTTCACTTGTAATAGGGATTTATCTTTTTGCAATGGGAATTGGTTCTTATTTTTCAAAATTTATAATAAATAATTTAGTAAATAAATTTATTGAAATTGAATTAATCATTGGATTAATAGGTGGTTTAAGTGCGCCTATACTTTTTCTTATCTTTAATTATGTTGAATATTTTGAGTTCTATTTATATTTTATAGTTTTCATTATAGGATGTTTAGTAGGATTAGAAATTCCAATATTGATGATAATTTTAAAAGATAAATTTCAATTTAATACGCTTGTCTCAAACGTATTTACTTTTGATTATATAGGTGCATTATTGGCCTCAATAGCATTTCCACTTTTTTTTGTGCCACAATTTGGACTAATAAATACTTCAATAATTTTCGGATTATTCAATATTCTGGTGGGAATTGCCATGAGTTTTTTTCTTAAAGAGCACGTAAGAAATGTTTTGTTTTTAAGATTAAAAGGAATTATAATGTTTTTAGTTTTAGTGGTAACTCTTTATTTTTCAGATAATATTATTGCTTTTTCTGAAAAAAGTCTTTACAATGAGAATATCATCATTTCAAAAACAACCAAATATCAAAGATTGGTTTTAACACACGAGCGAAATGATTATAAACTATATTTAAATAACAATCTACAGTTTAGTTCATTCGATGAATACAGATATCATGAAGCATTTGTACATCCTGCAATTTCTTTTGCAAATAGCATAGAGAATATACTAATTTTAGGTGGTGGTGACGGTATGGCAGCAAGAGAAATTTTAAAGTACAAAGAAGTAAAAAAAATTACTCTAGTTGATTTGGATAAGGAAATGACAGACATTTTTAAAGAAAATCCTTTGTTAAAGAGATTAAATAAAAATTCACTTTTAAATAATAAAGTTAATGTAATTAATAGCGATGCTTTTGTGTGGCTTGATTCAAATTTTGAAAAATATGATGTAATTTTTATTGACTTTCCTGATCCTTCAAATTTTAGTCTTGGAAAATTATACTCAACGACATTTTACGATAAAGTAAAAAATCATCTATCTGCCAACGGAATTTTAACTGTTCAATCAACTTCTCCATTTTTTGCTCCAAAATCTTTTTGGTGTATCAATGAAACAATAAAACATTCATTTCAAAACACCAATCCTTATCATGTCTATTTACCTTCTTTTGGTGAATGGGGTTTTAACATGGTTAATAATTCGAAAAAAGCATTAACATTAAAACGAAAAATAAAAGGATTACGATTTTATGATTATGATTGGAATAGTTTAACACATTTTTCAAAAGATATGATGTCAAAAGAAATTTTGATTAATAGGTTGAATAATCAAAATTTAGTAACTACTTTTAACCAAGAATGGAGTAATTATTAGTTTTTTATAACCCCAAAACCATTTTAGCCTTAGGAAAAATTCTTTCTACAAATTTAGAATAGGCAAGTTCTGAAGGATGTAAACCGTCAATGGCAACCAAATTAGGTTGTGCTAATCCTTGTCTAGTAATATCAGTGATGTTCACAAAAGTGATGTTATTTTGAATGCAATAATTTTCTGCAAAAGCGTTGTAAGCATCAATTTGCATCGAAATAGTTGTGTTTCCATTTCCAAAAGGTGTGAAGGCATAGTCTGGTATTGAAACTACAATTACATTTGCTCTTATTCCTTTTGCCTTATCAATGGCAATGTTTACTAATTCTGGAAATTCTTGTTCATATAGACTGAAAGGTTTGTTTTGATATTGATTGTTTACACCAATTAATAAGGTTACCAAATCATAATCATTTGTTGGATTTTGTGAAGCAATTGCAGATTTTAAATTGGTAGTTGTCCATCCTGTTTGTGCAATGACATTGGTTACGAAAACATCTTTAAAGGTAAGATAGTTTTTAAGTTCGTTTTGCAATTGAATTGGGAAACGACAAGTCTCACAAACACTTTGTCCTATGGTGTAACTGTCTCCAAGTGCTAAATATTTTATTGTTTTTCCACTTGATGATGTTTGCACAGTGTCATTTGCTGAACAACTAACAAGTAAAGTAAATAATAGTAAACAACTTATTTTAAGTAAATGTTTCATAATGATTTATAAGAAATTAAATCTACAGGAGTTTCAATATATTCTTTTACAATTTGTAAAACACCATCATTATTAGTGTCTATCAACCATTTGACTAAAGCGATTTTGCCGTTTTCTATTTCAATTCCGGTAATATTTCTTGGATGAACACAACTTCCATCATTGAAAAAATTTAATAAGTTTTCATGAGGTTTTGGAAAATGTGGACGATGTGTGTGTCCAACAATTGTGATTTTATTTCCATTATCAGCTATCCACTTTTTGATTCTTCTTTCTACTTTTATGGACTCAAGATAATTTTTAGCCGGACTAGTTGGGTCTTTTATTCCCCAAACTTGCAAAGGTTTCCACAGAATTCTCACAAAAAAACGATTGAATTTCCAACCAACATAATTGAAAAAATCGGCTTGATGTCCGTGGGTTAAAAATAATTCTTGACCTGTTTCTGAGTTTTCTAAAACGATAGCTTCATGAAATTTTAAATCGGGCATCAAAGGCATTTTTTTTCCTTCGCCGGTATCAAAATATTCTGCAAAATTCTTTTTTACAATAGAAGGATTTCTATAAACCATATCATGATTTCCATAAATCATGTGAAGTTTTTTTTGCAAATAGAATTTCTTTAGTAATAAAAAAACATTTTTGTTGGCTTCCAAAACATCTTTGAAAAATAAATTTTCCCATAGTTCATCACCATCACCAAGTTCTACATATTGAAACCCGTTTTTGTAATATTGGTTTAAAGCGTGAACATAAATATTGCGATTATTGGCAAAATCATCAGCAAAACTTCCATCGCCACGATGACAATCACTAAACAGAATAAATTTATCTTGATTGGTAAATTGAATTCTTTTGGCTTCTTTGTAGGCTCGTGTTAATCTTGTTTGAGATGACATAAGGTAAAATTTACTTGATAAAGATATAAATTTTATACCATTTCAAGTCTCATTTCCATTTGCTCTTCAATAGCATTCCAAAGTCCAATACGTTTTTCTAATGCTCGAACAGAAACTTCTTCAACTTCTTTCCATTTTTGTTCAGAATCAGCGCAAAGTTCAGTTACCATTTGCATTGCCATTGGTCCGTGTTCGTCAGCATCAAGTTCGATATGACGTTCAAAATAGTAAATCAATTTTGACAAATCGGTTTCAGGAAAATTACTCTGAAAGTTTTTCAAGATTTCAGTAAACATATTCGGAATCAAATCTTCTCTTCCAAAAGTAAATGCTGCGGCAATTTTGTGTGGTTTTCCTTCTTCAATAACTCTGAAAGTGAAATCTAAAAAAGCTTTCACATTTGGATGCAAATCACTTTGTTTGATGGATACAAAAATGTTTTGAGTAGCTTTTACGTTGATTAAAAATTCATGTATTTGCGTAGTATTTGCGCCACATTGTTCCATTGCATCAATGTACATTTCAAAATGGCTTTTACGTAATCCATCTATAGTTAAATCGGTTTCTTCGGCAACTACAATTTCGTTGATTAAGTAACGTATCTCAGGATTTCCAATAGGTAGCCATGGCGTTGAGGTACATGTTAGCTTGTTCTGTAAAGCTTTTAACAACGACATAAAATCCCAAACGGCATAGATATGATTTTCTAAAAAGCAGTGAAGATCTTCAATGGTTTTTACTTTCTCATATAATGAATGGGTAAGTAATTGATTTTTATATTCTTGTATATTGTTGTTGATGGTTTGAATAGTCATTGCATTTTTTTTTAGAATTTACGTAAAATAAAACCATTTAGATTTCAAAATACTTTATCAAAAGTAAAAAAGCTCCTCGAAATAGAGAAGCTCTTTATATCAATTTTATTTATTGTTTAATTAAATTTTGTTGCCTGAGGCTCTCGAAGGCAATGAGATTTAATTTTTATTTAAAAGCAGGAATTCCTGTAATATCTGCGCCAGTAATTAACAAGTGAATATCGTGTGTTCCTTCATAAGTAATTACAGATTCTAAATTCATACTGTGACGCATGATAGAATATTCTCCTGTAATTCCCATTCCGCCAAGAATTTGACGCGCTTCACGAGCAATGTTTATTGCCATATCAACGTTGTTTCTTTTTGCCATAGAAATTTGAGCTGTAGTTGCTTTGCCTTCATTTCTTAAAACTCCTAATCTCCATGTAAGTAACTGTGCTTTAGTGATTTCAGTAATCATTTCGGCTAATTTCTTTTGTTGTAATTGAGTTCCAGCAATTGGTTTGTCAAATTGAATTCTCTCTTTTGCATAACGCAAAGCAGTGTCATAACAATCCATTGCAGCACCAATTGCACCCCAAGCGATTCCGTATCTTGCAGAATCCAAACACATCATTGGAGCACCAAGACCAGATTTTCCAGGCAATAAATTTTCTTTCGGAACTTTTACATTATCAAAAATCAATTCACCAGTTGCACTTGCACGAAGTGACCATTTATTATGCGTTTCTGGAGTTGTAAAACCTTCCATACCACGTTCAACAATTAATCCGTGAATTCTTCCTTCTTCATTTTTTGCCCAAACTACAGCAACATCTGCGAATGGAGCATTTGAAATCCACATTTTAGCACCATTCAATAAATAATGGTCACCCATATCTTTAAAATTCGTAGTCATTCCACTTGGATTTGAACCATGATCAGGTTCAGTTAATCCAAAACAACCCATGAATTCTCCTGTTGCTAATTTTGGCAAATATTTCATTCTTTGCTCTTCAGTTCCGAATTTCCATATTGGATACATCACTAATGAAGATTGAACTGATGAAGTAGAACGAACACCAGAATCACCTCTTTCTATTTCTTGCATGATTAATCCATAAGAAATTTGATCTAATCCTGCACCGCCATATTCTTCAGGAATATAAGGTCCAAAACCACCAATCTCTCCCAAACCTTTAATAATTTGTTTTGGAAATTCAGCACGTTGTGCATAATCTTCAATTATTGGAGATACTTCTCTTTTTACCCACGCACGAGCAGAATCTCTAACTAATTTATGTTCTTCTGTTAGCAAATCGTCTAACAAGTAATAATCTGGAGCTTGAAATAAATCTGGTTTCATTTGATTGAAATTTTAATGATGGCAAAATTACATAAACTAATTTATTATATCATTCAACGAATGTTATAAATTTTCAGAATTTGTTAATTTTTTTACGAAAAAAGGAAAGAATATTATTAAAAGTGAAATTACATCTTCAAGTAGAAATCTTTTGTAAGATTAATGTAATCATCAGTGTATTCATGACGACTGATTTCAATAACCAATTCGTCTGCTGTTAAAACAGAAAGTTCGTAACGTTTAAATGCAAGTAAACTTCTAACAATAGGTGTGGTATGTGAGCCTTTTACACGAGTTACTTTTACAGGAAACAGTTCCACTTCGGCACATAAATCTATAAATCGTTCTTCTTCTTTATATGGAATAATTACAGCAAAAATTCCGTTTTCTGATAAGAGTAAATCGGCAGCCTCAATCAAATCTTCAAAAGGTAAAGCATCTTGAAAACGAGCTAAATCTCTCTGAGAATAATCAGTTTTATAATTTTCAGAATAAAATGGAGGGTTTGAAATTATGATATCATATTCATCTTCAGGTTCCTCTACAAATTCATCCAAACCTGCGTGAAAACAAAATAATCTATCAGACCAAGGAGAATTTTCGAAGTTTTCCACACATTGTTCGTAGGCTTCCTCATCAATTTCTAAAGAATCAATTTGTTCAGCATTACTTCTTTGTGCCAACATTAAAGAAAGAATTCCAGTTCCAGCTCCAATATCCAAAACCGAAAATGGGTTGTTATCAATCGGACACCAAGCGCCAAGTAAAACGCCATCTGTGCCAATTTTCATAGCGCATTTGTCATGTTGAACGGTAAATTGTTTAAATGAAAACATAGTTAAAAAATTCCAATTTTTTAAATTCCAAATTCCAATTTGAACTCAGGTTAAATTTAGGATGTTTTAGATATTATAGTAGAAAGTATTTTTCTCAATTCTTCGGCTTCAATAAACAATAAGTTTGATTCTTCCTTTAAATTAGAATTTAAGTCTTCTAATAAGCGTATCCAATATTTAGATTCTTTTGCTTCTTTTCTAGCAATCTTTAATCTAAAAGACAAATCTTTATCGCCTAGTTTTTCATTAGCTTCAATATAATTAGCGCCAACGGATCCCGAAGATCTAACTAATTGCTTTCCGTCTTCAATATTTGAAATAGTTTTTGGTAGTTTTTGAATATATAGTCTACAATCTCTAGCAAATAAATAAGTTCTTTCTTCTAAATCAAATGGTTTACTCATAAAAGTCAAATTTTTTAAATTAGAATTTTTCTAAGGATTGAAATTTGGGATTTAAAATATTGGAATTTCCAAAATATTGGAATTTGGGATTTAAAATATTGGAATTTCCTAAAGATACATTTCCACCAATCCTTCTGGTAAATCCATAATTACTTTCTTATTCTCTCTATCGATTTTAACCAAAAACTGATCAATCATAGGGACAAGTATTTCAACATTGCCATTGATTACTTCAAAAAGTGGTTGAGCTGAAGTATCGTTTATTGAAACAATTTTTCCAAAAACTCCTAAACGTTGGTCTTCAATTTCAAAACCGATAACTTCATGAAAGTAGAATTTGTTGCCTTCAAGTTTTGGCAACATATTTAAAGGAAGGTAAATTTCGCAACCCATAATAGAGTCAGCTTCTGCTTCATCATCGACATCTTCAAATTTCACTCGAAGAAAATCACCTTTGTGTAGGTTACAATTTTCAATAAAAAATGGAACCAGATTTTTGTTGTATTCAACAAAAACTGATTCCATATCTTCATATAATTCTGGTTCGTCAGTATCTAAATAGATAAGGACTTCACCTTTAAAACTAAATTTTTTAGCGATTTTGCCTAAGTAGAAACAATCTTCTTTACGCATTATCGCAACAAATTAAGCTTCAGTTTCTTCGCTAGCTTCATCAGCAGCTGGAGCTTCTTCTATTGCAGGAGTTTCCTCAACAGCAACTTCAGCAACAACCTCTTCTGCAACTTCAGCAACTTCTTCTTCTACAACTTCTGGAGCTTCAGCAGCTTTCAATGCTTCAGCAGCAGCGTTTGCACGTTTTTCGTTTGCAGCAACTTCAGCTTTTAATGCTTTAGCTTTAGCTTCAGCTTGTTTTTTTGACAATCCGTCTTTTTTAGCGTCAACTTTTCCAGCTTTTTCTTCAATCCAAGCAGCTAATTTTGCATCAGCTTGTTCTTGAGTTAAAGCACCTTTACGAACTCCTCCATCAAGGTGGTGTTTCAATAAAGCACCTTTGTAAGAAAGAATTGCTCTAGCAGTATCTGTTGGTTGAGCACCATTGTGTAACCATTGTACCGCTTGGTCAAGGTTTAAATCAATAGTTGCAGGATTTGTGTTTGGATTGTAAGTTCCTAATTTTTCAAGGAATCTACCATCTCTTTTTGCGCGAGCATCAGCCGCTACGATCCAGTAAAATGGTTTTTGTTTTTTACCGTGTCTTTGTAATCTAATTTTTACTGACATAATCTTTTTGATTAAATTTTGAGGTACTCGACCTCGATTAATTAAGGGTGCAAAGATATAAAACTTTTTCATTCAAACTAATACAATTAAAAAAAATACTTTTTCATCGATTTTTAGTTAAAAAAAATAGCTTAATTCGTGAAAAAAACTATTTTTGTGGTTGTAATACATATTCAAAATGAAAAAATTAGTTACCTTATTAGTAGTTACACTTGCTTTGGCATCATGTAGTGAAGAAGTTAAATTTAGTAATCCTGCATTTCAGGCTTACAGAGATGATGTTTTTTTTAATGGTATTGATGTAAAAGCATATAGGTCATCTAATGGAGCTTTAACTTTGGTAGCTCTTGCGCAGGATGAAGAAGTAGAAATTGATATTGCTAGTGGAGCTAAAGGAACATATTATTTAGGCACAACAAATCTAAATACCATAGCATCTTATTCTTCATCATTTGATGATGTTAATTTGAATTATGAAACTAAAATCATAAATGGACCTGTTGCTAGAATGAATTCGCAAATGTTCGCTGGCGGATCAGGATATACTTCTGATTGTGTATTGATTGATGGCAGTTATGCATGCAACAGTTCTCATGCAACTACAGGTGGTTCAGGTTCTGGATTAACATTAAGTGTAATAACAAATACTAGTGGTGTTGTAACATCCGTTAAAGTTGCTTCTCCAGGAAATGGCTACAAAGCAGGAGATTTAATAACAATTACAGGTGGTGGAAATAACGCTAAAGTGAGAGTTTTAAATGTAGAAGGAAGCAATGGAGAAGTTGTTATCACAGAAAACACAGGCGCTACTGTTACTGGAACATTTAAATTTAATGCTATAAATTTAGGTACAGTTGGTTCACCATTAGTTAATTTTCAATATGGAACTTTTTACAAGATTCCAATTGTTCCAGCACCATAAAAAATAAAAGATATTTACAAAAAGCCGTTCCTAAATTGGGAACGGCTTTTTTTGTTAAAATAATAATTAATACCTAATTAATAGTAGATTACATTTTATTTAGCGTACCTTTGACAGGAATTTTAAAATAAAATTATGAACATTTTTGTTGGAAGTCTTCCTTGGAGTATTGAGGAAGCAGATTTAAGAGAGTCTTTTGAAGTGTACGGAAAGGTTAGTTCTGTTAAAATTATTACTGATAAATTTACTGGAAGAAGTAAAGGTTTCGGTTTTGTTGAAATGGAAAGCGATGAAGAAGCTGAAAAAGCAATTACTGAATTGAACGGTGCTACTGTAGAAGGTCGTACAATTGTAGTAAACAAATCAGAACCAAAACCAGAAGGAGAGAGAAAATCTTTTTCTAACAACCGTCCAAGTAGTGGTGGTTACAATGGTGGTGGTAATTCTCGTGGTGGTGGTTCAAGCTACAACGATAGAAACAGTGGTGGCGGTAACAGAGGAAGATACTAGTTTTTCAAACTTATTATACTACAAAAACCATTCGAGAATTCGGATGGTTTTTTTGTTTTTGTTAATAACTAAAATTGACAATCTCTTCCTTAAAATGTACTTTTGAAAATGTAATTATTAATTAGTTTTTTCTTGCTAATTACTATTCACTTATCACTAATTACTTTCAGATGTATTTAATATTCGACACCGAAACCACAGGATTACCAAAAAGTTGGGCTGCACCAATTTCTGATACAGACAATTGGCCAAGATGTATTCAAATTGCATGGCAGTTGCACGACGATATGGGAAATCTTGTTGAACATCAAGATTATCTTATCAATCCAGAAGGTTTCAATATTCCTTATGATGCAGAAAGAATTCACGGAATTTCTACCGAATTAGCACAACAACAAGGCATCCAACTCAAAGAAATGTTGGAAAAATTCAACATAGCGTTATCTAAAGCTAAATTTATAGTCGGACAAAACGTTGGTTTTGATATCAACATCATGGGTTGCGAATTCTACCGAATGGGAATCAGTTCTCCAATGTCGCAAATGCCGATTTTAGATACCTGTACCGAAGTTACCGCATCGTTATTAAAACTTCCTGGTGGACGAGGCGGAAAATTCAAATTGCCAACATTAACAGAATTACATCAATATCTTTTCAACGAACCATTTGCAGAAGCACACAACGCAACTGCCGACGTTGAAGCTACAACACGTTGTTTCTTAGAATTAATTCGTACAGAAATTTTTACCAAAGAAGAACTTGATGTTGAACCAGAATATTTTGAAGATTTTCAATTAAAAAATCCAAGATCAGTTCAATTAATTGGATTGAAACACATCAATCTTAAAGAAGCTTCTGAACAAATTAGAAAGAAACTTCAAAAAAGTGAAGATGAAACGGTTCAAACCTCAATTTCTGATGCTGATAAAAAAGATTTCAAACAATCTCGATTTGCTCATTTACACAATCATACTCAATTTTCAGTTTTACAATCTACTATAGGAATTCCTTCGTTAGTTGCTGCTGCTGCAAAAACTAAAATGCCTGCTGTAGCCATGACCGATACTGGAAATATGATGGGTGCTTTTCATTTTGTTAGTGCGGTTATGAATCATAACAAAGCTGTTAAACTGAAAATTGAAGCAGCAATTGAAAACGGAGAAGAACCAACAGACAATGAAATTATTCCAATCGTAGGTTGTGAGTTTAATATTTGTGACAATCATAAAGACAAAACCAAAAAAGATAACGGCTATCAAGTAGTATTTTTAGCTAAGAATAAAAAAGGCTATCACAATTTAGCCAAAATGTCTTCTATCGCATACATCGATGGATTTTATTATGTTCCAAGAATTGATAAATCGGTAGTAGAACAATACAAAGAAGATATCATTGTTTTATCAGGAAATTTATATGGAGAAATTCCTAGTAAAATTTTAAATGTTGGAGAAAATCAAGCTGAAGAAGCGCTAATTTGGTGGAAAGAACAATTTGGAGATGATTTTTATTTAGAAATCATGCGCCACAATCAAGAAGACGAAAATCGTGTCAACAAAACCTTGATTGAGTTTTCACAAAAGCACAAAGTAAAATTAGTTGCTACTAACAATACTTATTACGTAAACAAAGAAGATGCCAATGCTCACGATATTTTATTATGCGTAAAAGATGGTGAAAAACAAGCCACACCAATAGGTAGAGGTAGAGGTTATCGTTATGGATTGCCAAATCAGGAATATTATTTTAAATCGGAAGATGAGATGAAAAAATTGTTTACTGATTTGCCAGAAGCCATTATTAACGTTCAAGAAATTATTGATAAGGTTGAAACGTATTCGTTGTATCGCGATGTATTACTTCCAAAATTTACTATTCCTGAAGAATTTTTAAATCCAGAAGATGAAGCCGATGGTGGCGTACGTGGTGAAAATGCTTATTTACGCCATTTAACCATGAATGGCGCTCAAAAACGTTATGGCGAAATCACTCCAGAAATTCAAGAACGATTGGATTTTGAGTTACTAACGATTTCCAATTCAGGTTATCCAGGCTATTTCTTAATTGTACAGGATTTCATCGCCGAAGCTAGAAAAATGGATGTGTCGGTTGGTCCAGGTCGTGGTTCTGCTGCTGGTTCTGCGGTGGCTTATTGTTTAGGAATTACCAATATTGACCCAATTAAGTACGATTTGCTTTTTGAGAGATTCTTAAATCCAGATAGGGTTTCGATGCCCGATATTGATATTGACTTCGACGATGAAGGTCGTGGTCGTGTTATGGAGTATGTAATCAATAAATACGGTTCCAATCAGGTTGCTCAGATTATTACTTATGGTAAAATGGCAACCAAATCAGCCATTCGTGATACGGCTCGAGTATTGGATTTACCGCTTTTTGAAGCCGATAGAATTGCAAAATTAATTCCAGGAATGATGCCTTCTAAATGGAATTTGGCTCGATTTATTTCAGAAAAAGAAGAAGACGTCAAAAAAGCATTACGTTCCGATGAATTTGATAGAGTAAAAGAATTAATTGCCATTGCTAACGACGGAGAATTATCAGGCGAAACCATTCAACAAGCTAAAGTTTTAGAAGGTTCACTTCGTAATACCGGAATTCACGCCTGTGGTGTGATTATTACGCCCAGTGATATTACGAATTTCGTTCCAGTTACAACAGCCAAAGATTCTGAATTATATGTAACCCAATTTGATAACTCGGTTGCAGAAAGTGCAGGATTATTAAAAATGGACTTCTTGGGTTTGAAAACCCTAACCTTAATAAAAGATACAGTCAAATTAGTAAAGTACAGAACCGGAATTCAATTAGATCCAGATACTTTTCCAATTGATGATGTTAAAACTTATGAATTATTCCAAAGAGGTGAAACGGTTGGTATTTTCCAATACGAGTCGCCTGGAATGCAGAAATACCTTCGCGATTTAAAACCCACTGTTTTCGGAGATTTAATTGCTATGAACGCACTTTATCGTCCAGGACCATTGGAATATATTCCTTCTTTCGTTCGTAGAAAAAATGGTGAAGAGGAAATAAAATACGATTTAGATGCTTGCGAAGAATACTTGGGCGAAACCTACGGAATTACAGTTTATCAAGAGCAAGTAATGCTTTTGTCACAATCGTTAGCCGATTTCTCTAAAGGTGATGCCGACGTTTTGCGTAAGGCGATGGGGAAAAAAGACCGACCAACGTTGGATAAAATGAAGCCAAAATTTGTCGAGCAAGCTGCTGCAAAAGGTCATGATGCTAAAATTTTGGAAAAAATTTGGAAGGATTGGGAAGCCTTTGCAAGTTATGCTTTTAATAAATCACACTCTACTTGTTACGCATGGATTGCTTATCAAACGGCTTATCTAAAAGCGCATTATCCAGCAGAATATATGGCTGCGGTGCTTTCTAATAACATGAACGATATCAAGCAAGTTTCGTTCTTTATGGAAGAATGTAAGCGTATGGGATTGCAAGTTCTTGGTCCAGATGTAAATGAATCATTTTATAAATTCACGGTAAACGAGAACAATGCCGTACGATTCGGAATGGGCGCTGTTAAAGGAGTTGGAGCCAATGCAGTGGATACTATTGTTCAAAGCAGAAAAGATGCTCCATATAAGTCGATATTTGATTTGGCTAAAAAAATTGATTTGCGTTCTGCCAATAAAAAAGCTTTTGAAAGTTTGGCTTATGCCGGAGGATTTGATTGTTTTACCGATACACATCGTGCACAATATTTCCACATTGAAGGCGAAGGAATTACATTTTTAGAAAAAGCCATGCGATTTGGTTCCAAATTTCAAGAAAACGAAAATTCATCGCAAGTGAGTTTATTTGGCGAAGCTAGTGATGTTCAAATTGCAGAACCAGTTGTGCCACCATGCGAAGAATGGAGTACCATGGAAAAATTAGCCAAAGAAAAAGAAGTTGTTGGAATTTACATTTCGGGACATCCGCTTGACGATTATCGATTTGAAATGAATTATTTCTGTAATGTGAAATTGACGCATTTAAAGAGTTTAGGAAACCTAATTGGTAAAAATCTAACCTTTGGAGGTATTGTAACAAATTTCCAATATAGAACAGGTAAAAACGGAAAAGATTGGGCAATGTTTACTTTGGAAGGATATGACGAAAGTTATGACTTTAGAATTTTTGACGAAGAATATTTAAAATTCCGTCATTTCTTAGTGAATAATCAATTTATTTATTTCAAAATAAATGTAAAAGATGGTTGGGTAAATCGCGAAACCGGAAAGAAATCTGATCCACGAATTACTTTTCTTGATGCCAAATTATTAGCAGATGTATTACCAACTTTTGCAAAAAAATTAGCAGTTCAAATCAATATTAAAGATATAAGACAAGATTTAATTCAGCAATTGAGTGCTGTTTTTCAACAAAATGAAGGTGATAAGCAAGTAGATTTTGAAGTAGTAGAAACCGAAATTGTTAAAAGAACGATAGAAACAGTTGCGGCTCCAATGCCAATTCCTTCTGCAGAATTAACTGATGATGAATCAGAGGCAGAAGACGAAATCATTGAAGTTGAAACCGATAATGAAGAAGAAGTTGCGATGGAAATCACCAAAACAGAAGTTGAGGAAATACGCAAAATAACTTCATTAGAAATGAAAAGCAGAAAGCTAAAAGTGAAAATTTCTAAAGAATTATTGGAACAATTAGAGAAATTGCAGGTGAATTTTAAATTGAATTAATCGCTAATGTAATCCATCTTACATTTCAATTATTTTGACGGCATTATCTTTGCTAAATAAATTAGAAAAACACCTATGAAAAAGTTCCTTTTTATTTTGTTAGCAATTTCTGGAATAAGTTCAGCACAAATTGCAGAGAAAGCAGAAGATATTTCACCACTATTAATTGGAGAAAAAATTCCGAAACAAGATTTGATTTCTGTTGATAATAAAGCGGTTTCGACTAGTGACATTTTTAACAAAAAAACAGTTTTGATTATCTATCGTGGTGGTTGGTGTCCATATTGTAATTCGCAATTAATGGAAATGCAAGAAATTGAAAATCAAATTATTGCATTAGGCTATCAAATAGTTGCAATCAGTCCAGATTCTCCAAAATTTTTAAAAGAAACCACGAAAGAAGATAAATTAAACTACCAATTATTTTCAGATAGTGATGGAAAATTTTCTGAGGCTTTGGGTATAGCTTTTAAAAGAGACAAACCAAAATTAGATAAATATTCAGAAGGAAAAAATCCGGGTTTTCTTCCAGTTCCAACGGTATATATTTTGGATGAAAATAGAGAAATTGAGTTTTTATACATCAATCCAAATTACGCAAAACGATTGAAAGGTGAAATGTTGCTTGCTGTTTTAAAGTCACTTGAAAATTAAATGCATCAATTCTTTCAATAAAAAAATAGTTAAAAGTAATGTAAGTTACAATTCAGAAGCGAAATGTTTCTTTATCTTTGTACTTCAAAATTAATAAACTAAATATAAAAAAATATGGCATTAGCAATAACAGATGCTACTTTTGATGAAGTAGTATTAAAATCAGACAAACCAGTAGTAGTAGATTTTTGGGCAGCTTGGTGTGGACCATGTAGAATGGTTGGACCAGTTATTGATGAGGTTTCTGCAGAATACGAAGGTAAAGCTGTAGTAGGAAAAGTAGATGTAGACGCCAATCAAGAATTTGCTGCAAAATACGGAGTTAGAAACATTCCAACCGTTTTAATTTTCCAAAACGGAGAAGTTGTTGGTCGCCAAGTTGGTGTTGCTCCAAAGAAAACTTATACAGATGCAATAGACGCATTACTATAATAAATTAATAATAATTGTTTTGAAACCCTTTGAAAAGAAATTTTTGAAGGGTTTTTTATTCTAAACTTGTTTTAGAATCTTAAAGTTTCAACGTAAAAGTAGTTCCAATATCAATTTTAGAATCTACTGAAATCTCACAATTAATAGCTTTAGCTAAATCACGAATTAAATGCAAACCCAATCCAGTTTTGATTCCTACTACTTCTTTATCGTCATATAATGCTTTAAATTGTTCTTTGCTTGCGCCAGGTCCATTATCGGTTACAGATAAATAGGAAACATTATTTTCTTGCCAAGCCTTCCATGTTATTTTTGGATTTGATGTTGATGTAAATACGTTAATTGCGTTACTAGTCAAGTTTCTAACAATAGTTTTTAGATAATTTTCATCCGTAAAAATGCTAATATTATCAGAGTTTTGATAGTCAAAATCTATCTTTTGATATCCTGAAAACACTTTTTTCGTGTCTTCAAATAATTGATTTATAGATACATCTTTGGGTTGAGGTTTAAAGTTTTCCATTTGACCTTTACTCCACAACAAAATATCTTCCATGGAGGAAAGCAAATCTTCTGCTCCAGAAATGGTTTTGTTTTGCATTCGGTTTTTGGTTTCTTCATCCAACAACTCCGGACTGTCTTTTTGCAAATGAAGAAAATGAATCAAATTGGCAACCGGACTTCTTAAATCGTGATTCAAAATACTGAAAAAACGTGTTTTGGTTTTGTTAGCTTGGTCGAGCTCGGCATTCAAAAGTTGTAGTTTTTCGTTTGTTTTTTTACGATTACGACTTTGATAAAATAATAAACCTCCAATAATTGCAAGTAAACCAATTCCGAAAAGGTAAAACCACTTTTGCTTTTTTTCTTGCTCAATTATCTTTTGATTGAGTTGAATTTCTTTGTCTTTTTCACCTATTTTAAAAGAAGATTCTACATTTAAAATTTTATTTTTTGTATCAATAGAATTTAAAGAATCATATAAAATCACACACTCTTTAAAATAATCATTAGCATTTTTATAATCTTTTTTTGATTCATAAACATAACTCAAGCATTCTAATGAATACTGCAAATTTTTACCTCTATGCTTAATTTTTTTACAATTGTTAACTTGTTCCAGAAGTAGCTTTTCAGCTTTGTTTAATGCTTCCGCTCTCGATAAATTATTTTCTTTTTGCAATTTTTCATCCTCTGCTATTGCTCTATAAAAATTAGCTATTGAAATATTATTGGATATTGATAATAAGCTATTTGGCTGATACTTGTCCCACAATGCTTTGGATTTCAAATAATACTCAATTTTTATATTTGAATCTTTCAACAAATCGCCATAATTGGTATACGTTATTGCCAACTGCTCAAAATCTTTTTCTGTTTTAGAAAATTCAATACTTTTTTCAAGGGCATCAAAAGCTTTGACAGAATCTTTTTTGCTAAAATAAATATCACTTTTAATAGACCAAATTCTATCCAATTGAGATAAATCTTTAGTCTTTTTTGCAACTTTTTCTGCTAATTCAGCATAATAAAATGCTTTTTCAAGATTGTCTTGACTGGAAAAAACACCTTCCATATTAAGTAATAAATCAATATTGTCCGGAATTACTTTATAAGCTTTTATGTAATAGTCCATTGCTTTTTTATGATCACCAATAAAGAAGTATTCTGCACCAATATTTATATCACACAAGGCTTTATTTTTTTCTTTTTCTTTTATTGATAAATTGGAATCACTGTCAAATAAATCACGTGCAATTTGTTGGTATTCTATAGCCTTATAATACTGACTATTCTTTTTGTAGTAAGCACCTATTTTCTTGGATGTCTCAGCTTTCTCAACACCCTTTTGACTGGAGAATTTTTGCATCAACGAATCTAACTTTTTGTCAGATTCAGCCTGTGAATAACTTAAAAAATGTATTGAAATAATAAATAAAAAAGTCAGTTTTCTCATAAACTCAAATTTTCTTTATAACTTCTACCGATTGGAATTAGTGTTCCGTTATTGAGCAAAAGTTCGTTAGTCATTTTTTTATCAATATATTGTTTTTGTACCGCAAAACTTCTGTGAATTCTAACAAATGATTGAAAGTGTGGTTCTTTAAGTAAGTTTCCTATACTTGTTAATACACAATGTCTTTTAGTTGAAGTCACAATTTTAGTATAATCTTTCAAGGCTTCTAGATACAAAATATCGTGCAATTTGACCTTCGTTTCGGTATGTCCTTCTTTGATATAAATAACATCGCCACCAATAGTTGATTCAAATAATTGTGCCTTGTGTTTCAACTCCATATAATCTTCAATCTTACTAATCGTTTGAGTAAATCGATCGATTTTAATGGGTTTTACTATAAAATCTAAAGTGTCCAATTCAAAACTTTCAACTGCGTGTTCTGGGTGCGCCGTGATATAAATACAAACTGGGACTTCCATAGCTCTTTTGCGAAAATCCAATCCGTTAAGCGATGGCATATCGATGTCTAAAAAAAGAATGTCAATTTTTTCATTTTCTAACAAAGGCAAGGCATCTTCAGCATTTTCAAAAACACCAATAATCTTTAAGTTCGAAAACCTTTTGGCATACGAAACAACCGTTAGGCGGTCAATTTCGTCGTCATCTATAATTATACAGTTAAAAGGAATCATTTGGCTAAAAAGTTTCTCAAATATATAAATATTTTAATATTAATGTTGTCTGTCTATTTAAAATGTTGTTGGTCTATTGGTGGTTTTAGTACTCTAATTTTTAAATGATTTTTGCTTTAAAATAAAGAATATGAAAAAAACAATTTTAATTATCGCAATTACTTTAATGAGCTTAACAACTAATGCTCAAAAAAAATGGTTCACGATTTACCAAGACTCTGTTGCATTAGTAAAAGAAGCAACTAAAATATCTGAAAAATTTAAAAAAGACGTTTATAAATTCAAAAAAGACGACAAATTCACCACAACAACTATTTTAAATACAACGCCTTATTTAATCTTTTTTGATGGCAAAAATCAAGTCAACATTCCATTATGGAGTCAAGTTTTACCTGAATTAAAAGCGTTTACAAAAGATGTTACAGGCAGCGAAGAAGAAGGCAAAAGAATGTTTGGCTTGTTCTTTAACGGATTCTATTTGATTCACGAATATGGGCACGCTTACCAAGAAACTTATGATTATGAAAACAGCAAAGTAAGTTATCAAAACGAACATTTAGCAAACACAATTGCAATGCTCTACTGGAGAAAAATTGGCAAAAAGAAAGAACTAAAACAATGCTATGAATTGGCTAAAAAGATGTTTGCCAAATTACCAAACCCTGTTCCAGAAGGAATGTCTAAGGAAGAGTATTTTACTAAAAACTATGAACAAGCAACCCAAAATCCTTTTGTGTATGCCTACATGCAATTTGGTCAATTTATAGAAATTTATGAAGATCAATCATTGCCAAGTTTCGATGAGTATATGAAATCAAGATTTAAATAATTTCGAAGATGAGAACCAATAATCCATTCATCATAGGACTAACATTAGTAATTTCAGGTATTGGAATATTTGGTTCTTGGAGCGTTGCTTTATATAAAATAATAGATTATTCAGTTACAGAAACTACAGCACAAGCAAAAATTATCGGATATAAGATAAGTTCAAATGGAGCTAGAATGGTTAAAAGTAACAAAACCATATCTGGTAGAAGTCCGTTTTTTGAGTTTAAAACTATAACTAATCAAACCATTAAAAGCTATAGCAAGTCGCCTCAAATATTCATGTTATTCAATTATGAATTAAATGAAGAAGTTACAGTTGCCTATCCAATTAACAATCCTCAAAAAGCAATTTTGATTTCATGGAAGGAAATTCCTGGTTTGATTTTAATGATTGCCTTCGGATTGATTATAATCATAGTCGGTAAAAGTTATTTAATAAAAAAATAAGTTGTCTGTCTATTCTAAATGCAGTTGGTCTATTTAGAGTTTTTATTAAATAATTCTATTCAAATAGTTGTAATCGCAAATCAATAAAATATGAAAAAACTAATCATCATTAGCGTCTTAAGTTTAACAGGAGTTCAAGCCCAACAATCGATAAATTCATCAGGTGGAAATGGCTCAGGTATAGGTGGAAGCTTTAGTTATACTGTTGGTCAAATAGATTACGTCGCTGCAACAGGAACTAATGGTTCCATCTCGCAAGGCGTTCAACAACCTTATGAATTTTTTACATTAGGAACCAACGACTATCCAACCATTCTGTTACAAGCTGTAGTTTATCCAAATCCTACAACAGAAAATGTAAGTCTAGTGGTATCCAATTATTCTTTAGAAAATTTAAAATTTGAACTGTATGATATTTCAGGAAAAACAATTTTACTTCAAAAAATCACTACTGCTGAAACATCAATTTCTATGAAAAACCTTTCAACCGGAAGTTATTTTATTGCGGTTAAAGAGAACAATAAAAAATTAAAAACATTTAAAATTATTAAAAACTAATAGTCGTTAAAATTTAAAATCAATTAGTTATGAAAACGAATACACAAAACATCGCAAGAAAAATCTTTTTTCTATTCTATATTCTCTTTTTTCTAAATGGAAATGCTCAAGCTCCAAATAAATTTAGCTTTCAAGCAGTGGTTAGAAACACAAGCAATCAACTTATTATAAACCAACAAGTAGGTGTAAAAATATCACTAATATCGGTTGTTATGGGAACCGAAAATGCAGAGTATGTCGAAACTCATACGATTTTAACCAATGCTAACGGACTTTTATCACTGACAGTTGGCGAAGGTAGTTTGGTTTCGGGTGATTTTACTACGGCAATGAACTCTAATGCTAGCAGCAAAAAAATAAAATGCGAAATTGACCCAACAGGCGGAACTAATTTTACCATTATTTCTAATGAACAATTACTAAGTGTTCCTTATGCACTTAAATCAAATACTGCAAGTTTTGCTGAAAATGTTGATAGTGTTTCCGTGAAATATTACATAGTAGTTTTTGGAATTTATCCAAGCGATAATTATATAGGTTCAGATTCAGTAGGAGCAATAGTTGCTCACGTTGGAAATTTTCCTAATGCAAATGCAGGATATTTACCTTGTGATGGTAGGTCAATGAGTATAGCTCAGAATCAAGCATTATTTACTATAATTGGAACAACTTATGGTGGCAATGGGGTAACAACATTTAATCTTCCTAATTTAAACGGAAAAATACTAAAAGGTTATTAAAAAAAATTAATTAAACTATTCTTCAAATTATTATGACTTATAAATCTTTAATTAAAATAGTCTTTTTGTTGATGTCAACTAGTTTTGTTGCCCAAAACAGAATAGACTGTAATACAATTTTCGTTTGCTTAGCAGAAGACGATTATAAAGTTTTGTTTCAAAATTCATTTGTAAAAGACACTCTATTTTTTTGCAAAGAAAATACCACTAAAACAACAACTGATGAGTATTCTGGAAAATATTTTATGGGCGAATTTGCTACACTAGAATTTTTACAACCTTCAAAAAACAATAAATTTGGAGATCATTTGAATGATATTGGCATCGAATTCAAATCGAGAAAAATAGGCATTTTGGATAGCATAAAAGATATAAATTCTAAAGTTGAAATTGAAAAAGTATATTTAGAATCAGATGACAAAAAACATTTGTGGTATGATGCACTGAAATTAAAAGAAAATAAAACCAATTTGGAATTTTCAATTCTTGAATACAGTGCAGAAGAACTTAAAATACTTGGTTTTACAGATGATGAAATTAAGAAAACAATTTCCCCAACCGAATTCAATAAAATTGTATATGGAAATCATAAATATCCTAGAAAATTCAAATACATAAAATCTATTACACTAGAAGTAAATAAAATAGGGTTAAATTATTTGAAACAATTGGCAGCAAATTTTAATTTCAGCTTCAATAATAATTACATTCAATGCAATGATTTTATTATCTATTATAAATGTATAAAAAATCAAAAAACAACTCTTATCAAGAATATAGAAATCAATCTAACCGATAATCTCAATCAAAAAACGATATCTATTAGTCCAAAAATCAACCTTTTGATTACTGGAAAAACAGCTAACATTCAATTTCTAAAATAATCCTTCTGTATTTAACAAACTATAATTAATAAATGGGAAGAGTATAATAGTGTCATTTTCTTAAAAATTGGTTGTCTGTCTATTCAAAATGCCGTTCATCTATTAGTGGTTTTTTGTGCTCTTTCCTTTAAATACTTTTGAATATAATTTTAAAAAAAACATAAAATGAAAACAACAAAAAAAATAGCCGTTTTTATAGCTTTTATAGCTTTAACATTAACTTCATGTTCTAAAGACGATGATGCGTCACCTGTAACTTTTCAAGAGGAAAATCCTCTGACAGGTTTCTTGCAAACTTCGGGCTTTAACTTTAGTAAAAACACTTCTTCCAATCCCGGAGGAGAAGCTGAAATGGGATTTAGTTTCATTCCAAAAGTGAACGGAACAATAAACGCACTTGTAAATAAAACACACGTTGCTAATTCAAATTTAAAAGTTACCATTTGGGATAAAGTTACGGGCTTGGCAATTGCTACCAATTATGTAAATATTGCAAATCCAAGTGTAGAATTGGTGACAAACATTTCACCGGTAAGCTTGCAAAAAAATAAAGAGTACATAATTTCTGTAAAAACACAATACTATTATACCTATCAAAAACAGAATAGTGCTAGTCAGGTTTATCCAGTAAATTCAGGTAATATAACAATAACAGGTTCTTTGGATGGAAACCCAAATCAAATGCCAAATTTAGCAATATCAAATTCTTTTACAGGCGATTACAGTTTCATTTTTAAACAAACTGAATAGTCATGAAAAATATATTTTTTATAACATTATTTTCTTTAACAACCTTAACTCAAGCACAAGTAGACAGAAGAGTTCTAAAAAAAGAGACACCTACTAAAGAGTTACTAAAAAAAGTTGATGCAAATAATACAGCCAATGTTGTAGCTGCTTCTGAAATAGAAGTTTACATAAGCATACAAAAAGGAATTTACACAACCAATGAGATTTACAATTTGTTTAAAAGTGAAAATTCTAAACTAAAATTATTTTGTATGTCTTATGGTGTTCCAAGTAAGCTTGAAGTTAAAGCCGTAAATGGAGTGTTTCCAACATTAGTAGATAATTATGAAACAATACTTTACAAAGTAATTATTCAAAAACCTCAAAAACCAACTTACATAGTAGCTTGTATTGACGAACAAGAACTTATTGATAAACAAGCTAAAATAGAAGTTGATTACAAAAATGAAGCCTGCTCAGGTATTCTCGCTAAAGGCAATATTTTTGGAATAGAGGACACTTATTCAGGAGTTTATAAAAAATTCGATATTTCCGAAAAAGGGTGTAATTATATCAATGCTTTTAGCTCCGATAAAACAATCAAATTCAGAATTAGTAGAATATCTCACGACCGTTAACCAAATTAGAATTAATAACTTATGAAAAAAGTAATTGTATTTTTAACTCTATTATTTTCCGTTTTTTCTGTTGCGCAAACTGGTGATGCTAAAGTGGACAAAATGCTCAAAGAATTCCAAGAACAACAAAACAGCAACACTTCAATAACGTTTACTTTTAATAAAAAAACCTACAAAGACAAAGCCTCTTTTACGGAAACCGACAAAAAAACTTTTTCTATTGGAACAAGTCTTTTAAGTGAAAAATTGACGACAACACAAATTGCCTTGATTGTTGATAAAAAGAAATCTGGAACTTACACCATAATGAGTGGAAACAAAAATGGTTCAGTAGTTTTAATCAACAAAAAATACTACCAATTTGGAGGCACAGTAAATGTAAGCATAAAAAACAAAAAAGTATCCGGAACTTTTGATGGTGAACTCTATGAAATTACCAAAAGCAACCCAAAGCCATCAAAGAAATCATCGGGTAAAATAACAGGCAGTTTTACAAATTAAAATTTATCCTATGAAAAAATTATTTTTATTAACGGCAATCCTTTTGGTAAACTATAACTACGGACAAAGACCTCAAAGTACTTCAAGTCAAAATTTAAAAGACAAACTAGTGCCAAGAGAAAAAATGAGCGACAAAATTATAGCCTCCTTTAACCCAAAAGGACAGGAAATATGGTTTTTTGAACAAGAAAATTTTAAAGGAAAAAAATTGGTACTAAAAGTTGGTACTTACACATTGGAACAAATGGGTTTCGATTGGAATGATAGAATTAGTAGTGTGTTAATACCCGAAGGATTTGAAGTGCAAATTTATACTAATGACAATTTCTCAGGAAACACTACAGATTTAAACGGCTATTGGCAAGGAAAAACAACCATGCAACGTTGGAGAAATGAAGGATATAGTCAACTAAAAACGGTTGAAGGCGACCCTTACAATACCAACTTTGACAACGCTGTAAGCAGTATTCAAATATTTAATCAAAGAGGCTCATGAAAAAATTAACATCTATATTTCTAATATTAGGCTTATCTACCATGGTAATGGGACAAGGTAAAGCCAAAGCCAGAATCGATGATATAAAAATCAAAATCATTGAAAAAGCAAAGCAATTAAAGTTGAAACCTGCTGATAATTATCAAATAAATTACCAACCGCTTTCTGCTACCGATGATGGTAAATTTGTTTATTATATGTTTTTTTCAAATTTTGATGCTGCTGTCTATTGCAAATCTGAAACTTCTAATGCTTATGCAGTTTGGGGTGATATTTATAAAGAATATTCCTCTTTACTTATGGGAGAACCTGGAAAAACTCAAAGAGGAACAGGTTTCATAAATCAAAAGTATTTCTTAGGCGCTCCGATATCAGACGAATTTAAAACTCCTAATAAAAACGGTGCAGGTCAACATTTTGAAGGCGGAAGCATTTATTGGAGTCCTGCAACTGGAGCCCACGAAGTACATGGTGCCATAAGAGACAAATGGAAATCACTTGGATGGGAAAATTCTTTTTTAGGTTTTCCAAAAACGGACGAAAAAGTAACTCCTGACGGATATGGAAGATTCAATTTCTTTGAAGGTGGTGCCATTTATTTTCATCCTAATTTAGGAACTTTTGCTATTCCAAACATGATTATTGAAATTTGGAAAAAAGAAGGTTGGGAAATTGGGAAATTAGGTTATCCAATAAGCGATGAAATAATTAAAAACAATAATTCCTTGCAGTACTTTGAATTTGGTGCCGTTATTTCCACAAAAGCAATTCCTTATAAAGTGATTTTTAATACCATGCGTGAAAAAAATGGAGTTTATACAAAATGGAAGCTTACAGGCGGTGCGGATTCCTATTTAGGTGACTTAGTTACAGCTAACAAAAATTATCCAAAAATGTTCAGATATCATTTTGCTGAATTTCAAAAAGGTTTTATTTATGAAAATCCTAATCTTGTAGTCAACAATCAAATTACTGCTTTTGTAATTAAAAAAGGACCAATTTTTGACTATTATGCTAAAAAAGGATGGGAAACAGGTTCACTTGGCTTTCCAGTTTCCGATGAAGGTACTGCATCCGACGGAACTTTATACCAAAATTTTGAAAGAGGAACCATCTATTATTCTAAAAGCATGGGCGCTTTTGAAACTAAACGTTAGGATTTATTTATATGTTAAGTAAGTAGTTTATAAGTAGAAATTGGTCTAACGAAAGTTAGGCCTTTTTTTTATTTGTTAAAATAATTTCCAAATTGATTCATTTCCAAATTTTCAAATTATATTTGAGCTATGAAGATAGAAGAACAAAAGGAAATAATATCAGGTTTCAAACATCTAGAATTACTTGCTAATCAAGTAGTCGAAGGATTTATTTCAGGGATGCACAAGTCACCATTTCATGGGTTTTCTGCTGAGTTTGCTGAACATAAAATTTACAATTCTGGAGAAAGCACCAAACATATTGATTGGAAGCTTTTTGCTAAAACGGATAGATTATATACCAAACGATTTGAAGAAGAAACTAACCTTCGTTGTCATTTAATTATTGATAATTCGTCTTCAATGCATTTTCCAAAATTGAAAAGTGATCAACCTTTTTATGAAAGTAAAATTGGTTTTTCGGTTCTAGCTTCTGCAGTTTTGATGAATTTATTAAAGAAGCAAAGAGATGCTGTTGGTTTAAGTGTTTTTTCAGACAAATACGAATATTATGCTCCTGAAAAAGGGAGTGATAGACATCATAGAATGTTGTTAAATCAATTAGAAAATTTACTTGAGAACTCTAAAACCCCAAAAAATACAGATACAATAACGTATCTTCATTTAATAGCCGAAAAGATGCACCGTCGTTCAATGATTGTGCTTTTCACCGATATGTTTCAAGACGGAAATCAAGAGCAGCTTTTTAATGCGCTACAGCATCTAAAACACAACAAACATAAAGTAGTAGTTTTTCATGTAATTGATGAAAAAACTGAGTTAAATTTCAATTTTGACAACACGCCAAGGAAGTTTATTGACGTAGAGTCGGGTGAAATTATCAATTTATATGCTGAAAATATTAAAGAAGAGTATGAAAAAAACGTCTCAGAGTACTTCAAAAAGTTGTCATTAACTTGTGCTCAGAACAAAATTAAGTATGTTCCAGTAAATGTAGGAGCAAATTTTGAAAAAATTCTTACCACATACTTGGTTGAAAAACAAAACTTTGGTTGATTTCATTGAAATTAATTGAAAAAAAATTTAAAAAATAGTTGCAGAAATAAAAAACGTATGTATATTTGCAACCGCAATAAAGCGATGGTTTGGTAGTTCAGTTGGTTAGAATACATGCCTGTCACGCATGGGGTCGCGGGTTCGAGTCCCGTCCAGACCGCTAAATTGGGAAAAGCACTTCAGAAATGAAGTGCTTTTTTGCCCAAAAAGCATATGAAATGAATTCAAGAACAATTGTTAAAGTTCTTAAGGTCATTTAAAATTAGTTGTGTTGTTTCGCTACGACTTTGTAACTCGTAGCACGGTTTAGTAGTTAGACCAATGAAAAGCTTTCCACTTTTGTGGATGGCTTTTTTGTTTTTAAATCAGATTCAAAAATAGTTGGTCTCTCAATTGATAAACTAAAAGTAATTTTTAATAGCTACAAAAAGAAAAAGAATTAAAAAGGACAAACAAACCATAAATTTCATAAATGTTGATACTAAAAATCCAATAAAGGCTCCTGTAGCAGCTTTTAGAGCTCCTTTTTTATCATCAAAGTTGTAGATTAATTCTCCTACAAATGCTCCAACAAACAATCCAATAATAAAACCAATTGGCGGAAAAAATAATCCTATGATTAATCCAATATTGGTTCCCCAAAAACCATATTTAGTTCCTCCAAATTTTTGAGTTCCTTTTGATGGAATAACATAATCTAAAACAGAAATAATTATGGTTAGCACAAGTGTTATTCCAAGAACCCAATAATTATTTTCTACAAAGGTTGTTAAGTATAGTAACAAAAGGCCAATCCAGCTTATTGGTGGTCCTGGTAAAGCAGGAAGAAAGCTTCCTAATAAGCCAAGAATACAACATAGTAACCCAAGAACAACTAATATAATATCCATTGAAATAAATTTTTAGTATTTTTGAAAACGAATATGAGAAAAATAATTCAAATAGCGGTATTCTTTAGTCTAATTTTTTGTGCCACAAGTCAATCTTTTGGACAACAGACAGCATCTGTTGATCCTGATATTGCAATAAAAGAAACACTTTATAACAAGTATAAAAAAGAAGTACTTTCTTTTGATAAAAAAGATTTTGACACTTTGTTTTTTGAGTTTTTTCAGAAGCAATCTGACAGTAAAATTACTTTGACAAAAGAAGAATATTATACTTATACCATTAAAATTGCTATTTATTCAGAAAAATTAGGACTTTTGTACAAAGACCAAAAAGAAGAATCTGATAAAGCAAAGCAAGAATGGTTCAATAAAAGCTATGCAGAGTATTTAAAATCCAAACCATAATCTTTTGAAAAAAATTGTTTCTTATATCTTGTTAATTTCTTTAGTTTCTTGTCAATATTTTGAGAAGCAAGTGCCTTCTGAACAAGAATTGTTGGAAAAAGAAATGAAGGAAATCAATTGGAAAGAAGTTGATGAGTATCCATCTGTTGCAGACTGTGAAGCCATTTCAGACGAAACACTACGTAAACAATGTTTTTTTGAGTTTTTAGCGAGTACTATTCAACAAAAGCTAAGTGTAGACACCTTATCTATTTTGTATCCAGAATTAGACACTATAGAGGTCAGGGTTACGGTCAATCCTGATGCCTCAATGCAATTTGAGCCACAATTTCCAAAAGATACAGTCGCTTATGATACCATTAAAATTGATAGTATTCTAAGAGTAAAATTAGTGGATTTTCCAAAAGTAAATCCAGCCATAAAACGCGGAATTCCTGTAAAAACCCAATTTGTTTTACCAGTTATAATCAAAACTGAAAAATAATTATTTAGAAAAGCTTCTACCTTTCCAAGTAAAACCTCCAACAAGAGAGTAAAGTCCAACAAAACTCGAGAAGAAAGGATAAACCAAACTACTTGCAATTGGGAATATAAATTTATTTTTTCTCAAATATTGATTCGATTTCAAAAGCAATAAATAATCAACAAAATATTTAACTGAAAAGACAATTAGTAAAGTTTTCCAATTGAGGCAATTTGTAATTAATAAATACAAACTAACAATCAAACTAAAGTTCATCGCCAATACCATAACCGCCAAACTTTTAGAGTAATATCCAGAATACCCGGTTGTTTTACTTGCCCATCGAACACGTTGCATAAACAATTTGTACAAATCATTTTCGGGTTTTGTTTTTACAATGGTATCTGTATTTTTTAGATAATGTACTTTATCAGCATTATTTTTCAATGCTTTTTGCAATAAAAAAACATCGTCACCACTTGCCATTTTGTTGTTTCCACCAAAACCACCAATTTCATTAAAAAGTTTTTTAGTGTAAGCAAAGTTCGCTCCGTTACACATAAATGGTTTTCCAATGCCAAAACTTCCAATCGTAGTTCCTTGTAAACTCAATAAGTCCAGTTGCTGAAACTGATGGAACCAATTGTTTTTAGTTTTATAAACCACAGCGCCAACTACCATTTCGGCAGTATTTTTTTGAATAAAATTATCTAAAGTCAGCAGCCAATTTTTATTTACTGTACAATCGGCATCAGTTGTTACAACCCATTCATGTTTCAAAATTGGGATTGCTCTTGAAATTGCATCTTTTTTTGGTGAATTGGATAAACGTAAATTTTCTAAAAGCGTCGTTTCAATCAACCCATTTTCCATACGCCATTTGATGTAAACGCGTTCAGAAGCATCGGTTGAAAAATCATCAACCAGAATAATTTCAAATAAATCCTTAGGATAATTTAGCTTAGAAATTGATTTTAAAAGTTTCGGCAAATTCTTTTCTTCATTCCTAAAAGGAACAATTATCGAGAACTTAGTAACAGGTTTTTCATCGGTTCTTAAAAATGATTTTACTTTATCAAAACCAAAGATGAGTTGCAAAATAAACACAACATAAATTACTAAAACAACCAATAATACGATTTCAATCATAAGAAACTATTTTGTACGAATTTAAAAAATAAAAAGATAAATAATTCAATCTTAATAAAATCTTTGTGACTTAGCGTCTTTGTGGCAAAACCTTAAATATCATAACATAATAACTTCCAAAAACTACTGGTAAAACTACATTTAAAAACCACATTAGCATCGTCACAAAAACCACAATCCATTCGTTAACACCAAGTATTCCAAAGAAATAAATTGCCAAACTTCCTTTTAAAGCAAAATCTAAAAACTGAAAACTCGGAACAACTGAAGCTAAAAAATAGACTGTTGAAATAGTTGCCATCAAAGTGGAATATGGCAAATCAACATCAAAAGCCAAAAACAAAAAATAATATTGATGTGAAAAAACCAAGTAACGACAAAATCCTAAAATCAAGTTCTTACGATGAATTTTCTTCGGAATTTCATTAATTTTTTCAATTAAATCTTCAATTGAATAGCCTTTAATTTTGATTTTTTTAGTGAAATAAGAAAACAGAAAGAAGACAATTGTAAAAGCTATTATTCCAAAACTCCAAAGCCAATAGCCTAAAATCATCATGCCCAGAATACCAAAAATTCCTGTAGCAACAATTTGAACGCCGTTGCAAATTAAATTCAGAAAAATAATTTTTTTAGTGTCTTTTTTGTCAAAATACAATGCTTTTCCAGCATATTCACCAACGCCAACCGGAGTAAAAACACCCAAAGTTAAAGCTGCAAGAACTTGTTTCGTAGCTTCATTTACAGAAATTGGTTTTACAACTTGTGCCAGATTTTGCCATTTCAGAATTTCAAAAAAACGATTCAAAAAACTAAAAAATAAGATAAACGAAATTCCAGCAAACGATTGATTTTTATGAAATAAAACCAAAAATTTATCCCATTCCAATTTGTCATTGGAAGCCAATTGGTTGTAAATAAAATAAAATGCGCCAACAACAATCAAAAGTTTGACTGAAAAAACCAAGAATTGTTTAGCTTTGTGAGGAATTGTAATCATTGGTACAAAGTAAAGGAAAACCCTTTTCGTTTCCTAACTGGTTTTGGAAACTCATTACAAAAAACTTTGTGACTTAGCGTCTTAGTGGCAAAATATGGTAAACGAAAGAATAATTTTAGGAATCGACCCAGGAACAACCATTATGGGTTTTGGATTGATAAAAGTAGTCAACAAGAAAATGCAGTTTCTTCAGTTGAACGAACTGATATTGAGTAAATATGACGATCATTATACCAAACTAAAAGTCATTTTTGAAAGAACCATCGAGTTAATAGAAACGCATCATCCAGATGAAATTGCCATTGAAGCACCATTTTTTGGAAAAAACGTTCAATCCATGTTAAAGCTTGGTAGAGCTCAAGGCGTTGCTATGGCTGCAGGGTTATCGCGTCAAATACCAATTACCGAATACGAACCCAAAAAGATTAAAATGGCAATAACTGGAAACGGAAACGCAAGCAAAGAGCAAGTTGCCAAAATGCTTCAACAACTTCTAGGTTTAAAAGAATTACCAAAAAATCTAGATTCTACCGATGGATTGGCAGCAGCTGTTTGTCATTTCTTCAACTCTGGAAAAGTAGTTGGCGAAAAAAGTTATTCAGGTTGGGATGCTTTTGTAAAAAATAATGAATCTCGAGTTAAAAAATAGTTTTCAGTCTCAGTTTTCAGTCTCAGTACTGCAAACTGCGACTGCGACTGAACACTAAATAAATGTCCGGAATCTACATACACATACCATTTTGCAAGCAAGCGTGTCACTATTGCGACTTTCATTTTTCTACTTCATTGAAGAAAAAAGATGAGATGGTTTTGGCATTGGCTAAAGAAATTGAAATGCGTAAAAGTGAGTTTCAAGACGAAGTTGTAGAAACCATTTATTTTGGTGGAGGAACGCCTAGTAGATTGCAGATTGCAGATTTGAGATTGCAGATTGATTCGATTTATAAAAACTATAAGGTATCAGAAAATCCTGAAATCACACTTGAGGCTAATCCAGATGATTTATCGGAAGAGTATTTGGTTGAACTAACAAAAACCGGAATCAATCGTCTTTCCATCGGAATTCAATCGTTTTTTGAAGAGGATTTAAAGATGATGAATCGCGCTCATAATTCGGAAGAAGCTAAAGAATGTCTCGAATTTGCAACACAATATTTTGATAATATTTCGGTTGATTTAATTTACGGAATTCCTAATATGAGTAACGAAAAATGGCTTAAGAATATCGAAACAGCTTTGTCTTTTAATATTCCACATATTTCAAGTTATGCTTTGACGGTTGAACCCAAAACAGCTTTGCATTCGTTTATTCAAAAAGGAATAATTCCACAGCCAGACGATGAAGTGGCTCAAGAACATTTTCAGATTTTGGTTGATAAACTAGTCGAAAATGATTTTATTCACTACGAATTATCCAATTTCGGAAAAGAAAATTATTTCTCTAAAAACAATTCAAGTTATTGGTTAGGCAAAAAATACATAGGAATTGGTCCTTCAGCTCATAGTTATGACGGAGAAAAACGTAGTTGGAATGTGTCAAATAATACTTTGTATTTGAAATCCATTCAAGAAAATAAATTACCATCAGAAACTGAAATTTTATCCAAAACTGATAGATATAACGAATATGTTATGACAGGTTTGCGAACTATTTGGGGAATTTCTTTAGACCGAATTGAAACTGAATTTGGCAAAACCTATTTAGACTATCTCAATCAACAAGCTGCAAAATACATTGAAGATCATTTACTTTTTGTAGATGAAAACATTTTACGAACTACCAAAAAAGGTAAATTTTTAAGTGACGGAATTGCAAGTGATTTGTTTTTGCTAAATTTGGAGTAAAAGTAACGCAGAAAAATCCGTTAAATCCGCGTTTGAAAATCCGTTAAATCCGCGTTCCATTATGATTGCATTCATTGACAATAAATATCAAATCGACCTATCAAAACCAATTGATATTTCCATTCCATTATCAAATACTGATGAAAACCCAATTGCGTGGTACATCGAAAAGCCAGAAATCGAACCAGTGGTTTTTGGAGATTGGATAGGAAAAGTTTCCGAAGGAAGTTCAACTAATTTCAACAATATTTTCTTCAATCCACACGGACATGGAACGCACACCGAATGTCTCGGACACATTACACGAGAATTTTATAGTATAAATCAATGCTTGAAACAATTTTTCTTTACAGCCGAATTGATTTCGATTACACCAGAAGATATAAATGGGGATTTGGTAATTACAAAAAATCAAATTGTAAAAGCTTTACAGAAAGATTCAACAGATGCTGAAACAAGTTCAGCATTAATCATCAGAACATTACCAAATTCAGAATCGAAAAAACATAAAAATTATTCCAAAACCAATCCGCCATATTTATCTGAAGAAGCTGCGATTTTTATCCGAGAAATCGGAATTAAACATTTATTAATCGATTTGCCAAGTGTTGATAGAGAAGAAGACGAAGGAAAATTATTGGCGCATAAAGCATTTTGGAATGTAAAAGATGTAAATAATTTAAACGACGATGCACGATTGAATTGCACAATTACAGAAATGATTTTTGTAGAAGATACTATTCAAGATGGAAGTTATATACTAAATCTACAGATTGCTTCGTTTGAAAATGATGCTTCGCCATCAAAACCTATTTTGTATAAAATATGATTTCAGTTTCAACAGATAAATCCAAACTCGACATTCCGTTCATTCAAAACTTTTTGAAAGACGTTTATTGGGCTGCTGGAAGAACAATGGAAGAAGTTCAAACGACAATTGATAGTTCGTTTTGCTTCGGAATTTATTTAGACGAAAAGCAAATTGGCTTTTGCAGAGTAATCACCGATTATGTAGTTTTTGCTTATGTAATGGATGTTTTTATTGATGAAAATCACCGCGGAAAAGGCTATTCATCAATTTTAATAAACGCCATGATGACCGAACCCAAATTGCAAGAAGTTAAAATTTGGCGATTAGCAACATCAGATGCACATTTTTTATATGAGAAATTCGGATTCAATTCATTAGCTCATCCTGAAAAAATGATGGAGAAAATTAAATAGTATTCAGTTTTCAGTCTCAGTAATCAGAACTGTGACTGAAAACTGCGACTGAAAACTAATAAATATGAACATTCAACAACTCTACGAATTCTGTTTGTCTAAAAAAGGTGTAACCGAACATTTTCCTTTTGATGAAGATACTTTAGTATTTAAAGTTGGAGGAAAAATGTTTTGTCTGACTTCTTTAAAAGAATGGGAAAAAGGAACGCCGTCGTTAAATTTAAAATGTGATCCAGAAAAGGCATTAGAACTTCGAGCCGAATATGAAGCCATAAATCCGGGTTATCACATGAGTAAAATTCATTGGAATACTATCGATTTTAATAGTGATGTTTCCAATAAAACGATGTTGGAACTAATAAATCATTCTTATGATTTGGTGTTTGCAAGTTTGACAAAAAAAGTACAAAGTGAAATAAAACAATAAATTTTAAATAAGATAATTCTTATATTTTAAAATCACACAGGTTTATAAACGTATTTTTTTACACTTCATCTGATTTCTTTAAAAGTGCTGTTTTTGCTAATGTAGACATAATTCGACAAAAGTTATTACTTCAATTTTGTTATTAATTAATGATTCTATAGTTAACTACTTTTTAAAAACCATTCATCTATACTTTTTTACCATTCGTCTACACTTATAGTTAGACGAACGAAAATAATAAGTAAATCGATGTGGTTTAAACTACTTTTGATGTTGGATAAATATGCAAAATTAAAAATGATAAAATCACTGAATATTCTTTTAATTGAGGATGACACTATTGAAGTGATGAAATTCAATAGAGTTGTTAAAACTCTTAATTTGAATCACAAAATTATTGAAGCAAATAATGGTGAAGAAGCTCTTGAAATTCTTAGAATTAAAGAGATTATACCAGATATTATTTTGCTTGACTTAAATATGCCTAAACTTAATGGTTTAGAGTTTTTGAGAATTCTTAAAAACGATGAATCGTTAAAGTTTATTCCTTCTATAGTTTTAACAACTTCTAGTAACCATAAAGATTTGTTAGAGTGCTATAAAATAGGAATTGCTGGCTATTTACTTAAGCCTTTAAAATACGACGATTACATGGAGCGAATTAAGAAGCTACTTGATTATTGGAGTATTAACGAACTAATTTCACAATAAAACATATATTATGTACGGAATTGTAAACAAAGCTATTCAAGATTTAGTAATTACAAATTTTGGAGAACAAAAATGGGAAGACATCAGAGAGCGAAGTGGTATAGAAGAAGATTTCTTTATCAGTAGTGAAGCGTATGATGATGATATTACTTATAAGTTAGCTGGTGCAGTTTCTGAAGAAATGAAAATGAGCGTAAGTGATGTGTTAATTGCTTTTGGTGAATGGTGGGTAATGAAAACTACAAAAGAAAAATATGCTGGATTAATGGAATCTGGCGGTTCAACTTTAAAAGAATTTTTAGTAAATTTACCTTTATTTCATAATCGAGTAATGCTTATTTATCCAAAACTTACACCACCAGAATTTAAAGTTAGTGAAGTTTCAGAAAAAAGTCTTAACTTACATTACTTTTCTAAAAGAGAAGGATTGCAGGATTTTGTGCGTGGTTTAATTCAAGGATTGGGAAAAATGTTTAACACTCCTGTAGAAATTGAACTAGTACAAACTCGTGACGATGGAGATTCACACGAAATTTTTAAAGTAAGTTGGTAAAAAATGAGCAATTTTCAATTCAATTTTAATGTAGACGAGTTCAATTCAATTTTTCCTTTTTACATTTTAATTGATGAAGAATTAAAAATAAAAAGTATAGGAAAATCATTAGCAAAACTGCTACCTAAAGAATTTGTAGGTAGCAGTTTTGTTGATTTATTTGAATTTCAAAGACCTCATTTTGATGAGTTAAATATTCAAAATATTAATCAAACTTTCAATCAATTAGTGATTTTCAATCCAAAAATTGATGCTTCCATTTCTTTAAGAGGTCAAATAAATTCGTTTAATAATAATTATCTTTTTGTAGGTACACCATGGTTTAGTTCTATCCAAGATGTTGTTGATAAGAAACTTACACTTCATGATTTTGCATTTCATGATCCGTTATTAGATTTATTACACGTATTAAAAAATCAAGAAATACATAACGAAGAGCTAAAAGAACTACTTCAAACCTTAAACAACCAACGTAAACTTCTTAAAAAAGATAAGGAAGAACTCAATAAACTTTCTGTAGTTGCAAGTGCTAATAATAATGGCGTGGTTTTTACAAAACCAGACGGAACAATATATTGGTGCAATGATGCTTATGAAAATCTAACAGGTTATTCAAAAGAAGAAATTTATGGAAAAACACCTGTAGAAATTGGAAGATTACCAGAATCAAGTATTGATGAAATAAGAAAAATGGTTGTTGCTTTTGGAAATAATGAACCATTTGATGTAGAAATTTTGCATAAAACTAAATCAGGGAAAAAGTTTTGGTCGCGTACAAAAGGTCAACCGATAAAGGATGCAAATGGAACTACTATTCAGTATTTTGCTATGGTTGATGATGTTTCAAAAGAAAAAATAAAAGAAGAGCGATTACAAATTCTATCTTCAATTGCTGATGTTAATATCAATGCAGTAATTATATGTGATAAGGATGGTAAAATAGAATGGGTAAATAATAGTTTCGAAAATATAACTGGTTATAAATTGGCTGAGGTTATTGGTAAAACTCCAGGTTCCATTTTACAAGGTGAAGAATCAAACCCAGAAACAGTAAAGTACTTAAGAGATCAAATAAAAGCAGGTGAATCATTTAATTGTGAAATATTAAATTATTCAAAATCTAAAAAAAAGTATTGGATTCGCATTCAAGGTCAACCATTGAAAGATAAGAATGGCGAATTGATAAAGTATTTTGCCATTGAAGAAGATATTAGTTTAGAAAAAAATTATTACGAAAGTATAAAATCTGAAAAAGAAAAATACAGTAATATAATTGCCAACATGAATATGGGATTGTTGGAAGTTGATAATAATGATACAATTCTATTGGCAAATCAATCTTTTTGCGAAATGAGTGGTTATACTTTACTTGATTTAATAGGCACAAAAGCTTCTGATTTGCTCTCTAGTGTTAGTGATAAAAAAGTGATTCAAACTAAGAATGAAATGAGAAGTTCAGGCATCTCAGATTCGTATGAAGTTACTGCTAAAACTAAAGATGGGCAAACAAAATTTTGGATGATAAGTGGTGCGCCAAATTATAATGTAAATGGTGAGATTGTAGGTTCAATAGGAGTTCACCTTGATATTACGCAACAAAAATCGCTTGAATTGCAAAAAGAACAATTACTTGTTCGACTAGAAAAACAAAATGAACAGCTGAATGAATATGCTCAAATTGTTTCGCACGATTTAAAATCGCCTTTGCGAAGTATTCATTCCTTAATTTCTTGGATTAAAGAAGACAACATAGGTGAATTTAGTCCGCAATCTGTTGAATATCTTAAAATGATTGAAAACAAAGTAGAAAAAATGGATCACTTAATTCATGGTATTTTAACCTATTCTAAAATTGATACTCTCGAACTTACAAACGAAAAAATTAATTTAAACGATGTAATAAATAATATCATTAACATCATTCATATACCAGATAATATTAAAGTGACAATTGTATCTAAACTGCCTACCATTGTTGCAGATAAATACAGAATTCAGCAGTTGTTTCAAAATCTGATTGGTAATGCAGTTACCTATATTGATAAACCAAATGGTTTGGTTGAGGTTGATTATACCGAAGAAAAACAGCATTACATTTTTTCAATAAAAGATAATGGTCCAGGAATTGCTAAAGAAAATCAAGAAAAAATATTCAAAATTTTCCAATCGTTTACAAAACATGATAGATCTACAGGAATCGGATTGTCGATTGTAAAAAGAATTATTTCTAATTATAACGGAGATATTTGGATAGAAAGTGAACTTAATCTAGGTTCAACATTTTTTGTTAAATTACCTAAAAAAATAAAATGAGAATAGTACAAGCATATAAAAAAGAAAATCAAAGCTGGAAATATATAAAGCCAAAATCACAATTAAATAATCCTTTAGTTTTAGTTTTTGGGAACAGAATGTTACTAGAAAATGAAAAATTTATAAATGAAGTAAGAGCTGAATTTCCATATGAACATATAGTTTTTGGATCAACATCTGGAGAAATATTAGATTCTATGGTTTTAGATGAATCTATAGTTGTAACAGCGATCGAATTTGAAAAATCTAGTTTTGTAATAAAAACTGCAAATATTTTAGATTTTAATAAAGACTCAAAAGAACTAGGTACAGAACTTTACAGTAAAATGCCACTAGAAAACTTAAAGCACTTATTTGTAATTTCTGAAGGAAGTTTTGTAAACGGAAGTTCATTAATTAATGGCTTAGAAACCGAAATTCATGGGAAAACAGTAATTTCTGGTGGTTTGTGTGGTGATGACGCACGATTCGAAAAAACACTCGCTTCTTACAAAGAAAATCCAAAGGCAGGTGAAGTTGTTATAATTGGTTTTTATGGTGAAACATTAGAAATATCTGTCGCGAGTTTTGGTGGATGGACAACCTTTGGTCCAGAACGATTAATAACTAAATCTAGTTCAAATGTTTTGTACGAAATAGATGGTTTACCAGCGCTAGAATTGTATAAAAAATACTTAGGCGATAAAGCAGACCAACTTCCACAAGCGTCACTTTTATATCCTTTAAATGTTACTGCAGAAAATAAAAGCAAAGCAGTGGTGAGAACCATTTTAAGTATAAATGAAGAAGAAAACTCAATGACACTTGCAGGCGATATGCCTTTAAACGCAAAAGTTCAGCTGATGATGGCATCTGTAGACGGACTTTCAGAAGGTGCATTTAACGCTGCAAAATTAGCAATGAAAGAGAGAGATAAAAGCCCAGAACTTGCTTTGCTTGTAAGTTGTGTGGGAAGAAAATTAGTCATGAATCAACGTGTTGAAGAAGAAATTGAAGAAGTGCAAAATGTAATTGGTAAAAACTCAGCCATAACAGGATTTTATTCTTATGGCGAAATGGCTCCTTTTTCTGGAAGTTCCTCTTGTGAATTGCACAATCAAACCATGACTTTAACATTAATAAGCGAATAATGAATTCACTCATAAAAAGGCAAATAAATAAATTTTTAAAACCAGAACAACTCAAAGATGTTAAAGATTTTCTTGTTGCAGTAAACGATTCTTACAACAATTTTGATGATCAAATCTCAATGTCACAAAGAGCTATGATAATTAGTTCTGACGAGCTTTTTGAAGCAAATCAAAAACTACGTGAAGAAGCAGAAGGATTAAAAGAAATAAACAAAAACTTAGAAGATGTTTTAAATTCAATGAATTTAGACGTTTCAAAAGTTTCAACAGAAACTAATTTTAATGCATCAGATTTTGTAAAAAAGCAAGCATTAGAAATTGTTACAATAAATAAACAACGTGAACAATTATTAAAAAGTTTGGAAGAGCAAAACAAAGAATTAAACGAGTATGCTCATGTTGTTTCACACGATTTAAAAGCACCGTTACGTAATATTTATACTTTAGTAAATTGGGTAATTGAAGATAATAAAGATCAAATGGATGAGCATTGCTCAACGTCATTAAACTCGGTTTTGTATAATGTTGAAAAAATGGATATTTTAATAAAAGGAATTTTAGAATATTCAACGATTGACAAAATAGAATCAGAAGATAGAATAGTCGACTTTAATGTTTTATGTGATGAAACGGTAAGGACATTATTTGTACCTAATACTATGACTATTAAAATTCAAGAAAATTTACCAAAAGTATTCGGAAATAGTTCTCGTTTTAAACAAGTATTTCAAAATTTAATTCAAAATGCGATAAAATATTCTGATAAAGAAAATGGTTTAATAGAAGTAGGATATGAAGAAAAAAATGATCATCATTTATTTTTCGTAAAAGATAATGGTATCGGAATTAATCCAAAGTATTTTGACCGAATTTTTAAAGTATTTACTAAACTGGAAAGTAACAACCATTCTTCAGGAATTGGATTGTCTATTGTAAAGAAAATTGTACACTATTACAAAGGAGAAATATGGGTTGAAAGTCAAGAAAATGTTGGTTCAACTTTTTATTTTACATTACCAAAGTAACCTCATTCAAAACAATAATTATGAGTCATTCTAATCAAGTTGATAAAGATCAAATTATAAATCAACAATTGCGATTGCAACAACTATTAATCAGTATATCTACAGAATATATCAATGCAGATTTACAAGATATTGATGGATTGATTAATAATTCATTGAAACAAATGGGTGAGTTTGTAGAAGCAGACAGAAGTTATATTTTTTCATATGATTTAATTAACAACAATTGTTCTAATACTTATGAATGGTGTGCTCCAGGAATTGAGCCAGAAATACAAAATCTGCAAAATATTCCAATAGATTATATTCCTCAATGGCTAGAAGCACATAAAAAAAATGAAGCTTTTTACATTCAAGATGTAAGTAAGTTACCAGATGATGGTGAATTTGGATTAAAAGCAATTCTAGAACCACAAGGCATTCAAAGTTTAATAGCAATCCCAATGATTAAAGCTGGAGAACTTATTGGTTTTGTTGGTTTTGATTCGGTTAAAAAATTATTTGATTACTCAGAAAACGAAAAAAATATTCTCTTTGTTTTTGCTAACATGCTTGTAAATGTTAGACAACGAAAAGAAAATGAGGAACGAATAAAAGAACAAGAAGAAAAAAAAGAAATTCTATTACAAAATCTAGAAAAGCAAAACAAAGAATTGAGCGATTATGCGCACGCGGTTTCTCACGATTTAAAAGCGCCTTTACGAAATATCAACGCATTAATTAATTGGATAAAAGAAGATAATCTTGATAAATTTGATGATCAAACACTAGCATCATTTGATATGATGTTGCAAAATCTAGAAAAAATGGATCATCTTATTATTACCATTTTAGATTATTCTTCAATTGATAAAATTGATACCATTGCAACAAATTTTAATTTAAATGACGTTGTAAACGATTGTTTAAAAAAGATAGAAATCCCATCCAATTTTAAAATCATTGTTTCAGATGCATTACCAAATGTCAAAGGAAACAAACAACGAATGACACAGGTTTTTCAAAATCTAGTACAAAACGCCATCGATTATAATGAAAGTGATACTCCATTAATCGAAATTGATTGTACTGAAAACGAAGAATTTCACACTATTAAAATTAAAGATAACGGAATAGGAATAAAAAAAGAATATATCGACAAAATTTTTGACTCGTTTATGAAATTGCACAACAATTTTAATTCAGCTGGCTTAGGTTTGCCAATAGCAAAACGAATTATAGAATCTAAAGGAGGAAAAATTTGGGTCGAAAGCGAGGAAAATAATGGTTCAACATTTTATTTTACAATACCAAAAAACTAATGGAACAGCCTAATTCAGAATACATTAATCAACTTGCCGGCGATAATCAAGAGTTTAAGTTAAAAGTAATTTCAATTTTAAAAAGAGAGTTGCCAGAAGAAATTGAATTGTACCAAAATTATATTGGTAGTAACAATTATTTACTAGCGGCAGAGAGCGTTCATAAACTTAAACATAAAGTTTCTATTCTTGGTCTAGAAAAAAGTTACTATATTGCCGAAGAATATGAAGATAATTTAAAAGAAAATTCTACTAATTTGCAATCTGATTTTGAAGCTATTTTAAAACGAATGCAAGATTTTGTAGCTACATTATAAACCCTAACTAGACCTATGAATTGCATCATTATTGACGATGAGGAAATGGCAAGAGCTATTATTGCTCAAATGATTTCCAATCACAAAGAATTGAAAATGGTACAAGAATTTTCTAATGCCATGCAAGCTATAAAATATCTAAATCAAAATGAAGTTGATTTAATATTTTTAGATATTCATATGCCTGATTTTACCGGCTTTGATTTTATTCAAACCATAAAAAATCCACCAAAAGTTGTTTTGGTAACTTCAGATAAAAACTTTGCAATCGAAGCTTTCGAATACGAATGTATTGTTGATTATTTAGTAAAACCAATTACTGAAGAGCGTTTTCAAAAAGCTATTGTAAAAGCAAATGCTGCTCAATTTTCTCCTTCGTCTTCAAAAGAAATCAAAGCGGTTACAGAAGATAATGCTAACGAATTTTATATCAATATTGATAGAAGACTAATTAAAATTGAATTCAATTCGGTAACTGTTGTTGAAGCCAAAGGCGATTACATTCACATTAAAACCGATGTCAAAAACTACGTTGTACATTCTACTTTAAAGAAAATAGAAGATAAATTACCTAAAGATTTATTTCTAAAAGTACATCGTTCGTTCATTATCAATACCAAAAAAATCATCGATATTGAAGACAATTCGGTACTTATTGCCAAAGACGTAATTCCGGTAAGTCGTGCCAATCGTCCTGAATTGATGAAACGATTGAACTTATTGTAAATCCATTAGTCTATACTTTATCGATGTTTATCGACAGATTATTTTGTGTAATCTAAAAATACTTTTGCTTACTATCTATTAGAATACTTTTGCTTCATAATTTAATATAAACACATGAAACGAATAGTACTTTTAATCACATTATTTTCAAACTTTACCCTTTTTGCCCAAGGTTATCAGTTTTTAGGACCATATACATCAGATGGAACGCCACTTTATTTTGTCACAAGTGATGTAATAACTCCTCAAACTATGTCTCTAATAAGCAATTCGTTGCCCGAAAATTATCCTGTGCCAACCTACAATCCACAGTATATTTCTTCAGGCTACGAAACAGATATTATTATTGATAGTTTAGCTGATGTATGGGTAACTTTTGTAAGTGAAGGTGCTGGTTACAAAAATGTTTTAGGTTTTTATACTTATGACATAAATAATCCTCCTACTACAGCGCCAACTGCAAGTCAAATTACAATTGTGTTTCCTAATGTTTCAGCTCAAGGAAGTGGAGGTTCATTAGTTGCTGGTAATAAAGTAAATATTGGAACTTTTCCAGCTGGAACTGGAATTGGATGGGTACTTTTAGCCAACGCATGGAATGGATCTTCTGTAACCAATGGTTTATGGAGGTTGTTCTCTAATCCTAATTTTAATCCAGAATCGAATCCATCTTTAAGACAACATAACGTTTTATTAAATGATCCAGATAATCAGAGAGTAATTTTGGGATTTGAAGATATTAGAAGAGATAACGCCAGTTGTGATAACGATTTTAATGATGCTGTTTTTTATGTTTCTGCAAATCCATATGTAGCAATGCGCTCTTCAAATTTGGCCGACATAAGCTCAGCAACCGATGTTTCTTCGGGAAATAATGGCGGATTAGAAAGCAAAGGCGATTTAGCAACTTTAATTGCTAAAAGAAATTTTAACAGAATCAAAACCAATAGTTCTGCCGATAAAAAAGAAAAACAAACTGTTTTTTCAAATACTATTCCTTCTTATTCAAGATCAAATGCAACGGTAAATTTTTCGACTTTAATTCCAACTACAGGTATGTTTGGCACAGAAACTTCATATGTTTCTACTCCAGCCGATTTATTAGGAATTACGAATGCATTAGAAGTATATTCTGTAGATTATTATCAAAGTAATACTAGAGTTGCCGCTGTTTTAGCAACTTCTACAACAAATGGAATTTACGGACATTCAAAAGCAATTTGTGATCGTTTAAATAATTCAACCTTAGAAGATGTTAGAACTATTCAATTGAATGGTTATGAAATCATTATGGTTAAAATCAAAAGAGCCAATGGAGCAGTTGAATTTGCTTTGAACTTCTCTGTTCAACAATTAACTTCAGAAAACAAATTACATAGTTATTGGAACATCAATCAATATCCTTCTGGAGATTATTTAAATTTTCAAGTTTGGGGTTCATCAATGGGACAAGTTTCTAGTATCACTAATTATATTTTAAACCAATTTCAATCGCAATCTACATTAACAGAGGATGTTGTAAGCAACAGAATTCCAACCGTTTTTGTGAAAAAAGGTTCTTACAGTAATGGAAATTTATATTTGAAATTAATCAATAAATCAAATGCTTCTTCGATTTCTTTTTCTGGAAACAAAAAAGCTACAGAATTAGCAGCATTAGAATCAATATCTCAAAATGTAAGTTTAACTAGTGCTTACGAGCAAGATTTAGTTATAAATACTGGAGGAATTTTTGATATTGGATTTTCAATAAACGGAAATAATTCACCTCAAATTGATGCTTTGTATATGGCAGATGGACCGTGGGGAATTGATTATGTTACTACTGAAACAACTATTGCTAATTATACAATTCAAAATAGTACAAATACTGTCGCTGCTGATGAATATTCAATTGAAAGAAACGTTATAGTATCTGGAGAAGTTTATGGAACGGCAAATGTTTTCAGAAACATTCTACCTGGTGAATTAACTTTTGATGCTACAGATTATGCTGCTGTAAGTTTTTCAATTCAAAATTCACTTCCTGTTGAAGTAATTTTAGTAACAGAAAACACTACAGATTGGAACAACAGATTGCGAATTCAACTTCCAGCAAATGCTACAAATGTTGATGTTACAATTGCATTTTCAGATTTTACTAATGCTTTAGGTCAAACTTTTGCAAACGAAAAAATTAAAGGGTTTGTGTTTTCAACAATTGGAAATTACACATCATTTCAACCGTTTAACATTGCAGTTTCAAATTCAAAATTAGGAAATAATACAGCTTTAAGCAATCAAAATTTTGAAAATTTAGTACCTAATAAAATGTACAACTATCCAAATCCGTGTCAAAATAATACAACAATCGTTTTGCCAAAAATTACAGAAAGTGCTGAAGTGAAAATTGTTGATGTTTTTGGAAAAGTAATACAAAACAAAAAGTATAGTATCAATTCAAATAGTATTAACATAGATGTAAACGAATTATCAAAAGGAATTTACATTTTTGAAGTTACTACTAATGAAAACGAAAAACTACAAACCAAATTTGTAGTTAAATAACACCTAAATCTATTTTTATTATAAAAGAGCTGTCAGAAATGACAGCTCTTTTTAGTTGTAATTTGTTTTTAAAATGCTTCTTCGAATTAAATAGCAAATTAATAATCCGATGGTAAATGTTGTAAGCAAAGTGCTTAATATAAAAGCTATTGCTGGAGGAATTATATAAAGAAGACTAAAGTTTTCAAAATTGGATATAATTGTAATTACAATAAATGAGATCCAAATAATTACGTTAACAATTAATGAATATTGAAATGATGTATTAAGTAAGGAGAATTCATTCAAAATATTCTTATGTGCAACCAAACTGCCAATTCCTAATCCGAAAACAAAAGCAATAATTAATCCAATGATAGCTTTTCCATAAATGGCAACCAAAGCCATCGTAGCAAGTCCTTCTCCAGATAAATAAGTTGGTAAAACAAAGCATAAAAGCGAAAAAGCCAATCCCAAAGGCAATCCAATACTATAAGAAATAAATAAACTGACTCTTTTGGAATTGATATTCATGGCATTATTTTTTAGCAAATATAGATTTTAATTGAAAACAATGAAATGAGAATTAATAAATAGAATATCAATTTATTATGAAAAATTGCCAAAAAAAAAGACCTTCATTTCAGAAAGTCTTATTTGTATTTTTAAAAATGTTTGATTATTTTTTTGGTTTCAAATTAAAAATTGGTTTGCTTAAAAACAACCATTTTAAACGAAATCCAAATTCGGTATAAGTAAATCCAGAAACAGCAGCCGAAGCAATATTACTTTTCAATCCGTAAATGTTAGCTAACAATCTATCAGAGAATTTATAACCCAATTTGGCTTGAATTCTATAAGTTGATTGTTTGTCTAATTTTTCAATATATTGAAATCCTGTAGCCAAATTCAAATTATAAAAAAGCGATTTGTTTTCAGTTATTTTCTCGTCTTTCAACAATTCTACAAAAACTTCGTAAGCGTTAAATTGACTCGGGCTAAAGTAAACCGTTGGCACTTGGTCTTTAAATGAAATGAATTGATAATTGAATCCACCTTTTAAAACAGGTTTCGATAAAAAGCTGTAATATAATGATGTAAATAATAAATTTCTAGTATTATTATCTGATTGAGTTGTATAAAAATATTGTGTAAACCAACCCAATTTAAAGTTTGATCCAATATTATAATTAAAATAATAGTTGTCAGCCGAAATCTGTTTGTCAATCAAATCGGTATTGAAATTTTGCAAATCGCGTTTGTATCCAATTTCTAAATCTTGCAATTTCATTGGTTTAATTTTGAAGTACGAATTCAGCAACAAAGAAGTATAGCTTGCTGTTGGTGAGCTTGCTGAGGTAATTCCACCATCAACATTAAAACTAATTTTTGGATGAAATTTATAAGATGCTCCAACCAGAAAATCGTTAGCATCAGCGCTAATATTGGTAACAGAATTGTCTGTTTTTCTATATTGATAAGTAGTGTTCAAAGACCATTTGGTAGAAAGCGGAAACGTTATTAATGTTCTCGAAGTAATAGCAGTATTGTTGCCATTATCAAACGAGTAACTTATTTTTTCTTCAACAGATGGAGTATGCTCTTCGTTTAATTTCTTCAAAAAATTCGTAGCATCGTTCTGATTTTTGAAGATTTCTAACGTTTGATAAACGGCTTTGTAGGCGTTGTCAATTTCTCCTGAAGCATTATAAGCATTGGCAACACCAAGATTTCCGTCGAATGATTTCGAATCATTTGCCAAAATACTTTCGTAATATTTAATACTGTCTTTAAAATCACTTTTGTAAATCGCTAATGTTGCTGATAATGCTAATAACCAATTTTCGTTTGCATAAAGTTGGTTTAATTCTAAAATTTTAGATTCTGCTAATTTGTATTTTTTATTCCAAATAAGCGCTTGAACATAGCGTTCTTGCGTTTGTTTGATTAATTTTTCATCTTTGGTTTCTCCAATTTTAGCCATTGCTTGTTCAGAAATTTCAAGAGCTTTGCTTTCTTTTCCAGCAATATGTTCTACTAAGGATAAACCGTTTAAGGCCAAAATCGGATCTGATGTAGATAATAAATTATAGGTTTCTCTTCCTTTCACACTATTTTTAGTAATCAAATACAAATTGGCTTTATTCAACAACGTTTCTTTATCATTTGGAAAATCTGAAAGGATTTCATTATAAAAAGTTTCGGCTTCTGTATATTTTTTTGCTGAAACCATTTCGTTAGCATAACCCAGTTTTATATACTTTCTAGAAACCAAAGCTCCGCCATTTCCTGGTGAAAGTTCTAAAGCTTTATTTACATAGGATAAAGCATCTTTAAATTCTTTTAAATTAGATAACGTATTGGCAAAACCAAGATGAGCAACAAAGTTGGTTGGATTGTCAGCAACTAATTTAGTGTAGTAGATTTTAGCATCATCAAACTTTTTATTCCATAATAAGGATTCAGCATAATTCAATTTTATTTCTAAATCATCTGGATATTCAGTTTTTAATGTTGTGAATAATGCCAATGCTTTTTCAGGTTGTTTGTTCAACCCAACTGCACGAGCATAACAAAGTCGTGCCGTTTTGTTTTGAGGATAGTCCTTTAATATAGTAGTAAAGAAAACTTCAGCTTTATCAAATTCACCTTTTTCAAGATTAGAGAAACCTTCACTCATGTTTTGAGCTTGACCTATAAAGCTATAAGTAAAAAGGAAAATTAGGGTTATTTTTTTAAATAATGTCATTCGTCGATAGTGTAATTATTAATGAGTGCAAGTTAGACATAAACCTTTGATATTTCATCTACAGCAACTTACCATTCATCGAATAATAATGATGTCTCGTAGTTAATCGTCAGATATTTGCATCAGAAAAATAAAATAAATCAATAAAAATAAATCAAAATCATGGCATTACAAATTAATAACAATGCAGGAGTTTACGAAATTTTAGGAGAGTTAAATGCTCAAAATACCAACTCATTAAAAAATTATTTCGAAACATTAATAAACGAATCAAACTTTATAATCATTTCATTAAATCATTTAAATTATTTAGATAAAAATGGTTTTCAAGAAATTGTATCCTTGTACAAAAAAGCGCTTTCCAAAAATAAAGTATTTTATATTGTTGGACATCAAAATCAAAAAGTAGTTGAATTATTTAAAGAAGAAAAGTTAAGTTTTTTATTAAACAATAATGTAGCTTAATTTTAAGTAATTTCTAAAATGATAAACGACTTTAAGATGTTAAAATCAGCACAGTTTACAATGCCATTTGTTTCAAAACAGTTCAGCGCTGAACAAATGTTTATGATTACTATGTTATTGGTAAATGGCGGAAATTACCTTTATAATTTAATTTTAGGACGAGTTTTAGGTCCAGAAGCTTTTGCCGATGCTGCTATTTTAATTACATTTTTATTGATTCTTTCCTTCATTGGAATGACGTTTCAAATTGTAACTACTAAATATGTAGTGATCTACAATTTTAGAAAACGTATTGCTTTTATTCGATTAATGACTACATCCGCTCTTTTGTCTGGAATTGGTTTAGGATTAATCATCGCGGCTTCTTGTAACCTACTACAAAAAGTCTTTAATACACAATCTGCGTTAATGTTTGTTTTGTTTGGTGCCGGAATTCCGCTTTACTTTTTAATGAGTGTGAATAGAGGTGTTTACCAAGGAAAAAACAACCTTTTCAATCTGTCGAAAACCTACACTTCAGAAATGATTAGTCGCTTATTGTTAACTATCGTCGCCATCCTTTTTGTCCCAAATCTACCTACTACTATTATTGTTGCTTCTGGAATTACATTGTCTTTTGTTTTTGGATTACAACCGTTTCAAAAAATCTTTTTCAAGAAACCTACGCTTGAAAAAAGAGAAATGTTGAGTGTTCAAAACATCGCCACCTTTTTTGCCCTTACAGCTTTTTACGAGCTTACCCAAATCATTATCAACAATAGCGATGTAATTCTTGTGAAGCACTATTTTAACAACCAAGAAGCTGGATTGTATGCTTCTCTTGCCTTGATTGGAAGAGTAGTTTATTTTGTTGCTTGGATGTTTGTAATGCTACTTTTGCCCAAAGTACTTACACTTCAAAAAGAAGGAAAAAACACGCAACCTATTTTGATTAAATATGTTGGTTATATTGTTGCATTGTCTGCAATAATTGTTGCAACTACTTATTTTTTTCCAAATTTAGTTGTCAATTTAATGTTTGGTGAAGACTATCTTTCAATAGCTCCTTTATTGTGGAAATACGCTTTAGCAACATCAATTTTTGCCATTGCCAATATCTTTGCTTACTATTTTCTCTCTATTAATAAGTATACTCCAGTTGTAATTTCAGCACTTTTAGGATTAACCCAAATAATCTTAATTGTGATGTTTCATAAATCACTAGAACAAGTGGTTGAAATGCAAATTATTTCAATGGTAATCTTATTGTTTTTTCAATTGGCGTATTTCTTTTATCAGAATAAAAAGAATGTTCGTCTAAACTAAATTTCCATTCGTCGAATTTAAAAATTTGACCATTGATTTTATTGGACTTTTGTCATGAAAAATAAAATGAATCTAAAAAATAAAAAAATGAAAATAGCAGTTGTAACAGCATTTCCACCTAGTAAAGTTACTTTAAACGAATATGGTTACCATTTAGTAAAAAACTTTGTTCAAAAAGAAGAAGTTTCAGAATTGGTTTTAATTACTGATAGAACATCAGAACCAAAACAATTGGATTTTGAAAACAGCAATAAAGTTTCCGTTAATGAATGTTGGGAATTTAATAGCTATGCTAACATTTTCACCATAGTAAAAGCGGTTTTAAAAGAAAAACCAGATGCTGTTTTGTTTAATTTACAATTTGTAAAATTTGGTGATAAAAAAATTCCTGCAGCCTTAGGATTGTTGTTGCCAATGATTTTAAAAATATTAGGATGCAACACAGTGGTTTTATTGCATAATATTATGGAACAAGTAGATTTAGCAAATGCTGGATTTACATCAAATAAAATTGTTCAAAAAATATATAATTTCATCGGAACTACTCTTACAAGTTGCATTTTAAAAGCTGATACTGTTGCAGTAACTATCAATAAATATGTTGATGTTTTAAATGCAAAATATAAAACAGATAATGTTGCGTTAATTCCACATGGTTCTTTTGAAACTCCAAAGAATGTTAGTTTTGATTTACCAGCTGGACCAAAAAAAGTAATGGCTTTTGGAAAGTTTGGAACCTACAAAAAAGTTGATATTCTAATTGACGCAGTTGAATTAATCAGACAAACTAATAAGGAACCAATCGAAATTGTAATTGCTGGAACTGATAGTCCAAATACGCCAGGATATTTACAATCAGTTAAAGAAAAATACGCACATGTTGAAGGAATTACTTTTACTGGATATGTAGAAGAAAATGATGTAGAAAGTATCTTTACTGAAAGCACAATAGTTGCATTTCCTTATACATCAACAACAGGAAGTTCTGGAGTTTTACATCAAGCAGGAAGTTACGGAAAAGCAGTTGTTATGCCCGATTTAGGTGATCTAGCTTTATTAGTTGAAGACGAAGGTTACAAAGGTGAATTCTTTAATCCAGAAAGTGCTTCTTCATTAGCAAAAGCTATCAGTACAATTCTTGAAGATGATAATTACAGAAGACGCATTGCAAAAACTAATTACAAAGCTGCTTGCGCACTTTCAATGGATAAAATTGTTGAAATGTACCTTCAAAAATTCAAAGAAATTGAAATTAATAAAATGGTAAATACTTTAGTTAGAAATGTATAAAAAGGCAGGTTTTTCTTTTCCTTTTTCATCAATAAAACCAAATTTTTTCTGTCTGTTTTTCTGCCAAGGCCATTTTCCGGCAACTTGATTTGGCACACTCGGAAAATCATATAAAGTCCACGACATAAATGCAAGATTGTTCTTTTTGAATAATTCTTGCATTTTTTTGTGGTATTCGGCCTGACCATCTTTAGTTGTTCCTGTCCAATTCCAAATTCCTCTGTAGGATGGAACTCCAAATTCCTGAATTACTATTGGTTTTTTAGTTGCTTTATCTAAAGTTGCGTATTCCGTTTCAAAATCGTCAATGGCATTGTAAAAATGATAGGAAACAAAATCAACTTTATCTTCTAAGTTGATAGCTTCATACGAATTCGACCAGCCAATTGTTACCAAATGATTCGGGTCATTTTCTTTAATTACAGTAATCATTTGTTGCAACCAATTCAATACATTTTTTTTGTCGCGATTTTCAAAATCCAAATTCGGTTCGTTTTTAATATCCCAAGCTAAAATAGCTTTGTGATTTTTAAAAGCAGTAACAATTTTTTCGGCATGTCGACTGGTTAGCGTCCAACTTTCCAATGTATAATCGCTATAAAAATCAAATAAAGTGATAATTACCTTTAAGTTTTTTGATTCTGCCAAATCCAATAAAGTTTTAAGCTTTTCCAGTTTTTCAGGTTTAATATCAGCTTTACCAAAATCCTCATATTGAATAAAAATCCGAATCGAATTCAACTTTGCTTTTTTGATAATATCAAAATCTTTTGCAATGGTATCTTTGTTAAATAAGTCGCCAAAAGTATCCCAAGCCGAATTTTTAGGATAGTAATTGATTCCTTTACTTATAAAATCGACATTATTGTATTTTATCTTTTTTCCAACAACTTTAAATTCATGATTTGATTTTAAAGTGTCTTTTTCAATTGGTTCAGGTTTCATTTTTTGAATGTGACGAATGCGCCAAAAACCATCTTCCAACAACATCATAACTTTGTAGGTTGCCGTATCTTGAACTTCTGAAATTAATTTTTTGTCTTTAAAAACTTTTTGAAATTCAATGACATTTTTATCGGTAAAAACCACTTGCTGACCGTCTTCACTATAAAATTCTAATTTCGGATTGTGTTTTAAAGTGGTACTTTCAATTGTGATTTTGTTTTTCAAATTATAATCAATGCTGTTGTACAAATTCACTCGAGCATTTTGTGTGTAATAATCTTCAATGCCTTGTTTTTTATTGTTTTCTAGCGATTTATTTTTGATGTACCATGAAAATAAATAGTCTTTTTCAATGGTTTTTAAGGTATTTGGCTCCATTACTCTGCCTACATTATTCAATTCTTCCCAAATAACTTTTGGTAAATAAGTATTTACAGTTTCTTTTTCCAAATGCAACATCGATGTTCTATCAGCACCAGAATTCAAATATTCTAAAATACTACTCAATCCAAAAAGCAACAGCACATTTAGTAAAATAAATGAGCTAATCAAGACCATACGAATCGTGTTTTTATTATTTATGAAGCTCATAGTTTAGGGTTTCTGTTTGTTTGGTAATGCCTAATGTTGTGATTTCAAAACGATAGTTTTTCTCTTTATAAAAATCTTCTGAAAGCTCAAAAGTTGCTATTCCTTTTGATGTATCTTCTTGCAAAGTTGTCACTAAGTTGTCTTTATGAAAAACCTTTACAATTACTTTTATTCCATCAGGAACCAATTGATTCATAAAACTTTTTATTGGTCCAACAGTTAGTGTTCTGTTTTTGTTTGAAAACGAATAATTGAATGTTGAAATAATAGGTTTGTAATTGATAGTAATCGAATTACTTTCGGCAATTCCGGTTACAAATCCTTTAACAGAATAGGTTTCTTGATGATCGGGATGCAATAATTGAGCTGAAGCAATTCCGTTTATCGTTGCTCCAAAAGTTTTCAATATCAAATTGTTTTTAGTTTTGATAAGGAACGAAACCAAAGTTCCATCGCTAACCACATTTCCATATTGGTCTTTTATGCTAGATGTTGTAAAATGCGTAATCTGATTTCCATCGGCAAACTCGTGATTTCTTTTATAATCTATTGTAAAATTGGTTGCAATATTTGGATAGATTTCGGTTTCAATTTCTTTGGTTGCGATTTTGTCACATTCTGTTGAGACCAACATTTTTCCTGATTTTGTTGGAGAATAAATATCGTACCAGGCAATAAAGTCTTTCGTTTTTAAATTGAGATTCGTAACATTTTGTAAAAATTGATGTTTCAAAATTACATTGGTGTTTTCCTGTTTTGGATTGTCAAAACCATCGGTTGGAACCGTAACCATCATGGTGAATTCTTTTCCACCTGCCAAAATTGTTCTTGGGCCAAGATAATTTTCAACAACAGTTTTGGTTGCATCATTTGGCAGAATCTCAAAAGTTCCTGAATTTCTTGTTTCATTTTTGTTGATTAAAAACCATGAAACGTCACCTGTTTTTTTACAATAATTTTCTGGAATTTTAAAAATGTAATTTCCTTTTTCAATGGTTACATCAAGTAATGTTTTTCCATACGAATGAATTATGAAAAGTTGCGGTTTTTCTTTTTCAGATTTGGAATGAAATTCTAATTCAATTGAATTTCCAGCAGTGAAAGTTTTAATATTTGAAACCAATTCAAAAGATACTTTTTTATTTGAAACCAAAGTAGTTCCGAATGCCAAAAGGAGTAAAGCACACAATAAAAACAATATGTTAATTGCTTTTTTCATTATCTTGGATTTCCTATATAATTATTAATTTCGATTTTGATGTAATCAAATCCGTTGCCTTTTACCATTTGTAATTGTTCCTCGTTTTGAGAAGCTTTTCTATTTGGAACCACTGCTTTAGAAATTGACGCATTTGCCAAACCATTTACAAAACAATTTTCCAACGATGATTTTAGAGTTTTGCAATTTTTTAAATTCAACAATTCATAGTCAAAATAATTCTTGCGTTGCACACGAACACCTTCACGCATAAAGAAATGATCTACATAAATCAGTTCTTTCTTGTCATTATAATACGATACTAAAATTTCCGGTATCGTACTTTCTTGAATTCCGAAGTTAAACAAAGTTCCTTTGATATGATTGTTTTCGATAGCAAAATCAGAAAGCGCCACTTGTGTGTACAAATCGGTTATGGCAACATTTCCAGCACATTGAATGTCGAATGTTACCGGATTATCTTTAATATCTAATGGAGCGAATTCGTTTGGATTGAATGTTTTTGGTTTTACATCAGTGTTTTTTGCCCAAGCAATGTCTTCAAAATTGACTTTAAAACTGGTGATTTCCTTTGGCATCAATTTATGTTTGATTTCATATTTTGCATTGAACGATGCTAATTTTTTGTCGTTTTTATCATATAAAGTAGCCTTCAAAACTACGTCGGCTGGAACATTATCGACATTTTGAACTTCTCCTATTATAATGTATTGTTTATTGTACTTAATAAGTTTCGCCGATAAAATTTCTAAAACAGGTTGCTTCAAAACATCATCGTGATAAGTCATTTGTGTCGAAACAGCGCGTCTTCCGTGTTTGAAATATTCGGTTCCGTTATTGGAAACAAATTGGTCAGGCGGAATATCCAAATCTATTTTATTTGGAACAATAAACCATTTGCCTTTTTCTTTTATAACTTCATGCGTATAGTTTTTTTCAATGATTTCCAAAGGCGTTACCCATTTAGTTTTAGCAATGATTTTGGCTGAATTTTCGGTTTGCTTTACAATTTGAATATCAATCGCATCCATTTTAGCATACGAATTTAAAATACCATCTTTTACCGCTGTTTCCAACATAAATTGCGATAGCGATTTGTTTCCTTTTGGATCTAAATAGGAATGTGCTTTTTCAAATTCTTTAAAATCAATCGCATCATAATAAGCTTTTACCACATTTTTCGGACTTAATTGCGACGAATTGTTGACATAAAATTGATAGACGAAATAAAAGATGATTAGCAATACAATTCCAGTCCAAATATGAAGTAGCGTAACCAGCTTTCTTGGAAACTTTTTATAATCAACAGCAAATTTGAAAAAATCGGGTTGAGTAATTGGTTTCAGTTTTAAAGCTTGATATAAAATCATTTGAACGTTCAAAACAAAAGCTATAACAACAGTTAAAATTGGAATAATTCCCCACATCAATTTTTGATACAATGGCACATCTTCAAAAGGAAGAATTTTAGATAATGGCGGAACATTGAGTTTTTCCCAAACCATAATTCCGTTTTCCAATTGCGTTAATCGATGCCAACCGCAGAAATATAGTATTGGATCGTAGAATTTATCATTAGAAAAAACATACTTCAGATTGTATTTTTCTGGAACCGTTAAAAATTGTTGCAAAGAACCAATGCCTTCCAAACCTCTAAATTTTGAATTTTCCAAACGTTCAACAGCTCTCGAAGTTAGTTCTGGCAATCGTCGTGCCGAATGATAATTTCCATCAACAGTCAAAGCTTTTGTTTGATAAGACAATGTTGCCATTTGATCGCCAAAACCCAAAGGCAAATAACGCCATTGATCGTGTTGGTCTTGGTTTAAGAAATTGATAATAGGTAACGTATTGATTTTCTGTGGTTGAAACGGACGAAAATAACCCAATGTTATCGTAAAAATCGCCATGAATAAAAACGAACCAGCAAACAAACCAGAAATAATTTTGTAATAGACCGAACCAAATCGTTCTTGAAGATTAGTTCGTAAATCGCCTTCTACTAATCGATATACAAATTCGCCAAACATTGGTAAACTCATTATGGCTGCCCAAAGTGTAAATCGGTCGAGTGTTAAAATATTAAAGGCATTTTCACCCAAAACTTTTAACGGAATAGGAGTGGTTCCGCCAGTTCCTAAAACAGTTAATAATGTTATTGATAAACCAAAGAAAATATAGCGTTTGCTGTAATATCTATAAAATATATATGGTAACAAAAACAATAAAATTCCCCAAGGAATAACAAAAAACATCAATCCAGAAGAAGTTACTTCGAGGAAATTATCACGACTTCCATGCGGAATTGGCACTTGTGTTATTGGATTGTTCTTCGAATTAATCCAATAAGGGAAAATGCAAAAAACAATTAAAAAGACAGATGTAAATCCAAATGCAATGATTCGCTTTAGTAATGAAATAGTAGTTTGTACAAATAATTTCATTGTTACTTCTTTGTACGAATTCACTTTTTCACGAGCTACATCCATCACCGTCATTCCGATTAACGGAAATATGAAGAATATCATTCCGAATAAAGGTGTAACGTGATGTGAACAAACGGTTACAGCAATTAATGAAATGGAAGTGAAGTAATATTTCTTTTGTCCGGTTTTTATCCAAAGATAAATTTCTGGCAACGCATGCATCAAGATAGAAATCCCAACAATACTTGGTAATTGACCAAAAATATGAAGTGTTTCAACAAAGGATGAAGAAAAAACAGCTAATAAGGCAGCATATCCTGCTACATTTCTATTGCCTGTAATTAAAAGTGAAAATCTAAAAACACCTGTAATAAAAAGAAGAATTGCAATGATGGCAACAGTAAATAATCCGAATTTTAATCCACCAATAAACGACAACAATCCAATACATTGATGCACTAATGGTGGATAACCCATAACGGTAAATCCGGTGTACCAACTGTAATTCCATGGCTCAAACCAACTAGTAGCGTAATGATTTCCAAAGAATAAATGAATTAAAGCATCATAAGTGTTTTCTAAAGTAAAGAAAATAGCGCTCCCATGGAAAACCAATCCAATTAATAATGCAACCAATAAATATTTATTCGATTTTTCTTTCACAAACTATAGGTGATTTCTTAATGATGTAAATATAGTAATAATCATCATATCGTTGAATTTTATATATCTATAGAAAAAAACCATTCGTCGACACTTATTTATTCTTTGGTCTAAAATAAAAATTGGCCTTGTAGTTTCGATGTACTTTTGACATGAAAAATAACAATAAAAAATAAAAAAAATGAAAATTTTAATCGTAGACGATCAAGAATTAGTATTACTATCATTAGAAAAATGTTTAACAGATTTAGGTTATGAAGTTATGACTTCAAACTCTGTTAATGATGCTAAAGAAAAGTATGATAATTATATGCCAAATTTGGTTATTGCTGATATCAATATGCCAGAATATACAGGAGAAGTGTTAGATAATAATCATGGTAATTTAGAAAACAAAAGTTCAGGTTTAGATATTGTAAATTATATTAAAATTGAAAAAAAGCATGAAACACCTGTAATTATTTTATCAGGTAACAATAATGAAGATGTTATAGAAAAAGGATTTGCTCTGGGAGCAACTGATTATCTTAAGAAACCACTTAGTTTGAATGAAATTGGGATAAGAGTTAAAAAACTAATTGGAGCGAGTAATATTACATATCCAGTGAATAAAAATAAATTCATTCAGAATAAAGTAATTGGAGTAGTTATTCCATGCTACAATGAAGAAAAAAGATTGATGAGTGAAGAATTTAAAAAATTTGTTAATTCAAATTTAAGCTATCATTTGTGTTTTGTGAATGATGGAAGTAAAGACAATACTTTAGATGTTTTATACAATTTAAAAAAGCAAAACGAAGGCAGAATTAGTGTTTACAATTGCGAACAAAATGGAGGAAAAGCAGAAGCTGTTCGTTTGGGAATGTTGCATTTAGCAAAACAACAACAATTTGATTATATAGGTTTTTTAGATGCCGATTTATCAACTAATTTCGAGGATTTTGATTCTTTAGTTGATACTATTAAAGATTCAAATTTTAAAATTGTGAGCGGTTCTAGAATAACAAGAATGGGTGCCGATATTGAAAAAGAATCTGCAAGAGCAATAATTAGTAAAACTATAAATTTTATTATTAGAAAAACATTAGGAATGGATTTTAAAGACACTCAATGTGGTGCAAAAATCATGACTAAAGATGTTGTTGAAGATACGTTTCAAACAAAATTTTTGACCAAATGGTTATTTGATGTTGAAATTTTTATGAGAATGAGAAAGAAATATGGTTTAGAAACGGCAAAAACTTTATTGTGTGAAAAACCTTTAGATAGATGGGTTCATATGGATGGTTCAAAATTATCATTCAAAGATTCTTTTAAAATATTAGGTCAAATTGGCCAAATAGCAATGCATTATAGATAATTTTTATTTTTATTTTTATTTTTCAAAGAAAGAGAGGTTGATTTATCAATCTCTTTTTTGATTTTGTATTAATTTAGGCATTACTTTTGTGAAACAATTAGAATAAAATTCAAAACAACTATCATGATTGATAATTTAAAGAAAATATTAAACGAAGACCAAGATCCAAAAGCGATTGAGAAAATTACTTCTAAATTGAGTAATTTATTAATGTCTAATGAAGAAATTGGATACATTGCTGTACAAAAAAAACCAGCAGTTACCATTTTGCCAGATAGTATTGTAGTTACTAACAAAAGAATAATTCTTTGTAAACCAAAAAATCTTGGTTTATCAATGGAATTTGTAGATTATGATTGGGATGATATTGCAGGAAGTTTTGTAAAAGAAGGAATTCTTGGAGCCGATTTCACTTTCAACACCAAATCAGATTTGACACATACGGTTGATTATTTGCCAAAAAATCAAGCACGAAAATTATATACTTATGCTAAAGAACAATTGGATTTATTGAAGAATCCAGGTTCAGCGCCAACTGCTAGTTCAGTAGTTGAAGAAGTTGCTCCAGTTTACGATGAAGTGATTGAAGAAGTAGAAGAAGTTGCAACAGAGGAAGTTACTAATTTTGCCGAAATTATTCCAGTAGAACAATCAGGTTACAGAGATGAAAAACAATTTCCTGATGAAAAATTAAATGCAGAAAGTGGTTTGGCAAGTTTAACGCAAGATCAATTATTTGAAAAACTTCAGAACTACAAGAAATTGTTAGATAATGGTTTAATTCTGCAAGGAGAATACGATAAATTGAAAAATGAAATTTTAAGTTATTTGTAAATTTTAAAGCAAAAATTCATATAACCGATTGAAATAAAATTCAGTCGGTTTTTTTATGTCCTTATGTAACATTTGTGACTTTTTAATTGGTTAAAGTGAAGTAATTTTATACTGTTAAAATCAAAAAATCATGACAACAACAGTAGTAATAGGAGGAAGTTTTGCAGGTATGACTGCAGCACTCGAAATCAAGAGAAAAGGTAAAAACGAACATAAAGTAATATTAATCGATAAATCACCACTTTTTTTATTCATTCCATCTTTAATTTGGATTCCTTTTGGAAGAAGAGACATGAAAGATATATCTTTTAAAAAAGAAGGAATTCTAACTAAGAAAGGTGTTGATTTTGTACGCGCAGAAGCTTTAACAGTAAATCCTACAACTCAAATTGTAACTACCGATAAAGGCGATTTTAAATATGATAATTTAGTAATTGCGACCGGTCCAAAAGTGAAATATGATGTTGCGCCAGGTGTAGAAGAATATACTCATTATATTGGAACTCCAAACGGAGCCATGAAAGCCAGAAAAGCTTTAGAAGAGTTTAAGAAAAATCCTGGTCCAATTGTGATAGGTGCTACTCAAAATGCAGGTTGTATGGGCGCAGCTTATGAGTTTTTATTCAATATAGAAAAATGGCTTCGTGAACAAAATATTCGTAAAAAAGTAGATTTATATTGGATTACACCAGAAGATTATTTAGGACATTTCGGAATTGACGGAATGCCAATGGGAGAAAGTATGCTTAAAGCATTTATGAAAATGTTTAACATTCATTATAGAACCCAAGTTGGTGTAAAAGAAGTTAAGGAAGACAAAATAATTTTATCTTCTGATGAAGAATTACCATTCAAATTCTCAATGTTAATGCCACCATTCATCGGAGTTGATTTTGTGACTAATTCACCAGATTTGCATGCTACACCAACAGGTTATATCAATGTTGGTGATGATTACAGACATGTAGATTATCCAAATATTTGGGCTGCAGGAATTGCTGTAAATGTTGTATTGCCATTTACACCAGAAAAAATTCCTTTTGCTTCACCAAAAACAGGTTATCCATCAGATGAAACCGGAAAAATTGTTGCCGAAAACATAATAAGAGTTTCACAAGGGAAAACCGATTTGAAGAAAAAAGCTTGGGGAAAAATTATGGGACTTTGTATTATGGATTGTGGAAAAAAAGAAGTTATAATTTTCTCAGACCATTTGTTCAAACCACGAAATTTTGCCATTATGATTCCAAACGTGATTTATGATTTTAACAAAGTTATTTTGGAGAAATATTTCATGTGGAAAAGTAGAAATGGGTATTCTTATTTGCCATAAAATTTAACCACAAAGTTCACAAAGTTTTAGCAAAGAGCTCGAAGCTTTTTAAATAAAAAAACCGATAGATTTATTTTCTATCGGTTTTTCATTGTGTTCTTAGTACAATCTTAGTGTCTTAGTGGTTAAACGAAATTACATTGACTTCTTCTGCTTTTCAACGAATCCATCAGCTTGTAACTTCAATAATTCCAATGCGCCTTTTTTCTTATAATTGTATAATTCTTTGTCGTCTTTGATATCGGCATAGACTTTATCGTAAATTTCGGCATCTGTTTTTCTTTGCAAATCACTTTGATAACGATTTTGTGCTAGCATATTTTTAATTCCCATTTCAGCGTCTTCTTGTTTGAAATCATATTCGCCTCTTGGAGAAAGTAATTTGGCAATAATTGGCGAAGTTTCAATGGCTAAAAATAAAAGCATTATAAAAAATGATGGTAACCAAGGTAATTTATTCAAAGCATTGATTCTAGCCATCAATCCATCAAAACCATCAATAATAGGTTGTGTTTCGGTTACTTTTTTGTCTAAATCGGCTTGTAGTGTTTTGGCTTTGGCTTCTTTTTCTTTAATTTTTACAGCATTTGCAGCTTTCATAGAATCCAATTGTTTCAAAGCCATGTCGTGTTTTTCACGTTTTTCTTTATAAACCGGACCTTTTCCTAATTTTTTTGTTCCAGCAGTTCCTTCAGCTTCAGTAATGAAAACCGAGTATAAATCATTTACTTCTTTTTCTTTTTTAGTAATATCACTTTTCAGGCTATCGATTTCGGCTTTGTTTTTATCAACATCACTTTGAAAATAATTGGTAACTTGTTTTTTGTTTGCCATTGCCATTTCGTTTTTCTCTTTCAACAAAACGGTTTCAATTTCTTTCTGAAAGATTTTTATTTCCAATGGTTTTGAAATTACTATGGCAATAATAATAGCCAAAGCTATTCGTGGTGTTGCCTGAATAAATTCGTCTAAAAAATTATCACGTTTTTTGATTGTCGAAACGATAAATCTATCCAGATTGAAAATTAAAAATCCCCAAACTAAACCAAAGAAAACTGCAGTGTAGACATTGTCGAAAACTGTAAAAAGCGCATAACTACTGGCAATAAAAGCCATAATTGCTGTGAAGAACACTGTGGCTCCAATACCAGCATATTTGTTTTGTTCGCCGTTGGAACAACCGTTCACAATGTCAGTATCGACACCAGAACAAAGAATAAAAAAACGTTTTAACATGATTGATTGATTTTGATTTGATGATTGTAATACAAATTTAACGCCAAAAATTTTATAATGTTGTAAAATGTTGTAAATTAGTTTGGTTGGCCACTGATTCACAGATTTTTTTTAAAAGAAAAATCCGTTCACTCAATGAAGAATGAACGGATTTAAAATTTGCGAATTTGCGGTTGAATTATTTACTCATTTCTACAAAATACTTATAAAATAAAGGAATAGTTTCAATACCTTTTAAGTAATTAAAAATTCCAAAATGTTCGTTTGGTGAGTGAATAGCATCAGAATCCAATCCGAATCCCATTAATATAGTTTTAGATTTTAATTCTTTTTCGAATAGTGCAACAATTGGAATACTTCCACCAGAACGCACTGGAATCGCAGGAACTCCAAAAGTTTCAGTGTAAGCTTTATTCGCGGCTTTGTAACCAATGCTATCGATTGGAGTTACATAACCTTGTCCGCCATGATGAGGTTTTACTTTTACTGTTACGCCTGAAGGAGCAATGCTTTCAAAGTGTTTAGTAAACAATTCTGTAATTTCTTCCCAATCTTGATTTGGTACCAAACGCATAGATATTTTAGCAAATGCCTGACTTGCAATTACAGTTTTTGCACCTTCGCCAGTATATCCACCCCAAATTCCGTTTACGTCTAATGTAGGTCGAATGGAGTTTCTTTCGTTAGTTACATATCCTTTTTCGCCATAAATGTCGTTAAGGTTCAATGCTTTTTTATAATTTTCTAAATTGAAAGGTGCTTTTGCCATTTCGGCTCTTTCTTCTAACGATAATTCTTCTACATTATCATAGAATCCTGGAATAGTGATATGATTGTTTTCGTCATGAAGCGAGGCAATCATTTTTGCCAAAACATTTATTGGATTTGCAACTGCGCCACCATAAAGTCCAGAATGTAAATCACGATTTGGTCCTGTAACTTCCACTTCAACGTAACTTAAACCACGCAATCCTGTTGTAATTGACGGTTGTTGATTAGAAATCATTCCAGTATCAGAAATTAAAATCACATCATTAGCAAGTTTTTCTTGATTTTGAGTAACAAACCATGATAAACTTTTAGAACCTACTTCTTCTTCCCCTTCAATCATGAATTTTACGTTGCAAGGCAAGCAATTGTTTTGAATCATGTATTCAAATGCTTTCACGTGCATGTACATTTGACCTTTATCATCACAAGCGCCACGAGCGAAAATTGCACCTTCAGGATGAATTTCTGTGGTTTTTATCACAGGTTCAAATGGAGGAGAAGTCCAAAGCTCCATTGGATCTGGCGGTTGCACATCATAATGTCCGTAAACCAAAACCGTTGGAAGATTTTTATCAATAATGTGTTCTCCAAAGACAATTGGGTAACCTGGAGTTTCACAAATTTCAACATGATTGCAACCTGCTTTTTCTAATGAAACTTTCACGGCATTGGCAGTATCAATTACATCTTGAGAGTAAGCCGTATCAGCACTTACAGAAGGAATTTTTAATAATTCGATTAATTCGTTTAGAAAACGCTCTTTGTTTTCTTGAACGTATTGTTTTATATTATTCATTTTTAATGGTTTGATTATAATGTCAAATATACGAATACAAATTCCAATATTTAAATTCCAAATTCCAATTTTTTAAAGAAGTTTTATTTTTTTTGGAATTTGTTATTTGAGTATTGGAAATTACAAAGTATTGTTTATATTTGCACTCACAATTTTAGCGGATATGGCGAAATTGGTAGACGTGCCAGACTTAGGATCTGGTGCCGCAAGGCGTGTAGGTTCGAGTCCTATTATCCGCACAATTAATAAGTCTTATTTATTTGTAAATCAAATATTTAAGACTTTTTTGTTTTAAAAAATCCCCTAAAAACACCCCTGTTTCATATTATTACTACTATTTTAATCTAAATTAACTTGTTTAAATATTAAAAGTTAAAAATGATTAAATGTTCTTCATTATATGGACAATATAATTTTATTTTATAAATTCACGTCATAAAACAAACTTTATATATTAATCACAACAGACTAATGAAAATTGTTGATAATTTTAAAAAGATTTATGTAAATAGTTTGATTAGTGGGTGTGGAAGCAAAAAATCAGTTTTGTGACAGGATTTAGAACCAAGACAAAATAGAGTGTTGCACATAAAATAATTTTTTTGGATATGTATAAAATATTTTTTGAAAACGAAACTGAATTGAAAGAAGCTGAATTATATGATAATTTTGAATTCTCAAATTTTTGTATTTCTGAGAGTGATAGACTTTTAAAAGAGTTAAGATTGAATCAAATTAATATTGAAAGAGGAGATTTCGAAAAAAAATTAAAAAAAATTCTATTTAATATTAAAACATCGTACTATATATCAAAAAATTCAAATAACGATAACATCGAAACTATAAATAAGTCATTGAGTACCTTAAGAGATAATATTGATTTACATTTTAGAGCTAATTATTCGGATATAATTAATTGGCATAAACCCTCAAGTTTGGATTATTTATTTGAGTCATTAACTTCTGCAGAAAAAAAGAAGGTTCTTTCAAAATCGTACTTAAGAAAAGATATTATTGAAGGAAGTCAAGAGTATTTTGACAAACACAAATTAAACGAAATTTTCTGTGATTTTAATTCTTATAAAATATTCTTTGATTTTATGAATTTATTCATCGAAGATGGTAAAATTGAATTTAATTATACAGATGCTTGCTTTTTATTTAGAGTTATGTTTGAAAAAAAATATATTATTGAAAGCGTTTCAGAATCCACATTTAGATTTAAAATGTATGATTCAAAAAAGCTAAATTTTGAAAAATTAAAAAGTCTTAAAGCATCAACTTCAATTTACAGGAGAATAATTTTTGCTTTTATTGAGAAACAAAATCGTTCCCAAAAGATTTTTTATAGTCCCAAGTAAGTTTAGAGAATCGCATAATTTCGCAGTATAGGATGACAAAAACTAAAAACAAATAAAAACATTCTAAATCAAAATTATGAGAGAAAAAAATGAAATGCTATTACTTCAAGTAAGCGTAAAAGAGTTAAGAGAGATTATTTCAGAGGAACTGAATAAACTCGTGAAAGTAATACAATTAAATCCGAACGAAAATGATGAAGAAAAGATTTATTCAAGAAAAGAAACTGCAAAACTCTTGAATGTATCAGTTGAAACTTTATTCAATTGGAATAATAAAAAAATACTTGAAGCCAAAAAAATGGGTAATAGGGTTTACTATTTGAAAAATGATGTTATGAACAAACTTAATTCAGTTGCATAATGATAGATAACGTAAAATTTCAAATAGTAGAGAAAGAAAAGTTTGAAAACTTTGTTGTTTCAAGTAAAATAATAGATTTGATGACTATTATTAATCTTTTTACAAGTGAAATAAACTTGTATCCAAAAAAAGGGAAGTATAAAAATTTAGATGTTTCAATTACTTTAATTAATGCCTATATAAATGGCAGTTTACATAAGTTTAGAAATTTAGTTTTATTTGATGAAGACCAAAATTATAATGATTTCAGTTTTTGCCAAGTGAAAGAAGTTATTTCTTTTTTGACTAAAAAATTAAAGATTGAAAATTCTAGTTCTTTGACAAACCTTGAATTTGGAATTAATATTGATGTTAGTAAAAATCCGCAAGATATAATTGACTATAATCTTTTGATGTATAGAAACAAACATCATAACAGAGACGATAAATTTGGCGGAAAAGGTGATTTTAAGGAATTTAAAACAACAGATTTTAGTTTAAAGATTTACAATAAATCTAAACAATACCATTTGAAAGAGCATAAATTGAGAATAGAATTGAAAATTACTTCAAAAAGGTATTTACAAAAGATAGGAATATTCAAATTGGAGGATTTAAACGAAATTGAGGTTGTTTATAGGCTTTATGATAGGCTTTTAAAAGAGTTTAATGGATTAACCATAGTCGATGATTTTTATCTCTTAAATATGCCGAAAGAAGACAAAGATAATTTAGTAAAATTTACAAATCCAAACTATTGGAAACAACTTAAAAAAGAAAAGTCTTTGAAAGTATTTAATAGAGTGAAAAGAGATTTTAATATGTTGGTTGAAAAGCATAATTTAAATAAAACCAAGAATGAAATTTTAGTAAATCTTGAATTTAAATTTCAAGAACTTTTGAACGATTGTGATGAAACTCTTTTATTGTCTAATATTGCTTAGAGGGTTAAAATGTAAACTATAATATAAATAACAAACCCACCTTTTTAAATCGTGGGTTTTTTTAGTATCACTAGAATTTTATAGTAGGTTCGACTTGCAGTTGAAATATTTTTCGAGCATTGAAAATTGTGTATGATATTTTATAAGTTACAATTTATAATTTTTTAAAAGTATTTTCAAAACAAACATCTATTACCATTTTAGCAGTAAATCTATCAACTGTATATTTTTTACACAAAAAAGGCATATCATTAATTAAATGTTCTTTTAAAGAAAGTAATTCTGTTTTTACATCTGTACCATTGTTAATTGACTTATTAGTAATTACATCTATTGCTTCTCCAATATCATACATAAGTGATGCTTCACCAGGACTAGTTGTTGGATGTCTCTGATATAAATAATCTTTTGATTTGTCTCTATTATTATAAGAGATAAGATAGACTATAAAAAGCAAACCTAAAAAAATAAAAAAGAAGTTCATAATTAGTAAATTTTTAAATATGTAGAATAAACACTTTCAATTATAGCAGTTGTTTTTA
>LNFM01000064.1_pt1 | contig 233066 bp, 230 predicted proteins | sample 596031 | NCBI WGS metagenome assembly LNFM01 (sample SAMN04254537, study PRJNA301005) | activated carbon metagenome | isolation source: dual media filters at the Ann Arbor, Michigan drinking water treatment plant | place: USA: Ann Arbor | reverse complement strand
GCGGGCATGGCCCGCTCCTACAGAAAGCGTCGCCCATTTCCACGGTGCGTGGCGCATCCACCGATCCTGTAGGAGGGGCCCATGGCCCCGAGAGCGGTCGATGCGACGGAAGCGCTTCACCCGGAACAGGCGCTTTCGCGGCCATGGGCCGCTCCTACAGAAAGCGTGGCCTGTTTCCACGACGGGTGCCGCACCACGGGGGGATATACAAGGGGCCCTCCCCTTGTTGGTACGCCCCGCGGCCAAGCCGCCGCGGGCCGTCAGGCCCGAGAGGCGGCCATGGGCCGCTCCGACAGAAAGCGTGGCCTATTTCCACGGCGGGCGGCGCACCACGGGGGGATGTACAAGCGCCCCCTCACGGCTTCTCGAGATACCCCGAGAACGTATTGATGTAGGTCGTCGGCGTGGTGTCCACCGACGGACCCCACGTCCCGCCTCCCTTCCAGCCGACGGCCGGGCCCTCGACGCCGCGGATCTCGAACGTGCCGGTCAGGCCCTTCGACAGGTCCGCGTTGACCACCCACGTCACCACCCACTTCGCCCCCGCGGGGCTCTTGCGGAAGCAGTAGCCGCGGCCGGTGGCGGTGCCGTCCTTGATCTCGGTCGCGCCCACGCACGGCCCAGCGGAGTGCTGCATCGGTGTGTTTGCGCCGGCGCCTTCGAGTGCGTAGCCGAGGCCCTCGGCGTTGATAGAGACGATCACGTGGTTCGGGCCGACTTCGATCACCTGGCTCTTGTTGATCGCCGTGTACGTTCCCTTGATGGGGATGCGTTCGCCGGCGACGGCGAGCGTTGCAGACCCGAGGAACAGCGGAACGACCAGACCGACCAGACCGACCATCGTGCTCTTGCGCATCGCATTCTCCTGCGCCCCGTGTCGTGGAGCGGCCCGCGGATCGGGGCATGCCCGACAGGTCGCGGGGAAGAAGGTAGAGCGCTCGGCATTACGGATGGGTTATGGATACGGCGGCGGGTTCCCGTGCTTCGTTGCGCAAAGAGCTTTCGGTCCGACACCTTGGTCTGCGTCCCAGGCTCTTCACCTTCCGGGATCGCGTCGTGCCATGGATCATCGTTTCCCCGGCCCTGGTCCGCTATGATCGACCGCGATTCGATTGCGAGTGTCGTGCAGGCCGATTCCACCGCACGGCCAGGGTAGACCATGCTTCAGATGCAGTGCCTGGGGGACCTGACGGTCGTCGTGGATGGCGTGTCCGTACCCGCACTCACGAACTCGAAGGCCGCCGCACTCTGGTTGTACGTGGTGCTGACTGGGGGCACGTGCTCGCGGGCCGCACTGTGTCGGGTGTTCTGGGGTGAGCTCGATGACGCTGCTGCGCGCGCCAACCTGCGGGTGCTGTTGACCCGACTGCGACAGGAGCTTCGCGGGCACGTGCGCGCGGATCGCACCACTGTCATCGTTCCGGCGAGCCCGCCGTGGACGCTGGATCTCGCCGCGATGGATGTTCCGCTCACGAATTCCCGGGACGACATTGCAATCCTGCTCGCGCTGCGGATCGAAGATTTCCTGGGTGGACTGCGTCTGCGCAAGGCCCCCGAGTTCGACGACTGGCTTTCCGAGCAACGCGAGGCCTTGTGCCGGCGATACCTGGCCCGGCTCACCACCATGGCCGATGGACTACGCGAAGTCGGAGACCACGGTGCCGAGGCCGAGGTGCTGCGACGCTGTCTTTCGCTCGCACCCTGGTCCGAACCACATCATCGAGCGCTGATCCGGACGTATGTCGACATGGGACAGCGTGGCTCGGCCATCGCTCAGTACGAGGCCTGCGCGAAGGCCCTGCGACGCGAGCTCGACGTGGCGCCGGATGCGTCGACGCACGCGCTCTACGAAGCCGTCCTGCATGGCGATCCGGTCGTCCCGGCTGCGGAGAGCGCGGCTCCGATCCAGGCCTCCTCAGCGAAGCTCGATGCATCGCGCAGGATTCCCTTGGACGACAGCCTCCCCTGGGTTGGGCGAGGCGAGGAGCAGACCCGTCTCACCAACCTGCTGACCAGTGCTGATTCGCGTGTGGTCACCCTGATGGGGCCCGGCGGGATCGGCAAGACCCATCTGGCGCTGGCCGTGGGCGTGGCGTTGTCCGATCGGTTTCCCGACGGCGCATGCTTCGTCGATCTCTCGGATCTCGTACCGCAGGCGTCGGAGAAGAGCGGCACGCTGGTTGCGCACCGTGTGGCCGCTGCCGTGGGCGCCGTGTTGCCCGTGGGCAGGGAGCGCGACGCCCTCGTGGAACTGCTCGGGCCGCGTCGGCAACTGCTGATACTCGACAACTTCGAACAGGTGGCCGACGCACGCGACCTCGTGGCGGCACTGGTGCGTCGGTCGAACGGGCTGAGGATTCTCGTCACCAGTCGCCAGCAGCTCGGCCTGGCGACCGAATGGGTGGTGCTGAAGCGCGCCGCGAAAATTCAGCCGGTTGTGACGAGAAAACTGGCCTTCTGAATCCTTGCGCCTGCTGCAACGATTCCGCAGCCCTGGAAAGGCTCACCAGCTCCGGATGAGAAGTTCGCCGGTTCGCTTCTTCGATCGACCTGTTCCGCCGACCGAGTAGTCGATCTCCAGCCGCTTCATCTCGAACCCCTTGAACGCTCGCCGCATCTCCGGGATGTCGTTCACGCTCACGATCGCCTTGCCCTTCAGGTTGAGCATCGCTTCGGCCATCGCCTCGTAGTTGTCCAGGCCGAACTCGACGCCGTAGCCTTCTGTACCCCAGTACGGCGGATCCATGTAGAACAGCGTGTGCTCGCGGTCGTAGCGGCGGACGCATTCGCGCCAGTCGAGCCGCTCGACCGTGACCTGCGCTAGGCGCAGATGGGCGGCGCTCAGGTCCTCTTCGAGCCGGAGCAGGTTGATCGACGGCTTCGAGGTCGTCGACGTGCCGAAGGTCTGGCCGGCGACTTTCGCCCCGAAACACAGGCGCTGCAGGTAGTAGAAGCGCGCGGCGCGCTGGATGTCGGTGAGGGTTTCCGGTGGCGTGGAGTGCAGCCACTCGAAGATCTGCCGGCTGGAGAGTGCCCAGCGGAACTGGCGGGCGAACTCGTCGAGGTGGTGCTTCACGACCCGGTAGAGGTTCACCAGGTCGCCATTCACGTCGTTCAGGATCTCGGCCTTGACCGGGTCCTTCGCGAAGAACAGGGCCGCGGCCCCGGCGAACACCTCGACGTAGCAGGTGTGCGCCGGAAACGTGGGAAGGATCTGTGCTGCGAGCCGGCGCTTGCCGCCGATCCAGGGGATGAGCGGCCTCGCGGCCGGGGTGTTCGTTGCATCCAAGGTAAGCCCTTTTCGCCTGTGGAAAAATGCTAGGCTTCCTCGCCGCGTACGTGGCCGAGGGGCCTAGGCCAAGGCTCACGGGGCTCCCCGTGCGCTGAGGCGGCCGGCGGGTGTTCGCGCACCCAACGGTCGCCCTTCGTCAACCGCCGATCACTCGATCAGCGTGAATCTCACTGTCGCGGTGTCCACGACCGTCGTCCCGTCGGGGCCGAACGCGGTCGCGATGAGTTCTCGAGCGCCTGTGGGCATGTCGCCGCACGCGCCGGCCACCGAGAGCTGCAGCTGTTCGCCTGGCGGCACCGTGACCGTCTGCCGAGGCAGCACGATCCACTCCGCGGCGCCGTTGCAGCCCGCGTCGAAGCGCGCCTCGACGAACCCATCGAACGGGCTCGGGGTGAGGTTCTCCAGGTTCTGAGTGACTTCGATCAGCTGGGCACGCGTGACGGTGCCGATCTCGACGACCTGTGCGGCATGGGCCGCGCTGAAAATCTGCAGGCCGGCAGACTTGGTGGGGCAGCGTGCCGCGGCGCCGGGGTTGTGAACGTCGAGGCAGGCGATGCGGGCCGATGCCTGCGGTGGCGGCGGGTCGCCGCCCCCCGAGAACAGGGCGCAGCCTGTGACGACGACTGCCAGTACGAGCATGGACATCCAGAGGGGTTTCATCGGGCTGACTCCTTCCACCGCGCGCGGATCGGGAGCACGCCGGGCGGCGCGGCGCGCGCCAGCGGCTCGTTGTCGAGGAGGAGATCGCGGCCGAGGAACAGGCCGTGAATCGGCTCCCGGTCCCGCTGCAATGCCGCCAGCTCGCGGCACAGATCACTGACGGGGTCGATCAGGACGACGCTCAGGTCGGCGGCAAGGCCAGGGAACGGGTGCGGAATGACCGACATGTCGGCCTGTTTCAACGCCTGGGTCACGGCCCGTTCGACGATCGGCGCCTCGCGGAGCAGCTCGGAGTACTCGCGCCACGGCATTGCCTCGATCTCGGCGGGCGACCACTTCGAGAGATCGCGGATGCGCTGATACCCAACGCCCGCCCGGTAGTAGTCCGCCCGGCTGTTGGTGGGGCCGTTGTTGGCCCACGGCGGGTCCTCGGAGACCGACATCTGCACGACGCGGCCGCCGGAGTCGACTGCCGCGAACACGAACAGGGGCACGTCGCCGTCGCCGAGGTCGTACGGCGGTGACGCCTGGACGTAGGTCTGGTCGGCGTAGACGGGGTTGGTGTTGCTGCTCTGCAGCGTGATGACGGCCGTCGTGGGCCCGGCGCTATTCGACCAGGTGAGCGCGTGTCTCGACGACGCCGAATTGCCACCGGTGTGGCGCAACTGGGGATAGAACCCGAACGCCCCACCTGGCAACGTGAGGTTCACCTCACTGGTGCTCGAGGACGACACCGTGCCGGTGCTGGTCTTCAGCTGCGCCTGGCCGACGGCGGCCGGCAGCATGTACTCCTTCGAGATGGCCCAGTCGGACAGACTCATGCCGTCGAACCGCACGGTACCCACGCTGGCACCGACGCCAGGCAATCCCCCCGACAGGACCAGTCGGCAAAACTTGGCGTTCGAGGGAGCGGTGACCTGCGCGCGGAGAAGGGTCGCGGCGGTGGGCGTGTTGACGTTCGTGTACACGACCGTGCTCGAGATATGTGACAGCGCGGCGTTGTACCAGGCAAGAACGATCTCGGAGGACACGTGGGCCACGCTCGCGCTGATCCAGCCCTTGAACAGCATCACCTCACTGGCTGCGCATGGCACGTACCCATTGTGGAGCGCGTATCCGCCACCATTGGCCAGTACGGTCGAGGTGATGGCCAAGTCGCTCGCACCGTGGACCGCACCACCAGGCGGGATTCCGTGCGAGCCGCCCGCGTAGTCGGTGAAGCTCCACCCAGCCTCGGACTGCTCGAACGACCCGTTCCGAAGCAGGTTCGGCCCCACTTCCACAAGGGCACTGTTGGCGCCGTCGTGGTTGTGGTCCTGGACAGCCCCGGCGGTGTAGCTGGCACCCAGCCACTCGCGCAGGTGGATGGCGTTGTCCCGCAGCGCGGTCATCAACGCCGTAGTGATGGGACTGTCGGGGTCGATCGCGCCGTCGAGGATGTTGACCCAGCTCTTGGTGATCGCAGCCATGCTCAGTCCTCCGCCAGGGCGGACAGCTCACGGTCGATCGGGTGCCGGCACTGCAGCGCAAAACGCTGGTGGAACCGAACGGTGGCGCCCTGGACCATCTCGGTGAGCCCGCCGAAATGCTCGCAGCCCTCGCAGGCACGCGCCCGTCGCTGGTCGAACTTCTTCAGCGGGCAGCGCACCAGCACGTTCGGGGGGATCTCGATCTCGTCGCCTTCCATGTGCCCTCAGATGATCAGGTAGCCCTCGGAGCCGTCGGACATGAGTCCGCTGTTGCCGGCCACGTGGGCGTAGGTTTTCTCGGTGGGGTAGTCCGCCGTGCTGTCGGGGGCGATGAACCCGTAGCGCCGGGCGAACCCCGTGGTGCGGCCCTGGTACAGGACCCGGCCGCCCTGGTCGTCGACGCGCGTCACGAGCACCCGCGTGGCCGCAGGCGCCCCGGTGAGGTCCGGCAGCAGGCGCGTGGTGATGCTGGCCAACTCGCCGGCCGGCAGCGTGTAGTCCTTCGGGTCGAGGGCGAACTTCACCCGCTTGGGGGCATCCCGCAGCGTGTTCAGTCGCCGCCGTGCGAGCGCCGACATGGCCACGAGGTTGCCCGGGCCGAACCAGCGCGACTGCAGGACCTGCACGCGGCGATCGCCGTACTCGTTGGCCCCTTCCGCGTCCGCGTCGATCGCGATCTCGGCGCGGCCGTACTGGTTGACCTGGTCACCCTTCGCGGTGGCGTCTTCCTGGGCGTAGTAGACGGCGATGGCCGTCGCCCGCAGCTCGTCCAGGTTCTCGACGCCGACCGACCCCTCGACCAGGTGCGCCGTCTCGTCGTACGCAGGCGGACTCGCCAGCGACGGCAGCAGCACGCGGAACACTGCCTTCTGCGCCTGCGGTGACCAGTACACGACGGCGGAGAGCTGGGGGAGCAGCTCGGTCAGGTACTCGCTCGGCGTGGTGGGCTCCGACAGGCAGGCGGTCACCTCGTAGCCCACGCCGAACCAGGTGGCCTCCTCGGCCGCCAGCTGCGCGGTGTCGATGTAGGTGTCCGAGAGGCCGGACTCGTTGAGCAGCGCCTGCACCACACTCGTGGGCGTGGCGCCGACGAATGCCCTGCAGAGCTGCACCGTGCTGCCCGCCTTGTGGTCGGCGAGCGTGGAGCCGAACTGCGCGCGATAGGTCGCTGACGGCCACGAGAGCACGTCGCCGCTTTTCGCGGTGTACTCGAGGATCTCCGTCCCGATGCGCACGAACTCACGCTTGCCGCTCGTGGCCGGGTCCGCGTACTGCGCACCCCGTCCGCTCTCCAGCGTGAGCGACAGCGGGTGCACCTGGTAGTCGCTGATGCCCGTGGGCAGCACCTCCCAGGCGACGTCTACCGTGGCCACGCGACTGGTGCCGTCGTACGCCGTGATGGTGCGGCGCTGCCCGGCGCCCGTGTTCGTCACGATCACGATCTCCATCCCGACGTATGCGGCATCGACCGCCAGCGCGTCGACCGCCAGCGTCACGGTGTTGCTGGCGGCGGCACGCACCAGCCCCACTTGCGCTCGGCTGGCCAGCGCCACCGCGAGCTTGCCGTCCGTCGGCGCAGGCACCTTGTTCCGGTCGGCGAGCTTGAGCGGGTCCTTCAGCACCACACGCACCTGGCCACGGGCATCGGGCCCGGTGATCGAGTCGATCACGTACAGCTCGTCGAGGAAGGTGTCCCACGTCCAGGGCGACGCCACGAAGCCTCGGCGCACACGGGCGAAGCGGCCCGGGTAGTGGGGGTTGCGCTTGAGCAGCCGTGCCCAGAAGGTCCCGCCGGCCGGCGTGCTGCGGGTGGTCACGTACGGGTCGAGCTCCACGTCAGCGTCTGGCTCGTCGGCCAGTTGCAGCGTGAGCGAGCCCCGGCGCGCGAGGCCCTGCTCGATGTCGATCTCCGACACAGCCGCGGAGACGTCGAGGATGTAGGGCCGCAGTGTCTGCCCCGGCGGGAGCGGCATCCCGCGAGAGCAGAAGCGCAGCGTCTGAGTGCCGCGCACGTAGTTCGCCTTGTCCTGGCAACTGCCCCGCGTGTTGTAGCAGGGCGTGCCGGTGGCCGTGCACGGCGCGGTGCCGTGGGTCAGTGTGCAGCGGTCGAGATCCAGCTCCACCACCACCGCGGGGATCCGCGCCATCGCAGTACGTGCGGCATCGCGGGCGGCATTGGTCGGCACCGTCGGCATCAGGCCACCCCGCTCACGTCGAGCGTGAGGCGCGCGAACTCACCAGCCTCGGTGGGGGCGCGATAGTCGTCGGCCGCCACGACCAGGCGTGTCTCCGTCGGGTGGTCAGAGGGGTCCCACGCGAACAGGAACGGCATGTCGCGCAGATGCGCGGCCCACGCCGGCTGCCAGTGGTCACGCAGCCACGACCAGGTGACGCGCGCGGAGATCGAGCCGGTCCACTCCTCGAACTGGACGTTTCGACCGAGGGGGTGCCCGGCTTCGCTGCGGTTGGTGTCGCCGCGCACCTTTCGGCCGAGCGGGTCGAAGCCAAGCGGAAGGCGGCGAGGCAGTTGCAACGCGCGACCGATGGCCGCGATGGCGATGGCCGGCGCCGTGGATCCGGTGATTCGGATGGCCCAGTACCGATAGGAGGCCGGCGCGAACGTCAGCACGATCGGCCCGTCATTGGCGGGCACGATGCTCGCGACGACGTCGCTGCTCGAGACGAAGTTGTCCGTGCTGCCGCGGATCTCGAGGGTTGCGCCGCGCGTGCCCAGATCGTGCCCGTATACGGCCGCGTAGTCCGCCGTCTGCACGCTGCCGCAGTCGACCTTCACCGTGGCCGGCAGGGTCGCGGGCTTCCACCAGGTGTACGGGCGCCAGTCGCGGACGTGCAGTACCGAGAACCCGGCAGCGGTGGTCGACGCCACCGGTACCGCATCCTCGAAACGGTTGTCGTGCAGGATGAGCGGCAGCCCGACGCTCATACGGTCTGCACCCGGATGACCGCGCCATCGCCGATCGCGTCATTGATGGCAGGGATCAGGCTGTCGCGGATGGCGGCGGCCGAGAACACGTCCTGACCGCTCAGGTTGATGTTCACCTCGCGCGTCTGCTGCAGCACGCCCTGGTTGGGCGCGGTGTACGGCACAGTTCCGGCGCCGGCGCTGGTCACAGGCCCGGTGGTCCCGCCGGACGAGAGCACCGGCGAGCCGCTGGCGCTCCCGAAGCTCGTGGAGCGGATCGCCTGCACTCGCGCGAAGCCCACCGCGATCGCCGCCGCTGCCGCTGCAGCGCCGAGGCCCGGGCCGATGACCGGAATCGACGCGAGCGCGGCATACGCGCCTTGGGCTGCGCGGTAGGTCTGGATGATCGTTTCCGCCACGGCACCGGCCTTGCCGATCTCGAAGAGCGCGCGGCTCTTCGTCTGCATCAGACCGCCCAGCTGGCCGAAGAAGAAGCTCGCGGACTCCAGCGACATCTTGTCGTACTGCTGCCCGATGGTGAACCGGACCGAACGCGCGTCGCGGTCGTAGTTACGCAGCCGGATGTGGTGCTCGCGAGTCTTCTCCTCCACGCGGTTTTGGTGCACGTCGAGGGCGTCTTCGGCCTCCTTGCCCTTAGCTGTCACCACCTCGGCGCCGGGCGTGATGTCGGACCAGAAGCCCGGCGGGTTGTCGCTCCGGTCGCCGAACGCGGTGCGCATCATCCCGCCGCCACCGTCCTCGCCCCCGAACGACTGCTTCCGGAACTGGCCCTGCGGCTTCGCCTGCAGCTCCTTGATGCCGAGCAGACGCCGGTAGTTCTCGCCGGACTTCTCCATCAACGCATCGAGGTCGGCGCCGATCTCCTTCCCGATGCGCCACGCTTCCTTGAACTCGCCCTTGACCACCGCGCCGATGACCGCAGCCGCGCCACCGACCAAGCGGCCGAGAATGCCGAAGCCATCGCCCGCCACCTGCACGGCGAGCGCTATCGCCTTGAGCGTTGCGATGAGGCCGGTGGCGACGGCGTCGAGCAGGCCCGATGCCTTGAGGGTGCGCTGGAACGAATCGATCAGCGGGACGAACGCGGGCACCAGCTCGTTGGTCACCCGCACGGTGATGCCGCGGAAGTTCGCGGCCAGGCGGTCGAGCGAGTCGTTGAACTGGCCGGCGGCACTGGCGGGGCCGGATTGGATCACGATGCCCAGCTCCTGCGCCTCGGTCAGCAGCGCCCGCACGTTCTTCGAGCCACCTTCCAGCACCTGCGCCATATCCCCTGCGGCCTTGCCGAAGATGTCGGTGGCGAAACGCCCCCGGTCCATCGCGCTCGGCACCCGCTCCAGGGCGTCTGCGATTGCCAGCACTGCGGCCTCGCCGCCCATGTTGGCGAGCTTCTCGGCGTCGAGGCCCAGCTCGGCGAGAGCCTTCTTCGCGGGGCCGGCGTTGTCGGCGGCCTTGGACAGGTTGTTGTTCATGTTGCCGAGCGCCTTCGTCAGCTGATCGCTGCTGACGCCAGCCAGCTTCGCAGCCCACTCCATGCCCGTGAGGAACTCGGTGGTGACGCCGACCTTCTTGGCCGTCTCGTCCGCCTTGTCGGCCGCGGCGATCCCGCTCTTCAGCATCGCGATCCCGAACGCAGCCGCTGCCGTGGCCGCCGCGCCCAGGGCAACGCCGATCTTCCCGACGGCCACCGTGCTCTTCTCGGCCGACTCCTCCGTCTTCTTCCCGGAGTCTTCCGCTGCCTTGCCCGAGGTGGTGAAGGTCTGCTTCGCCTTCTCAGCGAACCCCGAGAGCACGGCGGTGGCCTCGTCCCGCATCCGCAGGATCGTCTCGAACGTGCCGCCGTTACTCTGGATAGCCAATGGCCGCCCTCATCTGTTCTTCACGATCCGCCCGGGCCTTGGCCACGGCGGGTTCCACTGCCTCCATCGCCTGCACCCACGCGGCGTCCTGCTCGGCCCAGCCTCCGGCGCGGGGCAGGACTCCCCGCTCGAACATCGCCCAAGCTCGTAGCCACTCGTGCTCGGTCTGGGTGAGCAGCACGGGGCAGGTCTCCCCCTCCACGCCTTCCGCGTCATCGCGCCAGGCCACCGGCGCCGGCTCGATGCAGCGCAGCGGGTAGTCGGGTCGCCGCGGGCAGTGGTCGCACGTGCCGCCCAGCACCCACGCCCGGGCGGCACGGGCTAGTTTTTTCGGTCGGTGTCCCGCAACGAGGAGAACGCGAGCACGGCGTTCCCCAGCTCGATGAGCCACTCCAGATTCGTACAGCGCTCCACGAACTCCGCACCGGTCAACTCGACCGCGTTGCCGTGCTCGTCCACCAGGCCGCGGATCCGCTCGATGCCGAGCGCGGCCGCGCGGCCCATCTGCGTGGCTGTACCGGCGGTGCGCAGCGCGTCGTCGTCGTCAGGGAGCAGCCGGTCGATCTCCTCGCGCTCGGCGGCGGAGAGCTCGCGCTCCTCCGCCCGGGCGTTGCGCCGGACCGTCTCCACACGCATGGCCACATGGATGGGCACGGGCGATAGCTCCACCACGCGGGCCAGCTGCTCGCTGGTGAGCCGCCGGAGCACGAAGTGCGTGGGTGCGTCGCTGTCGCGATCGCACTCGAGCACGTAGTCACTACGGGTGTCAGCGCGGCCGATGCGGATCATGGAAGCACCGCCGTCCACTCGATCTCGTAGGCGTCGTCGGATGTCGTCTCCACCAGCTGGTACTTGCGCTGGGACACGATCTGACCGGCCCGCGTCTGCCGCGAGATCTCCTGCGGCACCGCGTTGGGCGCGGTGAAGACCAAGGTCTCGCCCAGCTCGTTGGTGAACGTGGCCACCAGGGAGAACCCGGTCGCATTGGTGAGCGCCACCCACTCGGCCGTGGTGGCCACCGAGCGCGGATCCACCGTGATGGTGGGCATGCGGTCCACGACATTGAACTCGTGCAGCCCGGTCTCGTACGCCTCTTCGGCCTTCACGCCCGCGTCGAACGTGAACGAACCGATGTTGAGCGTCGACCCATCGCTGAACGACAGCAGCGTGCTGGTGGCGCGGAAGACCTTCTGCGTGGGTGCCGTGAACGCCGGGATCGTCGCCGTGGAGGGTGCGGTGTACTGCGACTGGACCTTGCCCTTCACCTTCAGCGCCTGGCCCAGCTGGGCTTCGAACGAAAGATCGTTCACGGCGCCGATCAGCTTCCACAGCAGACCGTCCTCGTAGAAGTACGCGGTGGCGCTCTTCAGGTTCGCCGCCACCGACGTGGGCGTGTAGGTGGCGCTGCGCGGCGTGCTCGTGCCGTTGCCCGCGGTGGCCACCGCGTGGCCGGAGGCCATCAGCAGCGGGTGAATGTCGGGGTTCACCAGCGCGCCCGTGCCCACGCCCAGCCCGCGAACGCGGCCCGAGAAGTCGAGGCTGAGGCCCTGCTTGGTGGTGACCGGGGCGCCTGGGCCGAAGGTGCCTTTCAGTTCCCCCTCGGCGCGGTCCTGCTCCGTCGGTACGGTGATCTGCAGATCGCTGTCGGGGATGAGCAGGTTCGCGCCGACGGTGGGCGTGGGGTCCGTGCCCTTCGTGGTCTCGACCTCGTACAGGAACAGCTTGTTGCGTGCGAGCATGGCTCAGGGCTCCGTGGTTTCGGTGGTGAGGCGCAAGGTCGCGCGGTGGCAGAGCACGCCCGCGAGCAGCACGCTCTCTACGGCGTCCACCTGGATGCCGCTGGGGGCGTCGTCGAGGGTCATGTCGCGGACATCGAGCACCGTGCCGCCGAGTGTCCGGCCCGTGCGGAACGCCGTCGTGATCGCCTCGATCAAGGTCTGCAGCGCCTTCGCGGTCGCGTCCGCATCGTCGAGGGACAGGTACACGACCAGGCGCCAGTTGTGGATGCGCCGCACCGTGGCGATGTCGAGGTCCACCTCGCGGGTGGAAGCGCGGTCGAACCACAGCCCGCGAATGCGCCCGTCGGACGGGTCCTTGTAGAGGGCGAGGAACCCCGCCTGCTCCTTCGCGAAGCGCTCGTAATCATGGACGCGGCCGATGCCGGGGACAGCCTCGAGGCGGGCCTTGATGGCAGCGCGGATGGCGTCGAGCGAGGCCATCACACGCCTCCGGACAGGCGCTGGTAGATGCGTTCCACCGCGGCCGTGCCGATCTGCGTGATCTGCTGGCGGGTGCGCGTGATCGCGTCGCGGAACATGCCCGCGCCGCGCGTGCCCTTGTAGCCGATCTTGCGCTGGACGCTGCGGGCCACTTCCTCGACCGTGTCGTCCGGCCCCAGCGTCAACTTCGCCCGCACCCAGTCCTCCAGCGGGGCGAGCGGCGCCCAGTGCGGCTTGGTGCCCAGCTCCACCGCCGCCGCGTAGTTGAGCGGCGAGAACACCGCGGCCTGCTGGGCTTCCTGGTCGTCGCGACGTTCGAACGTGATCGACGCCTGCAGCGTGCCGCCCACGCCCTTCGGCGTGAACTCCTTCACCTCACGTTGCAGCAGGAACGCGGACTCATCGAGTGCCAGGCCGATCTCCGCCCGCGCTACCTCGGGCGCGGTGGCCAGCACCTCGGCGTAGCGCACTGCGGGGATCACGTCGAATGCCAGGCGCCCGGCCATCAGCGGTACCGCGCCGGATGCGTGAGGCGATCGCGGCCCTGGTTGTCGTACGCGTTCCAGTTCACCGTCGTGCCGCCTGCCGCATTGGCCTTCGGGTCGAGGCCGAGCCCATCGAAGTACCGCTGGCGCAAGTGCTTTGCCCGAGCGGCAAACTCGCGCGGCCGGGACGAGTGATCGACGCTATCGGCCTGGATGGTGGAGTCGCCCGAGCCGCTGTAGAGGCTGGCCAGCTGATCGCACAGCAGCGCCGCGGCCCAGCAGCACACAGGCTCGCGATGCTCCACGGGGATCGTGTCGGTGCTGCCGTCCAGCTGGTGCCGCACCGAGAACGTGATGCGCAGGACGGCGCCCACGTTGACGGCGTCGAGCAGCATGATCTTCCGCGTCTGGGCCGCGTCGAGATACAGCGAGTACCGCTCCGGCGAGAGCAGCGTGGGCGGCACGCGGCCCACGGGGGTCTCGATGCTCGAAATGGTCGAGTAGTCGGCCTGCCACCCGGCGGGCAGACCGATGAACTGCTGTGCAGACGCCGTCACGTCCTCGGCCCGGGGCCGCGGGCGGTCCTGCCCGTAACGGGTCACCGCGTTGGCGATGGCCGTGTCGCGGTCGTTCACCGACAGACGCGTGGCGTCGTCGCGGACGAGGGCAAGGGTGAGGGTCTGGAAGTCGGAGAGCATGTGTGGGGCTTCGAAAAGCGGGGCGGGCCCGTGGGACCGCCCCGAAGCACTACCCCTCGCTCACGTTTATGGGTTAGCCGGCGACCACGGCCTTGTAGCCGCCGCGGAAGTTGTGCACCTGGCCACCGTAGATGTGCCGGATCTTGTAGGTGTGCTGGTCGTTGCTGAAGAGCGACCCCACGTTCGGCATGTCCTGCACGAAGAGCTCCGGATCCTCATTGCCGTCGAGGAAGCCGATCTCGATCGAGGGCAACTCGCGCGGGTCGGCGAACGCGGCCCAGTCCGTCACGTCGGTCCAGTACGGCACCGCGATGATCTGCACCCGCTGGTTCTGCACGAAGTTCGGGTCGTTGTTCGTCGTGCGGACAAACAGGTTGGTGGCTGCCTCTTCGAGATCCACAGGCACCAGCAGCGTCCGCGGCGGGATGCCCAGGCGCTTGCTGGAGCCGGCCTCGGTCTGCTTCATCATGGCGAGCCGTGCAGCGGACCAGCTGGTGGCGTCGAGCGCCGCCGAACCGAGGTTGCCGTGGGTCGCATGGAAGAAGGCGACCGAGTCGTAGAGCGTCGGGTTCGTGCGCACGAAGTCGAAGACGAACTCGTAGAGCGTCCGCTTCGATGCAAAGGCCATGCGGCGCGGGATCTCGCGAACGGCGCGCACGTCGTCGTTGCGGATCACCTCGAGCGTCACGGTCTCCGTGCCGCCGCGCTTCGTCACCGCGTACGTGGCCTTCTCGTCGTCGGGCGAGGTCAGCGGGTTGTAGGGGCCCGCTTCCGCCACCGCCGGCAGGTTGCCGTAGCCGCCCATCCGGGTGATCTCGTTCGTGCGGAAGTCCGAGATCCGCATCGTGTTCACGATCTGGCGCCACGCGTCGTACTGAATCAGCTGCGCGTAGTCGTCGATCATCCGGCGCTGCATCGCGGCACCCAGCACGTCGGCCAGCGCCGTCATGTTGATGGCTTCGCGGAACGCCAGGGAGGCGTCGCCCGCAGCCTCCGCCAGGCGGGCGCGATCGCAGTCGGCAATGCGGCCGGTCACGCGGCGATCACCGGTGGTCTCGATGTACGCCTCGCGCAGCGAGAGCGAGCCCTTCACGCCACCGAAGAAGTCGTCCCACATCTTGTCGATGGTCAGCTTCCGGTCCTCCGCGCGGGCCCCGGTGCCGAAGTCAGGCAGGACTACGTTGCCCGACTCCACGAACCGGCTGAGGTACGCGCGCTCCGCGTCGATCGCGGCGGTCACGTCGGCCTCGGTGAAGCGGGTGCGGGCGTCCAGCGTAGCCTGCACGCGGTCCTTCGCGGCCTGCGGGAGGTTCGAGGCAGCGATGGTGGCGCGCGCCCCGAAGCGGGCCTCCACCATGCGCAGATCGTCCGCCGTCACGGCCTCGGCCACGCGCACTGGGGTGGCGGGCGTCGCCAGCTCGGCCACGGCTTCGGTGTAGCGCTGTTCGAGTTCGTCGTCGGTGAGAGCTTCGATGTCCGCGATCTTCGCGGCCGTCTTCGGCGCCTGCTTGATTTTCGCGATGAGTCGCGCTCGCATGGGGTCAGTCTCCTGGGTAGCCTCGATGAGGCGAACGAACGCTCCGCCGGCAGACGGTTCGACGATCACGTCGACGGAACGGATACGGGTGAACTGGGTGGCCTCGCGGAAGGTCTTGCCGCCCGCGGTGCGCTTGCGGGCCTTCGCATCGGCGTCGATCGACAGGCCCATCAGGTCCTTCTTGCCGCGCTTCCACGCATCGACCAGAGGGCCACGCACAGCGGCGGACTCCACCAGGTGCAACGTGCCGCGCACCTCGCCGGTGTCGGTACCGGTCGAGCCCTCGACGAACGTGGGGCTCGAGATCCACCCCACGATGTTCCGGACGTCCTTCGCCTCGCCGGCGATGTGATCGCGGTCGGACTTCGCAAACACCTTCACGCCGTCGAACATCGGCGCGGCCTCGCGCAGCACGGCGTCGGTGTAGTAGTTCGCGTTCTTCGAGGCGCCGCCGCGGATGAGCACCACCTCCCACTGCAGGCCCTCGTCGTCCTTCGCTTCCAGGAAGGCGCTGTCGGCGGCACCGGTGGCCTCGGCCATCCGCACCGGGTCGAAGCTCTGCACCACCTCGGTGGGCTCGCCGATGGTGACGACGTTGTCGGCGCCGATGGTGTACGGGTAGGCGTAGTGGCGGGCATCGCGCATCGCCACCACCCGGTCGGGGTACATGGCCACGGCGTAGACGCTCCAGCGGTCCACACCCAGCTTCGCGGCGAGTGCCAGGCGCACCAGTTCCATGACCTGGCTGAACTCGGAGGAGGACGCCTCCGCGACGCGGATCGCGTCCGGAGACTTGAGGCCGGCGACGGGGATGGGCAGCTTCATCGGGGGCGGACTACGCCTTCGCCTTGAGCGTGCCTTCCAGCTTCTCGCCGGCGGTCGTGACGACGACGATGCGGCCCTCGTCCGGGTACTCGCACCAGTCGAAGACGTCCGCGGCCTTGATGCTGACCTCGGTCGAGTTGCCTTCCTTGTCGGTGACGGTGCGCTTCACCAGTTGCGCCACCGCGCCGGGCTTGAGGGTGCTGTCCTTGCTGATGACTTTCGTCACGGGGCTCACTCCGGAGTGGGATCGAATCGCTCTATGCGAGTGAGCCGAATTCTCCGCAGCGGCGCGACGCCCCTGCACGAATGGGATTGACTTCGAACGGCGCTACTTCGGGTCTTTCTTCGCCCGGGCGCGCGCCGCCACGAACGCCCGCTTCACCGGGTTGCGCAGCAGCTCGGCCGGCGTCAGTTCGTCATCGGTGAAGGGCTTGGCGCCCGGCGTGGAGACGGCCCACGAGGCCATGAACGGGATCGACTCGCACCCGCAGTTGATCGTCTCGCCCACGGGGCCCTTCGGGTCGCGCGGGTGCATGAGGCGCACCAGCTCGCCCTGCAGCGAGATGATCTCGAAGGGCTTGTCGACATCCTGGATCTGCCCGTCGATCGCGTCGTGCGTCGCGCGGCTGTGCTTCTTGCCACTGCGGCGCCACTGCTTTTGCAGCCCTGGCAACGATGGTGCCGCCTGCGCCATGCGGTTCTGCGCGGCCACCGAGAAGGCGCGGCCCACCTCGGTGCGGACGATGTTGATGGCCCGCTGCCGCTGCCCGCCGAAGATCTCCACAAGCTTCGCGACCGCGTCGCCCGGCGACTGCGCGCCGATCACCACCAGCGCCAGCTCCGAGTTGATCTTGTTCGCCACCGTGGCCGAGATGTCTCGGATCTTCGAGACCATGAACGACTGCATGGCCGTCAGCTGTGCGGTGTCGAGGCCCGAGAGCGTGGCCTGGACGATGGCGCCCGCAGGCCGGCGGGCAATGGTCTGGTCGACCAGGTCGACGCCGGCCTCCCATCCCTTCTTCGCGGCCTCCGTGACCACCGGCCCGGCGCCGCGCTCGAACACCGCCAGCTGCTGGGCGATCTGTCGCTCGAGCTGCGGCAGCGCCCAGCGCTGGTAGTCGGTGGGCTGGCCGGCGAGCGTGGCCTTGATCCGCGCCTGCGCCAGGCGCAGCAGCCGCACGATCTCGCGCTGCGTGTCCGTCTGCAGCTTGCTGCGACGGGCGAGGGGGCGAGGCCCGGCCATGCGTCAGGCGGCGACGCGGGAGGGTTGTGGGCGTGCGACCGAGCCAATATCGACGGGCAGCTGGAACGGCACGCCGCGACGGTCCAGGGTGCCATGCGCGAGGAAAATGCCTGCGCGGCGGGCGGGCGACTCCTCGCGCAGCCCGGCCAGTGCGTTCATTGCGTCGAGGTACATCGGGTCGCTGGTAACGGTGCCGGTCTCGGTGCCCCCGAACACGGCATCCGTTGTCCCGAAGACGAGGTTGTTCTCCGCCACACAACCGCTCGCGGAATCGAAGTAGACGCCGTATGTCCGTCCCGGCGAGTGCATGATGTTGTTCCGGATGACCGTGTTCGCCGCGGTGGCAGATCCGCCGATCTCCGCGTTCGAGGCGTCCCGGCCGGTGTTGTTCCGGAGGAATTCGCAGTGCGTGACCTGGTTACCCGCACCCGAACCCAGAGAGATCCCGCGCATCTCACTGCGCTGAATGACGCAGGCGTGGATCAGATTGTTGTCGCCGCCGTTGATCGAAACCCCTAGCCCCTCGCTGTCCTCGATCACGCAGCCGATCATCCACGAGTCGGATGCCCAGTCGTCGAACGACATCCCATGTCCCTCGTGGAACGGCGCCGCCGTGTTCCAGCGGCTGCGCAGCGAGTGGCAGTACTCGAAGCCGTTGTTGGCGCCTGCGCGCCACACGTAGTTGACGCTCCCCCCGTTGGGGTTTCCGTTGGCGTTGATGTACAGCAGCCCACCCGAGACGCCGAACTGCCCGACGGTCGGCGCAGTCGGCGTAGCGACGTTCTTGACCATCCGTGGGTAGGAGCCGTGGCGCACGAACGCCACGTCGGTCTCGTGAGAGCCCAGGGCACGACTGTAGACGGTGCCCGAGACGAGGGTCCAACCCGACGACACGCTAACGAAGCGGCTGCTCATCCGGAAATTGTGCCCTCCGTTGACGCCCGTCAGCCCGTTATCCCAACCACGACAGTTACGAGCGATCACGCCGCTCCCGGCAAGAATCGTGAGGCCATCGGCGCCACAGTTCCAAAACTCGCAGTCGTCGATCAGCACGTCGAACACCGTGTTGATCGTGTTCTCCACTCCCACGTACAGGCCAGCCCTGTCGCCGACAGAATTTGCGAACTTGCAGCGCCTGATGCGGATACCGTTCGCGTTGCCAGAGGTAGTGGCAGACACGTAGAGAGAGTTGTAGGCGCTGGTCCCGGCAAGGTCGAAGAAAAGATCCTCAACGACATAGTCGCGCCGATGACTGCCGTTCAGGATGGTCGAGCCTGGGGAGCCCGCCGGTTTGGTGAAGATCGCGTACGGCACCTGAGCCTCGCCATACACGCCGTAGTAGGTCGGCGCACCGGGTACCCCGTTCACGATCGTCTTCTCCGCCGTCGTCTGGATCAGCTGCCGCGTGCCGCGCCTAAAGAGCAGGCGGTCGCTCGCACCCGCCCCGAACGGCTCAAGCCACCGTTTCGCCGTCCCCGGCGTCAACCCATCGTTCCCGTCGCTGCCGTTGTCCGCGTCGAAGTAGTACGTTGCCATTGCCTAGCCCTCGATCGTTTCGAGAACAGCCAGTGTCAACGTCCCGCCCGTCTGCTGCAGCCCGATGCTCCTGATGAGGGCTCCATCCGCTGCCACCACCCACGGACTTACCGGCGCAGCCGCTAACAGCGCCATGAGATTCGGCCAGGCCACGCCGTCGGGGGTGTCCCACTCTCCGGTGCTCACGGTCGTGATCGCGTCGATCATCGTCTTCAGCGCCGCGTTGTCTGCCGCCGTTGTGGAGTGCGCCACGATCACCGCCTCGCCGGCTGGCACGGCGAGTGCCAGCACGCGATACGCCTTCACGCCGTTGGCGATGCTCACGAACTCGTCGGCGTTGCCGAAGTTGGCCGCCGCCTGGAGCTTGGGCTCCATAATCCGCGTCACTCGCGCGCCCATCGGCACCTGCGTCACGCGCGCTGCGCCGTCGTCCTCGAATTGCTGGTACCCCACTTTCTTCGGCATCACCGCTCCCTGACGACCACGCGGAACGTCCGTTCATCCGTGCGCCCGCCCGCGGTCGTGATTCGGCAGGCGACGGTGTAGCTCTGGCCCGCGGTGCCTCCCGACAGCCACGCCGTGGCCACCGTGTTCGCGGGATGGGAGACGCCGTCGATCGTGACGGCGCCGGCATTGATGGACTGGCTGGCGAGCGTGAGGCCGGTACCGACGGTCCACGTGACCGAGGCGATCGTGTCGCCGTCCAGCCAGGTGCTCCACGCGACCGAGTAGTCGAGCGTGCCGTGCGGATCCTTCTCGATCCACGCGCCGATGCCGTCGGTCTGGAACGCGGTGGTCATGGCATCAGCTCGGGTCGGCGATCTCGATGTCCCACGCCGGGAAGGCCACGGTGTTGCCGCTCGTGAGCGCCTGCGTGGTGCAGGTGGTCACGTACAGCAGCCGCGTGCCATCGCACAGCGCCACGTGGTTCGCCGAACCGCTGGTGTCGACGGTCACTCCGCTCTTCGCACCGACGGTGAGCTTCCGACCGCTCGTGTCGCCATTGGCCTTGGTGAAGTCGCCGCTCGCCATCGCGACGTCGGCCAGGGCGTACGTGGTGACGGCCTCGGCGCGCGTCGTGGGTTGCGCCGAGCACGCCACCATCACGTTGGCGTTGTTGCGGATGATGTCGAGCGCGCCATCGAGCACGTCGTCGTGGACCAGCTTAGCCATGCGTCACCCCTCTGGATGCGAAGCGCTCCAGCACCGACGAGAGGTCGATGCTGCCGTTCTGGATGTCGAGCGTGACCTCGGCGACGTCTGGGCGACGTGCCGCAGGCTCGCTCGCCTCGTCGAAGCGCAGCGCCCAGCCGGCGGCGATGAGGCGCGCGGCCTGGTCGCTCGGCAGGTAGCGCCGCTCGCCGCGGTGGAACTTGTCGCGGCCGTCGAGGCAGGTGTCGGTGATGTGGACCCACTGCATGGCGGGTGGTCTCCTCAGTGGATGGTGAGCAACCGCCGTTCGGCGGCAATGGCGAGCCAGCGCGACTCGGCCACGATGGCCAGCACGCGGCGCTCGGCCTGGATGTAGAGCACGCGATCCCCCACCCACACCGCACCCGGCAGCGCCAGGGAGAGCACGTCGGCCAGGTGCGCGTGCGCAGCGTCCGAGATGGCGAGGATGTGTGCCTGGCCGAGCACGAGAGCGTCGGCGAGGTGCGGGTGCAGCGCATCGGCGATGGCGAGCATGCCGGTCGCGCCGAGCGTGATGCCGTCCGCCCGGTGCACGTGCGCCGCGTCCGCAATCGCCAGCAGGTGCGCCTGCGTCAGCACCACGGCCTCCGCCGTGTGCGCGTGCAGCGCCTCGGCGATGGCGATGGCGTGGGCCTGGGTGAGCGCGGGCGAGTCCACCAGGTGGCCATGCGTCGCGTCCGCCGCGGTAAGAACGGCGCCCACCGCGAGCGTCAACGCCTCGGCCGAATGCCCGTGGAGAGCCTCGGCCACGTCGAGGGCGTGCACCTGCGTGAGCGTGAGCGCGTCGGCCGCGTGGGCGTGGGAGGTGTCGGCGATTGAGAGGGTGGCGCCGGACGCAATCTTCTTCCGCCGGCGTGTGGCGCCGTGGAGGAGTTGCCACGGGTTTGCAGTCAGCGCCCGCATTTGCGCTTCATCGAGAGCGCGGTCGAAGTCGGCGTGCAACCCCAGGAGTCCGTTGAACCAACTTCCCGAGCCGCCAGCGCCGAACAGCCGGCCCGAGGCGTCGATCGTGAACGTCTGCGTCGACGTGCCGGTGCCGATACGCACGCCGTTCTTGAAGAACCGGAACGTCGTGCCGTCGTAGGTGACCCCGATCGTGGCCTCGACGCCAGCTGTCAGGCCGGCGCCGGAGGTCACCCCCAGCTGCACAACCTGGCCCTTGACGAGGTCGATCTCGCCGCTGCTCAAAATCCGCCAGAGCGCGCTGCCGTTCTCCGCCGAGTTCCTGCTTCCGGAGATCACGTTGGCGGTCGAAAGCGAATTCACACGCACCACCGCCACGCGCGAGAACTTCTGCGACTGGCAGATACCGGGCATGTCGATGGTCCCTGTGCCGGTCGATGTGTTGCTCGTGGCACGGCCAGCGGTCATCTCGCCGGCGGTGATCGCTGCGTACGTCCCCGCCGCGCCCGGGCGCAGTACGTCGAAGATCCGACCATTGGCCCCAGGCAGCAGAAGCGACGCCATGCCGGCCGAGACCCATCGGGCGGCGGCGGGTGCAGCCGACTGCGGCTGCCTGGTGTACTGGAGGGTTGGGCGGCCCACGTGAGTCAGCCGATCAGTAGGTGACCGACCGGTACTGCGCGCCGTTGCCGCTCGCGGCGAGCGTCACACCGGCGTCGTTCTTGACGATGATCCCCACCTTCGGAGGCATGGAGCCGCCGAATGCCACCGCAACCGGGAACGCCGACGAGCGGACGGCGGCGGCCAGCGTGATGTCAACGGCGCCGAGCCGCACGAGGTTGGCGGGCAGCGTGTCTTCGCTGAAGTTGGTGCCGTCGACCGACGTCGTCGCGTAGACGAGTACCTGCTTGTTCCCTGACTCCGAAACGTTCGCGACCAGGATCTCGACGAAGTAGTCGTCCGCGAGTGCCGAGGTGTTGTCGATCGTGCCCAGGTTCGCCAGCGCGCCGGACGCCAGTGAGTTCAGGCCCGCCGCGTTGCTCAGGTTTGTGGCCGTGCCGTAGCTATCCATCTCATCGTCCCTTCAACGCTGCGCGCACATCGGACTCCTCAACGATCGTGCCCTCGCCGAACAGCAACTCGGCGCGCGTGCCGCGTTGAACCGCCAGCCCGAGCAGTTGGTCGGCGAACTCCTGTGGCAGCGAGTCGGCCCCGACCAGTGCGCGCAGCACGGCCTCGGTGTTGGGGTCTGCCACGTTGATGCCCTGCGCGCTCTTCAACGCAGTGAGCAACAGGTCGGCGATCGGATCGGTCTGGGCTGCTGCGGCCAACACCGTGAGCAACTTCCGAACGACTTGCACGTCGAGCAGCGAGAGCAGCGCGACGGCGGTGACCCAGCGGGTCTTGCGTACGCTCTGCTCGGGTCTGCCGAGCAGGTCGACGATCCACCCAGGCTCCGAGGCCAGGTGCTTGCCATAGCCGAGACCGCTCGGGTCCGCTTGCAGCTCGGCGCGAAGGGCTTCCAGTTGCGTGGGGTCAAGCATCGAAGCTCTCCGTCATGTTTCGTCCCGTACCCGCCCCACCTTCGTGCCCGAGTGCTCCTCGCCAACACCCCGGCGCACACGGCCACGAAAGACGACGGTGTAGAGGGGAAACCACCTCACAAGCCATCCAAAGCGCCCCTTGAGGGGCTTGAACTCTTCCACCCACAATCCATCGATCGACGGCGCGAAGAACACGTGCGGCACCCACGTGTGCCGCGAGATGCGCACGACGAGATAGGTCTCGCGCGGCCCTTCGCGCCACCAGCGCCGCAGCGCGAAGATCCAGCAGTTGCCGTAGCGCATCGATCACCTCATGCGTCCTCGAGTTGGGCGGGCGCGTCAGCGGGCGGGGCCGTGGCCGGGTCGCCTTGGTCGCCCTCGTCACCCTGTAGATCGCCATCGTCTTCGGTGTAGGCGTCTTCGGCGCGGCGCTCGGCGCGCTCCTTGATCGCATCGGCCAGCTCCTGCTCGGCGTCGATCTCGATGCCGAGGCGGCCGGCGACGGCGGCGATGAGGCGCAGGGCAGTGAGTTCGGTGAGGCGGCCCTGCTCGACGGCGATGCCGACGGCCACGATCACCTGCTGCAGGGCGGCGGCGTACTTGGTCGTGTCCTTCGGGCTCATCTCCGGGAACACGGCCTCGACGCGCCACGCGTCGTCGCTCCAGTCGATCTCGTCCTGGCTATTGATGCGCGCGCGCTGCCAGAGGACGTACCGGCCCATCTGCTCAAGCATCGCCTTCACCAGGCGCTGGCGCATGGCCATGATCTTCATCGTGGGCTCGGCCATCTCGGCACCCACGGCGCGATTCACGTCGCCACCGCCACCGAACCAGTGCTCGGGCACCGTCGCGCCGCCGAGCACGTGATTGCGCAACAGCCTTGCCAGCTCGGAAAGGTCCGCGGCCTGCAGGCCGGGCGTCACGGCGTCCCACGCTTCGGAGTCGTTGTGCACGCGCACGCTGCCGGGCTTCGGGGGCGCGATCTTCTTCGCGCGGGCCTCCACCTCGTCCGGCGTCGCACCCTTCAAGGCCACGTCCCACACGAAGCTGCGCAGGAACGCCGAGCGGTCCATTTCGCCGAAGAGGAACTGGTCGTAGCCATCGAGCCAGTCGGCCTGCGAGAGCAGATCGGATCGGCCGCGCACGCCGCCCGGCATGACGTTCAAGCGGAGGTAGAAGACTTCGCCGTCGGTGTACTTTTCGCGCAGCGCGCGGGTCGCTGGCGTGAAGAGATCGGACTCCTCGCCCAGCAGGATCACGCGGTACCGGAACACGCGGCCGCGTGCGTCGCGCTTGGTGACGATGCCGATGGGCTGCGCACGGTTGTCGGGATCGGTGGCGATGTGCTCGATGCACGACGGGTCGAGGAATCCCAGCCGCACGCGACCCTTCAGCTCGTTGACGAACACCGGCAGGATCAGCTCACCGAACAGGGCGAGGCCGCGGAGGAACTCCGGCAGGCGCTCGTCCATCCGGTTGATCGGGTCGTGCCACCAGGTGTCGAGCCAGCTCTGGTGTTCTTCGTCGTCGCACGTGAGCCGTACGCCCTCGGAGAGCAGGTAAGCAATTGGCAGCTCGACCAGGCGGTTGCCCAGCTGGTTGCTCTCCCACAGGTACGCGGCGACCTTCTGCATGCGCTCCTGCGTCATCGGCGCGAGGTCCCGCTTCGCGTCGCCGGAGAGGCGCCGCCATTGGTCCTCGTCGTCCTCGACGGTGGCGCCCGCGGCCTCGCGGAAGGGCTGGTCGGGCTCCTCGGTCAAATGCGCCGACGTCGGCGCATTTGAGGCCGCGGCGAGGGTCCGGGCGATCCAATCGAGCACCCTCACGCCTCACCCCGGATCGAGACCGGCCGGTAAAGGCCGTTATAACGCGTTATACGGCTCGTCACGCCACCCTCCTGTACATCGAGACGCGCGGACGGCCGTGCGCGGCTTCTGGCGCGCTCTGCGCGGAGTCGGGGTCGATGGTGTGACCGGCGGCGGGTTGGACCTTCTCGCCGCTGGCGTTGATGGCGAGAAAACACGCCCATGTGCGGTCCGCGTGGCCGGCGCTGTCGCTGTCGGCGACGAACCTCGAGGCTCCGGTTGCTGAGGTCTCGCGCTTGAGCTTGTGGAGGTCCGCGCGGAGATCCTTGTCGCCCAGCGGGATGCGGATCCGGCGGTCCTCGAACACCTGCTTGCCCACGGTGGCCAGCGTGAGCTTGTTCGGAAGCGTGAAGATCACGCCCTCGACGGTGTACTCGCCGTGGCGCCGCTTCGCGTCCTCCACCGGCTTCTCGCCGAGGCCCGTCTGGTCCATGTTGGCGCGGACGACCTTGTAGCGGCGGAAGACGTCATCGAGCAGCGCATCCTGCTCGGCGAACTTGATGCGCTGCCGTGCGATGACCTCGCGGGTCCACAGCACGTCGCCCACCTGCTCCAGCACCCAGATCACGAAGAGGTCGCGCCGCGTGCCGATGTCCACGCCCACAAAGCACGGCCCGCCCTGGTAGTGCTCGGGCTTGCCTGCCTGGTCGTGCTCCACCGCGTTGATGAGGTCGTACGGGAGCCAGGCGCTGGCCTCGTCGGCCCACTGGAGCAAGTACTCCTGGTTCCAGATGTCGTCGTCGCCCAGGCCGGCGCGCAGCTGCTCGATGTCGCGCGGCAGGCCGTCGGCCACGGCCTGGTGGATGTCGACGACGTGCCGCGACCAGGTGTCACCGGCTGCCGTCATGAGGTCGTAGAACTTGTTGGCCTTGCCGTTGGGCGTGCTCGTCACTCGCAGCTTGTAGCCGGCGGAGATCACTGGGAAGAGCGCCGCCCAGATCTTGCGGCTGTCGGCGTGGAAGGCGAACTCGTCCAGGAACACGTTGCCGCTGAAGCCGCGCGCGGTGTCGGGGTTGGCCGGCAGCGCCGAGATCCGCGAGCCTCCAGGAAGTGCGACCTCGAACATGGCGTACCGCGTGCCATCCTCGGCGCGGTACTCGGACTCGATGGCGTCGAGGGCCACGTCGTACGCGCGGGCGTGGCGCTTGATGCCTTCGTCCATCGCCTCCTTCGCCTGACGCTCCCCGCGCGAGAGCACCACCCACCGCGCACGGCCGCCGCGCGCCTCGGCCTCGAAGGCGTCGTCGACGATCTCGAGCGTCGTGGTGAACGTCTTGCCGGTCTGCCGCGCGAACATGCCGATCTTGAAGCGCGAGCGATCGAGCAACCAGCGCTTCTGGTAGCCATAGAGCGGGAGGGCTGGGGCGGCCATCGCTCAGTCCGTCCGGTGCGTGAAGCCCGCGCGGCGGGCGGAGCCCTGCAGCGCGAGGAAGCGGTTCTGCACGTCGATGGCGTCGCGCTCGCGGGCGAAGCGCGCCTGCGGCGTGTTGGGGCCGCCGTGGTGATGCACCTGCAGGTGGTGCACCAGCTCATGCAGCAGCACGGAGCGGCCGAAGGGCCGATCGAGATCCACGTCGTCACGCACGCTCACCACGCCCGCCTCGTAGGCGGCCATGCACTCGCACGGCATCTGCGCGGCGGTGACGATCTGCACCTGCGGCACCACCTCGGGCAGCGGGATGCCCGAGAGATCCGAGGCGAGGAGCAGCAGCTCGAAGAGGAGGCGCATGTTCACAGCGAGGCCACCCAGCGATCGATCGCATCCGCCCAGCCGCGCAGCTTGACGGCGAGCCAATGGCAGCACCCGGCCGCGACGTTGACCACAACCACAACCAACGCCAGGCCCGTACCGAGCGAGGCCATGAGGAAGCAGAGGAGCCACTGCCACATCACGCGGCCTCCTTCGGCGCGTCGACGATGCCGTAGACCTCACGGCGGATCATCTCCAGCGCCTCGGCCGACACCCCAGCGCGACGGCCCGCGGCCACGGCGGTGTCAGCGGCCTTCTGCGCCATCTCCTTTCGAACGCGGAGGATCGTCGCAGTCTTGCTGGCCTCCGCCTTCGCCAGGTGGTCGAGCGCCTTCGCGAGGAACATCACCTCGCCGGCCGGCACGGACTCGCCGCTGCTCACCAGGGAGCGCGCGGTGTTGAGGGCCACGGCGCTGAGCACTTGATTCGCCAGGCGGGCGGAGTCGCTCTCGGGGCTCTCGCCGATCTCCTTCGTCCACACGGACGACACCTCCTGCGCGGCGCGGAACATCTCCAGTTCGCGCTCGGCGGTCTGCCGGTACCGACCCACGGCGCTGCGGCTCGCGGTGTCGCCAGTGCCCAGCTCCGCGCCCATGCGATCGACCAGGTCGACAATCTCGTCGATGCTCGCGCGCCCGTCGCGGATGGCGGCATCCACGGCACCCTTGATGCGCGGATCCAGCTGGGTGATGGAGCTGCGACGGCCCATCAGCAGGCGCCCCGCGGCGGGTCAAATGCGCCGACGTCGGCGCATTTGGGTTTTCCACTGTCGCAAACGCCTTCCACCAAATGCGCCGATATCGGCGCATTTCGACCCGGATCAGATCGGCTGTTCAAATGCGCCGACGTCGGCGCATTTGAAACCCGGACCGCCATCATTCCCCCGGCCCCGGCCGAGCCACACCCGGCACCACGGCCAGGCCGTGCGCGACGTCCAGCCCGCGGGCCGTGATGCGCGCCAGGCGCACATCGGCTGCGCTCGTCACGTCGGCGAGGCCCTGCTCGGCGAGCCATGCGAGATCGCTTCGCACAGCATCCAGCGATGCGGCAACCCCTTGCTCGGGCAGCGCCTGATAGAGCAGCGTGTCGGCGGCCTGGTACGTCGGCGCAGAGGCCAGCAGACGAAGCAACGCGAGGCGTCGGGCCTCGCGCTGACGATCGGCGAACGTGAGGGCAGTCATTGCGAGTTGCTCAGCAGGTGCTGGTTGATCAGATCCACCGCGCGGCCGATACCTTCGAGTCGCCCGGCCACTTTCTCGATGTCGCCATGCAGTTCACCCAGGCGGTTTAGCAGCTGGTTGATCGCGGCCTGCTGCACGGCCATGTGACTGATGGCCGCCTGCTGCCCGGCGATCAACACGGCCTGCTTGCTGATCTCTTCCTGCAGCAGTTTGTGGCTCGCCGCGAGCCTGTCTTCGGTGACGCGATTCTTCCCCTGGAGGTGCGCGTAGAGCGCCACCAGACCCAGGACGATGAACTCCGCGATGTCGGCGAGTAGCTTCCAGTCCATCACCAACCTCGTGTACGTTGATCCAGCCGACCCACCCGCTCGGCGCGTTCGGCGCACTCGATGCACGTGGTCACGCCCGGCACCGCCTCGCGGCGCGCGGGCGCGATGGGCTCGCCGCAGATCTCGCAGTCGACAGCGGAAAGCACATGCCAGTCTCCGTGCTGCACTCGGCGGCGCACGGTGGCCAGTGCGTCGTCGCGACTGGCCTGCTCGAGGTCCGCCGCTGCGTCCAGAAGGTCGCTCAACCACTGGCCCCCGCGTCCCCGGCCGCAGCCAATGCCCGCGCCCGATTGCCGTCTGCGCGGGTGCGCGCAATCTCGGCGTCCAGCTCGGCCCGCGCAAGGTCGTCGTCCGACGCCAACGCGGCCAGCTCGTCGTCTGTGATCGCGCGGCCTTCGAGTCGCGCCTGGTTGATCAGCGCCATCGCATTGGCCGCTGCCGTCATCAAGTGCTGCGTGAGGGCCAGCGCCACGGAGAGGTTGTCGACGCTGCTCATGGGGCGGCCCTCCGGGTGGCGATGAGTGCGCGCGCTGCCCCGATGGACTGCGTAGCCCGCTGCAACTGGGCGTTCGCGGCCGCAGGGTCGGGCGGCGTCACGTGCAGCAGCTGCCGCGTGACATCCAGCGCCGAGCGCGCGCCATCCAGCTGCTCGTTCACTGCCTGCGCCTGGTCGGGCGTGATGTCGCCGGTGCGCAGCAGATCGAGAGCGAGCCGCCGCGTCTGCGTGACGCCCACGTACCCGGCCGCGACGGCCTCGCTCGTGGCGGTGGCGATGCGTTGCTCGGCAGTGAGCGCTGAGGTGTCTCGCGCGGTCATCTGCCCGCAGCCCTGAAGCGCAACCACGGCGAGGGTCGCCGCAAGGAGGACGTTGCGGATCACGGCGACTCCTTCGTGATGATTCCGGTGAGCGGCGTGGCGGTGAACCGGCGGAGGATCCACACGACGACACCATTGATCGCGAGCCCCGCAGCGATGATCGCCTCGGCGTTGTCGCGCAGCGCTTGCTGCATTTCGTCGGGCATCTGCACACCCGCCACGGCGAGGGCCGCCACGAGCAGGTTCACGAGGGCGTAGATGACGGTGCGAGACATCACTTCACCTCCAGGATGTGCGCCGGGTGCGGCTTCATGTCCGCCTTCATCCAGGCGGTGACGTCGAAGCCCGGGCAGGTCTTGCCCGCGAAGAGATCCCTGTGCCCGCAGACGCGGGCCTTCGGGTAGCGCTTGAGGAGTGCGGTCACGTTGGACGCCAGCGCGGCCCACTGAATGCGCGCGAACTGGTCCGTGCCGACCATGCAGATGCCGACGCTCGTCGCGTTGTGGCCGCGCACGTGGGCGCCGACCTCGTCGAGATGGCGACCCGTGTCGAGGGCGCCGTTCGTGCGGATGAGGAAGTGGTAGCCAACCGCCGCGAGCGCGGGGTTCATCTTCTTGCGCCAGTCCGCCTGACGGCGGAACCCGGCGTCAACGTGCCAGCGGTCTACGTCCTGGATAGTCGTCCGCCGCCCGTTGGGCGTGGCGGAGCAGTGGATGACGATGTGGTCGACTGAGCGCATGGTCGGCACTGTGCCGACCGCACGCTAGGAGGGTGCACCAAGGGGGTGGATGGTTGAAGCAAACGGTGGTTTGACTAATCGGGGACCGCACCGTCGGTCGTAAGCTTCTCAAAAATCTCGCGCCCCTTGCTCATCAAGTCGCGTTGGAGCTTGAAGCGTTGGGGATAGTGAGACCCCATGTCGATGCCTGCCTTGGCGCCTATCGCGGTCCGCTCTTGGGGGGTGTGGCCGCTCTTGTATCGCTCAACCGCCGCGTCGACGAGCACACTTCTTGACAGCATTGCGTTGTAACTCAGCTCTCGAACAATGTCTCTCAGCTCTGGGAAGTAGAGCGTGGTGAGCATATCTAGCCTTGGCAGCGGAGACTGGGTAGTCAGCAACTTTGCCTCGCAGAACAGCATCCATTCGGCCGATAACCACGGCTCAATCTCGAGTGCCCTCTCTAGGAGCTCCTCAAGTTTCGCGCGGCGTACGGCATTCGTCTCCCTCTCGACCCAGCCCGCCTTGTCGAACTGCGCCTTTATCTCCTCGGTCGCGCGCGTCGTCGCACGTGCGACGGCCGCTAGCGAGTCAATGTCGGCCTTGGTCGCAGCCGTCTCGCCTCTCGTCTGGTAGTACTTCCTGACGAAGGGCAGTACAGCGTTGCCCAACAAGCCGAGGAAGAGAAAGATCGCCCAGTAGTACCAGTGGGCTAGAAAAAGCTGGTTCGCAATCTCTACTGCTAGAACTCGAGCAAGGTCCACGGTATTGCCGTTGGAGATAGCAACTGTCTCGTTCACGATGTCCCTCTCTAGCCCAAGCTACCGCCAAGATACCTGGTGGCCAGTGCCGTAACGACCGCGGTCAGAATCACTAACAACGCGTTCACGAGAAGGTGCTCTCGGTGTCGGATGAAGAATGGGACATGCACGCTGCGTCGTTCAAGAACGATCGTAGATTTCAGCGTGACCGCGACTGCCCATAGCGCTAGGTCGACCAGTATGTACGCAACGAACGGGATCCAGAGATCCCGGGAAGGCAAGTTCACACCCACGAACAGGATGCCGATTAACGCCATGTACTTGACCTTCGGGCGCAGCCAATTCAGGGCGCGGGCTGACCAACGAGCCCGCGGTTCGAGTTGAACGCGAAGTTGCTCGGCAATACCACGCATCTCAGGCGTCGCCGGGGTCGCGCGAATGGAGACTGCGCTGTCGACTCGGATCCGGACCGAGCGAGGATAGTCGTAGACTTCTACGTCTAGGGCGGCGATCGAATGCTCATGGATCTTTGCCTTCAGATCGAACAACTCACTGGCGGCATCCAACTGATATCGACCCGCTCCTGCCTTGAACGGCAAACCTGCCGCTGCCAGTGTTGCTTCAATCGCCTCGACGTCGTCGAGATACAAGCTGACTGCCGGCAGCTTTATCTCGATCGGCGGTGGTGTCTCACGCATTGATGGAACCCTCGGAGTTTCTGGGTTGAGAACAGTTCACGCAGTCGTCGGTCTGCCTACGATCCGCTGGCGATCGCTCCTCCATTGGGGATCCTCGTCGGCACTGCCGATGCTCGATAGCGTCCTTCCGATGGCTGACCGCGCGCTCCTGCCACTGCATGTTCTCCGGCGCATCAGCGCCGCCGCCACTCCCACGGCGGCACCGGATCCGGATCCGCCCACAGGCCACGGCCTCCAGCGCGCGCCTCAGCCTCGACATCTAGCAGCTCGCGGTCAGTGAGGTACTTGAGATAGGCCCACGCGAGCCCGCGCCGGACCTGCTCCCGGTTGGCATCGATCCCGTCACACCCGACTCTCGCGACTGCGCGACCGTACCGGTCGGTGGACTCCACCTTGAGCACCGCGTCCTTTCCGAAGCACAGATCCGAGAGAGACTTCTTCGAGGCTTGTCCGTAGGGCTGGCCCTTCTCCGGCGTGTCGATCTGGGCCAGGCGCACCTTTACCTGCTGCTTCTCCGCGGTGAGGATCGTCAGCGTATCGCCATCGGCGACCCCAACGACCCGGCCTGAGATCTCGTCTGCGCTCACCGACGCCGATACGAGCGCTGCCAGCAATGCGATCGCGGCGGTGAACCGCCGGACGACTACCACTGGCGCACCTGTACGACATCGAGCGTGAACCGCTTCAACTCGGGATCGTGCGGCAGCCAGTTGTCGAGCGAGATGGGGTGTTGCCCGGCCGGACGGTTGCTGATGCTCCAAGGCCAGGACTCCACGACCGCGACTGGTGAGCCCGACGCGTCATACCCTGTCAGTCGTAGCTGAACGCCGACCGGCTCGGTACAGCGGTGCGTGACCAGCGCTGCACCCTTCAGGACTGGGCAGGCCGACTGCGTGCACGCGTCGACCCACTTCACCCGCGTCAGCTTGACGGACACATCGGCCGTCGTGCACTCCGCGCCGGCAGCGCCAGCGGCAAGAAGCGTCACCGCCGCCGCGACAGCTGTTCCAGGAAATCTCATCGGCTTCCTCCAACGACAGCAATGATGGCAGCGACGATCGCGACGATTGCCGCAACGATGGCCACGACCGCGGGAATCCATGCAGATGGAATCTTCGTGTCCGTGACTCCCATGTGCTGGTGCACTTCGAAGGTGGCTCGCCTGCGCTCTGTGGGAACTGGCGCTGCCCCCTCCTCGCCGGAAAGTGCGGCTGACACCAGACGACGCACCTCGTCATCGGTCCACCGCGTGCGATTGCCTGGCATGGGGTCTCCGGGCGTGGTTTTTTGTATCGCCCGGCATCTTGATAGCACAAGCCCACGCCTGTGCTCAAGAACAGAAAACCCGCGTCCTGCTTAGGTTTCCGGCATTTCGTCAGGTTTCCAGCACTGCATCCAGGAAGCGCCCGAACGCAGCCTGATCCACCTGGCGCCCAGCGAAGTACTCGTAGAGCACGGCGGCCGCCTTCGCACGCTTCTGGGCGCTGCGGTTCTCGCGGCGCTTCGCCAGCTCCGCGTCGATCGCCGTCAGCACTGCCGTCAGCAGCTCGACGTCCAGTGGTTGCCTGACGTTGGGGCCAGTGGACTCACGTCCCGTGAGTACTTGGTCTGCAGAGAGGCCATGCTCCACACAGACCCGCAGCAGCTGCTCCCACGGGATGGAGCCCGACCGCTCCCGATTCGCGTACGTGTTGCTCTCCATCCCGAGCGCCTTGGCGAGCGCGGCCTTCGTCGGCGCACCGATGGCCAGCCGAAGTCGCTCCATCACCTCGCCGAACACGAATTCAGGGGGCGTGAGTTCGCCCGTTGACTTACTCATAATTTATGAGTACCTTGCTCACACAACATGAGTTCCGCCCCGAAAAGGAGAAAGCGCGTGAATCGGCCCGACATCAAGGCTCGCCTGATTCTCGCCGGCCACAACCAGAGCACGGTTGCCCAGGTCGCGAAGGTCACCCAGTCCGCCATCTCGCGAGTCATTCGCGGCGAACTGATCTCCCCCCGCGTCGCCGGTGTGATTGCCAGCGCCATCGGCAGCACGCCCGCCGATCTCTGGCCGAATCTGTACGGCCGCAGCGGCACCCCACTGAAGCGCCCCCGCGCTGCCTGAGGGATTCTACCCGTGCAAATCATTTGCCACCGCTGCAAACCCGGCTCCTTCGTTTTCACTCGCGCACCCCGTGTCGTTTGCCGTGGTGCCCACTCTGCAGCAGCCCTTCCGGAAACTGCCGGAAAGACTCTGCGCAGCACTTTCCGGTAGGCGGCGCGCGATGCAGCTGCACCTCGATTTCGAACCCGGCCTGACAGAGCGCTACCCGAGCCTGCTGGACGCGGTCCGCGCCCAGATCTACGGCAGCGGCAAGCCGCTCAAGTCCATCGCTTCCGATCTCGACTGCTCGCAGTCGGACCTCTCCCGGAAGCTCGCCAGCAACCCCGACGACACCCGCCGGTTCTCGATCGAGGACCTCGAACGGTTGATGCCCGCCACCGAGTCCGTGCTGGTCATCCACTGGCTGATCGAGCGCTTCCTAGAGTCCGCCGACTCCCGCCGCGACCGCGCCATCACCGAGATCCAGAAGCAGCTTCCCCAGTTCATGGCCTTGCTGAAGGCCGCCACGGAGTCCGGCAAATGACGGCCCCCACCGATCGCGAAACAAACGCCGGCCAGGTCCGCGTTCTCCGCACGCTGCTCCTCCTGCAGGGGCACGAATTCCAGGGCATGGCCCCGAGCGAGATCGCCAAGGCGCTCGACACCGGCCCCGCGAACACCAGCCGAGATCTGCGCGTGCTGCAGAGCCTCGGCCTGGCTGAACAGATCCAGGAGACAGGGCGGTGGCGCCTCGGACCGAAGGTGGTCCAGATCGCCACGGCCTTCAGCCTCGAACTGGACAAGCACCGGCGCCGCGTCGAGGAAGTCGCGCAGCGCTACACCCGCACCCCCTCATAGAGCGCTCACATGCCCCGTCAACGCACCCAGGCCGCCGCACCCGTGACCATCGTCGCGGAAGAGGTGGTCGAGCAGGACCTGAAGGCCCACGACGAACAGACCGGCCGGCTGCGCCTGGTCGACGCCGAGTACGGCTCCGTCGCCCCATATTCCCGCGACCGTATCGAGCACGAGATCCGCTGGCACCTCGCACTGTCAGCCGAATCGATGCTCGAAGCCGGCCGTCGGCTCATCCTCCTGCGCGAGCACGAGCCCCACGGCGAGTTCCTGAACTCGCTGGAGCGCGTGGGCGTCGCGCCCCGCATGGCGCAGAAGCTCATGCAGGCGGCACAGAAGTTCGGCGAGCGCCCAGAGCTTGCGCAGGTGGGCAAGAGCAAGCTTCTCGAATTGACCGTGCTCGATGACGAGCAGATCAATCTCCTCGCCGAGGGCGGCACGGTGCTCGGCGTGCTCCTCGACGACGTCGATCGCATGACGGTGAGCGAGCTGCGCGCGAAGCTCCGCGAGGAGCGCAAGGCGGCCGAGGAGGCCGAGGCCGTCGCGAACAAGCTGCTTGCCGCGAAGAACGAGCGCCTCGACGAACTCGACCGCGAACTCGCGCGCCGCGATCGCCTCCCGCAGGACGACGTCGCCGGTGAGTTCTGCACCCGCCTCTGGGAGGCCGCTGGCGCGTTCCTCGGCCCGCAGCAGGAGCTGCGCGCCATCTTCTCTGCCATCGACCAGCACTCGGCGAGCGGCGGGGAGACCTCCCTCTACCAGACGCAGTGCAACGTCCTCGTGTGGCTCATGTGGCGCCTCGAGGAGATCCGCCAGGCATACCACCTGGTCGACGTCGACCTGCAATCCGTGGTCAAGGCGCCCTGGGAACAAGCCGGCGACGGCACCGATTCCAGCAACGGCGACTGGCCGCTTCCTGGCCGCGACTTCATCGGCCCCGCCAAGGGCTGACCGCAGCCCGGACCCCGAAGAGGCGAACGCCCACATGCGCGATCTCGGCCAGACCGACTACCTGCGAGACCTCATGCAAAAGCTCGATACCGCACAGCACGGCACCCGCGGCGCGATCGTCCGATCCGCCTGCGGGCTGCTCGCGTGCTCGCAGGCCGAGCTGTATCGGAGACTCGCCGAGGTCGGCTGGTCGAGCGGGCGCAAGCAGCGCAGCGACAAGGGTCGCACGAGCGTGGACGACGGCGAGGCGCAGACGATCGGCGCGCTGCTGATGAACTCGGTCCGGGCCAACGGCAAGCGGACCATGTCGATCCGCACCGCCGCAGAGATCGCGCAGGCGAACGGGCTGCTCACCGCCGACGTGACGCCGTCCACCCTCGGCCGCGTGCTGCGTCAGAAGGGGATGCACCCCGACCAGGCGGGGATCGATTCGCCGCACGTGACGATGCGGTCCCTGCACCCGAACCACGTGTGGCAGATCGACGCCTCGGTGTGCGTCCTCTACTACCTCGACAACCGCGGGCTCAGCGTCGCCTCCGAGCGCGAGTTCTACAAGAACAAGCCCGGCAACCTGAAGCGCATCGAGAAGGCCCGGGTGATCCGCTACGTGGCGGTCGACCACTACAGCGGTGCCCTCTACGTCGAGTACTTCCACGGCGCGGAGGACACCGAGAACCTTTACCGCTTCTGGGCCTCGGCGATCACCCAGCGCACGGAGCCCGGCGACCCGTTCCACGGCGTGCCCCACACCCTGATGCTCGACCGCGGTTCGGCCTCGGAAGGGCACATGTTCTCGAACCTGCTGCAGCGCCTGCAGGTGGAGCACCTCACGCACCTGCCGGGCAACCCGCGTGCGAAGGGCAGCGTCGAGCGCTCGCACGACATCGTCGAGCGCGAGTTCGAATCGCGGCTGGGCGTCGGTGCGCGGGTTGCCGACCTGGCCGAACTGAACGCGATGGCGCACCGCTGGATGCGGTGGTTCAACGCTTCGCGCATCCACACCCGCCACGGGCACAGCCGGTACGGCCTGTGGCAGACGATCCGCCCCGAGCAGCTGCGCATCGCCCCGCCGCGCGATCTGCTCGACTCGCTGCTGACCACGAAGCCCGTCGAGGTGAAGGTCGGCCGCGGCCTGACCATCCGGCACGCCCCGCGCGGCTCGGGCTCGCTCACCTACTCGGTGGCCGATCTGCCCGAGGTGCGCGTGGGCGACCTGCTGACGGTGTGCGTGAACCCCTACCGCGCGCCGAACGTGCACGTCCTCTCGCGCGATCGCGACGGCCGCGAGCTGCACATCGAGCTGCAGCCGCTGGAGCGCGACGCGGCCGGGTTCGTGGCCACCGCGCCGGTCATCGGCCAGCAGATCCACACGCACGCCGACACGGTGCCCGACACGCAGCGCAAGGCGATGCTGAAGGCCGCCTACGGCGTCGAGACCATGCGCGACGCCGAGGCCGCACGGAAGGCCCGGAAGCCGGCCTTCGAGGGCCGCATCGATCCGATGGCCGATGTCGCCCAGGCGCAGACCCTCTCCTATATGCAGCGCCGCGGCGTGGAACTCCCGATCGAGGCCCCGCGCGTCGAGGCCACACCGCTCACGCACGTGCAGGCCGCGAAGCGCCTGCGCGAGGCCGGTATCGAGATGAGCCGCGAGCGGTTCGCTGCGCTGGCTTCGGACTACCCGGATGGAATCAGCGAGGAGGCCCTCACGGGCCTGCTCGCTCGTTGGCCTGTCGCGACGGTGGCACCAGCCACGGTCGCGCTGGAAGAGGTGCCCCGCCTGTCCGTCGTGGGCAAGGCCGGGTGAAGTGAAAAAGCCCCGGGCGCTGTAACGCCGGGGGCTTCTTGGTCCGATCGATGGCAGTCGGTCGGTTGATGCAGTTCAGACACAGGGAGTCTACATGACGACCAGGAAGCGTTCCAACTCGGTGGCAGTACCCCGGCCGGATGCCTCCCGTGCAGTGATGCGCCAGCAGTCGCGCACACAGCCCGGGGCGCTCCGGCTTCGCACTCGTGCGGGAGGGCCGCAGCGATGAGCCAACCCAACACGCAACGCCAACCCGTCCGGCTGCCGGACGTCTCGAAAACGCTGGGGGCATTCATGCCGTTGAAGCTCAAGGCCACGATGCGTGCGCATCACATCACGCGGATCGCACTCGCGGAGCATGTCCTGCAGCGCGGCGGCAAGCCCTTGTCCGAGAGCGCGGTCGCGCAGCTGTGCAACCACGGCATCTGGCCGAAGCTCTCCGACGCCGTGGAGATTCAGGCGCAGATCGTCGCCCGGCTGCGGGCGCTCAACGTCCCCGAGGCCGAGCTGGCCGCGCTGTTCGAGGACGACGACGAAGAGCGCGCCCTCGGCGCCGACGCCTCCATGCGCGCGACGCACGCCGAGAAGATGGCGAGCCGGCCGCTGGAGCAACGCGGCACCCGTGCCCGCAAGCCCGTTGCGCCCCGCACACCACGCGCCGCCGTGGAACCCCTAGAGCCCGAGATCCTCCCTGTGGAGCCCGCCATGTTGAGCCCTGCTGCGAAGTCGCATTTCCGTCTGTTCCGAGATCCGTTCAGCGACGACGTCGCCGAGGCGTCCGATGTCTTCATGACGCCCGACGTGCGCTACGTGCGCGAGGCGATGTTCACCACCGCCCGGCTGGGTGGCTTCCTCGCGGTGGTCGGCGAGTCCGGCGCCGGCAAGACGGTGCTTCGCCGCGACCTGATCGACCGCGTGCAGCGCGAAGGTCACCCCATCCGCATCATCCAGCCGCGCGCGCTCGACAAGGGCACGCTGACGGCCCGGCACATCTGCGAGGCGATCCTCGAGGACATCCGCCCCGGTACCCGCCATGCCACGTCCCTCGAACGCCTCGCCCGCCAGGTGGAGCAGCTGCTCCTCGACTCCTCGCGCGCCGGCAATCAGCACCTGCTGTTGATCGAGGAAGCCCACGACCTCCACATCAGCACGCTGAAGTACTTGAAGCGGTTCTGGGAGCTGGAGGACGGGTTCAAGAAGCTGCTCGCCATCGTGCTCGTCGGCCAGCCCGAGCTGAAGCAGCGCCTGGACGAGCGGATCAACTTCGACGCGCGCGAGGTGATCCGCCGCTGTGAGATCGCCGAGCTGCAGCCGCTGAACGGCAACCTCGAAAACTACCTCGCCCACAAGCTCCGCCGCGTGGGGGCCGAGCCCGAGCAGGTCCTCGACGAAACGGCCTACAGCGCCATCCGCAACCGCCTCACCGTGCAACGCGGTGGTGGCCGTGCGCAGGTGCTCTCCCTCCTGTACCCGCTGGTGGTGAACAACCTCGTGACGCGCGCCCTCAACAGCGCCGCCGACCTGTGCGCCCCGCGGGTGACCGCCGACGTGATCGCCGAACTGTGAGGGCCTCCCACCATGACTACATTCCTGATCTGTACCGGGCTCGTCGTCGCGATGGCGCTCGGCGTGCTGGGTGCCGCGGCTGTGGTGTTCGATTCGTTCGACGACGGGGAGGACGCGCAATGATCACCATCCTCCGCGACAACGCACCCGTCATCGCCGACGTCGTCCTCGACCACTGGGCCGCGGTGTACGCCGCAACGCCGTGGATGTCCGAGCGCGGCGTGCTGTTTGAGACCTTCCTCCGCCACCCCCACGAGCTGCTCGCGATCGGCCTCGACATGCCGATGCCCGTGCAGATGCGCACCGGCGCGCAGTGGCGCGAGACGGCCGTCCCTGTGCCCACGTCGCGCCACCAGGTGGAGAACCTCGAACGCGCGGTGGACGCCCTCATGCGCGAGCGCCGCGTCCATGTGTCGGGTGGCCGCTGCATCGAGACCGTGAGCGCTCGGCACAAGCACCGCCGCCAGCCGGGCGATCACCACCCGTGGCGTCTGGGGGCGGCACGATGAGCGACCGCCAAATGAAGCCGGATAGCCTCGCCGGACGCCTGCGCACGTGGCTGACCGAGAACCCGGACGGGGCGCGTGCGTCGCAGATCGCCGTCGCAATGGGCGTCACGACCACCCAGGCGTGTCTGGCGCTCGGCGATCTGCACCGCAAAGGTCACCTCGTCCGGTGCAAGGTTGAGGTCCCTGGCAAAGCTGCCGAGTACCAGTGCCGGCTGAGCGCGACGGCCGGCGCGGCGCGCCACGGTCAGCCGTGGGCCACGATGCCTGTCGTCGGTGCGCCCAAGCCTCCCAGGCCGGAGTGCACGACCCGGCCGCGCGGGGAGGCTCCGACACCGGGCAAGCCCGCGTCCATGCCGGCAACGGCATTGCCGCCGGTGCAAGCTGCGCCAGTTGCGGCACAGGAGTCTGTGGCGGCCATACAGAGTTCTGTACCCGCCCCGGTGGTGGACGAACGTCCACCCACCGCCCTCGGCGACGCCCTTCGCGATCTGGAGCGCACCCTGGACCCCGACGCCCCACTGACCCGCCAGAGGGAGGAGGCCATCACCCAAGCCGCGGCGGAGGCGCCGCGCGACTGGGAGCCGGAGCCCACGCCCGAGCCGCCGCCGGCCATGACTCCGCGCTTCGGCCTGTTCTCCGACGGCACGCTGATCCTGGAAGGGCTCCCGAACCTCCCGCACATCATCGCGATCCGCCGGGAGCACACGCGCGCTCTGGTCGACTACCTGCGGGCGGTGGACCAGTGAGGCTCGTCTGTCCCGGCTGCGGGTTCACGGCCGATCTCGAAGCCTTTCTTCTCGACCAGGCGGCGCGGGAGGCAGTGCTGCTGGCCCTCCAGCTGCCCGCGCCGCTCGGCGAGCGGATCCTGAAGTACATCGGCCTCTTCCGCCCCGCGCAGCGGTCGCTCTCGTGGGACCGCGTGGTGAAGCTGCTCGGCGAGCTGCTCACGCCGATCGCGGAATGCAAGGTCGAGCGCAACGGCCGCACCTGGTCGGCGCCGCTCGACTACTGGAGCAGCGCGCTGGACGAGATCCTGGCCCGCCGCGACACGCTCGTGTTGCCGCTGAAGTCGCACGGCTACCTCTTCGAGATCGTCGCGGGCTTCAGCAACAAGGCCGAGGCGAGCGCGGAGCGCCAGGCCGAGAACCTGAAGCAGCACCCCGCCCACCGGTCCCACAACCCGAAGGGCGGCCTTGCACGCGCCGAGATGCCCGCCGAGTTCAAGGCGATGGTGGCCCGCATGACTCGCAAAGGAGCCCCCGATGCCTCCGAGTAAGCACGCGCTGCTTTCGCTCCTGCAGAGCCACATCGGGGAGGCCAAGGGGATCAGCGTCCGCGACATCGCGTACCACATGCGCACGTCCGAACGGCAAGTACGACTGGCCGTCACCGAGCTGCGCATGGACGGCATCGCGGTGTGCGGTCACCCGACCACCGGCTACTACATCGCCGAGACCCCGGAAGAGTTGGAGCGCACCTGCACGTTCCTCCGCTCGCGCGCCCTGCAGAGCCTGACCCTGGAGGCCAACCTCCGCCGCGTCCCGCTGCCCGATCTGATCGGCCAGCTTCACCTGAGGACCTGAGATGACCACGATGACCGACATCGAAGCCGCGGCGAAGACCTTCGCCAACGCGCGCTCTGACCTGGTCGACGCCGCCACCGCGCTGCGCGACGACCTCGAAGCCGTGAAGCGGAAGCACATGAAGCGGCTGAAGCGGTGCGTGGAAACCACCGCCGCCGCGCAGGCCGTGCTGACCAACACGATCGACAGCGCCCACGAACTGTTCGTCCGCCCGCGCTCCGTGGTGTTCCACGGTATCAAGGTGGGCCTGCAGAAGGGGAAGGACACCGTCACGTGGAGCGACGCCACCCTCGTGGCCAATCGCATCACCGACCAGCTGCCGGAGCAGTTCGACGTGCTGGTGGAGACGACCTACAAGCCGATCGCCAGCGGACTGCTCCAGCTCGACGCCGAGACCCTCACGGCGATCGGCGTGCGGCGCATGCCCGGGAAGGACAGCGTCCTGATCAAGCCCGTGGACGGTGGCGTGGACAAGCTCGTCGCGGCGCTGCTGAAGGGCTCCGAGGAGGAACTCGAGGACGCCGAGGAAGCATGAACGACCGCGACGAGAAGCTGGCCGCGGCGCGCGCGAAGTTCGGCAAGCCGTTCGTGACCGATGTCCCCATCAAGCGGGCCCGCCGGAAGTCGGCGTTCCTCCGGCAACTGGAGAAGGCGCAGGCCGCAGAAGCCGCGAGCCGGGCACCCGTCGTCCCGCTGCGCAAGAGCAAGTAACCCGACGCGGCCGCGGGTTCTCGACGGCCGCACGAGAGGAGCTACCGGATGAACAAGTCCGACCTGATCACCGCGCTGGCCACCGGCGCGGGCACCACGAAGGCCATCGCAGGCGCGGTGGTCGACCACCTCGGCGTCACCGCCGCCGCCACGCTGGCCGCCGGCGGTGAGGTGACTCTCCCGGGCATCGGCAGCCTGAAGCCCGTGAAGCGTGCCGCCCGCGAGGGCCGCAACCCGCTCACCGGCGACAAGCTGAAGATCCCCGCGAAGACCGTCGCGAAGTTCACCGCCGCGAAGGCCCTGAAGGACGCCCTGGCCGCGCCCGCCGGGAAGAAGGCGAAGAAGGCGAAGTAGCGCTGCTCCGGCAGCGCAAGCGAAACGGTCCGCGCGCTCGGGAGAGCACCGCGGCCCGTCTGCCAGGCGTGGTGGCCTGGTACTGAGGAGCAGCCGATGAGTGAAGACCGCCCGGAATACGTCGTGCGCCTGGACTACGGCAAGGCCCGCTGCATGGGCCGCGCGATCGAGTCCGCTGCCGTCCCGATGCCATACCCCGAGTGCGAGGACTGCCGGCGCCGGACGTCCCCCGGCAATCCGCACCTGCAGTCGTGGCAGAAGCCTCACGTCGGCCCCGGCCCGTGTCCGGACAGGATTCCTCAGATCGAGCGAGGGCACGCATCGTGAGCGCCCTCACAAGGGAACAGTGGATCGAGCGGTACGCCAACCGGATTCAGGAGGGATGCGAGTGCCCGCGCGACCTCGCGATCCAGGCAGCACAGTTGGAGATCGAGAGAATGAACGATGAAGCCGGCGGCGGCGACATCGACTGGAACGACGACGACAACACCCCGGAAGTCCGCGCCGACGAGGAGTTGTCGAACTGGTTCGACGACGGGTTCGACTGATGCCCATCCGCCCCGAGATGAAGGCCCGCTACCCAGCCAACTGGGCAGAGATCCGCGAGCGCATTCTTGAGCGCGCCGGCCACCGTTGCGAACGCTGTCATGCGCCGAACTACTGGGATGTGCAACGCGTGGACCAGGCCGCGCCTGCGAGCTGGACCGTCGTTGGCTATGACGCGATCAAGGCGCGTTCCTGGCCAATCTCCGTGATGAAGCCCGTGAACGAAAGGCGCATCACTACCATCGTGCTGACCATCGCGCACGTTCACGATCCCGATCCGGCGAACTGCGCCGACGACAACCTGCAGGCCCTTTGCCAGCGCTGCCACCTGCTCCTCGACGCCCCGCTGCACGCTGCCACGCGGCGCGCACGGCGAGCGATTGGCGATCTGTTCGCGTGCGCTACGGAGGACGCCCGATGAACACCGGCTACAACGCCACCGGCCTCTCCCGCGCCACGAAGAACGCCCTCGCCCTGGCCGTGCGCCCGGATGTCGGCGTCCAGTCCCTCGACACGTGGCAGCGCAAGGTTCTCGACAACGCCGGGTTGATCACCGGCCACCGCCTCAACGACGCCGGCCGCGCCGCGTGGGAACGGCTGAGTCGCGGGGAGAAGGTCACGGCATGAAGGGCGCGCCCGCAGCCGACATCCGCGGCCGCGAGCTGGCCATGATCCACATGGCCAAGGCCGAGCTACGCATGGCCGACGACACCTACCGCGACCTGCTGTGGACCGTCGGCCGCGTGCGCTCCTCCGCGGATCTCGACTGGGTCGGCCGGAAGAAGCTGCTCGAACACCTCCGCGCGTGCGGCTGGAAGCCCCGTCCCGCCGCCAAGGCTCGCCCCACGCGCCCGATGGCGGACGATGCCCAGTCGAAGAAGATCCGCGCCATGTGGCTCGCCCTGCACGGCGCCGGTGTCGTGCGTGACTCGTCTGAGCGCGCTCTGGCGTCCTACGTGAAGCGGCAGACCCGCATCGAGGCCCTCGACTGGCTCAACATGGACCAGGCCGAGAAGGTGATCGAGGCCCTGAAGAAGTGGGCGAAGCGCGAGGGCCTGCTCGGCGCCGACGGCGTCGTCGAGTCCACACCCGTGAGCCCCGAGGTGCGCCGCGCGGACGCAGAGCGCCTGGCTGCGGGCCGTGCTGAGTTCGCCCGGCTGCTGTCCGAGGTCGGCTGATGGCAAAGATCGTGCGCCCCGCCTACCGAGGCCCCGAGCTGCTGCTCGACCTGGTGGACCACTGCGCCGCGATCCTGATGGAGGACCTGCAGATCGACGACCCCACGGCCCGCCGCGTCGCCGTGCGTCTGGCCATTGCCCTCGCTGAAGCGTGGGGCGGCCAATTCATCTGGTTCCCGCGTCCGCGTCCCCACGACCGCGCCGAAGAGCACGCCCTCAACTGGTTCGAGCTGGAAGCCCGCGACCTCCAGATCGTCCGGGAGCACAACGGCCGCAACACCGCCGAGATCTGCGAGCGCTACGGCATCAGCCGCGCGCGCCTCTACGAGATCGTCAGCCGGGTCCGGGTCCAGTCCCGCGCCCAGGTTGCGCCGACGCGCGCCACCCGTCCCACCCCCGCCGTACCCCCGCCCCGGATCGCGGACCTCTTCGGCTCCGACTAGGTCCGCGCCGCCCTCCGGGGCCTCGCGCGCCTATTGCAGCCTCTGCAATTCATTTTCCGCGCGCGTCCCGTTTTCTCCCGTTCGATCCCGCTCGATCCCGATTTATCGCCGTTCTCTCTCTTCACTTATCTCATCACCCGTCATGGTGCGCCTCGTCGGCCTGCCGTTCTCCGACACCGAGCATTGGACCTCCGAGGCGCGCGACACGCCGGCAGTCCGGTTGTTCTGCGACCTCGCGAAGCGTCAGCACGCCGACTTCGACGTCGAGGCGAACGGCCCGGACATCCTCCGGATCTGTCGGGCGGTGGACGGTTATCCGCTCGCGCTCGTGCTGGCTGCCCGATGGCTGACGACGCTGTCGTGCCGCGACGTGGCCGATCGACTGTGCGAGAGCACCGAGATCCTGAACGAAGCGCCTGTGGTGGCGGAGAATCCGCGGCACGCAGGCATGGCCTCCGTGTTCGACCAGTCGTGGCGGCTCCTGGCGGCCGACGAACGCGCGGTGTTCAGTGCGCTGTGCGTGTGCCGCGGTGGGTTCACGGCAGACTCTGCCGTCGCGATCAGTGGCGGCACACTTGCGACCATCGCGAGCCTCACCGCGAAGTCGCTGCTGCAGCGCGTTCGCGGTCGGCTGGATGTCCATCCGCTGCTGCGCGACTTCGGAGAGAGCAAGCTCCGCGAGTCGCCCATGAACGCAGCCGTGCGCGAAGCGCATGCGCGGCATTTCTCGGCGCTCCTGCAGACGGGCCACCGGCGGTTCAGGACCCACGCCGACACGACCATCCTGGACGACCTGCGTGCAGAGCAGGGCAACCTCCGGACGGTGTTCGATCAGCTGATCGACACGCGATCCGTCGAGGCGCTCACCGGATTCGTTTCCGGACTCTGGACCCTTTACCGGATGCAGGGCTGGTTCGACGAGGCTGCCATCTTCCTGGAGCGTGCACTCGCGCTGCCGGGACTCCCGCCGCCGACCGCTGCGCGCTGGCGGCTCTGGCTGAGCGACGCGTGCTTCCAGCTCGGGCGCCACGCGGACTGCCGCACCGCAGCGCTCGAGTGCGTGCAGGGTCATGGCGACATCACCGCGGAGGACGGCTCGCCCCGGTGGCACATGCTGCGGGAGCTCGCGTGCACGCTGATCGGCCACCGATGGCGGTGGGCGGACCTCGATCAGGCAGCGGTGGACAACATCGCCCGCGCCCACAACCGACTGGCGCACGTCTACTTCTATGAGGGTGACCGCCCGCGGTTCGTGGCGAGTACGCTGCGGTCCATCAATATCGATCGCGCCGGGAACCTCCCGGCGCACATGGCCTCGGGGGCGCTCGTACTGAGCTACACGCCCTTCAAGACGCTGGCCGCCCGCTACGCCGCCCGCGCAGCACGGCTCCTGGACCGGAGCGGGATGGCCGAGCGCGCGTGGGCCCACGAACAGCTATGCCTGTACTGGCTCGCGAACGGCGACTTCGACGCGGCCGCGATGCACGGGCGCGCCGGTGCCGACATCTTCGCGTCCCTGCGGCAGTACCGGAGCTGGGGCGAGTGCACGGCACTGGTCGGCTACGCCCACCAGTTCTCCGGCCGCCTGCCCGAGGCCCGCGCGGCCATGCAGGTCCTGCACGACGAAGGTGTGCGCGTCCGCGAAGCCGCCTCCGAACTGTGGGGACTGCTCGCACTTCGCGCGATGGACCTGCGTATCGGGCCTGACGGACCGGTTGGCGACCTCGACCAGGATCTCGACACCATCGACAAGCTGGCGGCTCAGGTGGTGGACCCGAACACCGGGCTCCTGCGCCATGGCGTACTGGCATGGCGGTTCGCGCGGGCCGGGCGGAGCGCCGAGGCCGTGGCATCCGTCGACACCTTCTGCCGCGTCTTCGACCGGGCCTCCATGACTTCCATCTACGCGGTCAATGGCTTCATCGGAAGTGCCATGGCGTTGATGGATCTGAGCCATCGCCAGGCCGTCGAGCCTCGGGCCCTGGCGAGATTGAGCGAACGCCTCTTCGAGCATGCCCGCAGTTTCGGCCGCGTATTGCCCGGTGCGCGCCCGCAGCTGACGCATCTGCAGGGGCTCTGGTGGATCGCTTCCGGGCGACCCGCGCGCGGCGAGCGCCTGATTGCGAAGGTCCTGCGGGGCCTGCCGGCGAACGTGGATCGTCGCGGGTTCGTGGCCGGCCTGCAGTTGCCGCGATGAAAATGTCTCGCCAAATCAGCGCCTAGCCGGAAGTCGCGGCGAATTCCCCTCGAGCTAACGGGCAGCTAACGCCCGGTTCTCCATGCTCCGCGCACGCACTGCCCCGAGGTCTGCTCGGTCCAGGTGCCCCGAGAACATGGAGACCCCAATGAATATCCATCGACTGTACGGCCGTACCTTCGCGGCGCTCCTGGCCGGAACCCTGGGCGCGGCCATCGCCCCCGAGGCCCATCCGCTCGAACTGCTGAACGAAACCCTTTCGTTCAACACTGCCCGGCAGAGCATCTGGAGCGACGGGGACGCCTTCGACTTCAGCTACTCGCAGTTCTTCGGGGCCACCTCGCCGCGCAAGACGAGCGTGTACGACCCGAGAGCTGTGTCGGGCAAGGTCGAGATCAAGGTGCTCCCCGACTTCGACTGGTACGTGAACCCCTACTTCTCCCTCACAACAGAAGTCAGGGCGGGCATCGAAGTGGGTGCCAACATCCACGGCGGCTCCATCGACGCGAACCTCGACTACGCAGTCGCCATCTCGGCACCGGGCACCATCGTCCGGGGCGAGTACTTCAACCTCGATGCAGTCGCGACCGCCCAGCGCAGCAGCGCGTTCGCCACCCGACCGGCGAGCGCGTCCGCGTGGGTGGACGGCATTCTCGATGTCTACGCGCAGAGCTTCGTGCGCTTCCAGACGGCGCGCGATCTCGGGGACCACGACTACCGACTCACCACCACCCTGGCCAACGTCGACGTGCGCAAGGAGATCGTCTCCTTCAATCGGGACGAAAGCGGCCGGCTCCGCATCATCGGTGCGGGTGACGTGGGCGGCGTAGGGAGTTCGTTCACGCTGCCGGCGGCCGCCCTGAACGGGTCTACCAGCGTCACGGCCGGGGATTGGCGCGTGGCGGCCAATGGCGCGCTCAGCGGCGACACGCTCTCAGGCACCGGTCGGACCACGCTCGTCACGGCGGACATCGACGTGGACCAGTTTCTCCTGAGCGGCTCCGACGTCCTGGGCACGCGGCTGCGGAGGGACTTCGGCGTCATCGACATCGACTTCGGGTACGAGGTGGTGGATCTGGACGCTGCCCTGTCCGTGGGGCTGGCACAGCGGTTCGAGGTGACCGGGGACCTGTTGATGCAGCTCACGTTCAGCGACGTCGTGCGGCTGGAGGGTCTGGGCGAGGCGACAGAATGGTTCGGCCGGATCGACGAACTGCCCGCCATCGCTGTGCTGGGCGACGAGGTCCGGGTGGACACCCAGTTCCTGGTCGATGCGACCCTCTCGAACCAGACCGGCATCACCTTCGGCGCATCGCTCGACCTCACGGTACTCGAACTGTTCGCCCGGGCGAGCTACGACGTGTCGTACTTCGGCGCCGACCGTCGCGGTCAGTTCCTCAACGCGCGCTACGGCCCCGTGTACCAGTGGTCGGCCGATGGCAGCCTGCTGGAGATTCCGGTGTTCGACAGCGAGTTCGAGCTGGGGGGCTTCCAGGCGGTATCCGGAGGGAGCTTCGTGCTCACGGCCGTGCCAGAACCGCACACCGTGGGCCTGGTCGGTGCGGGCCTCGTCGTGCTCCTTCTGGCCACCCGCCGGCGCAGACACTGACGAACGCGACGGCCGCCGCTCGGCGGGCGTCGTTCACGGAGGCCCGGATTCCGGAAGGATCCGGGCTTCTTGCATCCTTGCTCCCCGGTGATTGGCCGGAGGACCGGGGTGGCGCGCCGCCGCATCACTTCACCACGTCCGACGGGACGCTCGCGGATGGGCACAACCGAAGTAGTGATGCGGGCCGGACGGCGCGCCAACAACGGAACCGTGGATGCGCAGCGGCGAAGGTGGCGCCGCGTCGGGCCGAAGCCCGACCCACGGGGGCTGGTGGACAGGTCGGTGCCACTCTGGCGCGAACCACAGGTTCTCGTGGGTCGGGCGATCGCCCGACGCGGCCGGCAATGACTGCGCGGCTACGAAGTGGGCGCCGGTCGGTCGCAGCCGACCGACGGGGCTGACGCGCGGCGAGTCGCCCACACCCACAGAGAAAAGTTGCCGCCGGGGCTTGCGCAACAGTGCACTCTCCAGCATCAGGAGAAAGGCATGGAAACGAGTTACCTCCAGGAAGACGTCCACGGCGGCGTCCCGCTGAAGATGTGGACGCGCGGCGTGCCCGTCGAGGACCAGGCCAGGAATCAGCTGGTCAACGCTGCGAAGTTGCCGATCGTGCATTCGCACGTGGCGGCGATGCCCGACGTGCACTTCGGCATCGGGGCGACGGTGGGCTCGGTGATCCCGACGCTGCGGGCGATCATCCCCGCGGCGGTGGGGGTCGACATCGGCTGCGGGATGATGGCCGCGAAGACCACGCTGCGGGCGGAGGACCTCCCGGACAATCTCTTCCCGCTGCGGTCGGCCATCGAACGCGCGGTGCCGCATGGTCGCGCGACCGGTACCCGGGATCCGGGCGCGTGGGGGATGGTGCCCGGCACCGTCGACCGCGCGTGGCAGCAGCTCGCAACGGATTTCGCTGCGCTGTGCGTCGACTATCCGAAGCTCGCGAAGACCAACCATCGCAACCATCTGGGCACGCTTGGCACCGGCAACCACTTCATCGAGGTGTGTCTCGATGAGGCGGGTGCCGTGTGGTTCATGCTGCACTCGGGCTCGCGCGGCGTGGGCAACGCGATCGGCCGCATGTTCATCGAACTGGCGAAGCAGGACGCCATGCGGAACGACGTGCATCTGCCCGATCGCGATCTCGCGTACTTCTCTGAAGGCGCGAAGCACTTCGACGACTACGTGCGGGCGGTCGACTGGGCGCAGCGCTTCGCGGCCTTGAACCGCGAGGTGATGATGCGCCGGGTGATCGAGGCCGCCGAGGCGACGCTGCACCGGCGCTTCGAGAGCCACGTGGAAGCGGTGAACTGCCACCACAACTACGTGCAGAAGGAGCACCACTTCGGCGAGGACGTCTACGTGACCCGCAAGGGCGCGGTGAGCGCGAAGGCCGGCCAGCTGGGGATCATCCCCGGCAGCATGGGCGCGCGCAGCTTCATCGTCCGCGGCAAGGGGAACCCGGACAGCTTCCACAGCTGTTCGCACGGTGCCGGCCGCGCCATGAGCCGCGGTGAGGCCAAGCGCCGCTTCACGCTCGCCGATCACCGTCTCGCGACGGATGGCGTGGAGTGCCGCAAGGACAAGGACGTCATCGACGAGACGCCCGCCGCGTACAAGGACATCGACGCAGTGATGGCGGCGCAGCACGATCTCGTGGAGATCGTGCACACGCTGAAGCAGGTGGTGTGCGTGAAGGGTTGAGGCGGCGGGTGCCCCGTCAGCGCTGGATGCCCGGCAAGCAGCCCAGCGCGCGCAGCATGGCGAAGCGCTCGTTCGCAAGGCGATCCGCCCGCGCCGTCAGCCGGCGGACTTCCATGCCCGATGCGATGAACGACGGCGCCGTGGCGGCGTGGGCGACCCACGCTGCCGGGGTCCCGGCGCCATCGGCCATCGCGGCAATCAGCAGCTGGTCGATGCCGTCGACGGCCACGCCGCCACCGGTGACGGGGCTCGCGAGGAAGTCGATGTCGTCGGATGCCCGCGCGCGGGCCAACAGCAATGCGTTCAGACCGGCGACCCGAGGCGCGCAGCGCGCGATGGTGGCGTCGTCCTGCACGGTCATCACGTGGCCGAATGCCGCCAGGTCGAAGACCGCGCCGGTGAGCGCATCGAAGCCTATCTCCCGGCAGCCCGGCGTGTCGGCCAGTGCCTCCACCGTGGAAGGCCGATGCGACGCTAGCGCGTCGATCACGGCGCGATGTGCGGGTTCCGCGAGGCGGACCTCCCCGCGTTCTCCGACGATCTTCGCGGGGATGTCTTCGGGGTGGCTCGTGAGCACGATCCGGGTCTCGCGCCAGTGCGCCCGCAGTGCGTCATCGTCGAGCGGGCGCCGCGTCCGGACCCAATAGTCCCGCCGGAACTGGCGGTTCGTCGCGAAATCGCGGGCGGTCTCGCGGAAGTGGGCGTCGGGGATCCCGCCGATCATCGCCTGCTGCTCGCGGGTCAGCAGGAGGCCGTCGAGCTGATCGCGCAGGTGGGCCGGGCACGCGTGCTCCAGTCCGGCTTCTGCGAAGAGCGCTGCCACCGCCGAGAAATGGAGCGGATGCCAGTCGCGGTTGAAGAACTCGTGGGCGAGGTAACGGCGATCCGCGCGGCGCATGCGCTCGAAGCGTTCGGTCACACGCGGGTTGGTGGTGGCGTACAGCGGGTTGGTGTCGAGGAACCGCTGCATGAAGTCGAGCGCCGCGTCGATGCGGTCGACGGTGGTGGCACCTGCGGGCGCGAGTCGGGCTGCGTGCTGCGTGGCGAGTTCGCGTAGCGGCGCGATGTCGGACCAGCCCGGGAGCGTGTTGCAGCTCGCGTACACCACGCCATCGGGGGCGAGCCGATCGCGGAGGAAGGCGGCGATCTCCGATCGTGTCTCCGCCGACACCCAGCTCAGCACGCCGTGCAGGCCGATGAAGTCGAAGGCGGGCAGATCCGGGCGGGCGTGGAACTCGGCGAAGGTGGCGGCGAAGAGGTGGGCGTCGGTGCCCGAGGCGGCGCACAGCGCGCGGGCGGAGTCCACGTGCACGGGGAGCAGGTCGGTACCCCACCACCGGACTTCCGAGGCGCCGGCGTGCAGCGCCAGCGACACCCCCTGGCCGAAGCCCAGCTCGCAGGCGGTGCGGATGGCGGGAGGTGCGAGGCCCGCCTGCAGGAAGGCGAGCCGCGCGTGCAGCGGGTTCAGCTCGGGGCAGACCCCGAAGGTGTAGCCGACGTCGTCGACGTAGCCGCGGAAGCGGTCCTGCATGGGAGGGTTCGCAGGCGGTCACTGCGTCCGTGGGACGCGTGACCGCAGCGAGGTCGTCAGCCGCGGCCCACGAACGGCATCTTGGTGGCCATGATGGTCATGAACTGGACGTTGGTCTCCAGCGGCAGTTGCGCCATGTGCAGCACGGCGTCGGCGACGTGCTGGACGTCCATCAGCGGTTCGACCGCCATCTCGCCGTTCGCCTGGATGATGCCCTTCGCCATCCGCGCGGCCATCTCGGTGGCGGCGTTGCCGATGTCGATCTGGCTGCAGGCGATGTTGTACTTGCGGCCGTCGAGCGAGGTGGACTTCGTGAGGCCCGTGATCGCGTGCTTCGTCGCGGTGTAGGGCACGGAGTTCGGCCGCGGGGCGTGGGCCGAGATCGACCCGTTGTTGATGATGCGGCCGCCCATCGGCGTCTGCGCCTTCATGATGCGGATGGCGGCCTGTGTGCAGAGGAAGGGACCGGTCAGGTTGATGTCGACGACGTTCTTCCACTGCTCGAACGTGAGGTCCTCCATCGGGATGCCGGGGGCGCTGACACCGGCATTGTTGAAGACCACGTCGAGGCGGCCCCACGTGGCCTTCACCTTCTCGAAGAGTGCGTTCACGGAGTCAGGATTGCCGACGTCGGTGGACACCGCGAGCGACTGGTCTGCGGGCATGCCGGCTTCCGCGATGGCCTGCTGCAGCGGTTCGATGCGGCGGCCCGCGAAGGCGACCCGGTAGCCGTTCTTCAGCAGCGTCACCGCCGAGGCCTTGCCGATGCCGGTGCCGGCTCCCGTGACGATCGCGACCTTCCCGTTCGTTGTCATGACTCTCCACCCCCCAAGGCGTTTGCGTGTGGCGGCCGGCGCGTTGCCTGCCGTGGAAAGTCGCCGAGTGTAACGGCAGTGACCCTGGCGCGCGACGCGTCGCGCAGTGCGTCGGGGCCGGTTGCCGCTCAGTGCAGCAGCGGCTTCTTCAGCATGTCGGCGCGGTCCCCGGAGGTCACGGACACGTGCACCACCGTGCCGTCGCGCGCCAGCGTGAACGGCACCACGACCCCGGCCGCCCCGAGCGACCACACGCGCCGCAGGAGCGTGGCGAGGCCGTTCACGCGGTCGCCGGCGACTTCGAGCACGAGATCGCCCTGACGCACGCCGGCTTTCGCGGCCGGCCCGCCCGCGGCGATGCCTGCAACCACGAGCTGTCCGTCGGATTCGGTCGTGTACATGCCGAGCCAGGGGCGCACCGGACCGCGCGGGCGACCGAAGCGGACCATGTCGTCGAGGATCGGGGCCAGCAGGTCCACCGGCACGAACATGTTGCCCTGGGTGCTGCGCCCGTCGGCGGACTCTTGCACGAGCAGCGACCCGATGCCGATCAGCGCGCCTTCCGCGTTCAGCAGTCCGGTGCCGCCCCACTGTGGATGCGCCGGCGAGGTGTAGAGCGCGTAGTCGAGCAGGTACTCCCAGTAGCCGGCGAACTCGCGGCGGCCGGAGAGCTTCGCCTGCAGCGTGTGATTGCGACCCCCGTGACCCAGCACGACGACCTCGTCGTCGATGCGCGTGTGGTCCGGATTGCCGAAGCGCAGCGCCGGGGACTCCAGCTTGCCGAGCGCCTGCACGAGCCCGAAGCCCGTCGCGAAGTCGTAGGCGAGCGGATAGCCCTCGATGGCGCGATCCCCGTGATCGGTGATCCAGACCGTCTGCGCCTCGGTGATGAGATAGCCGATCGTGAGGATGAGACCGTCCTCGCGGATCACCATGCCGTTGCCGATGCGCTCGGTGCCGAGGATCGAGGCGGTGAAGGCGTCCTCGGGGATCTCGGTGCGCAGCATGACGGCCGACTGCAACGCGCGCCCGAGGTCGAAGTGCAGGGCGTCGGGATCGGGCTGGAGATTCTCGGGAAAGGCCCAGTGGGTCGGTTCCGCCATGGGTGGGGCATCCTCAATGTGACTGCCGGTGGGCGGCTGATGACCCGGGCCGCCGCGGTGCATGCGCGGTGGGCACGAGAGCCTCCGGCGATGTTACGCGATGGTGGTCCGCGCGGGGATCTTGCTGCGACAATCGGACGTCCGTTTCCCGGAGTCGTTCATGGCCGCGCTGCATCCCTTCCACCTCGCCTTTCCCGTCACTTCGCTCGCGTCCGCGCGGAGCTTCTACGGCGGCCTGCTCGGATGCCCCGAGGGTCGCGCGTCGGACGAGTGGATCGACTTCGATCTCTACGGGCACCAGATCGTCGCGCACCTCGCACCCGGCGAGGCGGGCCACCGGCAGAGCAATGCGGTGGACGGCGACAACGTGCCGGTGCGGCATTTCGGCGTCGTGCTCTCCATGCCGGAGTGGGACGCCCTCGCCGACAAGCTGCGCGCGGCCGGTGTCTCGTTCGTCATCGAACCGCACATCCGGTTCAAGGGCCAGGTGGGCGAGCAGGCGACCATGTTCTTCCTGGACCCGTGCGGCAACGCCCTCGAGTTCAAGGCGTTCGCCGACCCGTCCCGGCTCTTCGCGAAGTAGCGCGATGGCTGCCATGCCGCTGGTGACCTTGCCCGACGGCGCCCGGGTTCCCGCCCTGGGTCTCGGCACGTGGCGCATGGGCGAGCAGGCGCGGACCCGTCGGCACGAGGTGGACGCCGTCCGCCTCGCACTCGAGCTGGGCTGCCGCCTGATTGACACCGCCGAGATGTACGGTGAGGGCGGCGCGGAGGAGGTCGTCGGTGAGGCATTGGCAGGCGCGATCGCCGACGGCGTCGTGACGCGCGACGAGGTGTTCGTGGTCACGAAGGTCTACCCCCACAACGCCAGCCGGAAGGGCGTCGCCGAGGCGTGCGCGCGCAGCCTGTCGCGCCTGCGCCTCGACCAGGTGGATCTCTATCTGCTGCATTGGCCGGGGTCCCACCCGATCGCCGAGACCATCGGCGGGTTCGCGGCGCTCGTGGCGTCGGGCCGTATCCGGCGCTGGGGGGTGAGCAATTTCGACGCGAAGGGCATGGCGCGGATTTGGCGCACCCCGGGAGGCGACGGCTGCGCGGTGAACCAGGTGTACTACTCGGCGAGTCAGCGGGGCATCGAGCACGACCTGCTGCCGTGGCAGCGGGAGCACGCCCTCCCGACCATGGCGTACTGCCCCATCGACCAGGGCACCCTCGCCGCCGATCCCGTGTTCGAAACGATCGGCGCCCGCCACGGCGTATCGGCTGCCCAGGCTGCGCTTGCCTGGGTGATGCGCGAGCCGGACGTCATCGCGATCCCGAAGGCGGTGAGCGCGCCCCACCTGCGCGACAACTTCGCGGCGGCCGGGCTGCGGCTCACGGCGCGGGATCTCGCCGACGTCGACGCTGCGTTCCCGCCGCCGGATGGTCCGGAGCCGTTGGCGATGGTGTGAGGGGGGCAGCGCCGCGAAAGGTGGGCCTGAAGGAGCGGTCCATGGCCTTGTAGGAGCGTGCCATGCCCGCGAGAGCGATCGTTCCGGTCGATGCGCTTCCTTGCATTCACCGCTTTCGGGGCCGTGGGCCCCTCCTACAGGGGCTGTGGTGCACCACCCACTGCGGGAATGGGGCACGCTTTCTGTAGGAGCGGCCCATGGCCGCGAAAGCGTTCGTTCCGGTCGAAGCGCTTCCTAGCACGTACCGCTTTCGCGGCCATGGGCCGCTCCTACAGGAGACCGTCGCTGCGATCGTGGGCGGTGAATGCGTCGCCCCGAACGCGTCTACCCTCGCAACCGCGCCGCCAATCGTGACAACCGCGCATCGGCCATCCCCATCTTCTCAAGGCTCTCCGCCGTTTCCACGAGGTAATCCCGGCACGGTCCGTAGTGGCCGTGGGCGCGCTGTGCCACTTCGATGATCTTGTCGTCGTCGAGGCGGCCTGCGTAGGTCGGTTTGTCGCGGTTGACCACGAACGCGACCGCGCTCACCGGCCCGTCCGCCGTGTGGGCGCGCATCCAACGCGGTGCGTACGTCCCGGCGATCATCTCGCGGCGCCACAGCAGTTCGATGTCCTCGGCGGCGGTCGCGGGGTCCAGCCGGCAGGCGATGCCTTCACAGGCGCCGCCGCGGTCGAGCGCGAGCACGAGACCGGGGTCTGCCGGGGTGCCGCGATTGATCATCGACCACAGGTAGAACCCGCGATGCCAGCCGTGCACGCGCGCGGGGCGGCGTTCGGCGAACTGCATGAGCGGGCTCCACATGAGCGAGCCGTACGCGAAGATCCACACGGGTGCGTCGGCTGGATGGTCGGCGAAGGTGCGGTGCCGTGACGCCTCCAGCTCCGCGTCGGACACCAGGAGATGTCCAAGTCCGGCCTCGCGCACCGCGCGGCGGACGCCGTCCTCCTTGAGCTTGTTGCGATCGACGGTGGACATCGGAATCTGCGGCGATGGAGACACCCGTATCTTCGCACTGTCGGGTTAAGCTCGCGTCCCCGACGGAGACACTCGATGACGACAATGAAGGCAGAAGGCGACGCCGCACTCGCCGATTCCGCCTACGCGTGGCTGCGGCTGTGGCTCGCCGTGGCCATCTCGACGATCGGCGCGATTGGCATGTGGTGCGTGGTCGTGGCGTTGCCGGCCATCCAGGCCGACTTCGGCGTGGCGCGCGCAGACGCCTCCCTGCCGTACACGCTGACGATGGTGGGGTTCGGCTTCGGCGGCATCGCCATGGGCCGGCTCGCCGACCGCCACGGCGTGTTCCTCCCGCTCGTGCTCGGCACGGTGCTGCTTTCTCTCGGCTTCGCGCTCGCGAGTCTCGCGCCCACGCTGCCGGTCTTCGCCGTGGTGCAGGGGCTCCTGATCGGCGCCGGCAGTTCCGCCACCTTCAGCCCGCTCATCGCACACGTGTCGCTGTGGTTCGCCCGCCGTCGCGGCATTGCGGTGGCGATCGTGGCGAGCGGCAACTATCTGGCCGGAACCATCTGGCCGCCGGTGGTGCAGCACTTCGTGGCCACCCATGGCTGGCGCAGCACGTATCTCTGGATCGCGGGCTTCTGCCTTCTCACGATGCTGCCGCTCGCGTGGTCGCTCCGGACGCGGCACGTGCCCCCGGCCGCCGCGCCGCCTGTCGCATCCGGCAAGGCGCGCACCGGCAGCGTCGATCTCCCGCAGCGTACCGTGATGGCGCTGCTCCTCGTTGCCGGCTTCGCATGCTGCGTCGCCATGGCAATGCCTCAGGTGCACATCGTCGCGTACTGCGCCGACCTCGGATACGGCCCGGCCCGCGGCGCGCAGATGCTGTCGCTCATGCTGGCGTGCGGGGTGGTGAGCCGCATCGGCTTCGGCTGGATCTCCGACCGCATCGGCGGCCTGCGCACGCTCATGCTGGGGTCCGGGCTCCAGGGCCTCGCGCTGCTGCTGTTCCTGCCCTTCGACGGCCTGGTGTCGCTGTACCTGGTGTCGGCCCTCTTCGGCCTCTTCCAGGGCGGCATCGTGCCCTCGTACGCGATCATCATCCGCGAGGTCTTTCCCGCGTCCGAAGCTGGCGCGCGGGTCGGTGCGGTGATCATGGTGACCCTGTTCGGCATGGCGCTCGGCGGCTGGATGTCGGGCGTGATCTTCGACTTCACCGGGTCGTACCACGCCGCCTTCATCCACGGCATCGCGTGGAATGCACTGAACCTCGCGATCGCGTACCGGCTTCTGCGCGGACGTCGCGTGCCTGCTGCGGCCGCGGCATGACGCCATCCGCCGCACGCCGAAGTTCCTTGTTCCAATCCGCAGTCCTGCCGCGGGGAGGCGGCATGCCATGACAACCAAGACGACGAAGCTGGGTGGCCGCGCGATCGCGACCGGACTTGCCTTTCCCGAGGGCCCCGTGGCCATGCCGGACGGCTCGGTGGTGCTGGTGGAGATCGCGCGCGGCACGCTCACACGCGTGCTGCCCGACGGCCGCACGGAGGTCATCGCGAAGACCGGCGGCGGCCCGAACGGCGCAGCGCTCGGCCCCGATGGCTGTTTCTATCTCTGCAACAACGGGGGTTTCGCATGGGGCCGCGAACCCGACGGACTGCTCCGACCGACCGGCCGGGCGGAGGACTACAGCGGTGGCCGTATCGAGCGCGTGAATCCGGCGGACGGCAAGGTCGAGGTGCTGTACACCGAGTGCGACGGCGTCACGCTGAAGGGCCCGAACGACCTCGTGCTGGACGGCCAAGGTGGCATCTGGTTCACGGACCTCGGCAAGGTCTACGGGCGGCAGATGGACCGCGGTGCGATCTACTACGCGCGCACCGACGGCAGCCTGATCCGCGAAGTGGCGTTCCCGCTGATCACGCCGAACGGGATCGGTCTGTCGCCGGACGGCAGGACGCTCTACGTGGCCGAGACGGAGCCCGCCCGTCTGTGGAAGTTCGCCATCACCGGCGAGGGCACGGTGCATCGCGATCCGTGGCCGTCGCCCCACGGCGGCCAGCTCGTCGCGGGGCTGCCCGGCTACCAGCGCTTCGATTCCCTCGCGGTGGAGGAGGGCGGGAACATCTGCGTCGCGACGCTGATCCGCGGTGGCATCAGCGTGATCACCCCGGCGGGCGATCTGCTGGAGTTCCACGAGGCGCCGGAGCCCTATTGCACGAACATCTGCTTCGGCGGCCCGGATCGGCGCAAGGCGTACATCACGCTGTCCGGGTTCGGAACGCTCGTGGAGGTGGACTGGCCGCGGGCGGGGTTGGCGCTGGCGGCGTAGGGAAGCTGCGCGGGGCTTAGGACGTTGGGCATGGTGTGGTGGGTCGAGCGGCGCGTGCCGCAGCGATGGCGTGGGCACATCGGCGAATCCAGGGACGCGGGCGTCGGGCGGAGCCCGACCCACGGGGGTTGTTTTCAGCGCAGGGGCATCCAGTCGCGAAAGCCCTTCGTGGGTCGAGCATCGCTCGACGCTGCGAGGGCTTGGGTACAGCGACGAATCCTGGAACGCGGGCGTCGGGCGGAGCCCGACCCACGGGGGTTGTTTTCAGCGCAGGGGCATCCAATCGCGAAAGCCCTTCGTGGGTCGAGCATCGCTCGACGCTGCGAGGGCTTGGGTACATCGGCGAATCCAGGAACGCGGGCGTCGGGCAGAGCCCGACCCACGGGGGTTGCTTTCAGCGCAGGGGCATCCAGTCGCGATAGCCCTTCGTGGGTCGAGCAATAGCTCGACGCTGCGATGGCTTGGGCACATCGGCGGGTCCTGGAACGCAGGCGTCGGGCGGAGCCCGACCCACGGGGGTTGTTGTCAGCCCCAACGAATCCATTGGCGAGGTTGTTCGTGGGTCGAGCTGCGCTCGACGCGGCGATGGCTTGGGCACCGCGACGAATCCAGGGACGCGGGCGTCGGGCAGAGCCCGACCCACGGGGGTTGTTTCTCCTAGCCCCCGAATCCCACCCGCCCCGCCAGCGCCACTGCGAGGGGCGTGGTCACCGCCGAGAACGCGGTCGACAGCACGAGGCAGGTCGCGACCGGGCCCTGCAGCGTGTCGAACTGCTTCGACATCAGGTACACGTTCACGCCCGCCGCGAGGGACGCGAGGAGCACGACCGCCTGCGTCTCCAGTGCCGGCAGGCCGAGCAGGCGGGCGAGGCCCCAGACGGCGAGGGGCTGGACCAGCAGCTTCAGGACGGTCATCGCGGCGCCGATGCGCCAGCCGGACCGGATGCCGTACTCCGACAGACCCATGCCCACGACGACGAGCGCGAGCGGTGCAGCGGCCTGACCCATCAGGCGCAGGGGCTCGTCGATCATGCCCGGCAGGTGCCAGCCCGTGAGTCCGAAGGCGGCGCCGGACAGGATCGCCGCCACGACCGGGGTCGTGAGCACGTTGCGCGCGGTCCGGACGAAGCCGGCCACGGAGAACTCGCCGTGTCGCGCCCATTCCACCGAAACGGTCACGAGCGTCCAGAGCGTCAGCGAATTGAAGACGACGACGAGGGCCACCGGTGGCAGCGCGGCGTCGCCGAGGATCACCTTTGCGAGTGGGATGCCGAGCAGTACGTTGTTCGAGAAGATGCCGCCCAGCCCGAAGATGGACTGCCCGACACCGTCCAGCCCGAACATCGACTTCGAGACCACGCGCCCCACCACGAACGTGACGAGGCAGCCGCCGAAGAAGGCGATGAGGAGCTTCGCATCGAACGGTGGCAGGCGCGACGGATCGCTCATCAGTCGGAAGAGCAGCGAGGGGATGGCCACGGCGAAGACGAACGTGGCGAGGGCGTCGCTCACCGACTTCTTGAACCGACCCGACCGGGACAGCGCGTAGCCGACCAGCACGAGGATGAAGTACGGCGCGGCGAGGTCGAGGTGATGCAGGAAACCGGACATGGTGCGGGCGGTTGCGGCGGGGTGCCGGAGTATGGCGGGCTTCGCTGCGGGAATCGATGCTCGGCGGATCCCTCCCACCCGGGTTGATGGGGGCGAGCCCCCATGGAAGATGACGGCGGGCCTGTGGCGCGGCGGCGACTCCCGTTACGATCCGCACTTCGCCGCGGCGCCCCTCGCGCCGGGCTCGTCACTCACCCGGGAACCGCCCCATGAACGAAGCCTTCATCTGCGCCGCGCGGCGCACCCCCATCGGCCGCTACGCCGGCGCGCTCTCTTCCGTCCGTCCGGACGACCTCGGCGCCGTGCCGCTGAAGGCGCTGATGGCGCAGCTTCCGTCCGTCGACTGGAACGCGGTCGACGATGTGGTGTTCGGCTGCGCGAACCAGGCGGGTGAGGACAACCGGAACGTCGCGCGCATGGCGCTGCTGCTGGCCGGCCTGCCGAAGGAGATCCCCGCGAGCACCATCAACCGCCTGTGCGGTTCCGGGATGGACGCGGTGGGGATCGTTGCCCGCGCCATCCGTGCGGGCGAGATCGATCTCGGCATCGCGGGCGGCGTGGAGAGCATGTCGCGCGCGCCATTCGTGATGCCGAAGGCGACGACCGCGTTCGCGCGCGAGAACGCCGTGTTCGACACCACCATCGGCTGGCGCTTCGTGAACCCGCTCATGAAGCAGATGTACGGCACCGACTCGATGCCCGAGACGGCGGAGAACGTGGCCGCGGAGCACGGCGTCGCCCGCGAGGACCAGGACGCCTTCGGGCTGCGGTCCCAGGCGAAGGCCGCGGCGGCGCAGAAGAGCGGCCGGTTCGCCCGCGAGATCGCGCCGGTGACGATCCCCGCGCGGAAGGGTGATCCGGTGATCGTCGAACACGACGAGCATCCGCGCGAGACGACGATCGACGCGCTCGCGAAGCTGAAGCCCATCGTGAAGCCGGACGGCACCGTGACCGCCGGGAATGCCTCGGGTGTGAACGACGGCGCATGCGCGCTGGTGATCGCGAGCGAGGCGGCCGCGAAGCGCCACGGCCTCACGCCACTCGCGCGCGTCGTGGGCGTGGCGACGGCCGGTTGCGCGCCGCGCGTGATGGGCATCGGCCCGGTGCCGGCCACGCAGAAGCTGCTCGCGCGGCTCGGGCTGACGGTGGACCGGCTCGACGTGATCGAACTGAACGAGGCCTTCGCGGCGCAGGGGATCGCGGTGCTGCGGGGGCTGGGGATCGCCGACGACGATCCGCGCGTGAATCCGAATGGTGGCGCGATCGCGCTGGGACATCCGCTCGGGATGAGCGGTGCGCGCCTGGTGGCGACGGCCACGCACGAACTGGTGGCGACGGGCGGGCGCTACGCGCTCACGACGATGTGCATCGGCGTGGGCCAGGGGATCGCGGCGGTGATCGAGCGCGTCTGAGCGGCCGATCGAAGTCTCGTTAGAAGGGCTTCGTCACGACGAGCAGGATGACGGCCAGCATCAGCAGCACCGGCACTTCGTTGAACCAGCGGAACCACACGTGCGACTTCGTGTTGGTGCCGGCCTCGAAGCGTTTGAGGTGCGCCTTGCACATGTGGTGGTAGCCGATCAGCACGACCACCAACGCGAGCTTCGCGTGCATCCATCCGCCACCGATGCCGTAGCCCAGCCAGAGCCAAACGCCGAAGACGAGCGCCGGGATCATCAGGATGGTCATGAACCGGTAGAGCTTGCGGGCCATCAGCAGCAGCCGCTCGCGGACGGCCGGGTTGTCGTCCATCGCGAGGTTCACGAAGATCCGCGGCAGGTAGAAAAGGCCGGCGAACCACGACGTGACGAACAGGATGTGCAGCGACTTGACGACGAGCATGGCGGGTTCCGTGGAGGGTGGCGCGGGGTCAGCCGGCCTCGTCGGCGCGGTAGGCGCGGACGATGCGCTGGAGCGCGATGAGATCGCCGTGGAAGAAGTGTCCGGCGCCGGGGATCACCACGACGGGGAGTTTCTGCGGGCGGGCCCATTCGAGGGCCTCGGCGAGCGGCACGACGTCGTCCTGTTCGCCGTGGATCACGAGCGTGTGGGCCGGGACATCGCTCACCGGGAAGCGGCCGACGGCCGGGGCCACCAGCACCAGCCGCTTCGGTGCGTACTCGGCGGCCACGTGCGAGGCGACGTAGCCGCCGAACGAGAAGCCTGCGAGCGTGAGGGGAAGATCGCCATGCACGCTTCGCGCGTGCGTGACGAGCGCCCGGAAGTCGTCCAACTCGCCGCGGCCGTCGTCGTAAACCCCCTCGCTGGCACCGACGCCACGGAAGTTGAGCCGCCACGCCACGAGGCCCTGCGACGCGAACGTGCGGGCGAGCGTCTGGACGATCTTGTTCTCCATCGTGCCGCCGTACAGCGGATGCGGATGGGCGACGACCGCGATGCCGGTCGGCTCGCCAGACGGGTTCAGTACCGAGACTTCGAGATCCCCGGACGGGCCGGCGATGAGCTGGCGTTCCGCGCCGGCCAGCATCAGATGCGCAGCCTGTCGACGACGCGACCGTTCTTCAGGTGTTCTTCGATGATCTCGTCGACATCGCTGCGGTCGACGTACGTGTACCAGACGTCCTCGGGATAAACGACGATGACGGGGCCTTCCTCGCAGCGGTCGAGGCAGCCGGCCATGTTGATCCGAACCTTGCCCTTGCCCGACAGCCCCAGTGCCTTCACCTGGGCCTTCGCGTAGTCGCGCACACCCGACGCGTCGTGGGTGTTGCAGCAGGCGCGGTTCGGGTCGTCGCGCTGATTGCAGCAGAAGAAGACATGCCGCTCGTAGTAGCTCATGGACTCGTTTCTCTTGGAAGAATGGCGGGCCGATTATACGAACCCGCCCGGACCGCGCTCACCGCTGGCGGCGGAAATGAGGAAGCAGGAAGGCCGCGGCGAGCAGCGGCCAGCAGAGCGAGATGATCCGTGTGGTGCCCGCAAAGCTCCGATAGTGGCCCTGCTGCCACGGTTCGATGGCGGACACCGAGGCGTAGGGGTTGAGCGGGCCGGCGTTCAGGAGGAGGGTGCCACCCAGCATCGCGGCGAAGGCCGTGATCGCCGCGGCGCGGCGCGGCATCATGCAGGCGGTGATCCCCAGCCCCAGCCCGACTGCGATGCCGAGCCCGTTGCCCGGCGTGATCCAGAGGAGCGCGTCGCCGCGTTCGAAGAGGAGCGCCGCGGCGAAACTTCGTGCTGCGAGAGCCCCGACCATCAGGACGACGAGGGCGCCCACTGGATTCTCGGACGCGACGACCCGCAGGATGCCGGCCACCGTGACGATCCCGAGCACAGCGACGCCGGCCTCGAAAGCCGCATAGGCAAGCGCCGAGTAGGTGCCCGGCGGCGTGGGGACGAGATGCCGCATGTCGCCGGTCGAGAAGAGCCAGAGGTCCGGCCGGAACTGCGCGAGGACCCAGAGCGCCAGCAGGATGAGCCCCGCATCGCCACCGTTGTGCGGCGTCAGGAAGCGCGCACGCCAGCGGGCGAAGACGCCGTCCTCGTCATCCCCCGCGAAGAGTGCGACCCAGGCACCGAGCAACCCGCCGACGGCATTGCAGAACACGTCGAGCGCGGAGGGTACCCGGAGCGCGATGCTGCCCTGGAGAACTTCCATGCTGGCGCTGAGCAGCGTCGCGAGCACGAATGCGATACCGGCAGCCTGGATGCCACGCAGATGGCGTCGCAGCCAGCCGGTGAAGAGCATGCCGAGCGGGATGTACGCCGTGACGTTGAAGATCACGTCGTACCAGGTGTAGTACCGGGGCCACTCGCTCAACTGTCGCCAGAGGACCGAGGCGTCCGGGATGCGCCAGCCCTCGGCGGGATAGACGCTGGCGATGGCCACGACGACTACGTAAGCTAGGGTGGCGAGCCCCACGAAACCGGAACGACGGGTGAACGGCGACATCGATGTCATCGGCAGAACGTCGGTCGGCGCGGGGCCGCGACGGCGTCCGGCATGAGGCGGAGAGGCGATGGGATTCTATGACATCTTCAATGGCGACGCGGACGGACTCTGCGCGCTCCAGCAGCTTCGGCTCGCCGAACCGGTCGTGGCCACCTGTGTCACCGGGGCGAAGCGCGACATCGCGCTCGTCGAGCGCGTCGTTCCCGCGCCCGGTGATCGGTTCACCGTCTGCGACATCTCGCTCGAATCCAATCTGGATGCAACGCGCCGAGCACTCGATGCAGGCGCACACATCCGCTGGTTCGATCATCACCGCGCGGGCGAGCCGTTCGATCACCCGGATCTCGAACGCCATATCGATCTCTCCGCCGCCATGTGCACGAGCGCCATCGTCGATCGCCATCTGGGTGGCGCGCATCGCGCGTGGGCCGTGGTGGGCGCGTTCGGGGACAACCTGGGTGCGACGGCCCGGAGTCTCGCCGCGATGTTGGATCTCGACGAGGCGGTGACGGGCGTGTTCAGGCGGCTGGGCGAGAGTCTCAACTACAACGCCTACGGTGACGACGTCCGCGAGCTGCTCTTCGATCCCGAAGATCTGCACCGGCGTATGCGGGGCATCGCCGACCCGCTGCGCTTCGCGGAGGACGATCCGGCGTTCGGCGTCCTGGAGGCGTCCATGCGGGACGATCTCGAACGGAGCATCGCGCTCGCGCCAATTCTCGAATCGGCGTCGGTGGCGTGTTTCGAATTGCCGGATGCCGCCTGGAGCCGACGGGTCAGCGGCGTGCTCGCGAATCGTCTCGCGCGGGAACATCCCGGCCGCGCGCACGCCCTGCTGACACCATCGAGAGGGATGTTCACCGTGAGCATCCGGGCGCCGATCGATGCGCCGAAGGGGGCGGATCTCGTGGCGATCGGCTTCGCCGGCGGCGGAGGCCGGGCGGGTGCCGCCGGCATCAGCGGGCTTCCGACCGACGACGTTCCCGGGCTCCTGAAAGCACTGCGCCGGGTCTACGGATAGACCCGGCGCAGGGGACTGCCGACGACCCGCCTCAGGCGAGGCGGTCGTTGCGTTCGGACATCAGACCTTCGATCAGGCCTTCATCTGACGACGGCGGCGCACCTGCCAGCCCAGAAGCGGGGCCGCGAGGAGCATAAGCGCCCATTCGCTGGGTTCCGGCACCGGCACGGCTGTCCACGTCATCACCGTGCCTTCCGGGTTGGTGAAGTCGAGGAACAGCGGGAAGGCCGAGGCGAACCCTGGGCTGTCGGGGTCCAGCAGCGGGCGGATGCCGGTGATCGTGAAGGTCGAGACGCCGGGGGCGAAGAAGTAACTCTCGAGACCGTCGAAATCATCGTCCACCACCACGCCGTCCACCACGATCTTGAGATCCAGGAACCCATCCGGCGCAATCACTTCGAGGAACTCGCCACCACCTGCCAGCTCGATCTCGAAGCCCTCGACCGTGGGCGGATCGAACCAGCGGCGGGGTTGGGGTGCCGTGAACACGAAGATCTCGGGGGCGGGCATGAACGGGAGGATCGGGTTGGCCTGCGTCGAGCCGAGTTCGACACCACCCACACCACCGAACGCGAAGAAGAACGTCTCAGGGGCGATCGGGGTGCCGTCGCCGAAGACCGGATCGCCAGGCGCGCTGGGGACTTCGCCATCGACGATTTCGCCATCGCCGCCACCCTCTCCGCCCCCTTCGCCATAGCCCGCGGGCTGGCCGAGCGAATAAACGTTCGCACCGAGCGCCGAGATCTTGGACAGCGCCGAGGCTTCGGTCGCCGCCGTGCCGTAGAAGATGTTGAAGATCCGCGTCTCGCCGGCGGCCAGCGAGCCGAACGAGAAGTCGAATACCGAGCCGTGGTCGCTCGGCCCGTTCTTGGAGAAATCGGTGTTGACCGTGGACTCGTCGATCCAGCCGGCTTCCGTAAGCGGGTCGGACGAGGCGAAACCGTTGTTGCTGGCGAACAGGACGTTGCCGCCGTTGGCCACGAGGTTGGCCGTGACGCCACCGTGGGTGACGTACTCGCTGAACGGGGAGGGCGGGACGTCCCAGTCCATCGCTCGGCGGTAGATGAGGTTGTCGAGCGTCGCGCCGCCGGTGTTGGTGATCTGGACCTGGGCCTGGAAGGTGTCGGCCTGGAGGGAGGGGCCGTAGAAGTGGCTGATCGTGACGGGCGCGCCGTTCATGAAGACCGTGGAAGACGCGGTGTTGCCGCTGATGCCGAAGGTGCCGCCCGTGTAGCCACCGGAACCAGAGGACTGGTTTGCGAAGGCCGAGAAGGATGCGCCGCCGAACTGGACCGAGACGCCCCAGCCTTCGCACGCGCATCCGGGGGAGATCGCGTCTCCGATGCCGTTGCGATAGACGCCGTACGTCATCCCCTCGCCGGGCCCCGTCTCCGAGAAGAAGTTGAGTTCGCCCGAGTCGTTCACGCCGAGCGTGGTCTCACCGTAGGTGATGATGCCGCCGGCCTGTGCGGCGCCAGCGGCCAACAGTGCGCCGGTGGCGATGGCGACCGAAATGGCGCTCGCCAGAGCCTTTGTTTTGAATTGCATGGTCTTCTCCACTTTGGCGGGCTGCGCAGGATAGGCGAGGCCCGAGGGGTTCCGATCGAGGTGGCCGTTCCGCCGTCACCTTCCGGAGAACAAATCCGCCACGAACGGCCCATCAGCAAGTTCCAGTCCTGACGAAATGGAAGGTTTGGCAGGGGCCGGAACCTCTTGATTTGTCAGACTCGCCATGAGGCTTCTGGCGCGGAGCGTGCTGAGCCCGTAACCCTCGTGTAAGAAATATCGACGGCGCACGACGCCGTGCGGGAAGTGAGAAACCCGTTCGTCATGCTCGGGCGGATGGCCTGCTCCACCCGCCCAGCGGCCGATCACTTCAGCTTGATCTCGGTCCAGAGGCGGTTGGCGAAGCGGCGCTGCTTGGGGTTGAGGTCCTTCAGCATCTCGAGCTTCTTTGCCGTGTCGGCATCGGGGAAGATGGCCTTGATCTGCTTCAGTTCGGGGGCGATGAACTTCTGCGCCTCCTGGTTGGGGTTGCCGGACCCGATCATGTTGGTGAGATCGGCGGCGTTCTGCCCCTGCAACATGAAGTCGATGAACTGGTGGGCCAGGTCGGGGCGCGGGGCGCTCTTGTGGATGACCATCGCATCGAGGGCCAGCACGGCGCCCTCCTTGGGCATCGCGGGCAGTACGCGGAACGGTCGCTTGGCCGCCTTCGCGTCGAGATCGGCCTGGAACATGTCGTTCGAGAAGCCGTGCGCCAGCCAGATGTTCCCGACCGTCAGTTCCTTGATGTAGCTGGACGCGTTGAAAGCGGCCCAGTAGGGCTTCGCGGCGAGGATGACCTCCTTGGCCTCCATCAGGTGCTTCTCGTCGACGTCGTTCGCCGAGTAGCCGCGGTACTTGAGGGCGGCAGCCATCAGCTCACGCTGGCTGTCCATCACGGTGACCTTGCCCTTCAGCTTCGCGAGGATCGCCGGGTCGAAGATGGTTGCCCAGGAGTCGGGTGTGATGCCGAGCTCCTTCATCTTCTTGTCGTTGTAGCCCACCAGCGTGATCGTCATTGCGTAGGGCGCGGAGTACTTGTTCCCCGGGTCGAACTCGGTGTTGAGGTACTGCGGCATCACGTTCTTCAGGTTCGGGATCTTCGCCGGGTCGAGCGGCAGCAGGGCGTTCATCTTGATCAGCGCGGCCACGGCATTCATCGTGGGCACCATCACGTCGTAGCCGGTGCCGCCGGCCTGGAGCTTCGCGATCAGCTCGTCGTTGTCCGAGTAATAGGTCTGCTTCACCTTGCACGCACACGTCGCCTCGAAACGTTTGATCGTCTCGTCCGACATGTAGTTGTTCCAGTTGTACAGGTGCAGCACTGCCGGCTTCTGGGCGAAGGCGGGCAGGCTCACGAGCACGGCGGCGAAGGCGACGAGCAGTTTCTTCATGGCGGTGTCCCCCGGATGGCGTGGGTGGGTGTTGTCTCAGTGCCCGCGCAGGCCGCCCGGCGAGAGGCGGCTAGCGATCACGATCATGACCAGCGTGACGAGCATCAGCAGCGTTGACACGGCATTCACCTCCGGTGTCACCGCGATCTTGATCATCGAGTAGATCTGCAGCGGCAGGGTGGTGGAGTCGACCCCGGCCGTGAAGAACGTGATCACGAAATCGTCGATCGAGAGCGTGAAGGCCATCAGCGCGCCGGCGACGATGCCGGGCATGATGAGCGGCAGGGTGATGAGCCGCAACGCCTGCCACTGCGTCGCCCCGAGATCGCGGGCGGCCTCGGTCAGGCTCTCGTCCATGCCGGACAGCCGCGAACGGACGACGATCGCGACGAAGCCCACGGAGAAGGCGATGTGCGACAGCACGATCGACAGCATCCCGAGGGTCACTTCCAGCAACACGAAGAAGATGAGCAGGCTCACGCCCAGGAGGATCTCGGGGATCGCGATCGGCGTCAGCACCAGGACGGGCAGCAGCCGCAGCTTGTAGCGGTACATCGCATACCCAGCCATGGTCCCCAGGATGGTCGCCACGGCGCTCGATGTGAGCGCGATCAACAGGGAGTTCCACGCCGCCGTCAGCATCTGCTCGTCGTGGAAGAGCACGTCGTACCAGTGCCAGGTGAAGCCGACCCACTCGGCGTTCAGTTTCGAATCGTTGAACGAGTAGACGACCACGATGACCAGTGGCACGTACAGGAAGGCGTACACCAGCGCGCTGGCGGCCCACAGGAGCCAGGGTTTGCGGCGCCCGTTCATGTGCGCTTCTGCCGACCGAACCAGGCGGCGAGCCCGGCGAAGAGGATGGCCGCTGCGGTCAGCACGATCGACAGCACGCTGCCGAAGGGCCAGTCGCGGGCGTCGAGGAACTGCTGCTTGACCAGGTTGCCGATCAGCATGCTGTCGGTGCCGCCCAGCAGGTCGGGGATCGCGAAGATGCCGAGCGCCGGGATGAACACCAGAGCGGCCCCTGCGTACACCCCGGGGAGCGACAGCGGGAACGTGATCCGCCAGAAGCGCTGCCAGGCATTCGCGCCGAGATCCTGGGCGGCGTCGAGCAGTGCCGGGTCGTGCTTCTCGAGGTTCGCGTAGAGGGGCAGCACCATGAAGGGCAGGTGCACGTACACGAGCCCGATCAGGACGGCGATGGGCGAGAAGAGCAGCGGCATCGGCTCCAGCCCGAAGGCGCCCGTCAGCCCGTTGAACGCGCGGGTGAAGAGCGACTGGGGGCCGAGGATGATCATCCACGCGTACACGCGGATCAGGAAGTTGCTCCAGAAGGGCAGGATGACCAGCAGCACCAGGAGATCGCGCGATTTCTTGGGGCTCCGCGCGATCATCAGCGACAGCGGGTACGCGCATGCGAGGCACGCGACCGTGGTGACCACCGCGTAGACGAACGATTTCGCGAAGAGCTCGAGGTAGATCCGGTCGTCGAAGAAGCGCTGGTAGCTCTCCAGCGTGAGGCCGGTCAGCTCGTCGGGGTCCCCGGTGCCGAACAGCGGCGCCAGACCGCCGAACTCGCCCGCGTAGCGGAACGAGGCCAGAACCATGATGCCCACGGGCACCGCGAAGAAGACGAGCAGGTAGAGCAGCGGCGGGCCACTCAGGATCCACTTCTGGACGCGGGTGCTCATCGCGACGAGCAGTGGGTCAAGATGGCGGACCTCACCTAATCCGGAAGGAAATGGCCGGCGTCGTCGCGCCAGCCCACCTGCACACCGTCGCCCGGCTCGAAGAACTTCGACGACCGGCCCACCGCGCTGTTGGGCAGCATGACTTCCAGGCGCTGCCCGCCTTCCACCTCGACGATGTAGAGCGTCACGTCACCGGTGTAGAGGTAATCGAACACCCGGCCCTGGAACCGGTTGGCGCAGTCGGCGGGTAGTTCGCGACCGATGGAGACCTTCTCGGGGCGCAGGGCAAGCGTGCCCTTCGCACCGGGGACGCCCCCTGCGCTGCCGACGATCTTCACGCCGCCCAGCCCCGGCACGTCGAAACTGAGTGCCTCGCCCGCCTGCGCCGAGACGGTGCCGTCGAGCAGGTTGCACTCGCCGATGAAGTCGGCCACGAAGCGGTTCTTCGGGAAGCTGTAGATGGTGGCGGGTTCGTCGAGCTGTTCGACCTTGCCCTTGTTCATGACCGCGATCCGGTGGGAGAGCGCCAGGGCCTCCTCCTGGTCGTGGGTCACGTAGATGAACGTGATCCCGACCTCCTTCTGGAGGGTGATCAGCTCGAGCTGCATCCGCTCCTTCAGCTTCGCGTCGAGGGCGGCGAGCGGTTCGTCGAGGAGCAGCAGCTTCGGGCGGCTGATGAGCGCGCGGGCCACGGCGACCCGCTGCCGCTGGCCTCCGGACAATTCGTGGGGGAACCGCTTCTCCATGCCGGAAAGCGAGACGTCCTCGAGGGCTTCCTTCACGCGCGGTGCGATGTCCGCCGGGGGGCACTTGGCCATGCGCAGCGGGAACGCGATGTTGTCCGCGACCGTCATGTGCGGGAACAGGGCGTAGCTCTGGAATACCGTGTGGATGTTGCGCGCCTCGGGCGGCACGTCGGCCATGGACTGGCCATCGAGGACGATCTCGCCGCCGTCGGGGGCATCGAAGCCCGCGATCATCCGCAGCAGCGTCGTCTTGCCGCAGCCCGAGGGACCGAGGAGCGTGAAGAATTCCCCCGTCCCGATGGACAGGGTCACGTCGTCTACGGCGAGGAAGTCGCCGAACCGTCGGGTCACATTGCGGATTTCTAGGAGGGCCATCGCGGTGCGGCGCAAAAAAGCCCCCGGATTCTATCGAACAAAAGGCCCGGAACCCATATCCATGCGCAGTTGGTGCATTGCATCCGATCTCGGCTCCGGTACGGCCCGCGCTGGCGACGCAGAGTCCCGCTATGTGCCGCCGGCCATGGGCGAGGCCGGTGGCGCCGTCGCTGACGGCGGCAAGGAACCGGCCCCGGACCATCCGCCGCCCAGTGCCTTCACCAGAGCGACGCCCGCGGTGAGCTGGCGGTTGCGGATCTCCAGCGCCTCGCGCTCGGCCGCGAGTTGCGTCCGTTGCGCGTCGATGAGTTCCAGGATCAAGACGAGGCCGCCCTTGTACCGTGCGGTGGTGAGCATCGCGGCACGGTTCGCCTGAACCACGGCCCGGGCCTGGACCTTCGCCTGTTCGTCGAGCAACCGCAGCGCCGCCAGAGAATTCTCGACCTCCGATAGCGCCACGAGGATCTGTTGCCGGTACAGCGCGAGGTTCTCGGCGTACGCAGCCCGCGCGCCCTCGAGCCGCGCGCGGTTGCGCCCGCCGTCGAAGAGGGGCTGGGCCAGGCCGGCGGCGAGCCCCCAGATCACGCTGTCGGCTTTCAGCAGATCCGACAGTTCGCTGCTCTCGAACCCGACAGCCCCCGTCAGCCGCACTGCCGGGAAGAAGGCCGCACGCGCCACGCCGATCTCGGCATTCCGCGATTCGAGCAGGCGTTCGGCTTCGGCAACGTCGGGCCGGCGCTCCAGCAGAGCGGAGGGGAGACCCACCGGAATCTCCGGGACATGCGCCTGCGTCGTGGCGGCTTCGATCGAGAACGGTCCGGGTGGAGAGCCGACCAGCACGGCGAGCGCTCGCTCGGTGTCCCCGCGCCGACGCGTGAGGGCGAGAAACTCCGCCTCAGCCGTGGCCAGCTCGGTCTCGGCGCGTGCGACGTCCAGTTCGGTGGCGATGCCGCCGCGCCAGCGCGCGGTCACGAGGTCCCGCGCCCGGCGCCGGATCTCCACGCCGGTGGCCACGAGGTGCAGCTGGGCGTCGAGATTGCGCAGGTCGAAATACGTCTGCGCGACATCGCCCTGGAGCGTCAGCAGCAGCGTCTGATAGCTGGCCTCGCTGGCGTCGAGGCGTGCACGCGCCGCCTCGCTGGCGCGTCGCAGACGCCCCCACAGGTCGACCTCGTAGCTTGCGTAGAGCGGCACGCGCAGCCGCCTGGCGTCGTAGGCGCGGTTGCCGGGCACGTTCTCGGGCTGGTCGGGGCGGTTCCTCGACATGCCGAAACCGCCCACTTCCGGCGAGAGTTCGAGGATCGGTAGACGTGAGGCGTCCGCCAGTCCGAGGACAGCCCGGGCCTGTTCGAGGCGCGCGGCAGCCCCCTGGAGCTTCGGGCTGGCCGTCCGGGCGCGGCGCTCGAGATCGTCGAGCACCGGGTCGCCGAAGAGCTGCCACCAATCGCCGCGGCTCGTGGCATCGGCCGGAGTGGCCATCTTCCACGGGCCGGCCTCGGTGAAACTTGCCGGGATGCCCGTTGCGGGCCGCTGATAGTCCGGACCGACGACCGCGCAGCCCGCGAAGAGGCACGCCATGCATTGCAGTCCAGCGAGGCGGATGGAGAGACGCTTCATGGCGTCATTTCTCCGCCGACTTCGGGAGCGCCGGCGCGGCCTCTTTCTTGTTGTCCTTCTTGTCGGGCTTCGGCGCGGGTACCGGGCGCACGGCCGTGCCTTCCGTCAGGTTGTCGCGCGGATTGCTGATGACGCGATCGTTGTCGGCGATGCCTTCGAGGATCTCCACCTCCTTGCCGAGATCGCGCCCGAGCTTCACCGGGCGGATTCGGACGACGTCCCCGCTGTCGACGATCGCGACGCGCGTGCCGTCTCCGCCCACTAGCAGCGCGTTCACCGGGACGATGAGCGGCGCCTCGGCGTGCATGACGTGGAACCGCACCTGCCCGTACATGCCGGGGAACAACTTGCCGTCGGGATTGGGCACGCGCAGTTCGGTCAGCATCGTGCGCGTCGTCGGGTCGAACGCGCCGGCGTTGCGAACCACGGTCGCGGCGATCGGCTTGCCGACGAGTTCCGGGACGATGATCTCGGCCATGGTGCCGGCCTTCACGGCTGGCAGGTGATTCTGCGGCACGCTCACGAACACCCGCAGCGTGTCGCTCTGCGCGAGGCGGAAGAGCCACGGCGCCGTGCTGCCCGTCGTCACGAGCGACCCGATCTCCACGTTGCGCGCGACGATGGTCCCGGCGAACGGGGCGACGACGCGCTGGAACCCGCGGACTGCCTCAAGCTGCCGCAGACGCGCGCGAACGGCGGCGTGATCGGCCTCGCGTGCGGCGAGTGCGCCCATCTTCTCGTCGGCGTCCTGCGGTGAGACCGCCTCTTCCTTGAGCAACGCACGATAGCGGTTGGCGGTGAGCCTTGCGAGGTCGAGCTGCGCCCGGATCTGCCCGAGATTCGCATTGGCCTGTTCGATCTCGCGTTCGAGTTCGGGGACTTCGATCTCGGCGAGGAGCTGGCCCGCCTTCACATGGTCGCCCATCTCCGCGTGCCAGCGCTTCACGTAGCCCGACGTCCGCGCGTACAGCGTGGCCTCCTGCAGTGGAAGGAGTGAGGCGGGAAGCGTGACGTCGGCGCTCGACTTGCCGCGGTGTGCCGGTACGAAGGTGACCGCCGGGCGCTCGATACCCGGTTCTGGTTTCGAATCGGATCTGGGGACGAGACCGAAGCCCAGTGCGAGGACCGCCAGCGCTGCGGTGAAACCGATGGTCCAGCGACGACGATGAGAGACGGCGAATGCCTGCATCGCCCGGCAGGTTGGAGTGTTTCCCATCGCAAGCCCTCCCGTTGCCCCCGCAGCCTGCGAGCGGGTCGTCGAATCGCTATCCGTGCGACTTCGATCTTTGTAACATGGCTGTCACATTAGAACAACGCAGCGGCGCGTCCGCGGCCGGGGGGGCACATGTGGATCGTGCGGCTGGCGTTGAATCGTCCCTACACCGTTCTCGTCGGAGCGCTGGCGATCCTGGTTGCCGGCGTGCTCTCGATCGTTGGGGCACCGGGCATCCGCCCGATGCCGAAGGACATCTTCCCCGAAATCGCCGAGCCCATCGTCACGCTCATCTGGCAGTACGTCGGTATTCCGGCGGACGCCTACGAGAAGCAGGTCACGATCTTCTCCGAGCAGCAGATCAACACCACGGTGAGCAATGTGCGACGCATCGAATCGCACACGATCTACGGCAAGAACGTCATCCGCATCTACTTCCAGCCGAACGTGCGGATCGATCAGGCGGTGTCCGAGATCACCGCCACGTCGCAGACCATCGTCCGGCGCATGCCGCCCGGCCAGATGCCGCCGCAGATCGTCCAGTACAACGCCTCCAGCGTGCCGATCCTGCAGATTGCGCTGGGCAGTGACACCCTCACCGAGCAGGAGCTGTACGACAAGGGCCTCTGGCTCGTGCGGAACGAAGTGATTCCCGTGCAGGGCACCACCGTCCCGCTGCCCTATGGTGGTCGGCCGCGCCTCGTGATGATCGACGCCGAGCCCGATCGCATGCGTGCGCGTGGCGTGACGATCAAGGAGATCAACGACGCGCTGCTGCGCCAGAACGTGAACCTGCCGACGGGCTCCACGCAGATCGGTGGCCGCGAGTACATCCTCGGCCTCAACAACAGCCCGGAGAAGATCGAGGACATCGCCGAGCTTCCGATCAAGGCGATCGGCGACCGCGTCATCTACATCCGGGATGTCGCGACCGTTCGTGACGGCTACAACGAGCAGACGAACCTCGTCCGCCACGATGGCCGCAAATCGAGCCTGCTCACGGTGCTGAAGAGCGGCGGTGCCTCGACGCTCGACATCATCCGGCAGATCCGCGAGCGCTTCTCCCACGTCGATCTGCCCGAGGGCCTGAAGCTGTCGTTCCTGTTCGACCAGTCGGTGTTCGTCGTCAATGCCATGCAGGCGGTTGTCCTCGAGGGCCTGATCGCGGCCGGTCTCACCGGCCTGCTGATCCTGCTGTTCCTCGGCAGCTGGCGGTCGACGCTGATCGTGGTGGTCTCTATCCCTCTGTCCGTGCTCGCCGCGATCCTGCTGCTCGGTGCCATGGGTCACACGCTCAACCTGATGACGCTGGGTGGTCTCGCGCTCGCCGTCGGCATCCTGGTGGACGACGCGACGGTGACGGTGGAGAACATCCATCGGCATCTGGTGCTCGGCAAGTCACTGACCGATGCCATCCTGGAAGGCGCACGCGAGATCGGTGTGCCGGCGTTCGTGTCGATGCTCTGCATCTGCGTCGTGTTCCTGCCCGTGCTGCTGCTCACGGGCGCTGCCAAGTACCTGTTCACGCCGATGGCACTGGCGGTCGTGTTCTCGGTCGCCGTTTCGTACCTGCTGTCGCGGACGCTCGTTCCGGTGATGACTCGCTGGCTGATGGCAGGACACGAGGCCTCCAGCCACACTGGGTCGAACCACAGGGGATGGCACGCAAAGTTCGAAAGCGGGTTCGAACGCATGCGGCGCGGCTACCTGCGGTTCCTGGAAGGCGTGCTGAAGCGTCCGTGGGCGGCGTTGGTGGTCTTCGCAGTGCTGGTCGCCGCCACCGCCGTCGTGGTCCCGCGCGTCGGGCAGGACTTCTTCCCCACGGTGGACGCCGGCCAGATCCGGCTTCACGTCAACGCGCCGGTCGGTACGCGCATCGAGGACACCGGCGTGCTCTTCTCGCAAGTGGAGGACGAGATCCGCGGTATCGTGGCACCCGAGGATCTCGACGTGATCATCGACAACATCGGGATTCCGCCATCCACCAACCTCGCGTACAGCGACAACGTCACCATCACCTCGGCCGACGGCGAGATCCTGGTGTCGCTGAAGCCCGAGCATCGCGTGAAGACCGCGGAGTACGTGCGCCGGCTGCGCGAGCGTCTGCCGCAGCTGTTTCCCGACAGCTCTTTCTACTTCCAGCCTGGGGACATGATGAATCAGATCCTCAACTTCGGGCTGCCGGCACCCATCGACGTCAGGATCCTCGGCGGCGATTACAAGAATCACAGGCTTGCACAGCAGATCGCGGCAAAGATCGCCCTCGTGCCCGGGGCTGTCGACGTGCATGTCCACCAGATCATGAATCAGCCCTCGCTCCGATTCGACGTCGACCGCACGCGCGCCGCACAGCTGGGCCTCACCCAGCGCGACATCGCCGAACACTTCCTGATGGCGAGCAGTTCGAGCGTCGTGCTGACCCCCAACTTCTGGATCGATCCGAAGACCGGCCGGCCGTACCAGGTCGTCGTGGTGCAACCGCACTTCACGGCGCTCGATTCGGTCGACGCCGTCATGGAGATCCCGCTACCGGGCCGCGGCCAGTCGCCCACGGTACCGCTGGGCAACATGGGCAGGATCGAGCGCACGACGGTGCCGGCGATCATCAGCCACGTGAACACGGAACTGGCGTTCGACATCTACGCCAACGTGCAGGGACGCGATCTGGGCGCTGTCGCCGCGGACATCTCCGAGGTGGTCGACACGTTCCGCCCGCAGGCCGAGGCGCAGAAGAACAACACGCGCATCGAGATCTCCGGGCAGGCCGAAAGCATGCGTGATGCTTTCGGCCGCATGGGAGCTGGACTCGTGTTCGCTGTGCTGCTCGTCTACCTGATCATGGTCGTCAACTTCCAGTCGTGGATCGACCCGTTGATCATCATCACCGCCCTGCCCGCGGCCCTGTGCGGAATCGTCTGGGTGCTCCTCGCCACCGCGACCACGTTCAGCGTCCCATCGCTCATGGGGTCCATCATGGCGGTCGGCGTCGCGACGGCGAACAGCATCCTGATGGTGTCGTTCGCGAACGAGAAGCTCGTCGACGGCATGCCGCCGGTGTCGGCGGCGCTGGAGGCCGCGGGCACGCGCCTGCGGCCGGTGCTGATGACGGCCTTCGCGATGATCGTCGGCATGGCGCCGATGGCGAGCGGGCTGGGCCACGGAGGAGAGCAGAACGCGCCGCTCGGCCGGGCGGTGATCGGCGGCCTCCTGCTCGCGACGGTCGCCACGCTCGTTCTGGTGCCGGTCGCGTTCAGCCTCGTGCGCCGGCGGTTCGTGCGCGAGGCCCGGCTCCCGGACCTCGCGATGTAGCCAGTGCCGTTCGCGCGTTTCCGATGACGGTCGAGCGCACTTCGAACGATGTCGCTCAGCGCAGGAAGAGGGCTGTGAGGATCACGAGGGTGATGACGAGGATGGCGGCGATGCCGGCGAGCAGACGCGTTTGTCGGCGCTGTTCGCGAACCAGCCTGGCCACGGTGGCCTCGAGCGCGTGCGGTTCGGATTCGGACAGCGCGCGGTGCGCCAGCCGCGGCAGCTGGGGGATCAGCTCAGCCCACTGGGGGGCTTCCTCGCGCAGATGCCGCACCAGCCCGCGCCAGCCCATCTGCTCGGACATCCAGCGCTCAAGGTAGGGCTTGCCCGTCTTCCAGAGGTCTAGATCGGGGTCGAGCTGCCTTCCCAGACCTTCGATGTTGAGCAGGGTCTTTTGCAGCAGCACGAGCTGCGGCTGAACTTCGAGGTTGAACCGCCGCGCGGTCTGGAAGAGCCGCAGCAGCACCTTGCCGAACGAGATCTCCTTCAGCGGCTTGTCGAAGATCGGCTCGCAGACCGCGCGGATCGCCGATTCGAACTCGTCGACACGCGTGCCGGGCGGCACCCAGCCGGCGTCCACGTGGGCCTGCGCCACGCGCCGGTAGTCGCGGCGGAAGAACGCGAGGAAGTTCTGCGCGAGGTAGTTCTTGTCGATGTCGGTGAGCGTGCCCATGATCCCGAAGTCGAGCGCCACGTAGCGTCCCTCGCGGGTCACGAGGATGTTCCCCGGGTGCATGTCCGCGTGGAAGAAGCCGTCGCGGAACACCTGCATGAAGAAGATCTCGACGCCCGTGCGCGACAGCCGCGCGATGTCGACCCCCTGAGCCCGCAGGTTGTCGACCTGCGAGACCGGCAGCCCGTGCATGCGCTCCATCACCATGACCTCGGTCGCGCACCAGTCCCAGAACACCTCGGGCACGTGCAGCAGGTCGGAGCCCCGGAAGTTGCGGCGCAGTTGACTCGCACTCGCGGCTTCGCGGAGGAGATCGAGTTCGTCGTGCAGATGCTTCGCGAACTCGGCGATGACTTCGCGCGGCTTCAGGCGGCGGCCGTCGGGCCACACGGCATCGACCACCGCGGCGGCGGTCTCGAGGAGCGCCAGGTCGCGGTCGATCACGCGGCCGATGCCGGGCCGCAGGATCTTGATGGCGGCCTCGCGGCCGTCTGGCAGCACCGCGAAGTGCACCTGCGCCACCGACGCGCTCGCGACGGCTTCGCGCTCGAAATCCTGAAAGACCTCGTCCACCGGCCGGCCGTAGACCCGCGCGAGCGTCGCCAGCACCTGGTCGGTGGGAAACGGCGGCACCTGGTCCTGCAGCTTCGCCAGCTCGTCGGCGATGTCGACCGGGATCAGGTCGCGACGGGTGGAGAGCACCTGGCCGAACTTCACGAAGATGGGGCCGAGCGCTTCGAGCGCGAGTCGCAGGCGCTCGCCGCGCGGGCGGTCCAGCCGGCGCCAGAAGAGCACGCTGCGGATGATCGGGCGCAGCCAGCGGACGCTGCTGTGCGCGAGCACGAACTCGTCGAGCCCGAACCGCACGCCGACGGTCACGATCTTCGAGAGTCGCAGCAACGGCAGCATGACGGGGCGGGTGCGGCGCGCGGCTTCAGCCGCGGTCGCGTTCCAGGCGCTCGACGCGTCGAAGGAGCCGCTCGACGTCGTCGCGGGTGACGTCGACGTCGCTCATCCAGGCGTCGATCTCCGCCCGCGGCGGGGTGACGCGGCCCTCTTCCGTGACGTACTCGGTGACCGCGCGCGTCGCGCGATCGGCGGCGTCGCGGCCGGCCGAGGCCGTCGCGCGGAGGGCGCTCGCGGCCCGATGCGCGACGATGTCGCCGAACACCCGGGAGAGGTCTTCCTCGAAGTCCCAGCGCAGCTCCGTCGCGAGCCGCCGGACCACCACCGCGAACTCGGCGTCACCGTCGACGCGTGCCTCGGCGTAGGCCGATTCGTCACCGGCGGCGAGACGCAGCGCGGCACCCACGGGCATCGAGACATCGAGATCGATGGGTCCGTCGGCATCCGCCGCCGCGACCCCGCCGTGGGCGGTGACGAGCAGGGCGACGTCGACGAGGCCGGCGCGCAGTCGCAGGCGACGACCGCCGTACGGGGCCAGTGCCTCGCGCGCCCAGGGGGCGGTCGCGAGGACGTGCTCGATTCCGGCGGCGACGGTGCGGGCCAGCATCGCGGTCAGAGCACCCAGCCGCGGTGGACCGCGACGACGCCACCGGTCAGGTTGAAGTACTCGACGCGTTCGAGGCCGACGTCTTCCATCATGCCCTTCAGCGTCTCCTGGTCAGGATGCATGCGGATCGATTCCGCGAGATAGCGATACGCCTCGGGATTGCCTGCGACGAGGCTGCCCAGCTTCGGCAGCACCTGGAACGAGTACGCGTCGTAGAGCGGCGCGAGCGGCTTCGCGACCTTCGAGAACTCGAGCACCACCGCCCGGCCGCCCGGCCGAAGCACGCGGCGGAACTCGGCGAGCGCGCGGTCCTTGTGCGTCATGTTGCGCAGGCCGAAGGCGACGATCACGCAGTCGAACTTCGCATCCGGAAACGGCAGGTGCTCCGCATCGCAGCGGGCCACCGGCGTGAGGATGCCCTCGTCGGCGAGCCGGTCGCGGCCCGTGGCGAGCATCGGACCGTTGATGTCGGTGAGCCACACCTCGCCGGTGGGGCCGACGCGTCGCTTCAGCAGGCGCGTCATGTCGCCCGTGCCGCCGGCGACATCGAGGACGCGCTGACCGGGCCGGACCAGGCAGGCGTCCACCGCGAAGCGCTTCCACAGGCGATGCAGGCCCGCAGACATGAGGTCGTTCATCAGGTCGTAGCGGGTGGCCACGGCGTCGAAGACACCGGCGACGCGCTGCGCCTTCTCGTGCTCGTCGACCTGCTGGTAGCCGAAGTCGGTCTTACTCATCGGTGGGAGCCGCCTTGGTGGCGTGGGGGAGAGGGTCCGCCCGGTTCAGCTTGTGGATGTCGATGCGTACGCCCGGTTCGCGCGACGCGCCGGCCACGCGCAGCCGGTCGAGGTACCGCTGCCACAGGGCCTCCTGCTTGAGGCCCAGTTCGTGGAGGTAGTCCCAGGCGTAGAGGCCGGTGTCGTGGCCGTCGCTGAAGACGAGCTTCACGGCGTAGTTGCCCACCGGTTCGATGGCCTGGATGTTGACGTCCTGTTTTCCGACCTGGAGCGTCTCCTGACCGGGGCCGTGCCCGCGTACCTCCGCAGACGGGCTGTAGACCCGCAGGAACTCGCAGGGCAGCTGGAAGCGGGACCCATCGTCGAACGCGACCTCCAGCAGACGCGACTTCTGGTGCAGGACGATGTCGGTGGGTGAGACGGAAGGGCTGGCCATGGGAGTCCGGGAGTCGCGGGAGCCCCGGGATGATACCGCGCGGACATTCGCGAACGGTCGTCTTGGAGTTGTCACTGTTCTGTAACATGGGCTTCATAGCATCGGATGCATTCCCGATCGGGCGCCGCCATCCGGCGTCGGCCGATCCTCTACGCACGATGCCTCCGGAGACCCCCATGGCCGCGACGATTCTGGTGGTCGAAGACGAACCTGCGATCCAGGAACTGATTGCCTACAACCTCAAGCAGGCAGGACATCAACTGCTGAAGGCCGACAACGCCGAGCAGGCCATGCACCTCGTCCAGACGGCCCTGCCCGACCTCGTGCTCCTCGACTGGATGCTGCCCGGGATCTCCGGGGTCGAGTTCGCCCGCCGCCTGCGGGCCGACCGCCGTACACGGCAGATCCCGATCATCATGCTCACTGCCCGGTCGGAGGAGCAGGACAAGCTGACCGGCCTCGAGACCGGGGCCGACGACTACGTCACCAAGCCCTTCTCCCCCCGCGAGCTGAACGCCCGCGTGAAGGCCGTGCTCCGCCGACGCGCCCCGCAGGTCACCGACGACGTGGTGCGCATGGGCGGGCTGGAGCTGGACCCGGCCAGCCATCGCGTCACCGGCAACACCCAGCCGGTGGACCTCGGCCCGACCGAGTTCCGCCTGCTGCACTTCCTGATGACCCACTCCGAGCGGGTCCATTCCCGCGCCCAGTTGCTCGACCAGGTCTGGGGTGACCACGTGTTCGTGGAGGAGCGCACCGTCGACGTCCACATCCGCCGCCTGCGCAAGGCGCTGGAACCCTCGACCCTCGACAGCCTCATCCAGACCGTCCGCGGCACCGGCTACCGCTTCTCGACGACGCCTTGAGCGGGTGGCCGCAGCGGTATCTGCGGTGAGACAATCGCGCGGCTGCCCGCCCGTTCCCGGCGACCCCCTCCGCATCCGGCCACGATGAATTCCCCCCTCCCATGAGCCCGCACTGGCGCAAGGTCATCGGCGTGCTCGCGCCGAGCGGCGCCCTGGCGCTGATCGTCGGCCTCATCGCCGGTCCGGAATTCGGATTCGGCCTCGCCGCACTGCTCTTCGGGCTGATGCTCGCGCAACAGGCCTACAACCTCTCGCTCTTCCGCGTCTGGCTGCTGGACCCCCGCATCGACAACATCCCCGAGGGCAGCGGCGTCTGGGAGCAGCTCTTCTCGCGTCTGCTCCGCATGCACAAGCGCCAGGCGCAGACCGAGGCGAGCCTGCAGGAAGCCCTCACCCGGTTCCTGAAGGCCGGCGCGGCGCTACCCGAGGCGGTGGTGATCCTCGATGGCGACAACCACGTCGAGTGGTGCAATCCGCAGGCCGCCACGTACTTCGGGCTCGACCCCGAGCGGGATCGCGGGCAGCAGGTCACCTATCTCCTGCGGCATCCGCACTTCGTCGACTACCTCCTGCAGGGCGACTACGCGAGTCCGCTCACGCTCAAGCTGCCCGTCGCGAACGGCGACGTGATCGTGTCGCTGCAGATCGTCCCGTACGGCGACCACGAGAAGCTCCTCCTCGGCCGCGACGTCACCCGTTGGGAGCGGCTCGAAACCACCCGCCGGGACTTCGTCGCCAACGTCTCGCACGAACTGCGCACGCCGCTCACGGTGCTGAGCGGATTCCTCGAGACGCTCACCGACATGGAGGAGGACGACCGCGACATGCGGCAGCGCTCCCTGCGGCTCATGACCCAGCAGGCCGTGCGCATGAGCCAGCTGGTGGAGGACCTGCTGACGCTGTCGCGCATCGAGATCGCCGTGGCGTCGCCGAAGGAGGATCCGATCGACATGGACGATCTCCTCCAGCACCTGTATCAGGACGCCCTCGCCCTGTCGAACGGCCGCCACCAGATCCACCTGCACGTGGACACCGACGACACCTTGAAGGGCAGCAGCGACGAGATCCGCAGCGCGTTCGGCAACCTCGTCAGCAACGCGATCCGCTACACGCCCGAGGGCGGGCAGATCGACATGCGCTGGCACCTCGACGGCGACAAGCCCGTCTTCTCGGTGACCGACACCGGCATCGGCATCGAGAGCCAGCACATCGACCGCCTCACCGAGCGCTTCTATCGGGTGGACCGCAGCCGCTCCCGCGAGACGGGCGGTACAGGGCTCGGGCTCGCGATCGCGAAGCACGTGCTCTCGCGCCACAACGCGACGCTCGAGGTGGCGAGCGTGCCCGGCAAGGGCAGCACGTTCAGCGCGGTGTTCGCGCCGGAGCAGCGGGTGGACGGTGCCGTTCCGCGGCTGCCGAGGCGTACCGGCACCGGTTGATCCGCCGTCGCCCCGTGGCACCATCCCGGACCGGCGCAGCGATAGCGCCCCTCCCGTCATCCGCCACGGAACAGCCATGAGCCTCATCGATTCCCTCCGCTTGGCCCTCGGTGCCGACAGCGTCCGCACCGGCGCCGACATCGGCGCCCGCCACCAGGGCGACTGGCTGATGAAAGCCGGCCCCGACGACATCCCGATCGCCCTCGCACTGCCTCGCGACACATCCGAGGTGTCGACCGTGCTGCGTCTTTGTCACGAGGCGGGCGTCCCCGTCGTGCCGCAGGGCGGTCTCACGGGCCTCACCGGCGGCGCCGTCCCGGTCCGCGGTGCGGTGCTGCTTTCGCTCGAACGCATGCGCGCGATCGAAGAGGTCGACGCCATCGCAGGCACCATCACCGTCCAGGCGGGTGTGCCGCTGCAGACCGTGCAGGAAGCCGCCGACGATGCCGGCCTGCTGTTCCCGCTCGACATCGGCGGCCGCGGCTCGTGCCTGATCGGCGGAAATCTCTCGACGAACGCGGGTGGCAACCGCGTGCTCCGGTACGGCATGGCGCGCGAGCTGGTCCTCGGCATCGAGGCCGTGCTCGCCGACGGCACGGTCATCACGTCGCTCAACAAGATGCTGAAGAACAACGCGGCCTACGACGTGAAGCAGCTCTTCATCGGCAGCGAGGGCACGCTCGGCGTCATCACGCGTGCGGTGCTGCGGCTCTTCCCGAAGCCCGTGACGACGAGCACGGCGCTGTGCGCCTTCACCGAGTTCGACCGCATCTACGACTTCCTGCGCCACGCCCGCGCCCACCTCGGTGGCACGCTCTCGGCGTTCGAGACCATGTGGCAGCCGTTCTACGCGCGGGCTGTCGAAGGTCGCACGCAGCCGCTCGCGACCGACGCCGTGGCGTACGTCCTCATCGAGTCGATGGGCACGGATCCCGCGCGTGACGGCGAGCACTTCAGCGCGCTCATCGAGAAGGCGCTGGAGGATGGTCTGGTTGCGGATGCCGTCGTCGCCCAGTCGATGAAGGAGACGAAGCAGCTCTGGGACATCCGCGACGCGTCGGGCGAGCTGGTGCAGAAGCTGAAGCCGGTCGGCAACTACGACGTGAGCATTGCCACCGGCCGCATCCAGGCGTTCGTGCTCGAACTCTCCTCGCGCCTCGCCGCGCGCTGGCCCGGCGCCGAGGCGATCTGCTTCGGCCATCTCGCCGACAGCAACCTCCACATGTTCGTGAAGGTCGACGAGCGGCCTTTCCCCGAGCACGCCATCGACGAGGTCGTGTACGGCTGCGTGCGCGACTGGCAGGGCTCGATCTCGGCCGAGCACGGCATCGGGCTGCTGAAGAAGGACTTCCTCGACTACTCGCGCACGCCCGAGGAGATCGCGCTGATGAAGCGCGTGCGGCTGGCGATGGACCCGAAGGGCATCCTCAACCCGGGCAAGATCTTTTAGAGAAGGGCAGCCAGTCGTGCCGCGACCGCCTCGCGGAACCCGTCCGGCAGGGTGCGCTGGGTTTCCCGCCTGCGCTCGCCCCACACCGCGTTCGGGAAGTGCGCGTCGTCAGTGAACCGCGGGATCACGTGCCAGTGCACGTGCGGCACCATGTTGCCGAAGGACGCGAGGTTGATCTTGTCCGGCTGCAGCACCTCGCGCAGCGCGGTCTCGGCCGCGTACACCGCGGCCATGCAATGCGCGCGTTCCGCCACCGCGAGGTCCGTCATCTCCTTCACGTGCGCGGTCCAGATGACGCGCAGGAAACCCGGATGATCGGCATCGTCCACGAGCACGATGCGCAGGCGGTCGTCGCGATACAGCGGCGCGCCGCCGTCCTCCCGGTCATGCGGGCAGAGCGGGCAGCGGGGTTCTGGGATGTCGTTCATCGGGAGCATCGTCCGCGGGTTCGGGTCGATCGAGTATAGGGTCCGGTGCCGAACGTCCGCGACGCATGCCACACTCCGGCCTCCCGCGATGTCCCCGACCGGACCCCGATGACCGACCGTTCCACGCCGCCTGCCGCCGGCATCCCCACCCCCACCGACACCGGTCAGTTCCTCCGCCTCTTCACGTCGGTGATGTTGCCGATGTTCATGGCGGCGGTCGACCAGACCCTGCTCGCCACCGCAACGCCGCTCATCGCCGCGGAGCTGGGCGGCCTGCGCGACACGTCGTGGATCGCCGTCGGCTATCTGCTCGCAGCAGCCGCGACGACACCGATGTACGGCCGCTTCGGCGACCGCTTCGGACGCCGCGAGACGCTCCTCGTCGCGCTGGGCATCTTCACGGTGGGGTCGATCGCGTGTGCCGCCGCGCAATCTTTGACGATGCTGGTGATCGCGCGCGTGCTGCAGGGCATCGGCGGCGGTGGGCTGATGACGCTCTCGCAGGCCTTGATCGGCGAGCTGGTGTCACCGCGCGAACGCGCCCGATTCCAAGGCTACTTCGCCGCGATGTTCAGCCTCGCAAGCATCGGCGGCCCGGTGATCGGCGGCCTCGTCGTGTCGCACGCGAGCTGGCGCTGGCTCTTCATCGTGAACGTGCCGTTGTGCGCCTTCGCGGTGTGGCGGCTCTCGACGCTGCCGCGGGGCAAGGGTCACGACGCCGCGCCGACCCAGGACTTTCCGGGCATCGTGCTCTTCGCGGGCGCCATCGTCGGCTCGCTCTACTGGCTCTCGTCCGGGGGGCACCGCTTCCCGTGGACCTCCCCGGAAAGCCTCGGCCTCGCCGCCGGCAGCGCCTTGCTGCTGGGCCTGCTCGTGTGGCACGAGCGCCGGCATCCCGCGCCGTTCCTCCCGCTCGAACTGCTGCGCATGCCGGCCATCGCGTTCTGCGGCCTCACCACCACGCTGTTCGCGGCGTGCATGTTCGCGATGATCTTCTTCCTGCCCGTCTACCTGCAGCTCGGCTACCAGACGACTGCCACGACCTCCGGCCTGCTGCTGCTGCCGCTCACGCTGGGCATGGTGACGGGTTCGACGGTGAGCGGCCGCATCGTCGCGAGGATCGGCGTGCCGCGCTGGATTCCGGTGGTGGGCATGGGCATCGCAGCCATCGGCCTGGCCGCGCTGGGTGTGTTGTCGGCCGGGCCGCGCACGGTGGGCACGCTGGGGTTCATCGTGGGGGCCGGGTTCGGCACCGTGATGCCGACGATGCAGGTGACGGTGCAGACCGTCGCCGGCCGCGCCCGCCTCGGCGCCGCGACGTCGATCGTGTCGCTGTCGCGATCACTGGGTGCCGCGACGGGCACCGCGCTGTTCGGCGCACTGGTCTTCGCGCTGATGCCCGAGACCGATCTCGCGCATCTCGCGGAACACGTGCGGACCGCCCCGCGCGAATCGCTGCTGCCGGCGTTCCACACGGCGTTCCTGGTGGCAGCGGTGGTGGCGGCACTGGCGTCGTTCGCGGCGAGCCGGGTGCCGCGGGTGGAGTTGAAGTAGGGTAGTTCAACTGGCCAGGGAGGGATTCGTAGTCGATCGAAGCCTCAGCCGTCGCCGATGCGCCCCTTCCAGTAGCTCGGCCTTCGCCGAAAGGGCGCGATCGCGATCACAACGATCTCGCGGTCGGTGTGCAGGTACACCAGCGAGAACTTGAACTGCCTGTCCAGAACTCGGCGGGTCTTGTGCTTGTACGGTGGCCAGTGATCGGGCGTCTCGGCTGCCAGCGTTTCCGCCGCGACGACGGCCCTGTCGAAGCGTTCCGCAAGGCGCACGCTGAGGCTTGCGTAGTAATCGACCTGGTTGAGGAATTCGGTACGAGCCTCCGAGTGATAGCGGATGGACCTCACCGACGCATGCGGCGGCGAGCTTCCGCGTGCACATCCTCAGCGGGAATCAGATCCGCGGTCCCTGCCTCGACTTCGGCCATGCGCCGCTCGATCTCCCGATCCCAGGCCGCCTCCACTTCGGGGGCAGGCGCCTGTTCCAGGGATTCCAGCAGTTCCTCGACGAGACGCGCGCGATCTTCGGGAGGCAACGTCTTAGCTTGCGCCGTCAGTTCTTCCAGCGGGGTAGGCATCGCGATCTCCAATCGGTACGAGAAGAGTGTAGCGCTCGGCGCCAAGGAACGGCTCGGGTGGAATAGGGGCGCGATGGCGTGTTCGGCGGTCACTGCGAGGCGAATCGGGAGGGTGGAGTCGAAGTGAGCCGGGCGGGGCCCCGTCGGTGGTCGTAGTGCAGCGAAGCTGGGGCCACACCCGTCCGCGCGCCTTCATATCCGACCGTGGCGTGACCACATCGCGCCGCCCCCCCCGAGTACGGAGAGTTAAGTGGTGAGGGGGCGTCGCACCTGCGAAGCGTGCAGGCCCATGCTTCAAAACGCCACTTGGACCTGCGCCGCCGTCTCCCGGCTCTCCTTGGAATCTAGCGGATATCCAGCTCTCGAATGCATTGGATGAGCACAGTAAATCTTCGTGCTTCCGCAAAAACATCAGCCGACGACTTCGTCGAACCGAACCAGCTCAGATCGTACTTTGCGTCATTGGCGTCAAGAAATAGGCGAAGGGACTCCAGCGAGATCGCGAAATTTACGTTCTGGGCGACGTCACCTGTCACTTGCTCCAGTCTGCGTACGTTCAATTTGCCGACTACAACACCAACAACACGCCCTGCATCATCCAGCACTGGACCTCCGCTACTCCCTACTTGAACCGGGGAAGAGATTTGAATGAATCGCTGGTCGTTTCGAATGCCACGAAGAGAAGTAACGGTGCCAGTGCTTACCTTTGGCTCGTCCGAGAGCAAACCGGCCAAAGGAAACCCCACCACCACCAACGCATCCCCCGCCCGAAGTTGGCTGCCGCCGCGTAAGCGAGCCCCCACTGGCTCGCTGAGCGGAGATGACGCACGCAGCAACGCTAAGTCCAATGACTCATCTTTTGCAACGAGAGTCAACGCTCCGAGCTGGGGGGATCGAATCTCAACACAGGCCTCCACAGCATGAGCATTTGTAACGACGCGTGGTGCTGAACGACCGATAAGAAACCCGCTCGCGCTGGTACTACGTCCCTTTTCTTGTGGCTGTCTATCTTGAACATTGGCTTCGGTGCTTTCGACCAGTGGCGTCCCAGTTCGACCAGATCGAGCTTTGAACTCGGCGAGCCAATGACGTGCCGCCGCTTGCGAACGTACTATCTGATGCGACATCAACAAGCCTGCCACTGTTGTTCTGAGCTGAATGGCACGTTGCCGAGTTCTCGAATCTGTCGCCAGGGTCGCCGCCACATTGGCCCATTTGTACGCCTCTGCGGTCAACTCTTGAGGGTCTTGCACTGAGCCCAATCCCTTTGCGTAGAGCAAACCCAACGCGATCTGCGCCTCGACGTGTCCAGCGTTCGCGGCTCGCTCGTACCACTTTCGTGCAGCGTCGTAGTCTTGAATCAATCCTTCCCCGGCCTCGTAGGCACCGCCAAGCATCCATTGCGCTGTCGCGACGCCTTGAAGCGCCGCACGGTGGTACCAAACAAGTGATTCACGTTGGTTCTTTGCGGTGCCTCTACCCATCGCGAGCATCAGCCCCAGTTGAAGCTGCGCATTCGGATCGCCTTTCTCCGCAGCCAGCCTCGACCAATAAACAGCCTCCTTATAGTCTCGACGCACACCGTGACCGAAAGCATAAAGCCACCCAACAAACGCTTGCATGCTAGTGCGGCCAGCGACGGCAAGCGGTTTGCAGGTCTGGAGTGCATGTTCGTGAGCCTTCGGCTGATCACGCCACAGCAGGCAGTCGACCTCATCCAAGGTGAGGGCTTCACTGCGCCTGGACTGTGCATTTGCTACAGATGGCTCACTAGCTATGTCGACAACTTCGGCCGCGAGCACAACATCAAGCGAAAGCAACTCGCCGAAGGCAACGAAAATGCATAAGGCTGCAAAGGGAAAAAGCAGCCACACTTTGGAGAAGTCCCTTGACAGGATCGGGCTTGGCCACATTGTTGCCTCGCACTTCGAGTGTCGCAAAGTAGAAAGAAGTGACTCGTAGCCACCGGAAGCAAGAAGCCCAGCGACGAGAGTGGATCGCGTCAGACAAACACATCAGAGCTCCTTCGCCACCGCCAGCACCAAGTAGCAGGCAACTCGGCGAATTCTCGGCACCCGAGAATGCTGCTGCCATCAAGGCCGTTTCCTGATCTGATTCGACTCGCTGTGCTGAGGTTACAACAACACCCTCTCGATCCCCCCGTTGTTCGCCTTCTTCACGTACTCGTCCAGCCAGTCCTTCCCGAGCAGGTGCTTCGCCATCTCCACCACGATGTAATCGGCGTCCGTGCCCGAATCGTCGTTGTAGCGTGACAGCCCCTGCAGGCAAGACGGGCACGACGTCAGGATCTTCACGTCGCCCTTGAAGCCGTCGGCGCGCAATGCGTCCGCGCCCTTCCGCATCTCCTCCTCCTTGCGGAAGCGGACCTGCGTCGAGATGTCGGGGCGCGTGATCGCGAGCGTGCCGGACTCGCCGCAGCAGCGGTCGTTCTGCTTCACCTCGGTGCCCATCAACTGGTTCACGACCTTCAACGGCTGATAGGTCTTCATCGGCGTGTGGCAGGGGTCGTGGTACATGTACCGCACGCCGTCCACGCCCTCCAGCTTCAGGCCCTTCTCCATCAGGTATTCGTGGATGTCGAGCAGGCGGCAGCCGGGGAAGATCTTGTCGAATTCGTAGCCGGCCAATTGATCCATGCACGTGCCGCACGACACGATCACCGTCTTGATGTCGAGGTAGTTCAGCGTGTTCGCGACGCGGTGGAACAGCACGCGGTTCTCGGTCGAGATCGCCTGGCCCTTGTCGGCCTGACCTGCCGACGTCTGCGGATAACCGCAGCACAGATAGCCCGGCGGCAGCACGGTGATCGCGCCGACTTCGTAGAGCATCGCCTGCGTCGCGAGGCCCACCTGGCTGAAGAGGCGTTCGGAGCCGCAGCCCGGGAAGTAGAAGACGGCGTCGGATTCCTCGTTCGTCTTCGCCGGATTGCGGATCACCGGCACGACGGTCTTGTCCTCGATGTCGAGCAGCGCGCGCGCGGTGCGGCGCGGCACCGACTTCGGCATCGGCTTGTTCAGGAAGTGGATCACCTGCGCCTTGATCGGCGGCTTGCCGAGCGTGGACGGCGGCTGCTTCGTCTGCCGCTGCACGAGGCCGAGACGCTTCGCCCAGCCGTGCGCGAAGCGCTGGGCCTTGTAGCCCCAGTCGATCATCACGGTGCGCGCGAGCTTGATCGTCGCGGGGTCGGTGGCGTTCAGGAACAGCATGGACGCCGCGGTACCCGGGTTGAACTTCTTCTTGCCCTGCGTGCGCAGCAGGTTGCGCATGGCCATCGACACATTGCCGAAGTCGATGTCGACGGGGCACGGGTTCGCGCACTTGTGGCAGACGGTGCAGTGGTCCGCGACGTCGCCGAACTCGTCGAAGTGGGCGAACGAGATGCCGCGTCGCGTCTGTTCCTCGTACAGGAACGCCTCGATCAGCAGCGACGTTGCGAGGATCTTGTTGCGCGGCGAGTAGAGCAGGTTCGCGCGCGGCACGTGCGTCGCGCACACGGGCTTGCACTTGCCGCAGCGCAGACAGTCCTTGATGGAATCCGAGATCTCGCCGATGGCGCTCTGTTCGAGGATCAGGCTCTCGGTGCCGAGCAGGCCGAAGGACGGCGTGTACGCGTTGTCGAGGTTCGCGCCGGCGAGCAGCTTGCCGGCGTTGAAGCGGCCGTGCGGATCGATGCGCTGCTTGTAGTCGCGGAACGCCTCGACCTCGGCGGGTTCGAGGTAATCGAGTTTCGTGATGCCGATGCCGTGCTCGCCCGAGATCACGCCGCCCAGCGACTTCGCGAGCGACATGATGCGCGACACCGCGGCGTTGGCCTCCTGCAGCATCCCGTAGTCGTCGGAGTTCACGGGGATGTTCGTGTGCACGTTGCCGTCGCCCGCGTGCATGTGCAGCGCAACGAACACGCGGCTCTTCAGCACGCGCTTGTGGATCGCCTCGATCTCGCCGCGGATGCCGTCGAAAGCGCGGCCGTCGAAGAGCTGCATGAGCGCTTCCCGCACTTCCGTCTTCCACGACACGCGCAGCGAGTAGTCCTGCAGCGCGCGGAAAATCGTCTCGTACGCGGGGCGGCCGGCTTCCGCGGACTGGCGTGCGATCGACCGGCCCAGGCGCGATTCCGCCTCCGTGAGCGGATCGTCGAGATGGTCCAGCAGCCACTGCCAGCGGTCGCGGGTCTCGTGGCACAGCGCCGCGGCCTGCTCGGGGCGCTGGCCCAGCATCTCGGCACCGGCGACACCTTCCTCGCCGCCCTGCGTCACGCGCAGCGTCCCGCCGAAGAAGCCTTCGAGCGCTTCCATCAGACGGATCTTGTTGCGCAGGGACAGCTCGATGTTGATGCGCTCGATGCCGTCGGAGTACTCGCCCAGGCGCGGCAGCGGGATCACGACGTCCTCGTTGATCTTGAAGGCGTTCGTGTGCTTCGCGATGGCGGCGGTGCGGGCGCGGTCGAGCCAGAACTTCTTGCGCGCTTCCGGCGTGACGGCGACGAAGCCTTCGGCGCCGCGCGCGTTGGCGATGCGGACGATCTGCGAGGCCGCGGACCCGGCGGCATCCGCATCGTCGGAGGCGATGTCGGCGAGCAGCACCATCTTCGGCCGGCCCCCGCGCTTCGCCTTCGCGGCGTAGCCCACGGCGCGCACGTAGCGCTCGTCGAGATGTTCGAGACCGGCCAGGACGGCGCTCGCGTGGCTGTCCATGTACGCCTTGATCTCGACGATCGACGGCACGGCGTCGCGCACCTGCCCGTAGAACTCGAGGCACACGGTACGCGTGTGCTGCGGCATGCGGTGCAGGATGAACGTGGCGCTCGTGATGATGCCGTCGCAGCCTTCCTTCTGGATGCCGGGCAGGCCCGCGAGGAACTTGTCGGTGACGTCCTTGCCGAGCCCCTGCTTGCGGAAGCGGCTGCCGGGGATGTCGAGGATCTGCGCGGCGCCGTCGGCGGTACGGCCGTCGGCACGGAAGCGCTGGATGGAGAAGCGCGCGAGCGGTGCGTCGTGGATCTTGCCGAGGTTGTGGTCGAGGCGCGTGACCTCCATCAGGCGACCCTCGGGGTCGACCATGCGCCACGACGCGAGGTTGTCGAGCGCGGTGCCCCACAGCACGGCCTTCTTGCCCCCGGCATTCATCGCGACGTTGCCGCCGATGCACGAGGCGTCGGCCGAGGTCGGGTCCACCGCGAAGACGAGGCCCTGCGCCTCGGCGGCTTCCATCACGCGCCGCGTGACGACACCGGCGCCGCAGGTGATCGTCGGTACGGGCTTGTCGACGCCGGGCAGCGCGCGCCGCTCGACGGCGCCCAGCGCTTCCAGCTTCTCGGTGTTGATGACCGCGGACCGGTCGGTGAGCGGCACGGCGCCGCCGGTGTACCCGGTGCCGCCGCCGCGCGGGATGATCGTGAGTTCCAGCTCGATGAGGCCGCGGACCATCTCGGCGACCTCCTCCTCGGTGTCCGGATACAGCACGACGAACGGATAGGCCACGCGCCAGTCGGTGGCGTCGGTCACGTGCGAGACGCGGGCGAGGCCGTCGAACGCGATGTTGTCCTTGCGGGTCGTGCGGGAAAGGCGGCGCATCACGCGCTTGCGCAGCGCCGCGGTCTCGTCGAACCCGCGTTCGAAGCGCTGCACGGCCTCCCGCGCCAATTCCAGAAGGGCACCGACGCGCGGATCATCGGAGTTGCGGCGCTTCTGGATCTCGCCCAAGCGGTGGTTGAGCGCCTCGACCAGTGCCGTGCGGCGCTCGCGGTGCTGGAGCAGGTCGTCCTCGAGATAGGGGTTCCGGCTCACGACCCACATGTCGCCGAGCACCTCGTACAGCATGCGGGCGGAGCGCCCGGTGCGGCGCTGCGCGCGTAGATCGCCGATGAGACTCCACGCCTTTTCGCCGAGCAGGCGGATCACGATCTCGCGGTCGGAGAAGGACGTGTAGTTGTAGGGGATTTCGCGGAGGCGCGTGACGGTGTCGGGCGCGAGGTCTAGCAGATTCAAGGGGGTCGCACTTCCATGTAGCGGGCATCGATTCTAGCCCGTGGTGTTGCGCTGCGGCGAATCAGGCGAGCGCGGCCACCACGAGGTAGCGCGCCAGCTTTCCGGCCCCGATGGACGCGGCCGAGAGCCAGGGGTTCAATCGGAGCCAGCCGGCGCCCACACAGAGCGCATCGCCGACCACCGGCAGCCAGCTTGCGAGGAGCGCCAGCACGCCCCACCGGCGCACCCAGGCGATGCCGCGCGGGACCTTCCGATCGGGCACGAGCCGGCCCAGGAGGTAGGAGGTCATCCCGCCGAGCGTGTTGCCGGCGGTGGCCGTCGCGACGGCCGTCCAGAAGAGCGATGGATGTTCGCGCACGAGGGCGAAGAGGACCACCTCGGACGCGCCCGGCAGGAGCGTTGCCGAGACGAAGCTCGACACGGCGAGCCCCGCGAGGCCGGTGCCGGTGTCCACGGACGCGCGTCGGTGAGACCGGCCGGCGGACTACGGAAGCAGGACGCCGAACACCTTCCGCACGATCTTCTTGCCGGAATCGAGCGGGTTCTCGCGGATGACCTTCTCCTCCTCGGCGAGCGTGACGAAGAGGCCGTCCATCGCCTTCCGTGCCACGTACTGGTCGAGGTTCGCATCCTCCCCGCGCACGAGGCCGAAGGGCACGGCGCGGTTCGCGATCTTGTTGTAGGCCTCGGCGAGACGAAGCCGCTTGGTGGCGGTCGCGACGATGGGCACGAAACGGCGGACGAGTTCCTCGGACGTCTTGGCGCGGAAGAACTGGGTCGCGGCATCCTCCGGGCCCGTGAGAATGTTCTTGGCGTCCTCGATGGTCAGCGTGCGGATCGTGTTCATCAGCAGCGACCGGGCCTCGGGCACCGCCTGCTCGGCGGCGCGGTTCATCGTGTTCACGAGCTCCTGCGCCTGCGTGCCTAGGCCCACGGCGCGCAGCGCGCCCTCCACCTTGGCGAGACCGCCGGGCAGCGGGATCCGCACCTTGTCGTTGCCGAGGAACCCGTCGGCCTGGCCCAGGCGGCGGACGGTGTGACCCGCGGCGATCTCGAGCGCCTGGCGCAGGGCGGTGGCGACCTCGTTCTCGCGCAAGGACTCCAGGGTGGGTTCGGCGGCGAGCGCCGGCCTGGCCGTGACGGCGGAGGTCGACAGCAGGACGAGGGCGGTGAGGCAGTGGCGACGGGTCGGGTTCATGGCAGGAGGATATCGCGGGGCTCATGCCCTCGCAAAAAACGGGGTCGAAAAAGCGTCCGCGCGAGGCGGACCCTGGGGTCCGTGCGCGATAGACTGCGCCCCATGGAGAGGTCAGCAGAATTCAGCCGCATGCACGTGACCATCCGGCAGCTCGAGGTGTTCGAGGCCGTGGCCCGTCTGGGGAGCATCGTGCGCGCAGCCGAGGCGCTGCATCTCTCGCCGCCCGCGGTCTCGATGCAGTTGAAGCAACTGGCGGAGAGCGTGGACCAGCCGCTGGTCGAGCAGATCGGCAAGCGGCTCTTCGTCACGCCGGTTGGCGAGGAACTGCTGCGCACCGCCCGTGCGATGTTCGAGACCTGGCGCGGCTTCGAGCGGGCCGCTGCGGATCTCCGGGCCTTGCGCAGCGGTTGCGTGCGTCTGGCTTGCACGGACTCGGCGGCCGGGTTCCTGCCCCGGTTCGTGGATGCCTTCCGGGCTCGTTACCCCGGGGTCGACGTGCAGCTCGAGGTGGCACCGCGCGACGTCGTCGTCGAACGGCTTGCCGGCAATGCCGACGACCTCTGCATTCTCGATGTTCCCCCGGCGCAGTTCGACATCGCGTGCCATCCGTTCCTCGCGAATCCGCTCGTGCCGATCGCCGCGCGCGATCATCCGCTCGCCGCCCGCAAGCGCATTCCGCTCGCGAGGTTTCTCGAGGAGCCGATGCTCGCGCGGGAGCGCGGATCGGGGACGCGGCTGGCCTTCGAGCGGTTCCTGCGGGATCAGGGCGTCACGCCGCCAGCGTGGACGGAACTGGAGTCGAACGCCGCACTGCTCGCGGCCGTGGCCGCCGGCCGCGGCGTGGGCGTGATCTCGAGGCTCCTGCTGCCGAGCGATCCTGCCGAGGCCGGCGTGTGCGTGCTGCCGGTTCAGTCCCTGCCCGTGGAGGCCGCGTGGCACGCCATGCACCCCGGTGGCAAGAAGCTCTCGCCTGCGACGCTGGCCTTTCTCGACCATCTGAACGGGTCCGACGCGCCGGTCATTCCTCCGGCGGATTGCAGTGGCGCGACCAGTCGTAGATGAAGTCGAACGCGACCTTGCGGCGGATGCCGTATTTCCGGATCTGCATCATCGCGGCCTCGTCGGTGCCCACCTTGGTGATCTTGCGCCCGTAGCCCACGGCGTCGAGCGAGCCCTGGAGCACGTCGCCCGCGGTCAGCGTCAGAGGGGTGAGACGCATCGCGATGCCGTGGCCGGCCGCGTTCCTGGTCACGACGAAGTCGCACTTCTCGTCGGTCCAGGCGACTTCCATCTCGATCGGGTCGGCTGCGGTGGCGCCGCCGGCGATCGTCAGCCCGATGACTGCCGCGAGCGCCGCGAGGCGCTGAATTGCTCCGTTGGCGCGCTTCATTCTTCGGGCGGGTTGCAGTAACGCGACCAGTCGTAGATGAAGTCGAAGGCGACCTTGCGGCGGATCCCGTACTTCCGGATCTGCATCATCAACGACTCCTCGGTGCCGACCTTCGCGATCTTGCGGATGAAGCCGATCTGGTCGAGTTCGCCGTCCAGTCGATCGCCGGCCACGAGGTCCATCGGGGTCATGCGCATCGCGATGCCGTGGCCCGCCTCGTTCTTCGTCACGATGAAATCGCACTTCGGGTCTGTCCATGCGACTTCCATGGTCAGTGCCTGCGCACCCTGCGCGACGCCGAACAGAAGTGCGCCGACGATCGCGCGGCGCAGGACCCGTCGCGGGGAACCGACACTGGACCGGCGGGGACGGGCGGGTGGAACGATCGACATCGGGGGCAACCTCCGGGAACGCAATGCAGGACGGGGAATCGGGACGGCCGCCGAAGAATACTCGAAGGGGCCGCGCTCCTGACCGCGCGTACGCCCGAAAGTGCGGGAAGCGAAAGTGGGCCCGCCTATAATCCTCGGCTCCCCATCGCGCCGGCACCCTGTGAACGCTTCCCTTCTCGACGGCCTCAATCCCCAGCAGCTCGAAGCGGTCACGCTGCCCGACACGTCTGCGCTCATCCTCGCCGGCGCCGGCAGCGGCAAGACGCGCGTGCTCACGTCGCGCATCGCGTGGCTCATCCAGACCGGTCGCGCCAGCCCCTCGGGCCTGCTCGCAGTGACGTTCACGAACAAGGCCGCGAAGGAGATGCTCACCCGCATCTCGGCCATGCTGCCGATCAACACGCGCGGCATGTGGGTCGGCACGTTCCACGGCCTTTGCAACCGCCTGTTGCGTACCCATCATCGCGAGGCCGCGCTCCCGCAGGCGTTCCAGATCCTCGACTCGGCCGACCAGCTCTCGGTGGTGAAGCGGGTGATGAAGTCCATGGGCCTCGACGACGAGAAGTACCCGCCGCGGCAGGTGCAGTGGTTCATCGCAAACCAGAAGGAACACGGTCTGCGGGCGTCGCAGGTGGATCCCGCCGACGAATTCGAGCGTCGCCTCGTGCAGGTGTACGAGATGTACGACCAGCAGTGCCAGCGCGAGGGCGTCGTCGATTTCGCCGAACTGCTCCTCCGCGCCCACGAGCTGCTGTCGCGCAACGAGGTGCTCCGCGAGCACTATCGCGCGCGCTTCCGTCACATCCTGGTGGACGAGTTCCAGGACACCAACAAGCTCCAGTACGCGTGGCTCCGGCTGCTCGCGGGCCGTGACAACCTCGTGTTCGCCGTGGGCGACGACGACCAGTCCGTCTACCGTTTCCGAGGGGCCGAGCCCGGCAACATGCTCAACTTCGAGCGCGACTTCCCCGCGTCGAAGGTCATCAAGCTCGAACAGAACTACCGCTCGCACGGCAACATCCTCGACGCCGCGAACGCGCTGATCGCGCACAACCGCACCCGCCTCGGCAAGAACCTGTGGACGGCCGAGGGCAGCGGCGAACCGTTGCGCGTGTACGAGGCCGCGTCCGATGGCGACGAGGCCCGGTACATCGTCGAGGAGGTCCGCAGCCTGCGCGCCGAGGGTGTGCGCATGACCGACATCGCGCTGCTCTACCGCTCGAATGCGCAGTCGCGCGTCCTCGAACACGCGCTCTTCAGTGCCGGACTCGCGTATCGCGTCTACGGCGGGCTGCGGTTCTTCGAACGCCAGGAGGTGAAGCACGCGCTGGCCTATCTGCGTCTCGTCGCGAACCCCGAGGACGACGGCGCACTGTTGCGGGTCGTGAACTTCCCCACGCGTGGCATCGGCGCGCGCTCGCTCGAACTGCTGCAGGAGACCGCGCGGGCCCAGGGCACGAGCCTGTGGCAGACGGCATGCTCGTCCCCGCCGGGCGGCAAGGCGGGGACGTCCATCGGTGCATTCGTCCGGTTGATCGAGGGCCTGCGCCAGTCGGTCAGCGGGCTGCCGCTCGCCGAGATCGTCGAGACGGTCGTCGAGGGCAGCACGCTGAAGGATCACTACCGCACCGAGAAGGAAGGGGCGGAACGCGTCGAGAACCTCGACGAACTCATCAACGCCGCCACGACGTTCGGTGCCGAGGAGATCTACGATGCCTCGGCTCCGGAGGGCGGTGCGGTGGATCCGAACGATCCGATGGCGATGCTGAATGCCTTCCTGGCGCACGCAGCGCTGGAGGCCGGGGAGCATCAGGCCGGCGTCGGCGAGGACGCCCTGCAGCTGATGACCGTGCATTCATCGAAGGGCCTGGAGTTCCACGCCGTGTTCGTGAGCGGCATGGAGGAGGGACTCTTCCCGCACGAGAACAGTCTCTCGGAGGAGGACGGTCTGGAGGAGGAGCGCCGCCTGATGTACGTGGCGCTGACGCGCGCACGCCGGCGCCTGTACCTCACGCTCGCCCAGTCGCGCATGCTCCACGGGCAGACGCGGTACCACATCCGTTCGCGTTTCTTCGACGAGATCCCCGAGCCGCTGCTCCGGCGCGTCAATGCGCCGCCGATGCGCGGCATGGGATCGTCGGGCATGGGTGGCGGGATGGTGCCGTTCGGCGGGTTCGGCGGCTACACGGGGGCGACGTCGGCGACGGCCGCGGCGACTGCGAGCGGCTGGCGCGTCGGGCAGAACGTCACGCACCCGAAGTTCGGCGCCGGGGTCATCGTGAACGCGGAAGGCCGGGGCGCCGACGCCCGGGTGCAGGTGAACTTCCGCGACTCCGGGCTGAAGTGGCTGGCCCTGGAGTACGCGAAGCTCACCGCGGCCTGAGCGTCGGGACCGCGCGGGCCGGTCAGGCGCCTTCGGTCGGCGGTGCCCCGAAGATGTCGCGATAGCTCGCGTAGACGGTGGTCATCAGCAGCGGCATCAGCATCCAGAACGTGAACTCGGTCGCGCCCTGGATCGGCATCCCGAGGGCAGCACAGCCGAGGAACATCCCCGAGCCGATCGCGCCGATCACGACGCCGTACAGCATGAACGCCGGTGTGTTGCGCAGCACCGCCGCGAGCGACGCGCGGAGCGCCTGGGAGGCCTTCAGCCCGTCGAGCACGATCGCGAGCGGCGCGAACCAGATGGCGAGGCCGAGCGGCAACGCCACCGCCACCATGATCACGAACGCCACGAACATGCGGCTCTCGAGTTCGGCCGCCTGATCGGGTGTGATCGACGCCGGATTCGTCTGCGACTGGAAGAGGAGGTCCCCGCCCAGCGCGAGCAGCAGCAGGATCTGCAGCACGATCCCCATGAGGTTCACGCCGCCGATCGTGGCGAGGTCCCGGACGCGATCGCGGAAGCCCTCGAACAGCATCGTGACGGGGATCGACTCGCCACGGTCCGCCGCCCGGCAGGCGAGTGCCCAGCCACCCATGATGACCGGCAGCATCACACCGACCGCCAGCATGAGGGCCGGGTGGACGCCGCTCACCTTCACTATGGCCCACGTGACGATCGTGAAGACGATCCACGTCAGGGGCTTCTTCCGGAAGAGGCTCCAGCCCGCGACGATCCAGTGCCAGCCCCGTGCGGCAGGCACCCGGCGGGGAAGGGCGTCTTCGGTCATGGTCGCAGCGGCGGTTGCACGTCGGGCCGGCCGTCGGTCATCACGTGATGGCGGAGGATGCGCTCGAAGCGGGAGGGGTCGTGCGCGTGCGTCAGGTCGCCGGGCCGCGGCAGGTGGAAGTCGTAGAGGCGGGATACCCAGAAGCGCAGCGCGCCGGCACGCAGCATCCGGGGCCAGGCCGCTTCCTCGGCCGGCGTGAACTCGCGGGTGGCGCGATAGGCGTCGAGCAGCGCGCGCGTCCGGACCGGATCCAGCGTGCAGTCGGGTGTGGTGCACCAGTCGTTCACCGTGATCGCGACGTCGTACAGCAGCACGTCGACGCAGGCGAAATAGAAGTCGATGACGCCGCCGATCGCCTCGCCGTCGAACAGCACGTTGTCGCGGAAGAGATCGGCGTGCACGACCCCCCGCGGCAGGAGATCCGCCAGGTGCTCCGCCTGGTGGGTCACCTCGGTCGACAGCAGCGCACGCTGGTCTTCATCCAGGAACGGCATCAGTTCGGGGGCGGTGGCGGTCCACCATGGCGCACCGCGCAGATTGTCGAGCTGGCCGCCGTAACTCCGGCCGGCGAGATGGAGGTCGGCCAGCATCTCGCCGACCCGGGCGCAGTGCGCCGGTTCGGGGGCCATGACCGGTGCGCCGGACAGGCAGCTCACCAGCGCCGCCGGCTTGCCGTTCAGCGCCCCGAGATACCGGTTGTCGAGATTCGCGATGGGCTTCGGACAGGGAAGCCCGTGGTTCGACAGGTGCGCCATCAGGTCGAGGTAGAACGGCAGCTCCTGCGGCTTCAGCTTCTCGAACAGCGTGAGGACGTACTTCGCGTGGGTCGTCGTCACGAAGTAGTTGGTGTTCTCGATGCCGGAGAGGATGCCCTCCAGCTTCGTGAGGTGTCCGACGGAGTACCGGGCGAGCCAGGCGGAGAGTTCCTCGGGCGTGACCCGGGTGAAGACGGACACGGCGCGGCGGTCAGAGATTGAGCAGCGCTTCGCGCTCGGCCGCGGAGGGTTCGAAACCCCGCGTCTCGTAGTGCGAGAAGATGGCCTCGACGATCTTCTCGGGCTCGTCGATCACCTGGATGAGGTCGATGTCTTCCGGGTCGATCATCTTCTCGGCGACGAGCGTCGTGCGGATCCAGTCGAGCAGGCCGGACCAGAAGGCCGACTGCACGAGGATGATCGGGATGCGGCGCGTCTTGCGCGTCTGCACGAGGGTGAGGGCCTCCATCAGCTCGTCGAGCGTGCCGAAACCGCCGGGCATCACGACGTAGGCGGAGGCGAACTTCACGAACATGACCTTCCGCGCGAAGAAGTGGCTGAAGGTCTGGCTGATGTCCTGGTACGGGTTCGACTGCTGCTCGTGGGGCAGCTGGATGTTGAGGCCCACGGCGAGCGACTTGCCGAAGAAGGCGCCCTTGTTGGCGGCCTCCATCACGCCGGGCCCGCCGCCCGAGATGACCGAGAAGCCGGCGTCGGAGAGGAGCCGCGCGATGCGTTCGGTGAGCTGGTAGTAGGGATGGCCGGGGGGCGTGCGCGCGCTGCCGAAGATGCTGACGGCAGGCCGGATGCTGTTGAGGCGTTCGGTCGCCTCGACGAACTCTGCCATAATTCCGAAGACCCGCCACGACTCGCGCGCGGACCAGGATTTCTCCATCAGCTCCGGGGCAAGTGGAACAGGAATCTTGTTCCGGGTCGTCATGTTCTTCTCAGTTCTTCTCGATACCGCGGTGGGAATGAAAACGCTTCTGCTGGTGGACGGATCGTCCTATCTCTACCGCGCATTCCACGCGATGCCCGATCTGCGCAATCGTGCGGGGGAACCGACCGGCGCCATCTACGGCGTGGTCAACATGCTGAAGCGACTGCGTCGCGAAGTGCCGGCCGATTATATCGCCTGCGTTTTCGACGCAAAAGGAAAGACCTTCCGCGACGACTGGTACCCCGAGTACAAGTCGCACCGCCCGCCGATGCCCGAGGACCTCGCGGCGCAGATCGAACCCATCCACGCCATCGTCCGGGCCCTCGGCTGGCCGCTCCTCATGGTCGACGGCGTCGAGGCCGACGACGTCATCGGCACCCTCACCACCCGGGCTTCGCAAGCCGGCATGCGGGCGGTGGTTTCCACCGGCGACAAGGATCTCGCGCAGCTCGTCGACGAGCGGGTGTCGCTCGTCAACACCATGTCCAACGAGACCCTCGATCCCGCGGGCGTCGTCGCGAAGTTCGGTGTCCCGCCCGACCGCATCGTGGACTACTTCGCGCTGGTGGGGGACGCCGTCGACAACGTCCCCGGCGTCGAGAAGGTCGGGCCCAAGACGGCGGTGAAGTGGATCACGCAGTACGGCTCGCTCGACGGCATCGTCGCGCACGCGGGTGAAATCGGCGGCGTCGTCGGCGAGAATCTCCGCAAAGCGCTCGACTGGCTGCCGATGGGGCGGCGCCTGCTGACCGTGAAGTGCGACGTCGATCTCCCGTGCGGTCCCGAGGATCTCCCTCCCGCGCCGGAAGACACCGAAGCGCTCGCCGCGCTGTTCGAGCGTTTCGCGTTCCGCACGTGGGCGCAGGAGCTGAAGGAGGGGCCGCGCGAAGTCGCGGCCGGCTCGGCCACCGACGTCCCGCGCACGCCCGCCGAACCCCCGCCCCCGCGCCACTACGAGACCGTGCTCGACGCGGAGTCGCTCGACCGCTGGCTCGCGAAGATCGATGCGGCCGCGCTCACCTGCTTCGACACCGAGACGACGAGCCTCGACCCGATGGCCGCGCGCCTCGTGGGCCTGTCGTTCTCGGTGACGCCGCACGAGGCCGCGTACATCCCGCTCGCCCACCGATACCCGGGCGCCCCCGACCAGCTCGATCTCGACGCGACCCTCGCCCGATTCACGCCGTGGTTCGAGGATGCCTCGAAGCCCAAGGTCGCGCAGAACGCCAAGTACGACATGCACGTGCTCGCCAATCACGGCATCCGCGTGCAGGGCGTCGTGCACGACACGCTGCTGCAGTCGTACGTGCTCGAGAGCCACAAGCCGCACGACATGGACGGCATGGCGATGCGCCATCTGGGCGTGAAGGCCATCGCCTACGAGGAGGTCGCGGGCAAGGGCGCCAACCAGATCGGGTTCGACCAGGTGAGCGTCGAGCGCGCCACCGAGTATTCCGCCGAGGACGCCGACGTCACGCTGCAACTCCACCGCACGCTGTGGCCGCAGGTGGAGGCGGAGGCGGCGCTCACCCGGGTGTACCGCGACATCGAGATGCCGGTGATGCCGGTGCTGCTCGCGATGGAGCGCCACGGTGTGCTGATCGACAGCCGTCTCCTCGACGCGCAGAGCGCCGAGCTGGGCGCGAAGCTCGTGGCGCTCGAACGCGACGCGCACGCGCTCGCCGAGCAGCCGTTCAACCTCAACTCGCCCAAGCAGCTCCAGGAACTCCTCTTCGGCAAGTTCGGATTGCGCGTGGTGAAGAAGACGCCGAGCGGCACGCCCTCCACCGACGAGGAGGTGCTGGAGGAACTCGCGCTCGACCATCCGCTGCCGAAGCGCATCCTCGAGTACCGCGGCATCGCGAAACTGAAGTCCACCTACACCGACAAGCTGCCGCGCATGGTGAATCCGGCCACCGGCCGCGTGCACACCAACTACGGGCAGGCCGTGGCGGTGACGGGCCGGCTGTCGAGTACCGACCCCAATCTGCAGAACATCCCGGTGCGCACCGCGGAGGGTCGACGGATCCGCGAGGCGTTCATCGCGCCGCCCGGGCATCGGATCATCTCGGCCGATTACTCGCAGATCGAGTTGCGCATCATGGCGCACCTCTCCGGCGACGAGGCGCTTCTGCGTGCCTTCCGCGAGGGCGAGGACGTCCACCGCGCGACCGCCGCCGAGATCTTCGGCATGCCGCCCGCGGATATCGCGGCGGAGCAGCGGCGCTACGCGAAGGTGATCAACTTCGGGCTCATCTACGGGATGTCGGCCTTCGGACTCGCGTCGCAGCTGGGCATCGAGCGCGCTGCCGCGCAGAGCTACATGGACCGCTATTTCCAGCGGTATCCCGGCGTGGCGGAGTACATGCAGCGCACCCGTCACACCGCCCGCGAGGACGGTTTCGTCGAGACGGTGTTCGGTCGCCGGCTCTATCTCCCCGAGATCCGAGCGCAGAACCAGGGGCGCCGGCAGGGTGCCGAGCGGGCGGCGATCAACGCGCCGATGCAGGGGACGGCAGCCGACCTCGTGAAGCTCGCGATGGTGGCCGTGCAGCGCTGGATCGAAGGCGAGGGCATCGGATCGAGGCTCGTCATGCAGGTGCACGACGAGCTGGTGCTGGAGGTGCCCGAGGCCGAGATCGACCTCGTGAAGGTTCAGCTTCCGGCGCTCATGGCCGGGGTGGCGACACTGGCCGTGCCGCTGCTGGCGGAAGTGGGCGTCGGGGCGAACTGGGAAGAGGCGCACTGAGTCCGGCGCGCCCTCCCGCGCGCCGGCGGTGCGATCACTTCTTCGCTTTCTCCTTCTTGCAGTTCCCGATGCGCTTCGCGATGAGCGTCTCGGAGGTCTTCATCGGCTTGCCGTTCATCTCGCCCTCCGACGACACCTGCACCGTGTAGGCCGAATCGCTCTCGCGCGTGAGGACGCTCACGGACTTCGTCCGCCCGACGTCCGGGATCTGGCACACGGCCGAGTACGTGAACACCTTGCCCTCGATCTTCGGCGGGTCGAAGCGGCAGCCGGCCTGCTCGAGCATCCGGTTCTGGTCGCGGATGGCGGCGCCCGGATCGAGGCATTCCTTCACCGAGAGATCCTGCACGTGCTGCGGTACGTTCTCGCCGCGGCGGGTGAACTCCCACTGGCCGTGCTTGAAGACCGGAAAGCCATCCGACGCAGCCAGCGCGGGCATGGGTGCCGAGGCAGCCACCAGGGTGGCCACGGCGAGAAGACGGTGCAGGGAAGTCATCGTTCGGATTCCTGTCAGGGGGCCGGCGGGCGGCGAAAGGCGCGAGTATCGTGGAAATTCCGGGGGGCGTGCGGGCGTGTCGCGAAGCGGGACCGGGCGGGCAGACTCCGGTACCATCGCGCATCGGAAAACGCCGGAGGATCGCAGGATGGCCCAACCCAATTTCGCGTTCGAGAAACGTCAGCGGGAACTCGCGAAGAAGCGAAAGAAGGAAGAGAAGTTGAAGCGCAAGTCGGAGTCCGCACCGGGCACCGAGGAAGCCGGTGCCGAAGGGACCGAGCAACCCGCCGAGGGCACGCCGCCCCCCGCGGAGTGATCCGGACGGCGCAGCGCGCGGTCGGCGGCCACGGCCCCACCGCCCCTGCGTCGAGGCCTGAGGACTTCCCCGGCCCTGCCCTCACACCGTTCCGCATGGTGTGATACCGCTCACGGCAATCCGACATCGCCGCTTCGCCGGCGAAGCGCACGCCCTCCCAGAGCGTGTCAGTCGTACCTGCGGACATCCTCGATGACCTTGCCGTCGTTCGGCAGGGAGCCTGCGGCGACGAAACGCACCTCGCCGCGCAGCTTGCAGACATCTCTCAGCGACGTCGCCACCGCAATCCCCAGCCCGTCCTGGGCGGCGGGGGCAGTCTCGCAGGCGAGGGTCATCACGTCGTTCCGATCGGCGTCGTGCGTCACGGTGAGACGTGCCTTCAGGATCTCGGGATGGCGCTTCACGACATCCGCCACCTGCGACGGGTGCACGAACATCCCCTTCACCTTCGTTGTCTGGTCCGCCCGGCCCATCCATCCGCGGATGCGCATGTTGGTCCGTCCGCAGGGGCTCGCGCCCGGCAGCAGCGCCGAGAGATCGCCGGTCGCGAACCGGATGAGCGGATAGTCGGGCGCCAGCACCGTGACGACGACCTCGCCCACTTCTCCTTCCGGAACTGGGTCCCCGGTGCCGGGCCGCACGATCTCGACGATCACCCCCTCGTCCACCACGAGGCCTTCGCGGGCCTCGGTCTCGTAGGCCACCATCCCGAGGTCGGCCGTGCCGTAGGACTGGAAGCCCGCGATGCCGCGGTCCGCGAGCAGTTTCCGCACGGGCGGCAGGAAGGCCTCCCCGCTCACCGCGGCCCGGCGGATCGACGAGATGTCGACCTTCATCTCATCCGCCTTCTCGAGCAGGATCCGCAGGAACGACGGCGTCCCCGCGTAGTACGCCGGGCCGAGATCCGCGATGGTCTGCACCTGCAGCTCCGTCTGCCCGGTGCCGGCGGGGAAGACCGGGCAGCCGATGGCACGCGCCGCGAGATCCATCATGAAACCCGCGGGCGTGAAGTGATACGCGAACGTGTTGTGCACCAGTGAGCCTGCGCGGAAACCGGCGGCGTACAGCGCACGCCCGAATCGCCAGGGGTCCGGCTGATCCCCCTGCGGGTCGTAGATCGGCCCCGGTGACGCGAACACCCGTCCCAGCTTGCCGAGCGGGACGCCGGTCATGCCGGCGAACGGCGGCGTCGCCTTCTGCAGGGCGATCAGGTCGGACTTCCGCGTGACGGGCAGCCGCGCGAGCGCCCCGCGGTCCGGGACATCCCGCCCCGTCACGTCCCCGAGCATCCTCCCGAAGTAGGGCGCGTTCGCGCGGGCGTGATCGATCTGGTCGGCGAGCCGCCAGAAGAGATCCCGTTCGCGGACCTCCTGCGGGCGGGTCTCCAGGACGTCGTAGTGGTCGTCGAAGCGGGGGCTCGAGGTCATTGCGATTCCGTGCCGTTCAGAGCTGCACGCCCTTGGTGAGCGCGCCGTCCACGACGAGGTTGGTGCCGGTGATGAAGCTGGCGGCCGGGCTCGAGAGGAAGACTGCGGCGTTCGCCATCTCCTGCGGCGTGCCCATGCGACCGGTGGGATTCATGCCGAGGGCGGTCCGGTACAGCTCAGGATTGCCGTCCTTGATCTTGTTCCACACGCCACCCTCGAAGTACGTGTTGCCCGGCGAGACCGTGTTGGCGCGAATGCCCTTCCCGGCCAGGTTGAACGCGAGGCCCTGCGTGTAGTGGATGAGCGCGGCCTTGAACGCGCCGTACGGGCCCGCGGCGAAGTCGATCTCGCGGCCCGAGACGCTGGAGATCGTCACGATGGATGCGGCCTTGCTCTTCTCGAGGAAGGGCATCGCGGCATCGACCATGCGCACGGACCCCATCAGGTCCACCTCGAAGCCGCTCTTCCAGCCGGCTTCGTCGTTGGAGATGGCGAGAGCGCTCACGTTCGCGACGACGATGTCGAGGCCACCGAACTCGGCTGCCACATCGCGAATCCACGCCTGTAGCGCAGGGCCGTCGGCCACGTCCACGGCCCGGCCCGTCGCGCGCACGCCCTTCGCGGCGAGTGCGGCAACAGTCGTCTTCACCTCGTCGGCGTTGCGCGCGCAGATCGCGACATCGACCCCCTCGGCAGCCAGCGTCTCCGCGATCGCGCGGCCGATGCCCTTCGTCCCGCCGCTCACCACGGCGCGCAAACCCTTGAGTCCCAGATCCATGTCTACCGCTTCCTTTCGTGCAATTCGTAATGTGCCGTCGCTCGGGCGGCGACTGCGGCAGGTGCTCCGTGTGCGGCCGGTGGGCGGCCCTGTTCAGGCCAGCCAGCGCTTGCGGCGCCGGTAGTGCTTGGCGTCGCGGAAATTCTTGCGACCCGCGGCCGAGAGACCGAGGTAGAACTCCTTCACGTCCTCGTTGGTACGCAAGCCTTCGGCGGCACCTTCCATCACGACGCGGCCGTTCTCGAGGATGTACCCGTAGTCGGCGTAGCGCAGCGCCACCATCGTGTTCTGCTCGGCGAGCAGGAAGCTCACGCGTTCCTTCGCGTTGAGGTCGCGCACGATCGCGAAGATCTCTTCCACGACCTGCGGCGCGAGGCCCATCGAAGGCTCGTCGAGCAGGATGGTGTCGGGGCGGGCCATCAGCGCGCGACCCACGGCCGTCATCTGCTGTTCGCCTCCCGACGTGTAGCCCGACTGGCTCTTGCGCCGCACCTTCAGGCGCGGGAAGTACGCGTAGACGCGCTCCAGGTCGGCGGCGATCTCGCTGCGCGACGCCTTCCGCGTGAATGCACCGGTGAGCAGGTTCTCCTCGATCGTCAGGTGCTGGAAGCAATGCCGGCCTTCCATCACCTGCACGACGCCGCGGCGCACGAGTTCCGACGGATTCAGCCGGTCGATGCGCGTCCCGCGATACTCGATGGATCCCTTGGTGACGTCCCCGCGCTCGGACTGCAGCAGGTTCGAGATCGCCTTCAGCGTCGTCGTCTTGCCGGCGCCGTTGGCACCGAGCAGCGCCACGATGCTGCCTTCGGACACCTCGAGGGACACGCCCTTCAACACGAGGATCACGTGGTTGTAGATGACCTCGATGTTGTTCACCCGCAGCAGCGCGGCCGTGGCCGTGCCGGCGGATGCGGTAGTCGTGGGGGCGGGCGTGTTCACCGGGCAGTCACTCCAGCGGGTTCAGCTCGCGCAGCCGGGCTTGATGCCCTTCTCGGCCGCGTACTTCGCTGCGGACTCCTCGATCATCTTCCGGACGAGGGCGCTGTCGCCCTTCATCCAGTCGGAGGCCGACTTCCATTCCGTGCCGGTCCACTGCTGGAACCGCACCTGCCCGGAACCACCGTGGTCCTGGCAGCTGACCTCGAGCGGCGGCAGCATCGTGTTGAACCCGAGGGCCTTCATGCGGCCGGCGTCGAGCTTCAGGTTCTCGATGCCCCAGCGGACCTGCTCGCCGCTCACGGGCTTCTTGCCGTACTTCTCCTGGGCCTTTCGCACGGCCTCCACGGTGATCATCGCCGCCCCCACGCCCCGGTTCCACAGCACCGTGCCGATGAGCTTGGCGTCGCCGCCCTTGCCCTTCGCGTAGACCTTGTCCTCGATGTCCTTCACCACCGGGAAACCCTTGCCCGCGAGGTTGAGGCTCGCCGCGTAGTAGCCCGTGGCCGCCGGGCCCGCCGCGACCGTGTCGATCTCGGAACCTGCCCACCAGTTGCCGACCATCTTGTCGCGGGGGAAGCCGACCTTCTGGGCCGTCTGCAGCGCGGTGGCACTCATCACGCCCCAGCCCCAGAGGATCACCCAGTTCGGCTGGTACTGGCGGATCTGCAGCCACTGCGACTGCTGCTCGTTGCCGGGGTGCGGCACGGGGATCATCTTGAGATCGAAGCCGAGCTTCTTCGCCTCGGCCTCCAGCACCGGGTGCGGTTCCTTGCCGTACGCGGAGTCGTGATACAGCAGGACGATCTTCTTGCCCTTCAGGTTGGCGGCGCCGCCTTCCTTCTCGCCGATGAACTTCACGATGCCGGTGGCGGCATCCCAGTAGTTCGAGAGGATCGGGAAGACCCACGGAAAGACCCGCCCGTCGGTGGCATCCGTGCGGCCGTAGCCCAGCGTGATGAGGGGGATCTTGTCGGTGACGGCCTTGTCGAGGATCGCGTACGTGATGCCCGTCGACATCGGATGGATCGCGGTGGGACCGGTCGCGGACTTCGTCTTGAGGCGCTCGTAGCACTCGACGCCCTTCGCGTTGTTGTACTCGGTCTCGCACTCCTCCCAGGAGAGCTTCACGCCGTTCACGCCGCCGTCGCGCTCGTTGATCATCGCAAGGTAGTCGGTGAAGCCGCCGAAGAAGGCCGCACCGTTGGCGCCGTAGGGCCCCACGCGATATCCGGTGATTCCGATGAACTGGGTGCCGGCCTGCTGGGCCGAGGCGGGCACGGTGGACGCTGCTGCAGCGAGTCCGGCCACGAGGCCGATCAGGGTGCGCTTCCAGGGTTGCATGGTTCTCTCCTCCTTCTGTTCGATTCGATGGCCGGGCGGTGGTCCGCGATTCACAACGTCCCGGCCGCCGTCTTCCGTTGACGCCCCGTCAGTGCGGGAACGGCCACAGTCTGAGCTTCTCCTTTCCGATCTGCCACAGCCGCGCCAGGCCGTGGGGTTCGACGATCAGGAAGAAGATGATGAGCGCGCCGAACACCACCAGCTGTGCCATCGAGATGAATCCGGGGGGCAGCGAGATGCCGGTCATCGCCGTGACGTCCGTCAGGATCACCTCCAGCAGGATGGGCAGCAGCGTGATGAAGGCCGCGCCGAGGAACGAGCCGAGGATGCTCCCGACGCCGCCGATGATGACCATGAACAGGATGCGGAACGACAGGTCGAGGTTGAAGCCATCGGGTTCGACGCTGCCGAGGTAGGCGAATGCGTACAGCGCACCGGCCACGCCGCAGTAGAAGGAGCTGACCGCGAACGCGATCAGCTTGGTCTGCATGATGCGGATGCCGATCACCGAGGCCGCGACGTCCATGTCGCGCACCGCCATCCACGCGCGACCGACCCGGCTGCGCACCATGTTCTTCGCGGCGAGTGCCATCACCGCCACGATCACCAGCACCAGCAGGTATTTCCGCACCGGCGTGTCGAAGGCGAAACCGGCGATGACCATGGGCTGCGCCGTGATGACCCCCGAGGAGCTGTAGTTCGAGAACCAGCTCACCTTGACCAGCAGCCACGGGATGAAGAACTGTGCGGCCAGCGTCGCCACGGCCAGGTAGAAGCCCTTGATGCGCAGACTCGGCAGGCCGAAGAGCACGCCCACCGCGGCGGCGGAGAGACCGCCCAGCACGAACGAGACGAGGATCGGGATCCCAGGCACGCGGAGCTGGAAGTTGTATGCGGCCACCGCACCCACGGCCATGAAGGCCGCGGTACCCAGCGACAACTGGCCCGCGTAGCCGGTGAGGATGTTGAGTCCGAGCGTGGCGAGCGAGAACACCAGGAACGGCATCAGGATGGCCGTGAACCAGTAATCCGTCGCGACGAGCGGCACGCCGACGAGCGCGAACGCCAGCAGCGCGAGCACCGCCACCCGGTCCTGCAGGATCGGGAAGAGCTGCTGGTCGGCGGCGTAGCTCGTCTTGAACTGGCCGGATTCGCGATAGAGCATCGTTGACTCTGGTGGCTGGTGGCTAGGTGCTGGTGGCTGGGAAGGTCACACGCGGTCGATGTGCCGCTCGCCGAACAGGCCCTCGGGCCGGACGAGCAGGAAGACGAGCGCCAGCATGTAGGCGAACCAGCCCTCGATGCCCGCCAGGTTGATCGAGATGTCGTAGTGCTTCAGCAGGAACTCGCTCATGAGGGCCGGCAGATAGACCTCCGCCAGCTTCTCGGACGCGCCGACGATGAGCCCGCCCACGATGGCCCCGAGCACCGATTCGAATCCGCCGAGGATCAGCACCGGCAGGGCCTTCAGCGCGACGAACGTCAGCGCGAACTGCACGCCGTTGCGCGCGCCCCACAGCAGGCCGGCAACGAGCGCGACGAAGCCGGCCACCGACCATACGATCGCCCAGATCTGCTTGAGCGGGATCCCGACGGCCAGCGCGGCCTGATGGTCGTCCGCCACCGCGCGGAGCGCGCGACCGATGCGCGTCTTGTTGAAGAACACCGCCAGCACCGCCACCAGCACGCCGGCAACGAAGGCTGCGGCGAGGTCGAACTTGCTCACCAGCAGGTTGAAGTTCGTCATGATCGATTCGATGGGCTCGTCCTGCAGACCCAGATCGAGTCGGCGCACGTCTGTGCCCCAGACGATCTGGGCGACGCCCTCCAGGAAGAACGCGAGGCCGATGGTCGCCATGAAGAGCGTGATCTGCGGCTGGTTCACCAGCGGCCGCAGCACCACGCGCTCGATGCCGATGCCGAGCAGCACCATCACGCCGAGGGTGAGCGGGAACGCGCCCCACAGCGGCAGCCCGAACTTCTCCTGCAGGCCGACGAACGTGAGCGCGGCGAGGAACACCATCGCACCCTGCGCGAAGTTGAACACGCCGGACGCCTTGTAGATGAGCACGAAGCCCAGCGCCACGAGGGAGTACATCACCCCCGCGAGCAACCCGCCGATCAGCACTTCGAAGAAGAAGTTCATGGTCAGTGCGCCACCCCGAGGTAGGCGTCGATGACCGCCTGGTTGCCGCGCACCTCGTCGGGCGTGCCGTCGCCGATCTTCTTGCCGTAGTCGAGCACCACGACGCGGTCCGAGATGTCCATCACCACACCCATGTCGTGCTCGATGAGGACGATGGTCGTGCCGAACTCGTCGTTCACATCGAGGATGAAGCGGCACATGTCCTGTTTCTCCTCCATGTTCATGCCCGCCATGGGTTCGTCGAGCAGCAGCAGGCGCGGTTCCGCGGCCAGTGCCCGGCCCAGTTCCACGCGCTTCTGCACGCCGTAGGGCAGGCGCCCCACCGGGGTCTTGCGCACGGATTCGATCTGCAGGAAGTCGATGATGTGCTCCACCTTCTCGCGGTGTTCGAGTTCCTCGCGGCGGTTGGGCCCCACGTAGAGCGCCTGCAGCAGCAGGTTCGACGACATCTTCAGGTTGCGGCCGGTCATGATGTTGTCCAGCACGCTCATCCCCTTGAAGAGGGCGATGTTCTGGAACGTGCGCGCGATGCCCATCGACGCCGCCTTGTGCGGGTCCATGCGGCGGAAGCTCTGACCGTCGAGCCGGATCACGCCCTCCTGGGGCCGGTAGACGCCGTTGATGCAGTTCAGCATCGAACTCTTGCCCGCGCCGTTGGGGCCGATGATCGCGCGGATCTCGCGGGCCCGGACGTCGAAGCTGATGTCGGTGAGTGCCTTCACGCCGCCGAACGCGAGCGAGATGTTCTCCACCGACAGCACGGTCTCGCCGATGCGGCGTGCGGGGTTGTGCGGGTGCACTTCGTTCGTGCCCATGCTCATGGGAAGTCCCTCCGCGCGCACGGAATGTCTCCTGCGCTCCGGAATTCGCCCTTGGGGCGGCCCGGCAGGCTCATGCCGCCTTCGCTCCCACCGGCGTGAACGTCTTCGCGTCCGCGATGCGGAGATCGGCCCGGATGGTTCCGGTGCGGCCGTCCTCGAACTTCACCTGTGCTTCGATCTCGCAATGGTCGGCGGCTTCGTACAGGGCTTCCACGAGCCGGGCGTACTTCTCCGCGATGAAGCCCCGGCGGACCTTGCGGGTGCGCGTGAGTTCGCCGTCGTCCGCGTCGAGTTCCTTGTGCAGGACCAGGAAGCGGTGGACCTGCGAGCCGGACAGTTTCGCCTCGGCGGAGAGATCGCGGTTCACCGTCTCGATGCACTCGGCCACCAGGGCGTAGACCTCGGGCCTCTGCGCGAGATCGGTGTAGCCGGAGTACGCGATGCCGCGCCGCTCGGCCCAGTTGCCCACGGAACCGAGATCGATGTTCACGAACACGCAGCAGCGTTCACGGCCGTCACCGAACGCGACGACCTCCTTGATGTGCGGGAAGAACTTCAGCTTGTTCTCGATGTACTGCGGCGCGAACATCGATCCGTCGAGCAGGCGGCCGACATCCTTCGCGCGGTCGATGATCCGCAGATGGCCGTCCTCGCCCAGGAAGCCCGCGTCGCCCGTCTTGAACCAGCCGTCCTCCGTGATGGATTCGGCGGTGGCGTCGGGGCGCTGGTAGTACTCCTTCAGCATGCCCGGCGTCTTCACCTGCACCTCGCCGGTGTCGGCCACGCGGATCTGCACGCCCGGCAGCGGCTTGCCCACGGTGTCGAGCTTCACCTCGCCGTCGGGTTGCTTGCAGACGTAGACCGCGGTCTCGGTCTGTCCGTAGAGCTGCTTCAGGTTGACGCCGATGGACCGGTAGAAGTCGAAGAGATCCGGCCCGATCGCGGCACCGCCGGTGTAGGCCACGCGGATGCGCGACATGCCGAGCACGTTCCGCAGCGGACCGTAGATCACGAGATCGCCCAGCGCGTAGCTCAGGCGATCCGCGAGGCTGACCTCGCCCTTGCGGCCGTCCATGATCCGCGCGCCGCAGCGGCGGGCTACCGCCAGGAAGTGGTGGAAGAGGCGCTGCTTGATCGGGGCGGCGTCCTCCATGCGGATCATCACCTGCGTCAGCAGGTTCTCGAACACCCGCGGCGGCGCGAAGTAGTACGTCGGGCCGATCTCGCGGAGGTCCGTCATCACCGTCTCGCTCGACTCGGGGCAGTTCACGCAGAACCCCGCCACGAGCGCCTGCGCGTACGAGAAGAGATGATCCCCCACCCACGCCATGGGCAGGTACGAGAGGATCTCGTCGTTCTCGTTGAACCCGTCGAACCCGACGTCGCCTCGGGCCACGGCCACCAGCGCCGCGTGCGTCTGGCACACGCCCTTCGGATGGCCGGTGGTGCCCGACGTGTAGAGCATCACGGCGGTGTCGTCTGGGTGACCCTTGTCGACTTCCGCTTCGTAGAAACCGGGGTGCGCATCGAGGTGCGCGCGGCCGCGGGCCACGAGGTCGTCGAACGAGACGAGCAGCTTCTCGGGATAGTTGCGCATGCCGCGCGGGTCGTCGTAGACGATGGCCCGGAGCCGCGGGTAGGTGGGCAGGATCTCCAGCAGCTTGTCGACCTGCTCCTGGTCTTCCACCACCGCGATCTCGATGCCCGCGTTGTCGAGCACGAACTGCATCTCGGAGGCGACCGCATCCTGGTACAGGGGCACCGGGATGCCGCCGAGCGCCTGGGTCGCGGTCATCGTCCAGTAGAGGCGGGGCCGGTTGTCGCCGATGACGGCCACCGTGCTGCCGCGTCCGACACCCAGGGTGGCGAGCCCGCCCGCGATCGCGCGGACCTCGTCGTGCACCTGCGCCCAGGTCCACGACAGCCAGATGCCGAGGTCCTTCTCCCGGATGGCCGTGCGCCCGCCGCGCGTGCGCGCATGCGCGGCGAGCAGCCGAGGGAACGTCGTGTCGTCGCGGGCCGAGCCCGCGCCATCCTGGGCCAAGAGATGCTCCTCCTGTTCTTGTGGTCGTCGTCCCGGAGGACGAGCCGCGGAGGGTAACAGAGGGATTCCCCGGCCGGTTGTCAACGGAGCGACAATTGGCGCCTCGAAAATGCACCCGCCGATGAATCTCTCCGACAGCCTCCGCCTCCACGCCCGCTGGAGCGTCGATCTCGACGCGGCCCAGCACGCGCGCGTCGTCGCGGATCTCGCGGTGCAGCATGTGGCCGCCGGCGAGCAGCTCTGCCGGAAGGGCGAGGACGTCGACGCCTGGATCGGCGTGATGGCGGGGCTCGTGAAGCTGTCGAGTTCCCTGCCCGACGGACGGACGATGACGTTCACTGGCGTGCCCCCCGGTGGCTGGTTCGGCGAGGGTTCGCTGCTGAAGCGTGAGCCGAGGAAATACGAGGCGGTCGCCCTGCGCGATTCGACCGTGGCCCGGTTGCCGCGCCCGACGTTCGAATGGCTGCTCGGCACGAGCATCCCGTTCAACCGGTTCCTGCTGCTGCAGCTGAACGAAAGGCTGTCCCAGTTCATCGGTCTGGTCGAGTACGAACGCCTGCTCGACCCCGACGCGAAGCTCGCCCGCGCGATCGCGGACCTCTTCAACCCGATCCTGTATCCCGGAAATGGCCCACGGCTGGAGATCTCCCAGGCCGAACTGGCGCTGCTGGGCGGGGTGTCCCGTCAGCGGGCGAACCAGTCGCTGCGCCGGCTCGAGGAGGCCGGACTGCTGACCGTGGAGTACGCGGCGATCCGGGTGCTCGATCTCGACGGGCTGCGGAGATTCGGCGGGTAGGCGCCTGTCGGGCTCAGCCCGCGAGAAACGGCGCGATGCGCTCCCGCAGGTCTTCCAGCCGGAACGGTTTCGCCAGGTGGTCGTCCATGCCGGCCGCCAGCGAGCGGTCGCGGTCGTCGCGGAAGGCATTGGCGGTGACGGCAACGATCGGGATGCGGGGCCAGCCGCGCGTCGCCTCCTCCTCGCGGATGCGCCGCGTGGCCTCGAACCCGTCCATCTCGGGCATGTGGCAATCCATCAGGACGATCGCCGGGACGTCCGCCAGATAGCTCGTCACCGCCTGGGCGCCGTCGGTGACGACGGTGACGTCGAGACCCAGGCGTTGCAGCATGCCTTTGGCCACGAGCACGTTCACCGGATTGTCGTCCGCGAGAAGGACGCGACCCGTGAGGGCTGTCGGTGCGGGTGCGTCGGCAGCCTCGGACACGGCGACCGGGGCGTCGCAGGGCTGCCATGGGATTTCGAAGGTGAATGTGGATCCCTCGCCCGGTGTGCTGTCGCAGCGCAGGTCTCCGCCCATCGCAAGCGCCAGCTCCCGCGAGATCGTGAGTCCGAGGCCCGTGCCCGCGAAGCGTCGCGAGAACGAGCTGTCAGCCTGCTGGAACGGGTCGAAGATGCGCGCGACGTCCTCGGGCGAGATGCCGATACCCGTGTCGCGGACGGCGAACTGCAGCCGGTCTCCGGTCACCTTGGCGGTCACGTCGACACCGCCGCGCTCCGTGAACTTCACGGCGTTGCCGATCAGGTTGATGAGCACCTGCCGGACGCGCGCGGGATCCCCCGCGACCCATCGCTGGTCGGGGAGTCCGTTCGCCAGATGCAGACCGAGCGATTTCGATGCGGCCGTCGCCATGTTGAGTTCGATCGCCTCCCGCAGGACCCCGGTCACGTCGAACGGCACGTGCTGGATCTCGAGGCGTCCGGCCTCGAGGCGCGAGAAATCGAGTACGTCGTTGATGAGGCCCAGCAGGTGCTCCCCCGTGCGCTCGACGAGGTCGAGCTGCGGGCGTGGATCAGTGCCGGCCGGTGCCCCGCGCATCAATCTCAGCGTGCCGAGGATGCCGTGCAACGGCGTGCGCATCTCGTGGCTCATCGTCGCGAGGAACTGGCTCTTCACGGCGCTCTGCCGCTCGGCCAGTGCCAGGGCATCGGCGCGCTGTTCGGCGACCTGGTCCATGGTGAACCGCAGCTGCAGCATCTCGGTCGTGGCGGCGGCGGCGCGCCTGGCATCGAAGAGCACCACCCCGAGATACATCACCAGGCCGATGCCGGCGAACTGGCTCACGGTGGTTCCTCCGCCGAACTGCGAGACGGCGGCAGGCAGGAGCAGGCACAGCGCGAATGTCGCATTTGCCCGAAGGTCGCAGGCGAGGGCGATGGCCCCCACAGCGGCGGCGGCGATGATGCAGGCCGTCATCACGGCGGTCAGGTCGACCCGGTCGAACGGCGCGAACCAGAAGGCCAGCAGGCTCCAGATCACGGCGTCGATCGCGAGCAGCACGGCGTACCGGTTGGTCCAGTACCGCGCATCGAAATCAAGGCCTCGGTGGTTGTAGGCGGCGTGCAGGACGGCGCGCAGGCCGATGCTGAGCAGTTTCATCACCACCCACGTGACGAGCAACCGGTGGTCGGCATCGTTCCAGAGGAACCAGGCGATCAGGAAGGCGAACGGAGCGCCCATCACCGTGGGCGCGAGGTTGCGGTCGTAGAGCATCCGCACCCGCGCGTCGTTCACGAGGGTGTCGAGATCCGCAGCGGTGATGCCACGTGCCGGCTCAGTGGTGTTCCCACGACCCTCCCTGACCCCGCCGGGGAGGCTGCGGGTGTCGCGGGCGTGGGGTGTCAAAGCTGGAAACGACCGATGGTCTGTTGCAGATGGGCGGCACGATCGTTGATCGCACGGAGGGCGGCGTCGGCTTCCTGCACGGACTGCGCGCCGGACTGGATCAGCGCGTTGACGTACCCGGCCTGCTCCGCGACCTGGCTCGTCGCGCCGGCCTGCGCGGCCATCGTCGACGACACCGCGTTCATGTGCCCCGACACCGCGCTCATCTCCTCGCGGATGGACAGGATCTCCCGCATCGCCGTATCCGACAGCCGGACGCCGTCGGCCACGATGTGCTGGGCCTGGTCGATGCCGCTGACCGCGCCGGCCATCTCCTTGCGGATCCACTCGATGCGGCCGCCGATGTCGATGGTGGCGGACGAGGTGCGCTCGGCGAGCTTGCGCACTTCGTCCGCCACGACGGCGAAGCCGCGGCCCTGTTCGCCCGCCCGTGCGGCCTCGATGGCGGCGTTCAGCGCGAGGAGGTTGGTCTGGTCGGCGATGTCCTTGATCACGCCCACGATGCCGGCGATCTCGTTCGAGCGTCCGTCCAGCCCCGACATCACGCCTGCGAGGGCCGACACGGTCTGGGCGATGCGCGACACTTCCTCCGAGACGCGTTGCACGGCGTCCGTGCTGCGCTCCGACGCGGCGTCTGCGTCGCGTACGCGGGCATCTGCCGCCTGGATGGCCTGCGTCGCGTCGCCGACCTCGGCGCTGACCTGCCGGATCGTCGCCTCGGTGGCCGACAGCTGTTCGGATTGCTGGCCCGATTCCGCGGCGATGCGCGACGTGGTGTTCGAGAGCTGGTCGACGGCCTTGACCACGTGCCCGGTCTCGTCGCGGAACCCCGTGAACATTTCGCGGAGGCGGTCCAGGAATCCGTTGAAGGCGCGTGCCGTCTCGCCCACTTCGTCTTCTGCCACGATCGGCAGCCGGCGGGTGAGATCGGCCTCGCCGCTGGCAATGCCCAGCATGGCGGCGCGCAGCGCGCGCAGGCCGACCAGCAGCCGACTCGCGCCGAAGGCCACGAGCCCGATGGTGATCACCGTCACGCCGACGGCCGTGGCGATGAGCGAGAGGAGCAGGGTGCGCAGGGCGCCGAGGAACGCTTCGCGATCCACGGCGAAGCCCAGGTACCAGTCGGTACCCTTCACCGGACGCACGTACAGCCAGCGCTGCTTGCCGTCCACGGTTGCCTGCGTCAGTCCGTCGGTATTGCCGAGCCCTTCCAGGCGAGCGGCCGTGAGGTCGGGGATCTCGTCGGAGATCGGTTTCAGCACCCGCGCGGCGTTGCGGTGGGCGATCACGCTGCCGTCCTTGGCGACCAGGAAGGCATGGCTGTCGCCGGCGAGCTTCACCGCAAGCACCGTCTCCACGATGTAGTCGAGCGGGATGTTCGCGGCGAGCATCGAGGTGGCCGTGCCGTTCGATAAGACCGGGCCGGCGATGGTCGTCACGAGCTTCTGGTCCCGGGTGCTCATGTAAGGGGGGCTGAACGTCGTGGCTCGGTTCTCCTCGGCCGCTTTCCACCACGGGCGTGCCGTCGGATCGAATCCGGGGGGCGGCGCGCTCCCGTCGAAGAACACGATCCGCTTGTCGGCGGCGAAGGCGACGGAGCCCGTGCTGAAACCGCCCGCCTCCTTCAGCCGCAGCGCGAGCCGCTGGGGATTCTCGATGGCGATCTCGCCGATCATCGACTCGACGATGCGCTTGCGGCTGCCCATGAACTCGGCGATGAAGGCCGCCTGTCCCTCGGCGCGGGCGAGGATCTCACGGTCCACCGCCGCGAGGCTTTCGCTGCGCATCTGCAGGTAGGCGAGTGTCGTGAGCAGGGCCGATGCGACGGCCACCAGCAGGGTGACGAGGACGATCAGCTTGGTCGAGAGTGATTTCATTCGGGCGCCGGCAGAAGGGTGATCGGGTCCGCCACGGGACACGGGCGGAGTCGGCGGGCGGCACCGGTACGCGAGCGTGGCGAAGGACGTCCCTCTTACGGTCTGGGGGGCAGGCGACTTGAATGCGGATCTTCGCGAAGCCCCGGAAACGACGCGGGGCACCAGAAGGTGCCCCGACAGGGTGTGGCAGCGGATGCCTGCGGCGCCCGAGAGCGCGCGGGATCAGGTGTAGCTGTGGAAGCCTCGGCCCGACTTGCGACCCAGATAGCCAGCTTCGACCATCTCGACCAGCAGGGGCGCCGCGCGGTACTTCGGATCCTTGAAGCCCTCGAACAGCACCTGCATCACCGCGAGCTGCACGTCCAGGCCGATGAGGTCGCAGAGTGCCAGCGGTCCGATGGGGTGGTTGCAGCCGAGGCGCATCGCGTCATCGATCTCCTGCGCGGTGGCGAGCCCTTCCGAGAACGCGAAGATGGCCTCGTTGATCATCGGGCAGAGCATGCGATTCACGACGAATCCGGGCGAGTTGCGCACCTGGACCGGCGCCTTGCCGACGGCCTTCGAGAGGGCCTCGATGGCGGTGTAGGTCTGGTCGGACGTCTGCAGGCCGCGGATCACCTCGACCAGTTGCATCACGGGCACAGGGTTGAAGAAGTGCATCCCGATCACCTGGGACGAACGCTTCGTGGCGGCGGCGAGCTTCGTGATGGAGATGGACGACGTGTTGGAGGCGATGATCGCCTCGGGCTTCGCCAGGCCGTCGAGGCGGCCGAAGAGGTCCAGCTTGAGCGCGAGGTTCTCGGTGGCGGCCTCGATGATGAGATCGACGCCGGTGAGGGCGGTGATGTCCGGTGTGGCCGTGATGCGCGCGAGTGCCGCGGCCTTGGCTTCGGCCGTCATCTTGTCCTTCTTCACCAGGCGCTCGAGGCTGCCATCGACGTTCTTCATGCCCCGGTCGAGCGGGGCCTGGGCGATGTCGTTGAGGATGACGGAGTAGCCGGCGACGGCGAAGGCCTGGGCGATGCCGTTGCCCATGGTGCCGGCGCCGACGACGCCGATGGTCTGGATCTGCATGGAGAGCTCTGGGTCGGGTGGAAAGGGAGGACCCGGGATTCTAATCGAGGGCTCCCGGGTCCGGCGCGGTGTCGGGTGTTCAGACCGACCGGCCCGCCGCCACGCCCGAACTCCAGGCCCACTGGAAGTTGAAGCCGCCCAGCCAGCCGGTCACATCGACGACCTCCCCGATGAAGTACAGGCCGGGCACCGCGGCCGATTCCATCGTCTTCGAGGACATCCCGCGGGTGTCGACGCCGCCCACCGTGACCTCGGCCTTCTGATAGCCCGTGGTCCCGGACGGCTTCACCTGCCAGTCGTGCAGGGCGTCGGCGACGGCGCGCACCGTCCGCTCGGGCAGTTCTGCCATGAAACGCGTGGCGCCCATCGCCTCGCACCACTGTTGCGCGAAGCGCTTCGGCAGGACATCCGAAAGCACGGACGCGGGGGTCGACCGGGACTGACGCGCCGCCGCCAGCAGGGCGTGGGCATCGTGGTCGGGCAGCAGGTCGACATGGATCGGCGTGCCTGGCTGCCAGTACGACGACGCCTGCAGGATGGCCGGCCCGGACAGGCCACGGTGGGTGAGCAGCAATGCCTCGCGGAAACGTGGGCCGTCGGCGCTGACCACCGCTTCGAGAGAAATGCCGGAGAGATCACCGTACCGGGCCAGCTCCGCAGCGTCGAAGGCCAGCGGGACCAGGCCCGGCCGGGGCGGCACGACGGTGAGTCCGAACTGTTCCGCGAGCCGGTATCCGAACGGGCTCGCACCGATCTTCGGGACCGACAGCCCGCCCGTGGCCACGACCACTGAGGTGCCCGTGAAGACGCCTGCGGCGGTATCGACGACGAACCCGTCGCCGTCCCGCGTCACCGCACGGATCTCGCAGCCGGTGCGCCACGCGACGTGGCCGTCTTCGCACTCCGCCCGCAGCATGTCGATGATCTGCACGGCGCTCCCGTCGCAGAACAGCTGGCCGAGCGTCTTCTCGTGGAACGCGATCCCGTGGCGCTTGACGAGTCCGATGAAGTCGGCCGCCGTGTAGCGCGCCAGGGCCGATCGGCAGAAGTGAGGATTGCGGGAGACGAAGTTCTCGGGCCGGCAGTGGAGGTTGGTGAAATTGCAGCGCCCGCCCCCCGAGATGCGGATCTTCTCGCCGATGCGCACGGCGTGGTCGACGAGCAGCACGCGGCGGCCGCGCTGGCCAGCCGTGGCGGCGCACATCATTCCAGCGGCGCCAGCGCCGATCACGATGGTGTCGAAATCCTTCATGGGGGTCGGAGCCTACGCGAAACCGCGTGCCATGCCATATGGGTGCGAAAGGCGGACCGAAGCGCGATGCGCCCAACACGGCGACCGGCATCCGCGCGACAATCGCGCAAATCATTCGCCGGGTACGGACCCGGCGCATCTGGCACTGGGGGGCCAAGGACACATGTATCTGAGTGCGGAGGACATCGCGCGGCTGGAAGGCACGAGGAAAGTGCACTTTCTCCACCCGGACGCGATCCGGATCGACAAATCGCTGGGCGATGCCACTGGCCTCACCCGGATCGGCGTACACCTCATCACGGTGGCGCCCGGCGACGCCTCGACCGAGTTCCATGCGCATCGGTACGAGGAGGAGTGCGTCTATGTCCTCTCGGGTTTCGGTTCCGCCACCATCGGCGAGCGCACGGTGCGCATCGGCCCCGGCGATTTCATCGGGTTTCCGGCCAACGGCGTGGGCCACGAACTGCTGAACTCGGGTGACGAGCCGCTGGTGTGTCTCGTGATGGGGCAGCGCCTCCCGGTCGACATCGTGGACTATCCGCGCCGCGGACTGCGCCTGTACCGGCACGACGGTGAATGGGATCTCGCGGAGGTGGCCAAGCTCGAGCATCCGGAGCTCGGCAACCATGCGAATCCCTCCGTGGCGGCGGCGACACGTCCGCGGCCGCAACTCATCCGGATCGGACAGGACGGCGCGCCGGAGGCCTACACCAACACGCTCTCCGACGCGGCGCGCGGCGCCTGCATGGCCTCCGCGGCGCTCTATCGATCGGCCGGGTTCGTGCCACCCTGGATCTGCTATCTGTGCCTGATCGACGGGCAGTGCGTGGGGACCTGTGCCTTCAAGTCAGCACCGCGCGACGATCAGGTCGAGATCGCGTACTTCACTTTTCCGGAGTTCGAGGGGCGGGGATACGCGACGGCCATGGCGTTCACCCTGATCGAGATGGCGCGCGCGGAGATGCCCGGCATCGTCGTCGTCGCCCTGACGCTCCCGGAGGAGAACGCTTCGACCAAGGTGTTGCGCAAGCTGGGTTTCCGTCTGGTCGGACGGGTGCGGCATCCCGAGGACGGCGAAGTGTGGGAGTGGGAGTTGCCGCCGCCGGTGTAGTAAAGGCGCCCGGGTCGCCGAACCCCGTTCCGACGGGGTGGCCGTTTCAAGGTGTGTATCCCTCACCCAAGGAGCATGCCATGCAGATGCGCCTTCAGGCCCGCGCGATTTTCGCGGCTTTCGCTGTGCCCACCGTCTTCGCCCTGGGGGCCGTGGCCACCCACGCCCACGCGGTGGGCAGCCTTGCGGACGTCGCCATCGTCGATCGCACCACCGGTCAGACCCTGCCCACGTATCACGCCGACGGGCAGTGGTACGTCGCGGGCCAGCCCGGAGCCCGCTACGAGATCCGCTTGCGCAATGCTGCGGGAGAGGCGCTCCTCGCGGTGACGTCCGTCGACGGCGTCAACGTGGTCACGGGCGAGACGGCATCGCCGACCCAATCCGGGTACGTCCTCGCACCCGGCTCGACAGCACCGATACGGGGATGGCGCAAGGACCTCTCCCGGGTCGCCGCCTTCACGTTCACCTCCCTCGACAACGCCTACGCCACGCGCACCGGGCGCCCGGACAACGTCGGCGTGATCGGGGTGGCGGTGTTCCGGCGCAAACCCGAGGCGCCGCCCATCAGCCAGGAGATGCGCGAGGCGCCGTTCGAGAACAGCAGCGATGCCATGCGCAGCCGGCGGGCGGAAGCCGACGCGCCCGCAGGCGCCGCCCAGGATCGTGCCGCGGCACCGGTGCAGAAGAGTCTCGGAACCGGCCACGGCCGCATCGAGACGTCGACGGTCCGGTACACGAACTTCGAGCGCGCCACCGACACGCCGGACGAGATCATCGCGATCCGCTACGACAGCCGCGCGAATCTTGTCGCCCTGGGCGTGATTCCCCAGCCGCCGTTGCCGTCCCGCAATCCCCAGCCGTTCCCGGCCCGGTTCGTCCCGGATCCGCCGGCGCGGTGGTGATCGGCTGTCGACCTCAGCCGGGTTCGTCGAAGGGTGGTTCCGGCAGTTCGATCGGGACCGGCATGCGGCCGAGGAACTGGTCGAGGATCACCCGGCGCGCGTAGGCAGACATCTTCAGGCCGTGCTTCTCGGCCAGGCGGGTGAGGTCGTCGCGCATCCTGGCGGGGACGTACGCACGGACGTCGGCGATGTTCTTGCCGAGGTCGGGTCGGTAGGTAGGGGAGCGCGATGCCGCGTGCCGAGGGCGGGGCACGGCCCATCCGGCCTCGTCGCCATAGTGGGCGTGCAGGTCGCACCAGCCGTACAGGTGCGCGAACAGGAGCTGGGTGACCAGGCCCGCCTTGGAGACACCGAGCCGCGTGGCCCACGCCTCGAGCAGCGCTTCGACACTTTCGGGCAACCACACCTTGAGGGGCACAGGTTCCCCCGAGAGGAACTCGAAGTCGCGTCCCGTGCCCGCCTGGGCGATGGGATACCGGAGCGGTGCATCGTCGTCGTCCTGCTGGGGCATACTCGGCCGGCATCCATGCGTTCTCGACGGAGCGAAGCTTACCCGTGCCCCCTTCGATGCGAAATCCGTTCGCCGCGGTGGTCCTCGCCGCTGCGCTGGCCGGACCTGCACTGGCGCAGAAGGCGCCCTCGGTGGTTGCCCGCGTGCTGATCCAGACCACGCTCACTGCGGGTCTCGCACACCACGAGGCCAAGGCGGTCTGGGCCGACCTCGCTCCGGGTGACGTGCTCGTGCTGGTGCGCGAACCGACGAATCCGGACGATCCCGACGCAGTGCGCGTGGAGTGGCGGGGGCGGTTGCTCGGCTATCTGCCGCGGACGGACAACGCCGACGTGGCGCGCATGCTCGATCGGGGTCAGTCGCTGGCCGCCAGCATCCGAAGCGTGGCCCGCTACCGCAACCACCGCCGCAAGCTAGAGATCGACATCCACGCGGCCTTGTGACGGGGCTCCCTAAAGTACCCCACCCGATCTCCGTAACAGCCTCACGCGTCCCGAATCACGGGAGGTCGAATTGCGCCGGCGCCCGTCCGGCAACGTCACGTGAGGCTTCGCATGTCATTTCTGAATCAACTCAGCATCCGGATGAAGCTCTGGGCCCTGATGGGCATCGGTGCGGTCGGCGTTCTGTTCGCGCTGGGTGTGACCCTCGAGGAAGAGTGGGACATCCTCGTGGAAGACCGCAAGGCGAAGACCCGGAACGTCGTCGAGGTCGGCTATTCCCTGGTGGCCCACTACGGCAAGCTGGCCGACGACGGCAAGATGTCGCCCGATGCCGCGAAGTCGGCTGCGAAGGAAGCGCTGCGGGCCATGCGCTACGAGGGCAAGGAGTACTACTGGATCCACGACCTGCAGCAGGTGGTGGTGATGCACGCGGCGAAGCCCGAGATGGAAGGTCAGGACCGCTCTGACATCGCGGATCCCAAGGGGAAGAAGGTCTACGGCTCGATGAACGAATTGGTGCGACGGGACAAGCAGGGTTTCGTCGACTACTACTGGCCCAAGGCCGGTTCCGCCGAGCCGGTGCACAAGATCTCCTACGTGATGCTGTACGAGCCCTGGGGCTGGGTCGTCGGCTCCGGCATCTACACCGACGACGTCGACGCCATCTTCCTCGGATCGCTCAAGCACGTCGGCATCTGGATGGCCGGCCTGTGCGCCGTCTTTGGTGCCCTGCTCTGGTGGCTCACGCGCAGCATCGCCCGCCCGGTCGACGCACTGCGCGCGTTCGGCAACACCATGCAGGAGATCGGCCGCGACGGCGATCTGTCCCGCCGCATGCCGGTCCAAGGCGACGACGAGATCGCCTCGGTCATGAAGGCATTCAACAACCTGATGGACAACTTCCAGTCGGGCCTCAGGGGAGTGTTCTCGTATCTGTCGACCGTCTCGACGGCGAGCGAGCGCACTGTGGATCGCGCCACCAGCATCCGCGACGGCTCCACCAGCCAGCGTCAGTCGGTGACCGAAGCCGCCGTGGCTGCCGAGCAGATGACCCGCAACATCGAGAAGATCGCCGAGGACACCCGAGCCGCAGAACAGCTGGCCGGTGACGCCGGCAGCATGGCCTCCGCCGGCGAACAGACCGTGCGTTCCGTGACCGAGGGCATGCACCGCATCGCCGACAACGTGGCGCAGTCGGCCTCGATCATCCAGACCCTCGGCAGCCGTTCCCAGGAGATCACGGGCATCGTCCAGGTGATCAAGGACATCGCGGACCAGACCAACCTGCTGGCGCTCAATGCCGCCATCGAGGCGGCGCGCGCCGGTGAGCAGGGCCGCGGCTTCGCGGTCGTGGCCGACGAAGTGCGCAAGCTCGCCGAGCGTTCCGCCGGCGCGACCACCGAGATCAGCAAGGTCATCGGTTCCATCCAGAGCGATACGACCCGCGCCGTGGACGCCATGCAGAACGGCAGCGTGATCGCCCGCGAAGGTGTCGAGCAGGTGGCGCGTGCAGGCGAGTCCATGGTGGCCATCCTGCACAGCACCGAGCGTATCGGCAGCCTCACCCGCGACATCGCCGAGTCGGTGCGGACCCAGACCGATGCCGTCCGCGACATTGCCGCCCGGGCCGAGGAGATCGCCCGTCAGGCCGAAAGCAACAGCGCGTCCAGCGTCGATGCCCATGCGGAGGCGCTCTCCCTCGCTGACGCGTCGCGCAGCCTGAACGCCGCGGTTGCCCACTTCCGGGCCTGACCACCGACCTGGTACATCGAAGTCCCGCCGCCCGGGGCGGGGCCAGTCCGGGGTGATCCGCCGGTTGGGGTCGCCACCCAGGGCGCCGTGAGGCATGCTCCCGCCTTTGCTCCGATCGCCGCCGCCCCGATGGTGATCGGGCATCCCGATGCGGAGATCCTTGCATGCCACAGAGACGCAGGCGCGAAACCGGCGCATCGACACTGGACCGCTTCTTCTGCTCGTGCCCGCGCGGTCTCGAAGCTGCACTGGCCGCCGAACTCGGCGAACTCGCAATCGGCGGTGTGGAGGAGGTGCCCGGTGGCGTGTCCTTCACCGGCAGCTGGGCCGACTGCTACCGGGTGAACCTGATGAGCCGCATCGCGAGCCGCGTGCTCTGGCGGGTCGGCTCCGCGCGCTATCGCGACGAACACGACATCTATCGCGCCGCGATCGATCTCCCGTGGAACACCTGGTTCGACGTGGAGCAGACCCTGCGGGTCGATGTCTCTGCCATCCGCAGCCCGGTGCGCAGCCTCGAGTTCGTCACGCTTCGGGTGAAGGATGCGGTATGCGACCGCTTCCGCGCCGAGACGGGGTCGCGCCCGAGTGTCGACACCACGGATCCCGACGCCCGTGTGCAGGCCTTCCTCACCGACCGCGATGTCACGTTCTACCTCGACACCTCCGGCGAGGCCCTCTTCAAGCGCGGGGCCCGGCGCGAAGTCACCAATGCACCGCTGCGGGAGAACCTCGCGGCGGGGATCCTCCGCCTGACGGGTTGGCGGCCCGACGAGCCGCTCGTGGATCCGATGTGCGGTGGCGGAACCTTCCTCTCGGAAGCGGCGCAGATGGCCCTCGGGCTCGCTCCCGGCGCCGGACGGCGCTTCGGTTTCGAGCGGCTCGCGGTGTTCGATGCGGATCTCTGGAAGCGCACGCGTGGCGCCGCGATGACTGTCCCCGAGGGCCGTCCGAAGCCGATGCTGTACGGCTCGGACATCGACCCCGCGGCGATCGAGGCGACGCGGGCGAACCTCGAGGCCGCCGGCGTGCTCGACTTCGTGGAACTGCGTCGCGTCGACGCGCTGGAACTCGAGCCACCCGGAACGCCTGGCGTGATGATCGCCAACCCGCCCTACGGCGAGCGCATGGGCGACACCGAACGCCTGCGTGCCTTCTATCCGCTGCTTGGGGATCGCCTGAAGAAGGCCTGGCCCGGCTGGCGCGCCTACCTCTTCTCGGCCGACATGGAACTCGCGAAACGGATCGGGCTGAAGGCCTCCCGCCGCACGCCGCTCTTCAACGGGCCGCTCGAATGCCGGTTGTTCGAATACAAGGTGGTGGCGGGGACGAACCGGGGAACGGCGTTTGCGGAGCAGGCGAGCCCGAGTGCCTAGACGATGTTGAGGTGATCCAGCCCCGACATCATGTCGCGGTCCTTGGCGTCCTTGCCCTGCAGCTTGATCGCGAGGCGCAGTTCGTTCATCGAGTCGGCGTTCCGCAGGGCGTCCTCGTACGTGATGTGGCCGCCTTCGTAGAGGTCGAACAGGGCCTGGTCGAAGGTCTGCATGCCGAGTTCGCGCGACTTCGCCATGATCGACTTGATCTCGTGCACGTCGCCCTTGAAGATCAGGTCGGAGATGAGCGGTGAATTCAGCAGGATCTCGATCGCGGCCGAGCGGCCCTTCGAGTCGCGCTTGGGGATGAGCCGCTGGGAGATCATGCCCTTCAGGTTGAGCGAGAGGTCCATCAGCAGCTGGGCGCGGCGTTCTTCCGGGAAGAAGTTGATGATCCGGTCCAGCGCCTGGTTGGCGCTGTTCGCGTGCAGCGTGCACATGCAGAGGTGGCCGGTTTCGGCGAAGGCGATGGCGTGCTCCATCGTCTCGCGCTCCCGGATCTCGCCGATCAGGATCACGTCGGGCGCCTGCCGGAGGGTGTTCTTGAGCGCCGCCTCCCAGGACTCCGTGTCGACGCCCACCTCGCGTTGCGAGACGACGCAGTTGCGGTGCTCGTGCACGTACTCGATCGGGTCCTCGATCGTGATGATGTGACCCTGGCTGTTCTCGTTCCGGTAACCGATCATCGCCGCGAGGGTCGTCGACTTGCCCGAACCCGTCGCGCCGACCACGATGACCAGACCGCGCTTGGTCATCACGATGTCCTTCAGGGTCTCCGGCAGACCGAGATCCTCCAGCTTCGGGATCTGGGTGTTGATCGTCCGCAGCACCAGCCCGACCCGACCCTGCTGCACGAAGGCGTTCACGCGGAAGCGCCCGATGCCCGGGGGATTGATGGCGAAATTGCATTCCTTGTTGCGCTCGAACTCCGCCGCCTGGCGGTCGTTCATGATGGCGCGGGCGAGTTCCGCCGTGTGGACGGCCGTGAGGCTCTGGCTGGACACCGGCGTCATCTTCCCGTCGAGCTTGAAGGCGGGCGGGAAGCTGGCCGTCAGGAAGAGGTCCGATGCCTTCTTGCCGACCATCGCGCGCAGCAGGTCGTGAATGAACTTGATGGCCTGATCGCGATCCATTTTTCCACTCCTCCGGCCAGGGCGGCGCGCACGCGCGTCACCCGGGCATAGCGTTCCCCTGGCCGGATCAGCCGGGGAACAGATCCTTGTTGGCGGCCTTCGAGCGCGCTTCCGCGGCCGACACGACGCCCCGTTGAACGAGCGTCTGGAGATTCTGGTCCAGCGTCTGCATGCCGTATTGCTGGCCGGTCTGGATCGCCGAATACATCTGCGCCACCTTCGCCTCCCGGATCAGGTTCCGGATGGCCGGGGTGCCGATCATGATCTCGTGGGCGGCCACACGGCTAGAACCGTCCTTCGTCTTCAGCAGGGTCTGGGAGATCACGGCCCGCAGGGACTCCGACAGCATCGCCCGCACCATCTCCTTTTCCGCTGCCGGGAACACGTCGATGATCCGGTCGATCGTCTTGGCGGCGGAACTCGTGTGCAGGGTACCGAACACCAGGTGCCCGGTCTCGGCCGCAGTCATCGCGAGGCGGATCGTTTCGAGGTCGCGCATCTCACCGACCAGGATCACGTCCGGGTCTTCGCGCAGCGCCGATCGCAGGGCATTCGAGAACGAAAGCGTGTGCGGGCCGACCTCCCGCTGGTTGATCAGGCACTTCTTCGATTCGTGCACGAACTCGATGGGGTCCTCCACCGTCAGGATGTGCCCGTGATCGTTCTCGTTGATGTCGTTCACCATGGCCGCCAGCGTCGTCGACTTGCCGGATCCGGTGGGCCCCGTCACCAGGACCACGCCACGCGGGTACTTGGCGATCTCCTTGAAGATCGAGGGGGCCTTCAGCTCTTCGAGCGTGAGCACCTTGGAAGGGATGGTCCGCATCACGGCGGCAGCGCCGCGCTGCTGGACGAAGGCGTTCACGCGGAAGCGGGCGAGGTTGGGGATGGCGAACGAGAAATCGCACTCGAGGGTTTCCTCGTAGTGCTTCCGCTGCCCGTCGTTCATGATGTCGTACACCATGGCGTGCACGTCCTTGTGCTCCATGGGGGGCAGGTTGATCCGCCGCACGTCACCGTGCACGCGGATCATCGGCGGGAGGCCCGACGACAGGTGCAGGTCGGAGGCCTTGTTCTTCACGACGAAGGCGAGCAGTTCGGAGATGTCCATCTATAATCCTCGCGGTCGGGACGGGGCGTGAGGGGCATCCGAAAGCCATTAGCGTGCCGGCCACTCCCGGGGCTGCGCCACTCCCCAGGGCTGCGGGCCCGCCTGGAACTACCGTCGGGAACTATACGGGCCGGTACATCATCCGGTCATCACTGCAGGGTGCGAAGAATTATCGAGTCTGCGTCGGAACGGTTGCAAGTCGTGCTGTCCCGGATCGCGATGGCTGCACGCCTCGCCGGTCGTGATCCCGCCGGCATCCGGTTGATCGCCGTCTCCAAGACGTTCCCCGCCGAGGCCATCCTGGCCCTGCGCGAAGCGGGTCAGCGGGAGTTCGGGGAGAGCTATCTCCAGGAGACGGTCCCGAAGCAGGCGGCCCTCGTCAGTGCCGATCTCGTCTGGCATTTCATCGGGCCGCTCCAGAGCAACAAGACGCGCGTCGTGGCCGAGGCCTTCCAGTGGGTGCATTCGGTCGATCGCGCCAAGATCGCCGAGCGCCTGGCCATGCAGCGCCCCGATCATCTCCCGCCGCTCGACGTCTGCCTCCAGGTCAACGTGAGCGGCGAGGCCTCCAAGAGCGGCGTGGCCCCGTCGGAACTTCCCGCCCTCGCGGGCCTGGTCGCCAGCCTTCCGCGCCTGCGGCTCCGTGGCCTGATGGCCATCCCCGAACCCACCCCCGATGCAGCCCTGCAAAGGGCCCGTTTCCGTCACCTGCGGGAATTACGTGACGCGCTGGTGCCTGCCGTCGGCCCTCTGGACACCTTGTCGATGGGCATGTCCGACGATCTCGAGAGCGCCATCCTGGAAGGCGCGACGATGGTCCGGGTGGGGCGCGCGCTCTTCGGTCAAAGGTCTCCCGCCCCCTGACGCGCTACCCCTTCGGAGGGGGCGCAGGAGACGTCCGCCTCGTTATACTCGGCGTTCACCGCGGCACCCGCTGCGGAAAGTCGACAAAGGGAGAGGAAATGATCAAGGCACTGCAGGCGTCCATCCTGACGCTGGGTTTGTTGAGCACGGCCGCCATGGCTGAATCGGCCTGGAACACACTCAACACGTACGAATCCATCCGCGTGTCCGCCCCTGCCGCCAAGGCCTTCGCTGCCGTGGCCCGCTGGGACGCCCTCGAGTCGTGGTGCCCGGCATTCTCCAAGACAGAGATCGTGAGTGGCGGCAATGCCGTGGGTTCGGTCCGCGCGATCACTCTCAAGGATGGCCCCACCTTCACCGAAGAGCTGTTGGCGCTCGACCCCGCCGGCCGCACCTACAAGTACAAGATCATCGAGTCACCGTTGCCGATCGTGGACTACGTCTCCACCGTCCGCGTCTACGACATGGGTGGCTACAGCGAGATCGTCTGGCTGGCGAGCTACAAGCGGCGCGCGAAGGACGATCCGACGGCCGAGACCGATGATCCGGCCATGATGAATCTCGTCGGTGGCCTCTACAAGGCGTGCCTCGGCAACGCGAAGAAGGTTGCCGAAGGTCTGTAGTCGCCGGGCGGCTCCGGCAAGGAAGTCCCGCGGACGGGGGGCCATGCCTGCCTCCCGTTCGTTTTTTCCAGGGGGCGCGGGCGCGGTGCTGCCGTGTCGCTCCCACCACGGCAAGACGCAGGCAACGACGGAACACGCATGAAGATCGCGTTCATCGGCGGCGGCAACATGGCCAACGCCATCATCGGAGGTCTCCTGCAGCAGGGGGCCAATCCCGCCGATCTCCGGGTCGCGGAGATCGACCCCGACGCGCGCGAGCGCATCGCCACCACGCTGGGCGTCGTGGCAGTCGCCAGTGGCGCGGAGGCAGCCGAGGGCGCGGAATGCCTCATCCTGGCAGTGAAGCCTCAGCAGATGCGCCCGGCCGTCGCGGCGGTCTCTGCCGCATGCGGCGACGCCATCGTCGTGAGCATCGCGGCCGGGATCCGGACCGCCGATCTGTCCCGATGGCTCGGCGGACACGATCGCATCGTCCGGGTCATGCCGAACACGCCCGCCCTCATCCGTTCCGGGATCTCCGCAGCGTTCGCGCTGCCAGGGGTGACCGCCAGCGACCGCGAGGCTGTCCATGGTCTGCTGGCGGCTGTCGGCCAGGTGCTCTGGGTCGACGAGGAGGGCAAGCTCGACGCCGTCACCGCGCTCTCCGGCAGCGGACCGGCCTACGCCTTCTACCTGATCGAGGCGATGCAGGAGGCCGCGCGGAAGCTCGGGTTCGATGCGGCCGCTGCCCGTACGCTGAGCGTCCACACGGTGCTGGGCGCCGCGAAGCTTGCCGAGGCGAGCCCGGAAACGGCCGCGGTGCTGCGCGAGCGTGTGACCTCCAAGGGCGGCACCACGCAGCGGGCTCTCGAAGTGCTGGAGTCCCGTGGCGCGAAGGCCGCGTTCGTCGAGGCCATCGAGGCCGCGGCAGTGCGCTCCCGCGAACTCGGCGACGCCTTCGGGAAGGACTGATCCCCCATGCTCCTTCAGGCACTCGTCTTCCTGCTCGACACGTTTCTCGGACTCTTCGTCGCCGCACTCCTGGTGCGGTTCTATCTTCAGATCGCGCGCGCGCCGGCCCGCAACCAGATCTCGCAGTTCATCGCCGCGCTGACCGACTGGATCGTCCGCCCCGCGCGGCGCGTGATTCCCGGGTGGGCGGGGCTCGACCTGTCGACGCTGGTGCTCGCCTGGCTGACGCAGTTCCTCCTGCTGATCATCACCCACATCCTGACGTCGATGGCCGGCCTGCCGATCATCGCGCTCGCCGTGATGGCAGTCATCGCGGTCGTGCGGACCAGCCTCTACATCCTGATGGGTGCACTCATCGTGCAGGCGGTGCTGTCGTGGGTCGGTCAACACAGCCCCATCGCCCCGGTGGTGAACGCGCTGACACGCCCGTTCCTGCGGCCCATTCAGAAGCGTGTGCCGCCCGTGGGCAATGTGGATCTCTCGCCGCTGCTCCTGCTGGTGGCGCTGCAGCTGGTGGTGCAGATGCTGCTGCCGTGGTTTGGAGGCGCCCTGCTGAGCCTCTTCGGCGGCTGAGGTGGTCGAACAGCCGGTGTCGAACGGTCACCCGGCGTGGGTGCGTTACGATCCGGCCATCGACGTGCTCATCCTCGAGCTGCACATTCAACCCGGCGCATCGAAGACATCTGTCGAGGGCCTCCACGGCGAGCGCCTGAAACTGCGCCTCGCCGCCCCACCCGTGGACGGCGAGGCCAATCGGGCGCTGGTGCGGTTCCTGGCAGAGCGCCTCTCGGTGCCCCAGCGGGATGTCGAGATCCTTCGCGGGGCGGGCGGGCGGCGCAAGACGGTGCAGGTGCGGGGTGCCGGCCCTGGCGCGGCGGCGCGTCTCGCGAGCGGAGAATCGGCGTGACCCAGCTCGAAACCCTGGTGACTCGATACAGCGAATGGCGCGAGCAGCTGCGCGCCGGCATCGAGGCGTACCACGGTTGGCTCGACAGTCACGGGCACGTGGACATCCAGCGATCGCTGCGCCTCTACGACCTCGCCGAGACGCTTCGGAACGATCGCATGGTGCTCGCCTTCCTCGCCGAGTTCTCGCGCGGGAAGTCCGAGTTGATCAACGCCATGTTCTTCTCCGACTACAAGCAGCGGCTGCTGCCCTCGACCGTCGGGCGCACGACCATGTGCCCCACCGAGATCTTCTTCGATCCGGGCGAGGAGCCCTACATCCGGCTCCTGCCGATCGAGACCCGCGCGCGCAACGAGACCATCCTCGCGTGCAAGCATCGGCCCCACGACTGGGTGAAGGTACGCCTCGACCTCGCCAACCGGGAGGAGATCGCCAAGGCCTTCGGGATGCTCGCCCAGACCAAGACCGTGGAGGTCGAGGTGGCGCGCGGTCTCGGCCTGCTCGCGGAGGGCGACCTCTACACGACCACCGTGCTCGAGAAGAAACTCCAGCGCGTGGAGATCCCGGCCTGGCGGCACGCGCTCATCAACTTTCCGCACCCGCTGCTGAAGAGCGGCCTCGTGATCCTCGACACGCCCGGCCTCAACGCGCTCGGCAGCGAGCCCGAACTGACGGTGAGCATGATCCCCAACGCCCACGCAGTCCTCTTCCTGCTGGCCACCGACACGGGCGTCACGAAGAGCGATCTGTCCGTCTGGCAGAAGTACGTGAAAGGGCGCGTCGCGCGCTCCGTCGTCGTGCTGAACAAGATCGACCTCTTGTGGGACGACCTCAAGACCGAGGCCGAATCCGCCGCCGAGCTTGCCCGTCAGGTGAACGACACTGCGCGCATCCTCGACCTGCCGCGGGAGCACGTCATCGCGCTCTCGGCGCAGAAGGCGCTCGTTGCGCGCGTGCGCGACGACGAGGCGATGCTGGAGCGCAGCCGGATCCGCGAGCTGGAGGCGCTGCTCGCCGAGGAGATCATCCCCGCGAAGCAGGAGATCCTGCGCTCCGCCGTGCAGCGCGAGATCGGTGTGCTCGTGGACGGTTCCCTCCAGACGGCCCGCAGCGAGCTCGAGACAGCCGTGACCGAGCTGAAGGACCTGACCCAGCTCGCCGGCAAGAACCGCGAACTCGCCCGCGTGATGCTCACACGCCTCGAGCGCGAGAAGACGACCTACCAGCATTCGGTCGACGCCTTCAAGGAGCACTACGGGTCGGTGCTTCGCAAGGGCCATCAGCTCATCGCGACGCTGGCCGACGACGAACTGGATCACGTCTTCTCCGAGAACCACAAGACGATAGAGGGGAGCTGGACCACCGCCGGCCTCATGCGCAGCATGCGGGCGCTCTTCGACCAGTTCGGCGGCTACTCCAACAGCATGCTCGACTTCGCGAACAGCACCACCGACTTCGTCGACGACGTCTACAAGACCTTCCACGAGCAGTACGCCTTTCCGAAGCTGCAACCGCCGCAGCTCAATCTCCAGAAGCACGTGGTGCGCATGGGGCAGCTCAAGCAATCCACGGAGGCGTTCTGTTCCGATCCGGTGAACGTTGCGTTCCCGAAATTCGTCGTGGTGCGCAACTTCTACGAACAGCTCGTCACCGAGGCACGGACGGTGTTCCGCCTCGTGCGAAAGGACTTCGAGATCTGGCTCGGCAATTCGCTCGTTCCGTTGTCCGACCACCTCCGCAGTCACCAGCGGCTGCTCGAGCGGCGCATCGAGAACGTCCGCAAGGTGAGTGGCGACATCAACGTGACCAACGAGCGCTGCAAGGTGCTCGAGACGCAGCGCGTGGTGCTCCAGAAACAGGTGGATGAACTCGCCCAGATCCGCGCCCTGCTGGACGGCCGCGCCGGCGCCGGCGATCCACCGGATGGCGCCGACGCGCGCGGTCATGCGCCGGAGCCGGCATAACCTTAGTTCGAAACGATCGTTCCCGGAGGCAAGGCAGCGGCGTACTTTCCCGACCCTGCCCGACAACCATCGCCTCGCGGTGAGCCCACTTTCTTCGATCCCAGACGACCCACGCGCATGATGCTTGCCCCCTTCGACCCGTCAGCCGCCCTTGGCGGCGGCATTCTCATCGGCCTCTCCGCCGTGCTTCTTCTCTCCCTGAACGGTCGCATCGCAGGCATCAGCAATCTGCTCGGCGGGCTCGTCGGCGCGCCTGCTGCGGATGTGCCCTGGCGCCTGCTGTTCCTGGCCGGTCTCGTCGCCGGTGTCGCCGTGTTCCAGGGCGCGACAGGCCTCGTGCCGGAGGCCCGGGCGGCGTTTCCGCCGTGGCTGCTCGCCGCGGGTGGCCTGCTGGTGGGTTTCGGCACATCGCTCGGCAACGGATGCACGAGCGGCCACGGCGTGTGCGGATTGGGTCGGCTGTCGCTGCGATCGCTGGTCGCGGTGCTCGTGTTCCTCGGCACTGGCGTCGTCACCGCGATGATCGTCCGCCACGGCTTCGGGGTGGCGTGATGGCGCGGCTCCTCGTCAGCGTCGCCGCCGGCTTCCTGTTCGGACTCGGTCTGGTGCTCTCCGGCATGACCCAGCCCGCCCGGGTGCTCGGCTTTCTCGATCCGCTTGGCGCGTGGGACCCGACGCTGCTCTTCGTGCTCGGTGGCGCAGTGGGCGTGACCCTCGTGGCGTTCCGGTTCGTGCTGCGCAGGCCGGCGCCCCTGCTCGCTGCACGGTACCAACTTCCCGAGTCGACGCGCATCGACCGTCCGCTCGTCGCGGGCGCCGTGCTCTTCGGCATCGGCTGGGGCGTCACCGGCTACTGCCCGGGTCCGGGGATCGCGCTGATCGCATCGCCGACGTGGGAGACCTGGGTCTTCCTGCCAGCCATGCTGGTCGGCATCCTCGCGCACCGTGGCTTCGTTACGCGGCGGCGGGGCGCCATCCGGCAGGAAACCCCGATGTCCTCCAGCGCCCCGATCTGACCGAAACGCGCCCGCAGGGCGCGGGGGCGTCGCTACACTGGCGTCCCAGTCTCGTCACCTGTATCCCATGATCGATACCATCCGCGATTTCTTCGACCGGCACTTCGGCGCCGACCCCGCCCACAGCACGAACGATCCGCACAACCTCGCACTGGCGACGGCGGCGCTGCTGGTGGAGGTGGTGCGGCTCGACGGTGGGCTCGAAGCCGCCGAGCGGGAGGCCGTCCAGCAGGCCGTGAACACCAAGTTCGGACTCACGCCGCTGGAGGCGGACGAGCTCGTGGCACTCGCCGAAGCCGAGGCCCGGGAGGCCACGGACTACCACCGCTTCACGTCGTTGCTGAATCAGCACTTCTCGCCCGCCCAGCGCGTCCGCGTGATCGAGCACATGTGGGAGGTCGCATACGCGGACAACACGCTCTCCTCGTGGGAGCAGCACCTGATCCGCAAGGTCGCCGACCTGCTCTATGTGCCGCACGCGGAGTACGTTGCCTCGAAGCTGCGTGCGAGGGACGCCGCGTCGGGTCGGAAATAGCAACGGGCGGGCGCTCGGCGCACCGCCCGTTCTGCCTGCATCTGCGTGGCGCGGCCGCCGGTGGCGTTCACATGCTGCGGCGGTACTGGCCTCCGACCTCGAACAGCGCGCTGGTGATCTGCCCGAGCGAGCAGCAGCGCACCGCTTCCATCAGCACGGCGAACACGTTCTCGTTGCGGATCACCGCCTGACGAAGGCGATCGAGCATCATGCCGCTCTCGGCCGCGTGCTGCTCGTGGAACATCCGTAGGCGTTCGAGCTGGGACTGCTTCTCGTCTTCCGTGGAGCGCGCCAGTTCCACTGAGCCCGAGCCCTTGTCGCCGGCCGGGTTGCGGAACGTGTTCACGCCGATGATGGGGTACTCGCCGGTGTGCTTCAGGTGCTCGTAGTGCAGCGACTCCTCCTGGATCTTGCCGCGCTGGTAGCCCAGTTCCATCGCGCCCAGAACGCCGCCGCGCTCGCTGATCGCCTCGAACTCGCTCAGCACGGCTTCCTCCACCAGTTCCGTCAGTTCGTCGACGATGAAGCTGCCCTGGTTCGGGTTCTCGTTCTTCGCGAGCCCCCATTCACGGTTGATGATCATCTGGATCGCCATCGCGCGACGTACCGACTCCTCGGTGGGCGTCGTGATCGCCTCGTCGTACGCGTTGGTGTGCAGGCTGTTCGCGTTGTCGTACGTCGCGATGAGCGCCTGCAGCGTCGTGCGGATGTCGTTGAAGTCGATCTCCTGAGCGTGCAGGCTGCGGCCGCTCGTCTGGCAGTGGTACTTGAGCTTCTGGCTGCGCTCGTTCGCGCCGTACTTCTCGCGCATGGCGACGGCCCAGATGCGCCGGGCGACGCGGCCGAGCACTGTGTACTCCGGATCCATGCCGTTGCTGAAGAAGAAGCTGAGGTTCGGGGCGAAATCATCGATGTGCATGCCGCGCGCGAGATACGCCTCGACGAACGTGAAGCCGTTCGAGAGCGTGAACGCGAGCTGGCTGATCGGGTTCGCGCCGGCCTCGGCGATGTGGTAGCCCGAGATCGACACCGAGTAGAAGTTGCGCACGTCGTGGTGGACGAAGAACTCCTGGATGTCGCCCATCACCTTCAGGCTGAACTCGGTCGAGAAGATGCAGGTGTTCTGGCCCTGGTCCTCCTTCAGGATGTCCGCCTGCACGGTGCCGCGCACATTCGCGAGCACCCAGGCGCGGATCTTCGCCATCTCGTCGTCGGTCGGGTCACGGCCGTTGTCCGCGCGGAACTTGTCGAGGTTCTGGTCGATCGCGGTGTTCATGAACATCGCGAGGATCGAGGGCGCGGGCCCGTTGATCGTCATCGACACCGACGTGTTCGGTGCGGTCAGGTCGAAGCCCGAGTACAGCACCTTCATGTCGTCGAGCGTCGCGATGGACACCCCCGAATTGCCGACCTTGCCGTAGATGTCGGGCCGGACCGCAGGGTCGTTGCCGTAGAGCGTGACGGAGTCGAAGGCCGTCGAAAGGCGCTTGGCCGGCGTGCCTTCCGAGAGCAGCTTGAAGCGGCGGTTCGTCCGGAACGGATCGCCTTCGCCCGCGAACATCCGGGTGGGGTCCTCGTTTTCGCGCTTGAACGCGAAGACGCCCGCCGTGTAGGGGAAGGAGCCGGGCACGTTCTCCAGGAGCAGCCACTGCAGCAGTTCGCCGTGGTCCTCGTAGCGCGGCAGTGCCACCTTACGGATCTTGCTGCCCGACAGCGACGTGTGCGTGAGCGCCGTGCGGATCTCCTTGTCGCGGATCTTCACGACGTACTCGTCGCCGGCGTAGGCCTTCTGCATGTCGGGCCACTGCGCGAGCAGCTTGCGCGAATGGCCGTCGAGACGCGCTTCGCGCTCGCCCGCCAGACGTTCGAGATTGGTGTTTTCCTCGCCGCACTCTGCCGAGAGCATCCTCCGCGCTTCCAGCACCTGCTGCCGTTCACGGGCGATGCGGGCCTGGTCGCGCGAGCGTCGCTTGTAGCCGCGCACGGTGTCGGTGATCTCGGCGAGGTAGCGCGTGCGCTGCGGCGGCACGATCGGGGTCTGGTTCGTCGAGTGGCGAACCGTCACGATCGGCAGCCGCGATTCCCCGGCAGGCAGGCCCGCCGCGCGCAGGTGCACGAGCATCGCCTGGTAGAGCGCGGTGACGCCGTCGTCGTTGAATCGCGCGGCCATCGTGCCGAAGACCGGCATCTCCTCGGGCCGCTTCATGAAGTCGCCGCGATTGCGCTGCACCTGCTTCGCGACGTCACGGAGCGCGTCGGCGGCACCCTTGCGGTCGAACTTGTTGATGGCAACGAAGTTGGCGAAGTCGAGCATGTCGATCTTCTCCAACTGGCTCGCGGCGCCGTACTCCGGGGTCATCACGTACAGGCTCAGATCGACCAGCGGCACGATGGCCGCATCGCCCTGGCCGATGCCGGAGGTCTCGACGACGATGAGGTCGAAGCCGGCCACCTTGCAGGCGGCGATCACGTCCGGCAGCGCGCGGCTGACCTCGGAGCCCGCCTCACGCGTGGCGAGCGAACGCATGTAGACCTTGGGGCCGTCCTGCCACGGGTTGATCGCGTTCATGCGGATGCGGTCGCCGAGCAGTGCGCCGCCGCTCTTGCGGCGCGACGGGTCGATCGAGATCACGGCGATCGACAAGGCATCGCCCTGATCGAGGCGAAGGCGGCGGATCAACTCGTCGGTCAGCGAGCTCTTGCCCGCGCCACCGGTGCCGGTGATCCCGACCGTCGGGACGCGCGTCGTCGCGGCTGCCGCGCGGAGCGACTCGCGCAGCTCGGGCGTTGCCGTCTCGTTCTCGAGCGCAGTGACGAGCTTTGCAAGGGAGCGCCAGCGTTGGCCGGGATCGGAGTCACGCAGGGCGTCGAGTTCGCGCGGGGCGTGGGGCGTGAGGTCGACGTCACACTCGGCGAGCATCGCGCCGATCATCCCCTGCAGGCCAAGACGCTGGCCGTCCTCCGGCGAGAAGATCCGGGCGATGCCGTACCGGTGCAGTCGTTCGATCTCGTGCGGGACGATCACGCCACCGCCGCCGCCGTAGACCCGGATGCCTTCCCCGCCGCGGGCCCGCAGCAGGTCGACCATGTACTCGAAGAACTCCACGTGGCCGCCCTGGTACGAACTGACGGCGATTCCCTGGACATCCTCCTGCAGCGCAGCGGTGACGATTTCCTCCACCGACCGGTTGTGTCCGAGGTGGATCACCTCCGCGCCCATCCCCTGCAGGATCCTGCGCATGATGTTGATGGAGGCGTCGTGGCCATCGAACAGGCTGGCGGCAGTGACGAACCGCACCTTGTGGGTGGGACGGTACTCGGCCAGCTTGCGGGGCTCGGAGAGGTCGGTCATGGAGGGCTCCGTGGGTGGGATCGCCGGGGATCGCCCGGGCGGACGACGATTATTGCACCCGTCCCGATTGACGTAAACGTCAACCGGGAGCCCCTGACGCCAGGCCGGTGGGGGTGCTTCCGCACCGGCGAAATCGGGGGTAGTGTTCATCATCATCCAGTGCCGACCCCGCCCTGCCATGTCCGACGTTCCGCATGCCCAGCCCGAACTGACCGACGCGCTCGGCAAGGTGCACGAGCCTGCCACTGGTGTGGTGCGCATCGTGTGCCTCGTTCCCAGCATCACCGAACTGCTCTTCACGCTCGGACTCGACGACAAGGTCGTGGGGCGGACCGGGTTCTGCATCCACCCGCGCGGGCCCTTGCGCCGGGTGCCCAAGGTCGGCGGCACCAAGACGGTCGACGTCGCCAAGGTCAGAAAGCTCGGGCCCACGCATCTCATCGTGAACGTCGACGAGAATCCGCGGCCGGTGGTCGAGGAACTGGCGGCCTTCGTCCCCCATGTGATCGTCACCCATCCGATCGAACCCGAAGACAACCTGGGCCTTTACCGGCTGCTGGGCGGAATCTTCGACCGTGAAGCCAGGGCCGATGAGCTGTGCCAGGCGTTCACGGACGAACTCGCCGTGACCCGGGCAGCGGCCGCGGCGCTCCCCCGGGAGCAGGTGCTCTATCTCATCTGGAAGTCGCCCTGGATGACCGTCGCGCGCGACACCTACATCTCGCGGATGCTGAGCCTGGTGGGCTGGGACACCGTCCCGGAGCACGCCCATTCCCGGTACCCCTCGGTCGAACTCACCCCGCAGCGGATGGAAGGCGTGCGTCACGTGCTCCTCTCGACCGAGCCCTACAGCTTCCGCGAGCGGCACATCGCTGAACTCCGGTCGGAGTTGCCCCTGCAGAGCCATCCGGTGGTGTCGCTGATCGACGGCGGGATGACCTCCTGGTACGGCAGCCGGGCCATCGAGGGGATGCGCTATCTGCGGGAGTTCCGGTCCGCGGTGTCGGATTGATCGCTCGGTGCCGTCGCCCTGTAACGGTGGCGCGCTTGCTCTCCCCCGGCTTTAGTTGCACATTCAAACCTCACGCACGGTGAGGTTCGGCGCAGGCCGGGCAGAAAATCACCGGCGCCAAATTGGAGACCACAATGAGATCAAAGCTCGCCCTCGTCGGCGCGATCCTCTGCGCCCTCGGCGCGACGGGGGCGCAGTCCGCAATCACCTCCGCCCTCACCCCCTACGTCCAGAAGGTCGAGACCCGCATTTCGAGCCCGTCAGGGTTCACGTGGGACGTCAGCTACGAAGCCATCTTCGATGGTTCCAGCCTCGTGAAGCACGTGGAGATCGACTTCCTGTTCCGGGATGTCCTGGGTTTCACCCCCGCGCAGAAGACCGCGTGGAAGAACGATGCCGAGATGGCGATCGAGTCGATCTGGAACGAGAAGTACCGCATCGTCGACACCGTGAACGGCAAGAGCTACGCGCTCTCGGTCGACGTGACCCAGGAAGGCTATCCGCGTCCGGGGCTGCCCAACGTGTTCGACCAGGCCGTCACGGTCCTGCCGCAGCCTGGCGACTGCGCTTCTCGCCCGAACGCGCTCGATTGCCGGGACAACATGCTCAACTGGTTCGTCGACAGCAGCGATACGATCAAGGCGCACGAGTTCGGCCACATGATTGGTCTCTACGACGAATACGTCGGTGGTGCCCTGGACAAGCTGAACAACGCCACGCTCTCGAACGACGGCCTGATGGGGCTCGGCGCACTCTCGGACACGCCGGTCTTCTACGCCCGTTATTTCCAGTCGTACGTAAATTTCCTGAACGGGGTCCCCCTCACCGAGTACCAGCGTCTCGCCGGCAACGGTCTGCCGCCGGGCCAGTTCGTGCTGGTCGCGGTGCCGGAACCGTCCACCTGGGCCATGCTCGTGGTGGGCTCGATGATGCTCGGCTTCGGTGTCCGCCGCGCCCGGCGCGCCTGACGCTCCGGCCGGTGCGAAGCGAATGCGGCGACGGGGCCTGGGCCTCGTCGCCGTTTTCGTTTTCGTGGCGAGCGGCGCTGCGGCGTCCGGGATGAAGACCGTGGAGCCGCCCGTTCCCGCCTTCGCGAGCATCGAGTACCGGGCGCCGAATCCCCTCGGGCGATCCCGTTTCGTGATGCTCCACGCGGATGGCCGGCTCGTGGTGACGGACATCATCCGATCCGGGACCGGCGTTCGAGAGCAGCGCTGGCTCTCGCGGGCCGAGGCCGCGGACGTGATGGCCGTGGCGCAGACGCTCGCCGCGCTCGATGCGCTACCGGAACGCCCGACCCGCTCGGGTATCCCCGGGGAGACCATCGTCGAATTGCGCCTCACCCCCTTCCGGGGTGCGGTGCGACAGCGGTCGAAATGGCTGGGCGATCCGGTGCCGGCCTTCGATGCGCCCGAGGCAAGGCTTTCTGCACTGGCCCGCCGTGCGGTCGCCTCGCCGCCGGACTACGAAGGTCCGCCCACGCAGTCGCCCTGAAGCCCGGACGCTTCAGCCCTCGAAGCGGCTTTCCATCGACGCGAGATACGCTGCGACGCCCGGATCCCCCTCGGACGGCGCCCAGGGCGCGCGTTCCTCCGCTGTGAGCGGCACGTAGGGCCCGCCCTTCGCTTCGAGGAAGACGCTGCCCGGCTCGAACGAAACAAGGCTGTGCCAGGTGCCATGGGGTACGTTGGCGCCGAGCACCTCCCCGCCGGCCCGCAGCAGCCGGGTCTCGGTGACCGTGCCCGCGTCGTCGAACAGCAGCAGGCCGAATGTCCCCCGCAGGACGACGAAGGTCTCGTCCTTGTCCGGGTGCAGATGTCGATGCGGCATCACGTACGACCCCGGTTCCATCGCGTTGATCAGGCGGTGCGTCGTATCGTTGTCCGCGGCGTGGAAGTTGTGGTTGCGGCGCAGGCGCGTGCTCTGGCGCGCGGCGCGGCTCGTCTGGTCCAGCAGGGCCTCGTCGATCAGGGTGCATTGGCCGGAGGCGGCAGCATCGGTGCTCATGCGTACAGGAACTCCACGTTCTCCGGTCGCAGCCATTCGTGCAGCGAGCGGATCAGCTTGTCGTCAGGGGTCACGCGCCAGTCGTCGCCGAGGGCGAGTTCACAGCGCGCGCGCCCGTTCCGGTATTCCACCGAGACGGCACACGGGCCGCTCCGGTAGGGCGCCAGCAGCTGCTTCAGCCGGGCCGCACTGGCCTCGCCATTCATCGACAAACGCAGACGCCGGGCGAAGCGCCCCCGCGCGCCGGTGACGTCGTAGATCTTCTCGGCCGTGATCCGCAGCGAGAGCGTCAGCTCGCCGTCGTCGCCCCCGCGCCGGACCGTGCGCACCTTCGCCTCGATCAGAAGCACGGCGTCGTCCTTCACGAGATCGCGGACCATGTCGTACAGCTCGCTGTAGACCGTGACCTCCTGGCTGCCCGTGGCGTCCGACAGCATCAGGATGATCATCCTGCCGTTCTGCGTTTTCTGGAACCGGATGGACTCCACGACTCCGCCGATGATCACACTGCGGCCACCTTCCTCCGGTGGCGGTGGCGACAGCTTCGCGAGCGGTGTCCGGACCACGGAGCCGAACTCCTTCGAGTAGGCGGTGAACGGGTGTCCGCTCAGATAGAACCCGAGTGCCGTCTTCTCGTGCTGCAGGCGTTCGTGCTCCGTCCAGGGGATGGCGTTCACCAGGGCCACGGCCGGCTTCTCGGTGTGCTCCTCCCCGCCGCCGAACAGGCTCGACTGGTTCGCATTGCGGGTCGCCTGTTCGGCCGCGCCGAGCGCGATGCCGACCGAGGCGAACAACCGGCCGCGATCGCGTTCGAGGCTGTCGAAAGCGCCGGCTTTCACCAGCGACTCCACGGTCCGGCGGTTCACGATGCGCGGGTCGATCCGCATGCAGAAGTCGAAGAGATCGCGGAACGGCCCGCCGGCCGTGCGCGCCGCGATGATGTTCTCGATGGCGCTCTCGCCGGTGCCCTTGATGCCGCCCAGACCGTAGCGGATGCTGCCGCGGTCCACCGGGACGAACCGGTAATCGCCGGTGTTCACGTCCGGCGGCAGGACCACGAGCCCGTTCGCGCGGGCGTCCTCGTGGAAGATCTGGACCTTGTCGGTGTCGTCCATCACCGCCGAAAGGTTGGCGGCCATGAATGCGGCGGTGTGGTGTGCCTTCAGGTAAGCCGTGTGATACGCGACCAGCGCGTACGCGGCGGCGTGCGACTTGTTGAAGCCGTACCCCGCGAACTTCTCCATGTAGTCGAAGATCTCGTTGGCCTTCGCCTCGCCGATCTCCTTCGTCGCGGCACCGGTCACGAAGATCTCGCGCTGCTTCGCCATCTCCTCGGGCTTCTTCTTGCCCATCGCGCGCCGGAGCAGGTCCGCGCCACCCAGGGAGTAGCCGGCGCACACCTGCGCGGCCTGCATCACCTGCTCCTGGTACACCATGATCCCGTACGTGGGTTCCAGCACCCGCTCCAGCAGCGGATGCAGGTACTCGAATTTCTTGCCGTGCTTGCGCTCGATGAAGTCGGGGATGAGGTCCATCGGGCCCGGCCGGTACAGCGCCACCAGCGCGATGATGTCCTCGAAGCGGTCGGGCCGCGCCCGCGTGAGCAGTTCGCGCATCCCGCGCGATTCGAACTGGAACACCGCAGTGGTGTTGCCGGTCGCGAAGATGCGGTACGCCCGGCCGTCGTCGAGCGGCAGCGTCTCGAGATTCAGCGTCGAGGACGGATCGAGGCGCCGGATGAAGCGCAGCGTCCAGTCGAGGACGGTGAGCGTGGTGAGGCCCAGGAAGTCGAACTTCACGAGGCCGACGGCTTCCACGTCGTCCTTGTCGAACTGCGACACCGCGCTGTCGGAACCCTGCGCGCAATACAGCGGACAGAAGTCGGTCAGCTTGCCCGGGGCGATCAGCACACCGCCTGCGTGCATGCCCACGTTGCGGGTCATGCCCTCGATCTTCTCGGCGAGGGCGAGCAGTTCGCGGGTCTCCTCCTCGGCGGCCTCGCGCTCCCGCAGCCGCGGCTCCATCTCGCGGGCCATCGCGAGGGTGATGAGCTTGCCCGGCTGGAAGGGGATCAGCTTCGCCAGCTCGTCGGTCCGGTTGTAATTCCATTCCATGACCCGGCCGACGTCGCGCACCACCGCCTTCGCCGCCATCGTGCCGAACGTGGCGATCTGCGAGACCGACTCCGCGCCGTACTTGCGACGCACGTAGTCGATCACGCGGTCGCGGCCGTCCTGGCAGAAGTCGACGTCGAAGTCGGGCATCGACACCCGCTCGGGATTCAGGAACCGCTCGAACAGCAGGTCGTAGCGCAGCGGGTCGAGGTCGGTGATTCCCAGCGCGTAGGCCACCAGGGAGCCGGCGCCGGATCCCCGGCCCGGCCCGACGGGCACACCGTTCGACTTCGCCCAGCCGATGAAGTCCGCGACGATCAGGAAGTAGCCCGGGAAACCCATCTGGACGATGGTCCGGATCTCGAACTCGATGCGCTCCACGTACCGCGGGCGCTGGGCCTCGCGCTCCGCGTCGTCGGTGAAGAGCACCTTCAGCCTTTCCTCCAGCCCGGCCAGGGAAAGGGTGCGGAGGTGCTCCTCCAGCGTCACCCCCTCGGGCGTGGGGAAGGGCGGCAGCTTGCTCTTGCCCAGTTCCAGCACGAGGTTGCAGCGCTTCGCGATCTCGACGGTGTTGGCGATCGCCGCCGGCACGTCGTCGAACAACGCCACCATCTCGTCCTGCGTCAGGAAGCGCTGCTCGGTCGTGAAGCGACGCGGCCGGCGCTGGTCGGCGAGGACCTGACCCTCGGCGATGCACACGCGGGCCTCGTGTGCGGTGAACTGATCGGCGTCGAGGAACTGGATCGGGTGGGTCGCCACCGGCGGCAGACGCAGCCGGGACGCGATGGCGAGGAGGCCCTGTTCGCAGGCGGCGGCATCGGCATGCCCGGCGCGTTGCAGCTCGATGTAGAAGCGGTCGGGGAACAGCGCCTGCCAGTCCCGCGCCAGGGCCTCCGCCCGTTCGAGATTGCTGTTCACGATCGCCTGGCCGATGTCACCGGCGCTGCCGCCGGACAGGGCGATCAGGCCACCGGTGCCGTCCTCCCCGAACCAAGCCCGGTCGAGTTCGGCCCGGCCCCGGTGCTGATTCTCCCGATAGGCGCGCGTGAGCCACCGACACAACCGGAGATAGCCCTCGCGATCCTGAACCAGGAGCAGCAGGCGGAAGGGCTTGTCGCGGTCGTCGGCATTCGAGACCCAGCAGTCGCAACCCATCAGCGGCTTCAACCCTGCGCCGCGGGCGGCCTGATAGAAGCGGATGGCGCCGAACAGGTTGGAGAGGTCGGTCAGCGCGATGGCGGGCATGCCATCGGCGCGGGCGCGCGCGACCACCTCGTCGATGCGCACGGTGCCGTCGACGATGGAGAACTCGCTGTGGAGCCTGAGATGGACGAAGCGGGGGTCTTTCATGGCACGCCGGGCGGAGGGCGGATTCTACCTCTCCGGGGTCCCGCCCCGGTGCCTGCGGAATCCGCCGCCGGCGTTCCGGTCTATGCTTCGTGTGCCGATCACCGAGAGAGCCCGCATGAATCGAACCCTCCGCTGCCGTCTCAGCATCGCTGCTGGCCTTGCGTTCGGCCTCGCAGGTGGTTTCTTCGGAGCTGCCTCCGCCCAGACGCTCTACAAGAACACGATGCCCGACGGTCGGATCATCTACACCGACGCGCCGCTTCCGGGTGCCGTCCAGTCGAAGATGCTGGAGGCGCCTGCCCCACTCACACCCGCTCAGCGGGAGGCCGCCCAGAAGCGCGCGGAGGAGGACAGCCGCAAGCGGGAGGCCATGCAGGGCCGCATCGACGAGCGCCGGAAGATCTTCGACGCCGCGGACGAGCGCGTGATGAAGGCGCGGCGCGCGGTGGATCAGGCGCAGATTGCCCTGGAGCAGGGGCGTGCTCCGCAGGGCGGCGAGATGAGCGGAAACGCCGGCGGCGGGGTCCGCCCCAACGAGGAATACTTCCGACGCATCTCCGACCTCGAGCGCGCGGTCACCGCGGCCAAGAAGGAACTCGACGACGCCCTGCGGGCCCGCAACGACGCCCGTTGATGGTGCATTGGGCGTCGCCAGATGACGCCGTCCTGAGTCCGTAGCGCATTCTGATACCTGAAGCCCGCCATCGCGGCACCACGCCTCGCGGCAGCGAGGCGAGCGACGGCTGCGAAGAGACTCGGCTCCGCCCTCGCGATTTCCGCGAGGAAGCCCAACCCAAGCGGAGCTTCCATGACGATACGTACCCATGCCTGGCAGGCGCACTTCTTCCCCTCGAAGCCGCACCGCAGTCCCACGGAGTCCCGTCTCGCGGACTTGAGGCTTCGCCCAGTTTCCGACCGCCGCCCCCGACCGACCGCCGCGCTCCGCGCCAGCGTCGACACCGCCCAGGCCATCCGCCGTGCCTGGCATCTCGGATTCCCCAGACTCCTCCCGCAGCGCGCGATGCGCCGCAGGCCCGGTGCTCCCCTCGAGGAGCGCGCGCCATGATCTCCCCCGATCTCACCCCGCTGACAGCTGCCATGGCCAGCGATCGCCACACCCGGATGCGTCGCCGCGTCCTCGGACTAGTTCATGCGGCAGGCGGTGGCCTTCTCTTCGGGGTCGCCAGCCACCTGGACGGTGGTGCCTGGATGGCCTGGCCCGCCGTCTCCCTCTTCGTCGTCGCTGCTGCCTACGGTCCGTTCGGCGCTGCGGTGTTCGGACGCCGTGGCGTCTCTGGCGGTCCGCGTCGAGTGCTCGCGATCGCTGCGCTCTGGCCCTACCTCCTGACCGCCAGAGTCGCGTCGTGGCTGCGCACCCGCGCCGAACCGATGCCGTGTCCGGTGACCGATGGTGTGCACGTCGGGCCGTATCCGGGCCCCGATCGGTTGCGCGCCATGGGGATCGTCGGCCTCGTCGACATGAGTGCCGAATCCTGGGGTCTCCGGGCGACGCATCCCGTGATCGCCGTGCCCTGCCTCGAAGGCATCACCCCCGATGTCGCCCGACTGGTCGATGCCGTCCGGGCCATCGAGCAGGCACGCAGCACCGGGCCGGTCCTCGTCGCCAGTGCGGCAGGCCGGGCCCGGGGTGCAGCCGGCGTCGCGGCCTGGCTCTACGCGACGGGACGCGCCCGATCGATCTACGACGCGCTGCAGTGGGTCCGCCGTGCCGACCCCAGGGTGCAGCTCGATGCGGTCGAACTGCTCTCCAGCCTGCATCGCGTCCGCGAGCGCTACCTGGCGGCGCCGCACGCCTGACGGGCGGGTCGCGCGTCGCGCCGATCGTTCCTCCCGATCGGTCGCGGCGGCGGCCGCCCCTCCTATAATCCGGCGGTGACGAACACCCGACCCTGTCCTCCGGCGATGCGCCCGCCCCATCGCCTCTCCTCTCCCCCGATGCACACCGGTCCCGCGGCCGGTCCGGCGTCTTGAACAGCGGGACAGAGCGCCGCCGTGCGGTTGCGGTGATGGTCGTCCTCACGCTCATCTGGGGCTATGCCTGGGTCGTCGCGAAGGTCGGGCTCGCCTATTCAGGGCCCTTCGACTTCGCCGCGCTGCGGGTGTTGGTGGGTGTTCTGACCCTCGGAATCTGGCTCGTGGCCACCGGGCGTCTCGCCCGGCCGGTGCTTCTCGCGGACGCCGCGCTCATCGGTCTCGTACAGACTGCCGCCTTCCTGATCCTCAACACGTGGGCCCTGGTCGACAGCGGCCCCGGCAAGACATCGATCCTCGTCTTCACCATGCCCTTCTGGGTGCTGCTCTTCGCGCGCCCGGGGCTCGGCGAGCGACTGGAGGGGATCCAGTGGTGGGCGGTGGGTCTCGCGTTCGCCGGGCTGCTGCTCGTGCTCGAACCCTGGCGCCTCCAGATCACGCTGCTCTCCAAACTGCTCGCGGTGCTGGCGAGCATCTGCTGGGCGGCGGGCGTGATCCTCGCGAAGCGCCTGCAACGCCGTGAGCAGGTGGACGTCCTCAGCTTCACGTTCTGGCAGATGTTGATCGGGCTGGTCCCGATGGTGCTGGTGGCCTGGTCCGTACCCGCACGGCCCGTCGAGTGGACGTTGCCGTTCGTCCTGGCATTGCTCTTCAGTGGCGTCGTCGCGACAGGGTTCGGCTGGCTGATGTGGCTCTATGTCCTGCATCGCCTGCCTGCGGGCACCACCAGCCTCGCGTCGCTCGCGATTCCCGTGGTTGCCGCGCTCGCCGCCGCGATCCAGCTGGGCGAACGACTCCGCCCGGCCGAACTCGGTGGCATGCTCGTCATCAGCGTCGCCCTCGCGCTCGTGTCCTGGGATGCCGGGCGCCGCAAACGCATCCCTGACGCCGCCATGGGCCAGGAATGACCTCCACCTCCCCGACAGTGACCATGCGCCCCTCCCGATCCGAGTTTCCCGTCCTGCGCGGCCTGCGCCATCACGTCCGAACGTGGGGCGAGCCCACCGACCCGGTCCTCGTCCTCCTGCACGGCTGGATGGACGTCTCGGCCTCCTTCCAGTTCGTCGTCGACGCACTGGCATCGCGCTGGTTCGTCGTCGCGCTCGACTGGCGCGGCTTCGGCCAGAGCGACTGGGCCCGGGACGGCTACTGGTTCCCCGACTACCTTGCGGACCTCGACGCGCTGCTCGACCTCTACGCGCCCGATGGTCCGGCGCCGATCGTCGGACACAGCATGGGCGGCAACATCGCCGGCCTGTACGCCGGCATCCGCCCGAAGCGCGTCTCGGCGCTCGTGCTGGCCGAGGGGTTCGGCCTGAAGGCCAGCACTCCCGGCCAGGCGCCCGCGCGCTACGGCCGCTGGCTGGACGAGGTACGTGCCGAGTCGGGCTTCCGGTCCTACGCGGATCTCGAGGCGGTCGCCACGCACCTGCGCCGCAACAGTCCGCGCCTCACCCTCGAACGCGCCCGGCATCTCGCCCCGCACTGGTCGATTCAACAGGACGACGGCACGCGGGTCCCGGCTGCCGATCCGCGGCACAAGCAGGTGAACCCCGTGCTCTACCGGATCGAGGAGGCCATCGCGTGCTGGCAGGCCATCACGGCCCCGACGCTCTGGGTGTGGGGCGGCGATCGCGACTGGATGAAGCGCTTTGCCGGGGATGATCCCGACGACTGGGCGCGCCGCCGCGCCGCCTTCGCGCACCTCACCGAATGCCGCATCGAGGACGCCGGACACATGATGCATCTGGAGCAGCCCGAGGCCTTCGCGGCGGCCGTCGAGCCTTTCCTGCTTTCGGGCCTGCGGGCGCGCGCCGACGCAGAGCCTGCGGCCTGACCGACCGCAGTTACAATCCGCCGCCCGCGCCGGCAACGGCCCTGTACACGACACTACATCCACAGGTATCCCGATGAAGCTCTTGCACACGATCACGTGCGCCGTATTCGCGCTCTGCGCCGCGACCCTCGCGGCGACGCCTGTCGCCTTCGCCCAGACCGCCAAGCCCGCCGCCCGCGCCGGCCTCGACCTCCAGGAGGCGCGATCCCTCGTCCTCGAACTCCCCGAAGTGAAGGCCTGGCAGGACGCCCGCCGCGAGGAGAACAAGACCCGCACCGACGGCAAGTCGTCCGGCGGCGTCCTGACCGGACTGCGGAACCTGAAGGGCGGGAAGCACTGGGCCGTGACGTTCTACAAGGATCCGCAGACGGCGCCCAAGAAGTGGGCCGTCTTCCTCGTCCGCGCAAAGGACGGCCGGATCTTCGCCGAGAAGGAGGATGGGAGCGTCCAGACCCTCGACGAGTGGCGCAAGGCGCAGCCCGAGAGTTGACCGGTATCCGCCGCGCGGGGCTGTCGTCGCAGACTGCGCGCCGCTATCATCCCGCGACTGTCCTGTCTGACCGGCTGCGCATCGCAGACTTGGTCATCGGCGGCAGGTCGGAGACTCAAACGAAAGTGAAGGAGTTGGTTCCATGATGGAACTCGTGCGGCTGGCGTTGCGCCGGCCGTACACGGTCGCGGTGCTCTCGCTGCTCGTGCTGCTGCTCGGCGCGATTGCCGCAACGCGGATGATCGTCGACTTCTTCCCCAAGATCGACATTCCGGTCGTCTTCGTCGGCTGGCAGTACAGCGGCCTCTCCGCCGAAGAGATGGAACGCCGCGTCGTGATCATCTCCGAGCGCGCGTACTCCACCACCGTCGCCGGCATCGAGCGCATCGAATCCAACTGCATTCCGGGCGTCGGTCTCGTGAAGGTCTTCTTCCACCCGGGCATGGACATCGGCGCAGCCATCGCGCAGATCAACGCCATCAACGGCACCATCCTCCGGATCCTGCCGCCCGGCATCTCACCGCCGGTCATCATCCAGTACAGCCCGGCCACCGTGCCGATCGTGAACATGACCTTCGCCAGCAAGACGCTGCCGGAAGGTCGAATGTTCGACCACGCGTTCAACTTCGTGCGCGTGAAGCTCTTCACGGTCCCCGGCCTGCAGGTGCCCGCGCCCTTCGGCGGCCGGCTGCGCCAGATCTCCGTGGACCTCGACCCGACGCGCATGACCGCGAAGGGCGTCTCGCCGAACGACGTCGTCCAGGCCGTCACCAACTACAACATCCTGATCCCGTCGGGCACGGCGCGCATCGGCACGACCGACTACAACATCCTGATGAACTCCAGCCCGGCGACGGTGGAGGAGTTCAACCGCATCCCGCTGAAGGTCGCGGGCCGCATCCCGACGATGGTCGGCGACGTGGCGAAGGTGGAGGACGGCTTCGCGGTCCAGAGCAATATCGTCCATGTGGACGGCCGGCGGGCCACGTACCTCACCATCCTCAAGCACGCCGATGCGTCCAGCCTGAAGGTGGTCGACGGCGTGAAGGCGCTGCTGGAGGAGGTGCGCGCCGGTGCCCGGGCCGCCGGCCTCGCGGACATGGACGTCACGCTCGACTTCGACCAATCCCAGTTCGTCCGCGCGGCCATCCGCAACGTGACGACCGAGGCCGTGCTCGCTTCGCTGCTCGTGTCGCTGATGATCCTGCTGTTCCTCGGAAGCTGGCGGAACACCATCGTCGTCATCACGTCGATTCCGTGCGCGATGTTCGCCGGCATCATCTGCCTGTACCTCACCGGCCAGACCATCAACCTGATGACGCTCGGCGGCCTCGCGCTCGCCACGGGCATCCTGGTGGACGACGCCACCGTCGCGGTGGAGAACATCCATCGCCACCGCGCCATGGGCGAGCCGCTCACCGTGGCCATCATCGAGGGCTCGCGCGAGGTCGCGGTGCCCCGGACCATGGCGACGCTCGCCATCTGCATCGTGTTCTTCCCGGTGTCGTTCCTCTACGGCGCGTCGAAGTTCCTGTTCGTCCCGCTCGCGCTCGCGGTGGTTTTCTCGCTGCTCGCCTCGTACATCCTGTCGTTCACGCTGGTGCCGATGCTCTCCCGCCAGCTCCTCGTGAACGAGCGCGCCGACCACGGCCACGGCGGAACCGGGTTCGGCGCCCGCTTCAACGCCGCGCGCGATCGCATGCTCGAGGGGCTCACCAGCTTCTACGCGGGCATCCTCACGATGGTGATGCACCACCGCGTCACGATGATCGTCATCGTGATGGCGTTCACGGCGGTCAGCCTGGGTTTGGGCAAGGTCGTGGGCACCGACTTCTTCCCGTCGCCGGACGTCGGGATCATGAAGCTCCACTACCGCGCGCCCATCGGCACGCGCATCGAAGAGACCGAGAAGCTCGTCCTCGCCGTGCAGGACGACATCCGCCGCATCGTTCCCGAGGCCGAGGTCGACCGCATCAACGCGATGATCGGCGTGCCCATCTTCTTCAACCTCGCGATGGTGCCCACCGACAACATCAGCGGGATGGACGCCGAGATCCTGATCCTGCTGAAGAAGCCGCACGCGCCGGTGCAGCACTACATGCGCGAGATCCGCCGTCAGCTGCCGCAGAAGTACCCCGGGTCCGACTTCTACTTCCAGAACGCGGACATCGTCACGCAGGTGCTCAACTTCGGCCTGCCCGCGCCCATCGACATCCAGGTGCAGGACGCCAACTTCGATCGCGCCCAGGGCTACGCGTCCCGCGTGAAGCGCGCCATCGAGGAGACGCCCGGCGCCACCGACGTGCGTCAGATGCAGGTGCTGAACTACCCGGCGCTCAAGGTCGATGTCGACCGCCTGCGCGCGGCACGCCTCGGCCTCACGCAGCGCGACGTCGCCACCAGCGCGCTCGTCTCGCTGTCGTCCAGCGCGATCATCAGCCCCTCGTACTTCCTCAACCCGAACGGCGTGAACTACACCGTCTCGATCCAGACGCCGCCGGAACGCCTCGCGAGCGTCGAGTCGATCATGGCCACGCCCATCACCCCGGTCCTCACGCCCCTCGCGACGCTGGCCCGCGAGCGCCGGCTCGGTGACGTCCCCGGCGCCCCGGTCGTGGCCCTCGGCAACATCGCGACGATCAAGCCCGAGACCAGCTACCAGTCGGTCTCGCACTACACCGTGCAGCGCGTGATCGACATCGCAGCGAACGTCGACGGCCGCGACCTCGGCAGCACCGTGCGCGACATCCAGAAGAAGATCGACGAGATCACCGGCGAGGAGGATTTCCCCAAGACCGCCAAGATCGTCGTCCGCGGTCAGTACGAGGTGATGATGTCCTCGTTCGAGAGTCTCGGGCTCGGCCTCGTTCTCGCGATCGTGCTGGTGTATGCGCTGCTCGTCGTGCTGTTCCAGTCGTGGACCGACCCCTTCATCATCATGATGGCCGTGCCCGGTGCGCTCATCGGCATCCTGTGGATGCTCGTGCTGACCGGCACCTCGCTCAACGTGATGTCGCTGATGGGCGCCATCATGGCCGTCGGTATCGGCGTGTCGAACTCCATCCTCGTGGTGAGCTTCGCGAACGACTATCGCGTAGCCAACCCCGGCGTCTCCGTCGTCGCTGCCGCCATCGAAGCCGGCCGCACCCGCCTGCGCCCCGTGCTGATGACGGCGCTCGCGATGATCATCGGCATGATCCCCATGGCCATGGGTCTGGGCGAGGGCGGTGAGCAGAACGCGCCGCTCGGCACTGCCGTCATCGGGGGCCTGATCCTCGCCACCGTCTCCACCCTGTTCGTCGTGCCGGTCGTGTACTCGCTGCTCCGCCGGCGCATGCCGACCCTGCACACGCTCGACGAGCGCTTCGCCCGGGAAGCCGGCGGCGACGCGGTCTAGGAAGGATCCCACCATGCAGAACGAAAAGCGTTCCTTCGCCGTCTTCCTCGTGATCGGGGTCATCCTGATCGCCGCCGCCGGTGGTGCTGCGTGGCATTTCTGGAAAGGCCGCGAAGCCCGCGACGCCGCGCAGTCGAACGAGAAGGCCGCCCAGCTCGACGCCGGTCCTTCCGTCGTCGTCGCGAAGGCGGTGCAGGGCCCCGACGTGCGCCGCCTGAACCTCGTGGGCGAGGCCGCGCCGATCCAGTCGACCACGCTCTACAGCAAGGTGGGCGGCTACCTGGCGCGCATCACCGTCGACGTCGGCGACAGCGTGAAAGCCGGCCAGCTCATCGCCGAGATCAACGCACCGGAGATCGACGCGCAGGTGGCCACCATCGCCGCGGGTCTGGAGAACAAGCGCCGCCTCGCGCAGCGTGCGCGCGAACTGACCAAGCAGGGTTTCTTCTCCCAGCAGGCACTCGACAACGCCGAGAACGAAGTGCGCGTCGCGCAGGCGCAGATTGGCGAACTGCGCACGCTGGGGGCTTACCGCCTCGTGAAGGCGCCGTTCAATGGCGTCGTCACCAACCGCTTCGCGGACCCCGGCGCACTTGTGCAGAACGCCTCCGCCAACCAGGCGGCTGCGCAACCTCTCGTGAGCATCGCCGACGTCTCGCGTCTCAAGGTCACGGTGTTCGCCGACCAGGTCGACGCGCCTCAGGTGAAGGCCGGTCTCGAGGTCGAGGTGTCCGACGCCGCGGCGCCCGATCGCAAGGTGACAGGCCGCGTGACCCGCGTCTCCGGCGAACTCGATTCCCGCACGCGCACGCGCCGCGCCGAGATCGAGTTCGACAACGCCGCCGATGTCTTCCTGCCCGGCAGCTTCCTCAACGTGGCGATCCTCATCCCCGCCACCAGCTACGTCGAAGTGCCCGCAGGCGCGCTGGTCACGCGCGAGAAGAAGACGTTCGTCGCCGTCGTCGACGCCGACCACCGCATCCACTACACGCCCATCTCAGTCGCGGGCACCGACGGCAAGACCGTGCGCATCGAGAGCGGCCTGGACATCGGCACGCCGGTCGCACTGAGTCCGCCGACGAGCCTGGCAGACGGGGGGCGCATCACGCCACAAAGCCCGCCGGGGGCGCCGAAGGCCCCTGCTGCAGCCGAAGCGCCGAAGAAGCCGTAGGGGCTGACCTGCGCGGGCCTCGCGATGATGGCGAGGGTTGCGCGGCGATCGCTTGGGCGCAGCGGCGCATCCAGGAACGCGGGCGTCGAGCTGTAGCTCGACCCACGGGGATCTCCGGACATCGAGCGTTTCCACTTCCAAACGGTTTCGTGGGTCGAGCAATAGCTCGACGCGGCGATGGCTTGGGCGCAGCGGCGAATCCAGGGACGCGGGCGTCGAGCTGTAGCTCGACCTACGGGGATCGCCGCGCATCGAGCGTCACCACGACCAAACGCCTTCGTGGGTCGAGCAATAGCTCGACGCGGCGATGGCTTGAGCGCAGCGGCGCATCCAGGAACGCGGGCGTCGAGCTGTAGCTCGACCTACGGGGATCGCCGCGCATCGAGCGTCACCACGACCAAACGCCTTCGTGGGTCGAGCATAGCTCGACGCGGCGATGGCTTGAGCGCAGCGGCGAATCCAGGAACGCGGGCGTCGAGCTGTAGCTCGACCCACGGGGATCTCCGGACATCGAGCGTTTCCACTTCCAAACGGCTTCGTGGGTCGAGCAATCGCTCGACGCGGCGAGGGCCTGGGCGCAGCGGCGAATCCAGGGACACCGCGATGGCCTGGGCGCTGGGCCGCCTCCACGCCGGAACGAACCTGCATGCCGCACTGCACGATTCCTCGATCCGTTCGCCGCCCATCCCGCCGCCTTTCGCCCGCGCGACGCAGACCGCCCTCCGTACGACACCATCACAGGGGTCGATCCCTTGCCGTGCGCATGACACCATCGCAGTTCGCCCACACCACGAACTCGGGATCCACGCCATGAATCGCAGACATTTCCTGGGCGCTGCCGCTGCGCTCACTCTCGCGAGGCCCGCCATGGCCGAGGGTGTCGCGCTCCGCGGCGCCTCGCATCTGGGCGAGGAGCACGTCTATTCGCGCGCGATGAAGCACTTCATGGAGCTGGTCGTGAAGTACGCCGGCCAGCCCGTTTCCACCGTGGTGCAGCGCAACGGCGAGCTGGGGTCGGACAAGGATTTCTTCATCTACATGAACCAGGGCATCTCGGTGGACAGCGGGATCATCTCGCCCGCGCACATGGCCACCTTCGCCCGCTCGGCACCGCTCATGGATCTGCCGTTCCTCTTCCGCGACGTCGCGCACTGGGAACGCGCGCTGGAGGCCGATGCCTTGAAGCCCATCGCCGACGAGATCGCGAAGAAGGCGGATGTCATGGTGCTCGGTTACGCCGGCGGCGGCGTGCGGCACATCGTCTCGAACCGGCCTGTGCACAACCTCGCCGAGCTGAAGGGGTTGAAGCTTCGCGTGCAGGCGGCACCGATCCACTCGCGCATCTTCCAGGCGATGGGGGTGGCCCCGGCGGTCATCGCGTATCCCGAGGTCTACAACGCCATCCAGAGCGGTGTCATCAACGGGCTGGAGAACGAGCCCGCAGGCATCGAGCAGATGAAGTTCTACGAGGTCGCGAAGTACATCGCGCTCACCGCGCACACGGTCACCGTGCGGCCGCTTTGCTTCTCCGGGAAGGCGTTCCGCAAGCTGCCGCCCAAGGTCCAGGAGGCCGTGGTGCGCGCCGGTCGCGAGGCCTCGGTCTTCGCGCGGAAGACCGAGGTGCAGGAAGATCGTGCGCGACTCGAGCAGATGGCGAAGTCCGGCCGCGTCGAGCTGGTGAAGTTCACCGATATCGCCCGTGCCGAGCAGCTCGTGAAGCCCATCACCCAGGCCTACGTGAAGCAGGTCGGGGCCGAGGCGATCTACGCCCGCATCGTTTCGCTGTAGATCCATGAAGCGTGTCCTCGTCTGGATGGACCGGGTCGTCGCTGCCCTCGGCGCGCTGCTCCTGCTCGCGCTGCTCGTGCCCGTGTCGATCCAGGTGTTCGCGCGTCTGGTACCGGACATCGAGACACCGTTGTGGACCGAGGAAGCCGCGCGATTCCTCCTGGTGTGGCTCGTCATGGTCGGTTCGCTCCACGCGCTGCGGCGGGGCAACCATTTCACCGTCGATGTGCTGCCGACGCTCGGCCCTTCCGCGGCGCGCGTCGTCCGGATCCTCGGGCACTCGATCGTTCTCGCGTTCGGTGCCTTCTTCGTCTGGTACGGCATCGACTTCGTGCGCTTCGGCTGGGACCAGACCTCCGAGGTCGCCGACTGGCCGCTGTGGATCCTCTTCCTCGCGTGGCCCGTGGCCGGTGCGTTCTGGATGCTCTTCTCGATCCTGTCGGCGCTGCGGCCCGTGGGCAGCGGGGACGATCGGAGTCGGCCGTGAGTCAGGGCTTCGCGATCACCATTCTCTTCTCGGCATTCTTCACGTTGATGGTGCTGCGGGTGCCGATCGCGTTCGCGCTCGGCGTCGCATGCGTGCCGCTGGTGATGTTCGATCCGCGCTTGAGCCCGATGGTCGTGTTCAACGAGTCGTTCAAGTCCTTCAACTCGTTCATCCTGCTCGCCGTGCCGTTCTTCCTGCTGTCCGCGCAGCTCATGAACGTGGGCGGCATCACGCAGCGCCTCCTGCGGCTCTCGCGCTCGCTCGTGGGTCACCGGCCGGGCGGTCTCGCGCAGGTGAACGTCCTGCTGTCGGTCTTCTTCGCGGGCATCTCCGGGTCCGCCACGGCCGATGCCGCCAGCCAGGGCAAGCTCTTCATCCACGCGCAAGTGAAGGAGGGCTACAGCCCGGGCTTCTCGGTCGCCGTGACCGCCGTGAGTTCGCTGCTCTCCGCGGTGATCCCCCCATCGATCATGATGGTCGTGTGGGCGGGCGTGATGCCCGTGTCGGTGGGCGGCCTCTTCGTCGCCGGCGTGATGCCCGGGCTGGTGCTCGCCGGCGCGATGATGCTCGTGGTTCACCACACCTCGGTGCGACGCGGCTATCCGACCCACGAGAAGTCGACGTGGCCGGACCGACTCGCGGCGACCGTGTCCGCGATTCCCGCGATGATGACGCCCGTCATCATCATCGGCGGCAAGGTGTTCGGTTGGTTCACCGCCACCGAGGCCTCGGTGATCGCGGTGCTCTACGCGCTGGCGCTCTCGTGCATCGTCTATCGCGAGGTCGGCCTGCGTCAGCTCGCCACCGCGTTCGCCGAGACGGCCGAGATGTCCGGCGCCATCCTGCTCTGCGTCGGCACGGCGTCGGTGTTCGGCTGGCTGCTCGCGTTCCACCAGGTGCCGCAGTATCTGCTGCAGGCCGCGACCAGCTGGCAGCTCGGACCGCTCGGCGCGGGCCTGTTCGTGGCGGGTGTGTTCCTCGTCGTCGGCTGCTTCCTCGATGCGATCCCGGCCATCATCATCGTCGGCACGCTGCTCGAACCCATGGCCCGGGCGTCGGGCCTCGACTCGCTGCACTACGCACTGATCGGCATCGTCTCGCTCGCGTTCGGTCTCGTGACGCCACCCTACGGCCTGTGCCTGCTCATCTGCTGTTCCATCGCGAAGGTGCGCATCGGCGAGGTGATGCGCGACTTCCTGATGTTCCTGCTGCCCTGTCTCGTCGTGCTGCTGACCATCATCGCGTTCCCGGGGGTCTACCTCTGGCCGGTGAAGATGTTCGGTCCGGCGCTGCTCGACTGACGCCTGCAGCCGCCGCCTCCTACCACCCATGAAGGGAACTGCCATGAAGACCGTGATGATCACCGGTGCCGCCGGCCTCGTCGGTGGCGCACTCCGCGAGCGCCTGCGCGCGCACTATCGCCTGGTTCTGCTCGACCGCGTCGCCATCGCGCCACTCGCCGAGGGCGAGACGGCCGTGCAGTGCGACATCCGGGACGCCGCGGCGCTGCGAGCGGCGATGCAGGGCGTCGACGCCGTCGTGCATCTCGCGGGCGAACCCACCGAGGCCGCGTGGGATGCCATCCGCGAAGCGAACATCGAGGGCTGCTACCAGACGGTGGAGGCAGCACGCCTGGCTGGTGTGCGCCGCTTCGTGTTCGCATCGTCGAACCATGCCATCGGCTATCACCCGCGCACCGAAACGCTGGACCCGGACTGCACCACGCGGCCCGACACGCGCTACGGACTCTCGAAAGTCTTCGGCGAGGCGCTGCTCAGCCTCTACGCGGACAAGTTCGGCCTCACCTCGGTGTCCCTGCGCATCGGTACGGTCCTGAACCCCGACGCGCCGCGCGAACTGCGACATCTCTCGACGTGGCTGAGCCATCGCGATCTCGCGCAGCTCGTGCGCTGCTCGATCGAGGCCGACATCCACTACGAGATCGCGTGGGGCGTCTCGGCGAACACGCGCAAGTGGTGGCGCGACCAGAGCGCCGAGCGGTTGGGCTATCACCCGCAGGACAACGCCGAGACCTTCGCGGCGCAGTTCGGCGAGATCGATGCCGCCGCCGACAACCCCGTCGCCCTCGCGCATCAGGGCGGTGTCTTCTGCTCGTGGGAGCGGGATCGATGACCGCCACACTGCATCTCGCTTTCGCGAGCGGCGAGGCCGAGGCCGGTGCGGTGATCCGGTCGGAGACCGACACGATCGCCGAGCTGATCGTCGCGATCGGCGGTGATCTCGAGGTGGAAGGGGCCGGGCACGTGACGCGCCTCGCCGGCCCCGGCGCCACGTTCGTGCACGGCGCGGGGACCACGGTGCGGATGCCCGTTGCGGGTCACTGCATGGTGTGGCGCCTGTCGTCGCAGCCGATCGAAGGTGAAGAACTCACGCTGTCGGTGACGACCGGTTGTCCGCTGGACCGCGTCCAGGTGCTGCGCCTCGACCTCATCGAGTTCCCGCCCACCGCGGTGGCGTACTGGCACACGCACCAGGGCCCGGGCATCCGCTGCCTCACGCAGGGTTCGACGTCCGTGACCTTCGCGAGCGCCGGCCACGACCATGGTCCGTTCGAACCCTGGTACGAACCCGGTTCCGACCCGGTGCAGGTGGCGAACCTCGGCGACGACACCGCGATCGTCGCGCGGCTGCTGGCCCTTCCCGTTTCGCTCGCGGGCGGCAAGCCGTCGATCCGCTACGCGCGCGAGGAAGACGCCGGGAAGCCTCGGCTGCAGCGCTACCGCACGCTGCTCGAAGCGGTGATCGATCCGGCGGAGGTGTTCGGGGCGTGAGGCTCCGCCCGTCTCACCCCGCCTTCCCCTCCCGATAGCACTTCAGCAGCGCCGCGTCGTCCTCCGCGCCGAGGCCCATCGCGCTCGTCCGTGCGAACACGCCGAGCGCCGCGTCCGCCAGCGGTGTGGCGTAGTCCGCGGCATCGGCGGCCTGCGTCACGATCCCGAGGTCCTTCTTCAGGATGTCGACCATCGCGCGCACGCCGAAGTCACCGGCCAGGGCGCGCGGCAGGCGGTCGCCCAGCATCCACGAATCGCCGGAGCTGGCGCGCATCACCTCCAGCAGGCGGACCGCATCGAGGCCGAGCTTCTCGCCGAGCGCGATCGCCTCGGACGCCGCCGCGAGATTCACGCCGGCCAGCAGGTTGTTCAGCATCTTCGTGCGCGCGCCGTCGCCCGTGCGCCGGCCCACATGGAAGAGTCGCGAGGCGAGTTGCCGCAGTACGGGTTCCGCCCGCGCGAAGATCGCATCCGGGCCCGCGGCCATCATCGACATCGAGCCGTCGCGGGCACGCGCGGGGCCGCCCGATACCGGGCCGTCGATGTGATGCAGCGATGCCGGTGCGAGGCGCGGGGCGATGGTCTCCGCGAAGTCCGGCGCGATGGTGCTGCTCACCACGACGATGCCGCCGGGGGCCATGCCTTGCGCGAGGCCGTCGTCGCCGAACAGCACCGTGTCGACCTGAGACGCATCGACGACGAGGACCACGACGAGGTCGGCCGCGCGACCCACGTCCGCCGGCGTTGCGCAAACCTTCGCGCCAGCGGCAGCCGCCTCGGCTTCGGCCTCCGAACGGACGTCGCGCACGGCCACGGGAAAGCGCAGATCGAGGGCGCGCATCGCCACGGCCATGCCCATCGCGCCGATGCCGATCACGCCGATGCGGGGAGGACTACCCATGCGGAACCTTCCGGGAGAACGAAGAGGTGCCGGAGGTTAGCACCGCGCATCGCGATGCACGCGTGACCCGACGGAAGTGGCGCCTCAGGCGGAGACGGTGGACCGCTGCAGGATGCGGTGCCAGATCGCCTGTGTGTCGGTCTCGTCGACGCGCGCCTGCTGGCCGCTCGGCACCTTGAAGTCCGGATGCCGCATCGTCGGCCGCTGCGTGGGCGGGATGTCGGCGCACGCCGTGGCCACTCCTGCGAGGGCGACGGTGAGGATCATCTGCTGTTCGACCATGGGGGTTCCCCTGGATGTCTGTCGAGGCGGTCGCCATAACGGATGCTGCGGATCGCGCGTGGCTTCCGTCGGTGACCGAAGCCCATCAGAACATCCGTTCGTGACAGGAATTCGAGGGTGGCGGCGCGGCGCCGGTGTCAGGCCGCGACGCTGCAGCGGATCACCGTGTCGACGAACGCGAGCTTCTCGACCACCGGATGGGGCAGTACGAAGGGGTAGCTGTCGCCGTGCCCGAGACTGCGATTCATGCTGTTCACGAACTGCGCGAGCGGCAGCCAATGCGTTTCGAGGCGGGTCGCGAAATCACCGCCCGTCTCGGCGAAGACGGTGCGGTTTGCCGGGGCGGTGCCACCTGCATCGATGCCCAAGGCAGCTCCCCAGTGCGCCGCCGTTTCCATCGCATCGACGATGTGCAGGTAGTGCGCCCAGGTCTCGGCCCAGTCCTCCCACGGATGGCAGGAGGCGTACGCCGACACATGGCGCTGAGCCCAGTCCGCCGGCGCGCCTCGCCGATAGTGCACCGAGAGCGCGTCGTCGTAGGGGATCCGCTCGTCGCCGAAGAGGGCGCGGAACGGCTCCAGCCAGCGCGTCGGGCCCACCAGGCGCGGCCAGAAGAAATGCCCGGCCTCGTGCCGGAAGTGGCCGAGCAGCGTGCGATACGGCTCGCCCATGTGCGTGCGCTGGTGCTCGCGCGTGACGTCGTCGGCTTCCGAGATGTTCATGGTCACGAGGCCGGACGCGTGACCGGTGATGACCCGGCCCAACGTCGCGCCGCCGGCCACGAAGTGGAACGCGAGGCCGCTCTCCGGGTCTTCGCGGCGCGACGGCACCGTCAGCCCCAGGGAACGCAGCGACACGAGCAGCCTCCGCTTCGCGACTTCCAGCCGGTACCAGTAGGTGCGGTTGCGCGGGTCTGCGAGCGCGGGGATGACTTCGGTGTACCGGCACGATTCGCACAGCGATTCACCGTCGGTGGCTGGCACCATCCAGTTGCAGACGGCCTCCCGCAGGTAGTTCGTGCACGGGTGCCACGCCGTGTCGGCAGCGCCCTGCGTGTCGCCCAGTCGATGCCAGTGGCCGATGGCATCCACCGAGAAGGCGACGAGCCGCTGTTCGGCAGGCACGAAGCCGAGCGGGCTCCCGCACGCGCCGCAACGCACGTTCTCGAAGAAGACGACGCTGCCGCAGCAGGTACAGCGGTGCGTGATCATGGGCAGGGCGAGGATTGCATGGTCGCCACCATGACGCGGTCGGCGCCGGATCACAAGCGCTGCGAAGTCTCCGCGACGAGCCGCAGGAGACCGCGCGCTATGATCGACGCATCGCTTCCACCCCATCGATGGTGCCCCACCCATGTCCAGCCCCCCGCCCGCCGCCGTCGCCAACGTCCTCGGGACGCCGCTGCAGGACTGCAGCCACGACCCGCTCACCGGCTACTTCCGCGACGGCTGCTGCCGTGCCAGCGCGAAGGATCTCGGCACCCACGTCGTCTGCGCCCGCGTCACCGCCGAATTCCTGGAGTTCAGCCGCGCGCAGGGCAACGATCTCGTCACCCCGCATCCCGAATGGCAGTTCCCCGGCCTGAAGCCCGGCGACCAGTGGTGTCTCTGCGTCCTGCGATGGAAGGAAGCGGCGGAGGCCGGCGTCGCGCCGCCCGTGGTGCTCGAGGCCACGCACATCCGCGCCCTCGAGTTCGTCAGCCTCGCCGATCTGAAGTACCACGCGTTCCGGGTGCGGGAGGCGTAGCCGCCGCGCGGGACATCTCTGCGGTCGGCCCTCTCGTCATGCGATCGTTCGACAGGACATCGTGCCTGCAATGAAGGCGCTGATGATCGCGATCGTGCTGCTCGGGGCTGGCGTCGCCCTGCTTGCGGTGGCAGGCCGGTCACGCTGGGACGTCGGCACCCGCGAACTCATGGCCCGGTTGGAGGCAGCCCGTGAGGCGCCCTACGCCGGCGGTGCCGATCCGCACCCGGCGGATCCCGTGCCCCTGCCGGTACAGCGCTTCTTCATGGCCGTCCTGCCCGAGCGGGCACGGATCGTCACCGCCGCGACTGTCACCCACTCCGGCACGTTCAACCTGAGCGAGACCGGCGAGCAATGGCGTTCCTTCACGTCCACACAGCGCGTCACGACGCGCCGGCCTGGATTCGTGTGGGACGGACGCGTGGCGATGCTGCCCGGATTCCCGTGGCTGTCCGTGCATGTGCACGACGCGTACGTGGCAGGCGAGGGCCGCCTGCATCCAGCGCTGCTCGGGCTCGTCACGTTGGCCGACCTGCGCGGTGACGGCGACATCGCCCGCGGCGAACTCCTGCGCTATCTCGCCGAGTCCGCGTGGTATCCAACGGCGCTGCTGCCGGGACACGGCGTCGAATGGACGGCGATGGACGATCGGTCGGCTCGCGCGACGCTGGTGGATGGCGCGATCTCCGTGTCGATGCTGTTCCGGTTCGGCGCGGACGGCCTGATCGAGTCCGTCCGCGCCGAGAACCGCGGGCGGACGGTGGGCGGGAAGCTGGTGCCGACGCCGTGGGAGGGGCGATGGTTCGACTATCGCCTGCACGAAGGCGTGCTGGTGCCGTTCTCGGGCGAGGTGGCGTGGCTGCTGCCCGAAGGGCGGCAGCCATACTGGCGCGGCACCATCGAGTCACTCGCGTACGAGTACGCGCCGTAGTCCTCGCGGCGGAACTCGTTCCGCTCAGGCCGGCGGGCCGGCGTCCGCGATGACGAACACCTTCTTCATGGGCAAGGGAGCCTCTGCATAGCCTGCGCGGATCGCGTTGCTGTCGGAATCGATCGGTGGCAAGGCGCGAGGTGCAGTCGATATCGGGAATATCGACAAGCCGAGTAACGCGGCCAGCGATCGATTCCGGCGCAACCCTCCGGGACGGGGCCTTCCGGGCCGCTGACATTGTCGGCACAGTCCTTGTGTGCTCCAGCACACGGCGGCCTGGTCCTTCGCGTCATCCGCCCGGAAGACCTCCGTCGCGACCGCGCAGGCTATGCAGAGGCTCCCGTCGGATGTCCCACATCGTGGGCGTGCCCTTGCTCCACGAGCAGATGTCGCCGGGGCCGTAGACATGCTTCGTGCCGTCGGTGAGATCCTCGATCTCCACCTCGCCCTCCAGCACCACGAACGTCTCGTCACCGTCGTCGGACGAGAAGAAGGTCTTGCCCAGGACACTGCAGCGCCAAAGCCCCACGCTGTAGGTGTTGCCGGCCGACCCCAGCTCGCGCATCACGACTATCTCGCCGAACTCCACCGTCTCGCCGTCCTTCTCGTAGCGCAGCGGCACCCAGTCGTCCATCAGGATGTTGCCGGTGAAGAAACGTTGCGCGGCTTCCATGTTCATCGTGTGCTCTCCCCGAAGCGTGTGCGATGGCCCGCGCGGATTGCGGAGCCGCACCGGCTTCCGCAAGGTCCACACCACGCGGGATCACGACGCGGCGCCGAGCGGGGCGCCATCGAACGTCGCGGCGGCATGCACGATCGGGGTGCCGCGTGGCCGGCGGCGCCCGCCGCGGGTGCGCGCCGTCAGGACTACGTCGTAACCGGCAGAGCCGGGTACTGCGCCACGAGGTGCCCCGTCTTCACGTAGATCAACGCGCCTTCGGTGCCGGTGAACGGGGCGTGGCGGCTGCCCGGCGGATTCCGCAGCCAGGTGCCTGCGGGATACTCGCCGGCCTCGTCGCGGAACACGCCTTCGAGCACGAGGATCTCCTCGCCGCCCGGATGCATGTGGAGGTCGAAGATCGTGTCGGGTGCCCAGCGCACCAGCGCCGTCCCGATGCCCCCGTGCTCGTGCAGCGGCATGACGGACAGGCCGGGCACCAGCCCGCGGCGCCATACGGCCGAGCGCGTATCGATGACGACCGGCGCGTCGTCGCCCTCGGCGAACTGCCACAGCTTCACGAAGATCGTGCAGCCGTCGCGTGAGAAAGGCGTGTGGGCGGTGCCGATCGGATTGCGGACGTAAGTGCCGGCGGGATAGTCGCCATGCTCGTCGGAGAAGACGCCTTCCAGGACCAGATACTCCTCGCCACCGCCGTGCACATGGCGCGAGAACGACGTGCCCGCGGAGTAGCGCACGATGCTCGTGGCGCGTGCGACCTCGTCGCCGATGCGGTCGAGCGGATGGCGCAGCACGCCGGGCATCGGCGAGGGCAGCCAATGGTCGTCGGCCGGTGCGGCGACGACTTCGCGGCGGTTGAAGTCGGCGCGGATGAGGGGCATGACGGGGCTCCTGTGTGGGTGCTGGGAGCGTACGCCATCGGCGCCCTATCGCGGGAGGAACCCCGCATCCCCGCGACCGTGACCGGCCGCGGGGGTGATGCGGGATCAGGCGGAGGATCGGACGGTTGCTTTCCGCCGCGCCGCGAAGCCCACGAGCCCCAGCCCGCCGAGCAGCAGCGCGTAGGTCTCGGGCTCCGGAACCGGGGCCAGGAAGCCGCGGATCTCGCCGCTGCCCACGAACTCCGTGTGGATGTTCAGGTAGGCCTTGCCTTCCGCGATGCCCGTGATGAGCGCGCTGAATGCCGTCAGCGGATTGTTGCCGTTCGCGGTTAGGAAGCCGCTGCCGTAGCTGGAGGCCGCGCCCATGTCGAAGGTCTGGTCGTAGGAACCGAACTTCACGCCGACGGGGAACTCGGGGAAGGTCGGGAGCGGCGAGGCGACACCGGAGCCACCCGTCCCGGCGGCCGCCGTGCAGCAATGGATGTGCGCGACGGTCACATTGCCCACGAGGTCCGAGAACGTGACCTGCACGCGCATCGTGTTGAGGTGGTCATCGATGGTGACGAGTGCGGTCCCGGTGCCCGGGGTGTCGACGGGGTTCGGGAACTCGATGTCACCGCGCAGGGTGGTCTCGTAGACGGCGATGTGGGCGGCCGCAGGGAAGGCGGCGGACAAGGCGATCGCCATCGCGGCGAGGGGAAGTCGTAGGGACATGGGGTGGCTCCTTGGTATGGGTGTAGGTCGTTCGGGGAGATGCACCGCCGACCGTGTAGAGGCCGGCTTCTGCATCCGCGCGTCTATACCGGGAGCGATGATGCCGGTTCAAGGGCCGATCGAATTCGTATTCCCATGGCATCCGGCGTGGTCCGATCGGACCGCGCTTCCCGGACGCGCCGAACCTCACCCCGCCTTCGCGACCTGCACCAGACAGTCGTAGAAGGTTGCCCCGCGCCCCATGTCTGTGAGCGCCTGCGAAGTCACCTCGTTGGCATTGCGGCCGCCGGGCGAGAGCTTCTTCCACCAGATCGACTGCGCCACGACTACGCCCGGCCGCGCGTTCGCGGTGACGCGTGCCTTGATCGTCAATGCGCCGCGATCGTTGAACACCTTCACCATGTCGCCCGCCGCGATGCCGCGCGCGGCGGCGTCGTCGGGATGGATGTCGAGCTTCGGCTCGCGGTCGAGCGCCAGCGCGAACGGCAGGTTCGCGAACGTGGAGTTGAGGAAATGCCGCGCGGGCGGAGAGATCATCGCGAGCGGGTAGTTCCCGGCGAGCGCGGGGTTCGACACCGGGTTCTCGATGGGCGGCGTGTACGTGGGCAGCGGATCGAAGCCGAGCGCCTTCGCCGTCTCGCTGTAGAACTCGCATTTGCCCGACGGCGTGGGGAAGCCACCGTTCGCGAACGGTGCCCAGTTCTCCGGCACGCTCAGGCGCTGCCATCCCTTCTGCTTCAGGGAGTCCCAGTCGATGCCGGCCATGTTCGGATGCGACTTGCCGAGCGCCTGCCGTGCGACGGTCTCGTCGCTGTCATCGAAGCAGGCTTCCTCGAAGCCCATGCGCTTCGCGAGCAGCCGGAAGACCTCGGCGTTCGCCTTCGACTCGCCCACCGGCGCGATCGCGGGCGAGTTCGCGAGCACGTAGAGATGGCCGTAGCTCTTGTGGACGTCGAACTGTTCCAGTTGCGTCGTCGCGGGCAGCACGATGTCGGCGTAGTCGCACGAGTCGGTGAGGAAGACGTCGTGCACGACGGTGAAGAGATCGTCGCGGGCGAAGCCCTGCGCGACCTTGGCGGAATCCGGCGCGACCGCCACCGGGTTCGAGTTGTAGACGTACACCGCGCGGATGGGCGGGTCGGCCTCCAGCAGCGCATCGCCCACCGCGCACATGTTCACCTTGCGCGGGTTGCCGCGGATGAGGTCGGGCCGCTCCAGCGCATCGTGGTCGAGCCCGTAGAAGCCCGACGTCCCGAGCAGGATGCCGCCGGAGCGGTCGCGCCACGCGCCCACCAGCGCCGGCAGGCAGGTGACCGTCCGCACGGCCATCCCGCCGCCGTGGTGCCGCTGCATGCCGTAGTTGATGCGGATCGCCGCGGGCTTCGTCGTCGCGTACTCGCGGGCGAAGGCGGTGATCACTTCGGCGTCGACACCGCAGATCGCCGCCGCGCGCTCGGGTGGCCATTCCGCGACGCGGCCTTGCAGCGCCTCGAACCCCAGCGTGTGCTGCGCGACGTAGTCGGCGTCGTGCAGCTTCTCGCCGATGATCACGTGCATCACGGCGAGCGCGAACGCGGCGTCGGTGCCCGGCATCACGGGGATCCACTGATGGCACTTCTCGGCCGTCTGGTTGCGCCACGGGTCGATGCAGATGAGCTTCGCGCCGCGCCGCTTGGCCTCCTGGCAGCGCGACCAGAAGTGCAGGTTCGACACCACCGGGTTCGCACCCCAGATCACGATGAGCTTGGCGTCCTCCACCTGCTCGGGGTCCATGCCGACGGAGCCGCCGAGCGTGAGCGCGATGCCCGCGCTGCCGGCCGACGAGCAGATCGTGCGTTCCAGCAGCGACGCGCCGAGGCGATGGAAGAACCGGCGGTCCATCGACGCGTAGCTGATCATGCCCATCGTGCCCGCGTAGCTGTACGGGAGGATGCCCTGCGGGTCCTCCGCCGCGATCGCCCCGAATTTTGCGGCGATGGTGTCGAGCGCGTCGTCCCAAGAGATGCGCTCCCACGTCCCCTGGCCCGGCCCCTTCGGCCCCACGCGCCGCAGCGGGGTCAGCACGCGGTCGGGCGAGTAGGTGCGGTCGAGGTACTTCGCCACCTTCGTGCAGAGCGTGTTGTCAGTGAACGGCATGTCGCCGCCGTGCACGGCGACCGCGACGCCGTCCTCGACGTCGATCTCCATCGCACAGGTGTCGGGGCAGTCGTGCGGGCAGACGGCCTTCACGGTCTTGCGAACGCCGGGTTGGGAGAGCGGGCGGAGATCATCGGTACCCATGGCGGGCTCCTGGTCGGGCGGCAACGGAAGCCCCGAGTATCGGCGCACGGGCGGGCACTGTCGACGGCGGCACTGGCGCGGTGCTGCGCGTTCCGTTCCCACCGCGCGGGGCCCGTGGGGCAGGCCGCGCCCTGCGTTCCCCTCCCGCGTGTTTCGTTCCGGTGACGGGGCTATAGTCCGTCCACCCCGATCAGGAGCACGCGATGAACACCACTGCCTTTGCCGACGTCGACACCGCCCGCCCCGAGACGCCCCGCCCGGAGACACCTCATACGCGCCGCGCCCGCTACCGCGCCGGCGAGAACGGCTTCGACTTCGCGTTCCCGGAGGTCCCCGTCCACCAGTTCCTCGCCGAGCGCGATCGCGCGTTCGACCCGTCGGCACCCACCGGCCTGATCGACCTCGACGTGTCGGACGTGCTCGATTGCGACTATCCGGCGACGACCCCCACGCTGCTGTGCCGGTACGTCCGCCTGCGCGCAGGCGAACCGCTGGCGACCGAGTTCGTGGCCTCCGGCGAGATCTTCCACGTCATGCAGGGCGAGGGCGAAAGCCGCAACGGCGCCGACACCGTGCTCTGGCGCGCAGGCGACGTATTCTGCTTCCCCGGCGGCAGCCGCAGCGTGCACCGCGCCGACGGCGGCACGGCGATCCTCTTCAGCGTGACGAACGAACCGCTGCTCGCGTTCGAGAATCTGCGCGCGCCGCTGCCCGGCCAGTCACGCATCGCGACGACCCACTGGACGGCCGAGGAGATCGATCGCCGCTTCCAGCCCGTGTGGGCCCGACCGATCACCGAGAAGACGACCGGCGCGTCGGTGCAGTTCACGAGCGCGGAACTCGCCCCGAGCTACAACACCATCCCCTCGATCAACTGCGCGATCAACACCCTGGTCGCCGGCGCCGACCAACGACCGCACCGGCACAACGGCGCCGCGGTGACGCTAGCGCTGCAAGGCGAGGGCATCCACTCGATGATCGACGGGCAGCGCGTGGATTGGTCGACGGGCGCGGCGCAGATCACGCCGGCGGCGGCTCTGCACTCACACCACAACCGCGGGACGCAGCGGATGCGGTCGTTCGTGATCCAGGACGAGGGGCTGCATTTCTATACCCGGACGGTGGGGTTTAGTTTTGGGTGAGGAAGAAGATCTCGCCGCCCAGGCCTTGAACCTTCCCCCGGAGGATCGCGCCGAACTGTTGGAACGTCTGATCGCGACCTTCGAACCGCGGTCCGCGGCCCAGGCCGCATGGTTGCAGCTCGCGAAGGCGCGCCGCGAAGATGTGAGTTCCGGCAGGGTCAGCATGGTCCCGGGCGATGAGGCACTGGCCAGGGTCCGCGCGCATAGCGTGAGCTATTGGGTTCCGGGTGGGACGCATTCATCGAGCCGCTGCACAAGCGGGCACCGAAGGATGCAGGCCTGGGCGGGATTGAGTGCATCCGGAGCTTGCCGTTGGCGCGTCCGCTCACGGTGCACAAGGCGTCCGGGAGGGGAAATCGCGATGTGGCTATCGCGGCGGCCTTCCGATCGGGCGGCTACGCAGTGCAGCAGGTGGTGGAAGACTGCGGAGTCCACCAATCGACGGTGAGTCGGGCGGAGAAGATGGGGGAAGGAGCCGGGTAGGTCTGACTGGATGCTTGTCTGCAAGACCCGGCCCCGTTGATTTCCAGCCGAAGCTCGCAAGCAAATGAGGGAGCCGTATTGATTCCGGATTCTTGCTGGTTTGATACCTCGACGATCGTCGCTGCGGTCATTGGTGCAGTTGGATCAGCCTTTGGCGCTTACTGGGGTGCGAAGAAGGCGTTCGCGCTCCAGACCGCAGCAGACAAGCGCATAGAAGATGAAGAGCGCGTCGCAGCTGTCAACCGTGCGCTATTCATACTGGGTCGGCAGATGAATCTTCTGGCTAACGCAAAGAAACAAATAATTGACCCCTATCGTCTTGATCCTGCGCGCCATTTTCACATGAAGCCGGCGATTCCACAGCCGCGTCCAGACCTCCGAATCGGTCTTTCTGGCCTTGACTTCCTGTTAGTGACTGAACTTAGGGAAGATTTGTTCAAGATGCAGATCGCTGACGACTGGTTTCACGGGACTTTGGCCGCGCAGGAGGAACACCACCGCGTTCATCGTCTGGAGTTTCAACCTAAGCTTGCCAAGATACTCGCGGCCCATGACTCCGAAACCATTGCCATAGGGGAATTGGAGGCTGCGCTTGGTCCCAAGCTGACATTCGACTTGAAGCGCGCGTCAGATGAGTTCATCGACTTTACAGAGAAGGGAATCTCCAGACACGATGAAATCATTCAACGCTTTTGTGATGGCATGAAGAAGATTTTTCCAGACAAACAATTCATTCGGATGACTATTGCTGAAGACTACTTTTCCTCCTCGCAGTAGCAAAGGAATAGGATCAAGTCTTGCGTTCCATCGGTTGCGTGGGTCCGACCCCAGCGTGCAGCGTGCCTAGCCATGCCTGGTCTGCAGCAGCGCTTTCCGTCCTGACACCCGGGGGAGAATCCTGCGCCTCACGCGCATGCGTCGAGGGAGGCCGCTGGACGGTCCGACTCACGTCGTACACGAATTGCCTGTGGTACCGGTGAGCGGTACCATTCTAAAATGAAGCGCACCCACCGGAGAACGCTGGAAGCGGTCTTCTCGCACCCCACCAGCGCGAACATCGACTGGAAGGACATCGAGACACTCCTGGTCGGGCTCGGCGCCGATGTCAGCGAACGCGAGGGAAGCCGCGTCGCGATTGTCTTGTTCAACGAAGTGCGTGTCTTCCACAGACCACACCCCTCGCCAAAGACGGACAAGGGGGCGGTGGCGTCTGTGAAGAAGTGGCTCGAGCAACACGGAGTGAAGCCATGAGTGTGATGACTGTCGATGGGTACAGCGCCAGGATCGAGTACGACGCCGAGATCGACATGTTCCGGGGTGAGATTCTCGGTCTGTCGGGTGGCGCGGATTTCTATGGCAAGACGCCGAAGGAGCTCAGGGCGGAGTTCAGGAGATCGCTAGCGGTTTTTCTCGAGGTCTGCAAAGAGAAGGGTATCGAACCGCGCCGCAGCTACTCCGGGAAATTCAACCTCCGCATTCCTCCGGAACTCCACGAGCGGCTCGCCATCGCCGCGCAGGCCGAGGGCAAGAGCATCAATGCCGTGGCCCAGGAGGCGCTCGAACAGCGGGTCGCCGTTTGATGTACGCCACTCCGCAGTCGGCCCCCCCAGCCGCCTGATCTCTCCGGAGAACGTTCGGCAAAGGCCCTATTGTTCTCGCCATAAAGCCCCGTTTTCGATGCCCAAATGGGCCGCAGAGTATTGAGGGCCGACGGAATGCCCCGCGCGAATCGCTACCACCTGCCTGGTCATGTCTGACACCTGACCCATCGATGTCGCCAGCGAGAATTCCTTCTCAAGTTCGCCCGTGATCGGGATCGCTATCGCTACTGGCTGTTCCAGGCAACGAAGCGCTTCGGGCTATGCGTTCTCGACTTCGCCATCACGAGCAATCATGTGCACTTGCTGGTGAAAGACACGGCTCCGAACGTCATCGCGCAGAGTCTGCAACTTGCCGCTGGGAGGACGGCGCAGGAGTACAACCAGCGCAAAGGGAGGAAGGGCGCGTACTGGGAAGACCGATACCACGCCACGGCTGTCCAGGCCGACGGTCACCTCGCGCGGTGCATGGCGTACATCGATCTGAACATGGTGCGTGCGGGTGTTGTGTCCCATCCCGCAGAGTGGGCCCATGGCGGCTATGCGGAGATCCAGTCGCCTCCCGCTCGCTACGGTGTCATCGACATCGGGGCGCTGTGCAAACTGCTCGGGTTCGGTGACGTGGCGGCGCTTCAGGCGGCGCAGCTCGGATGGGTCGACGAGTCGCTGCGATCGGACGGTCGCGCGCAAGCGCCTGAATGGGCAAACGCGATCGCCGTGGGATCGCCGGACTTCGTTGCGAAGGTGAAATCAGACCTCGGCATTTCGGCTCGCCATCGAGACGTCGACGTTTCACGAACGACCGGTGTCCTGCGTGAGCCCGAGGCGGCTTACCGCTCCGAAATGGCTGGCGAAAATGGCCGTCTAAGCGTGAAAAACAGCTCTCTGTGGAATGAAGCGTGAGGTAGTTCAGGAGGTTGCGTGGGTCCGACCCCAGCGTGCCAGCGTGGTCGAGGTCAGGCCTGCTCGTGCGTTGCAGGTCGAGCCGAATGCGACAGCGGCGTATTCCAACCACCCCTCAGGAGATCGATCATGAGCTACATCGACGGGTTCGTCATCGCGGTGCCGACCGCGAACAAGCAGCAGTTCATCGAACACGCGAACGTCTTCGACAAGCTGTTCATCGACCTCGGCGCGCTCCGTATCCTCGAGTGCTGGGGCGACGACGTGCCGGACGGAAAGCTGACCGACTTTCGCAGGGCGGTGCAGGCGACCGCCGACGAGACCGTCGTCTTCTCCTGGGTCGAGTGGCCCGACAAGCCCACGCGCGACGCAGCGATGGGCCGGATGGAGCAGCTGTCGAAGCAGGATGACCGCTACAACATGGAGAAGAACCCGATGCCGTTCGACGGCAGGCGCATGATCTACGGCGGGTTTGCGCCGGTGGTGAAAGTGCAGGCAGGGGCGTAGGCCCGTCCCGGCGTGGGCGTGCAGGGCGAATGGCGCGGCGCAGCGTCCTGCAGTGCCAGACCTGGCCCCGCGCCACTCCGACGACGAACACCGGGGCGGACCCGCGCAACCTATCCCGCTAGACTCCGGCCTGTGGGCGGCTGTGCCCGTGCTGGAGGCTCTCCCGACCCGGTACCCGCCACGCACGGACCCCGTCGTCCCTGGAGAACCGCCATGCCCCCGTTTGCTCGGCCTCTTTGCGCGACTGTCGCGCTGTTCGCCCTGTTGTCGGGCTGCGGCCCGAAGGAGGAGGAGCCGGCCCCGCCGCCGACCGTCACGACCCCGCCTCCGACCGAGACGGTGAGGCTCGGGTTCGCCGCCCCGCTCACGGGCGCCCAGGCGCACTACGGAGCGGACATGCGCAACGGCCTCACCCTGGCGATCGAGGAAGCCAATGCCAGCGGCCTGGTGCTGGGCGGAACGCCCGTGCGGTTCGAGCTGATGGCGGAAGACGACCAGGCCGACCCCGCCAAGGCCACCGTCGTCGCGCAGAAGCTGGTGGACGCCGGGATCAAGGGGATGCTCGGTCACTTCAATTCCGGGACGAGCATTCCTGCTTCCCGCATCTACGCGGAGGCTGGCATCCCGCAGATCGCGATGGCCACGGCGCCCGCGTACACCGCGAGCGGCTTCTCCACCACCTTTCGCATGATGACGAACGACGTCCAGCAGGGCAGCGTGCTGGGCCGTTACGTGGTCGAGAAGCAGGGTGCGAAACGCATCACGATCGTCGATGACCGCACGGCCTACGGCCAGGGGCTCGCCGACCAGTTCGAGCTCGCCGCCAAGGCGGCCGGCGCGACCATCGTCCGGCGCGAATACACCGACGACAAGTCGAAGGACTTCACCGCCATTCTCACCGGCATCAAGAAGTCCCAGCCCGACGCGGTGTTCTTCGGTGGCGCCGATGCGCAGGCGGCGCCCATGGCGAAGCAGATGCGACAACTCGGGGTGGCATCGCGCCTCTTCGGCGGAGAGATGGTGAAGACACCGAACTTCCTCACCCTCGCCGGCCCCGCCGCCGATGGCACCGTCGCCTCGCTGGCGGGCCTGCCCCTTGCGCAGATGCCCGGCGGTGCGGCATTCGCCGAGAAGTACCTGGCGCGCTTCAACGAGGAGGTCCAGGTCTACGCGCCGTTCGCGTACGACGGCGCCATGACGCTCATCGAGGCGATGAAGCGCGCGGATTCATCCGACCCGGCGAAGGTCCTGCCGGTGCTGGCGAAAATCGAGCGCGCGGGCGTGACGTCGGCGCGCATCGCGTACGACGACCGCGGCGACCTGCGCGAAGGCACGATCACGGTCTACGAAGTCACCGGGGGCGCGTGGCAGGTGCTCGAAGCGGTGGGGCCGTGAGCGGCGGCTGATCCTAACCTTCGATCCGCGTGCCGATTGCGTTACCGGCGGCGTATCCACGGCCCCGGTAGGAGGGGCCCATGGCCCCGAAAGCGGTGGATGAGGGCGGACACGAGACAGTGCCTGCGCACTGTCTCGTGCCTCCCGAATCCGAGCGCAATGCAGGGTGCGAGGTGGATGTAAGAAAGCGCTTCACCCGGCACAGTCGCTTTCGCGGCCATGGGCCGTTCCTACAAATGCACTACCCGGAATGCCAGTAGAGGAAGGGCAACACCCTTGTAGGAGGGGGTCATGCCCCCGAAAGCGGTAGATGCGGCAGAAGCGCGTCACCCAGAACCGGCGCTTTCGCGGCCATGGGCCGCTCCTACAGAAAGCGTGACCCCCTCCAACTGCGGGTGATGCACCACGGGCGCATATACAACCGGCCGTCCCCTCGTTGGTACGCCTCGCCGCCAGGCCGCTGCCTGCCGTCAGGCCCGTGCGGTCTCGGCGTGCTGGCCGATTGCCTCTGCGTCCACCTCGTTGCCCACGTGTTGCAGGAACGCCCGTGCCACTGCGGACAGTTGCTTCTGGCGGAGGTGTACCAACTGCCAGGTGGAATGGATCGGGAAGCCCTCCACGTCGAGGATCGCGACGTCGTCGCTCCAGCCCTTGCTACGGTGCAGTGCGTACTCGGACAGGATCGACAATCCGAGGCCGGCAGCGACGGCTTCCTTGATGGCGAGATTGCTCCCGAACTCCATGCGGACGTTGAGCTTGGCGTTGCATTGCGCGAGGTGCCGCTCGATCGCGACCCGGGTACCCGAGCCCGCCTCGCGCAGGATGAACCGCTCCTCGGCCAGTCGCGCCAGTGGAATGGCGCGGCTTCTCGCGAGCGGGTGGTCCCGCGGGGCGATCATCACGAGCGGGTTGTCGAGGAAGGCCTGCACGGTCAGATCGAGGTCCGACGGCGGGGCGGACAGGATGTAGAGGTCGTCGAGATTCGACTGCATGCGCTCGACGATCTGATCGAGATTCGCCACGACGAGCTTCACCTCGATGCCCGGGTAGCGGGTGCAGAAGGGCGTGAGCAGGCGGGGGACGAAGTACTTCACCGTACTCACCACCGCGAGGCGCAGCGTGCCGCTCTGCAGGCCTTTCAGTTCGCTCACTTCGTCCTCGAAGGCGCGCCACTCCGCCTGCATGGTCTGCCATCGCGCGTAGAGCTTGCGACCTGCCTCGGTGAGGTACACCTTGCGCCCGATCTGCTCCAGGAGCAGCAGTCCCACGGCGTCGGTGAGTTGCCGGATCTGTTGCGAGACGGCGGGCTGCGAAAGGCAGAGGTCCTCGGCGGCACGCGTGAAGTTGCCGCAGTCGGCGACGGTCGCGAACACCTGCAGTTGCCGCAGAGTGAAGTGCATGCCTGCCAAAGGAAACGTCCTATCTTGAACGACGTCCCGGAATTCTATGGAAAGTCCCTGCGATCGGGGCAACGAAATTGCGTTGGTTTTCTCGGGGAATCCACTCTCGCGGTGGGTCATTTCGAATGCTGCACCGCGGCGTTCCTTTGAGTCCTCCCGACATGTCGCATCGACTTTCAATGGCTGGCGGCGCCCATGGCCGCGGCTTTCTCCAACAACGCTTGCGCCATGCGGATGCTCGCGATGTCGATGAGCCGCCCGTCCAGCGACACGGCGCCCTTGCCTTCGCGCGCCGCCTGGTCCATCGCCTCGATGATCCGGCGCGCCTTGGTGACCTCGGCCTCCGATGGCGTGAAGACTTCGTTGGCGAGCGCGATCTGCGAGGGATGAATGGCCCACTTGCCTTCGTACCCGAGAACCGCGGCGCGATTCGCTGCGGAGCGGTAGCCGTCGGGGTCGCCGAAGTCGCCGAACGGGCCATCGACCGGGCGGAGGCCGTACGCGCGGCACGCGACCATCATCCGCGTCTGCGCGGCGTGCCACGGGTCGGTCCAGAAGGTCTCGCGCCGGCCTTCCGCATCGCGGTCCGTGAGCACCACGGAGTCCTTGTTCACGCCGCCGATTACCGTTGTGCGCGCGCGGGTGGACGCTGCGTAGTCGGCCACACCGAACGACATCGCCTCCAGGCGCCGCGAGGACTGGGCGATCGCTTCCACGTTCGCCATGCCGAGCGCCGTCTCGATCAGCACCTCGAAGCCCAGGCGCTTCGTGCGTCCCATCGCGGCCTCGATCTGCGTGACCAGCATGTCGATCGCGTAGACGTCGGCGGGAACGCCGACCTTCGGGATCAGCAGCATGTCGAGCCGGGGGCACGCCTCCACGACGTCGATCACGTCGCGGTACATGTAGTGGGTGTCGAGGCCGTTGATGCGCACCATCATCGTCTTGGTGCCCCAGTCCACTTCGTTCAGGGCCTGGATGATGTTGGTGCGGGCACGCGCCTTGTCGTCGGGTGCGACGGCATCCTCGAGGTCGAGGAAGACGACGTCCGCCGCGGATGCTGCGGCCTTCTCGAACATGGCGGGGTTGGACCCGGGCACGGCCAGTTCCGAACGGTGCAGGCGCGGCGTGGCCTGTTCGACGACGGTGAAGCTCATGGGTTGTGGATCTCCGGGGCAGTGCAGGGGCGGCCAGCGGGGGCGGTCGGTGGTACGTCGGGAGATGCGCACGCCCGACGTATCGCCGGGAGGCGCGCTCCGTGCATCGAAGTCATGCGACGAGTGCCAGGGCCTGGGCGACGGTCGTGCCGAGTTCGGCGGCGCTCGGTGCGACGTGCAAACCGTACGAGCGCATGATCTCGGACTTCTCGGCGGCGGTGTCGCCGACCGCGGAGATGATCGCGCCCGCGTGGCCCATGCGGCGTCCCTTCGGCGCCGTGAGACCTGCGACGTAGCCGATGACCGGCTTGCGCATGTTCTCCTTCGCCCACTGCGCAGCCTCGGCTTCCTGCGGGCCGCCGATCTCGCCGATCATCACCACCGCGTGCGTTTCGGGGTCCTCTTCGAAGCGCGCGAGATGATCGAGGAACGAGCTGCCGTTGATGGGGTCGCCACCGATACCGACACTCGTGCTCACGCCGATGCCGAGAGCCTTCATCTGCGCTGCTGCCTCGTAGCCCAGCGTGCCCGAGCGCGACACGATGCCGACGTTGCCCGGCAGGTAGATGTGGCCGGGCATGATGCCGAGCATCGCGCGGCCGGCGCTGATGATCCCCGCGCAGTTCGGACCGACGATGGTGGTCCGCCGCTCCCTGGCGTAGCGCTTCAGATAGCGCTTCACGCGCATCATGTCCTGGGCCGGGATGCCGTCGGTGATGACGCACACGAGGCGCAGCCCCGCGTCGGCGGCTTCCATCAAGGCATCCGCGGCGAACGCCGGCGGGACGAACGCGAGGCTCGCTTCCGCCCCGGTGGTCTCCACGGCGTCCTTCACGGTGTTGAACACCGGTCGGTCGAGATGGCGCTGGCCACCCTTGCCGGGCGTGACGCCGCCCACGAGGTTCGTGCCGTAGGCGATCATCTCCTTCGCGTGGAAGCTCGCCTTGTCGCCGGTGAAACCCTGGACGATGACGCGTGTGGTCTGGTCGATGAGGATGCTCATGGGAGGCTCCGGGTCAGGCGGCTTCGCGATGCGCGCGCGCCGCGGCGACGGCCCGGTGGGCGGCCTCGGCGAGCGTCTCGGCGGTGATGATCGCGAGGCCGCTCTCGCGCACGATGCGCTGGCCCTCCTCCACGTTCGTGCCGGCGAGGCGCACGATGAGCGGCACCCGCAGATCGCGCGCCGCCTGCACCACGCCCTGTGCCACCCAGTCGCAGCGGTTGATGCCCGCGAAGATGTTCACGAGGATCGCCCGCACGCCCTTGTCGGACAGGACCAGATCGAAGGCCTGCTTAACGCGCTCCGGCGAGGCGCCGCCGCCCACGTCGAGGAAGTTGGCCGGCTCGCCGCCCGCGTACTTGATCATGTCCATCGTCGCCATCGCGAGGCCCGCCCCGTTGATGATGCAGCCGATGTCGCCATCGAGCCCCACGTAGTTCAGGCCGAGCTGGTTCGCCTGGGCCTCTCGGGGATCCTCCTGCGTGACGTCGCGCATCTCGGCGATCTCGGCCCGGCGGAAGATCGCGTTGTCGTCGAACGACATCTTCGCGTCGAGCGCGATCACGCGGTCGTCCTTGGTGACGACGAGCGGGTTGATCTCGACCATCGTCGCATCGAGATCGCGGAAGGCCCGGTAGCAACCGAGCATCGTCGCGACGGCCTGGCTGACCTGCTTCAGATTGAGCCCGAGCCCGAAGGCGATCTGCCGCGCCTGGAAGGGCAGCAGGCCCACGGCCGGTTCCACCTCCACCTGCAGGATCGTTTCGGGGCGCGCGTGGGCGATCTCCTCGATCTCCATGCCACCCGCGCCCGAGGCGATGACCCGGATGCGTTCCGCCTTGCGGTCGAGGACGAAGCCGAGATAGATCTCACGCTCGAAGGGCTCGGCCATCTCGACGTACACGCGGCTCACCATCTTGCCGGCCGGGCCCGTCTGCGCCGTCACCATGCAGGTGCCGAGCATCGCCTTCGCGGCCTCCGCCACCTCGTGGTACGTGCGGCAGAGCTTCACGCCCCCCGCCTTGCCGCGGGCGCCAGAGTGGATCTGCGCCTTGACGGCCCAGTGCCACCCGCCCAGCTCGGTCGCGACGTACACCGCCTGGTCCGAGCTGTAGGCCGCGCCGCCACGTGGGATGGGCACGCCGAACCGGTGCAGAAGCTCCTTGGCCTGGTACTCGTGAATATCCATCCTTGGTCTCCGAGGGTTGGTGCAGGTCTTCCAGGGGGACTGCAGATCGTCCCCGTGGGGACGGCACCGACTACGTCACGAGGTGCTGGGGGCGACCCGCGGCCCAGGCCTCGATGTTGTCGATGAGTTGGTCGGCGAGGAACTGCATGGCCTCCTGGGAGGCCCACGCCACGTGGGGTGTGAGGATGAAGTTCGGCCGGCGCACGTCCAACAGGGGATGCCCGTCGCGCGGTGGCTCGGTGGTGAGGACGTCGAAGCCCGCGCCTGCGATGAGACCTGCGTCCAGCGCGTGGATCAGCGCCTCTTCGTCGACGAGCCCGCCGCGCGAGGTGTTGATCAGCAGCGCGCTGCGCTTCATCCGCCGCATCTCGGGCAGGCCGATCAGATTGCGCGTGGCCGGCATGAGCGGGCAGTGCAGGCTCAGCACATCGGACCGTTCCAGCACTTCGTCGAACGGCGTGTAGTCCACACCCGGTGCCTTGGGGGGCGCGTGGTCGGCGAACAGCACGTTCATGCCGAAGCCCCGGGCGATGGTGGCCGTGCCCTGGCCGATCGCACCTTCGCCGACGATGCCCAGTGTCGAGCCGTGCAGATCGCGGATGTCGTGGTCGAGGAAGCAGAACTGGTCGGCCTTCTGCCACACGCCGGCCTCGACGTCGCGCCGATAGGCGATGAGGTTGCGGCGCAGCGCGAGGATGAGGGCGAAGGCGTGCTCGGGCACCGTGTGGACGGCGTAGTTGCGGATGTTCGCGACCGCGATGCCGCGAGCGCGACACGCAGCCACGTCGATGCAGTCGTAGCCCGTGGCGGCCACGGCGATCATGCGCAGGTTCGGCAACTGCGCGAGGGTGGGCTCGCGCAGTTGCACCTTGTTGACGATGGCCACCGTGGCCTCCCGCAGGCGATCGACCACTTCGTCGGGCGCCGTCGCCCGATGCTCGACGTACGTGTGCTCGAACGCCGGTGCGCGAACGCGGGCCTTGACGGAATCCCGGTCGAGGAAGACCACGGTGTGCCCCATGCGTCAGGCCCCCGCCGGGACGAGCCGGGCCGCTTCGTTGCTCGTTGCCAGCTTGCGGGCGGCCTCCTCGCCGCGCCAGTACTGCTGAGCCGCCGCAACGCCACTGCCGGGGGTGATGTGGATGCCGGCGTCGATCATCGCCATCTCCGCGCCACCGATCGCGCCGATCAGCATGATCTCGTTGAGATCGCCGAGATGGCCGATGCGGAACACCTTGCCGGCCACCTTCGACAACCCGGCGCCGAGCGACAGGTTGTAGCGGCGGAACGCGATCTCGATCACCTGCGCGCCGTTGATGCCTTCGGGGACGAGGATCGCCGAGACGGTGTCGGAGTGCCACTTGGGCGCCCGCGCGCAGAGGTCGAGCTTCCAGCCCTTCTGCACGGCGGCGCGGACACCGCCGGCGAGGTAGTGATGCCGGCGGAAGACGTTCTCCAGCCCTTCCTCCTCGAGCATGGCGAGCGACTCGCGCAGGCCGTAGAGCAGCGGCAGCGGCGGCGTGTACGGGAAGTAGCCGGAGGTGTTGGCCTTCACCATGTCGCCGAAGTCGAAGTAGCAGCGGGGCGCACGGGCCTGTTCGCGAAGGGCGAGCGCCTTCGGGCTCACGCACACGATGCCCAGGCCGGCGGGCAGCATCAGGCCCTTCTGCGAGCCGGTCACGCAGACGTCCACGCCCCAATCATCCATGCGGAAGTCGATGCTGCCGAGCGAGCTGACGGCGTCCACCATCAGCAGGGCCGGATGCTTGGCGGCGTCCATCGCGCGGCGCACCCCGGCGATGTCGCTCGTCACGCCCGTGGCCGTCTCGTTGTGCGTGGCGAGCACGGCCTTGATGCGGTGCCCCTTGTCGGCTTCCAGGGTTTCGAGGACGCGCTCCAGCGGGATGCCCGTGCCCCACTCGCAGTCGAGGATCTCGACCTCGAAGCCGAGACGCGTCGCCATGTCGATCCAGAGATGGCTGAACTGGCCGAATCGCGAGGCAAGCACCTTGTCGCCGGGGGAGAGGCAGTTCGTGAGGGCCGCTTCCCAGCAGCCCGTACCCGAGGCCGGGAACATGATGGGCGTGCCGGTCTCGGTCTTGAAGACCTTCTTGAGGCCTGCGAGGCAGTGCAGCGTGAGTTCCGGAAACTTGGGCGAGCGGTGATCCTCCATCGCGACCATCATCGAGCGCAGCACGCGATCGGGTACGTTGGTGGGTCCGGGAACGAAGAGAGCGTTGCGACCAGCCATGGCAGACCTCCTGGGATTCGGTTCTTGGAAACTGGGTTGGGATGCGTGGGATCAGGTGATGGAAATCGGGTGATGGAAATCGGGTGATGCGAACCCAGGCACGGCCGCGCTCGGGATCGAGGGTCAGGGTCGGTAGTCCGGGCCGTACACCGGGAAGACCGAACACAGCGCGCGCACCCGTTCCACCGTACGAGCGATCACGGCGTCGTTGTCGGGCGCTTCGAGCACGTCGGCGATGAGGTCCGCGACCTTCACTGCTTCGTCGGTACCGAAGCCGCGCGTGGTGATGGCCGGGGAGCCGATCCGGATGCCGCTCGTGACGAACGGCTTCTCGGGGTCGTTGGGGATCGCGTTCTTGTTGACGGTGATGTGGGCGCGGCCCAGCACGGCCTCGGCGGCCTTGCCGGTGATCTGCTTGGCCCGCAGGTCGAGCAGGAAGACGTGGCTCTCGGTGCGGCCCGAGACGATGCGCAGACCGCGCTCGGTGAGGCGATGCGCCATGGCCTGCGCGTTCTTCTTGACCTGCTGCTGGTAGGTCTTGAACTCCGGTCGGAGCGCTTCCTGGAAAGCCAGGGCCTTGGCCGCGATGACGTGCATCAGCGGACCACCCTGGATGCCCGGGAAGATCATCGAATTGAGCGGCTTCTCGAACTCGGCGCTCGACAGGATGATCCCGCCGCGCGGACCGCGCAGCGTCTTGTGCGTGGTGCTCGTGACGAAATGCGCGATGCCTACGGGCGACGGGTACTCGCCGGCGGCGACGAGGCCCGCGTAGTGGGCCATGTCCACCAGCAGGTAGGCGCCCACCTCGTCGGCGATCTCGCGGAAACGCTTCCAGTCGATGGTGAGCGAGTACGCCGAGGCGCCCGCCACGATCATCTTCGGCCGTACTTCGCGCGCGATGGACGCGACTTCGTCGTAGTCGATCGCCTCGGTGTCCGGATTCAGGCCGTAGGCGGCCGACTTGTAGATCTTCCCGCTGAAGTTGACGGTGGCGCCGTGGGTCAGGTGACCGCCGTGCGCGAGCGACATCCCGAGGATCGTGTCGCCAGGGGCGAGCATCGCCATGTAGACGGCCGCGTTGGCCTGGGAACCCGAGTGGGGCTGGACGTTGGCGTACTCGGCGCCGAACAGCTGCCTGGCGCGTTCGATCGCTAGCTGTTCGGCCACGTCGACGTGTTCGCAACCACCGTAGTAGCGCTTGCCCGGATAGCCCTCCGCGTATTTGTTGGTGAGGACGGACCCCTGCACCCGCATCACCGCGGGGCTCACGTAGTTCTCGGAAGCGATCAACTCGAGGTGATCTTCCTGACGTTGGAGTTCATGACCGATGACCGCCCAGAGCTGGGGGTCGGTCTCGGCGATCGCTTGCTTGTGGTCGAACACGGCGGGCCTCGGGTCGGGGGATCTGGTGCGTCTGTTCTAGACGTCGAGGCCAGTGTAGGGGAGCGTGAAAACTGTCTGATCGAAGTTTGTTATCGCTATGCAAACAATAACTTATGGCGCACTGCGGCACCGGAAGTTATGAAAAAAATCTCATATGTTCGACAAAATCGCGACCACAGTCCTGGACAAACAGAGGCTTGGCGCTGATTGCGTGGCACGGGCGGGCGGCACCGGACGGCGCGGGTGGCCACCGATCGGCGCCACCCGTCGCATCGGGGTGCCGTCAGAACAGGCCGACCACGCGCCCCTGTTCATCGAGATCGATCTTCGCGGCCGAGGGCTGCTTGGGCAGGCCGGGCATCGTCATCACGTCGCCGCAGATCATCACGACGAACTGGGCGCCCGCTGCGAGGCGCACTTCGCGCACGTTGATCGTGTGGCCCGAGGGCGCGCCCCGCGCCGCAGGATCGGTCGAGAACGAGTACTGCGTCTTCGCGACGCACACGGGGTAGCTGCCGAAGCCGTCCTCCTCCAACTTCTTCACCTGGGCCCTGGCCTTGCCGTCGAAGACGACGTTCGCGGCACCGTAGATCTTCGTGGCGATCGCAGTGATCTTCTCGACGAGCGTCGCGCTGTCCTCGTAGACGAACTTGAAGTTCGTACCGGCGCCCGGCCGCTCGACGAGATCCACCACCGCGCGCGCGACGTTCTCCGCGCCCTTGCCGCCCTCGGCCCAGTGCCTCGCGACGAACACCGGCGTGTCGAGTTTCTGCATGCGGCTTTGGAGGAGGTCCAGCTCGGCCTGCGTGTCGAAGGTGAAGTTGTTGATCGAGACCACGCACGGCAGACCGTAGTGCTCGCGGACGTTGCGGACGTGCCGTTCGAGATTCGCGATGCCGGCCTCCAGCGCCGCGAGGTTCTCCTGCGACACGTTCTTCACGTCGACGCCGCCGTGGTACTTGAGCGCACGCAACGTCGCGACGATGACCACCGCGTCGGGCCGCAGGCCGGACTTGCGGCACTTGATGTCGATGAACTTCTCCGCGCCGAGGTCCGCACCGAAACCGGCTTCGGTCACCACGTAGTCGCCGAGCCGCAGCGACGCCTGCGTGGCGATCACCGAGTTGCAGCCGTGCGCGATGTTCGCGAACGGGCCACCGTGCAGGATGGCCGGGTTGTTCTCGAGCGTCTGCACGAGGTTGGGCTTCAGCGCTTCCTTGAGCAGCACGGTCATCGCACCGTGCGCCTCCAGCTCGCGCGCCGTCACAGGCTTCTGCTCGCGCGTGTAGCCGATGACGATGTTGCCGAGGCGTTCCTTCAGGTCCGCGATGGACGTCGCGAGGCAGAAGATCGCCATCACCTCCGATGCCACGACGATGTCGAAACCGTCCTCGCGCGGATAGCCGTTGGCAGGTCCGCCGAGCGACACGGTGATGTCGCGCAGCGCCCGGTCGTTCATGTCCATCACGCGCTTCCAGGTGATGCGACGGACGTCGATGCCCAGCTCGTTACCGTGATGGATGTGGTTGTCGATCATCGCGGCGAGCAGGTTGTTCGCCAGGCCGATCGCATTGAAGTCGCCAGTGAAGTGGAGGTTGATGTCCTCCATGGGCACCACCTGCGCGTAGCCGCCGCCGGCCGCGCCACCCTTCACGCCGAACACCGGCCCGAGCGAGGGTTCGCGCAGGCACACGATGGCGCGCTTGCCGATCCGGTTGAGGGCATCCCCGAGGCCGACCGTGGTGGTCGTCTTGCCCTCGCCCGCCGGGGTCGGGCTGATCGCCGTGACGAGGATGAGCTTCGCGTTCGGCCGCGGCGGCAGGCCTGCGAGGTAGTCGAGGGAGATCTTCGCCTTGTAGTGGCCGTAGGGCTCCAGGTGTTCGTCGGCGATGCCGAGCTTCGACGCCACGTCGGTGATGCGATGCAGGGTCGCGTGCTGGGCGATTTCGATGTCCGATGCCATGGAGCGGGTCTCCGGAAGAGGCGGTTCGAGGGAAGGCGGCGCGGGGTGCGCCGAGCGCAAAGGCCCGGAGTCTAGGTCGAGCGGCAGCCACGACGGATCGGTTCTGCTAATGGCCCGGCAAACTTGCGCTTATGGATCTGCGGTCCGGGCGAGACGTCGCCGCGTCCGCCCTTGTCAGGCTCTGCGGTGCCGGGCCCGACGCGCAAACCCGATCCCTTTCTTCGGGACATTCCTTGCGCCCCCTCAGGGGTCCGACGACCCGATGTGAAACGATCGGATGTCACGGGAAGTCTATGGACGCGGCCCCATCGGGCCGGGATTCGTGTGCCAACCTTCGTGATGGCACTTGCAACGGCGACAACGGGCGACAATCGCGCGGCACTCTGGAGGAGATTCGGTGAACGACACCCAAACACACTGGCATGCGTCGGAGGCGTCTCAAGCCTTGCAGGCGTTGGACACGGGACCGCAGGGCCTGACGCAGGCAGAGGTCAGCCGCCGCCTGAAGACGTACGGCCAGAACCGCCTGGCCGATCCCGATCCGCCGGGGCTGCTGGCGCGCCTGGCGCGGCAGTTCAACAACCTGCTGCTGATCGTGCTGATGGTGGCGGCCGCCGTGACGGCCGTGATGGGCCACTGGATCGACAGCGGTGTCATCGCCGTGGTCGTCGTGCTGAATGCGCTCATCGGTTTCATCCAGGAGGGCAAGGCCGAGCGTGCGCTGAAGGCGATCCGCCATCTGCTCGCACCCCACGCCGTCGTGCTGCGCGATGGCCGGCAGCACGACATCGATGCGGCTGACCTCGTGCCCGGTGACATCGTGCTGCTCGCCTCGGGCGACAGCCTCCCGGCCGACGTGCGGCTGCTGCAGGCGCGCAATCTGCGCGTCGACGAGTCCGCGCTCACCGGGGAATCGGTGCCGGTCGACAAGAACACCGACCGGGTGGATGTCGGCGCGACCCTCGGTGACCGGCTGTGCATGGGCTACGCGGGCACGCTGGTCACCCAGGGGCAGGCGCGCGCGGTCGTCGTGGCCACCGGCGCGGCCACAGAGATCGGCCGCATCGGGCGGATGCTCGCGTCGGTGGAAGCCGGCACGACGCCACTGCTCGAGAAGATGAGCGTCTTCGGCCGGCGCCTGACACTGGCGATCCTGGGCGCGGCAGCGCTCCTGTTCGGGTTCGGTGTGCTGGTGCGCGGCATGTCGGTCGCCGACACCTTCATGGCCGCCGTCGGTCTGGCCGTGGCGGCGATCCCGGAAGGCCTCCCGGCCATTCTCACCATCACGCTGGCGATCGGCGTGCAACGCATGGCGCGGCGCAACGCGGTGATCCGACGCCTGCCGGCCGTCGAGACTCTGGGCTCGGTGACGGTCATCTGCTCCGACAAGACCGGCACCCTCACCCGCAACGAGATGACGGTGCAGTCGGTCGTGTGCAACCTGCAGAGCTTCGACGTGCAGGGCGCTGGCTACGCGCCGGCGGGTGCGATCCTCCGCGACGGCCAGTCCGTCGACGTGCCGCAGCTCGCGCGCGCCGAACCGGGTTTGATGCGCCTGGCGAGAAGCGCCGCGCTGTGCAACGACGCCAGCCTGCACGAGGACAGCGCCGGCTGGCAGCTGGCCGGCGACCCGACCGAGGGCGCGCTCATCACGCTGGCGCTGAAGGCCGGCCTGAACCCCACCGAACTGAAGATCGAGAGCGAGCGGATCGACGTGATCCCCTTCGAATCCGAGCACCGCTTCATGGCCACCCTGCACCGGGAAGGCGATGGAAGGGTGGTGTTGGTGAAGGGTGCGCCGGAGCGCGTCCTGGCCATGTGCGGGTACCAGGCCGGCGGCGACGGCCAAACCGAGCCACTGGCGCATGAGGCCTGGCGTGAGGCCGTCGAGGTCCAGGCGCGCGCCGGGCGGCGCGTGCTTGCGCTCGCCGAGCGCGTGCTGCCGGGCGACCGGAACGATCTGCAGCACGCCGATGTGGAGAGCGGGCTGACGCTGCTGGGGATCGTCGGCATCATCGATCCGCCGCGCACGGAGGCCGTCGAGGCGGTGGCGCGTTGCCAGCAGGCCGGCATCCGCGTGGTGATGATCACCGGCGACCACGGCGTCACTGCCAGTGCGATCGCCGGGCAGATCGGCCTGGGCGGTGGTGGGCCCGCCATCACCGGGCCGGAGATCGAGGCGATGGACGAGGCGGCATTGCGCGAGGTGGTGCGCGATGCCCGCGTGTTCGCCCGCGCGAGCCCCGAGCACAAGCTGCGGCTCGTGCGCGCCATGAAGGCGAATGGCGAGATCGTCGCGATGACCGGCGATGGCGTCAACGATGCCCCGGCACTCAAGCAGGCCGACGTGGGCGTGGCGATGGGGAAGAAGGGGACGGAGGCCGCCAAGCAGGCGGGCGACGTCGTGCTGGCCGACGACAACTTCGCGTCCATCGCCCACGCGGTCGAGGAAGGCCGCACCGTCTACGACAATCTGCAGAAGACCGTCACCTTCCTGCTGCCGATCAACGGCGGCGAGTCGTTGACCCTGCTGCTCGCCGTGCTCCTGGGGATCGCGCTGCCCATCCTGCCTGCCCAGGTGCTGTGGGTGAACATGGTGAGCTCCGTCGCGCTGGCGATGGTGCTCGCCTTCGAGCCGACCGAGGCCGACGTGATGCGGCGGCCGCCCCGCCCCGTCGGCGAGCCGCTGCTGTCGCGCTTCCTGGTCTGGCGCATCGTCTTCGTGTCCACCCTGTTCCTGTCCGGCATCTTCGCCATGTACGAATGGGCGCTCCGGACCGGCGCCAGCATGGAGGCGGCGCGCACCGTGGCCGTGAACACCCTGGTGTGCATGGAGGTGTTCTACCTGTTCAGCGTGCGCTACCTGAAGTCGCGGTCCTTCAGCTGGCAAGGCGTGCAGGGCACACCTCGCGTGCTGGCCGCGGTGGCAGGCGTCTTCGTCCTGCAGTTGCTGTTCACCTATCTGCCGTTGATGCAGACGCTGTTCCACACCGAGTCGCTGCCGCTCGCGTGGGGTGCCCGCATCGTGGCCGTCGGTGCGGCGGTGCTGGTGATCCTGGAGATAGAGAAGGCCGTGCTGCGCCGCCTGGGTAGCACGACCTGACCCTTGCTCCGTCCGAACCGCCCCATCGGCTGCGGAGCACGAGTGGAGGTGACGCGTTCTCCGTTCGCGCGGACAATCCGGAGTCCTCGTTCCGATCTCCTGTGATCTCCATGAAGAAGAACGCCACCGGTGGCCTTGTCTACTCCACTGCCGTCGGCCGCACGTGCCCGGGTTGCCGCCGCCCCCTCGCCGAATGCGTGTGCGGCCGCCCGAAGAGCGCGCCGCCCGCCGCCGGCCCGGTACGCGTCTCGCGCGAGACGAAGGGCCGTGGCGGAAAGTGCGTCACGCTGGTGAAAGGGCTGGCACTCGCACCGGACTCGTTGACCGATCTCGGCAAGCGATTGAAGGCTGCGTGCGGGTCCGGCGGCACGGTGAAGGACGGCGTGATCGAAGTGCAGGGCGATCATTGCGACCGCGTCGTCGCCGCATTGGTGGCCGAGGGGATCCACGCGAAGAAGGCGGGCGGGTAGGGGAGGGTCGTCGAAGCTGCGGAAGCAGTTCAACCGGAAGCCAGGCTCTCGCGGGCATGGCGCGTCCACTTTCCTTGTAGGAGGGGCCCATGGCCCCGAAAGCGGTGGAGGCTGCGGAAGCGTATCGACCGGAACCATCGCTTTCGCGGGCATGGCCCGCTCCTACAACAGCTCGCCCATTTCCGAGGTAGGTGGCGCACCGACCAGCCCTGTAGGAGGGGCCCATGGCCCCGAAAGCGGTGGATGCCGTGGAAACGATTCACCCGGAATCGACGCTTCCGCGTGCATGGCCCGGTCCTAGAAGAGCTCGGCCCATATCCAGGGCGGGTGGCGCATCAACGGGGGATATACAAGGGGCCCTCCCCTTGTTCGTACACCTCGCGGGCTCCCCGCCGCGGGCCAACGGCCCGAGAGGCGGGCACTGCCCGCTCCTACAACAGCTCGCCCATTTCCGAGGTAGGTGGCGCACCGACCAGCCCTGTAGGAGGGGCCCATGGCCTCGAAAGCGGTTGATACCGCCGCCGCATCACCCGCCCCCGAACACCAACCGTGTGCTCATCGGGCAATGGTCCGAGGCAGCCACCGGGCGTGCCTCGAACCGTGCGGGCAGGCGGCCGTCTTCCAGGGATGCCGGATCGAGCATCGCCAACAGCGTCGCGCTCACCGCGATCTGGTCCAAGTTTCGATGGCACGCGCGGCTCGACGCGGCGCTGCGGTCCATGGAGACCAGCCCCATCTCGCTGTCCGGTGGATCGCCGTCGTTGATCTCGGGCCACAGATTCCGCACTTCGCCAGCCGCCACGGCGGTCGTCGGCAAAGCGCCTCCGGTGCGCGCCTCATACCCGCCGCGGATCTCGGCTTCGAGATCGCGGTTCCAGTCGCCCACGATCATGAACGGCCGGCCCGCGCGCGCCTGCGCTTCGATCCATGCCTCCAGCGGCGCGGCCTGGCGTTGCAGGGATCGGCATGCTGCCCGGTTCGGAGCGTCCATCGGCCCGCCGGGGCACCCCGATTTCAGATGCACCGCCAGCAGCGTGATGCGTGTGTCGCGAACGGTGATGCCCAGTGCGAGCCCGCGGCGCAGCGGGCGTTCCGTCGACGGGTCCTCCTCCAGCGAGAGCGGCGTGACTTCGCTGCAGTCGACTGCAGCGGCGAGAGAGTCGCGCACGGCGTAGCCCACGTTCTGCGCATCACGCCGCGACGTGAAGCACGCGACCCGATAACCGGGCGGCAGCACCGATCGCAACGCCGCCGCGTTCTGCACTTCCTGCACCGTGATCACGTCGACGTCGCGGAGTGCGACCAACTCGGCAAGCCGCCGCCGCAACGGCGCGAGCTTGCGTGCCTCGTAGTCGGTCGCCGTCTCGATGCCCTTCTTCGGGAACACGTTGCAGAACGGGAGATCGTCCCGGACCTTCCGGTTGGGATGCCCGGCGTCGGCGCATCGCCGCCAGTAGTCCGCGGCGTCGAGCGCGGCCGGATCCGCGAGCCACTCCATGTTCCACGACAACACGGACACGGGGCCGGACCCCATCTGCCGGGGTTGTGGCGCGATGCTGCCGCAGGCTGCGAGGCCGCACAGGCAGAGCAGCAGGATGGCGAACGCTGGCGTGCGCCGACGCAACGAGGGGGAAGGGTCCATGCCGCCATTGGACCCGGTTCTGCCCTCCGTGAGAACCGGTGCGTGATCCGGATCGCGCATCGCCAGGCGCCGGTCGTCACCTTCCATGGGAACGAAATCCGTTCGCGGGACTCTTGCTACTCGGGACTCGGTGGCTGAATCGAACTGCCCAGTCCCGAACGAACGCACCAGCATCCGCTGCCAGCAATCGATCCATTCAATCTGCGATGACTTCTGACACATCTCTGCGCCCCGCTGGGCGCGGGCTGCGCGCCGCAGGGTTCCTGATGGCTCTCGCTCTTTGTGCACTTGCTCCGATCAATATCCGCGCAGCAGACCGCGAGCAGGGCGACGGCATGATGGGCAGCGAGCAGCCGCGGATTCCCGAGCCGATGGTGTTCGACCTCGTCCGACCGCTCGGCAGCACGCGCGGCGAGCTGGAGATCAATGCCCTCGCGGCGCAGCAGACGGACGGTTCCGTCGCGTGGGCACCCGAGATCGAGTACACGATCGCCGACGGGCTCGCCGTGGAACTCGAACTGCCTGCCGAGAATTCGAGCGTGCAGGCCACGAAGGCTGCGGTCCAGGGCACCTTCAGGCAAGGCAGGACCGAGCAGTTCATCCACGGCTGGCAGGCCATCGGCAAGAAGCAGCGGGCGGATGGGTCGCGCTCCGCCGACGGGCTGTATATCGCAGGCTATCGCTGGAACGACCGCTGGAGCACGCTCGGCATGACCGGCGTGCGGCTGGATGCGCTGGGCCGCGGGACAACGCGCAGCATCCTGACCAACGCCAGCCTCTTCTACTCCCCGGGGGATCGCGCAACGCTCGGCATCGAGTTCAATGGCGAGTGGGGCGGCGCGGGGCGATCCCGATCGTGGATCCCGCAGATCCACGTCAGGCTCTCCGACCACTGGAGCGTCCAGTCGGGTGTCGCGTTGAACCGCCGGAAGGATGCCGCGAAGACATGGGCGTTGACCGGGCGCTTGATCTACGCGTTCTGAAACGTTTCCCGGGCCACGAGACTGCACGATCGGCACAGGACGGCTGCCGGACGGAGGTCTGCGCCTGAGCAACAGGCGGGACGACTTCATGCCCCGTTCGGACCTGCTCCTCAGGCGCAAATCGGCGCGTGATCCAGCGCCGCTCGTCCCCGCGACTACTTCCCCGGTTCACTTCCCCGGTGTCTGCAGATGCGGGAAGTGGTTCTGGCGCGGCTAACGGAGGGAGATACAAGGGGCCCTCCCCTTGTTGGTACGCCACGCGGCCAAGCCGCGGCGGGCCTTCAGGCGCGAGAGGCGGCCCATGGTCCCGAAAGCTGTGAATGCCGCGGAAGCGCTTCACCCGGAACCGTCGCTTTCGCGGCCATGGGCCGCTCCTACGAGAGCGTGGCCGATTCCGACAGCGGGTGATGCACCACGGGGGGTATACAACGGGCTGTCCTCTTGTTGGTACGCCCTGCGGGCACGACTCTCGGGCCTCACCGCCCTCTGCCATCGCCATCCGCGATGGCATCTTTCCGAAAGACTGGTTTACGCCCCGCCGGTCCTGCGAGCAACATCGCCCCTTTCGCTCTCTCAACGGACGCTCGTGGTGGCTGGCGCACGAACCAACAACGCATCGATTCCCGACGCGGCCCTCGCGGGGCTGCGCGTCGTCGAGCTGGGTCAGCTGATCGCTGGCCCCTTTGCCACGCGTCTTCTCGCCGAGTTCGGGGCGGACGTCGTGAAGATCGAACCCCCCGGCGCGGGCGATCCGCTGCGCAACTGGCGGCTCCTTCAGGACGGCACCTCCGTCTGGTGGCAGGTGCAGTCGCGCAACAAGCGCTCGCTCGCTCTCGATCTCCGTCAGCCCGAGGGCCAGGAGATCGTGCGGAGGCTCGTCGCCGAGGCCGACGTCCTGGTCGAGAACTTCCGGCCGGGCACGCTCGAAGGCTGGGGGCTCGGTTGGGACGTGCTCCACGCCCTCAACCCGAAACTCGTGATGCTGCGCATCTCCGGCTACGGACAGACCGGGCCCTATCGCGATCAACCCGGCTTCGGCGTCATCGGCGAGGCGATGGGCGGGCTGCGGCACCTCACGGCCGAGCCGGGGCGTGTGCCGGTGCGCGTTGGCGTGTCCATCGGCGATACGCTGGCCGCTCTCCACGGCACCATCGGCGTCCTGATGGCGCTGTACCACCACAAGGTTCACGGCGGTCCGGGGCAGGTGATCGACGTCGCGCTGCACGAGGCCGTGTTCAACGTCATGGAGAGCCTGATTCCCGAGTACAGCGCATTCGGTGTGGTGCGCGAGGCCGCAGGCTCTGCGCTGCCGGGCATCGCGCCGTCGAATGCGTATCGATGCCTCGACGGCTATGTGCTCGTCGCCGGCAACGGTGATGGCATCTTCAAGCGGCTGATGGAGGCCATCGGCCGCGCCGACCTCGCCACGGCCCCGGACCTCGCCGACAACGCCGGCCGCGTGGCGCGCGTCGAGGAACTGGACGCCGCCATCGGTGCATGGACGATCACGCGGACCGTGCCCGACGTGCTCGCGGTCCTGGCCCGGGTGCGGGTGCCGGCGGGCCGCATCTACACCGCGAAGGACATCGTGGAGGACCCCCACTACCGCGCCCGCGACATGATCCTCGAGCAGCGCACGCGCGACGGCCACACGCTGGAGGTGCCGGGCATCGTGCCCAAGATGTCCGCGACGCCCGGAGCCGTTCGCACGTCGGCACCGCGCCTCGGCGATGACACGCTGGCCGTGTTGCGCGAAGTGGGGCTCACCGATGCGCAGATCGCCGCACTTCAGGCGGCAGGCGTGGTGCAGGGCGCCGACCCGAAGGAAGCGACGGCATGAAAAACACCGTCTGGCACGGTGCGCGCCGTCGCATCCGCATGCAGGACGTCGGGCCGCGCGACGGCCTGCAGATCGAACCCGTCTTCGTCCCCACCGCGGACAAGATCGCCCTGGTGAATGCCCTGTCGCGCACCGGGCTCGCGAAGATCGAGGTGACCGCCTTCGTGTCGCCCAAGGCCATTCCAGCCATGCGCGATGCCGACGAGGTGATGCGCGGCATCGAGCGCGCGCCCGGTGTCGAGTACGCAGTCCTCGTGCCGAACGTGCGCGGCGCCGAGCGCGCCATCGACGTGCAGGCCGACGAGCTGAACCTCGTGATGTCGGCCACCGAGACGCACAACCTCGCCAACCTGCGCATGACGCGCGATCAGTCGTTCGCCGCCCTGACCGCCGTGACCACGCTCGGCCACGACGCGCGCATTCCCGTGAACATCTCGCTGTCGTGCACCTTCGGATGTCCGATGGAGGGCGACGTTCCGATGGCCGTCGTGCTCGACTGGTGCGCACGGTTCGCCGACCTCGGCGCCCGCGGCATCACGCTCGCGGACACGACGGGCATGGCGCACCCCGCGCAGGTCTCCGCGATCGCGCACGCGTTCCGAACCCGCTGGCCGGATCTGCAACTCACGATGCACTTCCACGACACGCGCGGGCTCGCCGTCGCCAACGTGCTCGCATCCATCGATGCCGGCGTCGACCGATTCGACGCGTCGCTCGGCGGCCTGGGCGGATGCCCGTATGCGCCGGGCGCGAGCGGCAACGCCTGCACCGAAACGCTCGTCCACGCGCTGGAATTGATGGACTACGACACCGGTGTCGATCTCGCCGCACTGCTCGCAGCGTCTCGCCGCCTGCCTGCGTTGGTGGGGCACGAGACCCCGAGCCCCATCGTGAAAGCCGGGCGTCGCCTGGACCTGCATCCGGTGCCCGAGTGGTTCGACGAAGTGGCCGCCCGGGCGCGTGACCGGGGTCCGCGGATTTGAGCGACGCCTCGGACGAGTTCGACTACGTCATCGTCGGTGCCGGCGCGGCGGGATGCCTGCTCGCGCATCGGCTGACCGAGGATGGCCGGTTCACCGTCTGCGTGCTCGAATCGGGTCCGCCCGATCGACATTTCTTCCTGCACGTGCCGGCGGGCTTCATCCACGTCGGCTACCACCCGAAGCTCACGTGGGGCTTCACGAGCGAGCCCACGCCCGACACCGCAGGTCGCGGCGTGAAGGCGTTCATGGGTCGCACGCTCGGCGGGTCGTCGTCGATCAACGGCTTCAACTACACGCGTGGCCTGCCGCTCGACTACGACGGCTGGGCGGCACTCGGCAACCCCGGCTGGTCGTACGCCGAGGTGCTGCCTTACTTCAAGCGCACCGAGCGCCGCGTCGGCGAGTTCGATCCGCGGTACCGCGGCGCCGACGGGTTGCTGCCCATCACCGACTGCGACTGGCGACATCCGCTCTGCGACGCCTACATCGAGAGCGCGCGCGCCTGCGGGCTGCCGTCGCACGTCGACTACAACGCGGCGAGCCAGACGGGCGCGGGCTACTACCAGCGCTGGATCGTGAACGGCTGGCGCGTGAGCGCGGCGAAGGCGTTCCTGCGGCCCGCGATGAAGCGCCGGAATCTCGACGTGCGTTCCGACGCGCACGCGACCGCGGTCACGTTCGAGGGCACCCGTGCGACGGGTGTTCACTACCTCGCGGGTCGCGGCGGGCCGAAGCGCGCGGTCCGCGCACGCCGCGAAGTGATCCTGAGCGCGGGCGCCGGCAACACGCCGAAGCTGCTGCAGCTCTCGGGCGTCGGCCCCGCGGCGTTGCTCGCCGAACTCGGTGTGCCCGTCGTGCACGCGCTGCCTGGCGTCGGCGAGAACCTGCGCGACCACTACATGGTGCGTTCCATCGTCCGCGTGCAGGGTGCCACCACGCTGAACAGCACGGCGCGCGGATGGCGGCTCGGCATCGAGATCGCGAAGTGGCTCGCGGGTCGGCCGAGCGTGCTCGCAATCAGCCCCTCGGTGGCGTTCGGCTTCGCGCAGTCGCGGCCGGATGCGGTGGGGACCGACCTGCAGTTCCACTTCTCGCCGGGAAGCTACGCGTCGGGCATCGCCGGCAAGCTCGACGACTTTCCCGGGATGACGCTCGGGTTCTACCAGCTTCGGCCGCAGGCGGCGGGTTTCGCGCGCGCGACGTCCACCGACCCGTTCGCGCTGCCCCGCGTGCAGCCGTACTACCTCGGTCATGAGGAGGACCGCCGCGTCGCCGTCGCAGGGCTGCGCCTCGCCCGGAAGATCCTGCACACTGGCGCGCTTGCGAGGTTCGGCGTGTGCGACGAGTTCCCGCCGCCCACGGCGGTGACCGACGACGAACTGCTTGATTGCGCGCGCCTGCGTGGGGGCACGGCCTGGCACTACATGGGCACGTGCAGGATGGGGCCGGCGACCGATCCGCTGGCCGTCGTCGATGCCGACCTCCGCGTGCACGGCCTGCAGGGGCTGCGCGTGGTCGACGCCTCGGTGATGCCGACGATGCCCTCGGGCAACACGGGGGCGCCCACGATGATGGTCGCCGAGAAGGCGGCCGATCTGATTCTCGGACGCACGCCTCCACAGGCGGAGCACCCGCAGTAGAGATGGCGATGAACAATGAAGCGGTCGACGCGAACGATCCCGATCTCGCGCGGCCCTCGACAGGGAGGAAGTCATGAAAAAGTTGGGAACGATCATCCGCACGGTGGCGCTTGCCGCAGGCCTGCTCGGCGGAGCCGCGCAGGCGCAGGACATCCGCATCGGCTACAACGCGGACCAGTCCGCCAGTGCCGTCGCCGAGCTTGGCACTGCTGGCCGGTGGGGATTCGAGGCCGCCATCGAGGACCTCAACAAGGCCGGCGGCGTGCTGGGTCGCAAGGTGGTCGGCGTGATCCGCGACGACCTCGGCACACCGCCCAAGTCGATCCAGAACATGACCGAGCTGATGGACAACGAGGGTGTCGTCGCCGTGGTCGGGCCCGCCAACTCGGGCAACGCGCTCGCGTGGCTGCACCTGCCGCAGCAGCGCAAGATCCCGGTCGTGGTGCCGATCGCCACGGGGACCGAGGTCACGACGCGCTACTCCAAGACACCGCAGAACTACCTCTTCCGCATCTCGATGGTCGACCGCGAGCAGATCGCACTGCTGGCCGCCTACGCGGTGAAGTCGTCGAAGACGAAGAAGATCGCGATCATCGGTGACACGACGGGCTACGGGCAGGGCGGCATCAAGGACGCCACGGAGATCCTCGCCCTGCACGGCGTGAAGCCGGTGGCCGTCGAGAAGTTCGGCCCGAAGGACACGGACATGACGTCCCAGCTCGCGAAGATCCGCGATGCGGGCGCCGACACCGTGATCGTCTACGCCATCGCCGACGGATCCGCGCACACGCTGAAGAGCATGGAGAAGATCGGCTACCTGCCCACGACCCTGGGTTCGTGGGGCAATCTCAGCTCGCTGCTGCCGCGCATCGCCGGGCCGAAGCTCTCCGAGCACATCATCCTCGCGGCCTCCACCACGGAGGACAGCAATGCCCGTACGAAGTCGCTGGGCGAGCGTGTGCGGCAGCGCTTCCCGACCATGACGACCTTCGCGTGCGCCGCGCAGGCGTACGACGCCGTGATCCTGCTGGCTGCCGCCATGAAGGCCGCCGGGACCACGGACGGCGAGAAGGTCGCTGTGGCCCTCGAAGGGATCGACGGCGTGCAGGGAGTGATCAAGACGTACAACAAGCCGTTCTCGAAGACCGACCACGAAGGCCTCACCGTCGCCGACTTCTACCTCGCGCGCTGGAAGGGCGGGGTGGTGGGCCGCTACGAGGACGCCGTGACGAAGGCGCTCACGCCCGCCGACCTGAAGAAGTGACCGACGCCTCGGCGGGACGCCCTCCCGCCGAGGCCTGCATGCATCCCCGGAGTCATCCACATGGTCGTCCTCCTGCAGGCCCTCTTCAGCGGCCTCGCGCTCGGCGGCATCTACTCGCTCGTCGCCGTGGGTTTCAACATCACGCACAGCACCACGCGCACCTTCAACTTCGGCCAGGGCGAGTTCCTCGTCGCGGGCGCGTTCGTCGCTGTGTCCGGCCTCCTGCTGATCGCGGGCAAGGGCGTGACGGACCCGCTCGAGCAGGCCGACGTCTCGATGCTCGCGTACGGCGGCGGGATGCTCGCGGCGCTCGTGATCCCCGGCATCCTCGGCGTGCTGCTCTACCTGACCGCGGTGCGTCCGTTCGCGGGGCGCAGCGGCCTCGCGTGGGTCATGAGCACCATCGGGTTCGGTGTGCTCGTGCAGAACACGGCGCTCGCCATCTGGGGCCCGTCGCCCATGGTCATGCCCTCGCCACTGGGCGGTGAGGTCATCCGTATCGGCGGTGCGGGCGTGCTGCCGCAGGAGTTCCTGGTGCTGGGCGCCAGCATCGTCGTGATGCTCGTCCTCGACACCGTGATGCGCCGCACGCGCATCGGCAAGGCCGTGCGCGCCGTCGCCGAGAACCGCAACGCCGCGACGCTGATGGGCATCGACGTGTCGGCCGTCGTGATCGGCGCATTCGTCGTCAGCTCGGCGCTCGCGGGCCTCGCGGGGATGCTGGTGGCGCCGATCACCACGGCCTCCGTCTTCATGGGTCTCACGCTCGCGCTCAAGGCCTTCTCGGCGGCGATCGTCGGCGGTCTCGACAACCCGCGCGGGTGCATGCTCGGCGGCTTCCTCATGGGGCTGCTCGAGGCGCTCGTCGGCCTCTGGCACGCGGAACTCCGCGAGATCGCGATCTTCCTGCTCATCATCGTCGTGCTCGTCGTGAAGCCCGAGGGGCTGCTCGGCCGCCGGCGCGTGGAGAAGGTGTGATGCCGGGTCGTGCGCATCTCGCGGGTCTCGTTGCGGTGGTCGCTGCGGTGGCGGTGGTCCCGCTCCTCACGAGCAACGGCTTCCTGCTGAAGGTCATGTTCATGGTCGGCGTGAACTACCTCGCTGCCGCCGGCCTCAACGTGCTGGTCAACCACACCGGGCAGAAGTCGCTCGGCCACGCCGGACTCTTCGCGGTCGGCGCTTATACCGTGGCGTTGCTCACCACCCGCGGCGAGTGGAATCCGTGGCTCGCGTTCGCGGCGAGCGGCGTCGTGGCGGGTGTTTTCGGTGCCGTGATCGCGCTGCCCGCGCTGCGCGTGTCGGGCCCGGCGCTGGCGATGGTGACCATCGGATTCGGCATCGTCATCGAGAAGGTGGTCTCGGAGTGGACGGATGTCTTCGCCGGCCAGCAGGGCATCTACGGCGTGGTGCCGCCCGCCATCGGCGGCGTGGATTTCGGCGCGCGCGCGTGGGTGTGGTTCGCGGGTGCGCTGGGGATCGTCGCCCACCTCGCGATCCGCGCGCTCCTGCGCGGCAAGTACGGCCGCGCCTTCCGGGCGGTGGCCGCCGCCGAGATCGCCGCCGAGAGCGTGGGCATCAGCGTGTATCGCGTGAAGGTGCTCGCGTTCGTCGTGAGCGCCGTGACGTGCGGATTCGCCGGCGCGCTCGTGGCGCAGCAGAACCAGTACATCAGCTCCGACTTCATCACGTTCTCGCTGTCGATCTTCTTCCTGCTGATCGTCCTGTTCGGTGGCAGTTCGGTCGTGGGGCCGCTGCTGGGCGCCATCGTGCTCACGCTGCTCGACGCTTTCCTGGCGCGCTGGCCCCACGTGCAGCACTTCACATACGGTGCGATGCTGCTCTTCGCGCTGTACGCCATGCCGGACGGCCTGTCGGGCGCGCTCCGCGCGATCGGACGCCGGCTTGTCCCCGCGCTTCGCCGCGTGCCGCCGGTCCCGCCGGTGACGGGCGCCTGGAAGCTCCACGCGGGCGAGGTCCTCGCGCCCGACCGGCCGCTCCTCGATGTGCGCGGTCTGTACAAGGCCTACGGTGGTGTCGTGCCGACGAACGACGTGAGCCTGGAACTGAAGACCGGCCACGTTCATTCGCTGATCGGTCCGAACGGCGCGGGCAAGACGACGCTGCTCAACCTGCTCTCCGGCATCGTTGCGCCCGATCGCGGCAAGATCGTCTTCGACGGCCGCCCGATCGCTGGGATCGCCCCGAACGGCGTGTGCCGGATGGGACTGGCCCGCACCTTCCAGAACCTGCGCCTCTTCGGTGACATGACGGTCCTGGAGAACGTCGCGACCGGGCTGCACACGCACCTGCGCACCGGTCTGGTCACCTGCATGACAGGCCTGCCCGCCGCGGGTCGCAAGGAGCGGGACGCCCGCGACGAGGCGCTCCGGATTCTCGAGTTCCTCGATCTCCGCGAGCGTGCCCACGAGCGGGCAGCGAGCCTGCCCTACGGCCTGCAGCGCCGACTCGAACTCGCCCGCGCGCTTGCGACGCATCCGCGACTGTTGCTGCTCGACGAGCCGGCGGCGGGCCTCAACCCCCAGGAGACGCGCGCACTCATCGATGTGATCGCGCGCATCCGCGACCTCGGCATCACGGTGCTGCTGATCGAGCATCACATGGACCTCGTGATGGCCGTCTCCGACCACGTGATCGTGCTCGACCACGGCGTGAAGATCGCCGAGGGTGCTCCGGCCGCCGTGCAGCAGAACCCGCGGGTCATCGCCGCCTATCTGGGCACCGGCGACGACGATGAAGTGGACGAAGCTTCCCTGGCGCTCGCGGGAGGTGCCCATGGCTGAGAGCCCGATGCTGCGTGTCGATGATCTCGAAGTGCGCTACGGCGTGATCGAGGCGCTGAAGGGCATCTCGCTGGAAGTGCGCGAGGGCGAGGTGGTGACGATCATCGGTGGCAATGGCGCCGGCAAGAGCACTTTGATGAAGGCCGTGTCCGGACTCGAACCCGTCGCCGCCGGCCGCATCCGCTTCGGCGGGACCGACATCACGACGCTCGCCGGCCATCGCCGCGTGGCGCTCGGCATCGCACAGTCGCCGGAAGGCCGGCAGGTCTTCGCGGACCAGTCCGTCCGCGACAACCTCTTGCTCGGTGCGTACCACCGCCGCGCCTCCGACGCCGACATCGAGGCGGACATCGAGGCGCAGTACGCACGCTTCCCCAGGCTTCGCGAGCGCAGGGCGCAGATGGCCGGGACGCTCTCCGGCGGGGAGCAGCAGATGCTCGCCATCGGCCGCGCGCTGATGGCGAGGCCGCGCCTGCTGCTCCTCGACGAACCGTCGCTCGGGCTGGCGCCGCTGATCGTGCGAGAGATCTTCGGTGTGATCCGATCGCTGCGAGCCCAGGGCGTGACCATCCTGCTCGTCGAGCAGATGGCCCACCAGGCGCTCGGCGTCGCCGACCGCGCCTACGTGCTGGAGACCGGCCGCATCACGTTGTCGGGCACCGGCGTGGAACTCCGGCGGGATCCGCGCGTGCGGGCCGCCTACCTCGGAGACCATTGAATGACCGGGCAGTCCCGTCCTTCAGCCGACGTCTTCGACTACGTGATCGTCGGCAGTGGTGCCGCCGGTTCCCTCCTCGCGGCGCGCCTCGGCGAGGATTCCGCGGTGCGCATCTGCGTGCTGGAGGCGGGGCCCACCGACTGGCATCCGTGGCTCCATGTGCCTGCCGGCTACATCAAGAAGCTGTTCGATCCGGGGTATACGTTTCCGTACGCTTCCGAGCCCACCGAGCATACGCGGGGCCGCGCGATCCCCGTGCCGCAAGGGCGTACGCTCGGCGGGTCCACGGCGATCAACGGCCTCGTCTACAACCGCGGGCACGCGGAGGACTTCGATCACTGGGCGGCGCTGGGCAACCCCGGCTGGGCTTACGCCGAAGTGCTGCCGCTCTTCAAGCGCACCGAGCGCTGGCTCGGACCGGACCCCGACGGCCTGCGCGGGCGCAGCGGCGCGATGACCGTGACGCCCATCGACTGGATCCATCCGATCTGCGAGGCATTCATCGAGGGGGCCGGCGAACTCGGCATCCCGCGCAACGCCGACTACAACGGCGCCGTGCAGGCGGGTGTCGGTTACTTCCAGCGCACGATCCATCGCGGCTGGCGGGTGAGCGCCGCGGGGTCGTTCCTGCACCCGGCACGCAAGCGCGGCAACGTCACGGTGCGCACGCATGCGCACGCCACGCGACTCGTGTTCGAAGCAGGCAGAGCGGTCGGTGTGTGCTATGCGCAGGGCGGCAACGCGAGCGATCTTCGCGAGGTCCGCGCGAGCCGCGAAGTCATCCTCGCCACCGGTGCCCTCAACACGCCGCGCCTGCTGCAGTTGTCGGGTATCGGGCCCGGTGCGCTGCTCCAGCGGTTCGGCATTCCGGTCGTGCGTGATCTGCCCGGCGTGGGCCGGCATCTGAAGGATCACTTCTCGGTGCGCGTGGTCGCCCGAACGCGTGACGTCACGACCATGAACGAGCTTTCGCGTGGCCCGCAGCTGCTCGGGCAGATCGCCCGGTGGATGCTGAAGCGGCCGAGCATCCTCGCGCTGAGTCCGTCATTGGTGCACTGGTTCTGGAAGTCGCGCGAGGGGCTCGACCGGCCGGACCTGCAGGGCGTCTTCACGCCCGCGAGCTATCGCGAAGGCTACGTGGGCATGCTCGACGTGTACCCGGGCATGACCTGCGGCGTATGGCAGCACCGGCCGGAGGGCAGCGGCTTCGTCGAACTGCAGTCGACGGACCCCTTCGAAGCGCCGCGCATCCAGCCGCGCTATCTCGAACACGAAGGCGATCGCAGGGTGCTGCTGGACGGCGTGCGCATCGCGCGGCACCTGCTGCGAACCCAGGCGCTCGCCCGATATGTGGAGGCGGAGACGATGCCCGGCGTGGCGGTGGATCGCGACGACGAGGTGCTCGATTTCGTGCGGCGCATCGGCGTGTCGTCGTACCACCTGAACGGCACGGCGCGCATGGGGCCGGCGTCGGACCCGATGGCGGTGGTGGATGCGCAGCTCCGCGTGCATGGCATCGCTGGCCTGCGCGTCGTCGACGCGTCGGTCATGCCGGAGATCCCGTCGGCGAACACGGCGGCGTCGACGATGATGATCGCGGAGAAGGCCGCCGACATGATCCGCGGCGCCTGCGACTGAAGCGAGCCGTCTGTGGCTGCGGAGGCTGTCCACCAGCAGCCGCGCCCGGGGTGACAGCGCCGCACCGCTGAGCACGCACAGGCTGAGGCGCCGGCATCACGCCGAGGCCCATGTCGGCCTCGTTCGCCAGGCCCTGCTTCACGATCGTCGAGCTGATGCGCTTCTGGAGCGGGACCTGACCGCAAGCGTCGTCGGCGCAGGCGCGCATGTCGACCGGGATCTCCCCCATAGCGTGCCGCAGGCGATGCGCAGGCCCGAGCAGCGCATAGCCGGCCGGCGTCGCATTCACCCCTTTGATCGTGCGCGCAAGCAGCGTCGACGTGAGCTGATGCACCAGTTCGCCGAAGCACTTGCTGAGCGCAGCGAAGAGTTCGTGTGACCTCGGGTCGAGGTCAATGGCGCATTGCCACAATCAACCGCCTCCGAAAGCCTTTCGGACCATGCCGCGCGCCACGACGCTGTGCTAGATTTCCCACGGGCCGGCACCAAGGCCGACCTGCCGATTTCGCGTCGTGCATACCAACAAGAATCCCGACCGAGCCACGCCATGAGACCTGACCTGCTCGATGAACGAAGCCCTGCGGGTGGGGGCTGCAGTGTTCGTTGCCGGCATTGTCGGGGCGCACCATGAGTGAACTCCTGTGCCTTTCTTGTGGAGTTCGATTGCCCGACACGGCAAAGTTCTGCAGTGAATGCGGAGTCGCTGTGGCGCGTGCGATGGGCGGCCACCCTCATCCGGGTGCCGGTCCGGAGGTGCGACAGGCCACCGTCGTGAGCTGTGACCTCGCCGACTACACGTTGATGACCGATCGGCTCTATGTCGGCGATTCCCACAAGGTCGTGAGCGACGTGCTGAGGGCCATCGCCGATGTCATGGGCCAGTTCAAGGACGGCATCCTGCGTTCGGTCGACAGGCCCGAAGGAGACTCGGTTCTCTACATCTTCGGGTATCCACGGGCGCGTGACGACGATGCAGTACGCGCCACCCAGGCCGCGCTGCGTGCGGCAGCGGCGGTTGCCCGTCTGAGACCGTGTGACGACGTCGAGCCGCAGATTCGCGTTGGAGTCGACACGGGTGAGATCGTGATCGAGCCGGGGACCGAAGCGCACCAGATTCCTGTCCACGGACCGGCCTGCAATCGCGCGGCGCGTCTGCGCGCACTGGCGCCACCAGGGGGCGTCGTCGTTTCTCAGGCGACCCACCGCCTGATTGCCGGCTATGTGAACTGCAAGGACCTCGGCCTGCAGCCGATGAAAGGGCTTCCCGATCAGCGCGCCTGGCATGTGACCGAGTTTCGCCGTGTCCGAAGCAGTTTCGTCGGCGTTCGGGGCTACACCGCTCTCACACCTCTTGTCGGACGTGGGCCGGAGATCGGGCTGTTGTTGGATCGCTGGCAACTGGCGCGAGACGGGGTCGGCCAGGTGGTCTTCCTGGCTGGCGAGCCTGGGGTCGGCAAGTCGCGGCTTCTGGCCGAGCTCGTCAACCGCACCGAGGTCGACGACCAAGCGGTGCTGTTGTACCAGTGCTCGCACTATCACCGAACCAGTGCCTTTCATCCCATCGTCGAATCGATGCTCGGCAGTCTCGATGTCGACGACGACACGCCGGCGTCGGACAAGCGTCAGCGACTCGAGGCACTGGTGCTCGGTGTGCTCGGCCTGCCGGCGGACGTCTATCGAACAGTCGCCGGCATCGTCTCGATCGACTGCGACGACGGACAATCCGTGGCGAAGCCAGCTACGGTGGATCTCGCACAGGAGATCGATGCGCTGATGGCTGTCGCCGAGGCGCGCCTCGCGGGCCAGCCGGCGTCCATCCTGGTGCTGGAGGACGCGCACTGGGCGGACCCCAGCACGCTGCAGGTGCTCGATGCGTTCGTGCGCCGAGTTTCAGGCCTCCCGACACTGCTGGTCGTGACTCACCGACCCGAGTTCGACAACCGTCGGTGGTCCGGCGCGCACGTGACGAGGCTCGATCTCGGTGGTCTCGCCGCCTCGTACAGCGAATCGCTGGTGCGACGGGTGGACGACAAGGGCCGCCTGCCCAGTGCCGCCATCCGGCACATCGTTGGAAAGACCGACGGGATTCCGCTGTTCATCGAGGAACTCACCAAGGCGATCCTCGAACTTCGCGGGGGCGAGCAGATCTGGAACGATCTGGATTCGATGGCGTCGCCGGCGGGCATCGCCGTCCCGCTGACCCTGAGGGATTCCCTGACGGCGCGCCTCGATCGCGTACCGTCCGGAAAGGCTGTCGCGCAGGTCGCGGCGATCATCGGCCGGGAGTTCTCCGAGGCCCTGCTGGCGGCGGTGATGCAGGCTTCACAGATCGACTTCCACCGCGGCCTCGCCGACCTAGAGGAGGCCGGGCTCGTGTTTCGGCATCCGGCTGCCACCGAGCGGACCTACCGATTCAAGCACGCGCTCATCCAGGACGTTGCGCGTGACTCGATTCTCCGCGATGCCCGGCAACGCTTGCACGGCCTGGTGGCGCAAGCCCTGGAGAAGCAGGTCGCCGATGGCCGGAACGTCGCGCCGGAAGTGCTCGCCCATCACTATGCCGAGGCCAACCGCCCCGAGCTGGCGGTGGATTACTGGAGCCAGGCCGCGGATCTTGCAGCACGCCATGCGGCAAACGCCGAGGCCATCTATCACCTCAACCAGGGCCTGCGGGCGGCGCAACGATGCGTCGACAGTCCGCAGCGGAATGAGACCAAGCTCAAGCTTCTCGCGGCACTCGCCCGTGTGCTCGTTGCAGTGAAGGGTTATGCCTCGGACGATGTGTGGACCGTTTTCCAGATGGCGCGAAAGCTCTTCCCCGAAGTGGGTGACGAGCACGACGGCAAGTTCATCGTTGCCTGGGGTGAGGGGCATTCATCGCTTGTGTCGGCGCAATACCAGAGGGGTCTGGAGCGCGGGTTCGAATTGGCGGCCCACGCCGAACAGGCCCGCAGCAGCGAGAACTTCGCTGCGGCACAACTGCTCGTCGGTGTGGCACACCTGTATCTTGGGAAGCATGCCGTCGCTCGGGAACGGCTCGAGCTCGCCGCGGGGATCAACTCGACGCCGGACCGCATGCCAGACCCGGGTGCTGTCACGCCAGAGACAACCGCCAAGGCGCTCGCCTATCTGGCTCGGACGGTATGGTTCCTCGGCCGGCCCGATGAGGCCGCCCGACTGAGTGCGCAGGCGGTGGATCTTGCCCGCAAGGCCTTCATGCCGCTCATTCCGACGCAAACGGCATCGATGTGCATGCTCGTCCACCAGATCCGCGGCGACCGGGAGCAGACGCGGACGTGGATCGATCGTACGAGGACCTACGCTACGGAGAAGGATCCCCAGCCCTACTGGTTGCGCCTCGCCAACATCGTCGACCTGTGGTGGCACGCGGAAGACGACCCGTGGCACGCTGCCGATGGAATCCGGATGCGGATAGACGAATACCGCGCGACAGGGGCCCGGGTCGGGCTCTCCGGATTCCTGCTCCTGCAGGCCGAGGTCATGGAGCGCGCGAAGCGCCTCGACGATGCCGCTTCGGCGGTTGGGGAGGCACTGGCTTTCGCGCAGAGCACCGGCGAGGTCTATTACCTGCCGGAGATTCATCGCCGGCGGGCGTCCTTGATGCTCGCGAGTCGAGGCAAGCGCGCCCGGCCGGCAGCTGAGGGGGTCCTGATGGACGCGATCGAGATTGCACGGCGCCAGCAGGCGCTCTCATGGGAACTACGAGGTGCCAACAGCCTCGCCCGGCTCTGGCTCGATGGTGGGCGACCGCAGGAAGCCGCCGACCTGCTCGCGCCGGTCTACGGACAAATCACGGAGGGCTTCCTCAGCCCCGACGCGACCGAAGCCCGTGACCTTCTGAACGCGCTGCCCCAGCCGTCAGACCGAAAGCGGGCGGACCTGCTCCACTAGGCGCAGCAGTTCGTCGGCGTAGGGCACACCAAGAGTCTCCGCCTCGTCGATGGCCTGCGCCTGGATCCGGTCGAGCTCCGCATCGGCTCGACCGAGCTGGGCCTGGAAGGCCGCCGTGAGAGTGTGCGTGTCGTTCTCGTCGAGCGGGTCCTTTCTGAAAATCTCGATCAGCGAGGGGTCGTGCTGGAGCGCGAGCGCCGCGGGCAGGGTGAGGATGCCGTCCCGGACATCTTCGTCACCGCCGCCACCGAGACGGACGGACTGCTTCACGTCGGCGACGTCGTCGCAGCCGTGATAGAGCATGCCGAGCAGCCGCCCGAACCGCCGGAACTTCTGGGACCGTGCGCCGAGCACCGCACAGATCTCGAACATGCAGCCGGTGTCCTCCCGGGCGAGGTAGTGCCAGTCGGCCAGGCCGAAGAGCACGCGCGGACGGCGTTCCCGGGGGCGGAGGGCGCCGCCCTTGCGGCTGTCCCACTGCACGCATTCCGCCACCGCCAAGCGCTTCATCAGTTCGGAGATCAGGCGCATGTCGAAACGCACCGGGCCGGTGTTGTTGAGCGACTGCCGCACGGCAGCCGAGACCAGCCCGCCCTGATCGAGCTGCGAGCGGCCGTCACGGTCCACGGCCTCGACGATGCCATGAGCCCGATCCGCCACGGCCTCGCGACGTCGTCGCTGTGTCTCGGCGTCGAGGCCGGCGAGATCGATGAACTCGTCCGACATCGTCTGGGCGAGCAGGTCGTAGGCGTCCGCGACGATGAAACCCGAGACCATGTACGCCGTCAGCGAGTCGTATACGGGGTGAAGCGTCGGCTTGCCGCGGCGTTCGTCCGAGTGGTCGACGATGTCGTCGATGATGAGCGTGACGTTGTGGATCATCTCCACGGCCTGCGCCGTGACGATCATGCGGTCGGGTACCGGCTCGCGCGTCTGGGAGAAGTGGCAACCGAAGACGGTGAGCGGACGGAAGAACTTGGAGAGCCCGTGGAACTGCTGATCGAGCATGGCGCGGATCGCCGGGTCCGCGGAGTTCAGCCAGGCCTCGATGCGCGCCTCGAGCCGTTCGACCTCCTTCTCACGGCCGAGGTGGCGGATGACTTCGATGGGGGCGATGGTGGGCACGGGGAGGCAGCGCAGGGGGAGTTGGCTGTCGTCGGCCGCGGTCCTCAGGGACGCGGCGAGAGCGGGAGCAGGTCCTCGCGAATCCTGCGCATATCGTCCTCGAACCGGCTGGCTTGGTCCCGCGCCATGGAGCCTATGTCGTGCAGCAGGATGACAAGCTGCCCGATCACGGCGAATCGTTCCTTGAACTCAGGGTCATCGACGTCGTGAAAGGCCTCTAGCTTGTCCCGAATCACAGGAGCATGTTGCTCGATCAGTCGCTGCCATTCGAGGCTCAGTCTGACGACGCTCCCGAGCAGGATGCTGTTGAGCTTGACGTTCAAGGCCTCCGGATCACTGGTGGGCGCAACGAGAAGATCATCGTCTTCATCTGCATCGCTACCGGTCCACGCGCGGCACGCCTTCCGGTAGCGGCGCTCTTCGATGCGCTCCTCGCGGTACTCTGCGACCGCCCGCGACAGCGCTGCCCAGTCGAGGCTCGATCGTCCCACTTCTGCCATCGTCGCGATGGCGCGCATCACTTCGTCGGGTCCGACGTTCTTCTCGTAGAGCATGCGGGTCGCCTCGATAGTTCGTTACTGCGCGATCTGCGGGTCGGTGGCGCCAGCGAGTCTTGCGTGCCGCATCCCGACCGGATAAGTTGCGCCATCATAGTGACACTTACATTCGGTGGAAAGGCTATGCGCCGAGCCGTCGTCACGTGAATGGGCAGCCGACGGACCTTTCGTACCTGTATTGACGACGCACTACATCGCTGCTGTTCTGGGAAAGGAGACACCGATGTCGAAGGACGAGAACCAGCGTCAGCCCGACGGTCCGCTTGCCGCAGCCGTGACTCAGGCCGCCGCGGTGATTTCGACGGCGCTCACCGAGTACCTCGGGCGAACGTTCCAGGCGGCGGGCAATCGCGCCATCGATACTTTCGGGGCCAGTGCCGGGCGCGAGTCCGATCCTGACTCGACACTCGGATCGATACAGCAGGTCTTTTCACAGTACCGCGATGCCCTTGGGGATCTGGCGGGTGCTCTACCTCAAGTGGTGCAGCGGGCGAGCCAGGAGTGGCGGGTGGAGCCGGGGATGCGGTTGTTGTTCCGGGCCCGGAGTACGGCGCTCGAGAAGATCGAGCTGGACAAAAAGAGCGGGCCCGAGGTGGCGTTGTACTCGGCGGTGGTGGAGTTTCTCAATGTGCTCAACCCGAGGCATGGCGTCCGAAAAGCATGGGTGCGCAATCTTTGCCTTCAACAGGAAGGTCTCGTTGAACAGAAGCTGGTTGCAGAGCGGAACTGTCAGGCGGAAGCCGTCTCATCTCTCGGACACAGGATCGCGTCGCTCACGCGCGCAATCGATGCCCTCGAGGCGCAGGCCAGCGCAACACCCGTGGTCGAGACGTGGCAGCGCGCGTTTTCCAACTTCTCGACAAGGAGCGCGCTGGAAGACAGCGTGCTGTCCGACAAAGCGGCGACAGCACACGCCGGAGTGAAGGCACTGGTCGAGCACCTCGACAAGACCTCGCCGGGAGCGCGCTGGGAGGGAGTGCTTAATCTGCTCCGCAATGTCCCTGCTCAGTTCTCTGATCCGAGGCGGGTCAATCTGCCTCAGATCCTGGATGAGATAAAGCACGAGATCCGGCGGGATCCCGTCAAGGGGCTGGCAGTCGCACAGCAGCGCCTCAATTGGATGTGCGGCGACACTGGGCACGTCTATGCATTGCTCCAACTGTTGGAGCATGCGCTCGGCGATGCATGCCTGCGTGAGATCCTGGTCCACCAGGGAGTGTTCGACGCCTTCGTGTGCGCCATCCAGGATCTCGAGAAGCCGCAGAACAGTCTGCAGCCGAAGTGGGAGAGTGCTCTTCGTCAGGTGTTTTCAGGGATCGGCTATCCGTTGGGGCGGCCGCTCACCGTCCTCGCCCAGTGCACCCGGCAGAGGAACGAGTTCACTGTTCTCGATCATGCGCATGATCGCGTCTTCAACATCCGGGAAAGCGAGTCCGGATTCTCTGCGGATGCCGTTCAGGAGTTGGAGATGTACGGCCTCCGGGAAGGTCGGACGTATTTCACGGCGACCGCGCGCCAGACGCCTTGCGTCACCCAACGAGTCCTCCCGCATCGCATTCACGATGCTGCGGTTGGCATGGCTGTCTGGATGGTGGACCGACGGGAAGTCCAGTCCATCCTCGACAGCGCCCCCGACCGCCCGCCGGTCAAGGTTCGCGCGTGGGACATGGGTGTGAATCGGACCCCTCTGGTGTTGTTCGTCGTGCACTATCGCGAGTCGGATATCTGCGAGCTTGGCGGCACTGACCCGGCGACAGCTGCGCGTGCGAAAGAAATCGACGAGCACTACGAACTGGGTCTCGGGTGCTTCGTTGCGCCACGCAACGATCCATTGGCGATCGGCATGATGGTACTCGGGAAGCTGCCGGTATCCATGGCTGCGGCCGCACAGGTGGGCCGGGAGATCTGGGGCTACGACAAGGTGCCCGTCGACTCGGGCCGTTGGGATCTGCGCTATCGACCGGACGCGATGACGTGCCTGCTGGAACTGCCCGGCGACGTGCGCCTGCGTGTCGAACTGCCGCGGGGAGGCAAGCGCTCCTCGACTCGGATTCCCTTGTTCAGCTACACGACCAAGTTCGGACAGTTGCACCGCAACGTCCTGACGCGCAGCGGTTCGGGGGAGACATTGCGTGTCGGGTGGCACGGAGTGGCAGTGTCGATCGATCGCCCGAATCACACCGCAACGAACTGGTGGGAAGATTCGCAAGCCGGAGGCGAATGCCGTTCGCTGCTCACGCTGCTTTACCAGTTCGGAATCGTCCGGGACGACCCGACAAAGGGGCGACGTGCCGCGTACTCTCTTTGGACCGAACACATGCAGGGAGAGCAGGGCCCTCCGTGCATCGTGCCCAACATCGGTGTTCGAGAGGATGAGTGAGGGGCTTCAGTCGTCGGGCGGTTTGTGGAGGGGTAGATCCGCCATCCATTGCGCAGCACCCGCGTACAGGCCGAGTGCGGTGGAGGCTGCGTTCCCGGGGATCGCGAACATCGCGTCCGCACTTGCCCGCATGTCCCGGGGAGACAGTGCTCTTTCCGGATGGCGCCGCATCTCGAGTGTGCTGGACGCTGCCTTGGCGGTCGGCAGATACGGTGCGAGGATGGCCTTCATGGCCTCTGCGTTGGCGCGCGGCAGCGTCCTGGGCATGAGTACCTTGATCTCGTTGAAGTAGGTTGCCGACGGCGAAAGCTCGGGTTTGTCAGTCCTCAACTGGGCCTGCACCGCGCGGGCCGCGTTCAGTCCGCTGAGCACTGCACCCTCCACGCAGATCACGTCGATGTCGTTCGCCACGAAATCGCCAGCGAGAAAGAGGTTCGGGATCTCGGTCACGGTCTCCGGCCGCCAGGGCTCGCTGCCCACCTCGTTGAGGAACAGAGGCTCGTTGACGTTCATTTGCAGGTACGTCCGAGAGAAGTCGACATCCTGCTCGACATCGAATGGTATGAAGCGGCGCAGGTCCGAGAGGATCTCCCGCGCTGCATCGTCCTTGGTCATGCCCTCGATCCGGTAGAAGTCTGTGACTGCCACGCTGAGATGCGTCGGCGCGGTCTTGTCCGGAATCGGAGGGCCGCCCGCCGAAGGCTTCTCGCGCGACCACAGCTGAGAATTGTCGAAGAAGCTGATCGCGTATCGCGAGTCGCGCAGCACCACATGGTGCTCGGGGATGCCTTCGAGCTTCCGGTTGAAGTACAGGTCCAGCACGGCTGTGACCCCTGATTGCAGCTTCCGAACGGCGGCCATGCCCGGCAGGCGGTCCCGGAGATCCGAGACGATTCCGGCGAGGGCGAGGGGCGGCACCGCCATGATCACGTAGTCGGGCTCGAACTCGGCCCGCTGCTCCGGTCCGGCAGAATCGTCCTGACGCTCGCCATCGTTGTTGCTGCGAGGCCATCGGGTGTCGGATGGGCGGAACGCGAGCTCGCTCACCCGCCCTGTCGCCTTGTTGAACCCGAACCGGCTCACCTTCATGCCGCGGTGGATCCGACACGGAATCTTCTCGCCGCCATCGGAGTCTTCAAGCTTCTCCGCCAACATCTCGAAAAGCGTGCCGTCGACATTCGACTTCAACACCCGGAGTGCCGGGTCAGGGTCTGCCAACGTGAACGCCAGATGCTTCTGGTACGCGTAGGCGGAGCTGTAGTACGCCGGTACCGCAAACGCCCTCAACAACAAGTGCTCGTGGATCTTCAGGGACTCCTCGGATGCGTACCACCGGGAGGAGAGGAAGCCGTGCACGCTGACACGGTCGAGATAGCGTGCGGGATCCAGCGGCTCGCTCACGAGGTCCAGCGCGGAATACAGTACGAGAAAGGAGTCGGGCAGACTGGTGATCCCGGCGAGCATGTTCTCCGCCCACTGTTCGGTCTTGCCGAGCTTCTTCAGCTTGTGGGTGCGGCGCTTCATGGGCGTCGAGCCCGGATGCATGTGGAGGTAGTGATCCCGCGGCTCGAAATGGGTGTCCCGGTCCAGCCCGATATCCTTCATGAGACGCCAGAAGTTGACGTACCAGTTGAGGTACATGTGGTAGCAGTGTTCGTGGCACTCATCATCGCTGATGTCGAGGATCCACGTCTCGTTGAAGCGTTTGCGAACGCTGATGCGGTACTTGGCCTTGCTTTTCGGATCCGTCTCCGTGATTTCCCAATGCCGTGCGCTCTCGTCCCAATGCTTCGCACTCTTTCCAGACGGGGCACGCCAAAGACGCTTGGCTGTGAAGGTGGGTGGCTGGGAGCGGCGCACTGCCAGTTCCTTGGAGAGGTCGTCGTCCTTGCCGCGATCACGCTTCCTGGTCATTCGGTCCTTTCGCGTCCAGAGCCATCTGTCGATGGTCCATTGCAGCCACGCAGGAAAGGCGTTGGCGGCGTCCAAGTCCGTGGAAAGCGCCTTCACTTCCGTGTCGGAAAGAGAACGATCCGCGCGCAGGCGGATTGGCCATTCGATTTGCGACCCGAAGCGTCGTTCGACGCGCGCGCGCATCTCCTTCGGGTCGATGGCGTTCACCGGCTCGGGAAACTCCGCCTGCAGGATTGCCTTGAGTGGCAGGCGCATCGGATTGGCCCCGAGCTTCCCGCCGAGATTCGCACTCTGCTCGAACACCTGTACCTCGAAGCCGCGCGCCCTGAGTTCCCATGCCGCGGTCAGGCCCGCAATGCCCGCGCCGACGATTGCGACTCTCACCGGGCGCACTTTCTCGTCCGCACCGGCGCCTTTCGCGTCACTGCCTTCGCCCGAAGTCCTTTCGCCATTGCCACCGCTCATCGTGGTCCCCTATGGACGACGCTTTCGTCATTCGAGAATAAGTCGATATCATCGGGGCAACAAGAAGTCTGTGATCAAACGACACGACCTTGGTCGGTGTGTGCAGATCTGTCCGATTCGTTCCAATCCTCGGAGTTATTCGGATGCGCCAGAACCCTCATGTCCCGGTCAGAGACAAGTCCGAAGATGCTACGTCCGGCATGGCCGCCGAGCTGAAATGTGTTCAAGCAGATACCGGTGAGCCTGGCATCTTTGTTGTGCTTATCAAGCGCGATGGAATCGTGCTGAACATGGACATCGGTCGCGTCAAAGAGATCGCCGATGTTCTCTACGAAGCGATCGGTTTGGAGGAGTTCCTCGTGATCGACTCGGGTCGGGATCCAGGGGTTTTCCAGACGCTTGGCGTCGAGCCGAGCACTCCGAAGCTCCTCATGTTCCAGAAGGGACAACTGGTGCCACCCGTTTGGCTGGTGGATCCGGAACGACCCGATGTCGGGTCGTGGCTCGCGGCGCTCGAGAAGGCGGGCGTCGCGTTACCTGAACGGTAAGAGCAGACTGCATCACCGCAGGTGCCAAACAGGAGGACGAGATCCAGGGCGAAGACCGATAAGCGACGTCGATGAAGGTGGTCGGGACGTCTTGATCTACGGCTGTGTCGACGTCGGCGATCTGGTTCGTCGGCTGGCACAGAACGCCGACTACCGATCGCTGATCTCGATGCCGATAACGTTGGCAGCACACCGGTTGTTGCGATGATTCAGTTCGAAGTGCTGTCCCAGCCGGGTTACCTCCGAGAAGACGTACGCTGGTGTCCACTTCGTAGCCCCACACAAGGCGCAACGGCGGATGCTCGAAGGCGCGCGGGCACCCTCAGGCGTCCGCGCGTTCCCACCCCGCCTTACGGCGCCTTAGTCATCCAATACTGCCCCGACACCTCGGCGCAGTTCGCCATCTGCAGCTGGTTGTTCTTCCCGTCGTTCACGACATCGAGACACTTGCCCGGCCCCGTGAAGAGCGTGCGCAGGCGGACGTGGCCGGCCTGTGCGGTGTTCTCGAAGCCCCACATCTGCCCCGACACCGCCGCGCAGTCGGCCATCTGCAGCCGGTTGTTCTTGCCGTCGTTGACGATGTCGAGGCAGCGATTGGCGCCCGTGAACTGAGTCTTCAGACGGAAGCTGCCCGGCGCCTCCTTTGCGGGTTCCATCGTCCAGGCCTGACCGGAGTAGGCGCCGCATGGGGCCATCTGCACGCGGTTGTTCTTCCCGTCGTTCACGATGTCCAGACAGTTGTTGGCGCCCGTGAACATCGAGCGGAACTTCGCGGCGGTGCCCTGGGGGGCGGCCGGTGCCTGGGTTTGCGGCGGTGCGGGGTCAGGCTTGGGTTGCGGGGCTGGCGTCGGCGCGGGGGGCGGTGCGGGCGCCGGCTGCGGCTGAGCTTCCATCGCGAGGTTCGTCGTCCAGGCCTGACCGGAGTAGTTGCCGCACGCAGCCATCTGCACCTGGTTGTTCTTCCCGTCGTTCACGATGTCGAGGCACCTGCCGGGGCCCGTGAAGAGCGTCCGCAGGCGGAGGCTGCCTCCCGTCGATTCCACGGTCCACACCTGGCCCGAGTAGGCGCCGCAGTCGGCCATCTGCAGCCGGTTGTTCTTCCCGTCGTTCACGATGTCGAGGCACTTGCCGGGGCCCGTGAACTGGGTCTTCAGGCGCACGGCGCCGGGGGCTTCCCGCGTCGGTTCGATCTGCCAGATCTGACCCGAGTAGTTGCCGCAGTCGGCCATGTGGACGCGGTTGTTCTTCCCATCGTTCACGATATCGAGGCACTTGCCGCCACCCGTGAACATCGTGCGCAGGCGCGCCTGCGTGCTCGGCTGCTGCGCGGGAGCCTGTGTCGGTTGGGGGTCAGGCTCGGCCTGCTGGACGGGAGGCGGCGGCGCCAGGGGCGGCGGTGCGGGCTCCGTGGCGACAGGCGGTGGGGCGGTCGGTGTCGGGGCCGTGGGCGCTGCGCTGCCTTGACCACCCGCGGGTTCCAGCGTCCACATCGCGCTCCACCAGCCCTGCTGGATCGGCCCCGACTGCAGGGCGCCGTTCTCGATGTGCAGGTACTGATCGGGCTTCCACCGGTTACGGATGCGCGCGAACGGTGCGCCCTGCACGTTATCGACCACCCACATGGCGCTCCACCAGCCCGGCTGGATGGGCCCCGATTGCAGCGCGCCGTATTCGATGTGCAGGTACTGATCGCCCTTCCATCGGTTCCGCAGTTTCACGAACTCAGTGCCGGGCACGCCCTCGACGATCCACATGGCGCTCCACCAGCCCGGCTGGATGGGACCGGCCTGCGCCGCCCCGTATTCGATGTGGACGTACTGATCCGGCTTCCAGCGGTTCTTGATCCAGCTGAGCGACTGGGAATGGGCAGCGAACGAGAGCGAAAGCAGGCTGCCGAAGAGCAGCGTGACGATCGTCCGGAGCCAATGGCTCTGGCGCGAGATGATGTTGGATTCCGGCCGGCGGGCCTGGATGCGTTGCGAAGGCGTGGATGTCACGTGAAGCGCTCCCTCTTGGGTGAAGCTCTGGACCCTGCGCTGTCGACGCGCCTTCGGGGCCGGTCGCGGTCAGGGAGTCTGGACATGCAACCGAAGCCCGAAGAGTGGTGTCGGGCCGTGACGTGCAACGCAGCCGCCGTGCCAGCGCCACGCCGCGATGGCAATGCCCAGGGGGGCGGGCGAGAATCCGGCCCTCGCGAACCGAAGGATGTCCCGAATGAATGCAGACCTCGAAGCCGGCGTGCAGGACCTCCTCGCCGCCCGCGCCACCCGTTCGATCATTCCCGATCTCGCAGGGGCGAGACAGCCGGTGACGCACCAGGATGGCTATCGCATGCAGGCCGCGCTGGCCGAGCGCTGGGACGATCGCATCGTCGGTTGGAAGGTGGGCGCCACGTCGAAACAGGTGCAGGCGCTCTTCGGTGTTCCGGGGCCGCTCTACGGGCCCGTGTTCGCGCGGACCGTGGCACAGAGCGCCGCGCGGTGTCGCGTGGCGGACTTCCAGCACCGCATGCTCGAATCCGAATTCGCCTTCCGCTTCGGCCGCGACCTGCCGGCGCGCGCGGCACCCTACACCCGTGAGGAGGTCCTCGATGCCGTCGAGGCGTTGATCCCCGCGATCGAGATCATCAGCCCGCGCTTCGACCGGCTCACCGTCGACCGCATCCCGCAGCTCATCGCCGACTGCGGTGGGAACGGGGGCGCAGTGCTGGGGGCGCCCGTGCACGACTGGCGATCGCTCGACCTGCCGTCGCTGCCGGTGGAACTGCGCATCGACGGTGTGCTGAAGCAGGCGGGCACCGGGGCGGCCGTGCTGGGCGACCCGCGGAACGTGCTCGAGTGGTTCGTCGAGACGTTCCGGGTGCAGGGCCTCGACATCGCCAAGGGTCTGTTCGTGATGACCGGCACGATGACCGGCATCCATGCACCCGCGCCCGGCGAGCAGGCCGTCGCCGATTTCGGCGCGCTCGGCACCGTCGAGGTCGTGTTCGAGGCGTGAAGCGTCAGGTCTCGCGCGCCCACAGCTGGTGGGCCATCACGCCAGCGTCGCGTTCGATGGCTTCCATCGCGTCGAGGATGAGGTCCTCGCGGAATCGCCGTCCGATGATCTGCACGCCGGCGGGCAGGCCGTCCACGATGTCCACGGGCACCAGCCCCGCGGGCAGGCTCAGATAGTTCACGCCGTAGCTGTAGATGAGCGCATCGAAGAGATCCTTCGTCTGCGTCGGGCCCTGCGCGTCGTAGTTCCACGCATGCGTGGGGCGCAGCATGAACGGCGACAGCACCAGCGGATATCGATCGAGGAAGATGTTCCAGGCCCGCGTCATCTTCGTGCGGGCCGCGACCCCGAGGAGGTACCGCTCGCCGTCGGCGACGTCGCCCATCGCGTAGTACGCATCGAACACGCGCTGCACATCATCGCTGCCGTGCTTGCGCACGAGCGGGTCGAGCGTCGCGCGGATCTCGGCGAGGGCGATCGACATCCATCCCGCCGCCGGCTCGGTGATGGGGGGCGGCTCCACTTCCTCGACCGCATAGCCCGCCGCTTCCAGCACGCGTGCCGCACGGTCGAGCGTCTGCGCGATGCCGGGGTGCATGGGGTATCCGTGCGCGTTCTTCGTGAAGGCCACGCGGATCGGCCCCGCGATCGACGGCCCCTCGAATGGCACCGGTACCCACCACGGATCGCGCTCATCGCCGCGGGACATGACGGCGGTGGCCAGGCGGACGTCGCGCACCTCGCGGCAGAGTGCGCCTTGCACCGACATCAGCTGCGCCAGCAGGCCGCGCTCGGCGACCGCCGACGGATTGAACACGGGGACGCGGCCCACGGTCGGCTTGACGGTGGCCACGCCGCACGCGAACGCCGGGATGCGCAGCGAGCCGCCGATGTCGTTGCCGTGGTGGATGGGCCCCATGCCCGCCGCTGCTGCCGATCCGGCGCCGCCCGACGAGCCGCCCGACGAGGCGTCAGGCCCCCACGGGTTGCGCGTGCGGCCATGCAGCGGGCTGTCGGTGGTGGCGCGCATCGAGAACTCGGGCGTCGTGGTGCGGCCGATCACGATGGCGCCCGCGGCGCGCAGGTTGCGCACGACCGGCGAGTCGTCCGGCGCGATCACGCCCTCGAACGCCCGCACGCCGTTGGGCGTTGGCATGCCCGCGACGTCGACGTTCTCCTTGATGGTGACCGGCACGCCGTGCAGCGGCCCCCACGATTCACCACGGGCCGTGGCGGCGTCGGCCTCGTGCGCCCGCGCCCGTGCCACGTCGAAGCACGGATACACGATGGCGTTCAGGGCAGGGTTGCAGGCCTCGGCGCGCGCGAGGATGGACTCCATCGCCTCGGTGGCGGAGCACTCGCGGGAGTCGATGTGATCGGCAAGGGCGCTGGCGCTCAATTGCCAGAGCGGGAGGGTCGGCGACGTCATGGCGGCGGTCTCGGCTGGGGGCTGGTGTCGCGAAACTCCTTGGTCCGATCACCAGCAGCATTGCATTCGGGGGCAACGTGCCCCACCTGTCGATCGTGCCGGAATCTTTAGGCGATGGACAGGGTGGGTGACCCCGCGCCCAGGTCCTCGACGACACTGCCCTCGATGTTCGGCTTGCCCGATCCGGCATTGCGGATTCGCGTCGGGTGCGCGTGGAGAACCCTGGACAAACAGCGTTGTCGCACTCCGGACTGTTCTTTGGAGCCCTGTGCATCGGGCAGGCGTTCCACCGCGTGCAGTGCTACCCTCTCCTCTGGATCAAGAAGGGAACAACCATGCAATCCTCTCGTTTTCGTCACATCTTCCTGCTGCTCTTCACCGTGTGCCTCGGCCTCACCGTCGTCATCGAGGATGCCGAAGCCCGCCGTCTCGGCGGCGGCAAGTCGATGGGCCGCCAGTCCAACAACGTGAGCCAGCGTGAGGCTGCCGCGCCCCAGGGCAGCCCGTCGCAGCAGCAGGCATCGAAGCCTGCCCAGGGCCAGCAGGGTGCCGCGGCGCAGCCGCCGTCGCGCAATCGCTGGCTCGGCCCGCTGGCTGGTCTCGCTGCCGGTATCGGCATCGCGTCTTTGCTGTCGCACCTCGGCATGGGCGGTGCACTCGCCGAAGCCATGGGCTCCATGCTCATGATCGGGCTGCTCGTCATGGCCGGCTTCTTCATCTACCGCATGGTGCGCGGCGCCAACGCGAAGAACGGTCAGGGCCCGAACATCCCACCCGGCATGCGACCCGCCTACGCCAAACCGGCACCGCTCGACGAACCGCCCGCCCGCCGCGACTACGCCCAGCCGTCGTACGACAATCCCCCGACGCAGCGGCAAGCCTTCGGCGCTGCGCCCGCAAGCTCGGGGCCGGTGAGCGTCACCGGCGAGCCGCTCGCGCCGCTGTCGTCTTCGGCGGCGTCGACGGCGACGTGGACGGTCCCGGCAGATTTCGACGTCGACGGCTTCCTGCGCAGCGCCAAGGTGTACTTCGTGCGGCTTCAGGCCGCGTGGGACGCCGCGGATCTTGCGGACATCCGCGAATTCACGACGCCCGAGATGTTCGCCGAGATCAAGATGGACCTCTCCGAGCGCGGTGACGGGAAGAACGTGACCGACGTCGTGAGCGTCGATGCGCAACTGCTCGGCGTCGAGGAGCAGGGCGCGGTGGCTCTCGCGAGTGTCCGCTTCACCGGGACGATGCGCGAGGCGGAAGGTGCTCCCGCCGAACCGTTCGATGAGGTGTGGAACCTCGTGAAGCCCCTGAAGGGCAAGGACGGCTGGCTGCTGGGCGGCATCCAGCAGGGCTGATCCTCCCCGACCAGCAATGAGAAAGCCCCGTCGCGGCAACGCGGCGGGGCTTTATCTTGCCCGACTTCCGACGGGCGCAGTCGTCAGATCGGGCGGGGCGTCGTGAACGGCGTGGACCCACTCTTGCCGACGGCGTCCTTCGTCTTCTTCGCGGCGCGCTTCTCCTTCTGGCTGAGGGCGGGCTGTTTCTTCGTTTCCTTCGTCGAGTGACGTTCCTTGGCCATGGTGGATCTCCGGTGAGTTGGTCCGGACATCCGCCGGACCACGGCGCCAGTATGCGCGTTCGATCCGGCGCGGCGGGTGCGATGTCACACCGAATGCGCCTCGGCACTGGTCGCGCCCGCTCAGCACCAGGAGTGTTCACCCGCCGGTTCGCGTAGCAGTTCGCGGATGTTGGCTTCGATCACGCGGTACCCCACGTTGCCGTTCAACCGCTGACGCCCCTCGTTGAACACGAGGGTTGGGCTCACCGTCACCGTCAGGTCGCGGGCGAGGTCGAGATCGCGGGCCAGCTCCGCGTGGGCCGTGCCCGAGGCCAGCGCCGCGTCCACGGGTCCGAGGGGAATTCCGACCGACGTGGCCACGGCGCGCTGTACCGCGTGGTTCGAGATGTCCGCTGCGTTCTCGAAGAACGCCCGGCGGAGCGCCCAGGCAGTGCGCTGAAAGGCTGCTTCGGGCATCGCGCCCGGATCCGTGCGTGCCACCGAGCGCACCGCACACAGGAAGAGATGGCAGGCGAGCGACGACGTCGGCGGGTTCACGACCCAGGTGTCCGGGTGGATCGTCACGTGGGCGTAAGGGCGCGCGGCTTCCTGGACATGCTTGGCATAGCCGACCAGCCCGCCGCGGTCCTTCCAGCGGGCCTCCAGCTTCTCGCGGGCGTTCCCGAAGATCGACACGAACTGCGGCTCGACGACGATCTCGGCGCCGAAGGTCGCCTGCAGTTCCTCGACGCGGACCTGCGCGATGAAGGCCCAGACGCACAGGATGTCCGAGAAGTACGAGATCCGGATGGGTGCCATGGTGGTGATTCCTCGATGTGAATCCGACGGGCGTCGGGATGCGTCAGTCGCGATACCGCACGCGGAAGGCGTGCGTGGCGCCAGGCGGTTCCCCCGAGATCTCCTCCAGCGGGTAAGGGAAGGCCTCTCGCACCTGGTCCGCCACGGCACCCGTGACGAGAATCTCGTGCGCCTTCGCGCGGTCCTCACCCAGCTTCGCCGCTGCGTTCACCTCGGGGCCGAAGACGTCCTGATCCCCGATTCGCAGCATCGGACCATGACCCAGACCCACGCAGAGCAGCACCTGTTCGGACTCGATGCGGTCGCGGTTGTAGTCCGTCAGCGTCGTCTGCATCGCGATGGCGCATTCGAGCGCCTTCGACACGCTTCGGAAAATGACCAACATGCTGTCGCCTGCCGTCTTGAGCAGGATGCCGTCGAAGCGGTCGATGCACGGCACCAGGAGACGGTGGGACTCGTGGATGGTCTGCAGGAAATGGATGATCCCGAAGTCCGTCACGTTGCGCGAGAAGCCGGCGAGGTCCGTGAACATGACGGCCCAGGTCTCGCCGAAGAGATCCCAGATGCGTTGGTCGATCTCGGCCTTGTCGGCACCGGGGGCGAGGCGGGCCTCGATCAACTTCTCGAGACGGTCCTGCGAGGCACCGATGCCGACCTGGAAGATGTGAGCCATGGCGTACGTCTGCGGAAAGGGAGCGGGGATTATCACAGGTGAGCGTACCGGCCCGGGTGCCGAACATCGACGTCGATCCTGCACGTCGTCCTGTGCTTCAATCCCGGGTTGCCGTCGTAGCCCGTGCACCCTGCCCGGGAACGCCGCCCCCCGCTCACGCGACCCAAGCTCCCGAGGAGACTGCCATGTCCGCCGCTCGCGCCCTTGCCCCGTTCGTTGCCGGCCTCTTGGGACTTTTTCTCTTTGCCGCGCCTGCCTGCGCCGCCGACGAACCTGCGGCCGCCGAAGCCGACCCGCGGACGGAAGCCGAAGCGGCCGTGATGGCTGCCCAGATGGCCGCGATCACGGGTCCGCACGAGATCGCACTGCGCGACCAGGCCGTGCTCCAGATGCCCGCAAAGTTCGCTTACATCCCCGCCGCGGAAAGCCGGCGCCTGCTGAAGGCGATGGGCAACCAGCCCGGTGACAACCTGCTGGGCATGATCGTCCCCGACTCGGGCGGGCAGGAGATCGCGGAGGAGGACGAGGCGAACTGGATCGTCGTGATGGAATACGTCGATTCCGGCCACATCAAGGAGGACGACGCGAAGGAGTGGAACGCCGAAGACCTCCTGAAGAGCCTGCGCGAAGGGACGGAGCAGGGCAACGAGGAGCGCCGCAAGCTCGGCATGAGCGAGCTGCAGGTCCTGCGCTGGATCGAACCGCCGACGTATGCCGCCGACACGCATCGGCTCGTGTGGTCCGCCGCGACGAAGGTGAAGAGCGAGCCCGGGGACGCGCCGCGCGGCGTGAACTACAACACCTATGCGCTGGGTCGCGAGGGCTACGTGAGCCTGAACCTGGTGACGGACTACGAAAGCATCGAGACGGACAAGGCCGTCGCCCGCCAGCTGCTCGCCGCGCTCCAGTTCAAGGACGGTCGTCGCTACACCGACTTCACGGAATCGACCGACCGCATCGCCGAGTACGGTCTCGCCGCGCTCGTCGGCGGCATCGCCGCGAAGAAGCTGGGCCTGCTCGCAGTCATCGCCGCCTTCGCCGTGAAGCTCGCAAAGGTCATCGGTGTGGCAGCCATCGCCGCGCTCGGCATCGGTGCGAAGTTCTTCGGCCGCAAGAAGAAGGACGACAGCGCGAGCTGAAGCGACATCACGATGCTGAAACTCCTCTCGCTCCTTTTCGCTGCCGGCAAGCTGGGCAAGGTGGCGACCACCGGGCTCACCATGATCCTCAGCATCGGCGTGTACGCGCTGGTGTTCGGCTTCTGGTTCGCGGTGGGCTTCGTGTTGCTCATCCTCGTTCATGAGATGGGCCACTACATCGCGGCGAAGCAGAAGGGCCTCGACGTCGGCGCGCCCACGTTCATCCCGTTCGTCGGCGCGTGGATCCAGCTGAAGGAACTGCCCCATAGCGTCGAGACCGAGGCCTACGTGGGCATGGGCGGCCCGCTCGTCGGCACCGTGGGCGCCCTCGTGTGCTATTTCCTCGCGCGGAGCTACGACAGCGACCTGCTGCTCGCGCTTTCGTACACGGGGTTCTTCATCAACCTCTTCAACCTCATCCCGCTCTCCCCCTTCGACGGTGGCCGCATCACCGCGATCGTGTCGCCACGGATCTGGCTGCTGGGCGTGCCGGTGCTCGTCGGTCTGTTCTTCTGGCGACCGAGCCCGATGTTGATCCTGGTCGCACTGCTCGCGGCGCCGAATGTGTGGAAAGCGATCAAGTTCGATCGCAATGCGCCGGAGAACATCGTGTACTACGACGTACCGGCGCAGACCCGATTGAACTACGGCATCGCCTACCTCGCGCTCGCGGCTTACCTCGCCGTGATGACGGGCGAGGTGCACGAGATGTTGGAAGCGGCGGGGGTGCGGGGGCGGTTGTAGGGGGCGGTTGCAGAGGGGGAGGTAGGAGTGGGGTCATGCACTTGTAGGAGCGGGCCATGCCCGCGAAAGCGGTGGTTCCGGTCGAAGCGTTTCCCTGCATCGACCGCTTTCGCGGGCATGGCCCGCTCCTACAAGACCGTCTAGAACGCCGACGCGATCGCCCGCCCCACATCTTCGGTCGATGCCTTGCCACCGGCGTCCGGCGTGCGCGGGCCGTCGATCAATGCGCCCTCGATGGCCTTCACGATCGCTGCCGCCGCATCCGCGTGGCCGAGGTGCTCCAGCATCATCGCGCCTGACCAGATCTGCGCGATCGGGTTCGCGATCTTCTTGCCGTAGATGTCCGGTGCCGATCCGTGTACCGGCTCGAACAGCGACGGAAACTTCCGCTCCGGGTTGATGTTCGCGGACGGTGCGACGCCGATGGTGCCGGCGGTCGCGGGGCCAAGGTCCGAGAGGATGTCGCCGAAGAGGTTCGACCCCACGATCACGTCGAAGCGCTGCGGGTTCAGGACCATCTGGATGGTGAGGCCGTCGATGTGGTACTGGTTCGTCGTGATGGCGGGGTACTGCTTTGCCATCTCGGCGAAGCGCTCGTCCCAGTACGGCATCGTGATCGAGATCCCGTTCGACTTCGTCGCCGACGTCACCAGCTTGCGCGGCCGCTTCATCGCGAGTTCGAACGCGTACTTCATGATCCGATCGGTGCCGTGGCGCGTGAAGACGGACTGCTGCGTGACGAATTCTCGATCCGTCCCCGGAAACATCCGGCCACCCACCGACGAGTACTCGCCTTCGGTGTTCTCGCGCACGACGAAGTAGTCGATGTCGCCCACCTTCCGGCCCGCGAGCGGACACGGGATGCCGGGCATCAAGCGCACGGGCCGGAGGTTCACGTACTGATCGAAGCCGCGGCGGAAGAGGATCAGAGAATCCCAGAGCGACACGTGGTCCGCCACCTTCGCGGGCCAGCCGGTGGCGCCGAAGAAGATGCAATCGTGGCCGCCGATGTGGTCGCGCCAATCGGGCGGCATCCACCAGCCGTGCGTGTCGTAGTTGTCGCAGCTCCAGTCGAAGTGATCGAACGCGAGATCGATGCCGAACTTCCGCCCGACGGCGTCGAGCACGCGCACGCCCTCGGGCATGACCTCCTTGCCGATGCCGTCGCCGGCGATCACTGCGATCCTGTACTTGGCCACCTGGAACCTCCCGTCGTGTCGTGGTGTGCTGCCGGTCGGTGCCGGCATTGAGTCGCCCATTCTCGCGGGGTACGGCTGCAGACGCCAGTGCTGCGCCATCGTCCCGGTCGCAGGGCGCTTCGCGAGAATGGAATTGCCAGCGGCGGCGCTTCGACGCAAGCTCGCGGCCTTCGCGTTTCGCTCCCCCGCCGCACCATGGATCTGCAGCACCTCACCGACTGGGTCGGCCGCACCGAGTCCCGCACCGACCACGTCACCGCGACGCCTGTCGCCGCGCTTGCCGCCACGCTAGATCGCGATGCCGATGTCTCTGCCGATCCCGGCGCGCCGTTGCCGCCGCTCTGGCACTGGCTCTACTTCACGCCGCTGGCGCCGCAGCGCGAGATCGGTGACGACGGGCACGCGAAGCGCGGTGGTTTCCTGCCGCCTGTGCCCCTCCCACGGCGCATGTGGGCCGGCGGGCGGTTGGAGTTCCTGCGTCCGCTCCGAGTGGGCGATGCGCTCACGCGGCTGTCGCGGATCGCCAGTGTCGAAGTGAAGGAGGGCCGGAGCGGCAAGTTGGTGTTCGTCACCGTCCGGCACGAGTACACCGATGCGGCGGGCGTGGCGCTCGCCGAGGAGCACGACATCGTTTATCGCGACAATCCGCAGCCGGGCGCGAAGTCGCCGCCGCCGCAGTCTGCACCTGCGGACGCCGTGTTCTCGCGCGAGATCGTCCCCGACCCCGTCCTCCTGTTCCGGTACTCCGCGCTCACGTTCAACGGGCATCGCATCCACTACGACCGTCCGTACGTGACCGAGGTCGAAGGTTATCCGGGCCTCGTCGTGCACGGCCCGCTGATCGCCACGCTGCTGCTCGACCTGCTGTCGCGCGAATTGCCGCAGGCGCGTGTGCGGGCCTTCGAGTTCCGCGCGGTGCGGCCGGTCTTCGACATCCACCGGTTCACCGTCTGCGGCAAGCCCGCGGACGACGGCACGGTCGCGCTCTGGGCTTGCGACCACGAGGGCTGGCTCACGATGCAGGCGCAGGCGCGGATCGACTGAGCACGCCCGCGCGCTGCCACATGGTCAAGGCTTCAGGATGCGGTACATCTCCGTGTGGTCCGTGGTGCGTTCCGACTTCGCAGCGGCGTCCTGCCACTGCTTCGCGCACACCTGACCGAGGTCAGCGCGCACCCCGAGTTGGTCCGCGAGCCCGATGGCGATGCCCACGTCCTTCGCCATCAGGCCAAGGAAGAAGCCGGAGCCGTACGTGCCGGAGAGCATGAACTGCGCGACCTTGTGCTCGGTCGTGTTGTTCTTGCCGGTGGACGCGTTCAGCACCTGCGTCATCACGTGCGGATCGATGCCGAACTTCTCGCCCACGTGGAGCGCCTCGACCGCAGCCACGAGCCCCGCCGCCGACACGTAGTTGTTCAGCGCCTTCATCGCGTGGCCGGCGCCGGCCGCTCCCACGTGGAAGATCTGCTTGCCCATGGCGGCGAGGATCGGCCGCACGCGTTCGAGCACGGCGGCGTCACCGCCGAACATGATCGACAGCGTGCCGTCGCGCGCGCGGCGCACGGCACCGGACACCGGCGCGTCGACGAACGTGATGCCGGCCCCGGCGGCCACGTTCGCGAGGTCGCGCGTGCGCATCGGATCGCTGGAACTCATGTCGATCACGATGGCGCCCTTCGCGAGCACGGAGAACACGCCCGACTTCCCGTCGGCGCCGAGCACCGTGGTGTCGACCTCCTTGGAACTCGGCAGCATCGTGATCACGATATCCGCGCCGCGCGCGGCTTCGTTCGCGCTGATTCCCGCCGTGGCCCCGATGCCCTTCGCGATGCGCGCAGTCGCCTCACTGTTCAGGTCGAACAGGGCGGGCGTGAAGCCGGCGAGCGCGAGTTGCCGGACCATCGGCTCGCCCATGGTGCCCAGGCCGATGAACGCGATGCGGTCCTTCGGAGCATCGGTCATGGTCAGATGCCCATCTCGGCGAACACTTCGCGCGCGATGCGGAAGCTGTCGATCGCGGCCGGCACGCCACAGTAGATGCCCGCCTGCAGCAGCACCTCGCGGATCTCGTCCTTGGTGAGGCCGTTGTTGATGGCACCGCGGACGTGCAGCTTCACTTCGTGCGGACGGTTCAGCGCGGTGAGCATCGCGAGGTTCAGCATGCTGCGCGTGCGGCGGTCGAGGCCCGGACGGTTCCAGATCTCGCCCCAGCAGTAGCTGGTGACGAGTTCCTGCAGCGGACGGTTGAAGTCGTCGGCGCCGGCGATGGCCTTGTCGACGTACTCGGCGCCCAGCACTTCGCGGCGGACCTTCAGGCCCTTCTCGAACATCTCGTTGCTCATCGCATCACCTCCGGTGTGAGTGGCCGCGTGCCGGGGCGGCAGCGCGAAGCACCGGAGTGTCGGCCGCGGCTTTTGCCGGTGTCAACGCATCCGCGTGCGGGCCGCCTTCGCGATCGGTGAAGCCCCCTTACCCGAATAGCGCGCGCGTGACCGATCCCGCGCTCGCCGACTGTGCGATGCTCGCGCCCTTTCCCATTCCACGACAGGACAGCCCCGATGACCGCCACCACCATGCGCGCCCTCCAGGCCACCGCGTTCTCCATCGACAGCCTCGCACTCGCCGAGCGTGCGGTTCCCGTGCCGCGCCGGGGCGAGATCCTCGTGCGCATCCGCGCGGCGAGCCTCAACTACCGCGATCTCGCCATCCTCGCGCAGGCCTACATTCCGACGCTGCCGTTGCCGTACGTCCCGGCATCCGATGCGTGCGGTCAGGTCGTGGCGGTCGGCGAGGACGTCACGCGTTTCGCCGTGGGCGATCGCGCCATTCCTCTCTACACGCAGGGCTGGCACGACGGCAAGCCGACGCCCGAGCAGCGTACGCGCCGCACGCTCGGGGCACCGCTGTCCGGTGTGCTGCAGGAGTACGTCGCGGTGCCCGCCGAGGACGCAGTCACGGTTCCTCCCCATCTGTCCGACGCCGAGGCCGCAACGCTGCCGATCGCGGCGCTGACGGCCTGGTCGACGCTTCAGGAAGGTGACGTGAAAACCGGCGACACCGTGCTCGTGCAGGGCACCGGGGGCGTCGCGCTCTTCGCGCTTCAGTTCGCGAAGCTGGCCGGGGCGAAGGTGATCGTGATCTCGTCGAGCGACGAGAAGCTGGCGCGCGCGAAGGCGCTCGGCGCGGACGTCGGCATCAACTACCGCGCGACGCCCGACTGGCATGTCGCGGTGAAGGAGGCCACGGGTGGCCGCGGAGTCGACATCATCGTCGAGACGGTCGGGTCGACCCTCGACAAGTCGCTCGCCGCCGTCGCCTTCGGCGGTTTCATCGGCGTGATCGGGTTCGTGGCGGGTTACGAGGCGAAGATCCCGTTGCGCGCCGTGATCGGCCCCATGATCCGCGTGCAGGGGATCGCGACCGGCTCACGCACGCGCCTCGAGGCGATGAACCGGGCGATCACGCAGCACGGACTGAAACCGGTGATCGACAGCACGTTCGCGCTGGCGGATGGTGCCGACGCGTTCCGTCGTCTGGAGAAGGGCGCGCACTTCGGCAAGATCGTCATCGACATCTGACGATCCTGCCGGGTGGTCCTGGCCCGCTACGGAATCACGACCTGTCGGATCGCCTCGCCGCTGTCGAGGCGGTCGAAGCCCGTGTTGATCTCGTCGAGCGTGAGGACTCCCGTGCGCAGGCGGTCCACGGGCAACCGCCCCTGCCGGAACAGCGACACGTAGTTCGGCACGTCGCGCGCGGGGATGCAGGTGCCGATGTAGCTGCCACGCACGCAGCGTTCCTCGGCCACGAGGTTGACGATCGGCAGCGCCATCGTGGCGTCGGGCGGCGGGAGGCCCGCCGTCACGGTGGTGCCGCCGCGCTTCGTGATGCGGTACGCGAACTCCAGCGCGCGGGCGGACCCGGCGAACTCCAGCGCGTAGTCGACGCCTCCGCCCGTGGCTGCGCGGACGGCTTCCACGACACCTTCCGCACCGGCCTCGAACACATCGGTGGCGCCGAGTGTGCGTGCCACATCGAGCTTGCTCCGCGCGAGGTCCACCGCGACCACGCGGCGCGCGCCGGCCGCCACCGCACCGAGCAGCGCCGCGAGTCCCACGCCGCCGAGGCCGATGATCGCGACCGTGTCGCCCATGCGCACCCGGGCCGTGTTCACCACCGCGCCGACCCCGGTGAGGACCGCGCAGCCGAAGAGGGCGGCGTCTTCCATCGCGACCTCCGGATCGATCTTCACGAGCGACCGGCGCGACACCACGGCGTACTCCGCGAAGACGGAGCCGCCCGTGTGATGGCTCACGTACTGGTCGCCGCGGTGCAGGCGGCGCGCGCCCGAGAGCAGCGTGCCCGCCGCATTCGCCGCGCCGCCCGGCTCGCACAGCGCGGGGCGCCCCTCCGCACACGGGAGGCAGTGGCCGCAGCTCGGTACGAAGACGATGACGACATGGTCGCCTGCACGCAGGTCCGTGACGCCGGGACCCACGTGCTCGACGATGCCCGCAGCTTCGTGGCCGAGCGCGATCGGCACGGGGCGCGGCCGCGAGCCGTTGATGACCGAGAGGTCCGAATGACAGAGGCCCGCCGCGCCGATGCGTACCAGCACTTCGCCATCGCCGGGCGGGTCGAGCGTGATCTCCTCGACGGAGAGCGGACGGCTGGTCGCATAGGGGCGGTCGGCGCCGAGGCGGTCGAGGATGGCGGCACGGATCTTCATGGGGTTCTCCGGGGAGGGTGGCCCGCTGCCGCGCTGTGCGGCGCGCAGGCTGCGATGAGGCTCCCCGGATTGTGCTGCACGACGCCGGTCCATGGCGATGGGTGACAGCGCCTCGCGCCGGATGTCATCCTCCGCGGGTCGCAGTCCAGTCGAACGTCTCCCGGAGATCCGCATGTCCCTCGCCAGAATTCTCCCCGCGCCCGCGCCGCCCGACCCCGCCATCGTCGCCGCACTCGGCGCGCACGCGGTGTCGCATCTCTCCGACGCGCTGCGTCGCGCCGATGGCGCCACGGGCGTGCTGCGGCCGATGCATCGCAAGGGCAACCTCTGCGGCCCCGCGCTCACCGTGCGTCTGCCGCCCAACGACAACCTCTTCATCCAGAAGGCGGTGGATCTCGCGCAGCCGGGCGATGTGATCGTGGTGGATGTGGGCGGCTCGCTCGATATCGCCGTCGTCGGCGACATCGTCAGCGCATGGGCCACGCGGCGCGGTGTTGCGGGCTTCGTGATCGACGGCGCGATCCGCGATCTCGCGGACATCTCGTCGCACGATCTGCCGATCTACGCTCGCGGCGTATCGCCGAAGGGCCCGACGCGCGTGGGGCCCGGCGAGATCCACGTGCCGGTGACGGTGGCCGGGATGACCGTGAACCCCGGCGACATCATCGTGGGCGACATCGACGGACTGGTCGTGATCCGCCCGGAGGACGTCGAGCGTGCGCTGGCGGGCGCGGACCAGTTGCGTGCGCGGGAGGGTGAGACCCACGCGGCCATCGCCGCGGGGACGCTCGATCGGCAGTGGGTGGACCAGGCGGTGGCGAAGGCGCTGGCAGGTCGGGACTGAGCCCAGCGCACCTACGCCGTCGCGGTCTCGGCCTGCGCTGCGGATTGCGCCGCGCCGCGCAGTCCGAAAGCCTCTGCGAGCAATTCGTACGAACGGTGGCGCGGCACGGGGTCGTGGGTCCAGGTGTTGATCACCAGCTCGTCGAGATCGAGGCGACGCGCCAGCGCGTGCAGCTTCTCCGCCACCTGCGGTCCCGTCCCGACGAAGGCCTTGCTGCGCATCGCCGTGACCGTCGCCATCTCGGTCGCGGAGTACGGATGTGCCATGGCGTCCTCGGGCGACACCAGCGGATTGCGGAGTCCCTGCTCGAAGCCGACACGCCAGTACTCGCGCGTCGTTGCCAGGCGCTTCGCTTCCGCCTCCGTGTCCGCGGCCAGCGCCCACACGCAGATGGTCGGCTGCGGCGTCGGATGCCGATCGCTCGCGCGGTAGTTGCGCCGATAGAGATCGAGTGCCTGCTCCACGCCGCGGCCATCGCTGAAGAAATAGGCGTACGCGTAGGGCAATCCGAAGTGCGCGGCGAGCTGCGCGCCGTAGTCCGAGCTGCCGAGAATCCAGATCTGCGGTTCCGTCGACCCCATCGGATGCGCGCGGATCGAGCGGAACGGATGGTTCTCCGGCAGTGGCTCACCGGCCACCCAGGCCTGCAGCTCCTGCACCTGCCGCGGAAACTCGTCGGCGGCGTTCGAGTACGGATTCAGCGCGTGGGCCGTCAGACGATCGGAACCCGGCGCACGCCCGAGCCCCAGGTCGATGCGGCCCGGTGCAATGGCCTCGAGCACACGGAACTGCTCCGCCACCTTGAGGGCCGCGTAGTGCGGCAGCATCACCCCGGCACTGCCCACGCGGATGCGCGTGGTGGTCGCCGCGATGGCGGCCATGAGCACCTCCGGCGCTGTCCCCACGATGCTCTCGCTGTTGTGATGCTCCGACACCCAGTATCGGTGGAATCCCAGGCGGTCGCAGTGGCGCGCGAGGTCGATGCTCTCGCGGATGGCGGCATCCTGCCCACGTCCCGCAGAGGCGGTGGACTGGTCGAGTACGGAAATCTTCATGGGGTCCTGGGCGCTGAGTCGATGTGACAGGTGACCACTGTACGCCCACACCGACGATCTCTGCGATGGGCGCGGCGCCCGTTCGTATGGAGGTGCGCCCTCCGAGGCCCAGCGCGTGTGCGGTGGTTCCGCAACGCATGCTCTCGAATCATCGTTTCTCGATCGGGGATCGAAAGCGCGCAGAGAGCGCCAAAGAAAAACGCGCCGCTGCGCATGTGCGCAGCGGCGCGTTTCATGAGACGCGTGCTCGAGATTTACATCTGAACGCGCGGGAACTCCGAGGAGTCTGCCATCACACCAACACCACGCTGGTCGATCTGCACGCGCACCCTGTGGTCCTGCGCAGGCGCGATCCAGCTGTGATTCACGGCGCTCTCGAGACTGACGCGGGACTCACCCGTCAGCGGAAGGCGGTTGCCTTCCAATTGCACAGTCGCCACGTCGCTGCGGAGCCCTTCGCTCGGGACCGCGAATGCAGCAACGGTGGAGCGAAGGTCGCCCGCCGGTGCAGTGTGAACCTCGTTGCCTTCCATCTGCGCGAGGGCAACGCCGGAGGCGCCGATGGCCAGGACCGCCGCGAATGTGGTGGTGAAGATCTTCGATGTGACTTGATTCATTTTTTCATCTCCTTGGTGCGTGATTCCGCACGGACCTGTGTCTTGTGAACACCATCCGTACGCCGCGAGGCGCCGTAGCACATGCGCATAGGAAAGCCTCGCGGTGGGGCACCGCAGCAGTGCGCTCGACGAGCGCAGTGTTGCGGCACATGCCACTCTGAGGCCAGCGTCGCTGAGAAGTTCCGCAACGGATCGCATCTCGCGGTGCCGTTGATTGCGCATCGCCATCGAGCGATCGCGAACATCACACACGAGCGCGACTGCCGCGTCGTCGACTAGCACGAGTTCGCAGGTTCAACCTTGGTCGACATTCGAGAAAAGCGGCGATCGCTCGTTCGCGTCCGGCGCGCTTGCCATCGGAAAAACGTCGGACGGTCCTGCGCGTGTGGTTGGTACGCGGGAACCGTGCGCGTGGATGCATCCCCGGCGTCCTCGCATCCGCGCCTGAGTTCGCAATGTAAGAGCGGCCCATGGCCGCAAAAGCGATGGTTCCGGTCGAAGCGTTTCCTGGCGTCAATCGCTTTCGGGGCCATGGGCCCCTCCTACAGGGGCTGTGGTGCACCAAGCGTTGTCGGAATGGCCCACGCTTTTTGTAGGAGCGGCCCATGGCCGCGAAAGCGATGGTTCCGGTCGATGCGTTTCCTGGCGTCAATCGCTTTCGGGGCCGTGGGCCCCTCCGACAGGGGCTGTGGTGCACCAAGCATTGTCGGAACGGCCCACGCTTTTTGTAGGAGCGGCCCATGGCCGCGAAAGCGTCTGTTCCGGTCGATGCGTTTCCTCGCGTCAATCGCTTTCGGGGCCATGGGCCCCTCCTACAAGGGCTGTGACGAGATCAGCGCAGACGGACCTCCGGTCGCTCGATCATGGCGCCCCCAGGAATGCCCGCGCGTCGACGACGTAGAGCCCGGAGTCGCTGGCGACGGCCAGATACTTCTGGAGCCGCTCCCGACCGCGTTCGCGTTCGCCGGCCATCAACAGGCTGCGGCCGTACATGAAGTGGAACGACACCGGCAGCGCGACCGGCAGCGCTTCGAGCTGCGCAAAGTTCGCGAGCGCCTCGCGATGATCGCCAGCCAGCAGTTGCGGCTTGAGTCGCGCGATCACCAGCGCCTGGCGTTCGGTGGGTGGCAGCCAGTGTTCGGCGTAGAGCGCCAGTGGATCGAGTTGTTCGCGTCCGATCTCGAGATGCCAGGGCTCGGCCGCCGGGTCGCGCAGCGTGACCAGCACGTCGAGGTGTCGTGGACGCTGCGGGAACTGCTGCAGCAGATTCGTGAGCGGCAGGCGCAGTGTGCCGTCGTTCGTCTCCACGACGGCCGGGACGGAACCCATCACGGCGCCGTCGGCGTCCTGCCCCTGCAGCAGGACGTTCGCGGTGACGGCCTCGGTGTGCGGATCCACGCGCGGGCGACTGTTGCCGGTCGGGCGCTCGTTACGGCGGATCTCCTGGGCCTCGCTCCAGCCGGTCGACTCGCCGAAGCATTCCTCCGATCGGAACAGGCAGTACGTTCCGAGCGTCAGGATGCTGCCGGTCACCGCGGCGACGGCGTCCGGGCTCTTCGTGTGCAGGGCCTCCCGGACGTAGCCGTCGAACGCGAACTCCCGCTCGACCCGACGGATCTCGACGGGAAACAGCAGCGTGTCGCCCTCCAGGGAAGCCGAGGGCACCGCGAGGATCGCTTGTTTCGATTCGTCGACGCGCCACGTCAGGCCCGGGCCCTGGGGTGTCTCGCGGAACTGCGACTGGTTCGTGCCGCAGGCGGTGAGGCCGATTGCGATGGCGACGATCGCGAGTGTTCCGAGCGGGGTCATGGTCATGTTCATCGGCTGTTCGTCGGGCACAGCTGCTTGTATTCATCGCGTCTCTCCGTCGGACCGGAGATCCACGCACCGGTCGGCGAGATCTCGCCTTGGGCATATACAGTCGTGCCGTATTCCCAGCACACGTTTTCGACCGTGATGGATTCCACCGGCGTTTGTTCCAACAGCGTACCCACCGACGCGACGCCGTTCACGAATGGCCACGCGTCGGTGAACTGAAACGGGATCACGACACGTCCCTCGCGGTCGATGTAGCCGTATTTGTAGGTGCTCGAGTTCTGCACTGACGCGAGGCCGCTGGAGAACGGTTCGGCGTGCTCGTACTCGGTCCGGAGGACGATCGCGCCCTCCGCGTTCACGTAGCAGGCGAACTTGCCGCACTCGGTGCTCTTCACCAGCCCCAGCCCTTCGCTGAAGTTCTTGGCTTCCTCGAACCGCGGTTCGATGTGCACCGAACCATCGGGCCGCTTGTAGCCGTAGAGGGGGCCCTGGCTATCGCGGAACGCCACGAGACCCGCGCCGCTGCTGCATTTCGCGTGGCCCGCTTCGGCGCGCTCGGCGGCGGCATCCAGATCGTCGAGCGTCGCGGTGTCGTTCCCGAGACATCCGCGTGCGGCCAGCTGGCGGCGTCGCTGTTCCTGCCGCGCCGCCGTCTGCGATGACTCGCGGGCGGTGGCGGACTGGCGCACCTCGGCGTCTCGATTCACCGTGGTGGTCTCGATCTCCTCCACCATCGCATCGAACGGGTCGAGCGGGTCGTTGCCCGGCTTCGGTACATCGCCCGGCGTCTGCGGCGGTTTCCCGGGGCGTTTCGCGGCGATCATGTCGCGGACGCGCCTCCGTTCCGCAGCGCGCTCGGCCACGCGCTTCTCTTCCTGCGCGGCGTACTGGTCGTCCTGCCAGCCGATCAGCGACCAGAAGTTGAAGTTCATCTCGAGGACCACGCTGGTCGAGAAATCGCGGTCGCGCCCGATGGTCTCCATCGACGTGTCCGGCGATTTCAGGAACGCCTTCGCCTCCGCGGCCGTCATGTAGTTGGCGGCGTCGTCCCACCGTCGATTCACGTTCTGGAAGCGTTCCGGCGTGAGCAGCAGGCGACTCCAGTTCGGGCTGCCCGGCACCGTGAACGACCCACGCGGATCTCCGTTTGCGTTGGTCGCACCGATGTCGCAGGGCAGCCAGGCCCTCTCGGGGGAGCTGCCCGAACGCTTGCGCACCAGCGGGATCGCGAACTTGGCATCGATGAGATCGACGTCCTTCCACACCGATGCCGGCATGCCCTCCTGGCGCAGGAAAACCCTCGACTCACCGCGCCGCGTGAACGTGAGATTGACGTTGCGCAGCGTCCAGCTTGCGCTGCAGTAGACCACCGGCTCGCCCATCAGCGTCCAGAGTTTCGCGATCATCTTCACGTCGACAATAACGCTGCCGTTCGCGACCTTGTCGCGCGGCAGCATGTAGTTCAGCGTCAGGTCGTAGCGGCGTTCGAAGCGCTTGGTGTCGGGGTCGGACGCGGCGTGGGCCGCCGGTGCGAACAGAAGGGCACAGGCGAGCGCGCCCGTGGCAGTGATGCGAAGGCTCAACGGTGACTCCTGAAGGGCGAGGCGGACGTCCCCGGATCGTCACTCTGCCCGGGTCGACGCTGGTTGCGGCTGCGGTGGATGCTGCGGAAGCGAGGTCGCCAGATGCGCTGCGGCGTCGCGAGGAGGAGTGTTGTCGGCCTATGAGCTGGCCGGCGTGGTGGGCTGGATTGTAGGTGAGATCCGGGTGGCGGACCTTGCGGCGATCCCGGCCAGAAGCGATTGAGGTCGCGCCGCGTCTGTTGGCTATCAATATGGAGTCGGCAGACGAATTCGCGCGACCCGTTACGTCATCGGGAGTAGTGGACGAGGGCGCCTCTGCATAGCCTGCGCAGTTGCGACCTTCCAGCGCCAAGCGCGTGTGCCACAACTGGGGTGCCCACTGAACCTGGGTGCGTCGGTGGCTTAGACTGCACAGGATTCTGCAATCCATCTCGCGAGGGGCCGGTGATGGGATTGTCAGCCAGCGATGTGGTGCCGTTCACCCAGGCGCGCGCCAATCTTTCCGAACTGGCGGATCAAGCGAAAGCCGGTGCGGAGAAGATCATCACGAAGAATTGTGAAGGCTACGCGAACCGGATTCTCGATCGCATCGATGCGCTGGTCGCCGATGGCGTCGTGCCCTACGTGCATTGCTGGGGCGGCGTCGGGCGCACGGGGACCATCGTGGGGTGCTGGCTCGTGCGGCATGGGCAGACGGGCCAGTCGGCTCTTCAGACATTGGCGGAACACTGGGCGACGGTGAGCGAGAAGAAGCGCGCACGGCATCCGGAATCACCGCAGACGTCGGAGCAGAGGCAATTCGTGCGCGAGTGGGCGCGTTACGACCGCATTCGAATCGCAGAAGGGGGGGGCGAAATGATCGGTGCCATCGTCGGAGACATCGTGGGATCGGTGTACGAGTTCGACAACCTGCGTCGAACCGACTTCGAGCCCTTCTTCCACCCCAAGAGTGACTTCACGGACGACACCGTCTGCACGATCGCCGTGGCGCAGGCGCTGCTCGATGATGTCGACCCGGCACCGGTGCTGCTCGACTGGTGCGAGCGCTATCCCCATCGCGGGTACGGTGGCCGATTCGCGCAGTGGATCAGCAGGCGCAGCCTTCAGCCGTACGACAGCTTCGGCAACGGGTCAGCGATGCGGGTAGGGCCTGCCGGCCTGCTCGCCCGATCGATGGCCGAGGTGGCGGATCTGGCGCGGCGCGTGACCGTCGTGACCCACAACCACCCGGAAGGCATCAAGGGTGCGGTGGCGACGGCGGAGGCGATCTTCCTCGCGCGGCAGGGGGAGTCGTCACAGAGTATCCGGGACCATGTCGCGCGGACCCACGGGTACGACATGAACCGCACGACGGACCAGATCCGCCCGATCTACCACTTCAACGAGACATGCCAGGAGACGGTACCGGAGGCGCTGATAT